>ENA-OWPA01000005-OWPA01000005.1-bioreactor-metagenome-genome-assembly--contig:-NODE-5-length-441916-cov-17.207779_pt1 | contig 441916 bp, 428 predicted proteins | sample MGYA00238139_ERZ651803 | MGnify/ENA primary metagenome ERZ651803 (study PRJEB26909, sample SAMN07631231) | bioreactor metagenome | isolation source: Switchgrass digestor | place: USA: Dartmouth...
AATGCTCACATTTATGAAATACAACAAATTTTCCAGTTACGTTACTTTAATCAGACACAAAATTCTTGACAACTCTCCACTGTATTTGGGGGGAATTTTCAATAGCATGTGTACATGATCTTTACACAATTCCCCCTCTATCAGCTCTATTTCTTTCCTTTGACACAGCATCCTCAATATCTTTCCGATATCTTCTTTTATTTTTCCATATATCGCTTGCCTTCTATATTTAGGCGCAAACACTATATGGTATTTGCAGTTCCAGCTCGTATGTGATAGACTTTCATTATCCATTATGGATACCTCCTTTGTTTCGTATGTGGTTGGCAAACCCACATCATTCTAACATTGGAGGCTTTTCTTTTTCTACTTAAAGCTAAAGCTCTTAATCACACCGGCATAGCCGGTGGTTGTTGTTCCTCACTCCTTCGTCGTTCGGAACCAACGCTAAAGCAACAATCCTGAATGGGCTGAACTTTAGGTTCAGCCCATTTGAGTATACGGGAATCCACGATATGACCTTCTATTTCGCTGGTATTTGTCAGCTGAATCAATTCTATATATGGATGATATTGACTTTATCTCCAAATTGAATATATTCTTTTACCAGTGACCAACGAGTAACAACAAAGAAAGTTTCAAGAGATCCACCGGAAGCATCATGCCTTAAACGAATCTTTTTTCCGGTAATAAGCAGATAACAATGAAAGAGAGGTTGAGATATGAAAATGAACAAAAAACATGCGAAAGGCCTAATCATACTTATCTGCATGATGTTGCTGAGTGCACTGTTTCTATCATGTTCAGGCACGCACGAACAACAGGAAAAGGAATCAATAAACGATGCCCTGAACCAGCCGCAGCAAAGCACTACAACACCGGATCAAGCGGAACCCACCGAGCAACCGGAGGTCCCATCCTATCCTTTTCAATTTGAAGATGCTGCCTTTGAAAAAGCCATCCGTAAGCTCATCGGAAAACCCGAAGGCGAAATACTAAATACGGATTTGCTGGGAATAATCGAGATTGATATATGGGGAGAGCAGGTTAACGATGAATTCAGATTTCTACTGTTAAGATTGGGCCACGACAATAACTCCGGGCAAATACACACCCTTAACGATCTGAAATTGTTTCCCTCGCTCAAGAGTCTATCAATCTGTCTTCAGAAGGACATGGATATCGGTGCACTGTCCGGTCTGACAAATCTTGAGGATTTGCAATTATACAATAACCAGATCACAGATATCAGCATGCTTAAGGATCTGAAAAATCTTAAACGATTAAACTTGAGTGGAAACAAAATCAGCGATATCAGCGCATTGAAAGATTTGACAAACCTTAAGACATTGGTCCTGCAAGGCAACCAAATCAGTGATATCAGCCCTTTGGCCGGACTGAAAAACCTTGAAACGCTAGTTCTTTATGATAATAAAATCAGCGATTTCAGCGCATTAAATACGCTGACAAACCTTCAAAGGTTAGATCTTCGCATAAACCAAATCAGCCAGCTCGGTGCTGTAAATGGTCTTGAGAAGCTTTTGGTATTACAACTGGACGATAATCAGATCCGTGATGTCAGCCCGCTGAAGGAACTCAAAAGCATTGAATGGCTATCCCTGGATTCCAACCCGATTGGCGATATCAGCCCTTTGAGTGAACTGAAAACCTTAGAAATACTGCATTTGTATGATACACAAATCAGTAATATCAGTTCGTTGAAAACACTGACAAACCTTACTTCACTGAGCCTGCTCAGCAACAATATCAGCGATATCAGCGCGCTGGCGGAATTGAAAAATCTGGACAGTCTGACCCTGGCCAGCAATCAAATTACCGATATCAGTGTTCTCAAAGGATTAACCAAACTTGAAAGGCTGGACGTGCGAAACAATAAAATTGATGATATCAGTGCCTTAATGGGATTAAAGAGCCTGAAAGAGTTAGATATTAGTCAGAACCAGATCACGGATGCCAGTGTTTTAGCCGGGCTGACCAGCCTTGAAACTCTGGAGATGGACGACAACCAGATTCATGATATCAGCGCTCTCAAGAATTTGAAGAATCTTAAGAAGCTTGACTTAAGTAATAACCAAATTGATGATATCAGCGCTTTAAAAGGCCTGACCAACCTGGAAAACCTGATTCTGAGGGGTAATCAGATTAGGGATATCAGTGCTCTAAAAGGGCTGACAAACTTGGAACGATTGGATATCAGCTATAATGATATTGATGACATCAGCCCACTCAGCAGCCTTACCAAACTTCAAACACTAAAATTACGGAAAAACCCGATCGGCAACAGCGATATAGAGGAACTCCAAAAAGCTTTGCCAAATACCACAATAGACTACTAAAAGGCTGAACCATAACGGTTCAGCCTCTTCGTTTCATTGCAAACGTATTTTTATGCTGTTGTAGATATAATCCTTATTTGTTCTTCAGGTTGAACCATGCGGCAAGGCCAGGATACTCGGCCACTTCGCCCAGCTCTTCCTCGATACGGAGCAACTGGTTGTATTTTGCCACGCGGTCGGTTCTGGAAGGCGCACCCGTCTTGATCTGACCGGAATTGGTGGCAACAGCGATGTCGGCGATAGTGGCATCCTCGGTCTCGCCGGAACGGTGGGAAGTAACAGCGGTATAACCGGCCCTGTTGGCCATCTGGATAGCTTCCAGGGTTTCGGTGAGGGTACCGATCTGGTTAACCTTGATGAGGATGGAGTTGGCAACACCCAGGTCTATACCCTTCTTCAGGCGCTGGGTATTGGTAACGAACAGGTCGTCGCCCACCAGCTGAATCTTCTTGCCCAGCTTTTCTGTGAGCAGCTTCCAGCCTTCCCAGTCTTCCTCGGCAACGCCGTCCTCAATGGAGATGATGGGATACTTGCTGCACATCTCTTCCCAGAAGCTGACCATTTCTTCCTTGGTCATCCACTTGTCGGTCTTCCACCAATAGTACATGCCTTCCTTACCCTTAGCCTTGGCTTCATCATACATCTCGGTGGAGGCGGCATCGATGGCGATTCTGAAATCTTCACCGGGCTTGAAGCCGGCCTTCTCAATAGCCTCAAGGATAACCTGGATAGCTTCCTCGTCGGACTTCAAGTTGGGAGCGAAGCCGCCCTCGTCACCCACTGCGGTGGAGTAACCCTTGCCCTTCAGCACGCTCTTGAGGTTGTGGAACACTTCAGCGCACCACTGGAGTGCCTGCTTGAAGCTCTTGGCGCCAACGGGCATGATCATGAATTCCTGTATGGTCACACTGTTGTCGGCATGCTTGCCGCCGTTGATGATGTTCATCATGGGAACAGGCAGAACCTTGGCGTTGGTTCCTCCGATATACTGGTAAAGGGGCAGACCCAGCGCTTCTGCCGCCGCCTTGGCAACAGCCAGCGATACACCCAGGATGGCGTTGGCACCCAGCTTGCTCTTGTTGGGCGTGCCGTCCAGTTCGATCATTTTCTTGTCGATGAGGACCTGGTCAAATACGTTCATACCCACAATCTCGGGGGCAATGATTTCATTGACATTGTCAACCGCTTTCTGGACGCCCTTACCAAGATAGCGGCTCTTGTCGCCGTCCCGGAGCTCGACAGCCTCAAACGCACCTGTTGAAGCACCGGAAGGAACTGCTGCGCGGCCAACAAAACCGCCTTCCACAACTACTTCAACCTCAACGGTGGGGTTTCCGCGTGAATCCAGGATTTCTCTTGCCAATATGCTTTCAATCTCAAGGTATTGCTTCATATCCCGTAACTCCTTCCTTTTGTAAGTCATAACCACATATTAGCATACATGAAACGGCAAGGGTTGTAAAGGTAGTTTGCCCATTCCGCGGGGCACTTTATTAAAAAATTAACATACTTTTCGGTCCCCCTTTGCCCGTTTCATACAAAACCCATTCTCACCTGTGAAGTATGGGCGAAACCCGCTTATAGGAAACAAAGGTGAGCAACGAAACCACGATAACCTTGACAATATTGAATGGGATTATCCCATAGAGAATGAGGGTCGCAAGATCCACAATGTTCTGATTCTTCTCGGCACCCGATTGGATAATGCTCTTAAGTGATTCTTCAGGGGTGATGTTGAACTTATCGGCGAAAATCTCCACATAGAGCGGAATCATAACAAAATAGTTAACCAATGTAGCCATTAACACCATGACAATAGAGCCGATAGCCAATCCCCTGATGGCCGTCTTAATCGATTTGTTCCGTTTGTACACCCATGCGGCCGGAACCACAAAGGAACAGCCCACAACAAAGTTGGCCATCTCTCCCACACCCCCGGTTATGGTAAACGGCAGATGGACCAGGTTCTTTATCAGTTCAATGACCACCCCTGCCAGTGGCCCCATGGAAAAGGCACCCAAGAGTACAATGATTTCACTCAGGTCCAGTTTCAGGAAAGGTGGCATGAAGGGAAGCGGGGTCTCGATAAACATGATGGCCGAAGCCAATGCCGCCAGGACCCCCACCTTGGCAACGAATTTTGTCCTGTTTGACTGCATAAAAAAACACTCCTTTTTTGCAGTACAATCAGGGGTGTTTTTCCGGCCGGAGATGCTCCAGGACCGGTAGCGTATATCAATATTAAGATATAAAAAAGCCCTGAAGCAATCTCAGGGGTTTTTACAGAGAAAACGATCATCTTCTCCCATCCAGACTATAACTGTCGGCTCCGGAATCTCACCGGATCGTGCATGTCGCTCGCGGGCTAATGGCCAAGCCATATTACCGCCGGTAGGGACTTCCACCCTGCCCCGAAGATTGTACCGTATGATTCTTATTAAATTCAATAATCATTTTAAACCTGTGCCGGCCTGGTGTCAACCTCTCTCGCTTTTTTGGTACGAAAGTAAATGCCGTTAATATACCTTTAATGCAAACACCGGGCAGGCCGCGGAGCAATACCCGCACGTAACGCATCGGTCATGATCGATCAGCAGTTTGCCATCTTTCAGGGACAGGGCTTTTTGATGGCAGTGCCCGACACATTTTCCGCAAGCCTCGCACCAGAAATCCACATGCAATGCCTTTCTGGGTCCTGATGCAGGCCGGCCGCCAAAGCGCCTGATGGCTTCAATATCTTCAAACAAAGCCACATTCATGCGGACTTCATCAATGCTCTGCATACCTACGGCAATGGCATCCAACCAGGGTATGCCCAATGCAAACCTCAGGGCATCCTCAAAATCTCCCAAGAGGTTCCCTCCGCCGAATATTTTCATGCCGTATATGCCCTTCCCCGCGTCATGTGCTGCCTTTATGGCTGCAAGCATTTCATCGACGGTACCGTCGCAGATCCCCAGGCCGCGCTTGTTGACTATGGGATGGATGACATCCATCTCCGGGATGGCGGCAGCGGCCTTCACCGCTGCGATGTGGTGGGTGGAAATCCCAACAGCCCGGATCACACCGGTCTGTTTCTGCTCCAGGTAGTATTCAAACGCTTCCCAATGTCCGCGGATGGTGTGCTCGCTCTCCTGTTCATGCATCAGGAACAGATCAATGGTATCAACGCCTGTTTCGGTAAGCGCCCTGTCCAGGCAGCGCTTGGCATCCTCCCGGGTGTAGGCATAGCATTTAGACGCAATCACAGGTCTGATGCCGCTTCTTTCAATGGCACGTTTAATATAGGAATAAGTATCATAAAGGTCGGCCGTATCGATGAAGTTGACACCCAGCCGCAGTGCTTCCTCTATAACCGCTGCGCCTTCCTCAACGCTCATGTTCCTCTGAAGCGGTCCGATCACCAAAGCGCCAAAGCATAGCCGTGAAACTTTTATCCCCGTTTTACCCAAAAAACGGTACTCCAAATGATTCCCCCCTGCATGCATGGCCTGTTATGGATATCATTCAACAGGCCGGTTTGGGACTGGCCCTCCACTAATATACCACAAACATCGTGCATCGGGCATATCCCGTACAACAAAAAAACCTGCCACAAGGCAGGTTCATCATTGTGGGGTAATATTATCTTTTTTCGAGGTAGTAGCGCAGCAGTTCTTCCAGAATTTCATCGCGCTCCACGCGGCTGATCAGGCTTCTTGCATTGTTATGGCTGGTTATATAAGTAGGATCTCCGGACATAATGTATCCCACTATCTGGTTAATCGGGTTGTATCCTTTCTCCGTAAGTGCTTCATAGACCTTTAGAATGATCTCACGGGTTTGGTTCGGATACTCATTGCTAAAGTCAAACTTTACGGTGCCTTGGTTCATGATCTCACCCGCTTTCTCCAAAATCGACCGATGATGCATCTCCTTGAATGACAGATCGCAAAACCTTTGAATAAGTTTCTTTTATCCAAGAGTCAATCGACCAGCGCGCTAATATTAATCTGTCAAAATAAGCCCGCAGTTTCTATTGCATGAATATTCCAACCTCTGATGATTTAATCTTAATATATCTGTGATCTGAAATCAAGCTTTCATAAGCTTTGTAACCAACCTTTAATCTAATGGTACGCCCACCATGCGCTCGCCATGAATACCCACCAATCTGACAGGTAAGATCTTGCCAATCACCGACTGATCAAGCCGTGCTTCCACCGGTATATAATTGGGTGTAAGCCCTTCAACCAAGTCAGGCGTGCCATTCACGGGCTGTTCGAACAGGACCTTTTGCGTCGTACCGACGAATCGCCTGAAGAACGCTTCACGGTTCTTTTCCGCCAGGGCGATCATTGCCCGGCTCCTCTCTTCCTTCACCTCCGGGGGAACCTGGTCCTTAAACCGTGCCGCCTGTGTTCCTTTCCTGGGGGAATACTTAAACACGTGGGCCCACAGAAAGCCCATCTCCCCGCAAAAGGCATAGGACTCCTCAAACTCCTGCTCTGTCTCACCTGGAAAGCCTACCATCACATCAGTGGTGATCGCCACATCGGGAATCTCTTCCTTCAGGGCTGTCACAATCTGCCTGAAGTCCTCAGGTGTATACCTGCGGTTCATCCGTTTCAATGTCTCGGCACTTCCGCTTTGCAAAGAGATGTGGTAATGGGGACAAAGTTTTGTTATGCCCCTCGCCTGTTCTATGAACTCCCGCGTAATGAACATGGGTTCCAGGGATCCCAGCCTGATGCGCTCAATGCCGTCAACCCGATTGATTTTCTCAACAAGAGCCATCAGATCGGCCCCTGTGGCGCCGTCCTTATAGGAGGTGATGTGTATGCCGGTTAGCACTACCTCTTTGAATCCCTGCAGTGCAAAGCTTTCCGCTTCCCTCAGAACGTCCTCCATCTTCCGGCTGCGCACGGGTCCCCTGGCATAGGGAATAATGCAATAGGAGCAGAACTGGTCGCATCCGTCCTGCACCTTGATAAACGCACGGGTATGCCCCGTATAGGTCTCGACGGGCAATTCCTCAAAATCAGACAATTGCTGCCTGCTTCGTACATGAATGGTTTTTCCCATGCGATGGGCAGCCTGCTCCACCAGGGAAACTATTTCGTGCTTCATGTTGTTGCCAACAACCAAGCTGACTCCTTCTATTTTTGCCGCCTCTTCTGGCGATACCTGAGCAAAACACCCCACTGCTGCAACCACCGCGTCGGGATTGATGCCATGAACCCTCCGCAGCATCTGCCTGGACTTGCGATCCCCCATATTGGTGACCGTACAGGTATTGACCACGTACACGTCGGCATAATCATCGCTGTCCACAACCTGATAACCGGCTTTTTCAAAGAGCCTTTTCATGCCCTCTGTTTCAGCAATATTAACCTTGCATCCCAGTGTGATGAAGGCTACTCGTTTTCCGTTTGCTGTATGATTCATGCTTTCCAAACTGTCTCAACACTCCCAACTAGTTTTCCATGCGGTATTATCTTTCTTCTGCCATTCCTGATGAACCATGCTGATATCTCATGGTCTTAGAAAAAAATGCCAAACACCTTTAACAAAATCTTAACATAATAATTATTGACTATATGCCTTATAGGATACTAATATAAAGTAGTATGGTTGATTTTGCAAAATTAACGCATGGAAGGCGGTGCATCTTATGAATACATTTAATATTTTACTGAAGTCCATCAATGATGTGAAGGATTTTGTCAATATCGTCAACAAGTATGACTTTGATGTGGATCTCACATCAGGAAGATATATCGTTGATGCCAAGTCCATCATGGGCATTTTCAGCCTGGATCTCAGCAAACCCATCAAGATGGAAATTCACGGTGAGCATCCTGAGGATTTTATCAACGAGATCAAGCATTTTATTGTTGAATAATCGCTTGCGGTGCAGATTCCATCTATAGCCTTGAGATCGAAGTCAGCAACCTTTAAAATCAGTCAGGCCCAATGCTTTTGCATGGGCCTTTTTGCTGCATTCAGCCTCTCAACACAGTATCAGCCCGGCAGCCATGGACAAAAGCACAATCAGGATGACGTTGATTTTGGTGAACGTAGCTGCCAGGACAGCGCCCACGAAGATCACAAAAGGTCCCCAGTTTACAAAAAGCGGCGCCTGGATATTGATAAAGGATTCCAGGGCAAAGAAGATGGCAGCGGACGCGATAAAAGCAACCGTAACCGGCCTTATGCCCTTCATGCAGGATGCCACAACTCTGCTCTCCTTGAACTTGAGAATAAAGTGGGCGACAAGGATGACCAGTACGAAAGAAGGTAAAGAAACGCCCACCGTGGCCACAAAGGATCCCCAGAACCCGGCGATCCGATAGCCGACATAGGTGGCGGCGTTCACCGCGATGGGACCCGGCGTGATCTGAGAAATGGCAGCGATATTGGCAAACTCCTGCTGTCCAATCCACCCCCGCTGGGTCAGTTCCTGCTGGATGATGGTCAAGATGGCATACCCTCCGCCAAATCCGATCAGACCGATCTTTGCGAATACAAGAAAGAGACTAATCAATATCATGCCGCCTCATCCTCCTGACCTGATAGTAAAGATAGCCCGCCAGAGCACCCACGGCAATGATGATCACAATGCTTACGTCAAACCAGGTGGTGAGGACAAAGGCCAGTACCACAAGAATGAGCGCAAACCAGTCCTTGATCACCGACTTGCCCAGCCTGACCACAGTAACCGCAATAACGCCCGCAACCCCGGCCTTTACGCCTGTCAAGGCTTTACTGACATAAACATTCCCGCTCACGGTGTCAAACAGTATAGCTATCGCCAGAATGGTGATGAAGGAAGGGAGTATGACGCCGATGGCTGTTACAAGTGCCCCCGCCACCCCGGCTATTCTGTATCCGATATAAAAGGCGGAGTTGATGGCGATCACACCCGGGAGGGACTGGGATATGGCGAAGGCATCCACAATCTCTTCTTTTGGAATATATTGCTTTTTGTCAACGATCTCCCTTTCAATAATGGGCAGCATGGCCAGTCCGCCGCCAATGGTAAAAGCCCCTATTTTAAAAAATGTTGCAAATAGATCCCATAACAAAGCCGCTTTAGATTTTTTCATATCTTTCTCCATGGGTTCGTCGTCGTTTTAAAAGCCATGTATGATTGTATCATAGGGTATGAAAAAGGGGCAATAAAGATACATGAATCGGCATTTTCATTGACCCCGATTTTCCATTATGATAAGATGCATCTGAAATGCAAAAAATCAGGACGGGTGATTTTTCATGAACAATACTGCCAACAAGCCAATCGTCCTCGTCACGGGGGGCACAGGATATATCGGATCACATACGGTAGTCGAGCTGTTGGATCAGGATTACAGTGTTATCATTGTCGATAATTTTTCCAACAGCAAGCCCGAGGTACTAAACAGGATCCGCGAGATAACAGGAAAGGATTTCCTCTTTTATAAAGTGGATTTAGTGGATAAAGAGGCACTGGAGGAGGTCTTCAAAAAACATCATATAGACGCGGTCATCCATTTTGCGGGACTGAAGGCCGTGGGAGAATCGGTCTCCATTCCCATACAATATTACTATAACAATCTGACGGGTACGCTGAATCTCTGCGATCTCATGCAAAAATATGATGCCAAGCGCATGGTCTTTAGTTCCTCAGCCACAGTCTATGGGCTTAACAACAAGGCCCCCTTCACCGAGGACATGCCCCTGTCCGCAACGAATCCCTATGGCTGGACCAAGTTCATGATAGAGCAAATATTGAGGGACATCTATGTTGCCGATAATTCCTGGAGCACCATCCTCCTCCGGTACTTCAACCCCATCGGTGCTCACGAAAGCGGTCGGATTGGCGAGGATCCCAGCGGCATCCCCAACAACCTGATGCCCTATATCACTCAGGTGGCAGTGGGTAAACGGGAGTATCTCAACGTGTTTGGCAATGATTACGATACACATGACGGTACAGGCGTTAGGGATTATATCCATGTGGTCGATCTGGCCAAAGGCCATATTAAAGCGCTTGAGAAGGTTATGACAAGCACGGGGGTTGATGCGATTAACCTGGGAACCGGTGTGGGTTACAGTGTTTTGGATGTGGTAAAGAGCTTTGAAAAAGCCAACGGCGTGAAAATTCCCTATAAAATCACCGGAAGAAGGCCTGGCGATATCGGCACCTGCTTTGCCGATCCGAGCAAGGCCCTGAAAGTGCTGGGATGGAAAGCAGAAAAGAGCCTGGAAGACATGTGCCGCGACGCATGGAACTGGCAGAAAAACAACCCGAACGGATATGGCGATTAAGAGACAAGCGATGGGAATATAAAAGATAGACGCCGGGACACGATCCTGGCGGCTACTTGTTTTCCATTCTCTCCAACTCCCTGATTCGGCGCTTAAGAGACTTGAACCGGGAACAGACGACATAAACCAGGATGAACGCCATAAGGCCCGTTAAAGAGCCGGCAGTGTCAAGAAGGACATCCGACCACTGAGGGCCCCTCCCGGGTATAAACCGCTGCCGATACTCGTCAAATGCGGCTGTTGCAAAGCAGATAAAAACAGATGATGAAAAGGAAATCCACTTCTTTTTTATCAAGGTAACCATCAGGAAACCCGTCGTTATGCCATGATAAAAAAACTCCGTATAGTGGGCAAGTTTTCTGATCATGGCATGCAGCGTGATATCCCAAAACTCATCATGGGGATTGACATAAAAATTTCTGGCGATGAGATCCCTGATAAATCGCGCAACAGCCATGCTCATCCGGCTTGAATCTTCGCCGCTGTAACTTGTAAACCAAAAGATGATACCGAAAGACGACAGCCAAAGGACAATTGCCACCAGAATTCGGATAATACTTCTTTTCTCCCGAGTTGTCATAACGCCACTCCCGTCTGAAACCGCCGAATAACGAATAATCAGATTTCCCGTTTTACCGGAACACCCTGATTAGCAAAAAAGACCTATAATAAATATTGGGATACCCAAGGATGAAAGCTTCGGCTTCCAACATTTTTCTGCAAATAAAGAGAGCATGGAGTGAAATCCTAGTAAAATGACGTTGCACCTCAACATTTTAAGGAGAATCAACCATGCTCTACAAAGATTATACGCAAGAATTGCTTGGAATTAAAGATGTAACTGTTACCTTTGAAGAGAATAGAAACAAGCTTCTTGATTCAATCCAGCTTCAGATCGCCTTCCTTAATCCAGCCAATACGCCTGCAGGCCAGGCCCAAAGCCCAGCAAATGACGGCCGGAAGAATGAAGGCAACTAGGATCAACCCTGCCCAATCCAAATAAGTAATGGCCTGCCTGGCGCCTTTGGCGATATCATCCACCCAACCGGTATAAACACCGATAGGGCCAACCAAACCGCATGTTCCCATTCCCGAAGATACCGCAGGACCGTTCATCTCCAGCTTGAACACACAAGTGGCGATAGGGCCTGTGATGGCGCTTGTGACTATGGCAGGAATCCATATCTTCGGATTTTTCACGATGTTGCCCATCTGCAGCATGGACGTGCCCAGTCCCTGAGAAATAAGCCCGCCCCAGCGATTCTCCCGGAAGGACATGACGGCGAATCCCACCATGTTGGCACAGCATCCTGCCAATGCGGCACCGCCGGCCAGTCCTGTCAGGTTAAGCGCGGCGCAGATGGCAGCGCTGCTGATGGGAAGTGTCAAGGCCATGCCCACAATGATCGATACCAGTATACCCATGATGAAAGGTTGTTGTTCGGTAGCCCACATGATGACCTGCCCCACCGAGCTGGCGGCTGCGCCAATCCCAGGCGCCAGGAGAATGGAGAGAGCCGTACCTGTAAAGATGGTTACCAGCGGTGTGACAAGAATATCAATTTTGGTTTCCTTAGAAACCAGCTTTCCCATCTCGGCGGCAAGGATGGCGATGACATAAACCGCCAGAGGCCCGCCGGCTCCCCCAAGATCATTTGCCGAAAAGCCTACGGCTGCCAGCGAAAACAGCACCAACGGAGGGCAACGCAAAGCATGCCCGATGGAGATGGCCATGGCCGGTCCGGATACCTTTACCGCAAATCCACCGATGGTATTTAAAAACGGTATGCCGGCCTGGGTACCGACGGTGTTGATGATGGTACCGATGAGCAAAGAGCAGAACAAGCCCTGCGCCATGGCACCAAATGCATCTACGCCGTATCGTTTCAGTGAAAAGATAATGTCCTTTTTCTCAAGGAACTCCCTCACCTTTGCCATTCTTAACCCTTCTCTCTTTTTTGTCTCACAGAACGAGTCAGCGGAATCGCTATTCTGTGGGTTATTATTAGGTTATTATTAAAATATTATTATTAAACTATTAATATCAACTTAATACTAACAATAAACGAAATCAGGCAAAAAGGCAATAGATAGTTTATGGTCTTCAGAATATTCGTAATAATGCCGTATTGGACAGGTTTTTGGGCCGCCCGGCATGTTGATTTTTCATAAATACGACCGCTTTGTATGGCTATGATATCGTTGCAAGTCAAAAAGAAAACCCCCCCGCATCAAGCCATTGGGGGGGTTGGAGCCACCAAAGGGATTCGAACCCTTGACCCGCGCATTACGAATGCGCTGCTCTACCAGCTGAGCCATGGTGGCGCGATATAGAAGGCATATACTCAAGTATATGCCTTTACATTTTACATGGAGTAAATTGTCCTGTCAATATCAGCGGAAGCCTTTTCTCTTGAGAAATGTAGGAATCTCGGGACCTTCATTGTCATCGTCCAGTTCCAGTTTCTTCACAGGGGTTTCAATCTTCTGGGTATTTCCGCCAACAGCAAACAGGCGTTCCGGACGCCTTATTTCGGGTCCTTTGTCAAAGCCCGTAGCGATAACCGTGATGATCATCTCATCCTTCAGATTTTCGTCAATGACGGCACCGAAGATGATATTGGCTTCCGGATCGGCGGATGCCTGTATCAGCTCCGCAGCCATATTGACTTCCTGAAGCCCAAGGTCCGGACCGCCTGTGATGTTCAGGAGGACACCCTTGGCACCCTCAATGGAAGTTTCCAGTAGCGGGCTGGAAATGGCCTGTCTTGCGGCTTCCTCGGCCTTGTTTTCGCCGGTGCCCCTTCCTATGCCCATATGGGCAAGCCCGGTATCCTGCATAATAGTCTTCACGTCCGCAAAGTCCAGGTTGATCAACCCCGGAACGGCAATAAGGTCGGATATGCCCTGCACACCCTGGCGCAGCACATCGTCAGCCAGGCTGAAAGCCTTTACCAGTGGCATCTTTTTATCGGCTATCTGAAGCAGCCTGTCGTTGGGAATGGTAACCAGGGTATCCACCACGGCCCTGAGGGCTTCCACACCCTTTTCAGCGTGCTGCATGCGCTTTTTACCCTCAAAGGTAAAGGGCTTGGTGACAACGCCTACGGTGAGAATGCCCATCTCCTTTGAGATCTGCGCGATAACCGGCGCGGCTCCGGTGCCCGTGCCGCCGCCCATACCGGCGGTAACAAAGACCATATCCGCGTCCTTGATGGCCATGGCAATTTCATCACGACTCTCATTGGCCGCCTTTTCGCCGATTTCCGGATTGGCTCCGGCTCCCAGTCCCTTTGTCAGTTTATCTCCAATCTGGATCTTCGTATTGGCTTGTGAAAGGAAAAGCGCTTGCTTGTCCGTGTTTACGGCTATAAATTCCACGCCGCGCAAGCCGGCGTTGATCATACGATTGACTGCGTTATTGCCACCGCCTCCAACACCAACCACCTTCAGGCGGGCGAAACTATCCATATCGATATCAAATTCCAACACTTTTGTGTCCCCCTTTTTCGGTTATCGCAAGTAATTCAATATGACTCTTATCAATTATCCGGACACAGCAGTTCTTAAATCTCTTATATTACCATTATATTAACAAACCCTGTCAAACGCAATGATTTCTTTCAAAATTCCACCTTGTGGGAACAACATATTGCGTTTTTCCCGGCTTCACGGCCTTTACAGGCGGTATATATTGTATTTATTTCATTTCATCCAGCTTCAGCAGCTTCCTTCTGATATTGCCAAAGTTAAGAAATATCCTGTTACCGAATGCGAACACCGCGGCCAGATACAACTGGATGCCCAGCTTGTCCCCGATGAAAGCGAGAAGCGCCGCCAAAAGGGAGTTGCCAAAAAAGCCGGACAGAAATACCTTAATATCGAATTTGCCGTCCAACGAGGCAGAAAAACCTCCCAGAACCGAATCCAGCGCGGCAAGGATAGCCACAGCCGCGTAATTGGAATAGGCCTGGGGAATGTGGAACGGAAGGATAATACCAATAATCAATCCAACAATCAGTCCCAGTATGGGAATCATCAAACCACCTCAATCCGGTATGAAACTCGGGTTCTGACCCTTGATGAATTCGAGTCTTCCCCGCTCATTCGTTCCTATTTTTGTGAAGAAGATCTGCTTGGCAAAATCAATGGTATACTGAAGCTTATCCGAGGGATCAAAACGAACCACAACACGGTCATCGAAAGACATCATGGCCGTATCGTCATTCACCACATCTATCCAGTCCACCACGGGCCACAGCAGGAAGTCCGAGCTCTCATCGGATTTCCTAATGGCACTGACGATATTGTCAGCCAGCCGGATATGACCGATATCATCGGTTTCAAGCTGCCTGCCCACCGAGTAGCTGGAAAACTCAATGCCGCGCACCTCCTTGAGGCCTTCGGGAGGCGTCCCCTGCCTGACTTCAAGAACATAGCCCTCGGCATCCACGGTCAGGTAGCTGCCAAGATAGGGAAGGTAGACCGAAGGCTGCCTCTCGATAACATTGATGCCAATCTGGTTGGGAAAAATGATAAAGACCCTTGCCTCTTTAATGCGTGGTAGAGCTTCTACCGCCGCTTCCGCATCGAGCAGCCTCAGACCGAGAATTGCCTCGGGGGAAAGCCTAATCTTTCTGTATGGGTTTTCACCCAAGGTAATTCCCGATGCGAGTCTGATTTCTTCCTGACTGTAATACCCGGCACCCTCAATACGTATGTTTTTAACAGAAAACAGCGGTGTAAAAAAAAGCATGATCACCAACAGCACAGGACATGCCAGCAAAAACAGTATCTTCAGCAGCCTTTTCTTTCGTTTTTTACCGCGGCTCATCGGCACCATCACCCACGAGCATATTATACCAGAGAGAGGGGGGAAATAACAGTCTTCAGGCCTCAACCCTTTTAATATCGGCACCTATGCTGGAAAGGACCTTTTCCATCCGCTCATAACCCCTGTCTATGTAATTGACGCCCGATATGCTGGATGTGCCCTCAGCTGCCAGCGCGCCGATAACCAGAGCAGCGCCTCCCCTTAAATCGCGGGCTTCCAATTGTGCGGCCTTGAGCTTGTCGATACCGCGTATGATGGCCGTCCTGCCCTGGACGCTGATGTCCGCGCCAAGCTTCAGAAGCTGTTCGGTATAGCGGAATCTGTTCTCAAAAACAGTTTCGACAACCACACTGGTTCCCTTGCACTTGGAGAGGAGGGCTACCATCTGCGGTTGCATATCCGTGGGGAATCCGGGATAGGGAGAGGTTCTGACCAGATCCAGAGCCGTTAGGTTGCCACTGGATTCCAGGGCGATCACATTGCCCGAATAATTTTTTATCCTACAGCCGCAACGTTTCAGACAGTACAGCACCGAACCGATGTGATCATATACCACACCAGTAACCACAAGGCTTCCTCCTGTGGCGGCTGTGGCAGCCAGATAGGTTCCTGCCACAATGCGATCGGGAATGATCCTGTGAACCGGCTCGGCTTGTATCTCACGAGTACCCTGGATGCGGATCACGCCTGTTCCGGCACCGGATACCTTTACCCCCAACTTCCTTAAAAAAGCCTGTAAATCGTCAATTTCAGGTTCTTTCGCCGCGTTCTGGATGATGGTCTCGCCTTCTGCCATGCTGGCGGCCAGCATGATGTTTTCGGTTGCCCCAACGCTGGGATAGTCCAGCAGGATCTCGCAGCCGGTCAGTTTATCAGCCCGGCATCGCAGCATACCGTCACTGATACCGTCTATTTGAGCTCCCATCTGGGAAAGGGCTTTAAGATGCATATCGATAGGCCTTAAGCCAATTTCGCAGCCACCCGGATAGCTGACCAAAACCTCTCCACACCTGGCCAGGAGAGCCCCCAGGATGATGATGGATGATCGCATCTTTTTTGCCAGTGCTTCTGGAATACAGGTTGCTGTGAGTTGCGAGGCATCTACTTCTATTCTGCTTCCTTCCCTTCGAATGCGACACCCCAGGGCGCCAAGGATCTCCAACATGGTGGCCACATCGTCCAATTCCGGGCAATTCTCAAGGATGCTGGTACCTTTGTTCAAAAGCGTAGCAGCCAATACCGGCAATACGGCATTTTTGGCCCCGGGCACCTCAATGATGCCGCAAAGCCGCGAACCTCCGGTTATGACGAGATTGCTCACGCAGAACACCCCCGGAAGCTAAGTACTGAATACATTTCATAATATGCTTCCGGAAAAATCCTGTTACTGGCAGCATGTCCGACATTATCTAGACATGGAGATATCATGGGGGCGGTTCATCCACCGCCGAGCAAAGGACGATGTTCAGCCCTCGCCCTGCCGCGCCCGCCTCAACAGTTCGGTGCCCTTGATCGGTGTCAAACCGTAGCTGCTGTTTCGTGAAATGTTGAGAAGTATCCCCATGCCTATGAGATGGAAGAGCATGGATGTTCCTCCGTAGCTGATGAACGGGAGAGGCATGCCGGTAACAGGTATGGTGGCGGTCACAACGGCGATGTTGACGATGGTCTCAATAGCTATCAGCGATGTCAGCCCGATGGCCATGAGGCTTCCCATCATATCCGGAGCATTCATGGAAATGCGGATGCCGCGCCAGATGAGCAGCAAAAAGAAGACGATCACTGTGAAGGCGCCCACAAATCCCAATTCCTCGGCAACGATGGAAAAGATGAAATCGTTCTGTGGTTCGGGAATGTAGAGGTATTTCTGAAGGCTCTTCCCTAACCCGCGGCCAAAGATGGAACCCGAAGCAATGGCATAGAGGGAATTCACCACCTGGTATCCTGCGCCCTGGGGATCGGAGAATGGATCAAGGAATGATATGAAACGCTTCCAGCGATATTCCGAGCTGTAAACAAGATATGCCGCCGCAGCCAGAGCCGGTCCGCCGATGGCAAAAAAGTGGAAGATCCTCGCTCCGGCGCAGAACAGGATGACAGCGGCAACCGCCGTAATGAGGATGGCGCAGCTGTAATGGGGCTCCAACAGGAGCAGGAAGTCCACAAATCCTACAATCAGCAGATAGGGCACCAGTCCGCTGAAAAAAAAGCGCAGTTTTCCGTGGTTCTTGGCCAGGCTGAAGCTTAAGAACATGATCAGCGCAAGCTTCATGAGCTCCGATGGCTGGAATGTGGTGAAACCCAGGTTGAACCAACGCCTGGCGTTGTTGGAGACCGAACCTATGCCGGGTATGGCCACCAGGATCAGAAGGACGATGCTGATCAGCATCAGGATGGGCGAAAGAACCGCCAGACGGCGATAATCGATGTTTGAGACGACAAACATGCACACAAGGCCCACACCGCTCCAAAGCAGCTGCCTGATGAGATAATGGTATTTATTATTCACGGTGAAGGTTGCATAATAGGAGCTGGCGCTGAAAACCATGATGATACCGATGGCTGTGAGCGCAATTACGGCAAAGAGGAGCCAGAAGTCATATTCCCTTTTTCTCATCCTGCAATCATCCTTCTAAAGCCGGTGAACAAAGCCAACTGATGTTGTTGAGGCCTGTCATCCGGTCAAAAAAACTGAAACATGGCCGGGGCTTGCCATTTTATAGGAGCAGCAAGGCTATGACGCCGGCTGCAAGAGTGACCAGGGCAAAGACCGTCACTACCTTGGTCTCCTTCCATCCCTTGTATTCATAATGATGGTGCAATGGCGCCATCAGGAAGACTCTCTTTCGGGTCCTCTTGAACCAGGCAACCTGTATCACTACAGATAATGCCTCCGCCACATAGATTATACCTGCAATTCCAAGATAAATTGCAGTGCCCGTCATCAGCGCCATAGCTGCCAGGGCGCCGCCGAGGGCTAACGCGCCTACATCGCCCATGAAGATCTTGGCAGGATGCAGATTGAAAACCAGAAAACCCAGAAGTCCCCCCGCCAGAACCGCACAGAAGGTGCGAACATATTCCCAGTCTTCCCTGTATGTGGACATGACGGTGAGAAACAGCAGGACAATGGTTGTTACCGTTCCGGCAAGACCGTCCAGTCCATCGGTGAGATTAACGGCATTGGTAAAGGCCGCCAGTACGAAAATGGAGAAAGGTACCGCGATGGCCACAGGCAGTGACAGGGGAGCTTTCAACCCGATAAAAGGAATGATCAGCGTGCTCGCGGAAGGTATATAGCTTACGGCATACCATGTAAAAGCGCCGGAAACAATTAAAAGGCCCAACATCTTCTGCTTCGGTTTCAACCCGGTGTTATGCTTCCTGACAACCTTCAGGTAATCGTCAAGAAACCCGATCAGGCCAAAGCCAAGGGTGACCAGTATCAGAACCAGAATGCGATGATCCTTGATGGCGTACCAGCCGCCCACCAAAACCATGGGTATCAGAAAAATAAGTCCGCCCATGGTGGGCGTTCCGCTCTTGACCTTATGGAATTCCGGACCTTCCTCTCGCACGGTCTGACCGCATTTCAGCCGCTTCAGGAGGGGTATCAAAAACCTGGCAAAGGCTATGGCCATGGCAAACGCGATGAGATAGGCCACCAACTGGTGCGGTATGACATTGAAGACTTTGTTCATTCCTTTTCCCTCACTTGTTCTGCGCTTCAGTATTCCGGGACGCCCCTGTAACTTTTCCGCCAAAAATCCTGTCGGCAAGAAGATCCAGATTCATTTTCCGTGAGCCTTTAAAGAGGATCACATCGCCTTTGGCGATATTCTGGCTTATAAAGTTCTGCGCATCTTCGGCATTCTCAAACAGCCTGGTTTTCTCCAGGGGCATGCCATGGTCTGAAGCTCCTTCCACATACCAGCGGGCCAGATTGCCGATGCCCACCAGGTAATCAATCCCGGATTCAGCCACTTGCATGCCTATCTCCCGATGAGCATCCTCAGTCCATGCCCCAAGCTCCAGCATATCTCCCAGAACAGCCCATTTACGCCGGTTGGCACCGATCTCCGAAAGGACTCTAAGGGCGGAACTGACCGAGGCGGGAGCCGCGTTGTATGCATCATTGATGACCTTGATGCCGTCGATATCCAGGATATTCATGCGCATGCGGTCCCCCGTATAGCTCAGGAGGCCTTTTTCAATGGTTTCGCAGTCAAATTCCAGCGTCATGGCTACGCTGATGGCCGCCAGGGCATTCTGGACATTGTGTATCCCCGGCGCCGGCACAAAGAACCGATGCTCCCACGCGGGACACTGTACCGAGAAGCTGATCCCCTCTTCCCCTTTGGACAGCAGATCGCTTGCCCGGATATCGCAGGTTTCATCCATGCCGTAAAAAAGAGTTTTCTGTCTAAGCAAGCCCTTAAGACCTGAGAGCAGCTCGTCATCGCCATTAAGCAGCACGACGCCGTCATCCTGCATGCCGCGGATGATCTCCAGCTTGGCCTTGAGGATATTTTGTCGCGATCCCAGCCTTTCGATGTGGGATATGCCGATATTGGTGATAACCGCTATATCGGGCCGGACAATCCGAGTCAGGTAATCAATCTCGCCGAAGCCCCGCATCCCCATCTCAAACACGGCGGCCTGGTGGGAGTCATCCAATTCCAGCACTGAAAGCGGAAGGCCAATCTCGTTGTTATAATTGCCCTTCGTTTTATGCACCTTAAGTCCTGCCGACAAAGTGGCGGCAATCATTTCTTTGGTACTGGTCTTGCCGACGCTTCCGGTTACGGCAATCACGGGTATATGAAATCGGGATCGGTGATATTCTGCCAGTTTGCCCAGCGCCTGCACCGTCTTTTCCACCAGCACGGCCGGAACACCGTCGGGTATGGCCGCTCCTTTTTCAGCCATCACGAGAACGGCTCCCTTGTCCAACGCATCACGGATATAATCGTGCCCGTCAAACCGCTCACCCCGCAGGGCAATAAACAGGCAGCCCGGCTCAAGGCTTCGGGTGTCGGTGGACACGCTCCTGATCATTATATTCCCATCGGCGGCCAGTTGTCCATTGACCGCCCGGGCAACTTCGGCGGCACGCATCTCCTTCATGGATCATTCAAGCTCCTTCAGTATATTTTCGACAATTTCCCGCTCGTCGTAATGGATGGTCTTATCCCTGAATATCTGGTAGGTTTCGTGGCCTTTGCCCGCGAGGACGATCACATCGCCGCTTCCGGCGTTTTTCATGGCATAACGGATGGCCTCGGTCCTGTCCTCAATCACCACATATTCCCCATTGGTCTTCTTAATGCCCTCCTCAATATCCCTGAGGATCTGAGTCGGTTCCTCGGTCCTGGGATTATCGGAAGTGATGATGGTAAAATCGGCGAGCCGCCCGGATATCTCGCCCATAAGCGGCCTCTTTGTGCGATCCCTGTCACCGCCGCAGCCAAAGACGCTTATAAGTCGGCCCCTTGCAAATTCCTTCACCGTGGAAAGGATGTTCTCCAGGCTGTCGGGGGTATGGGCATAATCGATCATCACCGTATAATCCTTTCCGGGAGTGGGAACAACCTCGGCGCGCCCGGGAACCTGCACCTTTTCAAGGCCATCCCGTATGGCTCCAAAGGGTATTCCCAGGAGCCCGCAAACCGCAATGGCGCCAAGGGCGTTGTAAACGCTGAAAAAGCCGGGGACTGACACTTTGATCCGTTCCCTGAACCAGGGGGTTATCGCATCAAATGCCACCGAGTCGGAGTAGGTGGTGATATTCTCTGCCCGCACATCGGCAGGCTTCTCGATGCCGAAGGTCAGGACCTCGCAGGTGGCCCCTTCCAGGACCCTTTCGGAATAGGCGGCATCCACGTTGACGATGCCCTTTTTGCACATGGTGAACAGGCGGAGCTTTGAAATAAAATAGTCTTCCATATCCGGATGCTCAAATCCGCCGATATGGTCCTTTGAGAAATTGGTGAAGACGCCGATGTCAAAATCGCAGCCGGTCACCCGGTGAAGCTTGAGGCCCTGGGAGGAGACCTCCATGACCACCGTGTCGGCTCCTTTCTCCTTCATGCGCTCAAACATCTCCTGAAGGTCATAGGATTCCGGGGTAGTGCGCCTTGCGGGAATCTTTTCCCGGCCGATACAGTTGGCTACGGTGCCGATGAGGCCTACGGTTTTCCCCGCCTCTTCCAGGATTGCCCGGATCATATAGGTGGTAGTCGTTTTCCCCTTGGTGCCGGTTACCCCTATCAGGGTCATGCTCTGGGAAGGATTTCCAAACCAATTGGCCGAGATCAGCGCCAGGGCTTCCCGGGAATTTTTCACCCGGATGATGGTGACGTCTTCGCCGATTACATGGATATCCTTCTCCACCACCAGGGTGCAGGCCCCGTTGTCCACCGCCTGCTGGGCATATTTATGGCCGTCGGTTGTGAAACCGTCTATGCATACGAAGAGGTATCCGGGCAGGGCTTTTCGGGAATCGTAGGTCACACCCCTTATCTCCTTTTCCAGTTCGCCCCGGACCTCAACCACTTCCAGGGATTCGATCAACTCCTTCAGTTTCATGCTATCCTTCCTTCCCTTACAGGCTCAGCCTGTTTAGATTTATTCCATCGGTTTTACTGTATCCTTCCTAGTCGGCGATAAGGAGCATGAACTCCACATCTACCACTTCGCCCTTCGGCAAGAGCGTACCCGGTTCATATTCCTGCCTCATCACGGTACCCTCGCCTTTGATCCGGATGTTGAGCCCAAGACTCCGCATGGTGGCTGTGGCTTCGTCCACAGTCTTGTTGGACAGGTCGGGCATGGGCACCAGGTTATCCTCCGGGCTTCCCTCGGTATAGAGGATGACCGTTGAATTCTTGGGAACGCTGAAGTCGGCTTTGGGTGTCTGGGCCTTCACGACGGCGTTTTCATCCTGGCTGCCTTCCACCAGGTAGTTCAGGTTATAGGCCTTGAGCTTTTCAACCGCTTCTTTTACAGTCAAACCTACCAGCGAAGGCACATAGACTTCCTCCGTCATCTTCTTCAAATCTTCCTCGCTGTACTGTCTTTCCACCTGCAGGTACTCAAGAATCTCCTCGCAGAGCTTCCCGGCAACCGGTGCGGCCAGGGTGCCGCCGGACCGGCGGTGCATTTCCACCTGGGGATGGTCCAGAACCACCAGGACAACGATCTCCGGCTTATCGGCGGGGGCGATTGCCGCAAAGGAAACCACATAACGGCCTTCGGACTCGGTCTGGAGAGTTTCGGATGTACCGGTCTTGCCCGCGATCCGGTAGCCGCTCACATATGCATTTTTCCCTGTTCCTTCCGATACTACTCCCTCCAGGATGCTTCTGACGGTCCGGGAGGTTTCCTCCGAGATGACCTTACGGACCATCTGGGGTTCAAATTTTTGTATGATGTTCCCATTGCTGTCGCTGATCTGCCTGACGATCATGGGCTTCATCAGGTTGCCCCCGTTGGCTATGGCACAGTATGCGGTGGCCAACTGGATGGGGCTTATCTGGAAGCGCTGGCCAAAGCCGGCTACCGCCAGGTCGATTTCCGTGGGATTCTTGTGCCAGAGGTTCCGGTATTCCTCGTCGGTTGGCTCACCGGCAAGCTCAAGCCCGGTCCTCTTTTGGAAGCCGAACATTTGCACATAGCTGTAAAACTTGTCAATGCCGAGAGCAAGCGCCTCCTGCACGAACACCGGGTTGCAGGAGTTGTACACGGCATGGGCAAAATCCTGCTGACCATGTCCACCGGCCCGCCAGCAGTTAATGGTATGCCCGGCCAGGGAATAGGGTTTGCACACTACGGTGGTCTCGGGTGTCACAATGCCTTCCTCCAGGGCGGCAGCGGTGGTGATGGCCTTGAAGGTGGAACCCGGCTCATAGGTATCATTGACAGCCTTGTTGCGGAAAACGGTTGACCAGAGAAAATTGGTATCTTCAACGCTGTCAAAACCCTTCCAGTCCGGATCATCCACAAAGTCAGGTTTGGCATCGGGATCGTTTGGATCAAAGTCGGGATAGGACGCCATGGCGAGAATCTCGCCGGTGTTAGGGTTCATCACGATGGCGGCTCCGCCCCGTTTCAGGTTATAGTCCAGCGCGGCCTGCTCGAGTGCCTTCTCGGTAAAGTACTGGATGGTCTCGTCAATGGTGAGGAAGACATCATAGCCATCCACGGCTTCCACGTAGCGTTCCTTGCTGAAGCTGATAGGCCTTCCCAGCACATCCACCTCATTCATGATCTTGCCAGGCATGCCTCTCAAAGTGGCATCCAACTTCATTTCTATACCGGCCAGCCCCTGGTCGTCTACCCCTGTAAAGCCCAGGATATGGGATGCCAGTCTGCCGTTGGGATAATAGCGTTTGGAATCCTCATCTATGTAAATGCTCTGGAGGCCCAGCTCCCCTATCACATAATTTCGCACCTGGGCACCCAGTTCCCTGTCTATCTTCCTCTTGATGTACTCAAACCTGGAGTTCTTATTGAATGTTTCAAGGATATCCCGGGCATCCATATCCAGCAGTTCCGCCAGTCTATCCGCCAACTGTTGAAGCTTATCCGGGTCTTCCAACTCGTTTCTGAGGGCGTTTGGATTGACGGATACGGTGTCAACCGATGCGCTGATGGCCAGGCTTTTCCCGTTCCTGTCATAGATGGTGCCGCGCTTGGGATTGATCAGACGCTTCTGAGTCTGGACCGAATACGCCTTTTTCTGATATTCCTCACCTTTGACAAACTGGATGAATCCAATTCTGTAAAGCATGAAAAAAAGCGACAGGGTGAAGACCAGCAGCATGAAAAATTCCCTTCTTTTCAGCATTTTCGTGTTAGGCTGAGTGGGAATTTCTCCCGACTGCTTTTTCTTCCTGACGCTCTTCAAATCCACCGGATCTTTCGGCGCTGTTTTGGGTTGCGTACTTTTCCTGTGATTGCCGTTACTGCTTCTCATCTGGATTCTCCTGCAAAAAAAGGACGACGGACTGATCCGCTGTATGCTTCACTATCAATCCATGGTCCTGCATGATTCTGTATAAAATATATACCTGAAGCAACGATTATATATCTTTTCCATGCAGAGTCCAATTCCGGTACGCTGCAGATCCCGACCATCACGGGAAGGCCGCCTTGGCCGCATCCAGTATGCCCTCCAGCAAGGATTTTTTGACGCCGGATGCCTCGTCGATGTATTGCTGATCCAGCACCACATTGTAATCGTTTTTGGGGACGCTTACAGGCACAATCTGAAACCGGTCGGGCTTATGCATCCCCAGTTCAGTCTCAGCGATCTGCTTAACCCTGTCTAAATCGATGCTGGTTTCTATCTCAACCCTAAGGAGCCTGTTCTCGTTCCTTAAGGTATTGTATTCTTCATTCATTTTGTTCATCATGGCATTCAGGTCAGCCAATACGGAGAAGCGGTAAAGCACCACAAAACACATGGCAACCAGAACTACGACGCAGAAGCACAGCCTGCCCTTGGGAATATGGGCATAGCTCGGAGCAATAACGGGAGGTGCCTGCACCTTGCGCTCTTTCTGCCGCTGTGTTTCCTGTCTCACAGGCCTCTGGGGCAGTTTAGGCGCCGCACTGCCGTAAACATAACCCGTTCTGGTTTCCATATGTTCTGCCTCCCTTCCGGAATATCCTTTTCGCATAAGAAGTGCTTTCTTTGCTCGCTAACGGCCTTTACCCTTCAGCCACGACGGAGAGGTCTCTGCATAATGGCTACAAGCTTTGCCTGGCTCGCCTTACTGTTTTCCATAAAGAGAACAACGTGGCGTACCTTCCCGTAACGCCACACCCATGTCAGCATCAGAGATGATGCACCGGGTCTGCCCTTGGGCAGACCCATGATAAGATCATCCAAATCATTCGGATAAACCTTTCAACGCGTTTGTCTTTTGTAATTTCACCTTCTGTTTTTCCTTCCCGTTTTTCTTTTGTAACCCTTTCCTTTTTTCTTTTGTAGGCTTGTCCGTTTTGTCTTTTGTGATTGGTTCAATCTTTTGTAACTCCGGCTCACGCCGGCTGATGGTCTTCTTTGGTTGTTGTGAACATTGCGCTTTGGTTTCTTTGCCGTTCTTTTGTACCTTTTGTACCTTCTTCTTTTGTAGATTCAGTTTTTATCCTTTGTACCGACTTAAACCATTCATTACAGCTTTTCTGCGACCCGGAGCTTGGCGCTCCTGGCCCTAGGATTCCTGTCGAGCTCTTCTTTGGACGGCGTCACAGGCTTCTTTGTCAGAATCCTGATTTCAGGTGTCCTTCCACAGACGCATTGGGGAAAATCCCTCGGACAAACGCAGCCTTGCGCCTTGTCCTTAAAAATTTGCTTCACTATCCGGTCTTCCAGGGAGTGGAAGGTGATCACCGCCAGCCGGCCTCCGGGATTCAAAAAACCGATGATCTCCCGAAGCGTCTTTTCCAGGACCTCCAGTTCCCTGTTAACCGCTATGCGGATAGCCTGGAAGGTCCTTTTTGCAGGATGTGGTCCTTCCCTTCTTGCGGCCGCCGGTATGGCCGCTTTGATGATGTCCACCAGTTGACCCGTTGTGGTTATCTTTTGTACCTCTCTGCTTTTCACAATGAATTCCGCTATCCTGGAGGCCCATTTCTCCTCTCCGTATTCCCGGATGATTCGGGTCAGTTCCTCACGGCCCAGGTTATTGACAACCCACGCGGCATCCATTCTTTCGCTTTTGTTCATTCGCATATCGAGGGGCGCATCCTGCTGATAGCTGAATCCTCTTTCTCCCTCATCCAATTGGTGGGAAGAAACGCCCAGATCCATCAGCACCCCGTCGACTGCCTTTAGCTTTTGCATCCCGATGACTTCTCTTATGTTTTCAAAGTTCGTATGGTATAGGACATACCGTCCTTGGGTTTGCACTTTTTCAAGCTTTTGCCCGGCCGCCCGTATGGCGTCCTGATCCTGATCGATACCTATCAACAACCCGTTTGGTCCAAGCCTTTTCAGAATCTCGGATGAATGTCCTGCTCCGCCCAGGGTCGCATCCACATAAACGCCGTTGGCCCTGATATTCAGATAATCTATGCATTCATCCAGCATGACGGGCTTGTGTTCAAAGGTCAAGGCCGGATTCTCATCCTTTCAGCTTTTTACGGAAGATTGATGGGCAGGCTGTCCAGTATCTCGTTGATGTCATAGGAACTGGTCACTTCTTCGTACTTCTGCGGATCCCAGATCTCCACCTTGGTGTCGACTCCGGCGAACAGCACTTCCTTCGTCAAACCGGCCCATTCCTTCAACTCCTGCGGGATCACAAACCGCCCCTGGCTGTCCAGGCTGCAGGTGACCGCATTGGCAAAATAGTGGCGGATGATGGCCCGGTAGTTCTGCCTGCTGGTCTGGAGGGTTTTGATCTTTTCTTCAAATTCCTCCCAGGCTTCCATCGGGTAGAGGTAGAGGTTCTGATCCTCACCGCGGGTAATGATGAACTCAGTACCCAGTTTGTGACGGTAAGCGGCAGGCACGAAAACACGATTTTTTGCGTCCAGCGTATTCGTGTATTTGCCGTTGAAACCTCCCACCACTTTCACCCACTTTGCTCCACTTACCTTGTATTCTACTCCATCTATCGGCACCAGTCAACCCTTCGGTTAACGGCCTGTCAGGTGGATAAAAAAAAGGATGCTCCGTTCCGAAACATCCCTGAAAGCTCACCAAGCACCACATATTGTATTGTAAGAATCAACAATATACTAAATATGTTCGGGCAATTATTTGTAAAAAATTATGCATTTTTGTTCATTGAAATTTTGTAACAAAATTTTAATATTTCAAAGCAGGCAACCGATTTTTCCGTACCGCCTTTACTACTCGTCCTAAGCCTCAAACATGGGCTTTTGGCGGCGCATGGAGACGCTGACAATGATACCGACAGCCAGGTAGTTGACCACCACCGAGGATCCACCGCTGCTGACAAAGGGTAGCGGAATGCCGGTCATAGGCAGAACGCCGATGTTCATACCCACGTTCTCGACAAAGTGGAACAGGAACATGGCCATAAGACCGATCACCAGAAAAGATCCGAATTTGTCCTTGGCAAAGCGCGCGATATAGAGACAGCGCAGCAAGAGCGTAGTAAACAGTACCACCAGGGCAACGGCCCCTATAAATCCCAGTTCCTCTCCTACAACCGCAAAAATGGAGTCGGTTTCCACTTCGGGGACCATAAAGGCCGCCTTGCCCTTGCCCAGGCCCACCCCGGTAAGCTGCCCTCTTCCGATGTGACGGATGGCCATGCGCACCTGGAAAGCGCCGTCATTTTCATGGGCTGAAGGATTGATAAAAGATTGTATGCGCTTGATCATGTGATCCGGCAAAACGTTGACCAGCACGGTAAACCACAACAGTGGAAAAACCAGCAGGGTTGCCCCTCCGAAAATAAAAATATAACGGTATTTAATACCACTGACAAAAAGGATGCAGAGAAACATGAAGACGTAGACCATGGCGGTCCCGAAATCCGGCTGCAACAGCACAAGACCGATCGGCAGCGCCGTAGAAATAAGGAGAAGAAGGATGTATTTGAGACTTCGGTCCTGCTGCAGTTTTTCAAAGTAGAAAGCCGCAGCAATGACCATGGCCACCTTACCAAGCTCTGAAGGCTGGATGCTCAGGGGTCCCAGCATCAGCCAGCCACGGGTGCCCGTTTCTTCCCTTCCCACGCCAACTACCAGGACGGCCACCAGAAGGAAAATCGTGATGAAATAAGCCGGTATCCCCAGTATCCTCAGGTCCTTGTAGTCGATGATCATGACAATGATCATGACAGCAATACCCAGGATGGAGGCGATTAGCTGTTTCATGAAGAGATTGGGTATTCCCTTCTGTTCAGCCATCCCCTTCAGCACAATAAGGCCTATCACGTTGATGAGGATGACATTGATGATGATGAACCAGTCTATATTTTTAATCGGCGATGGTCCTTTGTTTTTCTCTATGACATACATAAACCGATATCAATCCCTCGTTGCTGAATGATTGGCGCTCAGCCTACAAGTCGCTCCGGGTCAGCTTTCGCTGCCGAATGGCGTTTTGCCCCCGGCTTCGTCTCCGGTTCCGTTTGCAGCATCCGCCGTTTTTGTATGCATTTCATTCATGGTCTCCGGTGCGGACTCCGGCGCCACATTTCCATTCTCATTATCGCTCAAAACCGCTGTTGTGTCATTGGTAACTATTTTATCCTTCTGGTTTTCTTCTTTCAGACTCTCCAGGATATCGGCGTACCCGCCGGGGGCGTCGCTTGCCGGCGCTGCCTTTCTGGCTTTTGCCCTGGCAGCAGCGATGATCAGGAATATGGCGGCGCCAATAAACACCACAGCCGCAAAGACCTGGTTATAGCGCACATTGTTGGCCGACTGGAAATCATCCACGCGCAGGAATTCGAGATTGAACCTTGCGAAGCTGTACAGCATCAGATACCAGGCGAAGACCCTGCCGGGCACCTTGTTCCTTTTCCTGATCCCCATCAGGATGAAAAAGACAAGGATGTTCCAAAGGGATTCATACAGAAAAGTCGGATGTACAGGATCGGTACCGATTTTACTTCCGATCATGCCCCAAGGCAAATCGGTATTCTTGCCGTAAAGTTCCTGGTTGAAAAAGTTCCCCCAACGGCCGATGGCCTGGCCCAGGGGGAGGTACACGCAGCCAAAGTCGGCCAGCTTCCACATGCTGATCTTTCTGATCCTGGAAAAGATGAAAACCGACAGCACAGCGCCTATCACCGCGCCATAAATGGCCAGACCGCCTTCCCAGATATAAAAGATCCGTTTCAGATCGTTTTTGAACATGTCCCACTTGAACACGACGAAGAACAGCCTGCTAAAGATGACGGATATGGGCAGGGCAAGCAGGAACATGTCGATCAGGTCCTCTTCCCTGATCTTAAACTTCTCGGCCTGTTTTGTGGCCAGGAGCAGGCACAGCAGGATAGCTACGGCAATGATGATACCGTACCAGTGGACATGGATTGGGCCTATTCCCAGAAACTTGGGCAATACAAACGCTTCCGGGCCCACATCCAGCCTGATTCCCCCGAACAGTTTGGGAAATTCAATATAAGGATCAAGATTATTCCCCATATACACGACCCCCTTTTATTTTTTATACAGGATGGATCACCGACAGTGCTGTTGTCTTTGTAAACAGGCTTCTGAGGACTTGGTTGACATAATCCAGATCCAGTTCCTCAAAGACCCTGCTCAGTTCGAAATAGCTGGTCTTGTTGAAATAGCAGTCCATCATCTCCCTAGCGATGGCATCGGGCGAATTCAGCGTCCTGATGAAAACACCTTCATGGGATTTTTTGATGCGAGTGAACACAGCCTCATCCAAACCTCTTTCAACGGTGGCTTCAATTTCCTTCCGGATTTCAGCGGCAACCTTTTCGGGATCTGAGGATTGCCCGCCCCAGTTGACAAATCCATAGCTCTGGTCGGCGGATACCTCAAACCGGAACGAATCGTTGATTAACCCTTCGTAATACAGACGATTGAAAAGTTCCGAGCTTCTGCCCATAATGGCGGCCAATATGATGCCTAGGGCTGTCCTTCTTTTGAGCAGTTCATAGCCCGATACGCGTACCGGATCCTTGATGCCCATGTTGAACAGCGGCATGGACACCTGGAGCTTCTGCTCCTTGTATGCCATGTTCACCTCTTCGGGCTCTTCAGGATAATGCTTTTCGGGCTTCCCCCTATGATTTGATTTTATCATATCATCGACGGTTGTGAACACCAGTTCGGGATCCACATCACCGGCTACCACTACCACCATGTTGCTGGGAGTATAAAATGTATTGTAGCAATCGTAAAGGAGTTCCTTGTTGATTTGGGCGATGCTCTCCAGTGTGCCCGCTATATCCACCTTCACCGGATGGTTCACATACAGGCAGTCCAGCAGGTTGAAGAACAGCCTCCAGTCCGGGCTGTCCTCGTACATGCGGATCTCCTGCCCGATGATCCCCTTTTCCTTCTCCACATTTTCATCGGTAAGCCAGGGACTCTGGACATAATCCAGCAGCATCCTGAAGTTTTCTTCAAACAGATCGGTGCATGTAAAATAATACGCCGTCTGGTTGAAGGATGTAAAGGCGTTGGGTGAGGATCCCATCCTGGAGAACTTGTCCAGCATGTTGCCGTCTTCCTGTTCAAACAGCTTATGTTCCAGAAAATGGGCGATGCCGTCCGGCACATGCATAACCTTTCCGTCGCCCTTCTTGAAAACATTGTCAATGGAACCGTAATCGGTGGCAAACAATGCGGTCTTCTTGTTATATCCGGGCTTTCTCACCAAAAAAGCCTTGAGGCCTGTCGGGTGATCGTATTCATAAAGGGTTTCTCCCAACCTGTCATAGGTTATGGTCTTGTAGTTCATATCTCATCCTCCTTTTCAGGGCATTGCCGCTGTGTGTCGACTAAGGCTGCGGCTGGTTGGGTTTTAAGAAATAGACAGTATCCAGTTGGATCTTCTGGGCAACCCGTACCACATCGTCAATAGTGACCGCTTCCAGTTTCCGGGCCATGGTTTCGAAATCCTCCTCGTCCCGGGTCAAATGCTGGCTGAGGAAGAAGTCGACAATCGCTCCCTGGCTGTCCTGCATGGTCTTGATTCCCGTTCTCAGGGATTTCTTGGTGGCATCGATCTCATCCTGTGTGATCCTTCCCTCGCGCATGTCCTCAAACTGCCTGAGGATGATCTCTTCGGCCTTGGACCGGTTTTCCTGCTCGATGCCGCTCATGATCACCATGAGACCCTTGTACTTTTCCAGGACCGATTGGGCATAGTAGGCCAGACTGGCCTTTTCCCGCACGTTCTGGAACAGCTTGGAGTGGACATCTCCTCCCAATATCCCGTTGTATACCACCAGCGGATAATAGTCGGGGGACGACGGCCCCACGTTGGTCCTAAATCCCAGGCACAGCTTTCCCTGGTTCACATCCATGCTTTCATCCACGCGTCTGACTTCCCTGACGGTCTTGCTCACATCGGGAAGGACAACTTTGCGCAGGTTGGCACGGGGCAATTGGGAAAACTGCTCGATAAACCGATGGGCGCTTTCGTCGTCAATGGCTCCGGACATGTAAACGAAACACGGATAGGACGTGATCATTTCCCGGTAAATGGCATAGGTTTTCTGAGGTGTAAGGAGCAGCGCATCCTCCTCATAGCCCTCATCGGGTATGGCAAAAGCCTCTCCGCTGCACATCTCCTCTATGCATCTTAAAAACGAGAACCGCATTTTATCGTTGATGCGGCTTCTGATATAATCGACCAGGTTGTCCCGCTCCTGTCTGAATACCGAAGCCTTGAAGCCGTTGTTTTCCACCACAGGATACTGCAGAATGCACATCAGAAGCTGACTGCACTGATCGAAAAGCTTATCCCGGCCACTGGTGTAACGATCGGCGATGTGGGACATGTGGAAGCTGACAATCTGGGTTTCACCCTTTTTGCTGCAGCCGCCGTCCACATCGGCCCCGTACAGTTCCTCAAGTCGAATCTCCAGTTCGCGTTGGGTAGCGAATTTTTGGCAGCCCCTCTTAAGTACCGAAGGTATGATGGCATTTCCGGATGCCCGTTCCTTTTCCAGGTTATCCAGGAAAAAAACGTCCACCCGGTTTGTCTTGAACTTTTCAGAACGAATGCGGTAAAAGGTTATGCCGTTCTTCTCCGCAAGTTTCTCCACAGATGCTTTCACAGTGGTCGATTCCATAGTGGATCCCTCCAATTCTTCGCTAAGCCGTAAAACGGGTCCGTGGTTGTTTGGAATGGTCGCTTTATCATTATTGTTGCATTGCGCCCGCGTTTTTATTTGATAAAATAAGGTTTGAACAGCTTAGCAAAATACATCTTTAAAGTTAAATTATTATATCATAAAATTTAATCCGGATCATACAGCCCGAATCCGCGTACAGGCTGCAATACCTGCCGTTTGCGGGCAAACCGGATGCCTGACCGATATATTTATACAAGGGACAAGCCGCTCGCCGCCCATTTCCCGATGCATGGCGCAGATTCTTCCTGAAGGAGGTTCACTCCATGTTCTACCTCGACTTTCAGAATCAGCTCCAATTGCTGTTGCTGCTCGTCATCTCGTCCTACATATTCCTGTCCGGACTTTCCGCCGGTATAAAAGATCCTTTTATGAAAGCCGTGGGGTTCTCCTTTGTTATTCCTTTAATCCTCGGCACGTATTCATTCCTTGCAGGACCCCACAATATCGGCATCGCATCGCTGTACCTTGATCTGGCATGGTGTCTGCTTATCCTAGTACTGACCCTGATATCCCTTATCCGTTCTTCTGCCCTTGTCAGGTTCCTCTACCCCGTGATTCTTCTTCTGCCCATTGTGGCCGTTTTCATGCAAACCATGTTGCTGGAAATGGATTGCATGCGCTACATGATGCACACCGCACTTGTTCTCGCCGCAATCCAGCTGATCATGACGGTTGCTCGCCTTATGGGCAAAAACCGTTCTTACCTGGCGCTCCATATGGGGATTTTTCTGATGGCCCTCGGTTATACACTGGACCATTCAGATGTTCGGATGCCATTACTGGTTTATGCTTCGGCTGCTTCAGGCCTGGCCCTTGTCGCCATCTATTTTTACATGAACACCTACGGCCGGTTGAAGGCTGAACTCATCCGAAACAGAGAGGAACTGGAAAGGCTCAGAAACAGCATCCATGCGGAAGTAATCCGGCGTGTCAGGGAGATAGAACAAGCCAACAAAAAGCTGGCCGATAAATCCAACATCGACAACATGACCGGGCTCTACCTGAAATCCGCCATCCTGGACATCATGGAAAGCATGATACAGCGATCCCCGAGATCCCAGTTTTCATTGCTCATGGTGGATATCGACCAATTTAAGGCAATCAATGACAACCAGGGCCACCAGATAGGAGACCAGTGTATCAAATCGCTGGCAAAGCTGATCCAGGCATCCTTCAGGAAAGGGGATATCCCTGGCCGTTACGGTGGGGACGAGTTTACAATCATTCTGCCCGACACATCGGCCACCCGAGCTTATCTCATCGCTGAACGTTTCAGGAAGACCGTACAGGGCAAAACAAACCCCGGCATCACCGTCTCGATGGGCATTGCCGCTTATCCAGAGGACGGCAACAGCGCCGCTTCCCTCATTGCCGCCGCTAACCAGGCTTTGTCCGTTTCCAAGAAGAACGGCAGAAACCGGGTAACCTGCTACAACCAGGTGGCAAACGGTTCCTGATTGCACATCCATGCCTTCATTAGAAGAAGATTAGAAAAGCATTAAGTTATGGTTGACTTCCTTGTTCTGGAAGAAAACCTATGTTACGATTCTACATGCAAAATCCTGCGAAACCGAGATGTACAGGAATGCTGATTTTACGTACAGAAACACCCGGTTATCTTTGTGTCCAAAAGGCAATCCAGACGGGAGGTTGAATGATGAGCACCAGAAAAATCGTCATGTGGACTTTGGCTGCAGTGCTTTTTACCGGCGGTGTGCTGATCGTTTATTTTCTGGGCGGGTCTGCGGGCATGCTTTTCCAAAAAGTTGAAGCTTACGAGGTTAACGATGTCAGGGAGTTCGATTTGGGCTCCGTCAGCAACATAGAAATCTCTGCATCAAGCACCGATACCGATATCCTTGTGGTGGACTCACAAAAGATAAGGGCTTCCCTGAAAGGAACGGTCCGCGCGCAGGACGCTTCGTTCGTTCCCTATATTGAAGCCGATGTCAGCGGAAATACACTGCATATTGAAATAAAGAAGAAATCTTCCTCCATGGCCATGTTCTATTCCAGCGACGTCCGTCTGACGCTGGAAATCCCCGAATCCTTCGCGGGGCACCTGGCCTTCGACGGGACATCCGGCAAGCTGACAGCATCGGAACTTAAGCTGAACTCCTGCAAACTGGCCACCTCCTCGGGGGATATCACCCTTGGAAACATGGAGATAGGTGAAATCTTCTCCCTCCATGTGACCTCGGGAAGGGTTGAAGTTGAAAGGCTTCAGGCATCCAGCGCCAGATTTACGGCTTCCTCGGGGGATGCTTTTCTGGGGTATATTGAGGTCCGGGAAGATTTTTCTGCCGACGCCACCTCGGGAAAGATCATCATTGAGAAGCTCAGCGCGGCAAACGCTTCACTGAAGAATACATCGGGCGACAAGGAGATCGCCGAGCTGATGGTTTCGGGGGAAGCCGTCCTTGAAGGCAACTCCGGTACCACCAGTCTGGATCGCGCCAGCGCCGGCAAGCTGATCATCCATTCCACATCCGGGGATGTCAGCGCGGAAGCGGTCCATTCGGGGCATACATCCGTCAAGACCTACTCGGGTAGCATTTTAATAAAAGGTTTCGAGGGGGATGCGGAGCTGTCCTCAGATTCCGGCAACATTACCCTGCAATGCGACAAGCCGGCTTCTGCCATACGGATCGCATGCTCCAGCGGAAGCGTCAAGCTGGGCCTTCCCGACAACATCCAGTTTGCGCTGGACGCGCAAACCAATTCGGGCAGCATCAAAACGGACTTCAGTCTTGATAAATCTTCATCCGGCGATAAGCATCTGCGGGGAAGCGTCGGAAACGGCTCCCTGGCCGTATCCGTGAAAACCACATCGGGGAATATATCGGTTTCCAGGAACTGAGCCTCCCATTCCAACCGTCGGAATGCCGCCAAGGCATTTTCGGCATCCCTCATCATCTTGGCTATATGGAAAAGGATGTATGATCCTGCGTCATACATCCTTTTTTATTCAGTCGCTGCTCTCTTTTAAGTTAAGCGCAGGCACCAACGCCTTGTGCCGCATCCTTAATCAAGATTCCAGCTACCCAGGTATCGCTTCTGATCCTCAGAGAGGGCGTCGATGCGTATGCCCATGCTTTCCAGCTTCTTCATGGCGATCCTTTGATCGATGCTTTCCGGGATAGCAAACACACCCGGCTTCAGCCTGTCCCTATTTTCCACGATATAGAGGGAAGCAAGGGCCTGTACGGCAAAACTCATATCCATGATTTCGGCAGGATGCCCATCCCCGCAGGCCAGGTTGACCAGACGGCCCTCTCCCAGAAGGTAAAGCCATCGGCCGTCAGCCATCCTGTAACCGGTGATGTCCTTTCTGCATTCGCGGACTTCCACGGCCAGGGCCTCCAGTTCGGGGATGCAGATCTCCACGTTGAAGTGGCCCGCGTTGCAAAGCACCGCGCCATCCTTCATCTTTTTGTAGTGATCCCCGTAAATCACGCGGTTGCAACCGGTAACGGTGATGAAGATGTCTCCCAGGGCCGCCGCTTCATCCATGGGCATCACCGAAAAGCCGTCCATCACCGCTTCAATGGCCTTAACCGGATCCACCTCGGTGACGATCACCCTGGCGCCAAGCCCCTTGGCCCGCATGGCAACGCCCTTTCCGCACCAGCCGTATCCGGCGACCACGACGGTCTTACCGGCCACGATCAGGTTGGTGGTGCGGTTGATGCCGTCCCAGACCGACTGTCCGGTCCCATAGCGGTTATCGAACAGGTGCTTGCACATGGCGTTATTGACGGCCATCATGGGTATTTTGAGGGCTCCGTCCCGCTCCATGGCCCTCAGCCGGAGAATACCGGTGGTGGTTTCCTCGCAGCCACCCCAGACATGGGGCAAAAGGTGCGGCAGTTCATTATGGAGGCAGTTGACCAGGTCGCCCCCGTCGTCTATCACGATATGAGGACCATGTTCCAAGGTCTTCCGGATATGCTCCCTGTATTCCTCCGGCGTAGCGTTGTACCAGGCGTACACTTCCATGCCGTCGGCAACCAGGCCGGCCGCCACATCATCCTGGGTGGAGAGGGGATTGCTTCCGGTAACGGCCACCTGCGCGCCTCCGGCTGCAAGCACCTTCGAAAGATAAGCCGTTTTTGCTTCCAGGTGAATGGAAAGGGATATCTTGACCCCTTCAAAGGGCCGCCTCCGCTTGAACTCCTCCTCAAGTCCGGACAGAATGGGCATATGGCGCTTCACCCATTCGATCTTGCGCCGGCCCGAATCTGCCAGGGAAATATCCCGGATCATGCTCTTCATGCTTCAATTTCTCCTCTCTGAACAGGAAGGTTTAAAGGCATCTTCCCCGTAACGTTTGTCGTCTTCTTTAATTGGATTGTATCAGACTGAGGCTGAAAAATAAAGGTTAGCCTGTTTTCTTATATCTGGAATCTTCCTCTTGACAGATTAACACATTGGTTATATACTACATTACATGAGTAATGTAGTGATTGTGTGGTGATGTGATGAAATTCGATCCGGCCGACTTAAAGCCCATCTATCTCCAAATCGCCGAAGGGATCGAGGACGACATCCTCAACGGGCTGCTAGAGGAAGGAAAGGAATGCTACTCCCAGTATGAAATTTCACGGATGTTCAACATCAATCCTGCCACCGCGGCCAAGGGCATCAACCTCCTGGTGCAGGAAGGCATCCTATACAAGGTCCGCGGGCTCGGCATGCATGTGTCAAAGGGGGCAAAAGCCATGATTCGTGCAAAAAGGCGACCGGCCATTGCCGAAAGCGTAAGGCAGCTGGTGCTGGAGGCGGAAAAGCTCGGCATCAGCAAGGATGAACTCATCCGCATGATCCAGGAAACAACCATTCCCGAAAAGGAGGATCCCACATGAATGTTGTCATTTTGCAAGATCTGGTCAAGCGATTTAAAGGCAAAACAGCCCTCAGTGACATCAGCCTCGAACTGCAAGAAAACTGCATCGTCGGGCTGATAGGCCGGAACGGAGCCGGCATGACAATGCTGTTGAGAACCCTGGCCGGTTATCTGAGACCCACGAAGGGTACGGTGCTGGTTTTCGGAGAGAAACCCTTTGATAATATCCGAGTGCTCTCCGACATCATGTACATGGATGATGACAGGTTCCGGGATTCAGACACACCGAAGGATCTCATCGACCGGGCAGCCCTTTCCTACAGCCGGTTTGACAAGGCCCTGGCGATCAAGCTTCTGGACTACTTCAGCATACCTGTCAAGGCCAGGATGAAGAAACTTTCAAAGGGCATGAGAACCCTCTTCTCGCTGGTCATCGCGCTCATGAGCCGCTGCCCGCTGACCATGCTGGACGAACCCACCATCGGGCTGGATGCATCCCACCGCAAGGAGTTTGCAAGCCTGCTTCTGAGGGATTTTGCCAACCATCCCCGCACCATCATCATATCCAGCCATCTGATTAGCGAGCTGGAGAGTTTGATGGAGCAGGTGGTACTCATCGATAACGGCAGGCTGGTTTTTCACAAGACCATCGAGAATGTACAGCGCTATGCCCTGTACCTGGCCGGCCACAGAAAAGCCCTGGAAGAGGTGGCCGGACGGCATCGGGTCATCTGCCGGGAGTCCATGGGAGAAAGGCTGGTCCTCGGTGTCGTCAACGATCTGACCGCGGAAGAGTTGCGGCAGCTGGAAGCACAGGGCGTTGAGATCAGCGCCATGAGCGTCCAGGATGTCTGCGTCAACCTGACCGTGCCCAACAAGGGAGGTGTTCTTGATGTTATCGCAGAATAGCAGGCTTCGTGCCATGAAAGCGCTTTTGTATGGTTATTACCTGGATTTCAAGTCATTTTTCGGAATCTACTTCTCGATATTGTTAGGCCTTATCATCAGCAAGTTCCTGATCACGCCGTCGGCGTCGAGCAGCAGTTCCCTGAACTCCGCGTTGATCAACTGCATGATCATGCTGCCTGTCGCCATGATGGTGATAACCAGCAATTCCGAGCTCAAAAAGAAATTTTCCTTCCCTGTGGACAGGGATCTGTTGGTTTTGTGCCACATCCTGCTCATCCTGGTGCTGCCGCTTGTTATGCTGCTGATGTCCTGCTTTTTCTATCTCGTTGAACTGCTCTTAGCGGAACTGACCCTGAGCGTAACCACTAACTTCTTCTATTCGTTGGCCATTACTAAAAGCAGCTTCCTTATTGGGTTTGCCATATCCTATATGATAATTGTCTGCGTTACTGCCCTCACCTGGATGGTCTCCGCCTGGTTCTACCGCCACAAGGTCCCCGTCGGTGTGATCGGCGCAGCGTTCATTCTGGGTCTGATATATTTGGATGACTTCAGAGATTCCGTCTTCGGGCTGATAGGCCGGCTGTTCCACAATCCCACGCCGGGCCTTTTATCCCTTAAGCTGGCCGTAATCACCCTGGCAGCCTTTGCGCTGGGATACATCCCCATCAAACGAATGGAGGTGAAATAGCCATGAACAAATGGGTGATGATAGCCCTGTCCATTGCCCTTGTCCTATCCTTCGCCCTTGTTTATGCGCTCAGCCCAAGCGATGAAGCGTTTCTGGCCAGATACGCCCCCGGGGAGTACATCACCGTTGCCGCCTTTGACGTGCCTTTGGACATCATCCCGTCTACCGTTTTTCGGCCGAAACCTTTGCCATCGTCGGGTGGTTCGAGCATTTCAGAGAACTGCTGGGCAATCATGTTGAAATCCTAATCTGTGTACCCATGAATTACACCTTCGCCGAATAGACCATCTGGACACAATAAGGAGTTGTTCCGAGAGAGAGGCGGAACAACTCCTTGCTTTTCCAGGTATTATCTGAAAAAACTCCGTCCTTATGGCCACTGGCTGACAATCTCCTTTACAAGCGATGAGAACTTCTGCTCCACTTTTTTGCCGGTTTCCATCACTTCCTCGTGGGTGAGGGGCTGGTCCAGGATGCCCGCCGCCATGTTGGTGATGCAGGATATGCCCAGCACCCGCATCCCCATATGCCTTGCCACGATCACTTCGGGCACAGTGGACATGCCCACCGCGTCGGCGCCCAGGGCGCGCAGGGCCCTGATCTCAGCCGGCGTCTCAAAGGAAGGCCCCTTGCAGTAGGCATAAACACCGTATTTGAGGTCGATCCCTATCCTTTCCGCGCACGCCTGCGCCACCTTTTGCAGGGTGCGGTCGTAGGCAGCGGACATATCGGGGAACCGAGGGCCCAATTCATCAAGGTTCTCACCCCTTAAAGGGTTTTCGGCAAAGAAGCTGATATGGTCCCTGATGAGCATCAGATCCCCGGGCTCAAAGCCGGTGTTCACGCCCCCGGCCGCATTGGTGACGATGAGGTTTTTGATGCCCAGCAGGCCGAAGGCCCGGACAGGATAGACCACGGTGCTCATATCATGACCCTCGTAATAATGGAAACGCCCTTTCATGGCCACCACGTTCCTGTCGCCAAGCCGCCCGAAGATGAGCTTTCCCTCGTGACCCGGAACAGTGGTGTTGGGGAAGTTGGGAATCTCCCCATAAGGGATCTCCTGTTTGCCTTCAATGAAATCGGCCAGCCTTCCAAGCCCGGAACCCAGGATGACGGCGATCTCCGGAACGCCATCGATCATGCCCTTCAGATATTCCACGGTCTTTTCAAGCTTCTTCTTCATATCTTTCATAAATGCCCCTCCTGTTTTTATCCGAACAGCGAAACCTGACTGCTTGCCTCCATGCCGTCCAGGCAGCCGTGCTCCGCCAGGATATCGATCACCGCCCTGGACACGCCGGATCGCATCTTCAGATCCTCTATGGACACGAATTCACCATCCTTACGCGCTTCCACAATGCTGGCCGCCGCGGAGGCCCCCAGTCCCTGCAGCGCGGTAAGCGGCGGCAGGATGCCATCCTCGGTTATGATATACCGGGTGGCCTCGGATTTATACAAATCCACGGGCAGGCACCGGATGCCCCGGGCATACATCTCCCGGGCAACCTCCAGGATGGTCAGAAGGTCTTTCTCCTTTTGGGTGGCCAGCTTGCCCTTTTCCTCAATTTCCCTGATGGCCAGGTTCACCGCGTCGGCTCCCCTGGATATGATGTTGGCGTCAAAGCTGTCGGCCCGGACACTGAAATAGGTGGCATAAAAGGCTTCGGGATGGTATACCTTGAACCAGGCGATCCGGAAGGCCATCATCACATAGGCAGCAGCATGGGCTTTCGGGAACATGTATTTGATCTTCTTGCAGGATTCTATATACCATTTGGGAACGCCCTTCTCCTTCATGAGGGCTTCCTGTTCAGGCGTCAGCCCTTTTCCCTTTCGGACGCTCTCCATGATCTTGAAGGCCGTCAGGGGCGGCAGGTCGTTCATCATGAGAAAGATCATGATATCGTCACGGGTACAGATAACCTCGGGCAGCGTGGCGATCCCGTTTCTCACCAGATCCTGCGCATTGTTGAGCCAGACGTCGGTACCATGGGACAGGCCCGATATGCGGATCAGTTCCGCAAAGGTGGTGGGCTTGGTGTCCTCCAGCATTTGCCTGACAAACTTGGTGCCGAATTCGGGAACGCCGAGGGTTCCCACCGGGCTGTCGATCTGCTCGGGGGTAACGCCCAGGGGCTCCGTGCTAGAAAAGATGCCCATGGTCCTTTTATCGTCCAGTGGGATGGTCTTGGCATCCACACCCGTCAGATCTTCCAGCATGCGGATGACCGTCGGATCATCGTGGCCCAGGATATCCAGCTTGAGGATACGGCCGCTGATGGAATGGTAGTCGAAATGGGTCGTAATGATGCCTGAATCGGGGTCATCGGCCGGATGCTGTATGGGCGTGAAATCATAAATCTCCTTGTATCGGGGCACCACCATGATACCGCCGGGATGCTGGCCAGTGGTGCGCTTGGTGCCCATGCAGCCCGCAGCCAGGCGCTCCATCTCAGCCCGTGTGCCGGGTATGTTTCTCTCTTCCAGGTACTTCTTGGCAAAGCCGAAGGCCGTTTTCTCCGCGATGGTGGCTATGGTGCCGGCCCGGAAGGTATAACCTTCTCCGAACAGTTCCTCGGCATACTTATGGGCCCGCGGCTGATATTCGCCCGAGAAGTTGAGGTCGATATCCGGCTCCTTGTCGCCGTCAAATCCCAGGAAGGTTTCAAAGGGAATGTCATGCCCGTCCTTGATAAGGGGCTGACCGCAGTTGGGGCATAATTTGTCGGGCAGGTCGTAGCCGCAGGCAATCTGCTTGTCCTTCACAAAAAATTCCGAATATTTGCAGTTCCCGCACCGGTAATGGGGCGGCAACGCGTTGACCTCGGTGATACCGATGAGATAGGCCACAAAGGAAGAACCGACGGAACCCCTGGAACCGACCAGGTAGCCGTCCGAAAGGGATTTCTGTACCAGCTTCTGGGCAATCATGTAGAGGGATGAAAAGCCGTTTTTGATGATGGAGCCCAGCTCGCGGTCCACCCGCTGCTGCACCAGTTCGGGAAGAGGATCTCCATACAGTTCCTTGACCCTTAGCTCGCTCATGCGCCTGATTTCCTCTTCGGCACCCTCCAGATGGGGCGGATAGGTGCCGTCGGGTATGGGCTGCACTTCTTCGATGAGCTCGCTGATGGCAACAGGGTTGGTCACAACGACCTCAAAGGCTTTTTCCTCGCCTAGGTAGGAGAACTCCTGCAGCATTTCCTCGGTGGTCCTGAAAAAGATGGGCGCCTGCTTGTCGGCATCCTTGTATCCCTGGGCGGCCAGGAGGACCTGCCTGAAGATGGCGTCCTCAGGGTCCAGGAAGTGGACGTCGCAGGTGGCCACCACGGGCTTGTTCAGCTTCTCGCCCAGTTCCACAACGCGGCGGTTCAGATTCCTCAGGGCTTCCTCGTTGGGAACAAGCCCCTCCCGGATCATGAACTGGTTGTTGCCGATGGGCTGTATCTCCAGATAGTCGTAGCGGGCGGCGATGGCCTCAACTTCCTCCCGGGGCTTTCCTTCCCGTAAGGCCCGGAATAATTCTCCGGCCTCGCAGGCACTGCCCAGGATAAGCCCTTCCCGGTATTGCTCGAACAGGGACCAGGGCACCCTGGGTCGTTTATAGAAATATTTCAAATGGCTTTCAGATACGATTTTATACAGGTTTTTCAAACCCGTCTGGTTTTTCACCAGGATGATGGCATGATAGGTATCGCCGCTCTTATAATCCAATTCCCCCTTGCTGTTGTACCGTTCGTCCACGAGGAGGTAGGCTTCCATGCCATAGATTACCTTGATCTCCTTATTGGACTTCTTGAGCTTTGCGGCAACCTCCTGAGCTTCTGGGAAGGCCTGGACCACGCCGTGGTCGGTGATTGCGACAGCCTTGTGCCCCCATTCGGCCGCCCGCTGGAGCACATCCTTTACGGAGGTGATGGCATCCAGTTGGCTCATCTGGGTATGCAGGTGAAGCTCCACCCGTTTATGCTCGGCCTGATCCTTCCTGCCAGGCGGAGCTTCAAGGCATTCAATAGCCTTGAGCCGGATGGCCAGTTCTTTCTCAAAGACGTCATACTCCGCATCCCCATTGACACGGACATAGCTTCCCACCTTCAGCTTCTCCTTGATCAGCGCCATTTCCTGCTCATTGAGGAAGGCCTTGCAGGTCAGTGAAGAAGTCCGGTCGGTGATGTCCAGGCAAAGAAGCGTACGCCCGCTTTTCAGTTCCCGGGTGTCCATCTTGATGATTTGGCCGGACAGGACGACATTACCGGAATTCATATCCACGTCCGCCATGCGCAGCGTTTCGCCGGAAAACGGCCTGCCGTAAACGATATTCTCGCTGTTGGCGGCCTGGCCTTTGCTTTCCGCTCTCTTCCTGTACCTAGAACCGCCGCTTTCCTGCACGGTCGATGAAGGTGTTCCGCTTTTGCTTCCGGACTTGGGTGCGGCGTTGTCAGCGGCGGAAAGCACCTCTGCCACAATCCGGGCTTCCTCTTCCATCTTTTCGGCGATATAATCGGCCGTCGCATACTCCTGACCTTCCGGTTCGCTGAAGGAGACTTTGACATCGCTGTGGAACAACATCTTGAAAGCTTTCTCCATTTGCTTTGCGGCACCGGAAACATTCAGCACCGAAGCGCCTGTTCCGGGCAGGCAGACTGTGAGGTTTCTGCCCTTAAGCTTGAACTGGGCGCCTTTCAGAAAGGGGGCCAGATGGGCCCTTCCACGGCATGTATAACGTGTGAGCATCTCCTTGTGCCAGTCGTCCAGTTCCTCCGGCAAAGGTATGGAAAAACCGGGACGGATATCCACTTGCGCGTTGAAATAGTTGGAAATGGTTTTTTCAAGCTGAAAGATTCTATCAGGAGCGACCGGCTGGCCGATATCCAGACAAAGTTCGATGCGTTTTTCAGATTTATGGTAATGGAGATCGGTAATAAAGGCTTGCGAAAAATCCTGCCGAAACTGCTCGACGGGTATGATATGCTTAAACGCCTCGCAAAGCGGTGACTTTTTGAGAACGTTTTCCTCCATGGTTTTTCCGTCCTTTCAGGAAATGGTACCTCATCCTTGGCAATGCATGTACCCAGATCCTATTCTACCACATGCACCCCCAGGGGGGATCACTTTCTTGTCAAACCGAGCCGAAATCGCTGAAAGGGAAAATGCGCAGGATGCACTTTCCTATGACGCGATCCTTGTTCACAGGGCCAAATACCCGGCTGTCACGGCTTTTATCCGGCAACCGGTTATCGCCCATGACAAAGATGCAACCTTCAGGCACAATGATATCCGAATAGATATCGTTCATCTCCTGGGTGTAGGAGCCGTTGATATAGGGTTCCTGGAGTTCCTTCCCATCCACGTAGATCTTGCCTTCCTTTATCTGGATATGCTGGTTTTCAACAGCAATGATCCGTTTGATGGCATATTTCCGGTTGTCGCTTCCCAGAAGTTCCGGAATGCGCATGACAACAATATCGCCCTGGCGCAGCGTGCCGAAGCGCGGAGTGATGGACTCGATGATCAGCACATCGCCATTGTTCAGGGTGGGAACCATGGAAGTGCCTTCAACAACAGTGATCCTGCCCAGGAAAAAAACAACGAGCAGGACCAACAGTACGGCGATGCCAAAATGCAGCGCCCAATCCAGAATTTCTCTCAAGATCTTGTTATTCGTCACTTTTATCATTCACCGTCGTCTTGATATGAAGTTCTTCAAGCTGCTTTTCGTCCACCACATCAGGGGCGTTGGACATCAGGCAGGCCGCGGTCTGCACCTTCGGGAACGCAATGACATCCCGGATATTGTCGGTACCCGCCAGCAGCATGGTCAATCTGTCCAAGCCGAAGGCCATACCGCCATGGGGCGGTGTGCCATATTTGAAGGCTTCAAGCATAAACCCGAAGCGTTCCCTGGCTTGTTCGTCGGTAAGTCCAATAACACGGAACATCTTGGCCTGCAATTCCTGGCTGTGGATACGGATGCTGCCGCCGCCGACCTCATAGCCGTTGATGACCATATCGTAAGCCTTGGAACGGACTCTGCCGGGGTCCGTGTCCAGATACTCGATATCCTCGTCCATGGGGGACGTAAACGGATGGTGCTTGGCTACCCAGCGCTTTTCTTCCTCATCATATTCCAAAAGCGGGAATTCGGTAACCCATAACACATCAAACCGCTTATGGTCGATGAGTCCCAGCTTCTCGCCGAGCTCCAGGCGAAGGTGCCCAAGGGCGTCAAATACGATTTCGTCCTTGTCCGCCACGAAGAGGAGCAGATCACCCGGCTCAGCGCCCAATCTTTCCTTAATCTGTACGATTTCGTTTTCGGTCAGGAATTTGGCAATGGGGGACTTGAGGTTGTCGGCTTCCACCACCATCCAGGCGAGGCCCTTGGCCTTGTAAGTCTTGACCACTTCGCCCAGCGCGTCGATCTCTTTGCGGGAGAATTTTGCACCCGCGCCCTTGGCGTTGATGGCGCGCACGCTGCCGCCGTTTTCCACTGCGTCCCGGAAGACCCTGAAACCGGATTCGGCCACCAGGTCGGAGATATTCACCAGTTCCAGCCCGAAACGTGTGTCGGGCTTGTCGGAACCGTAACGCTCCATAGCCTCTTTATAGGTCAGCCGTTTAAAGGGAACCGGTATGCTAAGTCCCAGCGTTTCCTTGAACAGGCGGCTGATAAAGCCTTCATTGACGGCCATGACGTCCTCCATATCCACGAAGGACATCTCAAGGTCTATCTGGGTGAACTCCGGCTGACGGTCGGCCCTTAAGTCTTCATCCCTGAAGCATTTGACAATCTGCATATAGCGGTCAAAGCCGGACACCATCAAAAGCTGCTTGAATATCTGTGGAGACTGGGGCAGGGCATAGAATTTTCCCGGATGGACGCGGCTGGGAACCAGGTAGTCCCTGGCGCCTTCCGGCGTGCTCTTGGTGAGGAAAGGCGTCTCTATTTCATAGAATCCGTTTTCGTCATAATAGTCGCGGGCAATCTTCGCGATGCGGTGGCGAAGATAAAGGTTCCTCTGCAAATGCGGCCGCCGCAGGTCCAGATAGCGGTATTTGAGCCGCAAAGCCTCGTTGGCGTCCACATTCTCCTCGATATGGAAAGGCGGCACCTCGGATTTATTGAGGATCCTGAGCTCGGAAGCGATGATTTCAATCTCCCCGGTCACCATGTTCCTGTTGATGGCTTCCTCGCTTCTCCGTGCCAGGATTCCGCGCACGGCTAGGACGTATTCGCTCCTGACCTGGGATGCCTTTTCATGGAGCTCAGGGTTGGTCTCACTGTTGAAAACCACCTGGATGATGCCGCTTCTGTCTCTGAGGGTGATAAAAATCAGTTTTCCCAAATCTCTTCTTCTTTGCACCCATCCCATGACCACAACTTCCTTGCCCACATCGGCAGTGGTCAGCTCCGTGCAGCGGTGCGTTCTTTTCATGCCTTTCATGGTTTCTGCCATAAAATCTATCTACCTTTCTCTATCAGTTTCCCTTTGTCTTGACCAGCCTGTCGATGAGGGTATCCAGGCTGATGTCCTTTGCTTCTCCGGTTGTCATGTCCTTCAGGGCGGCTTTGTTGCTTTCCACTTCTGTATCACCGATGATGAGCGCATATCTGGCGCCCAGCTTATCGGCATATTTCATCTGGGCTTTGACGCTCCTGCCCATGATATCCTTGATGCAGGTGATGCCCTTGGCGCGCAGGTCCCAGGCCAGTTTTTCGCAGAGCTTCTCCGCCTTCTCGCCAATAGGGCCGAGATAAATGTCCGGTCCGCCTTTTGACGGGATTTCGATGCCCTGGTTTTCCATCTCCAGGAGCAGCCTTTCAACGCCAATAGCAAAGCCGATACCAGGTGTAGGCGCACCGCCGCAGAGCTCCATCAGGCCGTCATACCGGCCGCCGCCGCAAACCGTGCCCTGGGTGCCGATGTTGCGCGAGACAAGCTCAAAGACCGTCCTGTTGTAATAATCCAGGCCTCGGACGATCCCCTTGTCGATCTCGTAATGGATACCGATATCCTGAAGTTTCCGGGTCACTTTTTCGAAATGGTTCCTGCAATCCTCACAGACATGATCCAGCAAGGTCGGCGCCTCTTTGAGGTAATACCGGCAGCCTTCCTCCTTGCAGTCCAGAATGCGCATGGGGTTTCGGTTGAAGCGTTCCCTGCAGGTATCGCACATCTTGTCGATTTTATCAGACAGAAATGCCTTAAGCCGCTGGTTATATTCTCCGCGGCATTTGGGACAGCCAATGCTGTTAAGATTCAGGGTGAGGTTCTTGATGTTGAGGCTGTCAAAAAACATGACCAGAAGGGAAATGACTTCCGCATCGGCTGCCGGATCCGCCGCTCCGAACAGCTCCACCCCGAGCTGGTGGAATTCGCGGAAACGGCCTTTTTGCATTTTTTCATAGCGGTAAGCCGTGATATTGTAAAACAGTTTTGTGGGCTGTGGCCACGAGGCCATGCCGTGCTCGATGTAGCTTCTGACCACACCCGCCGTACCTTCCGGACGCAGGGTCAGGCTTCTCCCGCCCTTGTCCTCAAAGGTATACATCTCCTTCTGGACAATATCGGTGGTATCGCCTACTCCTCGCTGGAACAGCTCGGTATGCTCGAAAACCGGCAGGCGGATCTCCTTGTATCCGAATCTTCCGCATACTTCCGCGAATTTCTGCTCCACGTAGTTCCATTTGTCTATCTCGTCAGGCAGTATGTCATGGGTTCCTTTGGGTGCCTTCATTAACATGGTCGGCCACACTCCCATCGTTTCGTCGGTCTATCGTTTCATTGTAACCATTCCATGATGGGTTGTCAACGCATGGCCGGGCGTCTGCCTTCTGAAATACCGGCCATGCGTTGTGTGTTGTGACCGATGCTGCGGGATTTCCGGCTCATTTACTGTATTTCTTGTATCCCGGATGGCGGCCGGTCAGTTTGAATCCTTCCCGCATTTTGATAAGCCGATCGATGTTTTCTCTGGCTATTTCCCGCTCGCCCCCCAGGAGCCTGGCGGTAAGGCTGATCTTGGCCTGGAGCTCAAGGGTCTCCATCCGGTAATAGGCGGTGATCAGATCGGCTCCCAGGGCAAGGGCTCCATGGTTCTCCAGAAGCACCACATCATGCTCCTTGATGAAGGGCGCGATGGCGTCGGGCACCTCATAGGTGGAAGGCGTGCCGTAAGGGGCAATCGGAACCGATCCCAGGGTCAGGACCGTCTCCACCATCGAATAGGAATCCATGGGTATATGGGCAACGGCGAACCCGGTGGCTGTGGGCGGATGGGCATGGACAACCGCTCCGATATCCGGCCGTTCCTCATAGCAGCGCATATGCATCTTGATCTCGCTTGACGGCCTAAAACCCGGGGCGCCGGAAACCAATTCACCTTTGGCGTTGATCAGCACTAGCTTCTCCGGTGTCATGAAGCTCTTGCTGATGCCGGTAGGCGTTGCCATGAACAGATCATCCTCAATCTTGACGGTGATATTCCCGTCGTTGGCGGCAACCCAGCCGAGCTGCCACATCCTGTGGCAAATGTCGCACATTTGCTCCCTCAACTGCTGATACTCCATAGCTGTCTCCCCTTCTTTCTGCAATTACTTGATAACTGTATTTTATCATATATGCCGCGCACTTTGTTGATTTTTTCACAATTTTTTCGGGGTACTCATACGCCATAATGAACAGGCTTTACAGGGCCTCTGAGATTGCCGCGTTTCACTTCGTTTCGTTCGCAATGACACCCCGGGTATGGCACCGCCGGGCCCCCTTATGTCATTGCGAGGAACGGAGTGACGAAGCAATCTCAGTCGCTTTCAAGGCTGCCTGCGACGACATCTGCTGAAAGGGAGCCCGTAAAGGTCAAGGCCGCATTGCGAAAAGGCGCCAAAACAGCCTGTGAGAACGGGATAAGGGCGGCTGCTGTTTGAGCGTAAGCGAGTTCAGCCGCCCCCCGTTCGAACAGCTGCTGTTTTGCAGCCGTGCAGCACAGCGACCGGGCTTTACGGGCTCCCTGGGATTGCCGCGCCGCGCTCGCAATGGCATTACAGGTATGGCTTCGAGGGTGTTATGAGATTGCCACGCCCCGCTTCCGCGGTGCTCGCAATGACACCCGCGGGTCATCCTTCGCTTTCTTCCGGGGAATCCGCGCGGGCATCTTCGGCCGGCGGAGATTCCTTCGTATCCTCCGCATCTTCCGCGTCTTTCGGAAGCTCTTCAGACTCCGGAACATCGCTATCGCCCTGAAGCGGTGTATCCCCTTCCGTCTCATACCGGGGCAAGTCGGTTTCCTCACCGTCACCACCGGCATCCGAATCAGACGCTTTTTCTTCCATTGTTCCGTCCCCTGTATCATCATCCAGCCGGCTGAAACCCAAGGTCACCTTGAAAAGGTCTCCGTCGATGCCGATGTCAAAGCTTCCGCCGCAGGCATGGGTGAAGCTGCGTGCAATGGCCAGCCCCAGCCCGGAACCTTCGGTGGAACGGGCCTTATCTCCCCGCACAAAGCGCTCCACGATCTCATCCGGGTCAAAGTTCATCTCATAGTTGGCGATATTTTTGATCTCCACTTTGGCCTTTTTTTGATCCACGGTCAGGTTTACATAAACCCTGGAGCCCTTCATGGAATATTTCAGCGCGTTTGAAATGAGATTCTGGAATACCCGGTAGAGCCTCCTGCCGTCGCTCATGACATAAACCGGAGCGTCGGGTATTGTGATCCTGAAAATCAGGCCTGATTCCTCAATCTGTTCATTCATGTCGGCCAGGGTCTGTTCCAGGAGTCTGCCCAGGTCAATCCGCTCCATATTCAGCACCATATCCCCGCTGGCTGCCCTGCTGAGCTCAAACAAATCCTGGATAAGGGTCTTTAACCGTTCGGCCTTCTGAGAAAGTATCCGTACATAATCCTTTACCGTCTCAGAAAGCCCATCTTCTCTGGCAATCAGGTCGGTATAGCTGATGATGGACGTGAGCGGCGTTTTCAGGTCATGGGAGACATTGGTGATGAGTTCCATCTTCATGCGCTCGCTTCTCAGCTTTTCTTCCACTGCCTTCTGGATACCGTTCTGGATACGGGTCAGGTTCTCCCAGGCCACGTGAAGATCCGAGTCCGGGGGCAAGGGCGATACGCTTTCATACTTCCCGTTTTTCATGTCTTCAATCCGGTCTACGAGTAATCCCAACTCGTCCACGGTTTTCCTGTAGCGTCTGAGGTACAGATAGAGCAGGAAGAAACCGGCGGCCACAAAGAAAAGAGCAAAGGGCGCCGTACTGACCCCGGCGGCGACAAAGCAGAAGGCGAAGAACACCAGAACCATCTCAGCGGCCACAAGGGCATGGATCCGCCAGAGCAATGCTTTCTGAAAGGGTTTCTTACCCTCGAACCTACGATAGACACCTACTAACCAGGTGATGGAATTATGCGTAAAGAATCGCTTCCTGTTGTACAACAGGTCCACAAGCATGATATAAAACCACCAAAAGCCGCCGAGCAAGATCACGCAGCTCACAAAGCTGGTGTATCTCAAAAATTCATAGCAGATGAATAGTGCCAGCATTGAAAGTACAGCTTTCAGTTCAAACCATACGCGTCCGGATATGCGGGCGAGAGTCTGATCAAACTCCCTTTTGGTCCGCCTTCCGATCAGGGCGATCAGCAGGAGGATAAAATCCAGGATGACGATGCCCAGAAATCCAAAACAGATCCATCTCGCTTCTTCATACTGCTGCCTTATCCGATAGAGCACGCTGATGCCGTATGGGTTCTCCACGATATCTTTTTTGACCATGAGCAGGATGCGGATCTCCGGATGCTGGATGCCTTTTTTTAGATAGCCGCCCAGCCAGGTATCCTGGTAGCCGCTCTTTTCGCTGTACACGTTCACGATCCGGTTCCTGTTCCACACCATGACGCTTGAACCGTTGTAGTAGAGATAATAGTCATAGCCCTGCGGCAGGAGCACCTTGTCCCATACCTGCAACTGGGTGCCGTCCGGGGCGCCTGCCGATTCCTGGCCAATAACCTCTTCCTTTTCCACATTTCCAATTTTTTTGCCTGTGATGAGATTCTCGGCGTAATAGAGCAGGTTCTCCCCCTCATTCTTGAAAGTGTTGACATAACTCTCCATATAGTCGGTGCCGGTGACAACCCGCATAAGATGTTCAAAGCGTTCTGAAATATCCTCCTTGAACCTGGAGGTATCCTTGATATCCCACCGGATAATGGCCATGATGTCATCAAAATTGCTGACAATATCATCCACAGCCATCAAACCTAAGATTGCCAGCGCGATGAACAGATTAACCCCGAAGAAAAAACACAGCCATACCAGAAAAGCCCTAGATTTTTTCGATCTTGTATCCAATCCCCCACACCACCTTTAAGTATTTGGGCTCTCTCGGGTTAATCTCGATCTTCTCCCTGATCCGCCGAATATGCACCATGACGGTATTCTCCACGTGGAAGGCCGTCTCTCCCCATACCCGTTCATAGATTTCCTCCGCCGGGAACACCCTTCCGGGATGCCGCATGAGAAGCTCCATGATTTTGGTTTCGGTAGCCGTCAGCCTGACGGGTTCCCCCAGCAGGGTTAGGGTCTTGGTTTCCGGGTCATAGCATAGATCGCCCGTGCGCAGGACGTTTTTCTTCTCGATTCCGTTCACGTCACCCAGGGTCATGTACCTGCGCAGCTGGGCCTTGACCCTCGCCATGAGTTCCAGAGGGTTGAAAGGTTTGGTAACATAGTCGTCTGCTCCCATGGACAAACCCAGGATCTTGTCGCTGTCCTCCGATTTGGCCGACAGGATGATGATGGGTATGTTCCTTTCCTCGCGGATCTTCAGCGTCGCCGAAAGGCCGTCCATCCTGGGCATCATGATATCCAGCAGGATCAGCTGAATGCTGTGGTTCGCCAGGATATCCAGGGCCTGGAGACCATCGTAAGCCTGATAAACCTGATAACCTTCGTTTTCAAGGTTGATGCTTATGGCCTTCACGATCGCCTTATCGTCATCCACCACCAGAATGCCGGGTTTATCCATAGAGTCACCTCCCTTCCAACATGATACAATACGGCGGATAAAGTTTCAGCAAAAAAGAAAGAAACCCTTCAAGCCCGTGCATTATCCTAGCAGGATAACCTTAAGAAAAGCCTGACGGATTTCTTACAAATTTCTTAAGAACCGAGTTTTTGATGGCATTCCGGTAGAATTGCGCTTCACCTTAACCAGATATCCACCACGCCGTAGGTATCGTTGATGGAATAGGTCAGCCCTCTGAGGCCCAGCACGGTGGCCGTGTTCTGAATAAGCCTGGAGATATCATAGTTCCCGTTGTCATAGTTGAGGATCCTCAGGGACAAATGTTCCCTGCCCTCTGCAACAGCCTCGCCCACAAGGTTCGTGAACGCGTCTGATGAAGTCACTGTCAGCCCATAATAGTGATAGTAATTGTATGTGGTATCCGAGCACTGGGGATAAGCCGCCCTGTTCCAGGAATGGTCCTTTTGGATCTCATCGTCTGTCAGGTTGAAATAGACGTGGGTTAAAACCTGCGAACCGCCGGTCATCACCGGATCGTCCCACGTGGCGTCCACATGGTAATACTGCCCGTCCAGGCATACCATGTTCCATGCATGGTTATTTCCCTTGGAATGCCCGGCCACAACCAGGCTGCGGATATTCACCCGATCCAACAAAAGCTTCATAGCCTTGGCATATCCCTCGCAGACGGCCGATCCGTTGACCAGAGCGCCATAGGCCGTGTAAGCCTCAGGCGGCGTGCTTCCCTTTCTCAGGTTCTCAATATCGTACCGGCAATTGTTCACGATATAGTCGTGGATAGCCAGCTCCTTCTCAAAATCGGTCATACCCGGCTCAATGATGCTGCCGATGATTTCGTCGGCCCTTTGGACCGTGGCCTGCACGGCACTGAGTATTTTTTCCCGGCTTTTGCTGTACCTGAGCGTCAGCTGGCCGTCCGTCCGGTAGCGGCACCCCTCGTAGAACATGATCTCAGGGTCTTCCAGAATAATCTTTTCGATGATGTCAAAAATGATCTTCGAATCATCATCCGTTCCCAGAACCGGAAGGGTGACCCGTTCCTCGGCATTCTTCAGGGCCTCTCGGATCAGTGTTTGTATCCGTTCGATTTTCTGCCCGTAGGTGAGGTTGGCCGCTTCCTTCCGCTCACCTGTCACCTCACCGGTTATTGGCTTAAGGTTTTGTGTATTTCCGCCGTCTGCCACAGGTCCGGTATCACCGGAAGAGCTCGCCGAGCCGTTATTCCCACCCGGCAAATGGGCTTCGGGGCTTTCCTGACGGACGGGATCCACAACCGGTAGTTGCCTGGTGGTCCCATCAGAGGCAACAGGATCCTTGTCTGTGGCCAGACGATCCTGAACCCACCGGGCGATCTGGCCCCCACAGATGAAAGCTGCAAGAATCAAAAGCATAAAAAAGGTCCAACCCCACGCCGAAAAGCGGCGCCTGGCGGGGTGACCGCACCGGCCGCAATGCTTCCAGCTCATTGGTATATAGGAACCGCATCTTTGGCATTGTCTTAATCCAGCGTAGCGATATGACAAGCTCATACCCCCGTCAACGATGAAAAGGCATCACTCATACATACTTTAACACCCGTGGTCTATATGAACCATATGAAAAGATTGGCAAAGCTATTTCGCATTTTTGTTTCGGACATAAATGTGCTTGATATGGGGCTTCCCCGTATCCCGCTCATCGATCTCAAACCGGCTGATTGACTTGATAAGCGGGGTCAGTTTATTGAACCCATAATTTCTGGAATCAAAATCGGGTCTCTTTTTCTGGATGAGGCTCCCGACCTCCCCGAGAAAAGCCCATCCCGAGTCATCAGCCAAATCCGATATGGTAGAGGCTATCAGCTTAATCACATCCTCGGGTATCCTGTCCTCGCCCTCAGCTTCACTGGCAGGCTTACTGTTTTTCTGATTTTTGGTTTTGGGAGGCTGCGCCTCTTTCTTATCCTCTGATTTTCCGATGATCTCCAGGTAAATGAACTTGTCACAGGCTGCTATGAATGGGCTGGGTGTTTTTTTCTCCCCGATGCCGATGACCTTCATGCCCGCTTCCCGCAGACGGATGGCCAGGCGCGTGAAATCGCTGTCGCTGGATACCAGGCAAAAACCGTCCACCTTTCCGGAATAGAGGATGTCCATGGCATCAATAATCATGGCCGAATCGGTGGCGTTTTTCCCCGTTGTATAGCTGTATTGCTGTATGGGTGTTATGGCGTTTTCCAGAAGCACACTCTTCCATCCGGACAGTGTGGGCTTTGTCCAATCGCCGTAGATTCGCTTAAAAGTCGGCGTGCCATACAGGGCGATTTCCTCCATTACCGCCTTGATATTGCTGTATGGCACATTATCCGCATCTATCAGAACGGCCAGCCGCAAATCATGCATGTCTTCCATCCCGATTCCCCCTTTTTAACACATTCTTCTCCCTTTATTTATACCAACTACATCACATGGCTGGCATATGCGAAAGAAGGAGAGAAAAGTTCCAATTTATGGGTGCATCGAGGGATGTTCGCCTACCGTTCATAGTAGGTGTATCCCCTCAGGCCATTTTCATAGGCCCGCATGATCTCGCGCCTTTCGCTGGCGCTGATGTAGCCGCTGCGAATGGCCTCCTCGCAGGTCTCTCGGAAGTTCGCGCACATGATCTTGGGATCGTATTCCACATAGGACAGGACATCGGCCACGCTGTCCCCATGAAGTTCTTTGGTCAGATCAAAGGTTCCGTCGGGATTAATGCGGACGCTGACCACGTTGGTATCGCCGAACAGGTTGTGGAGATCGCCCAGGGTCTCCTGGTAGGCGCCCACCAGGAACACGCCCAGATAGTAATCGTCCCCGTTCTTCAGCTCATGGAGCGGAATGCTTTTACGCACATCATGCAGGTCGATGAACCGATCGATCTTGCCGTCGCAGTCGCAGGTGATATCCGCAATCACCGCGTTTCTCTTGGGCAGCTCCAGCAAGCGGTGTACCGGCATAATAGGAAAGAGTTGGTCGATGGCCCAGCTGTCCGGGATGGACTGGAACACCGAGAAATTACCGTAATAGATGTCCGCCAGGGCATGCTCGATATCTTCCAGTTCCGGCGGGAAATGCTTCAGTTCTTCCTTCACCCTGGCAATCTGGTACATGGTGTTCCAGAACAGTTTTTCTGCCAGGGCGCGCTCCCTCAGGCTGATCCGTCCGTGCTTGAACATGTCGCGGACCTCATCCCGGTAATACAGCGCGTCGTTATAGCATTCCTGGATGTTCTTCACGGAGATGTTCCTGTAAACCTCATACAGGTTCCGGATCTGTTCCGATGCGTTTTCATCGGGCTGTTCGGGTACGTCATAGGTTTCAAACCTTTCCACATCCAGTATGTTGAACAGGAGCACCGAGTAATAGGCAACCACCGCGCGCCCGGATTCGGTAACAATGATGGGATGGGGTATCTTCTCAGCATCCAGCACGGTCATGACCGCTTCCACGATATCGGTGCAGTACTCCTCAACCGTGTAGTTGCGGCTGTGGGTGAAGTTGGTATTGGAACCGTCATAGTCCACGGCCAGGCCCCCGCCCAGGTCCAGATAGCCCATGGGCGCGCCTTCCTTGACCAGTTCCGCATAAACGCGGGTGGCCTCCAGGACGGCCGCGCGGATATCGCGGATATTGGGTATCTGGGAGCCGAGATGATAATGGAGCAGCTTCAGGCAGTCCAGCATTTTCTCTTCCTTGAGCTTATCCACCACCTCAATGAGCTGTGACATGTTCAAACCGAAAAGGCTTCGGTCGCCGCCCGACTCGGTCCAATGACCGCCTGCCTTTGATGAAAGCTTGATGCGAAGTCCGATGATTGGTTTGACGCCCAGGGCACGGGAGCGTTCCAGCACGATATCGATCTCATTGGGGATCTCTATCACGAAGATGCATTTGAAACCCATCTTCACGGCATAAAGCCCGAGATCCACAAATTCTTCATCCTTGTAGCCGTTGCAGATGAGGCAGGCCTCCCTGTCCTTCAGCAGAGAAAGGGCCGCAATCAGTTCGGCCTTGCTGCCCACTTCCAGGCCATGGTGGTAGCGCTCTCCGAACCGGGTCACTTCCTCTACCACCTGTTGCTGCTGGTTTACCTTGATAGGATAAACGCCCTTATACTCACCCTTGTAGCCCAGTTTCTCCATGGCTTCCCTGAAGGAGTTGTTCAGGAAGGAAATCTGGGCATCCAGGAGGTTCTCAAACCGAAGCAGGACCGGCATGTCCATTCCGCGCTCCAGAACGCCGGAGATGATATCCATGATGCTGACACCCGAAGACTGGTCCTTGTACGGATTGACAACGACCTCTCCCTTGTCGGATATGGAAAAATATCCGGCGCCCCAGTTTTTTATGCCATAAAGCTCCTCGGACTTTTCTTTCGTCCAGCGGCTAAGCACATCTGTCTTGTTCATAGCAACCTACCTTCCATCCTTATCCTGATAACGGCTTTTGGCCAGATAAGATAAAACCGGTTCGTCTGCGCAAATCCGGTTTTACCTGTGAAAATCTTTCTGCATGCCGCAAAGGGAACGCAGTCTCTATTTCTGTCATGGATAAACAGCTTTAAAAAAATCAGGTCAAACCATACCACACCCTACGGATGAAGGCAATAGACGGCAACCGATGCACCGACATCCTTAAAGCCGCGATTTGTAGTCGGAATACCCGAACCGCTTAAGCACCCTGATCCCTTCTTTCTCGCTGAACAGAGCGATGGACGGGAGATTTACGCCGTTGAACATATTATTCTTCACCATGGTGTAGTGTGCCATATCGCAGAAGACCAGCCTGTCGCCCGGTTTCAGCGGTTCGGGGAAAGAATAGTCTCCAATCACATCCCCGGCGAGGCATGTGAGCCCGCCCAACCGGTAGGTATGGGGATATTCGCCTGGCCGTCCCGCGCCGATGATATTGGGCCGGTAGGGCATTTCGAGAACATCGGGCATATGGCATGCCGCAGAGGTATCCAGAATGGCGATGTCCATGCCGTTACGGACGATATCCAGGACGCTGGCCACCAGGTACCCGGCATTGAGGGCAACCGCCTCTCCCGGTTCCAGGTACACCTCCACCCCGTACTTGTCCTTTACGTACAGGATGGTTTTGACCAGCTTTTCCAGGTCGTAGTCCTCGCGGGTGATGTGGTGGCCTCCACCGAGGTTCAGCCATTTCATCCGTCCGATATAGGGGCCGAACTTCTCATCGACAACCTGGATGGTCCTCTCCAGCGTATCGGAGTTCTGCTCGCACATGGTGTGGAAATGGAGACCCACAATCCCATCCAGTTCATCGGGCCTGAAGTTGTCCAGGGTTACCCCGAGCCTGGAGCGGGCATAGCAGGGGTTATAGATGGGCGTTTCGATCTCCGAGTACTCCGGGTTGATCCGTATGCCGCATTCTATGGGTTTGGGATGGTTCTTTACCCGATCCCTGTATTTGTGCCACTGGCTGAAGGAGTTGAAAACGATATGGTCGCAGTATTTCATCAGCTCATCAAACTCATCCTCGATATAGGCGGGGGCATAGATATGCACTTCCCCGCCCATCTCTTCGAAGCCAAGGCGCGCCTCAAACAACGAGCTTGCCGTAACGCCCTTAAGATACTGCCGAATCAGCGGAAAGACGGCATACATGGAGAACCCTTTCAAAGCCAGCAGGATGCGGCACCCGGTCCTTTGCTGGACCGAATCCAGGGTCTCCAGGTTCCTTTTCAGGAGGCGCTCATCCACGATATAGCATGGGGTGGGCAGCAAATGAAAGTCCAGTTCCATAGGTTCCCCCTCAATCCAGCAATACGGGCGAGAAGTCCTCATGCCACGGCAGCCCTTGCTTGTTCAGTTCTTCCATGAACGGATCGGGATCGAACTCCTCCACATTATAGACACCGGGCTTTCTCCATATCCCCTTGATGATCATCATGGCGCCAATCATGGCCGGAACGCCGGTGGTATAGGAGATGGCCTGGGATCCAACTTCCCGATAAGCCTCCTGGTGATCGCAGACATTGTATACATAGTATTTGACGGGCTTTCCATCCTTTACGCCCTGCATGATGCAGCCGATATTGGTCTTACCCTTAGTCCTGGGGCCCAGGGAGGCCGGATCGGGCAGCACCGCCTTGAGGAACTGCAGCGGCACGATCTCCTTTCCTTCAAACATAATAGGCTTGATGGAGGTCATGCCCACATTCTCAAGCACTTTCAGGTGGGTGAGATAGCTGTCGGAGAAAGTCATCCAGAAGCGGATGCGCTTAATACCCGGGACATTCTTCGCCAGGGACTCCAGTTCCTCATGATAGAGCAAATAGATGTTCTTGGGTCCTATCTGCGGGAAGTCGTATACCTTCTTTACTGACAGGGGCTCTGTCTCCTTCCATTGGCCTTCCTCATAATAGCGGCCCTTGGCGGTTACCTCACGGATATTAATCTCCGGGTTGAAGTTGGTGGCAAAAGGATAGCCATGGTCTCCGGCATTGGCGTCCAGGATGTCAATATAATGGATTTCGTCAAAATAATGCTTGAGGGCATAGGCACAGAAGACGCCGGTTACGCCGGGGTCAAAGCCGCATCCCAGCACGGCGGTGATGCCTTTTTCCCTGAACCGGTCATGATATGCCCACTGCCACTTGTACTCAAATTTCGCTGTTTCGGGAGGCTCGTAATTGGCCGTGTCCAGATAATGAACCCCGGTCTCGAGACAGGCGTCCATGATCGCCAGATCCTGGTAGGGCAGCGCCACGTTGATGACCACGTCGGGTCTGAAGTCGTTGATGAGCCTGGCAACTTCCTTTGCGTCATCCGCATTCACCTGTGCGGTCTGGATCTTTGTCCGGCCGCCGTCAAGTTTCTGTTTAAGCGCATCGCATTTTGATTTCGTTCTGCTCGCGATGAGAATCTCCTCAAACACATCAGGATTCTGACAGCATTTGTGGACAACCACGTTGCCCACGCCGCCTGCACCAATAATAAGGGCTTTTCCCAATTCCAATACCTCCATTTTCTATAAAATTACTTATGCATTATACATAATGTGCATTATACATAATGCGTTTCGTTCCATCAAGAAGTTTATGAAAATATTCGGGAATGGCCCCGCGTTATGCTTAATCTGCCACAATAGCACAGAATTATGCAGAAAAATGGGCATGATAAAAGGGGCGCCTAATTGCCGCCCCAATCATACGCTTATGCGCCGCGGACTATTTCAGGTTTTTCAGTTCATTGAGACAGTTCACGCAGATAAGCTTGTCCTTTTTCTCAATCACGTTCTCGGTAGTCTTGCAGAAAGTGCATCTTGGTTTATATTTCTGAAGAACTACATAGCAACCGTCAACTTTCAATTCCATGGCATCCCTGATTTCAATGCCGAGCTTTCGTCTGAGCTCCACAGGAAGCACAACACGCCCAAGTTCATCCAGTTTTCTAACAATACCCGTCGATTTCATAGTGACCTCCTCATAAATTGCACTAAATAATTAGTTACCCTTCTTTTTTCGGAATAAAACAACAAATTCAGGCACAAACCGAATGCCGGTCCTGTGCCTGTCGTTGAGTCCTATTTTTTGTACCAGGCGGTACCATCGGGATCAAGGATCATTTTGCCAAAAATCTTACCCCATGTTTGCATGCCCATCAAGGTTAAGGTGATGTTTTCTCCATTGATTTTATATGTACCCTCCATCACGGAGTCGCCCCTGTTTACAACGAGCACATTGTCATCCTTGAGTTCAATATAAAGCGATTCGTCATACTCGTTGTAATACTTTCCAAGATACTCCGGCTTGCCGCAGCCGACCAGCATCACCACCAGCAGGCTTACCAGAACCATCAAAGAAACTGCACGCAACCGCATAACCATTCTCCTTCGCAAGAAACTATCAATACCTTATCATATATTAATACTTCCGTTCATGCAATGAGATATCATGTCAGCGGGAGCTAAAGGCAGCACGGAGAGCATACATCATAATTGTTAATTCTATAATAAACCCACACGGAGCGAAAGCAGAAAAATATCCCAGAATCAGATTATCTATCCCATGGCAGGTTCCGCTGACAAGATAAATAGATACCATACGTCGCTTCGACTGCCTTTCGAACGCCAGGAAGGTAATCCCGTTTATTTAAGATATCCTTCCAGAATCTTCCGCCCCTCAATATAGCTCTCAAGAGCAATGTCGGACGGGGCAAAAATCTCAAGATCCAAACTCTCCTGATTACCGTATGCGCAGAGGCCTCTCATGATCTCACCCCATGCAAGTGTTCCTTTCCCAGGGATTCGCTTATCTCCCGGCTTCCCCGCCGTATCTCCAAGGTGCGTACCTATTATGCGCCGGCGGTAGTTACAGGGAACCCAGGAAACATTTTCACCATTAACCAGGGCATGCGCTGTATCAAAATTAATCCCAAAGGGTACTCCAATGTTCTCGCCTTCAGTAAAAAGCTCCTGGAAATTTCCTATGAAATTATCCGGCAGCAGTTCAAAGGCTATGCCCAAACCAGCCTCGTCTGCCAGCCTGAGCATTTTGGAAAGTTTATCCCAAAAGGCCGCACGGATTTTCTTCTCATACTCGGTAGTCTTTTCCCTCCTGAATGTCAGAGGGCCGACAGGAATCAATATTTGTCTGCATCCCTTCAGCTTAAGGGCGATGTCAATAAAACGCCGCATTTCAGGAACACCTGCTTCAGTCTGCACGATGTCATCGTCACGGAAGTAATCCATGACAAAGTGGGCAATCAGTTGCCTGATCTTCATGCCGGTTTCCGCGCAGCAGGCGTTTACCTTTTCCGTTCCGCCGTTCTCCCATTCTTCCAACGCATGGGTATAAGATATCTCAGGCTGATAATATCTGAATCCCGCTTCTGCCAGTTCACGGATGGAACGACAGATATCGGATATCTTGAAATCGGCCCCAAAACGTGAAATCGTGTAAGCGGCACTGGCGCCAAACGTAAAGTTCAGGGAGGATCTCTGGATCAACGGCAGCAGAAACTTCACGCTTTGATCGACATACTCCTTCTCTTTTTTGCATGTTTCTGCAGCGGAATAACAGGGTGGTGTCCATAGTTCCAGAATACAATTGGCACTTCTCCCATTGTTTCTGACTTTCTCAATCAGCTCCGGAATATTCAATGCCCCTTGTCCTGCCGCTGTCCCCTGAACGAAAAATCCCATTTGGTGAGGAACCCGAGAAATCTGAAAGTCTTTCATATGTAGATTTACCGTATATGGCAGAAGCGTATCGACAACATGTTCAATACCCTCCCCGGCGCCAAGAGAGTTTGCCGTATCAAGGCATATGCCTATCCATGGGCTTGCCACTTGATCGAGTATTTGAGCCAATGTGGACGCCTTCAGGCGATCGTGATTCTCGATGGCAAGGCAGACCTTCTGTTTTTCCAAACGGGGAGCTATTTTGCGCAAAAGCGAAACAATTTTGGCTTCGGACGGCTCGTAGCCTGGTTGATCAATCACAATACGGATGAGTTTAGAGCGAAAATAATCGGCTAATTCTAAATAGGTGTTTATTGTTTCTTCATGCAACCCTCTTGTTCCAAGCTCAAGTTCAATCCCATATCTTTCCAGAAGCTGTCTCCCATATTCGAGTTCTTCATCAGGAAGCGTATGCAGCGGAAGATTGTCACCCACTTGCAGCAACTTCAGGCCATAATGCGCCGTCAACTCAATTAAATCTATAAATCCCATTCTGCATCCGGCTTCCTCACCGGCGATGCCGACAGACCAACCTACGCTAAATGAGCTTAATCCTAATTTCATCTTTACTCTCCTATTTTATGATCGTTCTCCAATGTTTGAGTGTCTCCAGTACCGCTGTGCGAACCATATTCTTATCACGTGTTCTCAGCGCCTTAATGATGACGGCATGATTGCGGTAAATGCTCCCCGGATCATGTGAAACAGATTCTTTGATAGAAGGAGCAAACATCTCGTAAAGGGCGTTATACAAATAGATAAGCAGCCTGTTTTTATTGAGTTCATAACATGCTTTATGGAAATCAAGATCCATCTTGAACAGGACATCAATATCCACATTCCCGGATTCCGTCATCTTCAGGATATTGTTATTCATCTCTTCCAGCCGATCGATATCCGCATCATCCGCTTTGTCAACCAGGAGTTCAAAGACCCCAGTATCCAAGAGATGACGCAGTTCAATGATTTCCCATGATGTTCTTGGTTCCAGGGCAAGCCCCAGCAACAGCGGATTAACGGACATTGTAGAGATGCTCTCAGCAATATATGTGCCGTCTCCGCGTTTTATCTTTATCAATCCCAGAATCGAGAGCATCTTGATAGCTTCCCGAACCGTATTACGGCTGACCCCGTATTTCTCGCAAAGCTCCGGCTCAGTAGGCAGACGATCACCTGGTTTCAGCCGATTGGCCAACAAATCGCCCACAATGCTGTCCATGATAACGAGAGAAAGTGATGCGGAATCCCTGGATGTTGCCAGTCTGAATCTTTTGTTCTTCACATTCAGATTGGGATATAGCGTTTCATTATCCATAGTAGATCCTCCTATCCTTTGACAGCACCAGCCGTCATCCCTTCTTCTATATATCCCTGTATAAGATAGTATACAAAAATCATCGGAAGAGTAAATAAAGTACCTGCAGCCATAATTTGTCCCCATTCAATCAGATCTCCGGTAATCAGGAAAGAGATGCCCACCGGAACAACCTGCATCTTGCTTGTTGTGTTGAACACCAGGGGATAAAGGAATTCATTCCATGACAGGGTGAAGGAAAATATCGTGGCCGTTGCTATACCGGGGAGTGAAATTGGGAAAATGATATCCTTTAATATTTTAAACCTGCTGGCTCCATCTATCAGGGCGCATTCCTCCAACTCAAGCGGAATGGCTCTGAAATAACCTATCAATAACCATGTGCAAAAAGGTATCATGAATGTCAGGTACGTCAGGATCAGTCCCAGACGCGTATCGGTAAGTCTCAGGCGCTGGACTATGGAGAACAGGGGCAGGAATATGATGGTTCTGGGAATCAGGTAACTGAAAAGGATCCCTCGGGAAAAAAGCCATCTTCCCTTGAACTTCAGGCGTGCAATCGGGTAAGCAGCCAGGCAGCTTACAACAATTGCCAGAAGCGTGGATGCCGCCCCGACAATCAGACTGTTTGAAAACCAGTATTTGAAATCAGAATCGTACAATAGACCCTGGTAATGCTCCAATGTCGGATAATCTATAAAAAGCGGATTCGTGAGCTTGGCCAGTTCCAGGCTTGGCTTAATGGACGTAATGATCATCCAGTAAAGGGGGAACAAAAACCATAGCAGAAAGATCGCCAGGGGAATATAGCACAGGAATAAACGTTTTGTTCCTCTTATCATCTTAGATTTCTTACTCTTTGTGCTCATATCAGACCTCTCTATCCATAAGTTTCGTGATGGCGATAATCAGCAGTGCCAAGATGGGTAGCGGGAACAACGATATGGATACGGCGCGCCCCAAGTCTCCGCTCAGGAAGCCTACCTCATATGTCAACGTCGTTAGCAGATGAGTCGCTCCGGCCGGGCCGCCCTTGGTCATCCTGTAAACAATTGAAAAATCGCCTATAGCCCAGATGGTTTCCAGAAGGGTGGAAACCAGCAATACATGTCTGATTCCCGGAAGCGTCATATAAACGAAGGATTGGAACGCATTGGCGCCATCAATTTTCGCCGCTTCATAACGCTCCTTCGGTATATTCTTTAGGCCGGCAAGCAAAGTAATTGCGAAAAACGGTGTTCCCCTCCAAATGTTGACACTGACAACTGACAAAAGAGCGGTCTTGCCAGTACCGAGCCACGCTACAGGAGCTTTAATCAGTTTAAGATTAAGCAAAATTGTGTTAAGAGCCCCCCCTAAATCGTTGAAGATCCAAACCCATACCAGAGCGCTGATCGTTGTGGGGATAATCCAGGGGACGAGAACCATCCCCCGGATGAGTCCAGACATTCTGAACTTCTGATTAAGCACCAATGCAAGCAACATTCCCAAAACGACCTTGAACAAAACCGAAGCAAACGCCCATATCATGGTATTCCTAAAGGCCTTTTGGAACATAACGCTCTTGAAGGTTTGAATATAATTGTCCAGACCAACAAATGCGGTTACTCCTGTGCCTACCCGGTACTGGCTTAAACTCATAAAGATCGCCCAGAAAAAGGGGAAGATTACCAATCCGCCGACAATCAGAATCATTGGTGCAGTATATGAATAGGCTGTGAGCTTGTCCTTGTTGTTGGATATTCCTTTTTTTTGCATAACGGAAATCTCCCCCTTTTTTCTGTTTAAAGCAGCTAATATGATTTATTTATTGTATTTGTCATAGATTTCCTGGATGCGCTGTGTCGCCTCATCCAGAGCTGCCTGTGGTTCAAGATTGTCAACAAGAACGCGGGCAACCATATCTACCATGATCCCCTGTGCCTCGACTTCTGCAGCTGCAGGAGTAAGCGGTCCGGGCCAACCGGGCGAACGAGCGCCATACATCATGGACACAGGCTCTTTAAGTGCTTCTTGCTTATAGACATCCAGGCTCATGTATTTTTCCTGGACAGGGAACTGGAAACCGCCGCCGGCCGTATAGAATTGTGTCATACCCTCATCCGAAGTCAGGTATTCCAGAAGCGCTTTGGTTTCTTCCGGATAAGGCGTATATTTCATGATGCCCAGACTATAGGTATCCACAAGCGCAAAGCGTCCCTTCGGTCCTGCAGGCCACTTCGAATGGCTTGTAACAGCGGCCAGCGGATCATTGTCTTTGACAAGATTGTAATAAATACCGGGAGCATTCGATGTCATTGCCAGTTGGCCAGCCTGCCAGGCCTTATTGTTGGATGAATCATCCCATGCCGTGGCTCCGGGAGGAATGAAGCCAGCTTTATAGAGAGAAACAATATATTTGAGTCCGGCCAAAGTCTCGGGTGAGTTGAATGTTACGGTTTTGCCATCTTTCCCGGCAAGTTCACTGCCGAACGACCAAAGGACATTCTGCACAAAGGTATTTCCATCTCTGGAGTGTGAAAAAGCTTCGCCCAGTGCATAAACGCCGTTTGCGGGATCATTGATCACGGCACATGTGTTATACAGATCCTCATAGGTATCAGGAACGGGAAGGTTATGCTTTTGCAGAATATCAGTCCTGACCATCCATACAGACATGATGGAATAGAAAGGTATCGTCACCCATTTTCCGTCCGCATAGCATTCCGCTTTATTTCCTTCAAAGAACTCGCCGCGTTCACTGATAATTTTCTCGGCTAAATCACTGACATCCAGGAGGGCATCCTTGTAGATAATCGGCATCGTAACCCGGAATAGCGCCAGATCAGGTCCGGTATTGTTTTCAATACAGCTTGCGATCTTCATTTCAAAATCCGCTTCCGCAATGGAGTCAAAGACTATCTCAATATTGTTCTTTTCTCCCCATTCTTTGGCCCGTTTTTCCACGAGCGCATCAGCTTCCGGAACCCAATGCTTCATGTACAGAATAGAAATTTTCTTCTTTTGGGTATTTGCCGGAGCGGGTGCGTTCGATGCCCCTGGGCTCTCAGCGCTGCTTTCCGGAGGCTGCGAACCGCATCCGACGAAAGCGATCATCATGCATACAACCAGCATGACAGCGACCAGTCTTTTCAACATAAATTTTCCCCCTTTTCTTACTCCTTTATTATTTTGCCTGATGGCATTCAAGGACATGCTTTACTCCCAGGAACGGGCTGGACAGGATTTTTTCCTGGTAATGCTTTTCAAGCTTTGAAACCACACTGAGCATTGAAGCCTGTGCCAGCAAGACAACATCGCATTGATCGCACAATTCTATAATGCTGCTGGATACCAGCTTATCGTGCAAATCTGTCTCTCCCCGCTGAAACGCTTCAAACGCAGGAGCAACAAGCCGATGAGAGATATTGATTTCTTTCTGCATGCTTCGTGCCAGCGACTGGATCTGTCTAAGGGTCGGCGCAAGTGTTGTCTCTACGGTGGCAACCACGCCGATATTTTTACCTGCCGAAAGGGCTTTTCGAATCATGGGTTCGTCGATTTTGTAGATCGGAATTGAAAGATACGGTCTCGCATAATCCACAAACTCGGAAATGCTGGAACAGGTCACCAATATTGCTTCAGCCCCGGTTAGTTCTGCGGCTAGCGCCAGGTGAAGCAAACGCTGATACACCTGAGGCGAAACAACATTCCCATTTGCCGCAATAGCTTTGATAATCCCATCTTCAACAACATTGACAATTTCCGTTTCCGGACTGAGCTCCTTAACAGTCTTGCTGATGGACGGAATGACACCCAAGCCGGTTGATAACAGTGCAATTCTTTTCATATCCATTCCTTCCTTCTCTTTGCGTTATACATCATACGTCCTATGTACAACGTCATACGTTAGACATCATACGTATTACGTATTATGTTTCTATCATATAGGGATAATTGCCAAATGTCAATACGCACACCGATTATTTTCTGTGATATATCACAAACGGACGATTCATAACTTAAGACAGGTGAAAATGCAATCCGGCAAAGATTGCATCTTCGTTTTTCATGTCGTTACCTGATGGTTGACGCTACCGCATAGCAAAACGGCACAGGCATAAAATATCAAGGGTCAAAAGGATTCAGACCCCTGATATGAGTCGGTAACTCACGCTTTCAAGCCCATTGAGCCGTTATTACACCTATCAGCCGCTTTATTTCACTATAAAACAAAAAACCGTTCAGAACCAGGTTCCAAACGGTTTTGCTGGTGACCCACCGGAGACTCGAACTCCGGACACCTTGATTAAAAGTCAAGTGCTCTACCGCCTGAGCTAGTGGGTCATATTTGGCTGGGATGGCAGGACTCGAACCTACGAATGCCAGAGTCAAAGTCTGGTGCCTTACCCGCTTGGCTACATCCCACCATTAAAAAATGGCGCAACTCCAATTATAAAAACAGTTTCAAGCTTTGTCAAGCAATAAGGCAAAAAACAAAAAGTCAGTTTTTGAAGTTGGAAACCGGAACATTCACAGTTTCCAACTTCTATTTACCTGACTTTATTGGGGTGAGTAATGGGATTCGAACCCATGACCTCCAGGGCCACAACCTGGCGCTCTAGCCAGCTAAGCTATACCCACCATGATAGCGCAGAGTCTATTCTAATGCCTATTCGCCCGTTTGTCAAGAAAAATGTTGTCCGGGCACGCTTTCGGGCCTTTCAGGACCCATATATGCGCATTGGAGCTATATTTTTCCGGTCTAATCAGCCAAAGCCCCTAATCCGCCGTTTCCACGAGCGGGATTCCCTGTTCAATAACCGTAATGGGGTTTATCCACACATCATTGACCGTGAACGAAAAGTGAAGATGAGGACCCGTGGAAAAGCCGGTGGAGCCAACGGTGCCTATGACATCACCCTTTTTCACCATGTCCCCAGTCTTCACATTAAGGTCCTTCATATGGTAATACCAGGATTTAAGCCCGTAGCCGTGCTCAATGACGACGGTGTTGCCGGTTTCAATGAGATAGTCGGCGATAAGCACCCTGCCGTTGTTTGTGGCCATGACCGGAGTACCCTCATCCTGCCCTATGTCCAGCCCGTTATGCCTGTAGGATGTCGGAGAGCTGTTCACATATCGTCTCTTCCCGAAATCCGCGGGCGATACTCGTCCGCCTTCGACCGGCATTATGAACTCCCCTTCCCAGTACCGTACAGGGTCTGAGACAGGCTTCAGCGGATACAGCTTCTCACGGATTTCCTCGGAGCTTTTCTCGTTTCTCGTGGACGCAGCCACCTGAGGGTCTATTTTAAGATTCTGTACTATGAACTCCTTGGGTTTTATGAACACGCTGAACTTCTTCACGAGGTTTCCGGCCGAGGCCTTTACAGAATATGAACGGTTTTCCTCGTAATAATAGCTTACCGGCAGAAGAACAACCGCCGTATTTCCTTCCCGGAATACATTCGGTTTGATATCGAACTCAGTCTCAACCGTAATCTCCTCATCAGGCTGGATATTTGATGCTTTGATTACAAGAAGCTCGCCCGGGTCCGTCTCCCCGGCCGATATTTCTATCCCGGGCGGATAGTCGGCGTTCAGCACAAATTCATAGATGGCGTTTCCGTAAAATTCACGGCCTTCCTTCTGCTCCCATTCTAGCTGTATTATGCAGTTGTAAAGGCCGTCCTCGTTCAGCATCCGGGTTATGTCTTCCGGACTGTCGGTGCTTGTGACCAGCGCGCCGTCTTTATATATGAAAAGATAGAACGAATCGGGCCTGGTCTCGAAATCGCAGTTCAGAACGGAGTCCTGGCCGATATTCAGGCTGTAGCTGTCGGCACCTTTCAGGTAATCCGTCTTTACCGGATGAAACTTTCCGTCTGCCTTTATCACCTGCCACTCGTAAACAGAGGGCAGAATCATGCGTGAAAAGCCATCCAACGTCAGATAGACGCGCGGCGGACGGTTGTATTCATAAAGGGTATCGAAGACGGGGTCGCTGAGTATACGTTCAAAGTAGGCGGAATCAGCCTTTAAGAGTCCTGACTCGGTTTCAAAGTAAATGCATTTGTTTTGAAAGTTCCTGTCAACATACAGCCTGTACCGGTGTTTTTCTCCGTTCCTCAGCGTGAAATTCAGGCCGTATGTTTTAAGGTCGTCACTTACAAAATTCCTGTTCACAGGTCGTGCGGAATTTACCGCGTCAACGTATAAGGCAAACGAGTTCCTGTCTGAAACAACGGATTTGTTACCCAGCTGGTCTGTGAGAGTGATTTCCATGATGTCGGCCAGTTTCAGTACAGGCTTCGGAAACGCAATGGCCATGAATGCGGCAATGAGCACAAGCAGGATAAGCACGACAGCTTTGGTGCCGTATCTGCGAATGCCGCGCTTCTTTGCCGTTTTCTGGGACTGGTCCATCTTCCAACCCCCTCAGCATTCCTATTTCTATTGTATCATCAGCACCCTTCATTTTAGAATGCAAATAATAAAACGCGGGGGCCAGGCGAAAAACCGAAGTGCCAAAGACGGCCTCCGGCGCGTTTTTTTCGCATGACCCCCGGTTTCAGCGGACTGGCAAGGGATGCAGCCAATTCCCCGGCCTCAGTATGCTCTGCCCCAGATTACCATGTATTTTGCTTCTCTGCCGCAGCAGAAGCATTTGTCGCTTATTTTTTCCTGTTCAAACGGAATGCATCTTGCCGTGGCTGCGGTTCTCTCCTTGACTTTGTTCTCGCATTCCTCGTCACCGCACCACATGGCCTTGATGAATCCCTGCTTCTCATTGATTTGCCTTTCAAACTCGTCAAGGTCCCTTGCGATAAAGGTCCTTTCCTCCCTGTTCTTCAGGGCTTTCTCGTACATGGCTTTCTGTATTTCGTCAAGCAGCTTCGGAATGACGTTTTCCAGCTCATCCATGCTTACAAATATCTTTTCCCTGTTCAGCCTCTTCACAAGCACAACCTGGTTTTTCTCGATGTCCTTGGGCCCGACCTCGAGACGCAGCGGAACACCGCGCATCTCGTGTTCGCTGAATTTCCATCCGGGCATCCTGTCTGAGTCGTCCACCTTCACGCGGCAGATTTTCGAGAGCCTCTCCTTCAGTTCGTACGCCTTTTCAAGCACGCCCTCCACATGCTGCTGCACGGGGATGATGACCAGCTGTACGGGAGCAATCTTCGGCGGGAGCACAAGCCCCGAGTCGTCGCCGTGGACCATTATGATTGCACCGATAAGGCGCGTGGTAACTCCCCACGAGGTCTGGTAGGGATACTTCAGCTTGTTGTCCCTGTCCAGATACTGAATGCCGAAGGCACGGGCAAATCCGTCGCCGAAATTATGGGACGTTCCGGTCTGAAGCGCCTTTCCGTCATGCATGAGGCTCTCGATTGTATATGTTGCCTTGGCGCCCGCGAACTTCTCCTTCTCGGTTTTTCTTCCCTTTATGACCGGGATGGCCAGGACATCCTCGCAGAAATCCGCATAGATGTTGAGCATGCGGATTGTCTCCTCCTCGGCCTCCTCAGCGGTGGCATGGATGGTATGCCCTTCCTGCCACAGGAATTCCACGGTCCTCAGGAACGGCCGGGTGGTCTTTTCCCAGCGAACCACCGAGCACCACTGATTGTACAGCTTGGGTAAATCCCTGTAGGAATGGATGATGCTCTTGTAATGGTCGCAGAACAGTGTCTCGGATGTGGGTCTTACGCAAAGCCTTTCGGTAAGCTCCTCGTTTCCGCCGTGGGTTACCCAGGCCACCTCCGGCGCAAAACCCTCCACATGGTCCTTCTCTTTCTGGAGAAGGCTTTCGGGTATGAACATGGGCATATACACGTTTTCATGCCCGGTTTCCTTGAAGCGCCTGTCCAGGTCACTCTGGATGCGCTCCCAGATTGCATAGCCGTAAGGGCGGATTATCATGCAGCCCCTCACACTGGAGTAATCAGCCAAATCAGCTTTTGTTACAATATCGGTGTACCATTGAGCAAAGTCTTCATCCATGGATGTGATGGCCTCTACGAACTTCTTTTCTTTCGCCATAAAACTCTTCCTTTCACTTTCATTGTCATATTCTATATTGGAAAGCGGCAAAGCGCCGCCGGTTTCAGCATGTATTGCAGCAGTGTCTTCCTATCTCCTCCAAAACCCTTTCCGCTGCATCTTCCAGCGGAATTTCCAGGACTTCGCTTTTGTTTCTCAGCTTCAGTTCGGCCAGGCCTTCCGCGGCCTTCCTGCCGATATTGATGCGGACAGGTATGCCCATAAGGTCTGCATCCTTGAACTTTACACCGGCCCTTTCGTTGCGGTCGTCAAGAAGCACCTCGGCTCCAATCTCCCCAAGTCTTCGGTAAAGTTCTTCAGCAGTTTCAGCCTGCTTTTCATCCAGAATGTTTACAGGTACTATGACTGCCTGATAAGGTGCGATTTCCATGGGCCAGATGATTCCGTTTTCATCATGGTGCTGCTCTGCTGCGGCAGCCATCAGTCTGTATATGTCCAGCATGTAGTATCCCATGAACATCGGATGCGAGGTTCCCGATTCGTCCCGATACCGGCAGCCATACTCTTCCGCGGTTTTTTCATCCAGTTTTGATATATATGCCAGAGAAATTCCTTTCCGGAATTCTATGGGCGATTTGCAGCGCGGGCAGGAATCATCCTCCGCTATCATTCTGATATCGGCAAATTCCGCCTTGAAATCCCTGCACGGCACCACATGCTTCAGATGATATCCCGTCCTGTTGGCGCCGACTATGAAACTTCCGCCGTTTGAAAGTTCCATGTCGGCAATAATCCTGACCGGAAGCCCCACCGGCCCCGCAAAGCCTATTTCGGCACCGGTAACCTTTCTGACGCTTTCAGCATCAGCCATTTCAAGATTCCTGCAACCTAAAAGGATTTTAAGCTTTTCCTCGCTTATTTCCCGGTCCCCCCGGACCATGGCGGCAATGAGGGAACCGTCTGCGCTGTATATTATCGTCTTCGCAATATCGGACCCGCGGCAGCCCAAAAAGCTGCTTACTTCCTGAATTGTTCCCGCGTCGGGAGTAGCCACCTCCTCGGGCATGAGAGAATCAGGCTCGCATGCAGCAGGCACCGCCGTACATTCCGCTGTTTCGGTACGGGCGGCATATCCGCACCCGGAACACACGATGAACCCGGCATCCCCTCCATCGGATTCCGCTATGAATTCCTGGGATACAGTCTTTTTGCCGCCAAAACCGGATGTAACAAAGCATTTCAGCCCGAGCCTGTGAAATATTCGTTCATAGGCTCCGCACACGGCCTTATATGACCCATCCAGGCCTTCACGGCTTCTGTCGAAGCTGCATGCGTCCGCAGCAAGATATTCGCGGGAATGCATTATGCCCATGCGGTGTCTGAAGTTCTCCCGGTATGCCGGTCCTACACGGTAAAGAAGAAGCGGAAGGTCCCTGTATGAGCGTATCGCATCCGCCACAGTACCGGCAAGAACAGCTGTCCTGCTTCCTGCTGCGCCTTCATTTTCAGAAGGCAGCACAGGCGGCATAATCTCCTGTGCTCCGACGGATTCCATCTCTTCCCGGATTATGGCCTCAATCTTTCTCAGAGTACGGTATCCCAAAGGCATAAATGAATAAATCCCGGCACCCTGTTTAGAGACAAAGCCGGCACGCTGCAGCAGCTGATTGCTGACGGTATCGGCGTCGGAAGGAGTCTCTCGCATGGTTCTGAAGAACAAGCGGGTAAGTTTCATGGTTTTCTGCACTCCCAGGGAAAACAGACTGCATTTGCCGCTTCAACAAAAAATCCGTCCCGTTGACGGGACGGATTTATATTCCGCGGTACCACCCTTATTGGCATGGAAATTCTCCCTGCCCGGCTCTTAAAGTCTTTATCGGGACTCGTGCGCAGGCCTCATCGGCCTGAATCTCAGGGTTGGGACGAAGTTCGGCCTTCAGGGACCTTTCACCTGACGTGCCCCCTCGCTGGGAAAGCCTCAGCTTCTCATTCCCGTCATCGATTACAACGGATTATACATGTTTTATGCTTATTATATTCAGCATCCGGCCGGGTGTCAATAATACGCCGGCGCGGGGTAAAGGCTGCTGTCCCTGTAGTAGGTGCTGCTTACGAATTTCTGGTACTGCTCCTTGGCGCTCTTGTATGCTTCGAATTTTGATTCGACTTCCCTTTTATCCACCCTTCCGAGTTCATAGAGGGCAAGGACGCGCCTCATGTCAAGCGACTTGATGATGTAGTTCATTTCCAGCATCTGGCCCTTCAGACGGATGGGCATGTTGTAGAATTCAACCAGCTGAGTGTTGTCATCTGTGTTTCCTATGACATTCAGTTCCTCCTCATCGATGAGCCCGCGGTCCTTTACAATGGATGTTAGCGAAGCAAAGCTGCCAAGCACCGAACTTATCTTGTCCAGCGTCTGAAGGCCCCTTTCTATCGAGTAGCTGCCTGTGAACGGTCCCTGCTGCGTATAGGCCTGGTAGCCGCCGTTGAAGCTTATACCTTTCTCAAGTTCACTGTAATAGCTCTCGGTTTCCTTTTTCCTGGATTCCTGCTCATTGACGGTCTTCTCATCCTGGCTGAGCTCTTCTATAAGGCTGTCCTTTACGGCTATTTCCTCGTTCAGTTTGATGATCTTTTCCTCAAGACTCGCTATCTGAGCTTTGTAGGCTTCTATCTGGGCGGAATTGTCGGTCTCCCTGTCCTCTCCGCAGGAAGCCAGAAGAAGGCCAGCCGCCAGCAAAAGGGCGATTACGGCTTTCTTTCTCATGGCGCTATCTCCCTCTATCTTGATTTTATTTGCCTATCACCTCAAGTTCGTTAAGCCAGAGATTCGGTGACGCATCGCTGGGCATACGCCAGTCGCCTCTTGGAGACAGACTTATGGTTCCGACCTTCGGTCCGTCGGGCATGCAGGAGCGTTTGAACTGCTGCGTGAAAAAGCGTCTGTAGAATACTTTCAGCCATGCCAGCAGCTGCTCTTCCGAATATGTTCCGCTGAAGGCATGCCTTGCAAGCATGAGCACCTTTGCGGGCGGAGCACCCCATCTTACCACATGGTACAGGAAGAAATCATGCACCTCGTATGGCCCCAGTACCTCCTCGGTCTTCTGGACGATCTTTCCGGTCTCGGAAGGCGGAAGAAGTTCGGGGCTTATGGGGGTATCCATAATATCAAGAAGTATGTCCTTCACCCTGCCCTGGGCCTCGTTTTCGGCATACCAGCCCAGAATGTATCTGATGAGCGTCTTTGGCACACCGGCGTTGACCGCGTACATGGACATGTGGTCACCGTTGTATGTGCACCATCCGAGGGCAAGTTCGGACATGTCGCCGGTTCCGATTACAAGACCGTTATATTTGTTCGCCAGGTCCATCAGTATCTGCATCCGTTCCCTGGCCTGGGCATTTTCATAGGTGACGTCGTGAACGTCAGGGTTATGGCCTATGTCCCTGAAGTGCTGCAGGCATGACTCCTTGATGCTGACTTCGCGGAACCCGGCGCCGAAGCTCTTAATCAGCTCGACGGCATTTCCATAGGTTCTTCCGGTGGTGCCGAAGCCCGGCATGGTGACCGCTATGATTTGTTCCGGAGGAAGGCCCAGCTGCTTCATGGCCCTTACGGTCACGATAAGGGCAAGGGTTGAGTCAAGGCCGCCTGAAATTCCGATAACAGGCCGTGTCAGCCCGGTACGTTTCATCCTCGTCGCAAGGCCTGTGGTCTGTATTGACAGCACCTCATGGCAGCGTTCGGCCCGCTGTGCGGGGTCCTGCGGAACGAACGGGTGCCGGTCAATCCGGCGCCTGAGGGTATCATGGCTTACAGGGTTGGCTCTGAAAAGTACCTTCCGGTAACAGACGGCATTATGGCACGCCCTGTATGTTCCGATGCCGGACCTGTACGACAGAAGGCCGGCCACGTCTATATCGTAGGAGATAAAACTGCCTGCATGGATGAACCTTTCCGACTGGGCGGCTAACGTGCCGTTTTCAGCTATTATGTTGTGCCCGCCGAAGACCATGTCGGTTGTTGATTCGCACGGATTGCTGGAGGCATATACATAGCCCGCCACGCAGCGTGCCGACTGGTTTTTCACGAGGCTCAGGCGGTATTCGGCCTTCCCGACGCACTCATTGCTGGCGGAAAGATTGAATAGCAGGACTGCTCCGGCCTGCGCCAGAAAACCGCTGGGCGGAACGGTAACCCAGAGGTCCTCGCATATCTCTATTCCGAAACAGAAGTTTTCGTCACTGTCGCATTCAAAGATTAGGTCGTTCCCTATGGGGACCGTGCTGCCGCATATCTTTATCTCGCCTGTGTCAAGGTCATCGGCTCCGGAAAACCATCTCTGCTCATAAAACTCATTGTATTCGGGAATATATGTCTTGGCAACAATTCCCAGGACTTTTCCGTCCTGAATCACTGCGGCACAGTTGAAAAGCCTGCCCTTTACATTCAGCGGAAGTCCCACAATGACTACCATGAGGGAGCCTCGGGTGGACTCAGCTATCTCTTCCAGCGCTTTTACAGCACTCTCCTGAAGTATTGTCTGCCTGAAAAGTTCAGCGCATGTATATCCCGTAATGCAAAGCTCAGGGAAAACGAGAAACTCCACCTGCTCCGTTTCGGCACGGCGGATCATCCCGATGATTTTCTCCTTGTTGAATTCGCAGTCTGCCACCCTAAGTTCGGGTGATGCGGCGGCGACCCTTACATAACCGTACTTGTCCATCATCTGCACCAGCCTTTTGTATTTTATGTGGTAAAGCCGGAAGTCCCAGCGGAGCCGTTCATCCGTTAAATCAGCTGACCGCAATTCCAAAAGGCTTCCTGTGACTTATCTTATCCGGAGAACAGGGAATGCTATCCCTTGATTGCATCTTATCAGAACATTCGTAAAAAAGAAAGTGGGCCCGATACCGGCCGGATGACGTAAAAAAACAGGCAGACTTACAAATCTGCCTGTTTTCATTCCGTATGAACTTCTCACTGTATGTCGTTCTGCTCCATCGACACCTCAATCTGCTTCCTTCCGGCATATACTATGCCCGCAGAGGCGTCAATGGTTACCGTCGTTCCATCCTTCAAAAGGTCCGTGGCGTTTTTGGCCCCGCAAATTACCGGAATATCGAGGCTTAACCCCACAATTGCCGCATGGGATGAAAAATCTCCCTTTTCGGTTATAATCCCTTTCGCCTGTTTCAGAACGTTCATGATATTGTTGGATGTTTCAGGGATAACCAGTATGTCCCCGCTCTTGAAATTTTTCAGTGCCTCTTCCTCGCTCTTGCATACGCAGAGGGTGCCTGTGGCCGTCTTCTTGTTTACTCCAAGCCCGCGTATCAGAATATTGCCGATTATCTCAACCTTCATCATGTTGGTCATTCCAGGAATTCCTATCGGGAATCCTCCGGTCAGCACCACAAGGTCTCCGCTTTTTACTATGCCTGTCTCGACGGCCCTTTCCACAGCATGCTCAAAAACCTGGTCAGTATTGTGCTTTTCTTCAATCAACACCGGAATGACGCCCCAGGACAGGTTAAGCTGCCTGTATACCTTTTCCGACGGAGTGGCTCCGATTATGGGGCATGCGGGACGGTATTTGGAAACCAGCCGCGCAGTGTTTCCCATCTTGGTTATGGTGATGATAGCCGCAGCATTGAGGTCGTGCGCGGTCGTGCATGTGGCATGACTTATGGCGTTGGTTATGTTTGTGGTGGACTCGTCAAGCTGCATTTGCCTGAACCGCTTTTTGTAATTTATGTCTGACTCGGTGCTCTCAGCTATTCTTGCCATTATGGCAACGCTTTCTATCGGATACTTTCCCACCGAGGTTTCTCCTGACAGCATGATTGCACTCGTCCCGTCATATATGGCGTTTGCCACGTCACTGATTTCTGCACGGGTAGGCCTTGGTTTGGATATCATGGAATCCAGCATCTGCGTTGCGGTGATGGACTTCTTGCCATAATGCATCGCCTTTTTGATAAGCATTTTCTGAATCCGCGGAAGTTCATTGAAATCAATTTCAACGCCCATATCTCCCCGGGCCACCATGATTCCGTCACTGACAGCGAGAATCTCGTCTATGTTCTCAACGCCTTCGCTGTTCTCAATCTTGGAGATTATCTGAATATCGCTTCCGCCGTGACTTGCAAGGAAACTTCTTACGTCGTTGACGTCCTCGGCCCTGCGCACGAAGGATGCGGCTATGTAGTCAAAATCGTTATCTATGGCAAAAAGTATGTCCTTTTTGTCCTTTTCGCTGAGATATGGCATGTCAAGGCGCACGCCGGGCACATTGACGCTTTTTTTGTCCCCGATGACGCCGTCATTCATCACCTTGCATACTATGTCGGTCTCATCGGTTTCAACAACCCTCAGTTCAATCAGTCCGTCATCCAGAAGTATCCGGTCGTCTTTTTTGACGGCTTTGGGAAGGTCACGGTATGTAACAAAGGCCCTCTTGCTGTTGCCCGTGCATTCCTCGGTAGTCAGAATGAAGGTTTCGTTGGTCCTGAGCTCTGCTTTACCGTTTTCAAAACATCCGAGCCTTATTTCCGGACCCTTGGTGTCAAGCATGAGTGCTATGGGCTTGTTGATTTCGGTTCGTACTTTCTTCAATGTATTTGCAAGTTTCAGGTGATAATCATGAGTGCCATGGGAGAAGTTAAGCCTTGCGACATCCATCCCCTTAAGGGCCAGTTCCCGCATAATTATCTCGTCTTCCACTGCCGGGCCCAGTGTACAGATTATTTTGGTTTTTCTCATATATATTCCCTTTCTCTGCTAATAAATGTTAATACGAACTCATAGAACTTCCCTTCACATGTCACGCATAGATTCGCCCCCAAAACAATGTTTGCGGGCTGTCTCCGCAGGACTTTTCCGGGAAATTGCCTGTTTTTTGATATATCATGCAAAAACCTCAGGTCACAGCCTGAGGTTTCCACTGGAGCGGGTGAAGGGAATCGAACCCTCGCGACCAGCTTGGAAGGCTGGGGTTCTACCACTGAACTACACCCGCACATCAGTATGCATTTTTTCGACGCATTGAATATTATACAGGCCGGATTGCCCCTTGTCAATAGAATTTGACGCGCAGGAAGAATATTATTTTGCCAGCCCGTCAAGTTCCCGGAGAAGTGTCGGATTGGCGTTGAGCTTTCCTGCAAGCTCCCTGCAGGCCCGGTATTTCTCGCTGCTGAACCCGGATACGCGTACTGCCCGTATCAGCAGATTCTTCGGCGTATCAAGCGGAGAGACGTACTCCACTGTGGAAACGCTGTATCCGAAGGCTTCAAGAGCCATGCACCTGAGTCCGTCGGTCAGCACATCGGCCATTCTGGCCTTCAGTACTCCCTGTTTCAGGATATCACTGAACGGTTCGTAGCTGTACTGGGACAGAAGCTCCCTGTGGCAGCAGGGTACGGCCACGATGCCCCTTGCACCGCTTCTTATGCCGTACGCCAGGGCGTAATCGGTCGCCGTGTCACAGGCATGCAGGCTTACCACAAGGTCGGGCTCAATGGCACCAGTTCCTTCTTCTTCATATATGAGCTGCCTGATGTCACCCCTGATGAAATTCATGTTCCTGTATCCGAGGCGTCTGGCAATATCCCTGGATGCACGGATGACGTTTTCTGAAATGTCAATGCCTGTAAACCTGCAGTTAAGTTTAAGAACATCCCTGATGTAGTAGTTGAGCACGAAGGAAAGGTAAGATTTGCCGCAGGCGCAGTCCACAACCCTTATCTCGCTCCTTCCGGCCGCCAGTTCCCTTATCATCGGGTCAAGAAGCTCCACGAAGTGGTCTATCTGGTTGTACTTTCTAATCATGTCGTTTCTAATCTTTCCGTTTTCGGCCATTATGCCGATTTCCTTGAGCAGGGAGTCGGCCTTCCCCACCTTGATAAGATACTCACGGCCCGATATGGTGCCTGCCTCGGCATGACCCCGGAAAAGCTGCTCGCGTTCTTCCTCCATCTGTCTGGTCTTCATTGTGACATTCCCTGACCCGGCCTCAATGATGAGCGTCTCTCCGCGAAACCTGAACTCAAGGCTTGCCGCATCATAGTTCCTGGCATAATCCACAATGACGCCCAGCAGGCTCTGCGGCTCAACACTGTCTCTTCGTCCTTCAAACCATATATCCAGCATTCCGTCAGAAGGTTCCGCAGAAAGCGGAAAGAACCTTGCTCCCGATTTGAACTCGCCCTTTATTGACAGAAAAAAGTCAAATTCCTCCGAAATCCTGTATGACAGGCCCTGCAGCATGAGGCCCAGCTTGTTCAGTGTCTGCCTGTCCATGAACAAATCATCCTTTCCGGCCTTATTCCGCTCCCAGAAGATTCCTTTCCTGTTCGGTAAGCTCCCTGTAATCTCCGGGCTTAAGCTTCTCATCCAGCGACAGTTTTCCCATCCTGAGGCGCCTAAGTTCAAGCACCTCCGCTCCGACGGCCCTGAACATCCGCTTTACCTGATGATATTTTCCCTCATAAACCTCCACATGGGCTATGACCGGATTAAGGCTTATAAAGCGAAGCTCCGCGGGAAGAGCGGTAAATTCGCTGCTGATGACGACGCCCTTTCTGAAGGCTTCAACGGCCTGCTCTCCGGGGTAACGGTCAAGCAGCGCTTCGTACAGCTTCGGCACATGCTTCCTGGGCGACAGCAGGTTGTGCGCCAGCGCACCGTCGTTGGTGATTAGAAGAAGGCCTTCGGTATCCTTGTCCAGCCTTCCCACCGGGAACACGTCCATCAGCCTGTATTTTTCGGGCAGAAGGTCCAGCACCGTCCTGGCATGCCTGTCAGTGGTGGCGGTAAGGACTCCCTTCGGCTTGTTCATCATAATATATACAAACTTTCTGTGCAATAAGGTGACACCGTCCAGGGCAACCTCGTTCGCCTCCGGGTCAACATGGCGGCCCGGGTCATTGCAGATTTCGCCGTCAACCGTCACACGTCCGTTCCTGATAATCTTTTTGAGTTCGCTTCGCGTGGCTATCCCCTGCTCCTTGAGGAATCTGTCCAGCCGCATGGTATCCATCACTGCATCCTCCATCCCCTGGGATACAGGTTTTTGAGGGTGCCGCCCTCCTGCTTTCCCCATCCGAGCGGAAAGCCGTCCACACAGACGGCGGTGTATCCCTTTTCACCCTGAACCAGAAGCGTTTCGCACTTGAGATAGCGTATGACTTCCGGGTCATCGGCGGAAAGATTGACAACACGCCTGAAGTCGCTAATCTTCATGGCAGCGGCAAGGGACACCGAAGGCTCAAACCGGCCCTTCATGTATTCTCCCAGGTAAAGCCCGGCCTTCTCCCAGCGGATGTCCGGCACCTCCTTAAGTTCCGGCGGAAGCCTGTAAAGGCTTGTGCCTTTTAGATGAAATACACCGCAAAGCTTGGTGTTCATGTTTTCCTCCTCAAATTTTCGGAAGGCCTCAAGGGCTTCCATGGCCTCCGGGGAGGTGCATGATGTTTTTTCCGTGGAATTTTCGTCGGTATCGGACAGTCTGCCGTTGCCCTGTATATCGCCCATTCCGCATGTCTCTGCGGCAGCCGACGGTTTTTTCAGGCAGAAAACAAAATGACCCTCACCCATCGCCCTGTGGGGCCAGAGTCTGAGACCGCGGCTGAACTTTTCGGCATCATCGCCCGACCAATCACCGCGGGACCTGTCCCAACCGGGATAATCCGGAATATACTGAGGTTCAAGACCGTACTCCCTTGTGAAAAACGCCATGTTTCTCTCGTTCTCGTCCGGATTGAAGGTGCATGTGGAATACACGATTATGCCGCCGGGTTTCAGCATGGTATATGCGTTCCCGAAGATTTTCCTCTGCATGGCTACGCATTCAGAGCTCTTGAATTTAGAATAGCTCTTTACGGCTTCCCTGTCCTTCCTGAACATTCCCTCACCTGAGCAGGGCACATCCAGAAGTATTCTGTCAAAGAACTCCGGGAAAACCGCTGCCAGCCTCTCCGGAGTTTCGTTGGTCACAAGCGCATTGGCAATTCCCGTAAGTTCCACATTCTTGACCAGGGCCTTTACGCGCTTGGGGCTTATGTCGTTGGTCACCACGAGGCCGGAATTTTTCATCATGCAGGCAAGCTGCGTCGTTTTACCGCCGGGAGCGGCACATAAATCCAGCACCCGTTCGCCGGGCCTGGGGGCCAGAACCCTTGCCGGCATCATGGCACTGGGTTCCTGGATATAATAGAGCCCGGCATGGTAATACGGATGTTTCCCCGGGCTTGAATCATCGCTGTAGTAATATCCCTCGGGAATCCACGGAATCGGTACAAGCGAAGTCCTGAAAAGCTTTTCAAAGGTCTGTGTATCGGTTTTCAGTGTGTTTACGCGAAGGCCGTTCACTCGCACGCCGTCGAAAGACTCTATGAAAAGCCTGTATTCTTCCTCGTCCATAAGATTTCTGAATGTCTCTTCAAAATGCTCCGGCAGTCTCATTTATCCTGCTCAGCCCCTGAACTTTCAAATATGTGTCCGCTGTCCCTGAGATTATAAAAATCATTTTCGACAAGGAGTCTTGCCCGTTCGGCAGCCTTGCCCCCGCTTTTCAGAGCATCGGATACAAAGCCGGGATGCTCCAGCAGGAAAAGCCTCATTGATCCGTCCGGGTCTTCCATGTAGTCCAGCACCATTTTTAGCTGGTCTTCATCTATATATTTTCTCCTGCATGCCTCCTCAAACACGCTCCTGTCAATCCTTACAAGCGCATGGGATTCTACATCCCGGGCCGCCAGGGCTTCCGCTCCTCCCTGGAGCCGGTCAACAACAGCCAGGCTTTTTTCCATCCTTGCGCCAAGTCCGCTTACAATGGGAATCCAGGCCCTCGTATAGCTTGAAGCTGTGGTTATCAAATCTGCGACATGAAGCACCGATGCACCTTTCAAATCATCGGTTTCCAATGATTTCCCGTTTTCATACACAACCGAGTCCATGTCCTTGAAAAGCGTTACATGCGGTTTTCCGAGAAGGCTGGCAACAGGTACCGAGAAAAACCAGTCACGGCGTTCCCCGCCTGAAATGAAATCAATGCCATCGGGGGCAAGATGCCCAGAGGCATAATCCATAAGCGTATCAATCGTCCCCCTGTAGATTTCGTTTCTGCGGTACTGCTCCAATACTGCCTTCTCGATTTCCCCGGTACATGCCTTTCTGTCTTCCTTCACTGCGTCGATAAGTTCAAGGAGCCTGTTGGCCTCGTCCTCGCTTCCGTACAGGAAATGCGTGTTGATGTAGTATGGGCCTATTTTCCCGGAGGTATACCAGAACGGCCTGTCCTTCGGACACACCCTTATGGCCCTGGTTTCAAAAAGATATGATACAAGCCTGCTGTTCACTTAACGGAATCCCTGCCTTCCAATTCGGTATTTTAATGGCTTTTACGCTATACAATCAATGCTCCCGTAAGTTCGGAGACCGACCGGAAACCGTTCTCTTCCATATACAGCTCAAGTCCGTCGATTGCTTCGACCCATGCATAGGGGTTTACAAGGCCGGCGGTTCCTATCATGACGGCAGAGGCGCCTGCCAGCAGGAACTCGACCACATCAGTCCCGTTTGATATGCCGCCCATGCCTATGACAGGTATTTTAACAGACTTTGACACCTGATACACCATCCTGAGGGCTATGGGCTTTACTGCCGGCCCCGAAAGGCCGCCCATAACATTTCCGAGCACCGGGCGCCTTGTTTTCACGTCTATGGCCATTCCAAGGACGGTATTTATCAGGGATACGGCATCCGCGCCGGCTGCCTCGGCGGCGCAGGCAATCTCGCAGATATCCGTTACATTCGGAGTCAGTTTTACGATAAGGGGCTTCCGGCAGTGTTTTCTCACCCTTGAAACCACCTGTGTCATGCCGGAGGCGGTGCTTCCGAAGGCCATGCATCCCTCTTTCACGTTGGGGCATGACAGGTTGAGCTCAATGGCGTCCACGTCGGCATCCGAAAGGATTTCTGCCATCTCCTCATATTCTTCCACCGTGTTGCCGCAGGCATTGGCGATTATCGCGGTATCATACCGCCGCAGAAAGGGGATTTCATCCCGTATGAAGGCATGAACTCCCGGGTTTTGAAGCCCTACGCTGTTCAGTATGCCTACCGGCGTCTCCGCAATTCTGGGCGGCGGATTGCCCTTCCTGGGCTTCAGGGTAAGCCCCTTGACCGCAATGCCGCCAAGTTTCGAAATGTCAAAAAACGCGCTGTACTCACGTCCGAAACCAAAGGTTCCCGACGCCGCCACAACCGGATTTTTCATCCTGAGTCCTGCAATATTTACCGACATGTCAACCTTTTTTTCCATAACTCTTTCCGACTCTCCCTGCGTCGCTTTCTTCCGCAACGCTGTTCACGCCGCAGCATTTGGGTTAAAAAATGACCTTTTCTCCGTCAAACACCGGCCCGTCCCTGCAGACACGGGCATAGTCCCAGCCTTCGTCAGTCTTCACCCTGCAGGCGCAAACCAGGCATGCACCTATTCCGCAACCCATCCTTTCCTCCAGCGAAACCTCGCACGGAATTTCTCTGGACATGCATATTTCCGCCGCACGCTTCATCATGGGGCCGGGTCCGCATATGAAAACGCGGTCTATCCTTTTCTCATAAAGCTTCTTTTCCAGAATTGAGGTTACAAAACCGCCGGTGCCGTAGCTTCCGTCGTCGGTGGAAATTAAAAGCTCATCGGATTCTTTACGGAAATCCTCTTCCATTACAACCCGGTCCCTGCTTCTGAAACCGAGAAGGGCCAGCTTTTCCGCGGCAGGATGCTCCCTTAAAAGCTCGAGAAGCGGGAATACACCTATACCGCCTCCTACAACCGCTATGGTTTTATCTTCTTCATCAAGGCTGAAACCGTTTCCCAGCGGGCCGAGAACGTCTATCGGGTCGTTTTCGCGCAAAAATGACAGGGTCTTTGTTCCCCTGCCTCTTATCTGGACACCTATGTCGAATGTGCCCCGTTCACGGTTGATGCGGCAGATGCTGAAAGGCCGCCTCAGATAAGCATCAGGGCCGCCGCATCTTACATGCACGAACTGCCCCGGTTTCCCTTCGGCGGCAATTTCAGGCGATATTATGGTCATAAGAAAGGTATCTTCGTTAAGGGGTCTGACAGATGCGACCCGGCGGATAAGGTCCATTTTATTCCCTCCGGATTTTTCTTTCTGGCATTTTATCATAAAGAAGGCACCGTGACCAAGGGGAAACACGCAGAATTTATTATCAGCCTTAAGAAATGCCGTTTATTTTGTCCAAAAGGCATTTTATGCTTTTCTCCTCCAGCTCGAGCCAGCTTTCACGCTCAAGGATGTCACCCAGACGATGGGCATCCGAGCTGCGGATAAAGCTGTAGCGCCTCAGGTCTTCCCTTTCATGCAGCAAAAGGTCCAGGGTGCAGAACTTTGAGCACTCCAGGTATTTCAGTCCATATTCCTCGGGGATGGAACCGAAGTTATAAAGCATGCTGAAGGACTGCCTGTCCACATGGGCGGGCAAAACGGCGCCGCCCATCTCTCTTACTTTTGAAATGGCATCATGGGTGGGGATGCTGCATGCACCTATAAGGAACCGGTCTTCCGTACCCGTTTCCTCATCGAGGCTGTTCATGTAAATCTGCCTTCCGAAAACGTCCTCGCGGTTCTTTACAGGAAGCAGATGTTTGAATACTTCATCCTGAAAGCTTTTTGCCAGTCCGGTACCGGGGAAGAAGCAAAGAAGATGTATTTCATCGGCAGTGCAGAGTTCCATGCCCGGAACCACAAGAAGTCCGCTGTCGCCCGCCGCTTCAATTACCGCCTCGCAGTTCCCGGCGGCGTTGTGGTCCGTCACGGCGATGATGTCAAGCCCTTTTAGCAATGACATGTTGACTATGTTGTTGGGTGTCATGTCATCATCGGCGCAGGGCGACAGGCATGTATGGATGTGAAGATCAACTGCCAGCTTCATGTCATGACCTTCCGCAACAGGCTTAATATCTCAAATGAAAGTTCGGCTGCGGTTTTTTCTGAGGAGAGCATTACCACCTTTTTCTCCTGCGCCCTGGAAACGGACTGCTCCTCTATCTCGTTGCCTTCGGCCACTATAACGCATGCGGCTTCCGTCATTGAGGCTATTGCCACAACGTTGAGATTGCTGTGTACGGTTATCCAGACATTTCCCGGGTCAAGCTTTGCCATTGCATTGCTCAACAGGTCACAGCTGTATACACCCGTAATCTCCCTGTTCAGCATGTCTTCTGTTCCGGCTGCAAGCCTGCAGCCGACTTTGTCTATCAAATCCATTACGGTCATGATTTACCTCGCATATCATTTCTCTTTATTTCGACTCCAGTTCGTCCACCTTTTCCCTGAGCTTGAATATGCAGTCGGTAAGCTGTGCATTGCCGCGCACGATGTCTTCGGCCAGCGCACGGCAGCTTGGTGCGCCGCACGCGCCGCAGTCAAGTCCGGGAAGCTCTTCGGAAATTTCATCCATCTTCTGCATTTTCTCCATGGCCTTGAACATGTCGTCATCCAGCTTGAGTATGGGACGGTATTCTACGGTGGACTCCCATATGTACTGCTTGTCGTCGCCCAGAGGTGCCTGCCTGATTCCTGACGGTGCCCTTTCCGCTTCGATTCGGAGATTGGTCTTTGCCACAAACGGATTTTCGGCAACCAGGGGTCCTCCGAGGCAGCCCTCGGGACAGGCCAGAGCCTCAATGAAATCTATATCTTCAAAGCCGTCCTTGACTGTTTCCTCAAAAATTGAAATAACGTTTTTGATGCCATGAACGGCTATGTAGCGTCCCTCTTTCAGCGCGCTGCTCTCGCCCCCGGTTCCCGCCCAGGAAACGCCTACCGAGCCTGAGATGCCGAACTTTGCATCATCGGCCGTTTTCTGCTTCTTCATCTGCTCAAGAAGCGGCACATATATGTCCTTTATGGCAAGAACCCTGTCAACTTCGGACTTGAGGTTTTCGTATGGCGCCTTTACACTGGTTACCTTTGCTGCACAGGGGGAAATAAAGAACACGCCGATTTTCTCAGGCGGTATGCCCTTTTCAATCGCCTCGTTCCTGGCAAGAACCGCAGCAATCTCCATCGGTGATTTTATCTTTAGAAACCTGTCAATGAGACTCGGAAAACGAATTTGTATAAGCCTCACGATGGCGGGGCACGCCGATGAGATTACCGGTTTTTTTATGTCAGGATTCTTAAGATATTTGCTTGTCGCCATGGTAACTATTTCAGCCGCCCTAGCCACTTCAAATACATGGTCAAATCCGATTCCCAAAAGTCCCTTCAGAATCCGTTCCCTTGTATAGGCCGGGCCGAACTGCCCGTACAGCGACGGTGCAGGCATGGCAATCCTGTACTCAAAATCGTTGATGCTGTCAAACGGGTCCGTCACAGCTTTCTTCGCATGATAAGGGCATATGCGTATGCATTCACCGCAGTCAATGCACCGCTCCTTGATTATAACCGCCTTGCCGTTCCGGACCCTTATGGCCTGGGTTGGACAATGCTTTATGCAGTTTGTGCATCCCCGGCACTTATCCTTGTCCAGGGTAACGGAATGAAAATATTGTTCCATGATGATATCAATCCTGATTTCTTATAAGTATACCGTAATGGTAACTACCGTTCCCTTGCCTTTTGCAGTGTCTATTACAAGCTCATCCGCATTCTTCTTCATGTTCGGCAGCCCCATTCCGGCCCCAAATCCCATTTCGCGGATACTGTCCGGCGCAGTGGAATAGCCCTCCTGCATGGCCAGCTCCAGGTCTTCGATTCCCGGCCCCTCGTCGGAAATAACTATGGTAATCCTGTCACTTTTTATTTCCACATGGGCCTTTCCGCCGTGCCCGTGTATGACGGCATTTATCTCAGCCTCATACATGGCAATGGCTGTCCTTTTGATGCGGTCAGGAGCAACCCCCAACTGTATGAGAAGGTTCCTGACGGCGCTGGAAGCCTCGCCGGCCGACAGAAAGTCATCAGCCGGTATATCATAGTCCCTGACTATAACTTGTCCCATGCTTAATATCCATTCCCCCGGATACCGCTCATATAAAGCCTTCCGCTGGCCTCAAAAAGCGGGTATTCGGTAGACATGAGGGCTATTTTCTTTTCTTCAGCCAGCTCAATCATGGACTGAAGGGGTTTCTTTCCGCGTACGAAAATAATGGCTTTCATGTCCATCATTTCTGCCGTACGGATGACCTGGGGATTAACAAGCCCGGTCAGAAGGAGAGCGTTTTCCTTTGAAAAGGCCATGACATCGCTCATGAGATCCGCGCTGCACGCAGACTTGATATCAGCAGTGTCGTCATGGTTTACCGTGTAGAGTTCAGCATTCAAAAGCGTGGCTATTTCCGATATCTTCATATTGCACCTCAACAATAAAAAGGGAGTAACAAAGAAAAAGGTACATTACTCATTATCCGCCGGAGCCGGCACTGCATGCTGCCCCAAAAAAATTATGCCTGCTTTTGGCGGCAGATATGAAAAAACGCCCTGTCGGACGGCTTTATGAATCCTTTTTGTTCAGCGATTCAAAATGTGCATTGAGATCCGCTACCAGTTTATCCGCATCGATTCCGCAAACCTCGCATGCATCGGAAATGCTTTCGCCCGATGCCGAAGGACAACCGATACAGTGCATCCCGTGTTCCATGAATATGCCTGCCGTACTCCTATCCATCATCAGAACATCCATAATAATGGTGTCCTTGGTTATCCTGGACATATCCATCCCCCCTATACCGGATTCACATCCATTTGCTTTCATTATAACAAATATACTGGAATTAGCAAATACATTCAAAATACCACGCAGTATTGAAATATCATGGCTTATATGGTAAATATATGTAAGTACTGTCTCTGATGACAAAACCGGGGACGTGCGTCCCGATGCCCCGCCGCATGAAAAAATCAGGGAGGTCAAGAAGGTGTCACTGCTTGATAAAATCCTTGCGTCAATCAACAGGGATTCGGATAATAAACCGGATGTGAAAGCGAAGGAAAACACCGTCCATGTTTCCGTTTCCGGCGAAGAAATAAATGAAGAGCTGGTTGCCGCAATAACCGCCGCCCTTGCATGCGCCACAGTAACGCCTGCAGGCGGCCTGAAGATAAGGGCGATAAAGAGGCTTGGGACAAATGCACCCGTCTGGAGCCTTGCCGGACGTCAGACCTATCTATCCACAAGGCTTTAGCATTTCATTTTACGGTGAAACAGGCTGCAAGAACATCCGTGGGCAATGCATTTTCACCGCGTGATATTTCCTTGATAATCCTGTATTCTCCTTTGGAAGCCTCCCGAATATCCCGTAGAAATTAAGCGGCACACTGAACTCAACTTCTTTTCCGGCCGGCAGGCTGTGCAAAATGGGGTTATACGGCTCCTCATTTCCTGTTCTTCCCGTAATATCAGCCAGTTCAAACCATTCTCCGTCCTTTTTCCTTTCGATGTAATACTCCTGACCGTAAGCAATTTCTGCGCCGCTCCTGTTACGGATAACAGAGGTAAGTACGGGTTTTCCCGACTCCTTGTCCAACCTTGCGGAAAAATCAATATCTGACGGAGTATCAATTGATGAGCCGAAATTTGAGGGATAACTGCGGAAATGTTTTATAAGCGGAACCGAAAGCAGTGCAACTATAAGCAGGCAGCATAAGAAGATAAAAATTATAATTGTCTGTTTGCTCATCAAGGATTCCTCCCGGCGGCCTTCTCCTATTAAAATAGTATCTGAAAACCCGCGGCAATATATGCCGGCACTTCCAGTTACAGAAAGCTGAATCCGTTCCTGAAGTCAGTTTCCGCCGAGGCGTATGTCCATCTTTGCCATGAAATTGCTCTGCTGCTTTGCTCCCGCTATAACAGGTAATTATTCATACCGATGATGCCGTATGAATCGTTAAAAGGGCCCGGGGATGAAGTTTGCCATATAAATCCTTATTCTGCTATAATCGACTGGTAGACTGTCCCTACGGTCATAAATCATATGCAGAACAGGATGATAGAAGTTGAAGTACATTGTTCTTCTGGGCGACGGAATGGCAGACTGGCCTTTGAAGGAACTCTGTGGCAAAACTCCTCTGCAGGTTGCAAAAAAACCCAACATGGACGCACTTGCCAGGCGTTCGCTTATAGGTCTTGTACGGACAATTCCGGACGGAATGCCCGCCGGAAGCGACGTTGCCAACCTTTCTGTGTTCGGTTTCAATCCCAGGGAGGTATACACCGGCCGGTCCCCGCTTGAAGCGATAAGCATGGGAATAAACCTTTCGGATGACGATGTGGCCTTTCGCTGCAACCTGGTCACCCTTTCAGATAGCAGCAAATATGAAGATGCAGTCATGGTTGACTACAGTTCCGGAGAGATAACCACCGGGGAATCGTCGCAGCTCATAAAATCCATAGCGCAGGAGCTTAACAGCGATTCAATAGCATTTTATCCCGGGGTCAGCTACCGCCACTGCATGGTATGGCACAAGGGCACACTGGACGTCAGCCTGACACCGCCCCACGACATCTCCGGAAAACCTGTAAGGGAATATCTTCCGAAGGGCGAAAAGGCCGGATTTCTGCTTGAGCTCATGAAGAGAAGCCGCGAAATCCTGCGTTCCCACCCTGTCAATAAAAAGCGCATAGAAAAAGGTTTGAATCCTGCCACTTCCATATGGCTCTGGGGGCAGGGCAAAAGGCCCTCAATACCCCTGTTTTCCGAAAAGTACGGCCTTAAGGGTGCGGTGATATCCGCCGTTGATTTGATAAGGGGAATCGGCAGGGCGGCAGGAATGAAAGTCGTAACGGTTCCCGGCGCCACAGGAAACATCAACACCAATTTCAGGGGGAAGGCCCTGGCAGCCCTTGAAGAGCTCCGCTCGGGCACCGACCTAGTCTACATCCATGTGGAAGCCCCGGATGAGTGCGGACATCAGGGCAATATAGGAGATAAAATCCGTTCCATAGAGCTTATAGACCGAGAGCTTCTCGGCACACTGCTTGACGGGCTTGAAGGCAGTCAGGAATACAGCATGATGATTCTTCCGGACCATCCCACCCCAATCGCCATCAGAACCCACTGTCCGGATCCGGTTCCTTTCATGATCTACAGAAGCGGCAGTACAATCTCTGATGAAAACGCGGTATTCTCCGAGGAATATGCATCGGGCAGAAATCTGATGATAAACAAGGGACACACGCTTATGGGAATGTTCCTCGGCACAGGAAAAGCTGAATAATGAAAGATGAGTAAAGGCCGGCATGAATTCATGCCGGCCTTTTTAATCATTGTTTTTCTCTTTACTGGAGCATCTCCTTCGGAGGTATCTTGATTTGCTGACCCACATATATGCTGTTGGGATTTGTAATGTTGTTATATTCACACAGCTTCTGCCAGTATTCGCTGGAGCCGTAATATATCGTTGAAATCTTGCTCATGGTCTCTCCCTGGGACACGGTATGAATCTTTATTTCGCTTTCCGCAGGAGAAGGCGTGGGTGTGTCAGGTTCAGGAGTTATCTCTTCAGGCGATGGAGTGAAAATGTCAGGCGTTGAATCGGGTGTGGCCGTAGCAGTTTCCGATACGGTCGGCTCCGTATCGTTTCTCGCAGTTTCCTTTGCCGTCTTTATTATCGAATTCATTATGATATAAATGATTGCAAAGATTACTGCTATCGTCGCCACAAGCAGCGTTCCGTAAAGGGCCCCCTGGTACCTGGCGCCTCTTTTCCTGTTGTACTTATAGGTTATGGCAGGCGCCTTGTTCAACCGCTCAACCTGGTTTTTGACCTGTCTGGACTTTACTGTGGTCTTTCTTGCCGAGACAGAGCTCTCATAAAGCCTTTCCACCTGAACCACCATGGCGGTCAAATCCCCGAACCTGGAGCGCTTCATGGCTTCATCAACCAGTTTGTAGGCTATATAAGAGCTGTCGCTTCTCATTGACAGGATGTCCTCTATCTTCTCCTCGCCCAGGGCCTTCATAAGGCCGTCGCTGCATATCAGGAAGCAGTCACCCTCGGCCACGCTGTAAATGTCCGAAAGGGTCACCGGGCTTTCGGGGTCCTCGTCAGGAAGCATCACGTAATTTTCGTCTTCGCTTTCTTCCTCTTCATCGCTTTCATCCATGCGGCTCATGGCATCGAGCATGCGCTTTGCCCTGGATGTTTCAGCGGCAAGCGGTCTGAACATGCCGTCGCGCATCATGAAAATCCTGCAGTTTCCGGAAGATGCAGCCACAAACTGGCCGTTGGAAATAAGAAGTCCGCCGAACCCAATTCCCCATCTGGGGTCCTCGGCGGGCACCTTGTTCATTTCAAGTACTGAGGCTATAAGCCGGGAAATATCGCAAAGCCTTGACTCCAGTTCCTTTATCTTGAACTTGATGTCTCCGCCGTTTACGGTTATTTTCTCATGATATTTCGTAAGCTCATCAAGAATGGATATCTGGGTGTCATTATCCTCATCTGAGCAGTCCATATTGTCTGCTACTGCAAAGAGGTACTCCGTCCCGCGGTTCTCCATGGAAGCCTGAACATTGTCGATGTGCTGTTCAGAAGTAAACTTGCCGTTCATGTAAAATGAATTGGCATTGCTTTCCCTCTCGAAACCCTTTCGCGTGTAGACACACGCATTTATTTTCATCACACTGCTCATCGGGATTCTCCTCTTTTCGACATGATTATTCTTACCCCACATAACATCATATCATAGCGATAACAGCGCTTTCAACAATTTTACAAAATTATCTTTTTCCGTTGACATGGCTCAGCTATTGAATTATGAGGCACTTTGTCAGAATGTGACGCATGCTTGTCCCCGATTTGTTGTCAGCATGTTTTGTTTTCAGTATAATAGGATTGTTACGGAATAAATCCGGCATGGGAGGCCCGGAAAGAAAGGATACGGAAGACTATGGAAAAGCATAAACTGTATGAGGCCAGGGAAATCACGGACCTGAGGGATCTTGTTCAGCAGAGTGCAGAGATATACGGCGATCTTGATGCCTTCCTTGTTAAAACGCCCTCCGGGAACATCAGGAACGTATCCTTCAGAGAATTCAGGAATGACATCAACTGTCTGGGCACCGCGCTGTGCCGTATTGGACTGAAAGGCCACAAGATAGCCATAATCAGCGAAAACCGCTACGAGTGGTGCGTATCTTATCTTGCAATCATGAACGGTACCGGAGTGGTAGTTCCGCTGGACAAGGATTTGCCCGACAATGAGCTGGAATCCCTTCTTGAGAGGAGCGAGGCAACTGCCGTCTTCTGTTCCGAAAAATACGTTTCAACACTGACGGTCAAGCAGAAACACATAAGAACGCTCAAACAGATAATCTGTTTTGATTATGATGAAGATGAAAAGGGCGTGCTTTCCTACTCCAGACTTCTTGAAAAGGGAAAGGCCCTGCTGGAAAAGGGTTATGACGATTTCGTCGGTGCAGCCATCGACCCCAATGAGATGAGCGCCCTTCTGTTCACATCAGGAACGACCGACCAGTCCAAAGGAGTAATGCTTTCCCACCGCAGCATTGCCAGCGATGTGATGGGCGTATCCCAGCTGCTCCATGCAGACAATTCCGATACGCTTCTTTCCATACTGCCCCTTCATCACACCTATGAATGCACGGCCGGTTTCCTGACCATGGTATACCTTGGAGTCACCATATGTTTCTGCGAGGGGCTCAGGTACATAACCAAGAACATGCAGGAATACAAGCCGTCCATCATAATGAGCGTTCCGCTGATTCTGGAGAACATATACAACAAGGTGGTAAAGAAGGCGAGAAAGGAGAAACGCCTTTTTGCGTTACGATTCGGAATTTTCGTCTCGGGTCTTCTGTACAAAATGGGCATTGACGTTCGCAGGCAGATATTCGGCGATGTTCTGGACAACCTGGGCGGGAACCTGAGGCTGGTCATTTCGGGAGCCGCAAAGCTTAACCCGAAGGTTTCCAGAGCGCTCAGGGCCATGGGGCTTAACATTATGCAGGGATACGGCCTTACCGAATGCTCTCCGATTGTATCGGTAAACAGGCTGGATTACTACAATGACGATTCCGCCGGTCTTCCGCTTCCGGGCGTAGAAGTGGCAATTGACAATCCCGGTCCCGACGGCATCGGCGAAATCAAGGTAAGAGGGCCCATCATCATGCTGGGCTATTACAAGAATCCCGAGGCCACCGCCGCCGTCCTGCGTGACGGCTGGCTGTATACCGGCGACAACGGGTACATAGACAAAAAGGGATTCCTGTATGTCGTAGGAAGGAAGAAGAACGTCATAGTCACCAAAAACGGCAAGAATATATTCCCTGAGGACGTGGAACTCTATCTCAACAAAAGCGAGTACATAAAGGAATCGCTGGTGTACGGCGTGTATGACGAAAGCGTTCAGGACACGGTTGTATGCGCAATGATAGTTCCCAACATGGATGTCATCATTGAAAAGTTTGGCAAGGTTCCTCTTCCCGACGAACTGAACAAACTGATAAAGCAGGAGGTCATGAAGGCCAACAAGAAGCTTTCCACCTACAAGCGGGTAAAGCACTTTGAAATCCGGGAAGGCGAATTCGAGAAGACCACCACAAAGAAGATAAAGCGCCATTTGGAGCTTATATCAATAAAATCCATCGGTGAAATGTTAAGAACGTTCAACAAAAACGGTAACGGCAAGAAGGAGTAACAGGAAAAGCAGAAATGCTGAAATGCTCGTTTCACACACACAGCCGTTTTGACGACGGGAAAGGTGAACTTGAGGACTATGTTCACTCCGCGCTGGAAAAGGATTTTAAGGTACTGGGTTTCTCGGCCCATGCCCCCGTCCCTCTGGATACCTGCTGGCACATGAAACGCGAATCTCTGGATGAATATATCAGGCTTGCCAAATCCCTCAGGACCGGATATGCCGACAGGATTGAGATTTATACCGGCCTTGAAGCGGACTATTTCCGGGGATGCACCAACTGGCGTAAATATGAGGGAATTGACTATACTATAGGTGCAGTTCATTTCGTGCTGGATTCCGCATCAGGCAGATGTTTTTACTTTGACGGCGACAAAAATGAGTTTGAGGAAAACCTCAAAACGGTTTTCGGCGGAGACATACGGCGTATGGTGTCGGGCTATTACGGCCTTGTAAGGGAAATGCTCAGAAATATCACGCCCGATATTGTCGCCCATCTGGACGTCATAAAGAAGAACAATGCCGGCTGCCGGTATTTTGACGAAAATGAAGGCTGGTACCGGGAAGAAGTGCTGAAGACCCTTGAGACCATAGCCCGCTCGGGTGCCGTTCTTGAGGTCAATACGGGCGGCATTGCCAGGGGCTATACAAAGGAGCCCTATCCCGGCGGATGGATACTCGGGCACTGCTTTGACATGAATATTCCCGTAATGATTAATTCCGATGCACATCTTCCCGATTCAATCGACTGCTGCTATGAGGAAGTCCGTAAGATTCTGAGGGATGCAGGATACAGAAGGCAGCGCATTCTCCTTCACGGGGAATGGCAGGATGCAGAATTGTGAGGTAAATGCTGATGAAGGTAATACACCTGATCGGCGGAGGGGATGTGGGAGGTGCGAAAAGCCACGTCCTCTCACTGGTGAGGGAGCTTGGAAAACATATCGAGGTCACACTGGTAAGCTACAGGAAAGGACCTTTCTACAATGATGCCGTAAAAATGGGTATTGATGCCCGGCCCATAAGCACAGGAAATATCTTTGCCGACATAAGAAAAACCCTGGAGCTTGTGAGGGAAAACAGATATGACATCATTCATTCCCACGGCGCCAAGGGCAACATGATTGCAGCCATAATAAACCGCATGACGGGCATCCCAGTGGTGACCACCATCCACAGCGACTACCGGCTGGACTACCTGAACAACCCGCTCAAGCAGATGACCTTCGGCGTCATCAACATGATTGCCATAAGGAAGATAGGCTATCATATAGGCGTATCGGGAAGCTACCGCGACATGCTCATATCAAGAAAATTTAACCCGCAGAACGTGTTTACGGTCTATAACGGCATTCCTTTTGACAATGAAATTCCTCCCTGCAGCAGGCACGAATTTTTTGAGAAATACAGGATTCCTTTTTCCGAAGATTCCATCCTGGTCGGCATCATGGCAAGGCTTGACCCTGTCAAGGACCATGAGACATTTATCAGGGCGGCTGCCGAGGCCGCAGCATCGGATGAAAGGCTTCGTTTCATCATTGCGGGTCCCGGTGACGAGCTCAGGCCGCGCCTTGAGCAGCTGGCTGAAAAGCTCGGGGTCGGGGACAAGATTTGCTTTACAGGAATGATAAACAAGCCCTATGACTTTTTCCAGAACATAGACATAAACGTCCTGACTTCCATCAGCGAAAGCTTCCCGTTTGTCATACTGGAAGGCGCCCGCTGCTCCAGGGCAACTGTCAGCACAAGGGTCGGGGGCCTTGGGGACCTCATCGAGTCAGGCGTAAACGGCTACCTTATAGAACCCGGCGACTGGAAGGCCCTCTCCTCGCACCTTGTTGAGCTGGCGGCCGATGAAGGAAAGCGCAGCAGGATGGGACGCCTTCTCAGGGAAAAGGCGCAGAACAATTTCTCCCTGGACAACATGTGCAGGACCCAGCTCGACATATACGACAGGATTCTGCGCAGGGAAAGCAGGAAGAAGGGCGGAAAGCTTTACGATATCGCAGTCCTTGGCTACTACGGCTACAGGAACAGCGGCGATGAGGCAATCCTCAAGTCCATACTGCATTCGCTGCGCGAAAGGGACCCTGACCTTTCCATAGTGGTCCTCTCGAGAAGGCCTGCGGAAACCATGCGGACCGACGGCGTCAATGCAGTAAACCGCTTCAATATCTTCAGCGTAAAGAAAGTCATGAAACAGACCCGGCTGTTCCTGGCGGGCGGCGGGAACCTGATTCAGGACAACACCAGCACCCGCTCCATAAGGTATTATCTCTACATGCTTGAGCTGGCCAAAAGGTACAATGCAAAGGCCATGCTTTTTGCAAACGGCATTGGCCCGATAAAGCGCGGTTTCAACCGGAGGAAGGCGGCAAATGTACTGAACATGCTCGATGCCATAACGCTGCGTGAATCCCTGTCCCTTGAAGAGCTCAGAAAGATGGGCGTAACAAAACCTGACATCCATGTAACATCGGACCCGGTAATCCTCCTGGACCCGGTGTCCGACGAAGAAGTGGACAGGATAATGGAAACGGAGAATATTCCTGCCGACAAACCCCTTATCGGCATTTCAGTGCGCAAGTGGGCCGACATGTCTTATCTTGACAGCATAGCAGCCATTGCCGACTACTGCGTGGACAGATTCGGGGCCCGTCCTGTATTCATACCCCTGCAGCATCCTTCCGACGTATACGTCTGTGAGGCAATCATGAAGAGGATGAATCATGAAGCCTCGCTGATACGCGGACTGTACCAGCCCGAGGAATTGCTGGGGATTATAGGCCGGCTGTCGCTCATGATAGGCATGCGCCTCCATTCCCTCATCTATGCGTCAAACCGGGCGGTTCCGGCACTGGGACTGGTCTACGAGACAAAGGTGGAAGCTTTTCTGAAGGAAGTGTCCCAGCCCTCTGCAGGCGACCTGTTAAACATGGACTGTGCTGAGGTCTGCAAGGTTCTTGACGAACTCTGGAATAACCGCGGGGAAGTGCGTGAAAGGCTGAAAAAGACGAAGGAACGTCTTGTGGTTCTGGCAGGCCGAAACGTGGATATCGCCCTGAGCCTTCTCAGGGATTCCTGATTGGGCTTGACCGGGAACAGCCCCCGGTTACAACCCGGAACTGCCCCCTGTTGTAGTTGCAGAAGACTATGGCTGCGGTCATCCAGAAATATATGACCATGTAGGGCACTTCAAACACGTTTTCAAACATGTTGTGGACCACTATTCCCATCAGCCCCGAAAACCCGCCGATTATCATCAGCCTTGCGTCCCTGTCCATAGTTGTCCTTATGGCCCTCACCGACCATACAAACAGGAACCATATTACGATGAAGTATGCGGAAAGGCCGATTATGCCCATCTCAACCGCAGTCTTGAGCCAGTAGCTGTCCATGTAAAAGGTGTCGGGAAAAAGTTCCTTGTGGTTCATGGCCACGGCCCCGCCGAAATGGCCCTGGCCTACGCCCGTCCAGAAATTATCCATGAACATCTTCCATCCTGTCCTGTAACGAAGCAGCCTGCCTCCTCTGGCCGAACTTCTGATATACTCTTCCGAAAGCATATAGCTTATGCGGCTGTAAACCTGCGGGACAAGAAGTGCAAGTCCGCCAAGCAAAGCCATGCCCGCAAGCCATCCGGGATTCCAGGCAATGCAGAAAACCGTCAGCGCCGCCGCAAGCCCAAGCCATGCGCCCCGGGATAACGTCAGGATTAGGCATGCGGCCATGGATGCCATAAGGGAAAGATAAAAGGCCTTTCTCCACCCTTTAGCATGGCTTTGCAGAAAACGGGCAAGAGCCAGCGGAATTATCTGCACCATCAGGCTTCCGAGGATGTTGGGGCTTCCCACTATCGAAAATACGCGTACCGAACCCCTGCCTTCTGCCGCGTCCATCCAGTTCGACGGCATTTCAACGCCGGTCATGAACTGCAGTATGCCATGAATGCCAAGAATGCCGCCGGCAAGTATCATGCCGTCGGTCATCATGTCCGATTTCCTGCAGGAATCGAGATAACGGCTGAAAACATAGAACCAGAATGTGAACTGGACTATGAGCCTCATGCCTTCAAGCCCAATGTCAGGATATCTGGAATTGGTAAGGAAAAGGAAAAATGAAACCGATGAAAGAAGAAAAATCGGCATGTCCATCGGGGTTACCGTCAAAGGCGGAACGTTTCTTCCCATGATTCTTTCGGTCACAAGGCAGAGTACGCAGAGTATGAGGTAAATCTCGTCCCAGATTCCGAAAAGGCTCATGTCTCCGAAAATGTCCCTTCCGATTTCATCTATGAAAACGAAGAAAACCGAAAGCGGTATAAGCAGGCGGTGCAGCATCCTTAAAAAAAACGACCCTTCCGCAATTCTCCAGACGGTGCTGGCCCTGACCGCTCCCGCTACTCTCATTCTCAGAGGGACAAGCCTTTTCTGAAACTTTCGCAGGGTCCTGTAAACGAAAGCCTGTCTTGGCCTGAACCTGATATGAAAATATGAGGAGAGCCATCTGGCGGTACGGCTTTGGGAAATGATTCTGCAAATCCCTTTAAAGCTTTGGTAAGTCAGGCTTTGGCGCCATATTTCTCCGCACCGTTCCACAAGGGAATATGCCCTGCTCCCTTTCAGCCATGCAGCCACCTGCGACACTAAATCATTCCTCCTGTTTTTCATAAAGCTCAAGTATCAGCCCCGTGGAGGAATAGGCATAGCGCGTCTTTATCGGAATGTTTCCGCCAACGCAGACAGCATGGGGTCCCACCTTCACGCTCTCGTCGGTTGGATCGTCCTCTATCTCCAGCTGCACATACACGTCCTTGAGGCTTGGGTCATAGGAGGTATGGATGCCGTCGGCGGAAACGGTTTCCGGGATTTCAGCATTCTCTTCCCTTACCCCTACAATCACGGCGTTGACAAATCCGTTGCTTTCATAGTACATCCTGTTGTCCATCATTATGCTTTCTGCAAAGCCGTCCGGCACGGACGGACACTTTACAGTTGCAACCCAGGTTTTTGTTTCGGTTTTCCTGTGCTTTTCCCTGCTTTTTTCCGCAATCTTCATCCCCACGGCGGCAAGCAGAAAACCAACTGCTATGAGAGCAAGAAGGTCAAATATGTTTATGATGCCGAACAAACGTCCCTTATCGTCTAACAGCTTCATTTGCATCACCCGCAATTAAACGGAATGATTCGGCCGCGGCCCGGTTTTTGCCGGTTACGGAAGTACCTTCGGCCATTTCATCCAGGATGCGTGCAAGCTCTCCGGTCAGCACCCTGCGGTCGTACCTGCGGATTTCATTTTCATCCGCCTGCATTTCCAGCGAGCCTTCGGTCCAGCGGCGGTAAAGCCCGGCGAGGGCGCGCTCAATTTGTGCCACATCTGACCAGTTGCAGACTATGCCGGTTTTTGTCCGCCGTACAATGTCGGCCGCCGCCCCCTCTTCAGGCACCAGTGCAAGTATTGGCCGTTTTGTCCTTATATATTCAAAAACCTTCCCTGTATAAAAGCACCCTGAACCCCTTCCGCCCTCCAGAAGGAGCAGGACATGGGATTTCAGCATGTATGCTATGCAGTCCCGGTGATTCATGTAGGGCATTACTTCCACCATTCCCTCAAGACCGCATCTTCGCACGGCAGGCATTATGCTTTTTTCCTTTATGTTGCCTATGAACCTTATGCGGAAAGTATTCCCCGGGATTGCGCCGGCTTTCACGAGACGGCCTGCCGCCTCAAGGAAGATGTCGGGTTTCCTTCGCTGGTAGAGGGAGCCTGTATATGTGACAGTAAATTTTCCCTCAGGTCTTATATCCGAACCTTTCGGGAAATCATCCTCATCATAGCCGTTCGGTATTACCGTCATGCGCCTTTCAAGGCCAAGGTCCGGATTCAGCGCAACAAAGTTTTCCTTCATTACAGGCGTATTGGCAATCAGTCTGTCGGCCCTCTCAAGGACCTGCCTTTCCAACTCCCGCTCGCGTTTCTGCCTCCAGCGCGGGTGGGGCTTGTCCAGAAGGTACGGGTTGTTGGTCCATTCGTCTCTGAAATCGGCAATCCAGGGGAGTTCAGGATATGCCTTCCTGATTTCGAGGCCCATAAGATGGTCGGAATAGGGGTAGGAAGTGGTGTAAAGGCATGATATGTCACCTTTTTCCAGCCTTGCGAGAGCATCCTTCAGCGCGCGTTTCATCCAGAGTATTTCTCCGTCGGGTACAAGAAGCTTCCATGCTATGAATTTTCCTGCCTTTGATAAGGGACCGGGCCAAGCGGTCAGGTCCCTCGGTGGTGTTCTGATAATCTCCGTCTCCGGCGGGAGCTCCTCAAGAAGCGTGCCGTCAACAAGCCCCAGGCGCTTGGTGTCCCTTGTCAGCACGACCGGCTCCCAGCCATAAAGAGGCAGATACTTTGCGAATTTAGCACTCCTCTGTATTCCTGAACCTCCTGCCGGTGGGAACTGATATGCCACCATCAGGACTTTCCTCATCGGTCTTTTTCCCCCATCCGAGCAAATGATAGTCCAGGCCTGCGGCTTCCACCTCCCCGGCATTCCAGAAATTCCTGGTGTCCAGCACACACGGGTATGCCATCCTTTCCCTTAGCTTTCTGAAATCCGGATGTTTAAACTCGCGATGGTTTACGGCAAGGACAAGAAGATGACAGCCCCTTGCGGCCTCGTACAAATCTCTTTCCCTGGAGCCTTCAAAGTCCGCATGCCTGTCAACTGTGACAACCGAATACCCGCCCTCGGCCCTGAGCACCGATATAAGCCGGATTACCGGGCTTTCCCTTATGTCGTCCACGTCAGGCTTGTATGTGACTCCCAGCACGCAGACCCTTTTCTCACCGCTTATGCCCTTCAGAAGCTCCTTTATCCTTCCTGCAACGTAGAAGGGCATGGAATCGTTTATCCTCCGCGCAAGATGTATGATTCTTGCGGTCTCGGGCTGCTGCTGGACGATGAACCAGGGGTCAACGGCTATGCAGTGGCCGCCCACGCCCGGTCCCGGTTCATGGATGTTCACCCTTGGATGCCTGTTGGCATACCGGATGACCTCCCATACGTTTATCCCAAGATTCTCGCAGATAATGGCAAGCTCGGCGGCCAGCGCAATGTTTACATCCCGGTAGGTGTTCTCCACCAGCTTGCACATCTCGGCCGTGGTGGTATCGGTTATGTACATTTCTCCGCGGGCAAAGCTCCTGTAAAGGCTTTTGACCCTCAGTGCCGATTCACGGTTTATCCCGCCTATCACCCGGCTGTTGCTCACAAGCTCGGTGAGAATCCTTCCCGGGATTACGCGCTCGGGGCAGTAGGCCACATAGAGGTCTTCCCCGGGAACAAAGCCCGCTTCGCGAAGCATTCCGCATACGAGGTTCTTCGTTGTTCCCGGCGGCGATGTCGATTCCAGAATAACCATGTTGCCTTTTCTGAGAACGGGCAGTATTGACCTTACCGCCTGTTCTATGCAGCTCAGGTCGGCTGTTTTGTCGTGCCTTACCGGCGTGGGTACGCAGATTATGTAGGCATCGGCCGGCTCGGGCGAATCCTTCGCTACAAGCCTTCCCTCGCTGACCGCCCAGCGCACCACCTCCCCCAAGCCGGGCTCGCAGAGGAAGGTTTCCCCGTTCTTGAGCGAAGAGATTACCCTCTCAGAAACGTCAACTCCAACCACATAATGCCCGTTTGACGCAAACATGGCCGCCGTAGGAAGCCCTATGTATCCAAGACCTATAACGCAGAGTTTCATGGGCTGCACCTTCAGTCATGCATGCTGCAGGGGCAAATGGCGGACAAACACGGAAGCGATGAGGAAATGAATCCTTGCAGCATGCACTTTTTTGGCTTACACTATAGTATGTTCACAAATCCGGAACATATGAGTGGTGGACGAAGGTGGAAACCGTAAAGGAGAAAATCAAAATCCACGGTGTCATGCTGGATAACGTCACAATGGACGAGGCACTCGGATATGTGATGGAAAGGCTCGGGGGCGACAGCACCGCCAAGATATTCACTCCGAACTCAGAAATCATGATGCAGGCCCAGCGTGACCCGGAGCTTAAGGATATACTCAACAATTCAGACCTTCTGATTGCCGACGGGGCCGGAGTGGTCCTGGCATCAAAGATACTGGGGAAACCCCTTAAGGAGAAGGTATCGGGAATTGACCTTGTGAAAAGGATTCTGGAAAACGCGAAGAACAGGCCCACAAGCTTCTTCATCCTCGGCGCAAAACCGGGTGTAGCTGAAACTGCCGCGAAAAACATTGAGGCACAGTATCCGGGCGCAGTGATAAAAGGCTGTCAGCATGGCTATTTCAGCGAGGATGAGGAAGAGTCAATAATAAAGAAGATAAACAACAGCGGGGCCGAAATCCTGCTTGTGGGACTGGGTGCCCCGAAGCAGGAAAAATGGATTCACAGGAATGCACCAAAATTGAACTGCAGGGTTGCAATAGGCGTCGGGGGCACCATAGACGTGTTTGCAGGCACAGCTTCCCTTGCACCTGAATTCATGAGGCGTGCAGGCCTTGAATGGCTGTACAGGCTGATAAAGGAGCCGTGGCGCCTGCCCAGGATGATGGACCTTCCGCGCTTCATGATGCTGTCGCTCAGAAGGCGCATGTTTGGTAAGGCAGATGATTAGGCAGGTAAACTGAGGACAATTTCCGCATGTTTGACAGAAAAACTATTTTTACGAATGATTTGACGTGCTGAATGTATTTTTCTTTCCCGCGCGAATATTGAGGATAGGCAAACATTACAGCCTGTGAATTTTTGATTCATGTAAATAAATAAACAGCAGATGACCGGTTTGGTTGTCTGCCGTTTTATGTTTCGCCTGACTGAAACTGATTCGGTCCATATTTCAGCACTTATACCATTCCTGATTCCATTATGACGAACCAGCCCGTCTATTTCAGAGCCTTTGCTGTTTCCACTGCAAGGCAGTATACGGTATCGATGGTTACACCGGCGTCCTTAGTGAGCTTCTCTTCGGGGAGCCTGCTGAACACGTCCGTTTTCTCAGCTGTCTCAAAGGCTTCCCCCGATTCATAGGAAATGCCGAGGACATCCAGGACCATCGCTGCGGCCTTTTCTCCGGTAAGCTTTTCAGTCGTTTCATATTCTTCAAGGAGATTTCCTATTTTGAAGCTGTATGAAGCCGGTGCAATCCTGGCTATGGCGTTTTTCAGAAGGACCGCCATAACATCGCAGCTGCTTTCATAGTCCAGCCTGAAATCATTGTTTTTGCCTCCGGCAACAAGACCGTATTCGGCAAGCTCCGCGATATAGGGATATGCCCAGCTGTCTTTTAGCGGCTGTCCGGTTGACGGGTCTTCAATATATTCGGAAAAGTCGTCAAGATATATGCCGCCTTTTTTCAGGTAATCCTCGTAGGTCTTGGTTTCCTCGTCGGTCAAATAAAGGATGTCGGCAGGCATTATGCCGCCCATATAACACCAGGCCGCCGTAAGCCCTGCCGCCTGTCCCATGGTTATCCTGGTGGGGATGCTTCCTGCGCTTGTCGCCGCAAGGGACGCGAAAGAGGCCTTGGCACCCGGCATCAGTACATTGTCCAGATTTACGGGTATTATGCAGCCCAGCGGTATGGCGTAGACCTTCGGGTCCGTGATGACATAGCTGAGCCCGTTTCCTACGAACTTCCCTGCATCCGCCGGGGATGAGGCAAGGGCGATTTTGTTTTTGAAGTCCCGGTTTTCCAGAATGTCGGCAACGGTAAGCGTATACCGGCCCTCATAATGCCTGTATTCCGGAATGAAAAGCTCATCGGCCACCGCTTCAATTCTGCAATCGCTGAAAGGCGTAAGCGAACTCTTCAAATATGCCGTAAGGTATGCCGCCTCTTCCTTTGCATCCTCATAGGCCTGCTTAACATCCTCCGGGTCATCCACATCCACGCCCCACTGGCTAATGGCACTTATTACCATGCTGTCGTCCGACTGCTTAACGAAGGTCGGGTTGTCAATCTTTGTCCTTTCGTTTACAGGCTGGTAGGATTTCAGAACCTCCCTGAACTCCTCCATAAGATTTGAAGCCTTCTGTATCCTGTTCATGTTTTCCCACTCTACGCCCGAGACCATGAAATTGAACCCAAGGGGCATGTAGACATCCGGAAGGCCTATATCCTCCGAGCCCGTCGTATAGGGCACATTGCAAAGTTCAAGAAGCGTGCCTTTCTCGGTGGCGTCTATGAATATTCCGGCCGAAAGGGTCTTCTGCGTCCCTTCAGCGCTTACCTTTATGCTTTTTAGTATGCTGTCGGCAAGAACCACATCGTCAATCCTGCAGCCATACAGGATGTCAAGATTCTTCTCCTGTTCGGTAAGCTTTTCCACCGATTTCATATAGTCATTGGAAGTAAAACCCACCTTAAGCTTTCCGAAAAGTTCGCTGTAGATGCCCGTGTTCAGGTTCACGGTTCTGCCCTCAATCTGGCCCTCGTCAGGCTCAATCCCGGCAATCATGCAGCGCTTTATATAGCTTCCGAGGTCGGAATCCCCGGTTAAAAGAAGGGTTTTAAGCCCGGTCCTTGCCGCGGCGACGGCAGCCGCAATGCCTTCGGGCTCTGAGCCCACTACTATTACGGCATACTCGTCCTCGCTGAAGCTGTACTTTTCTCCTGAAAGTCTGTTTATGTAATCCGTAAGGGATTTTCCCGATATCAGCGGCATTATTCCGAACACAAACACTATTACAAACAATACAGCCACGATAAGGCCCTTTATCAGACGCTCATGCTTCATTTCCAACACCCCGTACCAGCTGCGCCGGGTAAAAATCATAAGGATAAAAAGTTATGCGTCTTATTCAATCCTTATTATCTATATCGTCCTTTAGCCGCTTAATCATTAAAACAGGCACAGTCAGGCTTTATGCCTGTTGCCGTTTTCCCCGTTCATTTCGGAACATCTTCCCGCAATTCTTATAAAGGCCGGATTTAAACCTCATATAAAAATAGAAACCGGCAGGGCACCTCCACGCCTTTTCTTTCGTGCCTTAAGTTCTGAATATGACCTCTCATACGGTAGTTGTAACGGCTGGTATCTGTCCGTCATTCATGACTTCCGGAAGGAAAGACATCATGGTCGGTCAATATAAAAAAACAGCCCCGAAATCCTTCATGGAATCCGGGGCTCTGGCTTTTCTGTCCGGTCTAATTATTTGATTGTATATCCGCCTTTCACTATCAGCCAGGCGTTGGCGGTTATCTTCAGGCCCCTGCCGTCGCCCTTCGGCGATATAATAAGATGCTGTACCGGAACAGAGGCGCCGTTCTGAAGGTCCCTGCCGTCACTGACATCGACCAGCGTACCGCTTTCGCCGCTGATAGCCGTCGCCGCTCCGCTTCTCAGTATTACCTCTGCGCCTCCTTCGAGCAGGAGCGTCTGGCCCTTATTCATCGAGATGACCTGGAAGCCGTTTGCACTGACTTTCTCTTCCAGTTCCTGTATGTCACTGAGGGCATCGATGACAAACCTGGTGAGGTCGCCCACGTCGGTTTTAAGCTGTTCCACGTCAGATGAGCTGGCGCTGCCTGAAGAACCTGTCGTCGACAAACTGTTTATCTTTGCCGCCAACTGTGCTATCTGCTGGTCCACATAGCTCTTTGTTACAAGCGGATCACTGCTGCTTCCCGCCTCTCCGGCTGCCTGTGCGAATATTACGCCTACCAGGAAGAACAGCACGGCGAACAGCGGATACAGTATTTTTCTCTTCTCGGTTTTCATCTTTTGTCCCCCTCTACCCATACCTCCGTACGGGTCTTCACTGGACGTATGTAACGCTCAGTCCGACGCTCGTACGAAGGGCTTCATCTACTTTTTTCATCAGGCTATCATCCAGATGTCCTGCTTTCTCTCTGAGCCTTCTCTTGTCGATGGTCCTCACCTGCTCCAGCAGGATAACTGAATTCTTGCTCAGTCCATAGGCCTCGCCCTTGAACGGGATGTGTGTCGGAAGTCTTGCCTTGTTCACCTGGGATGTGATGGCTGAAACTATAACCGTCGGGCTGTACCTGTTGCCTATGTCATTCTGAATCACCAGAACAGGTCTGACTCCACCCTGCTCGGAACCCACCACGGGGCTCAGGTCGGCATAGTAGATGTCTCCCCTTCTGATCATCAAAGGTCATCACTTCCTTCAAGGTTTATTAACCTCCAATGCAATGACCCCTTTTACCAATATTATAGAGACCGGCCCCGCCGTTAATCAAATTAAAATTGGATTACACCGGCATGAAATATTGTTACACATTTCCTCAATGCATATACATGTCCGTGGCAGTTTTTGAATTTAATTCCCGGGGCTTTTCAAAAGATAATTGAGGACATTCACGACTTTGCCGTCTCTTATGTACACCCTGGGGACGCGCTTTCCGACGATGCATAGAACCTCGTAGGGTATGGTTCCTATTATGTCGGCAATCTCTTCTGCGGTGATTTCCCTGTCGCCCTGGCGGCCTATGAGAACCACTTCATCGCCGGGCTTCACATCACCTTCAATATCGGTTACATCAACCATCATCTGGTCCATGCATATGTTCCCGACAACCGGCGCAAACTGGCCGTTTATAAGCACACGGCTTTTGTTGGACAGAAGGCGCGAGTAGCCGTCCGCATAGCCGATGGGAACAGTTGCTATCCTCGATTTGCGGCGCGTGGTGAAAGTCCTGCCGTAGCTTATTGAAACGCCCGCTTCAACCTCTTTCACATGAATGACGTTCGCCTTGAGGGACATTGCGGGCTTAAGGTCTATCAGGCTTCTGTTCACCTCGCGGGACGGATAGATGCCGTAAAGTATGATTCCGGGCCTTACGGCCTCCAGTGTCATTTCGGGATACTGGATTATGGCTGCGCTGTTTGACACATGCCGTATCGGAATCAGAATGCCCACCCGGTTGAGTTCCCTTATTATGCTGTCAAACAGTTCAAACTGGCGGTCGGTAAACGTCCTGTCATTCGTGTCGGCCTCTGCAAAGTGGGTGAATATGCCCTCTATGATGATGCCGTCCAGTTTGCTTATGGTCATGACATCCTTTACGGCACTGTAGCCCGGTTTGAAGCCCACCCGGGTCATGCCGGTATCTATCTTGATATGTACCTTTGCCTTGGTTCCTCGCTTTACGGCTTCCCTTGACAGGACTTCGGCCATCTCATGGCTGTATACCGTCTGGGTGATATTGTATTCCAGAACCTCCCCGACCCTCCTGAAATCAGTATGGTTGAGGACCAGTATCGGAACCTCTACTCCTATCTTTCTGAGCTGTATGGCCTCGTCCAGCATGGAAACCGCAAGCCTTGTAACGCCGTTTTCCAGAAGCGTGGGCACTGTCTCCAGCGTGCCGTGGCCGTAGGCGTCAGCCTTGACCACGCCGATTATTTCGGTTCTCTTTCCTGCAAGCCTTCTTATTTCCTTAACATTGTGGGCTATGTTGTCCAGATTTATCTCGGCCCAAGCCCGGTCAAATGTATAGTTCATTTCATATGTCACCTCATCAGTATCCCCGGATTGCCTTCATCTCGGGCCCGATTCGGTCCGAGATGTCGGAAGCGGTCATGCCGCCGGCTCCTTTTTCCTCCGCTGCCCGGTCTCCGGCAAGCCCGTGGATGTATACACCCGCCACTGAGGCTTCAAACGGAGGAACGTCCTGTGCCATGAGCGAAACTATCATGCCTGCCAGGACATCGCCGGAACCTGCCGTGGCCATTCCGCTGTTGCCGGTCGGATTTATGGTCACCCGTCCGTCGGGGCCTGCAATTACCGTGCCGGCGCCTTTAAGAACCACGGTAATCCCGTATTCGTAGGCAAAGGCCTTTGCCGTACCCAGTCTGTCCGACTGGACCCTGCTCGTGTCGGTGCCCAAAAGCCTTGCCATTTCGGCCGGATGCGGCGTTATGACAGCCTCGCATTTGAGATGGCTCAGAATGTCTGTATCGGAAGCTATGGCATTTAGGGCATCGGCATCAATAACCAGCGGCTTCCTGCAAAGCTCTACCACATTGCGGACAAGGCTTCCGGTGTCCTCGTTGCAGGATAGGCCGGGGCCAATCAGCACCGCATCGCTTGAATCAAGAAGCTCTTTCAGCTTCCCTGCATCATTGCAGACAATATGCCCGTCACGGCTTTCCATGGGAGCATACACAGCCTCGGTAATCCTTGAGGCAAGCACGGGAACAATTTCCTTCGGAACCGCAAGCTTCACAAGGCCGCAGCCGGTTCTGTATGCGGATTTGGCGCAAAGCACCGCAGCACCGGGCATGGCATAGGACCCGGCGATTACAAGAACCTTGCCGAAGGTTCCCTTATGCCCGTCGGCAGGCCTCCGGGGAAGGATTCCGGCAACCATGTCCCTGTCGGTGAGCTCGCATGTATCCATGCCCTCAACCAGCGCATAGGGTATGCAGATGTCGGCAACGGTAAGCTCCCCGACGCAGGCCGCACCAGGATACTGAACCATGCCCACCTTGGGCAGGAAAAACGTTACCGTATAGTCCGCCATGACACTTCCGCCGCATATCCTTCCTGTCAGCCCGTCAACGCCGGACGGAATGTCTATTGCAAGTGTGCAGGCCGAGTTCTCATTTATTATGTCAACTGCCTTCAGTGCGATGCCTTCTATGTCCCTGTTAAGCCCTGTTCCAAAGAGGCCGTCTATCACCAAATCAGCCTGCCTGCAGCAATCGGCGAATCTTCCGAGATTGTTCGCAGTAAGAACTTCCATTGCAAATCCCATGTTCCTGAGAATCGCGGCATTTACCGCCGCATCCCCCTTCAGAGATTCCGGCGGAGACAGCATGTAAAGGGAAACCGAATATCCCATCGAAAGGAGCTGACGGCAGACTGCGAAAGCATCACCGCCGTTGTTTCCGCCTCCCGCCGCTATGAGGACACGGCTTCCGTTTTTCTTTGTCAGGATTTCGGCAGCCTTCATGGCAACCTGGAAGGCTGCATTCTCCATGAGGACAATTCCGGGTATCCCTATTTTCTCAATGGCTTCCCTGTCAATTTTCCTCATCTGTTCCGGTGTTACCAGCTTCATGCTTCAACCCCTCCAGCCCGAACAGGCTTTCAAGCCTTTTAACATTTTCAGCTCCCAGAAGTTCGGTAAAATTCACAGCGTATGAGGTCCAGTCAAGATTTATTGCGGCAAGTTCCCTTTTAAGCTCACGCTCTTTCTGCTCAAGAGCCTGAAGCTCACGCGCTATGGCCTCGGCCCGTTCCCTGTTCTTCTTCAGAGTCGAAAAGATATACTGCACGGTCTCGTTGAGAAGCTTCAGATTTGCATCCTGAAGCTCATTTGTCACTTTTTCGATGTCCCCGACTATTTCTTCCATTCTGCCGTTGATTCGTTCAATCTCCCTTTTGCATTTTCCAAGTTCGGCCTTGGCCGCCGCGTCATTATCGTCAAAAGCCTCCTTGGTGAGGCTAATTATTTTGTTCATGACCTTCTTTTTGCTGGGCTCAAGGGTCTCCTGCTCCTGCCTAAGCATGGCTTCCTTCTTGATGAGCTCGTTCACTTCATTCTGCAGCTTCTCTATGGAAGGGGGCATCGGAAGTCCTGCAAACAGCCTGGTCCATCTCTCGTCAATGGTCAGACGGGTTATATTGTTTTCCTTCAGCACTGATTTGTCCAGAAAAGGATAATCCCTGGAATTCCTTTGCTTTCTGCCGCTACCGGATTTCCTTGAGAAAAGAGCCATGGCAGAACCTCCCATTGCCGCGCAGTCCGGAAAGATGTATAAACGCCTGCTGACCGTAAAGTTTTCAGGTCAGCCATGCTTTTCCTTAAGTATATCACACGGCAGTTCTTTTTTTAACCTGAGTATTTCCGTTGTTTCTGCCCTGTCCGGAGTTTATCCCGCGTATTATTGTGGTAGTTGTTTAATAGAATTAGAATTAATTAAGCAGGCATATCAGGTGGCTCATGGAATTAGGTAAAATCGGCATTGTGTTGCAGCGCTTCAGAAACAGGCAGTATGAGATGAAAAAAATCATGGTGCTCGTCGCCGGCATCCTTGCCGTGGCGGCGCTTATTGTTGCTGCGGTTTTCCTGGTAAATTCGATTCTTGAAAGTCCCAATGTCTATAGCGGTGTTTATATAGACGGATACAGTGTGGGCGGCATGAGCCCTTCGGAACTCCATGACTGGCTTGAGGAAAAATACAGAAAGCTTCCCGATGAAGCAGAACTCATATTTTTTACCGAAAGCTATGAACAGAGGCTAAGCTATCGCGAACTCGGAGCGTCGGTAAACATTCAGGGCATGGAGGAAAAGGCTTTTAAAGCCGGGAGGGAGGGCTCCTTCATAAAAAGGCTTGCTGAAATCATGAGGCTTGGCAGGCACCCTCTTAACATTTCCCCTGAATTTGCAATAGATGGCGGGAAGCTGGATACGGTAATTGAAGGTCTGAGCCGGCAGTTCAAAAAGGATGCAGTCGTTCCCAAGGTGGTTATTTCTGATGACGGTGCCGTGCTCTGCACCGGGGAATCCGGGCAGGAGGTCGACAGCGGGCTTCTGAAAAGCAGGATACTTCAGGCGGTACAGCGCATGGAAACGGCATACATCTACATACCCGTGAGGGAAACAGACCCTCCCAGAATCGACGTGGACACTGTTTATGATGCAATAGTGAGGGAACCTGAAAATGCGGAAATAATAAAAGCTGAAGACGGCTCGGCAGTGGTAAAGCCGCATGTAACCGGTAGGACAATAGACAAGGCGGAGCTTGCCGGAATCATAAGCCGGGTGGAATCGAGGGAACATAAGGTTTATGAAGAAATAAAACTCCCCGTTGAAATAACCGAACCCGAAACGACAACTGAAGAATTGGAAGCTCTGCTGTTCAGGGATGTGCTTGCCACGGCAAGCACAAGCTTTAAGACCAACACTAAGAACAACATAAACAGGGGCATCAACATCCGGCTGGCCGCCCGGGCCATAGACGGCACGGTGCTTTTCCCGGGCGAGGAGTTCTCATTCAATGATGTCGTCGGGCCAAGGACCCCGCAAAAGGGATATGTCATAGCCCATGTGTACAGCGAGGGCCGGATAACCAACGGTTACGGCGGCGGTATCTGCCAGGTATCCACCACGCTTTACAACGCCGCGCTCTTAGCAAACCTCCAGATAACCGAGCGCCACAACCACATGTTCACCGTAAGCTATGTGCCACTGGGCATGGACGCTGCAGTATCCTATGGCTATGCTGACCTTAAATTCAAAAACAACACAAACTATCCGATAAGAATTGATGCCAGTGTTTCCGACAGCAATGTCCTGACCTTCAGGATAGTGGGAACGAATCTGTATCCTGATGTGAAAGTGAAATTAATCTCACGCGTGGTGAGCGTTACAAGGGCCACAACACAGTATATAGACGACCCGAATCTTCCCGCGGGTACCGAGGTCGTGGTGGACAAAGGCATGGATGGCGTGGTGGTGGATACATATGTTCAGGTGTATAATGGAAAAGACCTTCTGAAGGATTACAAGATTCACCAGAGCGTTTACCGGATGCTGCCCCGGAAAGTGCGGAGGGGCGTCAGGAGACTGGCTCAGGATACAGGACAGGAAACGGAGTAACATGCAGAGGATAATTGCAGAAAACAGTGACAATCAGAAACGCATAGACAGGTTTTTGTTCGAACGGTTTCCCGGAGTACCGGCTTCAGTCTTTTTCAAGGGATTCAGAAAAAGAAACATCCGAGTGAACGGCAAACGCGTAAAAAACGATTTCTGCCTTCACGAAGGTGACATCGTCGAGATATTCATACCTGACGAGTATCTGGTGCCGGTAAGGCGGACTGAACCCCAAACAAAAGTCAGCATCGTATATGAGGACGAATATATCATGGTTGTATCAAAGCCGCAGGGCATGCCGGTCCAGGATGACAGCAACAGCGAAGAACAGGCTCTGGACAAATATATCCGGCAGCTTGCGGCCGAAAGGCAGGACGGCGGCACGCCAAGGCCCGGATTTCCTGCGCTCTGCCACAGGATTGACAGAAACACCGGCGGGCTTGTCATCTTTGCCAAGGACCAAAAAACGCTGGACTTAATGGAGGACAAGTTCCGGAACCGCGAAATAAAAAAGTATTATCTTGCCTGCACCTACGGAATCCCCGTGGAAAAAGAGGCCGAATGCGTGGCCTACCTTAAAAAGGACGCCGAAAGCAGCCATGTGATGATATATGACAGGCAGGTCAGGGACTCAGTCAGAATAGTCACAAGATACCGTGTGCTTAAGGCCGTGTATCCCTATGCCCTTCTTGAAGTGGAGCTTGTCACGGGCAAAACCCACCAGATACGCGCACATCTCGCCTGGCTCGGCTATCCGATACTTGGGGACGGCAAATACGGCAAAAATTCAGTGAACCGTTCGCTCGGTCTCAAAAAACAGGCTCTCTTTTCATACCGCATCCGTTTTGAATTCAAAAATGCGGGAACCCATCTGGATTATCTCAGCGGTCGTGAGATAGTCCTTCCGTCCGTTCCGTGGGAGGAAGGAATCAGGAAGACGGGCCTTGTCGGGAATGATTAATGTTTGAACCGGCGCAAGGTCTCAAATATAATTAAAGTATGGAAACCATATGCGGAAAATGACGGCTGGCGCTGCACGGGGCGTAAACGCTGCACGCTCTGCAAAGGGGAGGTATGGTCAATGAAACTTATTTTTGCAGTGGTAAGCGACGAGGACAGCAACATACTTGCCGACAACCTCAACAAGGAAGGCTTCGGAACCACAAAGCTCTGCTCCAGCGGAGGTTTCCTCAAAAGCGGCAACACGACTTTCCTTATAGCCACTGATGATGACAAGCTGGACCGCGCTCTGGAAATCATCAGGGAAACCTGCAAGAGCAGGCGCAGGATGATCGCTCCTGAGAAACTGCCGGGCAGCTTCGGTGCATACAACCTGGCAATGCCGGTGGAGGTCAACGTTGGAGGCGCGACGGTCTTCACGCTTAACATCGAGCATTTCTATAAGTTCTGAGAAACATCTTACTTCATACCTTCCTGTTGCTTACGAGGTCTTCTGATGATTGACAAAAGCAGAATTCCCGGTGAGAAGGATCTGGAGAAAAACCGTTTACTGTGCATAACTGAAGGTGCATCAGCGCGTGCCATATACAACCTTACTACAGGCGCTTTCCTTGTAGGATTTCTCAAGGCCATGGGAGCCGATGACACGGTTTGCGGATACATCGTTCCCATACCGGTTCTTGCGTCAGCCATTCAGTTTCTTTCACCCATCACGCTGGAAAGCCTTGAATACAGAAAAGGCATCATTATTGCAGGAAGTCTGACACACAGGCTCCTGCTTTCTGTTTTAATCGTTATTCCGTTCCTGCCCCTTGATGCATCACTGAAACTCTGGCTGACGGCAGGGATTTTTCTGCTCTCAAATTTTGCCCTCTCATTCATCACACCCGCTGTTTCAAACATGTACGTAAGCTTCGTGCCCCAGAGCATGAGGGGAAAGTATTTTGGCAAGAGGGAATCATACCTCCTCATGACAGCCACGGTCTTCAGCCTGATTCTCGGAAAGGTTCTGGACATCTTTGAAGAAAAAGGCAGCGAGATGACGGGCTATGTCGTCCTCTATGCCTCAGTTTTTCTGCTCACCATCGTAAACGTCGTCTCCCTTGCCGGCATGAAGGAAGTACCTCTTAACCACAGCAAGGACCGGATGAGGATTTCCGAAGTATTCAGCCTTCCGCTTAAAAACAGGATGTTTGTAAGATACTTCATCATGTCCATGATGTGGAACATTGCCATTCAGATAGCAAGCGCCTATTTCAGCGTGTACCTCGTTTCGGACCTGGATATGAGCTATACAGCCATCACGCTGCTTAACCTTCTGAACTCGGTATTGTACATAATCTCAGCCGGCATGTGGGGAAGGCTTGCCGACCGCAGAGGATGGACGGTTACCACCATGGTATGCTTCGCAATACTGGCTGTCTGCCATACAATATGGTTTCTTTCATTCAGGGGCAGCCCCATCCTGACGCTTCTGCTGATTCTTGCCCATGCGACGGGCGGCATCGCCTGGTCAGGCATAAATATCTCACTTTTCAATATTCAGTTTGATTTCACGCCCGATGAAAAAAGGACCGTATATATCGGTTTCAGCGCAGCCGCAGGCGGCACGGTAGGCTATGCCGCCGCAATACTCGGTTCAGAACTTGTCTCGGCCTTCGGAAATACCGATATATACGCATGCGGGGTCAGAATAGACATGAAACAGATTCTGTTCCTTCTCTCCGCAATGCTGATATGGGTATGTACGGCCTACATGTTCATATTCATGCGAAAAAGAACACATAAAGAATAAGGGGGTAGGGATTTCAAATGCTTAAGAGATCCGAAGAAATGACAAGGGAAATCAGGGAGCACATGAGGGGCGGTAACGGGTCGGTTGAAATACTGCATGTTTTCAGTCAGAACGAAATGAAGGGAAAATGCCGCCTGTTCGCGCGCATAACGCTAAAGCCCGGATGTTCCATCGGAACCCATAACCACGAGCGTGAGGAGGAAATCTTCTATATCCTCAGCGGAAATGCCACGGTAAACGATAACGGCAATATTAGGACGGTTCATCCAGGCGATGCGGTGATAACCGGCAACGGGGCATATCACTCAATAGAAAATACGGGAAATGAAGATGTGGTCCTGATGGCTGTCATACTGCTGTATGACTGACAAATTCACTACGGTAAATTTTCCGGCGGAATAAAACCGCGGCGGGCGGCAGGGCTCAGTCAGGCGGGGCTGTATCATACCAGATACCTAACAAGTTCCATCGGCTTTTGGATGATGTTTTCAGCCCCTGCCGCTGCCAGCCTTTCTGCCCCGCGGAATCCCCATGCAGCGCTAACGGGCATGACTCCTGCGTTTTTTGCAGTAATAATGTCCACCTCGCTGTCGCCGAGGTAAATACACTCAACGGGCGACACTCCCATATCCGACAGGATGGAAAGCGCCCTTGCGGGATTTGGTTTTTTGGGCATGTCAGGCGTTGTTCCCGCAACGCGGAAAAAGCTGAATCCCGGGAAAAAGCGCTGCATTATTTCCCTCGCAACGCCCTCATCCTTGTTGGTGTCGACGGCAAATCTGACATTATGGGACTGAAGATATTCAAGGAGGTCCGTCATGCCGTCGTACACGTACATGCCGTAGTCAAAATGCCGGCCATAAATCTCCCTGAGACGGGACAGACACCGGCTTATCTCTTCATCGCTTCTGTGATTTTCAGGTAGGGCCCGCCTTACAAGCTCTATGAAGCCGTTGCCCACCATGTTTTTGCATTCTTCAACGCTGTGAACCGGGAATCCGTTTTCAGCAAGCATACGGTTGAGCGAATAGGCTATTCCCTGGATTGAATCCACAAGCGTTCCGTCCAAATCGAATATTACTGCTTTTATTCTCAATGTCTTCCCCTCTATCCTGCCGTCTTTTGCTGTAGTATTTCTTCGATGACTTTGATGACATTCATTGTTCCGTCGGTCTGACCGCTTCCGGTCATGGCCTTTTTGTATTCCTGCCGGTTTTCATACAATTCCTTAACGCGCTCAGCCAGCGTCTCGGGGGTTAAATTCTCCTCTTCCAGAACCATGCTGAAACCGCGTTTCCTGAAAGACTCGGCGTTCAGAATCTGGTCTCCCCTGCTCGCCTGTTTTGAGAGGGGTATCAAAAGGGTCGGCTTTTTAAGCGCCAGAAGTTCAAATATTGTCGTCGCTCCGGCCCTCGAGATGACTACGTCGGCCAGCGCATAGATATGTGAAAGCTCGTCCCGCAGGTATTCGAACTGCCTGTAACCCTTTATGCCGGAATACTGACTGTCCACATTGCCCTTTCCGCAGATGTGGCAGATGTTGAAGTCCTTCAGCAGGGTTTTCAGGCATTTTCTTACTGCCTCATTGATGCGGACCGCGCCCTGGCTTCCGCCTATGACCATGAGGACCGGCTTGTCATCTTCAAATCTGCATATCATGCGGCCCATTGCCCTGTTGCCCTCAAGCAGGGCCTTTCTTATGGGAAGGCCGGTAAGAACCCCCTTGTCCTCAGGTATGTGTTTCGCCGATTCGGGGAATGTATAGCATACCTTCCTTGCAAAGGGCATTGAAAGTTTATTGGTAAGCCCGGGCGTTATGTCGGATTCGTGGATGACCACCGGCACCCTGCAGAACCAGGCCGCCCAGACAACCGGGCAGGAAACAAACCCGCCCTTGCTGAACACCAAATCGGGCCGGATTTTACGGATGAGCGAAACCGACTGTCCGAATCCCTTCATAACCCGGAATATGTCGCTGAAGTTTTTCGCGCTCAGGTATCTTCTGAGTTTTCCGGCGCTGATGCCGTGATAGGGTATTCCCTCGGCTTCTATGAGCTGCTTCTCCATGCCGTTTACTGAACCTATATATTCAATATGGCATCCCCGTGCTTTAAGCTCAGGTATCAGCGCTATATTTGGGGTTACATGTCCCGATGTTCCCCCGCCTGTCATCACAACGGTTTTCATTGCCACACGTCCTCGAATATCGATTTTTCCACATCATTATACTATTAAGCGGAAAAACATCAAAGACCTCAGGCCTTTTAGGCGCAATATTTCTGAAACGTTGCCGGCCCATACCCAAAAAATGCATCCCGGAAGCCATGCCTCCGGGATACGTAAGGAGCTTTACATTCCGACATATTGCTGTAATTATTTGTCCCTTTTTATGTAGCCTGTGGCCGTAAGCCTTGCAATGAGCCCGCCGTCCCCGTCAAATACGTCCACGCTGTACGTGCAGAGCCGGTTCGTGGATGACACCTCTTTCGCCTCGGCGGTCAGAAGTTTTCCCTTGGGTGTTTTGAAATATGATATGGCGGAGTTTATGCCCAGGGTCGGATTTCCCCTGGAGTTGGCCGCGGCGGCAAAGGCATAGTCGGCAAGGGTGAATATCGCACCGCCCTGCACAAAGCCCATGCCGTTCAGATGGTGGGGTTCCACTTTCATCTGTGCCACTGCGTGCCCCGGCTCAACTGTTACGAGCTCGAGTCCGATGAATCCGGCGAACCTGTCGTCTTTTATGAACCTTGTCATTTCCGCATCCATAGGCAAAACCTCTCCAGTTACCGGTTAATTTCTGAAATATTCTGCAATGGCTTCCGCTATGCTCCTTGCCAGCCGTGTCTGTTCCGCATCATCGGTAAGCCACTCAAATTCCTGGGGATTGGGAACAAATCCTGTTTCCAGAATCAGCGACGGTGTCCATGTTCCGCGCGTCACATAGAAATTGCGCACATGCTTTCCCTTTTCAGTACGGTTCAGGGATTTCGTCACATGGTCATACAGCTGACCGGCTATCGGGGCTGCTAGCTGCTCGCGGTACCATACCGAAAAGCCGTCCACCTTTGATATGTCCACATTGTCCGCCATGCTGTTGGCATGCAGCGAGACAAAGAGGTCGGGAAGCATGAGCTTTGACATGGTCAGCCTGTCTTCAAGGGATACATAGGTGTCGCTCTCCCGTGTAAGGTAGACCCTCGCTCCGAGGGCTTCAAGTTCGGTTCTTAGCTTTTTGGCCAGATTGAGGTTTATGTCCTTTTCGGCACAGGCCAGGCCCAGCGGACCGATTGCACCGGAATCCGAGCCGCCGTGCCCGGGGTCAAGCATTACCGAAATACCGGAAAGCGGTTTGCTCTCATTCTTTGAAACAGCCTTGCGCCTTATTTTAAGTTCAATGCCTGTCCCGGTCTTTTCAACATAATATCCGCCCAGGGTTTCGCCCTTCTTCAGTGTCAGTGCGACAAGCGTTCCGCTGTCGCCGTTACCTGAAATGTTCACTGAGGATACAATGGAGTCGGAAGGCAGGCTGGGAGCCGACGCCTTCGACGAAGCCGATACGTAAAGCTTTATGCTGCTCCCGTCGAAGGTGGCAAAGGCTGCGGGCGAAAATGAAGTGTCAAGCCTTATTGTATGCCAGACATCACCTGTCACGTACTCGATGTTCTTTATCACAGGTTCAATCCTGAAGCCCGGGCTGTAGATATTCACATCGCTTTTGCTCACCCACTGGCCCGAAGCCAGGCGTACGTAACTTCCCGACATTCCGGTAACCGAATCAAGCATTCCGGAATACAGCTGATGCACACCGCCGTTTTCGGATGAAGGCTCATTGAAGGTATAGGTCATGGGCACCTTTACTTCTGCATAATACGGTGCGCCCTTCATTATCACCCCTATGCCTGCCCCGCCTTTCTGCGTGCTGACGGTGCCCCTGTAGTTCATGGTATATACCGGAACGCCCATATCCACAACTCTGGGTGTGCCTGTATAATCCGGCAGCGTGATGTCGCATGCAAACGTTGCGGCATAGATTCCGCTTCCTGCGGGAGTTGATGTCTTCTGTTTCATTGTATATGTCCTGCCGCCAAGCTGAACAGTTACGGTGGAACCCGCAGGGGCCTTGCAGGAAAGGGTGACGGTCTCACCCGGCATTCCGTAGAACTGTGAGCGTGGGAAAGCGGAAGATGTAATTATTTGAGCCTTGCTCATCTTCTCTGGCTCTGATGAAGATTCGGTCCTTGTTATGACACGGGTTACCGACTTTCCGTCCTGGGTGAACGTGAATTTGTTGGCACCTTTCTGGAGCGGCACAAGGACGCCGAAATACCCCTTTTCCGAACGGTCGGTGACGGGTATGCCGTTGAGATACAGCGGCTTTTCGGGGTCCGATGCCCCGTTTATGTAATAGCTGTCAAGGCTGGTTGTTATGTTGGATGACGGCCTTGATATGATGAGCCCTGAAGTTCCGTTCGATGCATCCCTTTCCGCAAAGACTTCCTTTACGGCGGCCGCAAGCTGGGGGTAATTTGCCAGCGAATTATATGTAAACATTATGCAGCCCTTGACATTTTCCATGGTTTCATTAAGCTCAAGCTGCCTTACAATCTCACCGGTGCCGTACCAGGGGCTTTTCGGGTCTGAATCTCCTGCCTTGTATGCCGACTGACCGATATACAAATCCACTCCTGTCCCCTTCACGGCATCGTTCCACCATGACAGGAGCTTTTTGTAGTCGGCGGCGGAATATCCTATATTCCAGTAAAGCTGCGGTGCTATATAGTCGATGATTCCGTCCTTCACCCATTTCAATGAGTCGGCATAATGGCTGTAGTAGGACTGCAGGCCGTTGGTGTCACTGCCCTTTGGATTCCTGGAACGGTTGGCCCATATGCCGAACGGGCTTATACCGAATCTGACGCTGCTTTTTACCGACTTTATGGCACTGTAGCAGTCCCTGACAAGGGTATTCACGTTTTCCCTGCGCCAGTCGTCTATGTTCTGGCCGGGTGCCCTGTATTTGTTATAGGTTGCCTGGTCATTGAACGAAGTGGATGGATAGAAATAATCGTCAAAATGAATGCCGTCCACATCATAGTTTTTTACTATCTCCAGGACTCCGGCGATAATAAGCTGCCTTACTTCGGGAATGCCCGGGTCGAAATACAAATTTCCGTCCGAGTGCTTCACCACCCATTCAGGATGCATAACTGCAGGATTGTTGGATGCAAGGGAAGCAAAATCGTGTGCGGGCTTACCCGCCTCCTTCTTGGTAACCCGGTACGGATTTACCCATGCATGAAGCTCAAGCCCGCGTTTATGGGCTTCCTCGACCCAGAATTCAAGCGGGTCAAATCCGTTAGCGGGTGCAACGCCCTGCTTTCCTGTCAGGTATCTGGACCAGGGGAATATGTCCGATTTGTAGAATGCGTCGGCAGTGGGCCTCACCTGCAGGAATACGGCGTTAAAGCCTGTGTCCTTCGCAAAATCCAGAATCCTTATGGCTTCTGCTTTCAGCTTTTCCGAATCCGTCGTAGGTTTTGAAGGATAATCGATGTTGACGACCGTAGAAACCCAGAGTCCACGGAAGTCAGATGTTTCGGTCGATTTGACTTCCGATACCGCCTCTGCCGCAAAAGAGGGGCAGACAAGCGTAAGGACAAGCAAAACCGCAATCAGAAACCTGGCCGTTTTCTTCATGACATTTCTCCTTTGTATGATTTTGGGATTTTCCTTCCTACATTTTAACAGAAAAAAACAGTTTCCTGACGGATTCATCCGTCTTTTAAGGAAACTGTAACCATCGAGTAACAATCGGGATGTCAGACATGGAGTTGTTCCGACAGGACAAAGTCAATGCAAACTGCATTGTATGAATGCCTGCCACAGCGACAAAAACTGTCAGATAAACTACACAGCATTATCTGTCGTTTTTTGCCCTTATGTCTGATTCTCAAGCATTCCTTCCCTTTTCAGGCGTTCCTGTCTTGCCTGCTCGAGCATCATGTCCTTTACCTTCATGAGTCTTGTAATATTGCCGCGTTCATTCTCGTCAAGCTTCATGACAATGTACTTTATGGTATCCTCCAGGTTGGGAATGAGCACATATTCAAGCGCATTCACCCGGCGCCTCGTTCTTTCTATCTCATCGGCCAGAAGCTGTGCGGACTTTTCAAGCTCAGCCAGCCTGAGCATGTGGGGAAGGGCTTCGGAAAGGGCCTGAATGGCACCGTCCAGTTCACCGGAGGTGTTGGCAAAACCATAGGGAAAGATATCGCCTTCTCCCGCATCCTCCGTGGTGAATTCGAGAACCGGCACATGCACGCTCATGATGTTTCTTGTTGACGTTTTGAGGTATACCTTCTTCTTTGGATACATCAGCGCTTCTTCCAGCATCTCGCCGCTCATCAGGGCACGGGCCATGACAAAGCGCGAATGCGCGTCCATAAGGAGCTTTTCCACCGTCTCCCGCTCCCTGCGGTTCTCGCGGACTATCTCAAGGAATTTTTTCATCAGTTCGTCGCGTTTGTCCTTTAAAAGCTTGTGGCCCCTCCTGGCGGTTGCAAGCCTTCTTTTCAGGTTAGTCAGCACCATCCGCGTGGGGTTTACGTTCATTCTGGCCATCTGCCTACCACTCCAGATCCTTCAGTTCATCCTTCCTTGGATGATACTTCTTTATATACTCAACCTTGATGCGCTTAAGCTCGGATACGGGAAGGATGTCGAGGAGCTCCCAGCCCAGATTCAGTGTTTCTTCAACCGACCTTTCGGTATCAAACCCCTGGGAAACATAACGCTTCTCGAACTCGTCAGCAAATTTCGCATAGAGCCTGTCTACATCGGTAAGGGCTCCCTCACCGAGTATGGATGCCAGCTCCTTTGCTTCCTTGCCGCGCGCATATGCTGCAAAAAGCTGGTTCATCAGGTTGGCATGGTCTTCGCGGGTTTTTCCTGTTCCAATTCCCTTATCCTTCAGACGTGACAGCGACGGAAGAACGTCAATAGGCGGTGTTATGCCTTTTTTATGAAGTTCACGGCTCAGAATTATCTGACCCTCGGTGATATATCCGGTCAGGTCTGGAATCGGGTGGGTCTTGTCATCCTCAGGCATTGTTAGAATGGGAATCATCGTGATGGAGCCTTTCTTGTCCTTCATGCGGCCTGCCCTTTCATAGATGGAGGCAAGATCCGTATAAAGGTATCCGGGATATCCCCTTCGTCCCGGCACCTCCTTGCGGGCTGCCGACACTTCACGCAGCGCTTCGGCGTAGTTGGTTATATCCGTAATTATTACAAGCACGTGCATGTCAAGGTCAAAGGCCAGATACTCGGCTGCGGTGAGGGCCATCCTCGGCGTGGCTATGCGTTCCACGGCCGGGTCGTTGGCCAGGTTCATGAACAGGACTGCCCTGTCTATGGCTCCGGTTTTTTTGAAGTCGGTTATGAAGAAGTCGGCTTCCTCAAAGGTTATGCCCACGGCGGCAAAGACAACGGCAAACTTGCTGTCGGTACCAAGAACCTTCGCCTGCCGTGCTATCTGGGCCGCAAGCTGCGCATGGGGCAGACCTGATGCCGAGAATATGGGCAGCTTCTGGCCCCTGACAAGGGTATTCAGGCCGTCGATGGCGGAAATGCCTGTCTGAATGAACTCATTCGGATAATCGCGTGCCGCCGGATTCATCGGCAGACCGTTAATGTCAAGCCGCTTTTCGGGGATTATCTGAGGGCCGCCGTCAATGGGATTGCCCATTCCGTCGAAAACACGTCCCAGTATGTCAGGGGATACGGCAAGTTCCAGCCCTCTTCCCAGAAAGCGCACCTTGCTTGTGGCCACATTTATTCCTGCAGCGTTTTCAAAAAGCTGTACCAGCGCGGTGCTGCCGTCAACCTCCAGTACCTTGCAGCGCCGGATTTCACCGTTGGCCAGCTCTATTTCCCCCAGCTCATTGTAGGTTACGCCTTCAACGTTTCTGACCAGCATGAGGGGGCCGGCAACCTCTTCAATGGAACGATATTCCTTGACCATTTCAGTTATCCTCCTTTGCCGTCAGCGCATCCATCTGGGCATTAAGCTCCCTTTCGGTCTCGTCGCAGACCTGGTCAACCCTGTCCTCAGGCACGAATTTGAGTCTGGCAATCTTCTCCCTGACAGGCAGACCGAATATGTCATCAATGCCCGCTCCTGCCCCGACGGCATCCCGGGCTTTGTAATAGAAGCCCATGATAAGCCTCAGCATGCGGTACTGCTTTTTGAGGGTGGAATATGTATCTGTTTCATCGAAGGCATTCTGCTGGAGATAGTCCTCCCTTATGGACCTTGCAGCCTCAAGGGTCACCCTGTCCATCGGCGACAGGGCATCGACGCCTACCAGCTGGACGATTTCCTGAAGCTCCGCTTCTTCCTGAAGGATACGCATCATGTCACGGGTCAGCCTGACCCAGTCCCGGGATACGTGCTCCCTGTACCAGTCACGCAGTTTTTCTTCATAAAGGGAATAGCTTATGAGCCAGTTAATGGCAGGGAAATGCCTTCTGTATGACAGGTTGTAGTCCAGACCCCAGAAGACTTTAACAATCCTCAGGGTCGCCTGTGATACAGGCTCCGACAGGTCTCCGCCGGGAGGCGAAACCGCACCTATTGCGCTCAGCGTGCCGATGCGGTCTCCGGAACAAAGCGTTTTTACCTTGCCCGCTCTTTCATAGAACTGGGCAAGCCTTGATGCCAGATATGCCGGATAGCCCTCCTCGCCGGGCATTTCCTCAAGACGTCCCGACATCTCACGGAGCGCTTCGGCCCAGCGTGAGGTGGAGTCTGCCATCAGGGCCACATTATATCCCATGTCCCTGAAGTACTCGGCTATGGTGATGCCCGTGTATATGGACGCCTCCCGGGCGGCCACAGGCATGTCGGATGTGTTGGCTATGAGCACCGTTCTCTTCATGAGGGATTTGCCCGTCCGCGGGTCCTTCAGCTGAGGGAACTCCATCAGAACATCGGTCATCTCATTGCCGCGTTCGCCGCAGCCTATATACACCACCAGGTCGGCCGATGACCATTTTGCCAGCTGATGCTGGACAACTGTCTTGCCGCTTCCGAAAGGCCCGGGTATGGCGGCCACGCCGCCCATGGCAATCGGAAACAGAGTATCAATGACTCGCTGGCCGGTTACCAGCGGTTCATCAGGGGCCAGTTTCTCCTTGTACGGGCGGGCCCTGCGCACCGGCCATTTCTGCATCATGGTAAGTTCAACATATCCTGTTTCCGAAGGCGTTTCTGTCTTTACCACTGCGACGGTTTCCTCTACGGTGAAATCGCCCTCGTATATTTCAACAACGGTGCCTTCTGTTCCGTACGGAACCATGATTCTGTGCTCGAATACCTCGTTTTCCTGCACCACACCGATTATGTCTCCGGCCCGCACATAATCTCCCGCCTTTACGCGCGGAACGAAATGCCACTTTCTGCTGCGGTCCAGCGCGGGGATTGTTACGCCCCTTGTGATGCGGCCGCCGGTTTCGGTGCGCATAGCCTCCAGAGGCCGTTGAATGCCGTCGTAGATATTTTCAATCAGGCCGGGGCCGAGCTCCACGCTTAGGGGTGCCATCGTGGATACAACGGGCGCACCGGGTCCCAGGCCCGACGTTTCCTCATAAACCTGAATTGAGGCTCTGTCACCATGCATTTCCAGGATCTCGCCGATGAGGTTTTCTTCTCCGACACGGACCACGTCGAACATGTTGCAGTTACGCATGCCTTCGGCCACCACCAGCGGTCCTGAAACCTTCACTATTCTGCCCTCGTTCAATGCTATCCCTCGCTTTCAGTACCTTTCATGCCATGCCGGAGGGGTTCTTCCGGTCCTCCGGCGCGGTATGCCGGATTCAGTCATTGAAAATAATATCAGTTCCTACAGCTTTCTCCACGCTCTTTTTGATTTGATTCATTCCGATGCCCAGCGATCCCTGGATTCCCGGTATGGGTATGATTGCGGGGAAACGGCTGGAACGGTAGCGTTCTATATCTTCAGTAATCATTGAAGCAGTCTGCTCTGTTATGTAAATGACAGCATACCCGCTTTCCGCCAGCATTCTCAGTTTCTCCGAAGCCTCCTCGCGCGAGGCTGCAGGGAAAACATCAAATCCCACGGCCTTGAAGCCGAGGATACTGTCTTTTTCACCGATTACACCAACTTTATGCATACGTCCTCAGCCTTTCTCGAATTATCGTTCCGGAGATGCCGTTTATCTTGCCCGTTAGTACCAGGCGTACGTTCCTTATCTCATTTTCCTTGTAAAACAGCCAGGCAATGACCGGTTCGACCCCTATGCCAATGTATCTGGTCTTTTTGAGAAAGTTCATCATATGCTCATCCAGAATCTTTTCCATGCCGGAAATCCCTTCACCGTTCTTAAAGGCATCCAGAAGTCCGGATGAGATATCGGACACAGCGGTGAACCTTAGGGCATCAAAGAACTGTTCCAGCGGTTTGTCCGACATTTCAAGATAGAACCTTTTTCCGACCCGGCTTCCCTCCAGCAGGGCCTTTTCCATGAAATCCCGCGTCTTTCCCAGCAGCCTTGCCCTGACGAATATCCTTATATTTGCCGTATCGTGCATCAGCGACACCAGGTCGCTCAGGAACGGGACGTTTATTTCCTTTGCTTCCTTTTCCATATGCAGATACATGGCCCTGTCAAGGATAAAATCAATCTGCTGTGGGTCCTGGGTCCGGCCATAGGAATCATAGCATTCCATTACGGCATTCCTCATGATTTCAGGAAGCCCGGACAGGTTCTTATCCACTATCATGCTGCGCAGCAGGCGTGGTTCAATAGTGCCTGAATCGGCATAAACCGCCGGTTCATCCATACCCAGGAACATGCTCTTCATGATGAGCTTCGCATTGAGATAATCGTTGCGGAGCCTGAAAAGGTTTATTACCTCTTTATGGGGCACTATTTCCTCCAGAACGGCATAGGTCTTCTTCATCTCATCGGAAAGAAGCTTTTCCGATGTCTCAACCGCAGGCCTCGAAACATCAGCATCGCCCATGCCGTATCCCTGCTCGGCCAGCATTTTGATTATATCTTCAGCGCTCGCTGCATCCAGCATGCGCTGATACTGCTGCGAAGTTATCAGCCTGTTCTCGATTGCACGTATCCGCGCAGTGGCATACGCGTAATCCTCATCCAAAATCCGTGCCATATCAAGCTCCTTGTTAAACTGATTCATTCCTGTCCAAACAGTATTGACGCAACCTCGGTCTCAAGCCGGGGTCTTGACGTGCTGAAGATTATCTCGAGGGTGCTGTTGATTTCCATCTCACCGTACCTCAGCACGAATCCTCCCTTGTTGGGAATGGTCTCATCAGAAAGCCGCAGTACCGACTTTCTCCCTTCAGACCTGAGCGTCCTGTTTACATCCCTTACAAACCTCTCGCCGAGCCTGGCCCTGTCGGCCTCATTTAAGAGGATTTCACCCTCCCCTTCACAGGCCGATTCAAGAATCAGCCGCTTCATGAAACTGGCGTACTCATCAACAGGCAGGTTCAGGATTTTCTCAAAGGCTTCCGCAAATGCCCTGTCCACCATGTCCTGCCGTACCTTGAGCATGCGCTTTCTTTTTTCCAGGCTCGATACGGCTTCCATGGACTTTTTCATGTTTTCCGCCTCGGCCATGGCAGCCTGTCTTGCCTTCTCCGCTTCTTCCTCAGCCTTCCGGCGGGCATCCTGAATAATTTGCTCAGCCTCCCGCCTTGCCCTGCTCAGGGTTTCATCGGCTGTTTTCCTTGCATCATCAAGGATTTTGTTTTTGATTCTCTCAATTCCTGCCATCTTGATTCCCCTCTGTCAGATGCCTGACGCTTCTTCAGGCGGCCGGTTCAAAATCCGCCGCAATTAATGCCGGTTCTTCCCTGGATGGGCTTATGCCGGTACCCTGCCGAGAAGGAAGAAGGATGCGGCAAAGCTGAAGATAGCAAACAGCTCGATGTTTATGGCAAATATCATGGCACGGCCGAAAGCTTCAGGGCGTTTTGCAATAAGATTTATACCCGCGGCAGCCACCTTGCCCTGATAAACCCCTGACAGATATCCTACGAATCCGACCGGAAGACCCGCCATGAACAGCATTGTCCCCTGTTCAACGGTGAGGTCCGGCGTAACCCTGCTGAGTATCAGAATGGCAATTACAAGACCATATATAGACTGTGTGCTGGGAAGTGCCTGCAGCAACATGGCAGGTACAAACTTGCCGGGGTCCTCGGCAACAAGTCCTGCAGCCGCAGAACCTGCAATACCTACACCTTTGGATGAACCGAGAGCCGCAACGAAAAAGGCTATTGCCGCTCCCAGCAAAGCATACGCGGCAGGTGGGAATAAAAGTGTCATACTTGTTTCCATAAAGCGTCATCCTCCTGTCTGATCAAAATGTATCTTGTTTTTGCCGCAAAGGGACGGAAGGCTTCGCCTCCGCCCTGAAGGAACTTCGAGAAATATTCCAGATACTGGAGACGGCATGAATGGACATATGCGCCGAGTATTGACATGCCGAAGTTTACCGCATGGCCTGCAAGAACTATCACCAGTCCTCCTGTAAGCCTGAATATGATGCTCTTTCCGCTCACCATACCGTTTATAAGGCTTGCAAGGATACCGCCCGAAAGGCTGAGGGCCATGAGTCGCAGGTAGGAAAGGGTGTCGCCCAGAAAGCTGATGATGTCGTAAAGTTTGGGCAGTCCGCCGAATATCTTTCCAAAAACGCTTTTCTTGTTTCTTCCGGCGGAAAAGACCGTCAGAACAATTCCCAATACAAGCACATAAACTCCATATGATGAAACCTTTGCCGCCACATCGGCGTCAATGCCCGGCACATTGGGCAGAACCGCCATGGCAAAGCCGGTATACATAATGACGGGGAAAAGTACATCCATGATGACATCCGCATACTGCCTGCGGCGTATCATGTTGAGGGCGTTCATCACATGCCCCGTGTAAAGATGTATTATACCGAAGAGCAGGCTGTAGGCCATAAGCTTCTCGGTTCCGCCCTCGGTACTGCTCGGGTTAAACCACAGGGCATATTTCGAAAGGGATTCGATGCCGAAATAGCCGCCGAACATTACGCCCCAGAACATGGTGGAAAAACCGCAGAACAGGACGAGCTTCATAAAGCGCCTTGTGCCTTCCTCCATTCTTAAAAGCTTCAGGACAAGCGCCCCCGCCAGGGCAAGGATAAGCCCGTATCCTGCGTCAGCCACTATCATCCCGAAGAAAAACGTGAAGAAGAACATGGTAGTGGCGCTTGGGTCTATCTCCCTGCTGCTGGGCATTCCGTACATGTCAATAACCGGTGAAATTGCCTCGGTCACAGGACCGTTTCTCAAAAGAACCGGCGTCTCCTCATCCGGCCCGGGTTCGGTTACCTGCACCGAGCAGACGTAATTTTCCTCCAGCTGTTTTTTCAGCCTTTCGGACACCTCGGCAGGCACCCAGCCTTTCAAAAGGAATACCGAGCGCGTGGTAAGAAGCTTTCCTGCTGCGTCAGCCTTTTCCCTTTCCATCATCACTGCATCGTGGAGGGCCTCAATTTCAGCCCTGCTTCCGGCAAGCTGCCTGATTTTTTCTATGTAGGCCTCACGCTCCCCGGTTATATCCTTCAGGTTTTTGAGTATCCTTTCCCTGTTCTCGGCCGGAGTGCCCTTCATGTCCTTGAAGTCGGTCCGGTTGAATCCCATGTTCTTTAAAAGGGATAGCCCGTCTTCCTTCCTGGACTTGTGCACAATAAAAAGGATGTAATGATTGTTCCTGTCGCTGCCGGCATGTAACAGGGCCGCTTCCCCGACCTTTTCTTCAATTTCTTTTTCCAGTCCGTCGAGATTGACATCGGCAGGGAGCGTCCCGGCAAATATCGAAGTGGTTCTTGTCCCGGTCATCTCCAGAGGAAGGTCGAGTCCCATCCATACATCAAGGGATGCAAGCAGGGCCTGCTGGCGGTTCTCCTCGCTCTTCAGCGCCATGATGCCGCTTTCACAGGAATTTATCTCCCTCGCCCTTGCCAGGACCTTTTCGGATGAGGCCAGCACCGACTCGAATTCCTCGCGGCTTATAACCCTCCTTGCCGAAAACAGCGGCTTCTTAACCGGGGCATAGCGCTGCAGTATTTCAAGCGAAGAGGACAGTTCGTTCAGCATGTGGTCCAGCCTGGCCAGCTCGGACTGGTTCTGAGGGCCCGAAATGCCCGGCATTTCCTCAGGGTTCAGTTCGCTTAACTGGACCACTCCTGCCTTCATCAGCGATTCCATCAGCCCCGCACGTTCCTTCTCAAGGCCAAGTATTGAAATTTTGTCCATCTTAACGACTGCCACCTGACCCCACGATCCTTCCCAAAATAAGCTTAACTGCCGCATCAAGCCGCTTTCCGGCTATTTGCGCAAGCTGCAGGGCTTCCTTTTCCACGGCCTCTTCTCTGGATTTCATATCTCTGTCCAGTTCCTGCCGTGCTTTTTTCAATATTTCAGCCCTTACGGCTTCGCTTTTGGTTCTGCCTTCTTCAAGGATGGCGGCGGCTTCCTGCCTTGCTTTCGCGACAAGCTCGCGCGCCTCTTTTCTGGCATCATCCTCAATTCGCGCTGCTTCCTGCTCGGTTTCAAGAATCTCGTTTAAAATGTTTTCAGCCAAGGCGGTCACATCCTTGCTTGTTATAATTTTAACATACATTTACCCATGTTCAACTATTTTGAAACACAGTTTCTTCCGGAATTTTTGGCACGGTACAAAGCTTCGTCCGCTTTTTTCACCACTTCCGCCGGAGTTTTTATGTTTCTGGTTTTCTGAGCAACTCCGATGCTGACTGTTACATTTATGTGTCCCTTTCCCTCGGAGCTTCCCGTTATTTTGTCGGGCTTCTTTTTCGGACGATTATCAGCCCTTATGATGAAGGGTCTCTGTTCTATCGCCTTTCTCACGTCTTCAAGAACGGGGATGACTTCAGACATGCTTTGGCCCGGGAAGATTACGGCAAATTCCTCGCCGCCGTAGCGGAATGTCCTGGCCTTATACAAAACCCTGCTCAGGACTGAGGCCACCATCTTGAGCACTTCATCCCCCACATCATGACCGTAGGTGTCGTTAATACGCTTGAAATGGTCAATATCCACCATTGCAATGCTGTATTTCCTTCCAAGCCTTCCGAGTTCCTGTTCAAAAGCCCTTCTGGAGAGAACACCCGTAAGTATATCATAAAATGCAAGGGAGTACGAGACCTCAAACAATGCCGAAACGACCATTATAAAGACTGAACTTGAAAATATAGCCAGAATGACGGGTCTGTGGGCGAAATGGAGAGAAATATAGGTGGTAATGAGGATGGAAATAAACACGATGAATATGTATTCGCCCCGGAGTATGTAATTCATAAGCAGAATTCCGATAGCAAGAACATACAGGACGATGGCCGGAGCCTGCATGTTCATGGCCCTGTCCGGGTCCAGCATCCCGGAAGCAGTCTCTCCTGACTTTCCTACCACATTTATAAGAACGCATAAAAGTTCAAGGCCTATTACCAGTGCCTTGTAGGCACCGTAAACCGAGATTATGCCCCTTTCACTGACAAAGGCAAGCCATACCATGTTGATGGGAATCAGGATGCTTATCGCGGCTGCCGCTTCAATCAGCATGGCTTCGTTTACGAAGACTGCCCTTAAGAGGATATAGGAGAGAAGCATGAAGACGGTCACAAAGAAAAAACGGCTGTTTTTATACCAGACGCTCATAAACAGTGCCAGAAAGGCTATCACAAACGGGAGGACAAGCATGACGGCATTGGCCGCATCGGTAAATGACGCGGCCCGGGATGCCGCAATCCATGCAATCACGATGACCGCAAAGGGTATGAGCCCTGTAACAAGCTTTCTCATGCACCCGTTCTCTCCGTCTCTCGGAAAATGTTCGTCATTGGCACCTTATTCATGCTTTTGTAATTAGTGACGATATTATCCTTTTATATCTATATCGTTCTTTTTTATAAAAAAAGAACCCTGCCGTAATCATTTTATATCTTTTCTTTCCGTAAATCCCGGCCGGCCGTAAAAAATCCGCCCGACGTGCGGGCATGGTGTCTGCGGCATCTTTTTCTCAATAAAAAAGGAGGACTTTTCGGTCCCCCTTACCGCTTCCTGTTTTTGTCTTCTTCCTCCAGCGGTTCTTCCTCCGGAAATTCAAATTTCTGCGGCGGGAAGAACTGGTCAAGCGGGAATTCGATGCTGTCGAAAATCTCGCAGGGATCCTCGTTGGTGGAGGCTATGCACTCCTTGTTCGGATAGCAGAAATTGAACGCGGGTACAAGAAGCTGAACGAGGCGCACAAGCTTGATGATGGAGAACAGGCCCAGCGTGACAACCACCCTTTTCTGGGGGATAACCATGCTTTCTGCGTTTTCATCCTCATCATTGGTGCGCGGATGACGATGGTGTATCCTCTTTATCCTCGTGTTAAGTACCAGCGGTTCTGCAACTTCAACCTTGACGTTGGGCAGATTGTCCTGCTCAACGAGGGAACCGCCGCAAGCATCGGAACCTGAATCGCCGTAGAGCGGTGCGGTGGACGAGGAATCCACGCTCTTGAAGATTTTTACCCTGCCTTCAGAGCCAAAGAGGATGACCGTCTTGTCAAAGCTTACATAGCCTACCTTGGGGCTGGAGGAAACAAGGTTTCCGTTCATGTCCCTGTAGCAGAATTCCACCATGACCTTTATCAGATAGCGTACGTTTACCGTATAATAACCTCTTTTGAACGGCACGGGCTCAAGGTCGGCGGATACCGCTACAACCTCTGCATCCTTCGTCTTTACCTTTACTGCATTATTGATGAGGTCCTGAACGTTCTCTGTGAAATCTACAACCGCATCCTCAATGCAATCTTTCTCACGGCAATTGTCATATACCTTTTCCACGTGGACGCAAACGGCTTCACGAATCTTGCATATGTCTTCGCCGCAGATAAGTCCGGGAACTATCTGGTCTTTGGAACTCATTGCATCGGTCCTCCATTCGAAATATTAGCCTTCACACTGACATAATATGCCTTCGGGTTGTTTTGGTTACTGCCCGGCATATTCAGCCTGGGACATAAATATTAATCATTTCTGAAACATAAATATTTCATATAAGTATATGAGAAAAACCTTTAAATAAATCCATAAGGGGTTGTCGGACGTGGAATACTTTGAGGGTCTGCGTCATGTTGTAAAAAACAGTATGGGAGTTACCTACTGCATCTGGTATAAGAACGGCCTTTTCATGAGCATGCTTGAAAGCGGCAACCACTGGGGACCGCCGTTTCTCATCTCGGAAAGTGCCACCCCAGACTTTTCGGTCTCCATAAGCCAAGATGACACCATCCGTTCGGCATTTGTCGACTACGCAGGACGGCTGCTCTTCATCAGGGCATGTGAAGAAAGAAAGGAGCCCATCGTCCTCCTTGAAAGCAGGATAGTCGGAAGTTCCCCCTACAGCGTCACCCTCTGCGAAACCGGCAGCGCCTCAAATGTCTTTTACATAGTAAGCCACAACCGCAGGCAGCTGCTTACGTATCAGCGCGCTGAGAACGGCAGCTTCACCATGCCCGATGTGGCAGGCATCATAGCAAAGGGCTGCAGGAGCTATGCCGTCTGCTCCGACGGTTCCTCGGTACATCTGTTTTTCATCACCGACATCCAAGATGTAAGCCTTCTGGTTTACCGTCGCATAAATTCGGAAGGAAAGCTGATGAAACCGACCAGCACCTCATTCCCCCACGACCCGTCAAAGCGGCTTCAGGCAGTAACCGCAAAAGACAAGCCCATATATGTTCTGGTTTCCGGTGAGGAGGAAAAGGAAAGCACCATCCTCTACAGATTCGATACCGAAACCGGCAGATTCTCGATGGGACTCGAGGTTTTCGGCCCTTCCGCACCGCGGGGTTTTGACGCGCTTATCTTGGTGGACGGCTGCCCTTCGGTCGCAAGGACCTGCAAAAGCCAGCTGATTCTTGTCAGGGTAAATGCGGATGCATCCGCGGTACTTTCAGAGACAAAGTTTGACCTGACTGTAACAAACCCTCCGCTGAGATGCAGGTACATGTCAAACTTCAGGGACGACACCGGTTTTTCATGTGCCGACCTTCCAATCATATTCGGGGCCGGACTGAGGTTCCCCGTGGACTGGAGGACATATGCAGGCATAAAACTGGAAAAGGCCCCGGATGAAAAGGAAATACTGCAGGGCCGCATCAGGGAGCTTGAAGGCCGTATTGAGTTTCTTGAAAACACGCTGAGGGAGATGCTCAGGCCATAGGTTCCCTGAAATACGACACAGAAGCTTCTCTGTCGTCAGATTCAGACAAAACTTGATGACCTGGAATCAGTATGTTAGCATAATAAAGTAGGCAGAAATAAGCAGTTCTGACAGAGGAGCAACGTTTATGGGACGGTTTGTTTTATTCTTCGCAGGAGCCATTCTTGTTGTCCTGGCCGTCTACATTATAACAAGCCGCATGATAAACAAAATGTGGCTCAAGCGACCCTCCGACGAAGGGAAATTCCTCGACAGCGGCGGTAAAAGGCTGTTCTACCGTGCGAGAGGAAAGGGAGATCCCGTCGTCATCATTCTACACGACAGCGGAAGTACATGCATGGAATGGTGGCCGGTTCAGAATAAAATACAGAACGCCAGGGTCATCACCTTTGAGAGACCCGGTTACGGCTGGAGTTCCGGATATCCGGCATCCGGAGCCGCATCCGACATTTCCGACATCATAGATTCCATCATCAGGTTCGAGCGCATAAAAAAGCCGGTAATCCTTGTGGCTGACGGTGCCGCATCAATATATGCCCACCATTATGCCTGCACCAGACCTGAAAAGGTTGCCGGGGCGGTTCTTTTCAAACCCATCCCGGTGGACTACAGACACTGGAGGACATCGCTCAATGAGCTGGGTGATTACAAATCTCCCGAGGAGATAGCCAGAAAGCGCATGATACTCGCAAGATTAGGGCTTTTCAGGCTTGTATCCCCCTACAGGCGCCAGCCGGCACGCTTCAAATACGGAAAGCTTATCGCTGAATTTTATAACGACCCCGCATCATATTCCGCGGCGATTACTGAGCATTCGATGATTGAAAAAAGCATCGATGAAATCAGGCAGGCGGGCAGCTTTCCGAAGATTCCGCTCACCGTGCTTTTTCCCGGTGAAGAATCCCTCATACGCCAGTGGGTGAGAAACGGCACGCCGGATTATACGGCACGTCAGGCAGCCCGCATGTACAGGATACTATCCAGGGACAATCTGTATCTTTCTCCTCGGTCCAAGCTTGTGGAACTTCATGACGGGGTCGGCCCGCTGCATTTGGAAGACCCTGCAGTAATAGCTTCCCATATAAACAGCATGATAAAGTCGCTCCGCTGAAGTACCTGTTTTATTGCCCTGATTTGACGCGATGACAGAATAACAGCCAATGACACATTATTGCGGCAGAACTGTCCGGATGCCTGCAGACTAAGACGGGAACTTAGGCTTTGTTTCCCGGATAAAATGAATGAGAATATAAAAAAGCTGTTCTTTACGAACAGCGATAATTCAGAAATATTAATAAAGGCTCCCAAGGTGCCGTTACCTGTCAATTGACACCTGGCCCTCCACCAGGTGGGTGCCTGTTAGCCGTTTCGTACTTCCGCTGCCGTGGCGAAGAGGCTTCGCCACGGAATTATGCTGCGGCCCGTACTACGCGGCTAAACTTCCAGCTCCCTTTCAATTCATAGCAGGTTCAATTACACAGGATTCACGCACACCTCAGGAATCTGTACTTATTATACCATACCACAAAAACGGTCTCAACATGTTAATTTTGCTAATTATTTGATATTTTATATATTTCATGCTTTTCCAGGCCAATTCTGGCTAAAGCTGCTTTTCAGGCAGGTACTTCCAGTACCTGCGTGGCATGTAAGACTTCTGAAGCCTGGGATTTCGGCGGCTTTCAATGGCTATGGACTCAAAATAACGTTTCCAGAGCTCCTCGTAAAACTCCTCTTCGGATGCAGGACGCACGGGCCCGGGAAGGCCTGATGTAAAAACCACTTCTTCGCCGTTATACAGCGCAAAGATGTCCCTTTTTCTGTCATGGATTATCCATGGCTGGTCTGAAAGCCGTTTGGCAAAATGGTCGGTGAGAAGCATCGTTATGTTGTTGTCCGGCTCATAGCACGCATAGTATATGCCGTTTTTCAGCTTTCTGAACCGCAGTAGCCCCAGAAAGCGGTGAGCCTCGTTGGCCACCTTTTGACTCAGGTCATGGATGGCCCGTACATCGGGATGTTGCAGATAGTTCTCAACCCTGTCGCCAAGCTTAAGGCCGATTTTTATATATCGGTAGATGTAAAGTCCCACCTTGGGGTGCCCGCTCAGATACGCCCTGTACAAATCCTCAAGTGCCCTTTGGGATATTTTTGTCTGAACTCCGCGCCACACCCTCTCCGACTTTTCGGGGTCCGTGACAATCTCCCGAATCCCTGATAAAAAGGAGAGCTGCACATCAACGCCCGGCTTTATATCCTCGGGTTCCTCCCTGTTTCTGAATGCTTCGAAGACCGACGTTAGAATTCCCTCGAAGCTTCCGTCGGTAATGTAAATCATCCCATCATCCTCTCCAGGAAGTTCCGGCCATGTCGAACATCGAAATCTGACCGGCCATCACCCCGCTGTCCGCTTTTTCTGCAAGAAGCGGATACAGCCGGCCGGCATCAAGTTCACCGTCGCCGTAGTATTTTCCGCTGCAGGTTATGAAATAGCGCGCCCTTTTAAGCACAACCCTCATTCTCTTCAGGTCTTCAAAACTCAATGGTCCTATTCTTCTCGCCCTGACAATCCTTGCCGCCATTTTGTAACCGATTCCCGGAACCCGGAGCAGCATCTCCAGCGGAGCCCTGTTTATCTCAACAGGGAAAAGGTCAAGATGCCTCAGCGCCCAGTCGCATTTCGGGTCCAGCCGTATGTCGAGATTCGGATGCGCCTCATCGAGAAGTTCTGCGGCAGAAAAACCGTAGAAACGCAGGAGCCAGTCCGCCTGGTAGATGCGGTGCTCCCTCATGAGAGGCGGAGCGGTGCTGATTGCCGGAAGGTTCTCATCAACATTCACGGGAACATAGGCCGAATAATACACCCTTTTGAGGCGATACCTGCTGTAGAGCCTCTCGGCTAGTGAAAGGATTGTATAATCACTGTCGGGGGTAGCCCCCACTATCATCTGGGTAGACTGTCCGGCAGGAGCAAAATTTTGCCCCGCTCTGTACAGCACCGGCTCCCTGGCCTCCATGATTCGCTCACTGACATAATGCATGGGCCCGAAAATGGAAACAGGATCCTTCTGCGGTGCAAGTAGCATGAGGCTGTTTCTGGTCGGAAGCTCAATATTAACACTTATCCTGTCGGCAAGGAGCCCTGCCTCGTGGACAAGCCTGACATCGGCTCCGGGTATGCCCTTTACATGGATGTAGCCGTTGAAGCGGTATTCATTGCGGAGCTTCTTCAGTGTCCTCACCAGAAGTTCCATGGTATAGTCCGGGCTCTTCATAACCGCCGAGCTAAGGAAAAGCCCTTCTATGTAGTTGCGTCTGTAAAACTGCATGGTCAGCTCACACAGCTCCTCGGGCGTGAAGCTGGCTCTTTTAATGTCGTTTGAGCGGCGGTTTATGCAGTATTTGCAGTCATATATGCATGCGTTTGTGAAAAGTATCTTAAGCAGCGAAATGCAGCGGCCGTCGTCCGACCAGCTGTGGCAGATTCCGGGAAGGAAGGCATTACCCACGCCGCCCGGCCGGTTGCTCCTGCCGCTGCCGCTTGATGAGCATGAAGCGTCGTATTTTGCCGAGGCCGCAAGTATCTGAAGCTTTTCCAGCAGTCTCATATCCGGACACCTTAATCAAACATATGTTCTTTTATATTATACCACAGAATGATGTCCGGAAATATCAAAATCGCTGGAAATTACGGGTATAAGGCTTATGATGGGAAATGAAAATAATACATTAAAAGCGGCAGTGGCTGTTCCCGCCTGCCGCTTTTTTCCTGTCTCCGTCATCATGCAAGTATCTTGCTTAATACCTCCGCCGTCCTTTCAATCATTTCATCGTCTATATAGTAATGGGTGACAAGGCGCATTACTCCGTCTTCAGGAGGATTGACAAGAATCCCGTTTTCTTTCAGCCTGATTGTCAGTCGGTCAGCATCCACCGGTCGCAGGAATCGGACAAAAACCATATTTATCTGGACATCCTCCATATTAACGCTGAGGCCCGGAATCTGATTCAGGAGCTTTGCCAGATGCACAGCCCTTTCATGGTCCTCGTTCACCCTTTTGGTCATCTTTTCCAGCGCAATGATGCCTGCAGCGGCAAGGATTCCTGCCTGGCGCATTCCGCCGCCCATAATCTTCCTCTTTGCCCTTGCCTTTCTTATGAACTCGGAACTTCCGACAAGGAGCGAACCCACTGGGGCGCAGAGTCCCTTGGAAATGCAGAACATGACAGAATCGGCATAGCGTGCTATGTCTGCCGCATCGACATTAAGATATGATGCGGCATTGAAGATTCTCGCCCCGTCCAGATGGACAGGCACATGATGCCTGTCAGCTATCTCCCTTACACGGCGCATGTAGTCAAGCTCAAGCACGACACCGGTCGAATGGGCATTTTCAAGGCATATCAGGCCTGTCTTCGGTACCTCATCCGGCCTGCGTATGGCATTTTCGATATCATTAAGGTCGGCATGCCCCTTCACCGACTTCAGGCAGCGGAGCTGGGCCCCGGCAATGATTGCAGCCGCACCTCCCTCATGAACCACAATGTGGTTGTCCTCGGCGGTTATGACCTCCTCGCCCCTCTGAACATGGGTGAAGATGGCAAGCTGGTTGCCCATGGTGCCGCTTGGCACAAACAGGGCAGCCTCCTTCCCCAGCCTTTCGGCCGCCATTCTTTCCAGCCGGTTTACTGTAGGGTCATCGCCGTAGCCGTCATCCCCAACCTCGGCACCGGCCATGGCTTCGCGCATCTCTTCGGTAGGCCATGTGACGGTATCACTTCTCAAATCGATATATTTCATGTTTCATTCCCCCGTTTCAAATCTTCCAGCATGGCTCCCAGGCTTGGGTACACAGGTGCTCCTGTCCTGATGAGCCTTTCCTCGCTGCAGTGTCCGTTTGAGACAAGGCAGCAGTCAGCTCCTGTTGCCGCCGCCACCTCATAATCATGTACAGTATCACCGATGAAAAGCACCTTCGCCGGATCGGCACCAAGCTCCGATATCAGCCTTACGGCCAGATGTTCCTTGCTTTCTCCCTTCTTGTTCTTCTGACCGCATATGTTGTCGAAGTACTGAATTATCCCATACCGCTCAAGCTGCCGGACGAGGATGCCGTATTCCGATGCGGAGACGATGTGCTGGCTCATATTTCTTTCCCTGAACCATTCCAGCACGCATACCGCATCCCTGTGAAGGGACATAAGAGGTGTGTTCTCATCATAATACCTGGCATATTCCTCGCAGATTTCCTCATATTCTTCATTCCCGATATTGAAACCTGCATCATGATAGAGCCGGATGACCGGATACGTAATGCGCTGCCTGTATTCCTCCGGAGTCATTTCCTTCATGTTTCTGTATTTCAGTATCGAGTTCACCGCGTTCAGGGTCGCAGTAAGGTCGTCCAGCAGCGTACCGTTCCAGTCCCAAATAACATGCTGATACTTCATAACAGTTTCCGTTCCCTCTAATAAAATTAATCCGCTCATGCAGAAACGCGGAGCAGCATGCCGAAGCATAAGGACATTGCCCGGCCCTTATCCTATGATGCATATTATAATAGCCATGGATATGCAATGTCAAAGGACGGTTAGCTTCTGCGGGAAAAAATTTATATGCCGGTGTCGTTAAAGACTTTTGCCGGGTGTTCTGGTATAATGTAATGGAGAGGGTACTATTATGAAAAAGCCTGGGGTTGATTCGGTTGAACAAATATAACAATGTATTGGCCTGCGTAACACAACAAAAATCATGCGAGAGGCTCATACATAAAGCGGCCATGCTGAAATCCGAAAACGGATCGCTCTACGTGATACATGTATCAACTCAGAAGTGGAACTTCTTTGAAAATACAAAAGACGGCGAAGCAATGGAATATCTTTTCTCTGTATGCAAGTCATACGGCGCAGATTTGACAGTCCTGAACTCCGACCGCGTTGCGGAAACCATCGCCCAGTTTGCCCAGCACTACAGGATTGACCTCATCGTCATCGGTGAGACACCTGAAGGCAAAAGCAGCGGTTTTGCCGAAAAGCTTCACAGTCTTCTTGCAGACAGCAAAATAGAGATACTGACCGTTGCCACCGAGCAGGTCAGGTCATGTTAGACTGCGGTTTTCAAGAAGTGATTTATAGACATCCCGCTTGGATATGCCCAGATCCCTTGCAGCCTGTTTCATTGCATCCATGCGGCTTAATCCCTGATTTTCATAATTCCGGACCAGTTCCCCTATGTCCTTTTCGGATACAGGGGCTTTTGCTTTTTTAACGGCCGCATCCTTTCCTGAAACAACAACTACAAACTCGCCCCTGGGCGTTTCGCTTTTCAGCCTTGTCAGAAGTTCCGAAACAGGCCCGCGAAGAATCTCCTCATGCAATTTTGTAAGTTCCCTGGCAAGGGCGCACTGCCTGTCACCGAAAACTTCCAGAACGTCGGAAAGCATGTCGTTTATGCGGTGCGGAGCCTCATAAAAAATTATGGTTCTCTCTTCGTCAGAGAGTTCCTTCAGCCTTTTGATACGTTCCGTCCTCCTGTGGGGCAGAAAGCCTTCAAATACAAAGCGACGTGTCGGAAGCCCCGAGACCACCAGGGCTGACAGGGCAGCAGTACAGCCGGGTATTACGGTTACACGGATGCCTTCCTCAACGCACATTCTCACAAGTTCCTCGCCGGGGTCCGATATGGCCGGCATTCCGGCATCACTGACCAGCGCTATGTTTTCGCCGTTTTTCAGCCTTTCTGTCAGCTCTTTTGCCCTGCTGAGCCTGTTGTTGTCGTGGTAGCTTACAAGAGGCTTCTTTATATTAAGATGATTAAGGAGCTTCAATGTGTGGCGGGTATCCTCCGCGGCCACAAGGTCCACCTCGGACAGTACCCTTACGGCTCTGCAGGTAATGTCCTCCATGTTTCCTATGGGCGTTGCCACAAGATAAAGCGTTCCGAATCCAGTATCCATAAAGTTCATCCGTCCGTGAAGTTTATGTATATTCCACGCATTCAGGAATCTCTGCGATGCGGCCTGTCCCGCACATGCATTCCCTACAGAACCGCTGACCGGTGCCGCGTTGCATGGCAGCTCATGTTTACTGCAACAGGAAGGCCGGCTATATGTGTGGGATAGACCTCAACCATGACCCCAAGGGCCGTTACCCTGCCTCCCAGACCGGCAGGGCCTATTCCCAGGCAGTTGATTTCGTGCAGCAGCTGCTCTTCAATCTCGGCAATATGCTTTTGGGGATTGCGGGAACCTACCGGCCTCAGCAATGCCTTTTTTGCCAGCAGGGCACACTGTTCCATGCTGCCGCCTATTCCCACCCCCACTATGACAGGAGGGCATGGATTCGGGCCGGCATTGCTGACCGTATCGACCACAAACCGCCTGATGCCTTCAATCCCGTCGGAAGGCTTAAGCATTTTAAGGGCGCTCATATTCTCACTGCCGAAACCCTTGGGCACCACATCGATTCTTAGCTCGTCCCCTTCCACTATGTCGTAGTGTATGACGGCCGGCGTATTGTCGCCGGTATTCTTCCTGATGATGGGGTCGCCGACCACCGAACATCGCAGATAGCCTTTCCTGTATCCGCGCCTCACGCCTTCATTTATGGCCCCGGTAAGGCTTCCGCCGGTTATCCTTACATCCTGGCCCACGGTTACAAACACTATGGCCATGCCGGTATCCTGGCATATGGCCATGCCTTCGCTTTCTGCTATTTCAGCATTTCGCAGCAAGCTGTGCAGGACTGACCTTCCGCTTTCCGACTCCTCTAGTCTTTCAGCATCGGTCAGGAATTTTCTGATATCCCCGTTCAGATAAACGTTTGCTTCAATGCAAAGCCTTTCAACCACATCCGTGACCTGGTTTACGTCTATCTCCTTCATTGATACTCTCTCCCCGAAATGCAGGACACCTGAAGGCCGCCCTCCGGCAGCCCGGCTTCGGTCACCTTTACGGTTCTGTAGCCGTACCTTTCCTTCAGTGCCCTTATGTTGGCCTTTTTCTGCCCGACGGTCTTTGAAAGGGCACCCCGCCATGTGCGTATTTCTATTGAACTGCACTTTTCAAGGCCGTTCTTCTCTATCAAATCCATGATGCGGTCAAGTATTACGCGGGCTTCAACCATTTCTCCCAGGGCAGGGTGGAACGGACCTGCAACCACCGAGCTTTCGAGAAGTTCGGAATAATGAAGCCCTATCCTTATGATTCTTATACCTGCTTTCCTGAACATCGGAACAATCCTGGCGCACCATTCCACCGCCTCATCAACGGTAAGGGGCCGGAACGTCCCGCTGCGGTACATGTCCTCCATTTCGGTCCCCCGGAGCACCACGGCCGGATAAATGCGCACCATGTCGGGAGCAAGTTCAATTACCTTTCTTGAGGTTTGAAGCGATTTCTCAAGGGTATCTCCGGGAAGTCCCGGCATTATCTGAATTCCGCATTCAATCCCGTATTCCCTGATAAGCCCTACAGCCTTGACCACGTCATCCGATGTATGGCCGCGCCTGCTCATGGCCAGCACAACGTCGTCCATGCTCTGGACACCCAACTCAATTATCCCGACGCCGTATTTCCTGAGAATGTCCAGTATCCCACGGTCTATATAGTCGGGGCGCGTGGACACCCTTATGTTTTTCACGCATCCCTTGTCCAGATACTCCTTTGCAGCCTCAAGATAGGCAATCATCTGACTTCTTGGTATCCCTGTGAAACTTCCGCCGAAGAAGGCAATCTCCACATAATCGCCGCCGGATGACGAAGCCAGGTATTTTTCAATGGTCTCTTTCACGGTGCTGATTCCGACAGGTGCCATGGCACCGCTTATTCTGTGCTGGTCACAGAATACGCATTTATTGGGACATCCCAGATGGGGAATGAATATGGGTATGTTGATGTGTCTTACATCTTTGTCTGTCATGCTGGTCCCTTTCCTGCAGCCTGATGCGGTTCCATGTTTTTCAGGGCCTGCCTGGCTGCTTCCTGCTCAGCCTCCTTCTTGGATTTGCCGCAGCCTGTCCCCAGAAGGCGGTCATCGGCATATACCGCCATCCTGAACAGCTTGTCGTGGTCGGGACCGGTGGCCTCAAGCAACCTGTACTGGATTTTCGTATCACCGGATTTCTGGAGCTCTTCCTGAAGGCGTGTCTTGTAGTCCATTAAAAGTTCGCCCCTGACAGCCTTCCGGTAGGTTTCCCCGAGCAGGGACATGATGAAGTTTTTGGCCTGCTCCATGCCGCCGTCGAGATAAATACTTCCGATAATTGCCTCAAGGCAGTCTGAAAGGATGGACGGTCTGTTCCGGCCGCCGCTTGCATCCTCGCCTTTCCCAAGGAACATAAGCTCACCCAGTCCGAGGGTACGCGCACCCTCAGCCAGTGACGCCTCGCAGACAATCATGGCCCGGGCCTTGCTCATCTCGCCTTCTGACATCTCCGGGTGGTTATTGTAAAGAACCATCCCCATGACGAAGTCCAGAACCGCATCTCCGAGAAATTCAAGCCTTTCGCTGTTCTTAAGCTTCGGGTCGAGATGGTTCTCATTGACATATGAGCTGTGAATCAGGGCGTTCAGCGCATAATCCCTGTTTCTGAACCGGTATCCTATTCTTTCCTCAAGTATTTCCACATTCCTGTATAGGTTTTCCTGCTCAGACAATTTGACCTCCCGAAAACCTGCAGTATATTTCTGCTGATATGTTCAGCCGCTCCGCAATGAATAAAGGATACAATACTTCCATTGGTATTGTATCCATTATTTTATCACAATTATCTGGACCGGGCCAATCGAAGCCCGGGATTCAGGCATCACTGTCAGCCGTCGTATCTTTTGAAGATAAGCACCCCGTTATGCCCGCCAAAGCCAAGGGCATTGGAAAGGGCATACTCGACCTGCTGCCTGCGGCCCACATTTGGTATGTAGTCCAAATCGCATTCAGGGTCCTGGTTTTTCAGGTTGATGGTCGGAGGAAGGAAACCGTCGTACAGGGCCATTACTGTGATTACGGCCTCAATGCCGCCGGCGGCACCCAGGAGGTGACCGGTCATTGATTTGGTGGAGCTTACAGGAACCTTGTCGGCGTGTTTTCCAAGCACTTTCCGTATTACTTTGGTCTCCATAGGATCGTTGAGAGGTGTTCCCGTACCGTGGGCATTTATATAGCCAATCTGCTCCGGCACGATGCCTGCATCCTCCATGGCAAGCTGCATGCATCTGGCACCCGCCTCGCCGTCCGGGGCTGGCGCAGTGATGTGGTAGGCATCAGAGGTGCATCCGTAGCCTACTATCTCCGCAAGAATTCTGGCTCCCCTTCTTCTTGCATGCTCATATTCCTCAAGGACAAGAATCCCTGCCCCTTCGCCCATGACAAAGCCGTCCCGGTCCCTGTCGAACGGCCTGCATGCCGTATCGGGATTTTCATTCTCACTCATGGCCTTTGCGACGCAGAAACCCGCAAATCCGAGCGGTGTGATGGATGCCTCGCTTCCGCCCGTTATCATCACATCGGCATAACCGTACTGGATGACTCGAAAGGCATGCCCGATGGAATGGTTGGCCGTTGCGCAGGCGGTCATGACACAGGCATTGTATCCCTTGAATCCGAAACGCATCGCCACCTGACCCGATGCCATATTGGCAATCATCATCGGAACAAAGAACGGGCTTACCCTTTTCGGTCCCTTCTCAAAGAGCGTTCTGCAATTTTCCTCCAGTGTCTGAATTCCGCCTATGCCTGAGCCTATAAGGACACCTGCCCTGAAAGGTTCAAGCTTTGCCGTGTCAAGCCCTGCCATATCAAAGGCCTGCCGGGAGGCGGCAATTGCATACTGGGAAAAGAGGTCCATCCTCTTCGCTTCTTTTTTGTCTATATAGGCTGTCGGGTCAAAATCGGTAATCTGTGCGGCCACCTTTGTGCTGAACTCCGTGGTGTCAAACTTGGTCACCATGCTTATACCGTTCTTTCCTTCCTTTATGGAATTCCAGAAGGTATCCGGGTCCTTTCCAAGCGAATGAATAACGCCCAGCCCTGTTACAACCACTCTTCTTCTCATGGATTTGACCTCCTGATATCCACTTTGCGGAGTATATATCCATCAAAGGCCGGGTCGCCGCCGCAAATGCGCAATCGGGGTCATGTACCTTGGCGTCAGACGGGACGATTGCCGGCACTTTAAAACATGCCGTTATAAAAGGAGTCCCAACCGTCATAACGTTGGGACTCCTTTTATTCATTTCCCGATTTATTGATGAGCCTTAATGTATTCAACCGCGTCATTCACGGTTACAATTTTCTCCGCATCCTTATCAGGTATTTCCAAGTCAAACTCCTCTTCAAGAGCCATAATAAGCTCAACGATATCGAGTGAATCCGCACCGAGGTCATCAATAAAGGAAGCTTCCGGTTTTACTTCGCTTTCATCAACGCCCAGCTGTTCTACGATGATATCCTTCACCTTGTTGTATATTGCGCTGTTCATCCCGTTCACCCCCTTCCAGAACAGGAATTGGCTGCACCTAAATATTATCGCTGTCCTATGAAATAATATTACATGCAGAGTCCACCGTCAATATTAATTACCTGCCCGGTAATGTACCGGGCCCTTTCGGATGCAAGGAAGACAGCCAGCTCAGCCACCTCGGAAGTCGTCCCGGGCCTTCCGAGAGGAATGTTCCGGATGTAGCCTTCCCGTACCTCCTCAGGCAGTGACCCTGTCATTTCGGTTTCAATGAAACCCGGAGCAATGGCGTTGCAGGTAATGCCCTTCCGGGCATATTCCTTTGCAACCGATTTTGTAAAGCCGATTATACCCGCCTTTGAGGCCGCATAGTTTGATTGCCCGGCATTACCCGTAAGGCCGACGACCGAGGAAACGTTGATGATGGTGCCATTTTTTCGCTTCACCATGACCCTGACCGCAGCTTTGGTGATAAGAAAGACGCTTTTCAGGTTGATGTCCATCACGGTATCCCAGTCATCTTCCTCCATCCTTAAAAGCAGCCTGTCGCGGGTTATCCCGGCGTTGTTTACCAGGACATCCAGTCCGCCGAAGGTTTCAACCGCTCTGTCAACCAAAGCCCCGGCATTCTGCGGATCAGCCAGGTCTCCTGCAAAGCCTGCGGCAACGAGTCCCCTGTTTTTGATCTCATTCACAACATCATTAACCCTGTCCGTCGTTCCGCAAATCAGGACAGCAGCCCCCAGCTCAGCGAACCTCGTCGCAATGGCCCTTCCTATTCCTCTGGTTGAACCTGTAACTATCACCGTCTTGCCTGAAAACTCCATGCTCAAGCAACACCTTTCAAGGCCCCCAGGGTTTTGTCCAGTGACGCCTTGTCCTCCACATTGAATGTCCGGAGCTCCTTGTCTATTTTCTTCACAAAACCGCCCAAAACCTTGCCGGGGCCAATCTCAACGAATGTGTCCACCCCGGCCTCGGCCATCGTGCGTATGCAGTCCTCCCACAGTACCGATTTGCTCACCTGCTGCACCAAAAGTTCCTTGACCTGGTCCTCGGAAGGTATGACCTTTCCGGTAACATTGGACACGACAGGAACAGTCATCGGATGGACTTCAATATCCTTCAGTGCTTCCCTGAGCTGCTCACCGGCCGGTTCAAGCATTATGCAGTGGAATGGAGCGCTTACATTAAGAAGCACGGCCCGCTTTGCGCCCTTTTCGGTAGCCAGCCTGACAGCTTCGTTGACAGCCGCGGTTTCGCCGGCCACTACAACCTGACCGGGACAGTTGAAGTTTGCAGGTCCTATTATGCCGGTATTTTGGGCCTCTTCACATATTTCTATGACTTCCTCCCGGTCCAGACCTATTATGGCCGCCATTGCCCCAAGCCCGACAGGAACCGCATCCTGCATGAATTTTCCGCGTTTTCTGACCAGCCTTACGGCATCCTCAAAGGAAAATGTGCCGGAAAGGACGTGCGCCGCATATTCCCCAAGACTCAGCCCGGCCGTGTAATCGGGCTTTATTCCCGCTTCCAAAAGCGGCATAAGGCATGCGATGCTGGCCGTAAGTATGGCCGGCTGAGTGTTCTCGGTGATTGAAAGGGTTTCCTCGTCACCGTTGAAAATCATCTCTCTGATGTCAAAGCCAAGGGCATCTCCGGCACGTCTGAAGATATCAGCCGCAGAGGGAAATAACTCCGCTATCTCCTTCCCCATTCCTATGTATTGGGCACCCTGCCCTGGGAAGATAAACGCTGTTTTGCCCAAAAAATGACCTCCCTTCAGACATCAGGCACTTTTCGACCAGCTGAGAAGCAGGGCACCGTATGTCAGCCCGCCTCCGAATGCCACAAGCACGATTTTATCTCCCTTTTTCAGCATGCCTGCCCTCGACGCCTCGTCAAGGCACACCGGAATGCTGGCGGCCGATATATTGCCTGTGCGTTCGAGATTTGAATACACCTTCTCCATAGGATACCGCAGGTGTCTGACAGCGTTCATTATTATCCTGGCATTGGCCTGATGGGGAAAAATATAATCAAGATCATTCAACGACAGACTGGCAGCGGATACAACCCTCAGCGTTGCTTCCGCCATAATCTTCGCAGCAAAGGCGAAGACTTCGCTGCCGTTCATCCAGATAACCTGTCGTTTTCCATCAATTCTTTTTTCAATGTCCTCGGGCGAAGCATAGAGGCATGGTATGGTCAGATTATACCCCAGTTCGCCGTAAGCGCCGACGGTGCAGCCTATAATTCCTGTTGAATCTTCAACCCTTCCGACAACTGCAGCACCGGCACCGTCACCGAACAGGACGCATGTCTTCCTGTCCCGGTAGTTCACCACCCTGCTGAGGGCTTCTGCCGCCACAATCAGCACGTATCCGCATGTTCCGTTCTCGATGAACTGCCTTGCTACGTTCAGTGCATAAACAAAGCCCGTGCAGGCGGCGTTCATGTCGAATGCAGGAACGCCGCTGAGATTCAGTTCCTTCTGTACGCTGCATGCCAGCGTCGGAGTCAGATAGTCCGGCGTCAGCGTGGCTCCTATTATCATGTCTATTTCATCTTTTTCAATGCCCGCATCGGTTACGGCATTTTCGGCGGCAACGGCCGCAAGCCTCGCAAGCGGAGTTTCATCATCTATAATCCTGCGTTCGCGTATGCCGGTCCTCTTTACTATCCATTCATCGGACGTATCTACAATTTTTTCCAGGTCGGCGTTGGTAAGCTTCCTGTCCGGAAGGCAGCTTCCCGTACCCAGGATGCCCGCCTTACAGGGCTTCGTCATATGCACCTCCGACGTCAGTCTTGGCAAATATGTTCCTTATCTGCTCAATAACGGAAACACATGCCGAACTGCATACCTTGAGGATGGTGTTCTTGAATGCCTTAGCCTTTGAGTTGCCATGGCATTTGTATATTATACCGTTGACTCCAAGAATCGGCGTTCCGCCCACTTCTTCAGGGTCTATCTGCTTCTTGAGCTTCTTCAGCTCATGCCTTATCATGAGGAAACTGATTTTTGAGGCCAGGCTCATGGAATATATCTTCTTCAGGTAATCCATGAAAAACCTGCCCGTGCCTTCCATGACCTTCAGCATGGCATTTCCCGTAAGTCCGTCACATACCGCAACGTCAACCTTGCCTTCGGTGATATCCCTTCCCTCGACATTACCGATAAAGTTCAGGTTGGAATTCTTAAGAAGCTCGTATGCCTGCTTGAGGTTGCTGTTGCCCTTTTCCTCCTCCGTTCCCACATTTACGAGGCCCACTCTCGGGCTTTCCACGCCGAACATCCGCTTCATGTATTCAGAGCCCATGATTCCGAACTGCACATAATTGATGGGCCTTATCTGTGTATTCATTCCGGCGTCTATTATCATGGTGCCCCTTCCGCCTTCTGAAGGTACAACAGGTGCCAGCGCCGGCCTGTGGACACCCTTCATGCGCCCCATGATGAGCAGCGACCCTGCAAGGAGCGCACCGGTGCTGCCGGCGGAGATGAAGGCGTCACCCTCGTTGTTCTTCATCTTTTTAAGCCCGATGACAATAGATGAATTCTGTTTCTTCTTTATGGCCTCGGTGGGTTTGTCATTATTCGTAATCTCTTCCCCGGCATCGGTGATGAAGAGCCTGGAAGAGTCGTATGAGCAGTTCTTCAGACATTTTTCAATCTTTTTTCTGTCGCCTATCAGTTCAATTTCGACCGTCTTGTCTTCCCTCAGTGCTTCAAGACAACCCTTTACCACTTCATCAGGAGCGTAGTCCCCTCCCATGGCATCAACCAATATTCTCAAGGCCGTCAACTCCCTTAACCCTTTTATGCTGTATTTCTATGATTTCATTGTTTCCATATTGCCCGATTTTTTTCAAAGCGCCACCAGAATGAATTTGCCGCGAAAAACTTCAACCTGTTTGTTGTATATCATCACCCAGACGATATATCTGTTCCTATCACGTTTTTCCTTCACCTTGGCTTTTGCAACAAGCTTGCTTCCTGCATAAACAGGTTTCTTGTATTTTATGTTGGCAACACCCACAAGGGCCACGTCTGCATCAATGACAGAAATGGCGATGGACTCGGCCATTGAATATATATAATGACCTCTCACGATTTTGGAATTGGCAAAGACCATCTGATCGGTGGTTTCAAGAACGGAAATGGCGCTGTCACCGAGATTCAGCTCAATAATCTCGCCTATGATGTCATCTGCATGCAGAGAACGCACCTTATTATGGTTCCTTGCCGCCATTTCCTTGATACGCTGCCTGAGTTCGGGTACACCCATTTCCAGGCGATCCAGCCTGACCGTGGGAACACTGACGTTCAATATCTCAGCAATTTCCTCATCGGTAAGGAACGGATCCTCCCTGAGTGTCGCCGCCAGACGTGCCTGCCTTTCCTGTTTCGCTTTTGAATCCCTGCTCAAAATTGCTCACCTGTCATTATTATTAGCAGCTAATAAATTCTGATGATAGTATATATGATTTTTTACTGGGTTGCAATACCATGTTCAGAACTGGAAATATAACCTTATTATGTCGCAAAATTAATCTTTTCAGAAACCGCACAGTTACGGTTCCGGGAAATCCCGCTTTCTTTTCAGAACAAAAACGGGATGCCGTATCCATGAAATGCGGCATCCCGTGACATCCGGCGGCTTGCATCAGTTTGCCATCTTCAGCGGGTCAAGATCGTCCTGAATACTGGGATTGAACACTTTTTCGAAAAGATCTGTCGCAAAAGACATGATTTCCTTCCTGAAAATGAGCGCTATTCCGAGAACCACAGCAAGTATGACAACCACTTCGACAGTATTGATGCCCCTTTTTGAAAGGAAAAACTCTTTAATACGCGCCATTCCCGCCACCTCTTCCGGATGGGATTATAACCTTAATATTCCTTGTTATTTTTATGCAATAATTATATAAATTTTATCAAATAGTGTCAACAGGAAATTATGGATGGCGGAAGAGCGCACAAAAGGACGAACCCTAAAGGTCTGCTCTGCTTTGAAGTCGTCTTATAACACTGCTTGCGGTCTCATATGAAAATCCCCTGTGCATCAGAAACCGGAATGCCTTTTCCTGAAGCGGCTTATCATTCAGGTCATATTTTCCGAACTTCTTTTTGGCGGCGCGGAATGCTATCTCTTCATCATCCTCTTCAAAATCCTTCAGGGCATTATCAATCAAATCCCTGTCTATTCCCTTTTTCTCAAGCTCATATTTCAGTGCCCTTTTTGAAAGCGCCTTTGATTTAAGCCTGTCGGCGGCATATCTCAGGACAAACCGGCTGTCGTCTATATATCCTATCGCCTTCAGATCTTCAACGACTTTCTCGGCGATATCCTCATCGTATCCCAGTTTTCTCAGCTTCGTCCTTATCTCGTACTGGCTCCGGTCCCTTGTCATCAGAAGGCTGACAGCACGTTCCCTGGCATCCTGAACCAGGATGTCCCGCTTTATATGGTCAACCTGCTCCTCTGTCATTTCATCCTGCTCGTACATATGCTGCGCCATGTACAGCTTTGCAGGAATGCTGAAGGCATACCTGTCATCCAGGTATATCCTTATCATGCGTCCGTCCTTTGTTTTTTCCCTGGCTGTTATCCTCAATAAGGGTCACCTGCCTGTTGATTGATTCCTGCAGATAATCATAGCACAAAAAGGACATGCATAATGAATGTTCATCCAACAAAAAAGCCTTATCCTGCACTTTTGGGTAAAAGCGCATGATAAGGCATTTCTTTCTGGGAACGGTGTCATCACTCTTCTTCATCGGCCGGATGAGAGGGAGTTATGCTGTTAAGAAAGGCCTTGTCATACTCAGCCTTTATCTTGTCCTCTATCTCCCTGGCTATATCGGGATTGTCGCGAAGAAACCTCTTTACGTTTTCCCTTCCCTGACCTATCCTCTGGTCGCCGTATGAGAACCATGCACCACTTTTCTTTATGATATCCAGAGAGGTTGCCACATCCAGGATGCAACCCTCCTTTGATATTCCCTGGCCGTATATGATGTCAAACTCGGCTTCCTTGAAAGGCGGAGCCACCTTGTTCTTGACAACCTTCACCCTTGTCCTGCTGCCGATGGGTTCGCCGTTCTCCTTCAGTGTTTCAACCTTCCGCACGTCAAGGCGTACCGAGGCATAGAACTTCAGCGCACGTCCGCCGGGCGTCGTTTCCGGATTTCCGAACATGACGCCGACCTTTTCGCGGAGCTGGTTGATGAAAATCGCAACCGTCCTTGATTTGCTGATAACACCCGACAGCTTTCTCATGGCCTGGGACATGAGACGTGCCTGAAGGCCCACATACTGGTCACCCATTTCGCCGTCTATCTCGGCCTTGGGTACCAGAGCGGCCACCGAGTCGATGACAATGACATCTATCGCCCCGCTTCTTACCAGTGCTTCGGTAATTTCCAGGGCCTGCTCGCCCGTATCGGGCTGGGATACTATAAGATTATCGATGTCCACACCCAGATTCCTGGCATATACGGGGTCCAGCGCATGCTCTGCATCAATAAAGGCGGCTTCTCCTCCCGCTTTCTGTGCCTCAGCCACTGCATGGAGCGCAACGGTCGTTTTACCGGATGATTCCGGCCCGAATATCTCAATTATCCTTCCCCTAGGAAAACCGCCGACACCAAGCGCTATATCCAGCGACAGCGCGCCGGTGGGTATGGCATCGGTGCTTACATGGGGTACTTCCCCCAGCTTCATGATGGCGCCTTTTCCGAACTGCCTCTCTATCTGGCTCATCACCAGCTCCAGCGCCTTTTTCTTTTCATCCATGGCCCCTTGCCCCCTTACCGAACATTTGTTCTTATTATATTCTAAGAATCAGTACACGTCAATACCTTGCTATCATATTCTTGATTCTCTTCCATTAATCGTCATCGCCCGGCTTCGTGCCTGCCGAACGCCGGCTTTACCCTACGGATTGCCGACAGCACCATATTGTTGATTATCTGGGTCTCCGGGATTCCCGTTTTCATGCACAGTAACCAGAATATGAGGTAGCCCGCCGCCAGAGGCACCGAAATGCATATAATCTGGCTCAGCTTCGATGTAATATCGGGCCTTACAAGCATCATAAGAAGATATGCAGCCAAACATGACGGTACGGTCGGAATCAGGGAACGCAGAATATAGCCCGCATTGTCATAAATTATGTGGATGCCTGTCTTGCGGTAGAATGCAAACACCAGGATAAGCATATTGATCGCAGAGGATATGGAATAGGACAGTGCAGTGCCTGCTATCCCGACCGGTGTAAAGCTTATGAAAAACCAGTTGAAGGCGTAGTTTGCCACAATCCCTATAATACCGCAGATAAGCGGCGTCCTGCTGTCCTGTATCGAATAGAACGCCCTCGACAGAAGGGCCGTCATCGAAGCGAATATCAGGGCGGAAGCATACGCCAGAAGGCACATCCCTCCGTAAAAGACATCGCTTTCGGGCAGGCTCCCCCATTTGAACAGGACCCTCATGATATCCTGGCTTAAAATCATCATGAACAGGGAAGTCGGAAGGGAAAGAAGGTATACCACCCGGATTCCCCTGTTAAGAACCTTTGCAAACTCCCCGCCGTCATTTGCCGCATAATGCTCGGAAAGGGTTGGAAGCATGGCTATGCCTATGCTCTGGGCGAATATTCCAAGCGGAAGCTGCCAGGTCCGGTTGGCGTTGTTTAGGAGCGTCAGCATTCCCTCATCAAAGAACGTGGAATATCCCCTTGATATAATCAGGTTCATTTCCAGGATGAAGGAGGAGATGAGAGACGGGATGGCCAACCTAATAAGCCTGTGGAAAGCCCTGCTCCTGAGATACAGGCGCGGCCTGTAGAGCCTAAAATGCCTTGCAGTGGCCGTCATCTGTATTCCAAAGAATACCGCCGCGCTCGCCACCACTCCCCAGGCGGTAAGTTTCGGGCTTATAGCGCCGAAGGCTGCAATGCTTATGATGGTGCATATGTTGTAAATGACAGGGCCGAAGGAGGAAACGGCAAACCTTTTATATGAATTCAGTATGCCGTTGCACTGTCCCGCAAGCATCATGAACGGTGCAGAAAGCAGAAGGATTCTTGTCAGGCTGACAAGAAGCTCCTTGTCCCCGCTTGTGCCCTCGTTGTATCCTGCCGCCAGTACACTCAGAAGCTCATCGGTCCATACAAAGAAAATCACCTCAAGAACCATCATGAAAATCAGCGTCAGGTTCATGAAGGTGCTTACGGCCTTCCATCCCACATCTTCCCTGCCCTTTGTTATATATGAGGAAAGAACAGGTATGAGCGCTGCGGCAATGGCGCCCCCTGCCAGAAGGTCATAAACAATGTCCGGGAGGGTAAAGGCCATAAGGAACTCATCAGAATAGCTGCCGGGCCGCATCTTTGCGTAAATCAGCAACGTTCGCAGAAATCCGGTTATTCTGCTGAGCAAGGTTGCAATCATGACAATGGCCGCAGCGCCCGTCAGCTTTCTGTTGCTCTCCGCGTGATCCATAGTTTTCTCCCGTATTTCACCAAGAAATTCAGACCGTCATCTCGTGTCTTTATCAACTATATCATTTTTAAATGATGCCGAGAAGCATTTTTCTTAAAAGGTCCAGGGCGTTATGGCATGAAACAGTGCGGATTCTCTGTCTGTCCCCGGCAAGATTGAGTTTCAGCGTTTCCACCCTTCCGTTCAGGAATGCGGACACATATACCAGTCCCACAGGCTTTTCCGGAGTTCCTCCACCCGGGCCGGCTATTCCGGTAACGGCAAGGCCTGCCGTGGTCTTTGTCCTTTCCACGAGACCCCTGACCATCTCTTCCGCCGTTTCACGGCTTACGGCGCCCCATTTTTCCAGCGTTTTGCGGTTTACCCCCAGTTCCTGCATTTTGGCTTCGTTCGAATAGGTGACAAATCCGCGGTCAAACACAACTGATGCTCCGGGAACGTTGATTATCCTTGATGCCAGCATGCCGCCGGTGCAGGACTCGGCGGTTGAAACCGTCCACCCCTTATCCGACAGAAGCCTTACCACCACTTCCTCCAGTGTCTCGCCCGAATCGGAATAGACATGGGGATACAGCCTTTCCTTAATTTTTTCAACTACCGGTGCTATCAGGGCATCAACCTCATCCCTGCTGCTGCCGCGTGCCGTGACACGAAGGCTTATCTCGCCCGTGCCGACGTAGGGCGCTATGGTGGGATTAGTCTGCTTTTCTATCATGTCCATGATGCGTGTTTCAACATCAGCCTCGCCGATGCCGAATATCTTGAGCATCCTGGAGTTTATCACCTGATTGGTTTTTCCCTCGAAGAACGGGAAAACCGTATCCTCGAACATAGGGATGAGTTCCCTAGGAGGCCCCGGCAGCATGACGACGGTCTTACCGTCCTTCTGAACAATGCAGCCCGGAGCCGTACCGTTATTGTTCGGTATTATTACACTTCCTTCCGGAATATAGGCCTGTTTGACATTGTTCTCGGACATGCAGCGTTTCTGGTTTTTGAAATACTTCCTGATTCTCTCCAGGGATTCCTGATGGAGGACCAACCTAAGGCCCAGAAGCTCTGCTATGGTTTCCTTGGTCAGGTCATCCTTCGTAGGGCCGAGGCCACCGGTGGTTACCACAACGTCAGACCTTTCCAGCGCCTGCCTGAGTACAGCCTTCAGCCTCTCCGGATTGTCCCCGACAACGCTGTGATAGTAGACATTCATGCCCAGATTATTCAGGCGTGACGACAGATACTGGGCGTTCGTGTTGGCTATCTGCCCCATCAGAAGCTCTGTACCCACTGCGATGATTTCAGCGTTCATATACATTCACTGCCTTCCTGATAAACAATAACAAAAAAAGACGGGTTTTCCCCGTTCATGATTTCAGAATCTCTTCGATTCTGGCCCAGAGGGTCTCGACCCCTGTTTTCCTTACGGCTGAAAACGGAATGATTTCGGTTCCCTCATCCGGTTCCAGCGTCTTCCTTATCATGTCAAGCTGCTTTTTTATCTCGGTTTTCCCAAGCTTGTCCGCCTTGTTGGCAACTATAACATAATCCTTTCCCGATTCTCTTATATACTGCAGCATTACCTTATCGTCCCGGGTGGGTTCATGCCTTATGTCAACTATCATAATTATTGCCTTAATCTGCTTTCGCGTGTTGAGGTAGGTTTCACAAAGCTTTCCCCATGACTCCCTTTCGGCCTGTGAAACCTTTGCAAAACCGTAGCCCGGAAGATCCACCAACATCATGTAATCGTTGATATTGTAGAAGTTTATGAGCCGTGTCTTTCCGGGAATGCTTCCCACCCGCGCAAGGTTCTTCCTGTTTACAAGCGCATTTATAAGAGATGATTTTCCCACATTTGACCTTCCGGCAAGCACGATTTCCGGAAACACGGTATTAGGATACTGTGACGGTCCTGCAGCGCTGATTACATGTTCGGCCTTCTTTATTATCATCTGTAATCCCCATCTGTCAGTTCTCTGTTTTCCTTTCAAGAAGCTCCCTTGCCAGCTGTTTTGCCGTCTCCGTGGCATGCTCTCCCGAAAGCAGCCTCGTTATCTCATCCTCCCTGTCCCGGTCTGTGAGCTTCCGGACCTGCGTAACGGTTCTTCCGCCCTTCACCTGTTTGGTAATCAGGAAATGGTGATGGGCAAGGCTTGCAATCTGGGCGTGGTGCGTCACGCACAGCACCTGATGCTGCCGTGCAAGGGTCCTCAGCTTCTCCCCGACACTGGATGCCGCCCTGCCGCTTACCCCTGTGTCTATCTCGTCGAAAATCAGGGTCGGAATCCTGTCAAGGTCCGCCAGCACAGCCTTGATGGCAAGCATTATTCTTGACATCTCACCGCCCGAGGCAATCCTTGAAAGGGGCTTCAGCGGTTCGCCGGGATTGGGCGAAATCAGGAATTCAACGCGATCGGTCCCGTCGGGAGTGAATCCCTGCCCGGGTACGCTGTCAACAGCCACCCTGAATACGGTCTTTCGCATCTCCAGGTTCTCAAGTTCCTTCATTATGCTCTTTGAAAGCCGCTCAGCCGCCTGAACCCTGAGGCTGTTCATCTGACGGCATTTTTCGGTAAGGGATGCTTCAACGGTCTTTATTTTTGCCTTTATGGATTCAATGAGTTCTTCGTTGTGCTCCAGTTCGTCAAGCCTTCTTGATGCATTTTCTGCGTAATCAAGTATTTCGGGTATGGTTTCCCCGTACTTTTTCTTCAGTCCCTGTATGAGGCTGATGCGTTCCTCGGTGGCCTTGTGCAGGGCAGGATCATATTCAGTCCCGTCCCTGATTCGGCGCATGTCCCTTGAGATGTCCCCGAGCCTTTCGTTTATGTCTTCAAGGGACGAGCATATGGAAGCATATGCCTCATCAACGTCCTCAACCCTTCTTACGGCTTCCAGAGCGGACTGGACCATGTCCATGGCTCCCGTCTGCCGGTCATCCTCACCCCTTATGGCCTGATAAGCCATGCTGAAGGCGCTGATTATCTCCTCTGCATGGGACAGGATTCGGCTTTGCTTTTCGAGTTCCTCATCCTCTCCCTCATGCAGGCCGGCCTGGCGTATCTCGTCAATCTGGAACCTGAGCGTGTCCATCAGCCGCTCCCGCTCCCTGCCTTCACCGGCAAGGGCCCTGAGTCTTGCCTGAAGCGCCCTCAGTTCCCCAAGTTCCTGACGGTATGAGGATTTAACCGCTGCCAGCCTGTCGCCGGCGAACAGGTCGAGAAGCTGTATATGGGTCTCTTCCCTCAAAAGGGACTGGTTGTCATGCTGGCCATGGATGTCTATCAGGTGCTGGCCTATTTCCCTGAGCATGGACACCGTGGCAAGAGAGCCGTTGATGCGGCAGATATTTTTCCCTGAGTCGGTTATTGTGCGGGAGATGAGTATGGTATCATCATCGCCGCTTTCTATCCCGTATTCATTAAGGATTGGGTCAAGCTCGGGCGGCCTGGAAAAAAGCCCCTGAACGGTGGCTTTCTCCGCACCCGAGCGTATCAGCTCCCTCGATACCCGGGAACCCAGAAGGGCATTTATGGAGTCAATCAGGATGGACTTGCCGGCGCCGGTTTCGCCCGTCAGCACGTTGAATCCAGGTCCAAGGGTAATGTTCAGGCGCTCGATGATGGCAACATTCTCAATCTCCAGCTGGAGCAGCATGGTTTATGACACTCCTCTCACCATGCGCGTAAATTTCTCCATCAGTTCCTCAGCGATTTTCTCTGCGCGGCATACTATCATCAGCGTATTGTCACCGGCTATGGTACCGACGATGTCTTCCCACCCGAGGGAGTCCACAATCTCCCCCACCGCCTGTGCCATACCGGGAAGTGTCTTGACCACAAGTATGTTGTTCGCATAGTCACAGGATACAAAAGCCTCTTTCAGAATAACCATCAGCCGCTCGCTTTTGTTTGTTGATTCGCGGTTCATGGCTGAATACCGGTATTTTCCGCTGGGTGAAAGAACCTTTACAAGTCTGAGCTCCTTGATGTCTCTGGAAATGGTGGCCTGGGTCACGTCCATCCCCAGCTCTCTGAGCTTTTCAGCAAGCTCATCCTGTGTTTCGATTTCATATTTATCTATTATGTCGAGTATTTTTGCATGCCTGTTATACTTCACGGCGAATATCCTCCCCCTTTATTATTGATGGCTGACATCCATGTATTTTAGCCCGAAGCACGTCAAAAAAATTGGTATTGCTTACCGAAGCAAACAGAACGTCCTGCGCCGCGGCCCTTACCTCCACCACATCGCCCGGATGCAGCACCGAACCGCTCTGCCCATCCATTGTCAGCATGGCCTTTGCCTCCCCGTTGTCATCGAGAGTGATTCGGATAACCTTGTCTTCGGGTGTTATGAATGATCTGGAATACAATAGATGAGGGCAAATTGGCGTGGTAATCATAAGACGCATGTCAGGCTGCACTATGGGTCCTCCCGCCGAAAGCGAGTATGCCGTTGATCCGGTGGGAGTGGATACAATTATGCCATCGCCGGGAAAGGAATCCACATATTTGTCATCCATGCTCACTCTGAGCTTCAATATCCGCGATGCGGCGATACGTGATACCACCGCGTCGTTTATTGCTATATCCCTGAAAACCACGTTTCCGTTTCTCATAATGCGGGCATCCAGCACCATTCTGGACTGGATTCTGATTTCTCCGCGGGATATTTTGTCCACAGCCAGCTCAATATCGCCTGTTTCAACCTCGGCAAGGAATCCTACCGAACCCTTGTTGATTCCGAGGACCGGAATGCGGTACCTGTATGCTTCCCGTGCTGTGGCAAGCAAAGTGCCGTCGCCGCCTATGCAGATGATGAATTCGGAATCCTTGTAGATGTCGGTGGACGCAACTGCACAACCGGCGGCATGCTGTTTAACCTCCGGAGAAACAACCGGTATAAATCCTTTCTCGCAAAGTGCATTTATGATTACTCTGGTGTGGCTGTATCCTACATCCCTGTCCTTGTTGACCACAACTCCGATATTTTTCAACATCAATCACATCCATGGTTTATTATACAGTTGAAATGAATGCAAATACAACAGCAAAAACAGGCCGGCGTGCCGACATGTTATGGTTTCCGCAAAATTTCAGGCCATGTTAAAGCATGTTCCGGGTGGCATAATCTGAACAAAAGTTTTTCCCAACGGCTCCCACAATGATAGTATGCCTTCCTGTGTCTTCCGCAAACGCAAATTCCGGTTTTCCCCCATGATTTTCCGGCCCGTTCCGTGAAAACCGATACTGATTTCTCACCGGTTATTTTAACGGATACAGTTCATATGCCGCAATCCCGCACATAGCACCCGTACCCCGGCTAAAACGGGCATTACCGCCAAAAGGCCGCACGCACCGCAAGAGCCCCGGACTTAGCCGACTGCGCCGTCCGGAAAGACGGGCAGCAAAACGGCCTGAGGCACTAAAGACTCTTGGTAATGCAGGCACTGCAGCGGCCGGGACGACAGTCAGCCGCCCGTTCATATCCAACAGGCATTCAGAAAAAATTCAAATCACCCTTGACATAATCTGGCCATGATATTTATAATGAGCGTACCAAGTGTACTATATGTATTAGTACAGTTATTATACTTTTCGCCGGCACAGTGCACGGAAGGAGGCGAATTAACATTATAATCATAGATTCGCGCAGTCCCAAACCCATATACGAGCAGATAAAGGACAACATCAAGCAGCTCATTGTCACCGGGGCCCTCTCCGAGGGGGAGAAACTCCCTTCGGTCCGGGAAATGGCCCAGTCCACGTCCATCAATCCCAATACCATACAGAAGGCCTACAGGGACCTGGAGAACGAGGGATTTATTTATTCGGTGCCGGGAAAAGGAAGCTTTGTCGCATCTCCGCCGAAAAAAAAGAACCCGGAACGGATAGAATCTCTGATATCCTCCGTTGAAGCCGGGGTAAGGGAGCTGTATTACCTCGGCATGACGAAGAAGGAGATTCTGGAGCTTGTTGAAAAGGCCATAGCGTCTTATGAGGAGGGTAAGGCCCATGATTGAAGTAAGAGACCTTAAAAAATCCTTCGACGGTTTTCAGGCTTTGAACGGCGTAAACATCACAGTCAAAAAAGGTTCGGTATACGGACTGGTAGGTCCGAACGGAGCAGGCAAGACCACTCTTATAAAGCACCTTGCCGGAATATTCATGCCTGACAGCGGAACCATAATGATAGACGGCAAGCCAAGTTTTGAGAACACTGAAGTAAAGGCCAAAACCGTCTATATACCCGATGACATTTACTTCTTCCCGCAGGCCAGTCTGCTGGACATGAAGAGATTTTACAAGTCCGTCTACCCCGTTTTTGACGAGGAGCGCTTCAGAAAGCTTGCCGAAGTGTTTCCGTTTGACCCGAAAAAGACACTCAGAAGACTCTCAAGGGGCATGAAGAAGCAGGCCGCATTCTGGCTCGGCATCTGCCTGAAGCCAGATTTGATGCTTCTGGACGAGCCTGTGGACGGGCTTGACCCCGTAATGCGCAGGGAAGTCTGGAGCATAATGCTCCAGGACGTGGCCGAAAGGAACATGACAGTGTTCGTATCATCCCACAACCTTCGTGAGCTTGAAGATGTCTGCGACCATGTGGGCATCATCCACGAGGGCAGGATAATTCTTGAAAGGGATTTGTCGGAAATCCAGAACAATATCATCAAGCTCCAGGTCGCTTTCGACGGACCGCTGCCCGGAGAAATAAACGAGCTTGACATTCTCAGCAGGCAGTCCAGCGGCCGCATATGGGTCCTCATCGTCCGCGGTGAAAAGGACAGGATACTCAGCCAGGTAAAGAAACTCAACCCCATCATCATGGACGCCCTTCCCCTTACGCTGGAAGAAATCTTTGTTTACGAGCTGGGAGGTATGAACTATGCAGCAAAAAGCATCATCCTTTAACAAGGGAATATATTTCTTCAATCTCAGGCGTTTCTGGCTGATATCCTTTTCGTTTGCCTTCCTGCTTTCGCTGAACATACTGGATTTCCTGCGTTATGCATCGGAAAGAGTGCATAGAAACAGTGCAATAGCCGGTGAACTGGCAAGCGATATTTTCGTATTCACTGACATTACTGCAACGGTCATGTTCTCTGCCTTCAGCCTTATCGCGGCACTGGCGGTATTCTCATACATTCATAAGCAGGACAGTACTGCCATGTTGCACGCGCTGCCGTTAACCAGGAAATGCCTGTTCATCACCAATTACCTGTCCGGCCTGACGCTTGTCATGCTGCCGCTTCTGGTGGGCGGTGCAATTCTCATTGCCGGTGAACTCCTCTCAGGCATCACCGAAATAGGTTATTCATTCCTGTGGATGGCCGTTTCGTCAGTGTTCCTGTTTCTCTGGTATTCATTTGCAGTGTTTGCGGGCATGTTCACCGGACATATGGCCGCCCATGCACTGTTCTTCCTCATATTCAACTTTCTGGCCGTATTTCTTCAGGATGTTATAGGAACCCTGCTGTCATCCCTCGTATTCGGTTATGCAAGGCCGTATCAAAGTCCGTTTACTCCCCTGTCACCCATCGTTTATCTTGTGGATGTATTCTTAGACTTGGAAAACGGCAAGGGGAACTATGCTGTACTGGCATGCTACCTGATTGCAGGGATTGTATTCACACTCGGAGCCGGTGCCGTTTACATCAGGCGCCGTATGGAAAGCGCAGGAGATGTGGTCAGTGTCAGGGTCATGAGGCCCGTGTTCAAGTACAGCGTCGCATTCTGCTCCGCAGGGCTTCTGGGCAGCATCGTCGTGGATACGATGAACTTCGGAAGGAGCTTTTCAGTGTTTCTGACAAGCTACCTCTTGGGCGGATTTATAGGATACTTTGCCGCTGAAATGCTTCTCAGGAAAACAGTCCGCGTTTTCAGGAACATAAAGGGTTTTCTGGCTTTCGCCCTCATCATCGTGCTGTTTCTTTCAGCCGTCAATTTCGACCTCTTCGGATACGAGGATTATGTACCCGATGCCGAAGACGTGGAAGTCATGTATGTCGGATACTACATGGACGATTATGCAAAAATTGCCCTCAATCCTGAAAACTACAATCCCGAAAGGCACAGGTACCTGTTCGATGACAGCGATTACGTGGATAATCCTCCGTCCGGGCTTGACGAATCACTTATCCGCCAGTTCAGGCAGAGGCCGGGTGTGCTGGAGGAACCGGAATCAATCAGGAAAGCAACCGAGCTCCACAGGGCAATAGTACAAAACGCCCGCCTCTACAAAAGACTTGACCGCAGAAGCAGTTCATACTATGACGATTCAGATGATACTGTCTACACCAACCTTACCTTTACCTATCGCATGAAAAACGGTAAAACAACAGAAAGGGCCTACTACATTCCAATTGACGCCCCGGGCGGCGAACCGGAAAGGGCCCTCCGCGAACTTGTAACAACCGGTGAGTTCAGGAAAAAGCTTTATTCCATGCTTGAAGTTGAAGCCGGGGATATAAGTCTTGTAAACGTCATACTCAACGATGAAGGCGGAACGGTTGTAAGCCTTACCGACAAAAATGACATAGAAGAATTCCTCGATGCATTAAAGAAAGACATCGCCAATACCGACCCGGTCGACATGTTCCTGAATCACAGAAAAGACAGTTTTACTGGCATCTCAGCCACCTTCTATTTCAGGGAAGGAAGGGCGCCGGCCGTGTACGACAGAGGAATGTTCTATCTGACCGGCAACGAGCGCAGAGTGTTGATTTGGTCCGATTACAGCAATACTATCGGGTATCTGGCCGAAAAAACAGGTCTCGTCAGGTAACTTTCGGAGAAAATCCACCGGTAACCGGATAAAGCCGGTGATTTTCCATAAACCCTTTTATACGGGCGGGGCTGCCAATTCGGCAGTCCCCTTTCTTGCCGAAAAATTCACAGTATTGTATATTAATAAGTAATGCCGGAGCTATCAGGTTTTCGGGAGGTCTTATGAGGCGGAAATCAGATAACGTTCTTTTAAAAATCGAAAGCGCCGTCGGAAAGCACGATTATGACGAAGCCCTCTCGCTGATAGAAAAGAATGTGGCCGCCCTTTTCTCATCCCCAAACATAAGGCAGTTCTTCGTGCTCATCGGAAACATTCCGGAAGAAAGATTCAGGACACAGCTGCAGAGGCTTATACTCGGCTGGGTGTATTCCCTCTGCGGAGACAGCGGACGGATGGAAGGAATACTGGAAAAAATTAGGCCGTCCGGCCTTTCAAAACCGGCGGAAAGTTCCCTGTATTACTCGCTCAAAGCTGTATCGTCCTTCATGGAGGACCCCGAAGGAGCACTTACCTATGCGAAACTTGCCGCCGGAGCCGTGGAAATGGAGCCTGACAGCTTCTATACTGCAGCCGCACGGATGACCTACGGCCAGATTCTTTCCAGCATGGGCGAACACCGGAAGGCAGCCCGTGAATTCTTCTCCGCATACCATATCTTCAAGAAGCACAAGAGCTATTTTCCCGCTGTAACGGCGCTTGTAAATTACGGCCTAAAAAAGCACGCACTGGGCGAGATTTCCGATATTGTGACGTTTTTCAGGAACGAACTTACCGCCTGCAGCAGGTATGACTGCGCATTCCAGATGCTGAAGCTGCCCCTCGGCATTGCATATTTTGAAATGAACAGGCAAAAAAGGGCCATAAGATGTCTGGAGAGCATTAAAGAGCTGATGTACAGGCTGAATTTCGCGGATTTTTACGGCGTGCTTGAAATGTATCTGGTATACGCTTACGGCATCAGCGGACTGTACAGTCAGGCCTATGAGCTGATAGATGAGCTTGCAGGAAGGCTGTCCATGCTGAATTTTGAAAACGTCGGCACCCTGTGCTCCGCCCTCAGGGCGCAGGTAAACCTGCTAGAAGGCGTGCCTGTGTCTGACAGCGACAAGAAAAATCTGCTGTCTGAATATGAAACCCACGGCAGGAATACTCCCATAGGAACTCTGCTGATTCTTGCAAGGCTGAAGCTTGGCGGTGAAATCGACAGCTTCAGCATGAACGATTTAATTTCCTGGGAAGAATCGCCGGACACGGTAAAAAATATCCCGTTCCTGCAGACGGCCGCCATACTGACGGCGGAATATTATTATCAGCTCAGGGAGACGGACTACTGCAGGGAATATCTTGAGAAGGCGGCTGAGATTTACACCAACTGCAGGCTTTCGGCGCGCTTTCTGATTGAAAAGGCTGAATGTCTGATTCTTCTTAAGGAGATAAACAGGGACTTGTACCGGATTGTGAATTCCGCCAAGAATAAAAAAAGAACGCCGGAGGCGTTGACGCCGAGGGAGCTTGAAATCCTGTCGCTCATGGCACAGGGCCTATCCAACAGCCAGATTTCAAGCATGCTGTGCATAGGAATCAGCACCACAAAATGGCACGTCAACAATATACTTTTGAAGCTCCATGCAAGAAGGCGGTCCCAGGCGGTGGCCCATGCGAGGAAACTGGGGCTTATTCCGTAAGGCTGATTGAAAAGACGGAAACACCCTGCTATACTATGTTTTGAAAATCACAGGCAAAGGAGCGGAATTATGGACTGCAGCAACCGCAACACATGCACATGTACATATCCCTGCCCGCGCCACGGAAAATGCTGTGAATGCGTGGCTTATCACAGACGTTACGGCGAAGTCCCGGGATGCTTCTTTTCAAAGGACGGCGAAAGGTCATACGACCGGTCCATCGAGAATCTTTACCATGATTATACCGGAAAATAATCAGGCTGAACGGCATGGCTTGTTCAGCCTGATTATTTATTCTGCATGACGAAGAAACGTTTTTTCATTCCCTTCCGTCACTGCATTTCACGAAGACGCATGTCTCCATATGGCACATCGTCCGAAGTCACAAGCTCAAGCCTTACTCCGCATGTCCGGTTTCTATCATTGATTGCGGCCATTTTCGCCTTCAGCACTTTATAAACTTCGGGATGGACCGTGACTTCAAGATGTCCACTCCGGGCATGCGGGATATAGCCCAGAATCCTCTTTATAAGTTTCAGCGCAACCGTTTCAGGTGATACAATCCTTCCGGCGCCGCCGCAGAAGCGGCATGGAACCGTCATATAACCTGCAAGGGGCTGCCTTACCTTTTTCCGTGTCATCTCCACAAGGCCCAGGCCGGTCATGCCTACCACAACGGTTTGCGTCCTGTCGCGTTTTACGGCTTCCCTGAGAACCGAAAGCACTTCTTCCCGGTGGGATTCTTCGTTCATGTCGATAAAATCTATTACGATAATGCCGCTTATGTTCCTGAGGCGGATTTGTCGTGCAATCATCGCGGCAGCTTCCATGTTCACCTTCAGGGCTGTGTCCTCAAGGCTTTCACGGCCAACATACCTTCCGCTGTTCACATCTATTACCGTAAGCGCTTCGGTGATGTCAAACACAAGAAAGCCTCCGCTCTTCAGAAGAACCTTCCGGGAAAGGGCACTATTCAAGGCGCTTTCCACGTGATAATACTCGAACATGTCATATTCCCTGTCGAAATATTCGGCCTTCGGCCTGTGCGCAGCCGGAACAGATTCCAGAAACTGTAAGATTTTATGCCAAAGCTCACGGTCATTGACAATGATTCTGTTCAGGTCCGCGGTCATCTGTTCCCTGATGACCCGGCTCACAAAATCCGGTTCGCTGAATAGGCAGCGCGGGACAGGCCCCTTTTCCTGCTTCTTTGATATTTCATCCCATTTCCGTACAAGGTCGTCTATCTCTTCCTTCAGTACCTCATCGGGAACATAGGCTGCGGCAGTCCTGAATATTATTCCTGAACCTTCAGGTCTTAGCATGGCCGCAAGTTCCTTCAGCCGGCTTCTCTCTGAGTCGTCCTCCACGCGCCTTGACACGCCTGTTACATGCTGTCCCGGCAGAAGCACTGCAAACCGCCCCGGAAGTGAAATGCGTGTGGTCACCCGGGGACCTTTTTTCCCCGGCATGTCCTTTATGACCTGGACGGTCAGTTCCTGCCCCGCTTTCAGTACCTCCTCTATTGCAGGAGGTTTGGCGGTCGAATCCTTCGAAGTCCTGCTGCTCGCATACATGCCGGGCATTACATCACCCATCTGAAGAAATGCGTTTTTGGGAAGCCCTATATCGATGAATGCCGACTGCATTCCGGGCAGAACCCGTTCGACTTTTCCGCGGTAAATGTTCCCGAGAGGGCATTCATCCTCCGGCCCCTCCATATGAAATTCCGCCAGCTCTCCGTCCTCGAGGACGGCTATCCGTATCACTCCAAGAGTTGCATCCACAAGTACATCCTTAGTCATCTGCTACCTCGAACGGGTCCTTCCATTCATTGAAGGCTGATGCATACATGGCACTGCGGTGGATGGATTCGGTTTCAACGGGAAGTCCGGTCTTCTGCCGTATTGCTTCCACCAGAAGGTCCGGCCTCAGGTTGTTTTCGGAACCGGCACTCACGAAGGCATAGAGGATATAGCTTCCGCCGTCAATTCCTACCGACAGGGAATAAATCAGAGGCCTTATGTTCACAGGCTTCGTACCACTCTTGGTTTTCTTCATGACGGTTATATCATTGTTATTAAGAAAACCGGATATTATACCGTCGATTTCATCCTGCTCCAGAGGCTTCGGAAGCGTAAATCTTATCTCATATTTTGCTGATGCAATAATGCTCATGATTGAGCTTTTGCCGCAAAGAGGCACGGCATCCAGAACCTCAGCCCCGTCGGGAAGAGTCTCGTTAAGCTTTGAAACAAAGGTTTCAGGGGCCACGTCCCCATCAAACTCAATGTCCGCATATTCGGCTGAGCTAGTAAGGCCTACGGCTATCGGAAGGCCGAAAACAATCTTCTGGCGCGGATTGAAACCCTGCGTATATGACACGGGAAGTCCTGTTCGCTTGAGGGCGCGCTCGAACAGCCTCAGCATGTCCAGATGTGCGAGATATTTAAGCTTTTCATTTCTGGAGAACCTGAATCTAAGTGCCCTGGCCATTTGCATACCTCCCGCCCGGCATTGGAGTCTACCTCTTTCTGACGCATATTCCTGCCTTAAATACGGCGGCTCCGCAGTTGGAGCATCCGCTGGCGCAGTTGCGGGTCAAATCTCCTTCATGAGCCTTTTTGCATTCCTCCATAAGGAATTTCCTGTTTATGCCGACATCGATATGGTCCCACGGGAGGACTTCCGAGAAGTCCCTTCTGCGGTTGGCGTAGAATGCAGAATCAAGACCGTTTTCTTCAAAGGCCTTCTGCCAGCGTTCGAAGGAGAAATGCTCGTCCCATCCGTCAAATTTGGCTCCCAGCTTCCAGGCCGTATGGATGACCTTTCCCAGCCTTCTGTCGCCCCTTGCGAGCACGGCCTCCATGTGGCTGACCCTGGGGTCATGGTACTGGTACTTGATGCGGCGTGTGCGTTTTCGGATGATATCCTTCAGATGGTGCTGCTTTTCGGTGAGCGCTTCGATGCTGTCCATGGGCTCCCACTGGAACGGTGTAAAGGGCTTCGGCACGAAGCATGAGGTGCTCAGCGTGATATGAATGCCCTTGCCTTCCTGAACCCCCGAAAGCCCTCTGCAGGATTCTATGATGCTGATGCCCAGGTCGGCTATGCCCTCCACATCCTCCATGGTTTCAGTCGGGAGGCCCAGCATGAAATAGAGCTTGACGGAATCCCATCCGCCGGCCACGGCCAGCTGCACCGACGCCTTCAGATCCTCATCTGTCACACCCTTGTTTATCACATCCCTGAGCCTCTGGGTTCCAGCCTCGGGCGCAAATGTCAGCCCGCTTTTGCGCACCTTTGAGGCCCTCTCCATAAGGCCCAGCGAGAAATTGTCCACTCTCAGCGAAGGAAGAGACAGGCTCACATGCTCCTTCTCGGTAAACCTCAGCAGGTTGTCGCAGAACTCGGGCAGGGCCGAATAGTCGCTGGTGCTCAGCGAAACCAGCGATATTTCATCATAGCCCGTTTTCTTTACCGAATTTTTTGCAAGCTCCTCTAGCCTTTCGGGTGACCGTTCCCTCACAGGCCTGTATATGAACCCGGCCTGGCAGAACCTGCAGCCCCTGATGCATCCCCGGAACAGTTCCAGCATGATTCTGTCATGAACGGTGCCGATATATGGGACTATGACGTCATCAGGGAAATCCACACTGTCCAGATCCCTGATTATGCGCTTTCTTATCACATCCGGCGCATTTCCGGATTTCGGAGTCACTTGCTTGACGGTTCCGTCATCGTTGTAAACCACATCATACAGGGAAGGGACATAGACGCCCTCAATACCGGCAATCCGCTCAAGGAACTCTTCCCTGCCGCTGCCGGAGGACTTCCATTCCCTGTAGGTATCTATAATCTCGTTTATGACCTCTTCGCCCTCGCCTATCACGAAAAAGTCGATAAAATCCGCCATCGGCTCGGGATTCACGGCGCACGGACCGCCGGCGCAGACAAAGGGATGGCCCTCGTTTCTTTCCTTTGCAAGAACGGGTATCCCGCCCAGGTCCAGCATGTTGAGCACGTTTGTATAGCTCATCTCGTACTGTAGCGTGAAGCCCACGATATCGAACTCGTAAAGAGGAGTGTATGTCTCGAGGGTATAAAGGGGTATGCCCCGCTCCCTCATCAGGCTTTCCATGTCAACCCAGGGGGCAAAGACCCTTTCGCAGTAGGTGTCCTCCCTCCTGTTCATGATGTGATAGAGGATTTTCATGCCCAGGTGGGACATACCGATTTCATAGTCATCGGGAAATGCAAAGGCAAAGCGGACCTCCACCTTTTCGGGGTCCTTCCTCACCATGTTCCATTCGTTTCCTGTATATTTGGCAGGTTTTTCAACCTTGAGAAGAAGTTTATCGTCAAGTTTTACCTTCATCATTCATAAGGGATGCCTTTTCGCATCCCGTTACCTCCGGAAAAATTCCATTATTGCTGTTCCAAGAGCAATTTAATGATACAGTATAACGGTCAAAAAGGCAAGGCGCCGGGCCTCGTACATGAATTATACCGCTTGTCTGATTCTTTCTCTGAATATTATAATGAAAATACGGCAATAAATTCAGGCAGCGGCTCTCCAGGGCCTTTTCCGGACATTTTTCACTTCTCTGACACAACCATAAGGCCTGCAATTGAGCGAAACACAGTTTCACAATGACATGAATGACCTCTTTAAGCAATAATTAAAACCCGGTATGAACAGGAGAATGTTGGAATGAACAAAGACAGGGTGCTGGCGAAAAAAGTGCTCGACGGCGATACACAGGCCTTTGAAGAGATTATTGAAACATATTATCCGGGACTTTACGGATACCTTATAAAAATGGGAATACCTGAGGACCGGTCCCGGAATCTGGCACGTGAGATTTTCATAAGAGCCTTTCGAAGTCTATACGGGTACAACGACAGATGGGAGTTTTCCACCTGGTTCTACAGGCTTGCTGCGGGCGTGACCATGCGTTTCAAGCGAAGGCATCCGGAGCTCTGCATTCCCCGTCCGGAAACGGCGGATTTTCTCCCTGCCGCTGAAAATGCTGAACAGGATGAGTCCCTGAATGACATTCTCGACCCTGTCCACGATGAAGCAAGGTCCATTATCATCCTCCACTACTACAACCGGCTGCCGCTGCGCGAGATAGGAAGGATATTCGGCCTTTCTGTAACCTCTGTCAGGATGAGAATCAAAAAAACCATGGAGTTGATAACCGGAGAGAATCAGGGAACCGGAAGCACAAACTCCGGCTCCGCCGGGCCCGTCATGGCCAGGATAAAAAAGGAGGTTCCCTGCAGACGTGTACCGGTGGGCTTTATCATGGGCCGGATTGAAGACGAATCCGCCCAAAAGCCCCCATTCTGGAAGCTGATTCTCAGTCCCGCCTTCCTTCGGAGGGCATGGCCGGTCGCAGTACCTTCGGTTCTTGCAGTCATTCTCATCTGCATGCTGTTCGTTCAGGATGTTTCAAAACCTTTCTGGGATGCTGTAATGACCATTTTTGAAGATACTGAGAAGCCTGTAAGCCTTGATTTTTCCTCTGAAAACACAAGTGTTGAAATCTCATTCACAGTTCCGTCGGGTCTTTTGTCCGATGATGACCTTGTCTCACTGCTAAATGAATCGGCCGATGATTCCTGGCAGGTGCTTTATGCCGGCGAAAACATGATAGTCATACGCAACGGAAATACCGTGGCCTGCTGCAGGGGCGGCAGAGTCTACAGGCTTTTTGACCCTGAAGTTTTCGGTATTGACAAAAGCTCATCTGATGCATTATTCAGCATCTCCCCCACGGGAGAATTCCTGCTTGCGGGATTTTCCCCGTCCGCAGGTGCATCGGAAGGCGGCGGAATTTATCTCTTCAGCACGACCGACGGCGGATATTACCGCATTTCCGTAACCAGTCCGGAGAGGATAGTATACGCATGGGCACCTGCCGGCAATTTTCTCGCACTTGCCGAAAGGGACGATACCAGCCCGGTTTTCCTGCTGAACCTTCAGGCACTGACCCTTGAGGAAATGAAGACCGGTTATCCGGTCAAAAGCCTCTATGTTTCCGGTAACGGCGGTGTGGGAGTATACACGGGCGACAAGGTGATGACCGCCTTTACCGGAGACTCGTCTTGGAAGACCGAGGCAACAGACCGCGAATCTTTCTTCATCAACCCTGATTCTGGAACGGTATGGTACATCTCCGACGGCGCGATAATGAAACATGTCATCGGGAACAACAAGGATACGGCAATAGATGTCGCTTCCGCGGCAGGAAACGGCGGCCTTGCCGACACCGGAATCACCGACTGGCGTCTTGTGGGGAATCATCTCGTTTTCAGGATGAAAAACGGGTATTCCGGCATAATGAACATGCGCACGGCAAAGGTCAGCCTTTTCAATACAAGCAGGGAGCTCAAGTCCGGGCAGCTTCCATGGTGCCTTGTGTCCCCGTCGGGCTCAAGGGTCATGTTCGACAACGACAGCTCATTCCTTATCGTCTCGGAAACAAGCGTCACGGCACCCTATATCCCCGGATACGGCACATTGTCCCCGCGCAATACCTGCTGGCTGGATGATGAAAACATTGCATTCGTCCGCATGGTTGACGAAACGGACCCGAAGGCTGGGGAGCTTTCTGTATATGCCATAAACGTACTTACCGGCGAAATAACAGAGATTTACCGCTCGGTTGACAGGGAGCCCGTCCTGAACAATGACCAGCCTTCGGCTGCTTCCTATCTTCCTCCTTCCCAGAACGGGCCGGATGCCGCCGTCACAATATATGAAACCGACAGGGCAACAGGCAGAAAGGCAGAAAGCTATGTGACAAGGACCTGTAAAACAAAGAACGGTCCGGGAGACAGCTACGCCGACATTGGGGAAATCGGCAAAAATGAAATCGTCGTCTATAACACCCGTGCAGTTAACGGCTGGTACCTGGCCCAGAAAATAACGGGCATGATAAGCCAGTATGACACCCGCAACAGGTTCTGGATACGTGCCGAAAACATTCACACGTATGACAAAAGCAGCCTGCCTTTGGCAGTCATAACCGCAGACAAGGTGAGACTTTCCAAGACCACACTTGTCAAGGGAAACCTCGTCCGTGTAATATCCCGCAGCGGGGAGAAAAGCTATGTCATAGCCGAAGCACCCGATGTCAGTTTCGGGATAACCGGCTGGATAGACAGCAGCAGCTTTACCACGGAATTAAGCGGCGCTTACTTTAATCAGGCATATCTTAAAAGCGGAAGCACCGTTTACAGCAGGCCTGACCCCCGGTCTGAACCCGTGTCCGATTTCACCGCCGTGGCCGGCGCCGGAAACGATGTATTCGTGCATCTTACGGGAAACAGCAAAAACGGATTAGTGGAGGTAAGGCACCCTGAAGGCATGTCGGGCTGGGTCAGGGAACAGGATATACACCTTCCCGGAAGTCCGGCAAAGGGCACTCCGTCCGAAACACCGCAAGGGCCGGATGATGCCGGTCAGATTGACCTGAACGGAGACGGTACAATGGATAAGATAAGCTTTACAACGGACGGCAAAAGATATACGCTTTCAGTCAACCAGAGCCGGGCCGAAGGTCAGGGAAGCGGGATTCAGTCCCAATACAGGCTGGTTGATGTGGATTCATCCGACCCTTACCGTGAAATAGTCATTGAGGAACACGGCCGGGACGGTGAATACATGAGCACCTTCTACTATTACGACGGCCGCAGCCTTGTATCCATGAGAAAGGTGCAGGGGCTCTGCGGGAACACCGATGCGGTAAGGGGCGACGGCATCGTGCGGTCCAGAACAAGGGGAAGTCTGTTTGAAACCTGGTATTATATAAAGGAATACCGGCTCAATTCCCAGCACAGGCTGGTTGAAACACCCAGCGCCTTCTATGAAAAGATAGGATACGCCGATTCAAACCTTTTAAGGCTTAAGATAGATTCCCTTCCCTTTGCTGTCTCTCCGGGCAGCACCGAAATCTCCTTCATATTAAGCCGAGATGAAAGAGTAAGATTTATCGGCAGCGACAATCAGCGCTGGTGCCTTTTCCGTACGCCGGACGGCCGCAACGGATGGCTCGAGGTCAAAAACGTGTTTTATATCGGTGATACCGGGCTTGCATCCTGGGAAGTCTTCGACGGGCTGAATATGGAAGATTAAATTTACAGGGCGGTTCCTTATGCAGGAATCGTCCTTTTTTATGCCATTCCCCGTTGCATGACTTTACGGAAAATACCGGCCGGCTGAATAATACCGGGAATGTGGTTTTCCGGCCGAAAAGGAATCAGGAAAGCACTTTATGAAGGAATGCCCTTCAGCCTGCACCGACGGCAGGGGGAAATGATATACAATGGAACAAACCGGATAATGCCATGCATCGTCAATATTTAATGAAAAACATCCCAACGCGAGAATCGGGAGGTATGTAATATGCGAAGAAGGGACCTTTCCATTATTCTTGTCATTTCAATGCTTGTTTCAGTCCTCTGGGTTACTGGACCCCTGGGAACGGTTGAGGCAAGCGCCCAAACCTATAAGGGCGGCTTTTCAGTAACACCTACGAAGTACGATGACTCAGGCATTGCACTTGATACCGGATTCCTTCTTTCGGCCCGGATTCCGGTCACGCTGGATTATCTGAAGCAAAACCTGTCCATAAGGGACCAGGCGTCACCTGAAATAACACAGCTCACCGACGGAAGGTTCCTCATAAAGCCGTCAGAAAAACTGGAAAATGGCAGGCTTTACATAATCGACATCAGGACTCCGGACGGGCAGACGGTCAGCTTTGCATTTCAGACCCCGCGTGACTTTTCAATTGCCGGAAGCCTGCCCCGGAACACGTCGGTGAATGTTCCGGTCAATACCGGAATAGAGGTTTACTTCACTTACCCCGATGTGGAGGATTTCGAAAAATTCTTTGAGATTTCCCCCAAAGTCGAAGGCCGGTTTGAGGAGCACGGCTATGCCAGATGCTTTATCCCCAAAAAGCTTGAGCCCGGCACTGTTTATACGGTTACGGTCAAAAAGGGACTCAGGGCGGCGAACGGCACACTTTCGCTGAATGATGACTACACCTTTTCCTTTGAGACAAGCCCTGACAGTTCCATGACTGCTGATCCCAACCCCGGATATCTTGGGATTACCGATATATGGTTCGATTTCTCGACCCGGGAAAAACCCGTCATACCCTTTTATCTCTATTTGCCGGATACAGGAAACAGTCAGAAGAATGTTGACGTCAAAGCGTCGGTATACAGCTTTCCCGATGAGGATGCCTTAATCGCTGCCATAAGGGAAAGGGAAAAGGTTCCCTACTGGGCGTCCTATACGGGCAGCAAAGTCAGAACCGATGTTTCATCACTGGAAAAGGTCTTGGAGTTCACACAGAGTTTCAATACCGGCGTATGGAGTTCCATGTACATCATGCTTCCCGAAAGCCTGCCCCACGGTTTCTACATCATAGAGCTAAGCTGCGGAAACCTGTCGGCACAGGCCTTCATTCAGTCGTCCGATGTATCGGCATTCTTCCTGGAAGACAATGCAGGAGGACTCTTCTGGGTGAACAACATCGTTACCGGACGGCCTTCCGCATCCGCACTTGTTTATGACCCCCAGACCGGAAAATCCGCAAAAACTGACCGAGACGGTCTTGCCAGGCTTTCCGGGACATCGGACGGCAAGGATCCTGCAAAGATGGACATCTACAAGATAAAAACCGCCGACGGCCTGATATCCCTTCTCAATACGGGCTACCTTTATGTACCCTATGACGACGAATATGACATGGACCTCAACTGGCGGTATCTTCAGACAGACCGCACCCTATACAAGCCCGATGATTCCGTAAAGTTCTGGGGCTTTGTAAAAAGCAGGACGGACAATACCTTTCCTGAAAAAGTGACTGCGGAGATATCCGAAGACGTATATTTAATCCCCATTTATGGCGAACTTGGAAGCAGCATTATTCCGTTCTTCACCGAAAAGTCTCTTGTATCCGTCACGCTTGATGTAAAGGACGGCTTTTTCAGCGGAGAAGTGAAGCTTCCCTTACTGGATCCAGGTTTATATAATCTCGTGATAAGATCCGGCGACAAGATTGTCGGTTCCACCTACATTCAGGTGGAAAACTATGTTAAGCCGCAATATCAGCTTACGGTAACCTCCGACAAAAATGCGGTGTTTACAGGCGAGAAAATCACATTCACCGTCAGGGCATCATTCTTCGACGGCACGCCCGTTTCCAACATACCCGTAAACTACACCATATACGGATATAACAACAGCGAAACCGGAAAGGGTACAACCGACAGAAACGGCCTTATGACCGTGGAATACATTCCTTCATACCAGGAGGGAATGCAGGGAGGCAACTATTTTGGCTTCAGCGCTTCCGCAACTCTGCCGGAAACCGGCGAAATCCATGAGTATCACAGCTTCCGGGTCTTTGCAAACCGTACGGAACTTGAAACTGAAGGCGAAATCAGGGACGGAACCGCCACCGTTTCGGTCGCGGCACATCGTGTGGAGCTTGAAACCCTTAACGACGACGACCCATCCAACGACCGGTACCTCGGAGAGGCCATTGCGGGCCAGAAAGCCGAAGTAAAGGTTTACCGTGTCACATGGGACAAAAAAGAAACCGGCGAGGAATACGATTACATCAACAAAGCGGTGCGCAAGATTTACGAATACCGGGAAAGAAAAACACCTGTGATACAGAAGACGCTTGTTACCGGCGCCGACGGAAAGACAGCATTCGAATTTCCGGTTGATAAAGACCTTGAAGGATATTATATGGCAGAGATAACATCGCAAGATGAAGACGGAAAGCCACTTAAATACCAGATTACCCTCTATGACCGTACAAGGTCCCGCTATGAGCCGGAAAAGGCCGACTACTATTATCTGAAGGCAGACAGGGAAAGCTACGGCTCAGGGACCCCGGTAAATATAAGGTTCTACAGGGGCGATGAGCCTGTGACAGGCTTCAGGGCACTCTTCGTGGAAGCCAGAAACGGCATCCTGAGCGCCGAGGTAAAGGACCAGCCGGTATATGCGAAACCATTTGATGCATCGTTATCTCCCAATTACCATGTGTTCGGAGTCATGCTCACAGATACCGGCTACATAAGTTCAGACTGCCAGGTTCCTTACGATTACGAGGAAAAAAGGCTTTCTATCGACATTAAGACTGACAGGGAAAGCTACAGGCCGGGTGATGCCTGCACTGTGACCGTAACAGCCAAAGATAGGTACGGCAGGCCTGTATCTGCCATTGTAAACGTTTCAGCGGTGGACGAGGCCCTCCTCAGTCTTTCGGACCAGGCTATCAATCCTCTTGAGCAGCTCTATTCCTGGATTGGAAGCGGCATCACAAGATCCAGCAGCACCAGGGCGAACAGTCCCATGTACGCCGGAATTGCCGGTTACAGCAAAAAAACGACCATAAGGTTTGATGAAAAATATGCCATTATGGATTCTGCCCAATCCGCCGCCCCCCAGGCTGCAAAGTCTGCCGGCATTTCCGAAGGCATAAGCCTTCGCTCTGATTTCAGTGATACGACCCTGTTCGAAACAATCAGGCTTGACGAAAACGGAAAGGGTACCCTGACCTTCAAGCTTCCCGACAGCGTCACATCATTCAGGCTGGCCGCTGCGGCCATAAGCACCGATCTTCAGGCAGGATCGGGAATAGTTTCCGCCAAGGTATCCATGCCCTTCTTCATCAGCGATTCCATGAGCCTCACCTATCTTTCAGGCGACACGCCATATGTGGGAGTTACGGCATACGGCCAGGAACTTGGTGAGGATGAAGACGTAGTATTCGAATTGCGTTGCAAGGAACTTGGCGACTATGTGAAGACCGCCACGGCAAAGGCCTTTGAACGGGCATACATTCCCCTTCCGGGGTTATCTGAAGGGACTTACAATATCGAGATATACGCCAGAAGCAGGGGCGGGCTGACAGACGGCATAAAGAGGACCGTACAGGTATTCAGGACATACCGCACGGCGGAAACGGCATCGTGCAGGGACCTTGTTCCGGGAGTCAGAATAGATGCAGGGGACGGCGGCCTTACCACCCTTATAATCACGGACAGGGGCCGCGGCCGGCTGGTAAGCGGGCTCACCAGCCTTGCCCTGGGCTACGGGCATAGGCTTGACCAGAAGCTTACCACGTATCAGGCGCAAAAACTTCTGAATGAAATACTGAAACCTCAGGAACCCTTATATGAGCCGGCAGTTCCCGAAGTATTAAGCTACAGGAACGATGACGGAGGCTACGGCATCCTTCCCTATTCCTCAAGCGACATCAGGATGTCGGCACTCCTTGCGCCGTGGCTTTCCGAGGTAACCGATACGGCCTCACTTAAGAGGTATTTTTACAACGCACTGCTAACCGATGACACGGTCAACGCCTCTGCACTCTACGGCCTTGCGGCGCTGGGTGAACCGGTGCTGACCGATCTGGAGACTGCCAGGAACACAGAGAACCTCTCGCTGACAGATTACATTCTTGTGGGTATGGCATATGAAATGCTCGGCGAAACCGATACTGCCATGGAGATATACAATACCCGCATAAAGGGCAGCCTCGAATACATGGATCCATATATACGAGTGCGGGTGAAAAACGGAGATACGGACACAAGCCTGGAGCAGACGGCACTTCTTGCCGCCTTCACTGCGGGCCTTGGCATGGAAGAGTCCGACAAAATGTATGCCTATGTTGTAAACAGCAGTTCAAACAACGTCTATACAGGCGCGGAACAGCTTATATACCTGACTGAAAGGCTCAGGTCCGTCACAGACAGCGCCGTTGAATTTGATTACACCTATGACGGCAGAAGCCGCCATGTAAGGCTGGATGCCGGCCAATGCGAAATCATCAGGATTCCGTCGGCAAAAGCGGCTGATTTTAAGGTAACCGCAGTATCGGGAAGCGCTTCGGTCGTTTCGGTTTATGAGGCACCGTTAGCCCATAATGCCGGAAATGACAGCAATGTGACCATTACAAGGAAATATTTCAACGCCCTCACAGGAGAGGAAACCACCACCTTCACCCCGAACGACATAGTGAAGGTCCAGATTGATTATGACATCGGCGGCGCAGCAATTGACAACACCTACGAGATTACCGATTATGCGCCCTCAGGTCTTAAACCCATTTCAACCCCCTCGTCCTACGGCATAACGGATAATATGGGATGGTATTACAGGAATATCGACGGCCAGAAGGTAACCTTTGTGGTTGGAAGAAGGGATAAAGATACAGATGAATACAGGCCGCTGGTTTATTACGCAAGGGTCGCCGCTCCGGGTGAATACACGGCGGAAGGCACAGTGGCACAGGGTTCCGTCGTAAAATCAAGTATAACGGTCAACGGAAGTCAGCTTGTGAAGATTCTTCCCTAATACAAGTCAGGGCCGGCTAATCCGGCCCTTTTTATTTTTCTCCTGTTAGACTCAATGACGAAGTGACTGAGAAATTTTGCCCATGCCGGCGTTTTCATGCAGCCGCTCAGTCCGGTGACGGGATTCTGAAAAGGTTCCACGGACGGACATCCGGCGGAGGCGCAGTGAAGGCCATCCTTTCCTTTTTCACAGGATGCTCCACTTCCATCCTCCATGACCAGAGGGCCAGATTATTCCTGTTTCTTTCCCCGAGTTCACGGTACTTTACATCACCATAGAGTGGTGTGCCGAGTTCCGCCATCTGGGCACGAATCTGGTGCGGTCTTCCGGTTTGAAGCTCCACCTTTACGAGGCTTAGGCCTTCCCTGCTGTCCAGGGCCTCATAGTCCAGCACCGCCTCCTTTGCACCCGGCGTGCCGGGTTTCACCACCGAGACCTTGTTGTCCGCCTTGTCCTTCAGAAGGTAATGGACCAGATGTCCCCGGCTGTTTTGCGGGCAGCCTTGCACCACCGCCAGGTAAACCTTTGAAGTGACGCGTCTTCTTATCTGATCGGAAAGCCTTGACGCAGCCTTTGAAGTCCTGGCAAAAACCATCACGCCTCCGGCATTCCTGTCAAGCCTGTGGACCAGCCCCAGGTAAACGTTTCCCGGTTTATTGTATTTCTCCTTGACATATGCCTTCAGCATACTCAAGAAATCATCGCTTCCGCTGCTGTCAGCCTGTACCGGAATGCCCGGCGGCTTGACAGCCACAAGCAGATGGTTGTCCTCATACAGCACCTTGATGTCCATGGCGGTTCCTCCCCAGATGCTGTCGCGGCGGAGACAGCGTCTTTTTATCTGCCACATTCAATGAAAGGATAGCCCCTGCCTTAATCTTTTGTCAATTGACGAAACGTACAGGTTCAAAAAAGCGTAGATGTAAAAAAACTGCAACGTTATGTTATTATGAACATGCAGGAATGAAATATATTCAGGAGTGCCGTAATTCAGAGGACCTCCGCTGCCGAATGAAGGGAGCCGCCGGATTAATATGAGGATGACCGAATGGGGCTGGGGTTATTTGCATGACAAATCATCAGCGGAAAGAAAAAGGGAACTGGAAACATTCGCAGCCAAATATGTTGTTCCTGCCTTCAGACAGTTTCCGGAACTCTATAATAATATTTACCTTGCTTTGCGGAAAGAAGGGTTTTTTGCTTATGCCAAACCCGTCCTGCATATAGTTATCCTGAAAGGGATCATGGACGTCTATTCAGAGCCGCATTTGAGAATCATCACGGCTCACGAAATGATGCATCTGGTTCAATATATAAACGGTATAGGTTTGGGAAGATGGAATATCCGGGATGAGCTTCAGGCTACGTTTCTGGCTTTTGCAAGGGGATTTGCCCCCGATTTTGTACTGGCGTTCACAAAATACTGCAGCAAGTCCGCCTGCGACATGAATCTAAAAATATGTTACTTCAAATGTAAAGACATCTTTCCACGCCCATGCAAATGCTGCAATGAGTACGAACTGGATGAAATAGCCGGCAGAATAAAAGCCGCTGCAGAAAAGTATACGATAAATGATTCGGTAGATTACAGGGCTGTGATAAGAAAAGCGGCTTTATCGGAAAACTGATAATGTAAAAGATGCCATCCCGATTGATGATGGCATCTTTGCTGCTTCCTTTGCCTCATCCCTTAGAACAGCCTTGAGATAAGCTCCGCAAGTTTGAGTCTTGAGCTCTGTACCAGCTCCACAATCTTGAACTTGACCTTAATCTCCGTATCGTCCCCATCGCCCACATCGGTCACGAGCCTGTACCCTTCCTCGCCGATGGTGGCTTTAAGCTGCTCACGGGACTCGGGAGACATCCTCATGGTATTGTCATCGGCAATGCAGAGCGGCGGGAACATGACGCACCACCAGTTTTTACCCCTTGCTTCCCCCAGCTCAATTCGCACCGACCTGTACATTCCGGCAGGCAGAGTGATGTCCTCATACGCCTTTGTGGGGAACGGGAACTCGCCGAAACGTACCGAGACCTTCATGTCCGAACCGCTTTTTCTCACTACACCCTCGGCTACCTTCCGGATCTCTGAAAGGTTATTGCGGACGTATGCCACAGCCTCGTCCATGGAGGCGCCTTCGGGATATTTGCCGCGCATGTGGGCAATTACGGCATCCCTGACCTTCAGCTTCAGCTCCTGGTCCTTTTCATTATCGCTGTTTGCAATTATATGAAGCCGGATGACATTATCGGCTATTTTTTTCTGCGCAATGCTTCCGTAAGCGACACAGAGCGCAAGCAGGACAACAATCACACCTGCCGTTGCCGACAGAAACCTTCTGAATTTTCTCGATTCACTGCTTTTTCGATTTATATTGAACCACCTCATTGAAATCACCGCCTGGTTAATCATTACGTTCTAATTATTCTCTAAAAGTGTTCAATAAATTCAGAAGGCCGAATTTCCCATGGCAGCGGTTTAATGTTTTGCCTGCATGAGGCTGTTTTGTATGGCGGCATTTTTTCCGATATAATATAAAGGAGAATATGATATTTGAGAAAAACTCCGCAGAAGGTTTTTGAAAATGAAGGTTTCGGAAATTCTTGCGCAAAAGGTGGCGGAAATCGAAAGCAGGCTGCCCGTCAGCCTGAAAGGATTTTCCGGCGAGTCATTCTCGTCGGTTCTTGAAAACTGCCTTTCCCAGGTTTCGGATACCTCTGCTGCACTTGGCAGCGCACCGGTAATCGATGCATCGCTCCTCACATACAGGGGGATGTCGTATGCCGCATACCCCCTGGTATCCGGTTCATACGAATCGGTCTATCCGAGGCTGACGCAGGCTGAAATCCAGGAACTGATGCCGAGGATAAATGCCGCCATCGAAAAGTATTCCGCCCGGTTCAACGTGGATCCGCTTCTTGTCCGGGCTGTGATGAAGCAGGAATCAAACTTCCAGCCGTTTGCCCTTTCCACGGCAGGCGCCATGGGACTCATGCAGCTGATGCCGGATACGGCAAGCGGTCTTGGGGTAAAAGACCCCTACAACATTGAGGAAAACATCCGCGGCGGAGTTCAGTGCCTGAGCTTTCAGCTTCAGAATTTCAACAACGACCTGAGGCTTGCCCTCGCTGCCTACAATGCCGGTCCCAATGCCGTGAGGAAGTACGGGGGCGTTCCTCCCTATGAAGAAACCCGGAACTACGTAGAACGTGTCCTAAAATATTATAATATGTATAAAGCGCTGTAAATAACAGCGCTTTATTTTTATTCACAGTGCATGAGCCGCTGATCAAGCCATTTTCCACAATATCCACAAGGTTATCCACAGGCAGGATACGCTGTACAGGCTTCTTTCGCGGCTGTTTCCACAGTATTCACAGGCAGAAACCTGTTGAAATCTGTCGATATTCAGGCCGGTTCACCGAGCTTCAGTGACGGTACGGCATTAAGCGTCCAGTCAGCAGTACGACCGCCTTTGAGGGCATAATATCCTGCACTTGCAATCATGGCCGCATTGTCTGTGCAAAGTATCAGATGTGGATAAAGAACACGGATATCCGCAGCCGAGGCTTTCCGTGACATGCTCTCCCTCAGCAGGGCATTGGCCGCTACGCCGCCTGCAATGCAGACGGTAGTGGCCTTTAGCTCTCTTGCCGCAGCCAGAGTATGGTCAACAAGGACATCCACAACGGCCTTCTGGAAGGAGGCGCTGATATCCTCCACAGGTATGGGATTTCCTTTTTGCTCCAGCTGGTGCACGGTGTTTATGACGGCGGTCTTGAGACCGCTGAAGCTGAAATCATAAGGCACATCCGAAAATCTGACCCTGGGGAATTCAAAGGCGTGCGGGTTGCCTGACTTTGCCGCCTTCTGGATGGCAGGCCCGCCCGGGTATCCGAGCCCCAGCACCCTCGATATCTTGTCGAAAGCCTCTCCGGCAGCATCGTCACGGGTTCTCCCCATTATCCTGAATTCTGTGTATGACTCCACATACACGATATGGCTGTGCCCGCCGGAGACCACAAGGCAGAGATACGGCGGCTCCAGGTCCTGATGGCTAATATAGTTTGCTGCAATATGCCCCTCGATGTGGTTGACATTCACGAGGGGCTTGCCGATGGAAAAGGCGATGGCCTTTGCAGCCGCCACGCCCACCAGCAGGGCGCCTACAAGGCCGGGACCGTATGTTACGGCGACGGCATCCACATCATTAAGCGTGATACCTGCCTCCTTCAGTGCATTGTCAATGACAGGCAGGATAAGTTCCACATGCCTGCGGGAGGCTATCTCCGGCACCACTCCTCCGTATTCTGCATGCAGAGCGACCTGTGAGGATATAACATTTGAAAGCACCTTTCTGCCGCCGGCCACAACGGCGGCGGAGGTCTCGTCGCAGCTTGTCTCTATTCCCAGAATAACAGTATCATTCATAACATCACCCGTCCTAGCCAAGCCATGGGAAATTCTCGCTGAAAAAGAGCCGTGCAATGATGACAAACGCTCCCAGCGCAATCACATACCAGGCAAAATACTTAAGCTTCATCTTCTTTACAGTGGATATCATGACCTTGATGGCCAGAAAGCCGGTTATGGCCGCGGCCAAAACACCCGCTATGAGGGGAACCGTTCCGATGCTTTCAATTGAGGACGTTTCTCCCTTAACCACATCCATCAAATCGAGAACCGCCCCTCCCAGTATAGCCGGAATGCTTAAAAGAAATGCATAGTCCGCGGCAAACCCCCTTTCGAGTCCCAGGGCAAGGCCTGCGGTAATGGTCATGCCCGAGCGGGAAACGCCCGGCAAAAGCGCCAGTCCCTGGCCCGTGCCGACCAGCAGTGAATCTGAAATCTTCATTTTATCCAAATCCTTTTTGCCGGTCCCGATTTTTTCCGCGCCTATCAGCACAAGACCGGTTAATATAAAGCCGGGGCCGAGGAGGGACCCGCTGGCGAAATAGCTTTCAACAGCATCCTTGAAAATAAGGGCAATGATGACCGTGGGTATGGTTCCCAGCACGATGTATACAGGCAGCTTTGAAAAAGGGTGCCTGAGCATTTCCCATACTTTATTCCTGTAGACCACAAACACGGCCAGAAGTGTGCCCACATGAAGGGCTACATCGAATGAAAGTGCTATGTCGCCTCCGATTCCGAAAAGCTGCTGGAACAGGACAAGATGTCCGGAACTGCTTACAGGCAGAAATTCGGTAAGCCCCTGAATGATTCCCAGCACAACAGCCTCAATTACAGTCATGAGCAGTAATCCTCCGAATATAAGTTTTTTTGGGGGAAGCTCCCCCCTGCAAATCCTATGAAGATTATACAGCATGAATACCGCTCGGACAAACATTTGCGTCTGACATTCATCCGTTTTCCGCATCTTTGTGTTTTTTCCCGCATGCCTTTGATATTACCGATACGGCTAAAAACATTATTGACAAAAAAGCAGGGATGAATGCCGGAAGCCTGAATGCAGAGAAAAAGTCTTTCCTGTCAGCCGGATACCCGACAGGAACTGCGGCGGCGGCAAAAAGAACCGATGAGGAAGAAGCGTCAGCTGTTTTTTCAGACCGCCCATTTTCTGTCACCGGCATGGTTTGTAAATCTCCGCAAATCAGCGGTCCGGCGGGCAAAAACTCAGGTCGCCGCATAAATAAAAAAGAAGCGTTATTTTCGATAACGCTTCTTTTAGCAGGAATCAAGGCCCGCTTTCAGGGCAGGCGGGACTAAGCCTACTGCTGGGGCAGGAATGCGTCTTCCACGTATTCATTTCTTGAGTTCCAGAATATCCATTCATCATAGCCGGCATCATACACAGCCTTTATCTGGGCTCGGTACTCATTCACCCCGTACCTCATATAGTAGCCCGAAGGCAGGTATGACGCGGTAAATCCCTGGATGTACGGCCGAACCTTCAGATTGTAGCCATCAACACTTTCTATCCTTTTCTTTCCTACAATCAGCGTGTTGTACACCACGTCATACGGCTTCAGGTCGGGATGAGTGAAGTTTATGCCGTTGATGGTCTGTCCGACTCCGTTTCCCATGGTCCCGTTTGAGTTGTTGGCAAAATGGGAGGGATATATCATGGGGCATATATAGTCCAGGCTCCAGCCGATGGATTCAAGGCTCTGGCCTATCTCTCCGTAGTCTTTCGTGCTTATGAGCGGCATGCCGAACACGTCGGCGCTCAGCACAGTATCGGCCGGAAGGTTGTTGCGTATATATCTGATGAATTTTTCTATGACCTCGTGCCGTTCCTCCCCTTCCCCAAGGTTTATCACATAGTTCTTGTAAAGGGAGGTCTCCGGAAAGCGTATATAGTCAAACTGTATCTCATCAAAGCCGAATTTCACGGCTTCCTGAACTATACTGAGGATGTAGTCCCATGAACCCCTGTTGGTTGGGTCAAGCCAGCGGGACTTGCCGCCGCCCGATTCAGGGGTTTCCAGTATGCCGCCGTCTTTGGTCTTTATGGCAAGCTCGGGCTTGTATTTCGTGATGGTGGTATCCTTGAACGTTACAAGCCTTGCAATGGCAATGATGCCGTTGTCGTGAAGCTTCTTTGTCACTTCCCGTATGTCGAAGCCGGCAGTGTCGGCATTGGCCGCGTTCACGTCGGGGATGTCCGAATCGTAGGTTATGACTCCGTCATCCCTCTTTATGTCTATTACAAATGCATTTATCTCTGTCCTGTTTGCCAAATCTATATAATGGTCAAGCCTGTTTCTGACACTTGTCGGGTTAAGATAAAGCGCCCTTACCTTTACGTCGCTTTTTCGGGTGCTCCTTCTGTCTTCATCGGGATTCGGCGTCGGCTCAGATGTAGGTGTAAGTCCTGGTTCCGCAGTTTCGGTGGCAGCAGGCTCAGGTCCCGGCGATACTGTCTCCGTCGGTGCCGGTCCTGCAGGACTTGGAGAGGGCGTCTGACGGGCTCCCTGCCTGTTATTATCCCGGCCATAGAAAAAGGCCAGAGCAATACCCGCCGCCAGCGTAAGAAGGATAAGCAGGATAACCCCCCGCCTGTTGCCGGTGCCGCGCCTTTTATTTTCATTTGACCCCGTTCTTCTTTTTTCCATTCATTAAAACCCCCGACTCTTCATTTTATTTCAGCTTGGGCTTTGAAACTATGGCCATTATATATCCGAAAGTAATGGCCGAGCTTATGCCTGCCGCTGCGGCCTTCACCCCGCCGGTCAGCACTCCTATGAGGCCGGCCTCGTTCACCTCCCTGATAACTCCCTTCGCCAGGGTATTGCCGAAGCCGGTCAGCGGTACGGTCGCCCCTGCGCCCCCGAAATCCACTATGGCCGGATATATGCCCAGAACGCCCAGGACGACTCCCATTACGACAAACAGAACCATTATCCTGGCCGGAGTTATCTTGGTATAATCGGTAAGAAGCTGTGCCAGCACACAGATGATTCCGCCTGTAATAAATGCTTCAATAATATCGGTCATTTCGCTCCTCCTTTAAATACCCTAGGATGGTGTTTCTCAGCCGACATTTTCCAGGCTTACCGCATGGGCTATGCAGGGTATGCTCTCACCCTGCTGCACCCATGTGGGGCTGTGGAGCGCTCCTGTGGCCACAAACAGGACTTTGTTAAGCTTCCCCTGGTTCATCATTTCCAATATATAGGAGGACAGAACTACAGCGCTGCATCCGCATCCACTGCCGCCGCACACCACGTCCTGCTTTTCCAGGTCAAAGACCATGCAGCCGCAGTCATTGTATCGGTCTTTGACATCAATGCCGTTGCCTTTGAGAAGCCTTATGAGCATTGACCGTCCGAAGCTTCCCAAATCTCCTGTAAGTACCAGGTCATAATAATCCAGGCTTCTCCCCGTATCCTCCAGATGCCTGAGTATTGTATCGCATGCTGCAGGGGCCATGGCGCCGCCCATATTGTTGGCGTCCTTTATGCCCATGTCTGTGATAATGCCTGCGGTAAAACTGGTTATCGCAGGACCGTCGCCCTGTTTTCCGAGAAGAACACATCCGGCACCGGTTACAGTCCACTGGGATGTAGGGGTTCTCTGGTAGCCGAATTCCAGCGGATAGCGGAACTGCTTTTCCGCGGAGCAGAAATGGCTCGATGTGATGCATGCCGTCATTTCGGCAGCATCGCCGTCAATGAGTGCGGCACCTATGCAGAGGGATTCCGCCATGGTGGAACAGGCTCCGTAGATTCCAATGAAAGGCACCCGGACATCCCGCAGGGCATAGCTGGCAGCAGTACACTGGTTCTGCAAATCTCCTGAGATAATGAAATTCAGGTCACTTGCAGATTTTCCGCACTTTTCCAGCGCCTTGACAAGCGTGTCCCTTAAAAGCCTGCTTTCAGCCTTCTCGAAGCTTTTTTCGCCGAAATATTCATCATCCACTATCTGGTCGTAATATCGGGCCAGCGGGCCGTCCCCTTCCTTCCTGCCCACGATGGCCGCTCCGCCGATAATCACGGGCGGATTGCTCATTACAACGGTCTGTTTTCCTGTTCTCGTGCTCATTATCGCTGCACCAGTCCTTTACTGGAATTATTTATTTTGTCACATGACCTGAATCCACAGATAATAGACAAGTCCTGCCACAACCGATGCGATAATGCCGTATACCAGAACGGGCCCGGCTATTACGAACATTCTTGCGCCTACGCCCATCACATATCCTTCCCTCTTGTATTCCATGGCAGGAGAGACTATGGAGTTGGAAAAACCGGTCACCGGTATTGAGGCTCCGGCACCTCCGAATTTTCCTATCTTGTCATATATGTTCAAACCGGTGAGAACCGCTCCGAGGAAAATCATTATGACGGTTGTGAGCATGTAGGACGTTTCCTCGTCAACGCCGAGGCTCTTCAGCCCCATCAGGAAAAGCTGGGCTATGGAACATATCAGTCCTCCTGTGATGAAGGCAGCTATGGAATTGCGCAGCGCCTTTGACGGGGGCATGGAATTATCCACCAGTTTCTGGTATTCGTGCTTTGTCATCTTCTTGCTCATAGGCCTTTCACCCCGTCATGCACGGCCATGACATAGGTGCCCCTGTTGGGCTCCCTGTTCCTGCCTGAATCCATGATGTAATATATACAGGCAGCAATTGCTATTATCAGCAAAAGTGCGATTACAAGAAGCCATACATTAATCCTTGGCTTCCTTTCAGCTTTCTCCATAAAAAAACACCCCGCGCTCAGAAATCTAGTTTTATGTTTTCATGAGCGCAGGGTTTTTATTCTGCTTCGATCGTGTTATTGTTGGATTATTGCTCATCCTGTACCTTGCCGGGCAGGGCTGAGACTTCGAACCTTATCTTCTTTCCGTCCATGACTGCATGTATGCTGAAGCCTTCCTTTATCCTGCCCTGCAGGAACATCTCTGCAAGCTCGTCCTCGATATAGCGCTGGATGGTCTTTCTCAGAGGACGTGCACCGTACTTGGGATCGAAGCCCTTATCTATCAGGAATTCCTTCACCTCGTCGCTGAAGGTGATTGTCATGCCTTTTTCAGTTACGTCCCTTTCAACTTCCTTCAGCATGATATCCGCAATCTTCCTCAGCTGCTCCCTGCTCAGCCTGTCAAATACCACTATTTCGTCCACACGGTTCAGGAATTCGGGTCTGAATATCTCCTTGACGGCTTTTTCCACGCTGTCCCTGAGTTCATCATAGCCCTCCTTGTTGAAGCCTATGGTGCCTGTGCTGTAGCCCGTGCCGGCGTTGGAAGTCATGATAATCAGCGTGTTCTTAAAGCTGACCGTCCTACCCATGTTGTCTGTAAGGCGGCCGTCCTCCATAATCTGAAGCAGTATGTTGAAGACGTCGGGATGAGCCTTTTCAATCTCATCCAGCAGCAGAACCGAGTAGGGCTTCCTGCGTACCTTTTCCGTCAGCTGTCCGCCCTCGTCGTAACCCACATATCCGGGAGGAGCTCCTATAAGCTTGGAAACGGTATGCTTCTCCATGTATTCCGACATGTCAAGACGTATCATGGCGTCCTCGCTGCCGAACAGCTCACAGGCAAGCGCTTTTGCCAGCTCCGTCTTTCCCACCCCGGTGGGTCCGACGAAGATGAAGCTTGTGGGTTTCTTCCTGCTTCTGAAATCCGAACGGGTCCTTCTTATGGCACGTGCCAGGCTTGTTACGGCCTGGTCCTGGCCTACAACGCGCTGATGCAGGCGTTCCTCCAGCTTCAGCAGTTTTTCGGCCTCGCCTTCGGTTATGCGCTGTACGGGGATGCCGGTCCATGATTCGATAACCTGTGCCACATCATCTATAGTAACATCCATGGTGCCTGCCTTGCTTTCAAGCTCCTTGATGCGTTCATTTATACGGCATTCCTCAACCTTGTAGCTTGCTGCAAGCTGATAGTTGTCCTCCAGGGCTGCCTGTTCCTTCTTTTCCTGGATGGCTTTCAGCTGTGCACGGAGATTGTCCAGCTCGAGAACCGCCTCATTCTTCAGGTTGACCCTCGACCCTGCCTCGTCTATCACGTCGATTGCCTTGTCCGGCAGGTATCTGTCGTGGATATAGCGGTCGGACATCCTTACCGCAAATTCTATGACCTCATCGGGATATCTTACCTGGTGGAAGTCCTCGTAGTACTGGCGCACGCCTTTAAGAATTTCGATTGCCTCCTCCACGGTGGGCTCTTCCACCATTACGGGCTGGAACCTTCTCTCCAGCGCGCTGTCCTTTTCGATATACTTTCTGTAATCTTCCAGAGTGGTGGCGCCGATGATCTGGATGTCACCGCGGGCCAGTGCAGGCTTCAAAATGTTGGCGGCATTCATAGCACCGCCTTCGGCCTCGCCTGCTCCGACGATATTGTGAAGCTCGTCAATTACAAGTATCACGTTCTGCTGGGCCCTGGCTTCGTCGAGTATGGCCTTCATTCTGGCCTCAAACTGGCCCCTGAACTGGGTGCCGGCAACGATTGCCGCCAGATCCAGCAGGTAGATTTCCTTGTCGGCAAGCTTTCTCGGAACCTTTCCCTCCACGATCCTGAGGGCAAGGCCTTCCGCTATCGCCGTCTTGCCGACGCCGGGCTCACCCAACAGGACAGGGTTGTTCTTGGTCCTGCGGTTGAGAATCTGTATTACCCTTTCGATTTCCTTGTCACGTCCGATAACCCTGTCGATGGCTCCGGCCCTGGCCTTTTCGTTAAGGTTGGTACCGAAGTTGTTGAGATTCTTCCTGGGATTTCTGGCCGGTCTCTGCTGGGACGGCCTGGCGGACTTTTCGTAAACCGGGTCATGCTTCCCGTGCTTGCCCTGATCCTTTGAGTTTCCGGCCCCGAATCCGGGAAATGCCGCACTCAGAAAACGGATCATGGGGTTGGCGTTTTCATCTACGCCGTCCTGCCTGTCATCAGAATTTGCAGGAAGGGACTGGATAAAGTCATCTATATTCATATCGCCGAAGAAGGCGTTCATCTGTTCGTTGAGGTTTTCAAGGTCTTCCTGGGTCAGTCCTGTCTGGTTAATAATCTGCTGCAGCGGGGCCAGACCCTGTTTCTGCGCACAGGAGATGCACAAACCCATTGGCTCTGCCTTTCCGTCTACAACTCGCGTGACAAAGATCACGGCGACATTCTGTTTGCATATAGAGCATTTTATCATTTCATTTATCATCTCCTCGGTTTCATTGTACCACAAATTTATAGGTATGAACAGAGAGGAGTTTGTCCTTCCCTAACCTTTGTTGTATTCATTAATATTTGCCGGAAGAAACGGGGGACGGTTTCTCCTGCGGTATGCGTCCGGAAACCGTCCCCCCTCATCCCGTTCGCAAAAAGAAATTATCAGCACGGATCTATCCGCTTTCTTACGGTAATGGCGTTGCCGGCAGGATTGAACTGGATATCGTCACAGAGGCTTCTCACAATAAGCAGACCTCTGCCGGATTCGTCCATGGCCAGCAAATCGCCGTCCAAAGTTTTGTTCTTCTCCTCAATAATGCTCCTGGCATCAAAGCCCTCTCCCTGATCGGTCACGCATATGACAAGCTCTCTGTCCTTCTCAAGCCTGACGTCCACACGGATCTTTTTATTGCTGTCATTGGCGTTTCCGTGCCTTATGGCATTCTGAAGAAGCTCGCTGAGAATCACTCTTATATCAAACCTGAGATCGGCATCAATGCCGGGTAACTTTCCGATTCTGTCCAGAATTACCCTTATCTGGCGGCAGACCTCATAAGCATTGCTGCTTATAAGTTCGCTGTATATCTGCACGTCTTCTTTCTGGTTGACATTCATACCTGGAAATTCCTCCGAAGTTGGGCGGGCAGGGCCGCTGTCCTGTAGGCTCTAATAATATTTACCCATTTTTCATTTGTTTAAAATATAGCGGAATTTCTCCAGCGTTCTCTTTTCAAGACGTGATATGTACATCTGGGAAACATTGAAATGCTTTGCAATATCCTTCTGGGTCCTGTTTTCGAAGAATCTCATCTTTATGAAGAGCCTTTCCGCGGGATTGAAGTTTTCCATAGCCTTCTCAAGGAAATCCCGGTTGTTTATCCTCTCAAAGCTTTCATCGTCCTGCCCTACCGTCTCGTGGAGCTCAAGGTCGTCTTCCTCAAACACAGTCTGGTCGAATGACTGTATGTTGTAAACGTTCCAGGATTCTATGATTTCAAGGACGGTTTCCTCTTTCATATTGAGATACCCGGCAATTTCGTCAACCCTCGGTGCGCGTTTCAGCTTTTGCATCAGATACTCCCGGGCCTGGTTCACCTTCTGGTAGACCTCGTATATGCGGCGGGGTATGCGAATAACCGAAGCCTTGTCACGGAAATATCTCTTGATTTCCCCCACTATCGTCGGAGTGGCAAAACTTACGAACTTGACGTCTGCGTCCGGATCGAACCGTTCCACGGCATTTATAAGCGCCACACAGGCAACCTGATATATGTCGTCGGTCTCCACACCCCTGTTGGCAAATTTTTTGGTTATGATGTCGGCCAGATACATGTATCTTGAAATTATCTCATTGCGAATCTTTATATCGCGGGTCCTGCGGTAGGCATCAAACAACTCTTTGTCGGTGAACTCCCGGTTTTCGGATGATTCAGCTTTTTTGCTCATCTTCAGACAGCCCTTTCAAGCTTTTTAGTCATAGAAACCACAACATGTTCATCCGCGTTAAGGTTCACCTCATCCATCAAGGAGCGAATAATCCCAAAAGCGAAATCCTCCTCTTCATCCCCAAAAATGCCCTGAATTGAACTGTCCGGCATTATGAAATCTATCTTTACGGTATTGCCGGACAGATGAAAGTCAATCCTTATGTTGTCGGACGAAACGCCCTTCTCTAAAAGTCTGTTCAGAACTTCCGATATGGATACCTTGATATCCTCGATATCATCTATGTCAAATCCCATCCTGCTGGCTATTCCGGAGGCTGTCAGGCGTACCACGCTTACATATTCCGCTTTTCGGGGCACCAGGATGGATACCGTATCCGCCTGCTTCATTTTGACTCCTCCATTATGAACACTTTATCCAGCCCTGTGATAGTAAAAAGCTTTTTTACATTCGGCCTGGCATTTCTGATTGTGATGTTGCAGCCGTTCTGTCTGACGCGCTTGAGGGCCGCCACCATTATGCCCAGCCCCATACTGTCTATGTAGGTCAGTTCTGAGCAGTCAAGAACAATGTTCTGTTTGCAGTCGCCCATGGCCTGAAAAAGATTTTCCCTGAAATCCGGCGCCGAATAAATGTCAATTTCACCGCGCACCGATATGACCTTTCCGTTGTCCTCATTGCTGCCCGCAACCAACTCAAACATAGTTCCCCTCCTCAGATAATTATTGATTAACTGACGATTCCACCAGTGCCTTTATATACTTCACTGCATTCCCGGAATTTTTCCCGTTGACTGCCATCACAGCAATCAGCGAATCACCGGTTATGCCCTCCTCCTTCAGTATACTGCTTTTTGTCACATCCACTCCATACTGTCTGGGGGTCTGTTCTTCACCGTCATCCGATTCGGCGGCAACAACGAGGCGCTCATCATACTGTGCCGGTCCGAGCTCATCCAGCATGTCATCGAGAGGAACAAAGACGCCGAAACGTGCAAGCCTGTCGTAGAGGTTCATGTCCAGGATGAATACGTCGTTCTCCCCTGCCGTTATCTCGACAGCCAGTTTTTCCTCATAAACCGGCTCGAGTGATGGATCCATCCCGTCACTTATGGGAATATACTGGGCCTGCGGTTCCTGGACTCCAGCCACTTCCTTGAGCGACTCTTCAAAGGCATCTATGTCCCCGACATATATGTTCCCTGCAACAATCACCTTGAAATCCGGCTCAACGCGGTTGGTAATGCTTGTTATAATCCATACAACAAATATAACGGCAAGGATACCGACTATGATTTTCCATGCGTTGTAGTACAGAAAATTCGATAATTTGTCATAATCAATACCAAGGGCCTTGAGAACAGGATTGGGATGCTGCCGGCGAAGCTGTTTTCTTCTCTCTGCTTCAGGGTCCCGGTATTCTATGCCCATGAGCACCCTGTAGGCTTCGTCCAGCTCATCCCGCGTGTATCCCAGGTTTTCGGCATTCTGCTGCCTCAGCTTCTTGAACAGGACATTGTACCTTTTGACTATAACCTCTTTTGAGGCATCCTCATGAAGGCCCATGATTTCCAGGGCCCTCTTTCTGTCCATAGGACGACCCCCCGGTCCGTCATTCCTTAGGTTTCATCGTCGGGAACAGCAAAACATCCCTTATGGAATATGAGTCGGTAAGAAGCATTACAAGCCGGTCAATTCCTATTCCGAGACCGCCTGTGGGCGGCATTCCATGTTCCAGGGCCACAAGGAAGTCTTCATCAATCATATTTGCTTCCTCATCGCCGGCCTCCCTTTTTCTGAGCTGCTCGATGAACCTTTCCCTCTGGTCCACTGGGTCGTTCAGTTCCGAATACGCATTTCCGAACTCCCTTCCGGTGATAAACAGCTCAAACCTTTCAGTCAGCTCGGGATTGTCGGGCTTTCTCTTGGCCAGCGATGATATCTCGACAGGGTAGTCCATGACAAAGGTAGGCTGAATAAGATTGGGTTCTGCAAATTCCTCAAAAAGCTGGTTCATTATCTCGCCCCTGGTCGGGTTGCCTTCCAGTTCCAGACCCTTCGCCCTGGCAACGGCGCGGGCTTCTTCATCGGTTGTTATCTTGCTGAAATCAACCCCGGCATATTTCAGGACGGCTTCCTGCATTGTCATCCGTGTCCAGGGAGGAGTCAGGTCTATTTCCTGGCCCTGATACATCACCTTCGTGGTGCCGAGCACTTCCTGCGCCACTGTGGATATCAGGTCTTCCGTCAGCTTCATCATTCCGTGGTAATCGGTGTATGCCTGATATATTTCCATCATTGTGAATTCAGGGTTATGCTTTATGTCCATTCCCTCGTTCCTGAACATCCGTCCGAGCTCATATACCCTCTCAAGGCCTCCCACGATAAGCCTTTTAAGATAAAGCTCAGGAGCTATGCGAAGGTACATGTCGATGTCCAGGGTATTGTGATGGGTGATGAACGGTCGTGCGGCAGCGCCTCCGGGAATGGTGTTGAGAATCGGCGTTTCCACCTCAAGGAAGTCGTGCCCGTCCATATACCTTCTTATCGCCGTGATTATCCTGCTTCTGGTGATGAAGGTCCTCTTTACTTCGGGATTCATTATGAGGTCAAGGTATCTCTGTCTGTACCTCGTATCTGTATCCTTCAGGCCGTGGAATTTCTCAGGCAGAGGCCTTAAGGATTTTGCCAGGAGAGTAAAGTCATCGATTCTGACCGAAATCTCTCCCATGCGTGTCTTGAAGACCGTACCGGTCACACCTATAAGGTCTCCTATGTCCAGCTTCTTATATCCGGCATATTTTTCTTCTCCCAGGTCATTGATTCGGGCATACAGCTGTATCCTGCCGTCCCGGTCCTGAATATCGCAAAAAGAAGATTTACCCATGTCCCTTTTGCTCATCAGGCGTCCGGCAACCGATACCCTCTGCCCTTCCAGTTCCTCAAACCGGGATACAATCTCGGATGTCCTGTGCGTCACATCGTATTTGACAGTGCGGAACGGATCTGCACCTGATTTCTGGAGCTCAAGGAGTTTTTCGCGTCTTATCCTCATTATCTCATTAATGTCCTGCACTTCTGCGCTGTTTGTAACATTCTCAGCCATAATCTTCCTCCCGGGTATACAAAATTGAGCAGCACAATATTCAGCTGCAGTGCCTTCCCTTGCAATTCCGCCGACCGGACAGTCTTCAATATTCAAAGAAGGCTATAAAAGAAAACAGCTTACATGTATTATGTAAACTGCGTTACGTATCAAGGCTATTATACATGAACAGAAGATGACAAACAATAGGTGCAGTAATTTGCAAAAAGGTTATTTGCGGATGTCAAGAACCTCGTATCTCAGTTTTCCTCCGGGCACATCCACTTCAACAACGTCGCCGGACTTGTGTCCCATCAGAGCCCTCCCGACAGGAGACTCATTGGAAATCCTTGATTCCGAAGGATCAGCCTCGGCCGACCCGACAATATGGTATTCGAACTCCTCGTTGGTATCAAGTTCACGAATGCGTACGCGGGTACCCAGGTTTACCGTCTCGGTGTCAACTTCGTCCTCGTCAATGATTGTGGCCTGTTTCAGCAGGTTTTCCAGCTCCACTATGCGTGCCTCGTTCTGGGCCTGTTCATTCTTGGCCTCGTCATATTCGGAGTTTTCGCTCAAATCTCCGAATGCCAGTGCCTGCTTTATTCTTTCCGCAATTTCCTTGCGTTTTTCACCCTTCAGATATTTGAGTTCGTCTTCAAGCTTTTTAAGGCCTTCGTAAGTAAGAAGAACTTCTTTGTTTTTCTCCATATTTTTCTCCCCTTCTTGTAATGCGTGCCCCCCGAAGATAATATCCTTTTCAGCATTACGATTCATTATAGTTTACGCCTCTACCCGTGTCAAGGTTTAAGATTCAGCCGCATGCTGAGCCTTATCGAGGCTTCCGTTGCACTTTCCCCCCAGGCATTGGCGCAGTTTGCCGCGATAAATGCGGGAAGTCTCATATATCCGAACTGATAGGGCAGCGCTTCTGCTTCACCGAGAAGCTGCTCGGGAAGTTCCAGGCATATATCGTAAATCCTTTTGGCTCTTGTGTCAATAATCTTGAGGGCTCCCAGATCCACAATCCTGCCGAGAAATGCGCCCGGAAGGCTGTCAAAACTTTCATGGTCGTTGGGAAACCTTATCCAGAGCGGAGTTCTGTTGAGAACCCCGGGATCGCTGGTTATATGTACCGGAATGCCTGTCTCGTCAAAAGCTTCCTCAGCCGTGCCAGGCTCCGCGAACCCTTCAGGTATCAGCACATTGATGGTCTTGACCATGGAAATCAGGCGTGTAATGGCATACTCCAGATGCCTCTGGCATCCGGTGACCGTCACTTCAATGCGGTTCAGACCTGCACCGCGGTATGCCATGCTGAGAAGCTCGGTAAATCGGGACACGGCGATTTCCCTCAGGACTGATTCATACCTTGCCTTGTGGGAACCATAAAGATTTCTGATGTCGGGGTGCTCAATGACCGAAAGGACCCCTTCTTCGGCGAATATCCTGTCCAGCTTCCGTTTCAGCCGCCGGTTCATGAATCTGCAGCCGAAGTTCTCGCCTTTTTTATACGGTATTCTGCATATGACAAGCCCTACATGGGGGTCAATCTGTATCCTTTTTATGTCTACGGGCGGTGCAACCACTGAAAACGGGAAAAGGATGCGGCATGGCCTTTTTCTGTTATCGCTGCCGGAAGTGGAGGTTCCGCCGGGCAGAATGATGCCTAAATTCATTTACCCTGCTCGTAGGTTGTGATTCTATCCTAATCATACTGCGGGACATTACGAATAATTACCCGTTTCTTTCATTTGAGCCTCTCCTTGATGACAGCAGCAAGCTTCGGGCCGATTCCCTCTACGGCGCTAATCTCCTCAAGACTTGCTTCCTTTATCTTCTTAACCGACCCGAAAGCCCTCAGAAGAGCCTTCTTTCTGGCCTCACCGATTCCCGGGACCGAATCCAGCTCGGATTCCTGATGGCGCTTCCTGCGAAGGTTCCTGTTATACTCAACGGCATACCTGTGGGCTTCATTCTGGATTGATGCAACAAGCCTCAGAATATCGCTGTCACTGTTCAAATCAATATCTTTCACCCCGTCTACCAGACAGTGGGACCTGTGCCTGTCGTCCTTCGCCATACCCCATACGGGAACATCTATGCCGAAATCATTCAGCACCTCTCTTGCTGCGCTGACATGACCTGCTCCGCCGTCCACCAGCACCAGATCGGGCAGCGTTCCGAAGGCTTCATCGTCCGAACCGCCAATGTAACGTCCGAATCTCCTGAGCAGGGTCTCCTGAAGGCTGGCATAATCGTTCTGCCCCGTCACCGCCTTCATCCTGAAGCGCCTGTAGAGGCTGTGCTCTGCCCGTCCGTCCCTGAAAACAACCATGGATGCCACAATCTCCGAGCTTCCGGTATTTGAAATGTCATAAGCCTCTATAACCGAAGGAACCCTGTCAAGTCCAAGCGCATCCCTGAGCTTTACCAGCGCTTCCCTTGACCGGGCGTTCTCAGCCAGGACTGTTCTCCGGTATAGTTCCAGCTCCTCCCTGGCATTCTGCTCGGCCATGTCCACCAGTTCCGCCTTTACTCCCCTCTTGGGCACAAGAAGGGTCACTTTCCCTCCGCGCTTTCTGGACAAAATATCGGTCAGAACCTCTGTGGATTCAGGCTCGTACTGCAATGCAATTTCCCTGGGTATCTCGGGATTGGCATCATAATACTGCAAAAGGAAGGAATCCATGACGGCACCGCGTGTTGAAGCGCCCATGCCTTCAAGCACGAAGGAGCGTTTTCCCACAAGGCGTCCCGACCTGATGGAAAGGACGCTGGCAGCACAGTTCCAATCATCGAAGTAAAGGCCCACCACATCACGCTCCTCGGCTTTTGTGGAATAGACCGCCTGCTTTTTCAGCATCTCGTTGAGGCTTCGTATACGGTCGCGCAGGGCAGCGGCCTTTTCAAACTTCAGTTCCTCGGCACAGCGGTACATCTCTTCCTCAAGCTTTTTGATGACTTCATCCTGCTTTCCCTCGAGAAATTCGCAGGCATTGCGCACAAGGACGTTATAATCCTCCTTCGAGATGTTACCGCTGCAGGGCGCAGAGCAAAGGCCGATATGGTAATAAAGGCACGGCCTCTGCTTTTTGTCCGGTGAAATATTTCTCCTGCATGTCCTTATGGGGAAAAGCCTTCTTATGAACTCCAGGCCTTCCCTGACTGCTCCCGCCTTGACATATGTGCCAAAATACCTTGCACCGTCGTTCTGGACCTTCCTCACCATCTCTATTCGCGGATAATCCTCCTGAACGGTAATGCGTATCAATGGGTAGGTCTTGTCATCCTTGAGGAGTATGTTGTATTTCGGCCTGTATTTCTTTATCAGCGTATTTTCGAGTATCAGCGCTTCTTCTTCGGTATGGGTGACAATATACTCGAGGGAGTGCACATTGGACACAAGAGAAGCTGTTTTGGGGTCCATGTCCTTATTGTTGCGGAAATACGACCTCACCCTGTTCCTGAGGATTTTTGCCTTTCCGACATATATTACCTTTCCGGTATTGTCGCGCATTATATATACTCCCGGCGAATCGGGAAGATTTTTCAGTGTTTGTTCTATTCCGGGTCTCATAACCACCTCAATGCAGTTTGTTTTCTGATTTAATAAAACCGCCGGCTAATTTTGCCGACGGTTTTATTCTTTCAGTCTGTCATTCCGTTTTTCGCAAATTCCTCAAGGTCGTTCAGAGCCTTTTCCTCATCCCGGCCGTCGGTTATGATTGTTATCCTGTCGCCGGGACCTATGCCTAATGAAAGAAGCCCGAGGAGGCTTTTGGCATTTGCCTTCCTCTCATCCTTCTGAATCCATATATTTGATTCATATTCTGAAGCTTTCTGGATAAGCTTTGCCGTCATCTTTGACTCAATACCGGTCTTGCTGGATATTGTCACTTCTCTGGATATCATAAGCGTTACTTCCTCCCGCCTGTTCCCAAGTAAACTGTAATTCTTATTATATAATAGGACACAAAAAAATAAAAGCCCCATGTCCCGCTCATCCGGCGCGGCGGACCTGTCTGTTTCCTGCAATCAGCATGACAAAAGCTACGGCAGTCAGCACAGCACACGTCATGAAGAAAGGCAATAATCCGCCAATATTTTCCATAATATTGCCGAAAAGCCTTATAACTGCTCCCGAATCAAGTCCCAAAAAACTCAGTGCGTTGTACACCAATTCAGAAAACGGTTTAATAAGGGCCGTGAAAATATTGCTGATAACCGGCGTCATTGGCGGTATGAACAGGCTGCAGACGGCTAAAGCAAACAGAAAGACCGCTGCCATGAGCCGCTGCCCGGCACCTGATGCCTGGCTGGCAGGAATGATTCTTTCAGCCGCAATGCGGGACATGACCCTTTCCCTGAAGCCCACGGGTACATCTACCACATATTCTTTTTCAAGCCGCTCCTTAAGCTTTTTCCATTTCTCAAGTTCCCCTGCGCATGATTCGCAGAAGCTGCAGTGGGCTTCAAGTTTTTTAAGGGATTCATCATCCAGCGAACCGTCAAGAAAACGGTTGAAAGTTTTGTCCGTAATACACCCTTTCATGTCGGTCAGTCCTCCATTGCCTTTTTCAGCATTTTCCTGGCCCTGTAAATGCGGTTTTTTACAATGCTTATGGGAACATTCATATATTCCGCAATCTCCTCATACTTCATGCCGGACATGTGATAGAGCATCAGAGGTTCCTTATACTTCGGGTCAAGGTTTTCAATAAGTACTTTAAGCCTGTCCCTGGTTTCCCTGCCCATGACCTGCCGCTCCGGTGTGTTCTCGGAATCGGCCAGTTCCAGTGCATCATCGATGGGACATGTTTCCTTCCTTTTTCTCAGAAAGTCGGTACAGGTGTTGGTCGTAATGCGGGCTATCCATGTGGAGAATTTATAGGCCGGATTATATGAGGCAAGATGCCTGTATGCCTTGACAAAGGCCTCCTGGGATGCGTCCTCTGCAAGCTGGGGGTCTTTCAGGCTTGCAAGCGCCAGCGAATAGACAAGCCTTTTGTACCTGTCAACCAGGATGCCGAAGTATTCACACCTTCCCTGAAGGCAAAGATTTACCGCCTCATAATCCTGTATCTCTTTTTCCATAGCTATCAGAAATACGCTCCGGCGCGTTAAATGTCTGATTTCATTTTTATTATAACAGACAGATGCGGCCCTATGCCCCGGCCCGGTTGGGATGCAAAAATGAAAAGGCCGCCGGCCATAAGGCTGACAGCCTGACATCATCACATCTTAATGGTACATGAAGACATTCTTTCATACGTATGTGATTTCATGCCGGAACCCGCTCATGCAGTATGTCATGTATTGTGGACTGGGGACAAACCTCCTCGCATTTGCCGCAGTTCTCGCACTTTTCATAGTCTATGACAGCCAGGTTGTCCTCAACCGTAATGGCACCGGCCGGGCACACCTTCTGGCATTTCATGCAGCCGATACATGCAACCTTGCAGCTCTTTCTTGCAACAACACCCTTATCCCTGTTTGCACAGAGGACTGTGTATCCCATATCTGCCGGAACCATTCTGATAATGCCCTTGGGGCATTCGACCACGCATATGCCGCAACCCTTGCATTTCTCGGGAATTATCCGGGCCAGCCCGTCTTCAATCTCTATGGCATCAAAGGGGCATGCCCTCATGCACGATCCGAGGCCTATGCAGCCGTACCGGCAACTGGATGAGCCGCCGGCCAGCTGGTTTGCCGCATGGCAGTCCTGCAGGCCCTGATAATCATATTTTTTGTCAACATTGGCCGGTGTGCCCTGGCAGATGACACGGGCAATCATAGGAGTCACACTTTCTCCATCCAGCCCCATTAACCTGGAAATGGCTGAAACCGTTTCCTGACTGTTCACCGGACACTTGCTCGGATGGACTCCACGATTCACTATCGCCTCGGCCATTCCGTCGCATCCTGAAAAGCCGCAGGCACCGCAGTTGACTCCAGGAAGCAATTCCCTTACCTTTTCAATTCTTTCGTCGGTCTTCACGGCAAACACCCTTGAGGCAAAGGAGAGACAGAGACCGAAAAACAGGCCGAGGCCGGCCACGACGGCAACCGGTATGACTATACTCACGATCTAAAACCCCCTTGCTACTTAATCACCAGTTCCGAAAATCCTACAAAGGCTACCGAAACCAGTGATGCCGCTATCAATGTGATGGGCATGCCCTTGAAGGCTTCAGGAATATCGCATGTTTCCAGTCTCTCCCTGATGGCGGAAAAAAGTATCAGGGCCATTGTAAATCCAAGACCGGCGGAAAAACCGAAGAAAACAGCCTGGATGAAAGTGTAGTTCCTTTCAACATTGAGCAGCGCCGATCCCAGTACGGCACAGTTGGTAGTGATAAGCGGAAGGTATATACCGAGAGCCTTGTAAAGCGGAGGGACCAGCTTCTTCAGGACTATTTCCACAAACTGCACAAGTGCCGCAATTACCAGGATAAAGGCCAGCGTCTGGAGGTATTCCAGCTCATATGGTTTCAGCAGATATTCATTGACAAGCCATGTCGCCGCTGAAGCCAGGGTATTTACAAATACCACGGCAGCACTCATTCCCAAAGCCGTGCTCGTTTTCTTTGATACACCCAGAAAAGGACATATGCCCATAAACTTGGACAGCACGAAGTTTTCTATGAACATTGCCAGCAAAAGTATTGAAAACAAATCTTTCATGGCACCTACCATTCCTTTCGGTCACGGACCTGAAAATCTCATGAAGCCTTCTCACAGCCGGGGCAGCCCATCCCGCATTTTTCGGATTCCTTTGAGGCCCTGGTCTTTTTCTGCCTGTTTGAAAGCTTGTTTACAAGGGCAATGAGGAAGCCCATCACCAGAAAGCCTCCGGGAGGGAGAATCAGCATGGTCGCAGGATCAAACAAATCAGCGGTCAGTTTGATTCCCATCCATGTTCCTGCACCCAGTATTTCACGGACTGAACCTATTACAAAGAGGGCACCGGTAAATCCCAGGCCCATTCCAAGGCCGTCGAGCACAGAGAGCAGCGGACCGTTCTTGGATGCGAAGGCCTCAGCCCGGGCAAGGATTATGCAGTTGACGACAATCAGAGGTATATATATGCCCAGCTGTGCATTAATGTCCGGGAAATATGCCTTCATCAGCATCTGGACAATGGTCACGAAGCCTGCTATTACCGTGACGAATATGGGTATGCGCACCTTGTCGGGCACTATTTTTCTTATGAGCGAAACAGCCACATTGGAGCATATGAGCACAGTCGTAAACGCAATACCCATGCCTATGCCGTTTTTGGCAAGGGTGGTGACCGCCAGCGACGGGCACATGCCCAGCAGCAGTTTAAGAGTAGGATTTTCCTTAAGCAGACCATTTGTCAGCACTTTCAATGCCTTTGGCTTTTCGGCCATTTATTCTCCCCCCTTCACAATGCTCCGGACCAGCGATGCAGCTTCGGAAACACCGTTTGCCACAGCACGGCTGGTGACGGTGGCACCGCTTAATGCCTGAATGTCCCCGTCATTCCAGGGTGTGGTTTTTACAACATGGTACAGATTCCCGGGAATTGCCCCGATGTACTGCTTCAGGTATTCTTCGTCATCGGCCTTAGCTCCGAGACCGGGAGTTTCGCTGTGGGACATAATTTTAACACCGGTCACCGACAGGCTGCTGTCAATGCCGACCAGCATGCTTATATCCCCGCCGTAGCCTTTGGTGACAACTTCAACAACGTATCCCACTGTTTCTCCGCCGGCAGTTGCCTGATAAAGGTTGCTTATCCTTTCGCCCGCTTTATATCCCCGGTTTATGAGTTCATCACGGCTTACCGCGTCGGAGAATTCTTCCGCACCGGGAAGGACAGTCGACAGGGATTCCTGCAGCGCAGCCCTGTCCCGTTCCTCAATGATGGGCCCGGTAATGTCGTTTACAACAGCAAGTGCACCGGTTATGACAGCACATACAAGGAACAGCGTAACTGCCGGTCTTATGATTTCCTTAAACATGAGCACCACCTCCGAAAGGCTTCGGTACGGTGTACCTGTCGATTAGCGGAACCGCGGTGTTCATAAGGAGGATGGAATATGACACGCCTTCCGGCATGTTGGTGTAAAGCCTGAATATTACGGTCAGAAGTCCGCATCCAAAGGCATATATGACGGCACCTTTTCTCGTCATGGGGCTTGTGGTGTAGTCGGTAGCCATGTAAATTGCACCGAGCAGAAGCCCTCCTGCCAGAACATGGTACAAAGGATCCCCCGTCATAAAGCCGTTGGGTCCGAGAATCCACGACAGGAGCGCTACAGTACCTATGTATATCACCGGAATCTCCCAGGATATCACCTTGCGTATCAGAAGGTAAATCCCGCCAATTATCAGGGCAAGGGCCGAGGTCTCTCCGAGAGAGCCCGCAGTCTTCCCAAGGAACATGTCCACATAGCCGGGAAGCGTGCCGCCTGATTTCAGAAGGCCAAGGGGAGTTGCCACGGATACGGTGTCGGTAGCTCCCGTGATGGCGTCAGCCCCGCGGGGTGTCGTCCACTGGGTCATTTTGGTACCGTATGACACCAGCAGGAAGACCCGGGCACCGAGTGCCGGATTGATGAAATTCTGGCCAAGGCCTCCGAACAGCTGTTTTATTATCACAATGGCGAAAAATGAACCCACAACCGCCATCCACTTTGGAATTTCGGGAGGCAGGTTGAGCGCAAGAAGAAGCCCGGTTACGGCAGCGCTCAGGTCTGAAATGGTATTGCTGCGCTTTAAGAGCTTTCTTGTCAGGTATTCAAACAGCACACAGGATATAACGCATACTGCGATGGTTATGGCTGCGTCACTGCCGAAAAAGTATATTCCTGCAGCCGTTGCAGGCATCAAAGCGATAAGAACATCCAACATTATCCTGGAAGTGGAGGCATCGCTTCTGATATGAGGAGATGAACTCATGAACAGTCTGTTTTCCACTTTATCCCCACCCCTTTACTTCTTCCTGTTTCTTCTGATGTAGTCCTTGCCGATGCGTATTGACTGGACCATCAGCCGTTTGGCCGGGCAGACGTAGACGCAGCAGCCGCATTCAATGCACGTCATAATATGAAGCTTTTCGGCATCTTCGTATTTCCGTGCCTTTACAAGCCTGTCCAGCTCAAAAGGCAGAAGTCTCATCGGACATGCACGCACGCATCGCGCACAGCGAATGCACGGCGATTCCTCAGGGATGCTGCTCTCCTTCTTGTCAAAGGCAAGAAGGGCATTGGTATACTTCAGCACCGGCAGGTCAAGTGAATACTGGGAAACGCCCATCATGGGACCTCCCATGATGACCTTTCCGGGCTCGGATTTGAAACCGCCGCAGAACTCGAATACTTCCCTGAGCGGCGTTCCTATCAGAACCTCGACGTTTTGTGGATTTGCCACGGCAGAACCGTCTACGGTTACCCTCTTCTTTACAAGGGGCATTCCGGTTTTCAGATATGAAGCGACAAATGCGACGGAAGCCACGTTCATGACAATGCATCCCACGTCGGCCGGAAGCCCGCCTGAGGGAACCTCTCTCCCCGTCAGTGTGTAAATAAGCATTTTTTCTGCGCCCTGCGGGTAACGGGTAGGAACGGGATGAACTGATATGGATTGTATCCCCGACACAGCCTGCTTCAGGACCCTGACGGCCTTGGGCTTGTTGTCTTCAATGCCAATCATGGCCTTTTGAATGCCTGTCCATTTCATTACCTGAAGGATGCCTTCCACAACCCTGTCAGTGTTTTCAATGCATTCACGGTAATCCGATGTTAAGTATGGTTCGCACTCGGCCGCATCGATGATGAGGATGTCAACCCTCGCTCCCTTCGGCGGATTGAGCTTTACATGGGTCGGGAATCCTGCCCCTCCAAGTCCTGTAAGGCCCGATGCCCTTACCGCTGCCAGGAAGCTTTCCCTGCTGTCAACAACGGGAGGTTTAACCTCTTCCGAAACCTGCTGCAGGCCGTCGGGCTTTATCTCAACGCACATAACCGGCCGGCTTCCCGACAGCAGCATCGGCTCCACTTTTGTGACCGTACCCGAAACACTTGAATGGATTGGGGCGGATACATATGCATCGGTATCACCGATGACCTGACCGACCTTTACGGTGTCACCCTTTTTCACCAGAGGACGGCATGGCGCCCCCGAATGCTGTACCATGGGAATTAAGACCACAGACGGAACACCCATGGCAACAGTGGTTTTCTCGGCGGTGTTTTTTTGCTGCGGAGGATGTACGCCTCCCCTGAACAATTTCATATCATATCACTCCAATAACAAGACTTGACTTAAGTCTCGAGCCATTACGGAATTTTGTCTGTATTGATAAAATCCACAAAATTTATGTCGTCTGATACTATCCGTTTTATTAATAATAGCATAGCGGCGGTCAAAATGATACAGCAACATACATTATATAAATGCTGTGAACCGCGGTAAAACAGCAGACAGCCTGCAGGAAGGCGTAAAAATATATGTAAGCCCTTTTCCGACATGCAAATTGGTATTTGGATTTCTGGCTTGTTTTTCATTTCCTGTTGCTATATTGTATTTTTTATACAATATACATTGTACACTATGAAACGGCTTTTTCATAGATGGAAGTTTTCATAAAAATACAGACAGGTTCGGTCCTGTTCCGTGGCAACCGAATAACCAGCAGATTTTCTTGAAAAAGCTTATGAAATATTCCGATGTGCAAAACAGGATAAAAATGTTATACTATTCAGGAATAATCCGTCATGCGGCAAAAACGGTCCAGGGAAACCTGATGCAATACAGGATATGCTACTGCGCGCAGTTCGTCTGATTACGGCTTATATACAATCTGACAGTCGGGGAGTGATACCGGAATGGAAAAAAGGCTGAGCGGGGAGGACATATTAAGACAGGCAAAGGAGAATAATGTGGAATTCGTCCGCCTCCAATTTACAGATCTTTTCGGAATGACAAAAAACGTATCAATTACGGTCAACCATTTGCAGCATGCCCTGGAAAACCGTTTCATGTTTGACGGCTCCTCAATTGACGGGTTTGCCAGGATAGAGGAGTCCGATATGCTGCTTTGCCCTGACCCGGATACCTTCAAGGTATTCCCTTGGCAGCTGAACGGAGGCCGCGAGGCAAGGCTTATTTGCGATGTATACCGTCCTGACGGGACACCTTTTGAGGGAGATCCGAGGTATATCCTCAAACGCGTTCTCAGGCAGGCTTCAGATATGGGCTATACTTTCAATATAGGACCTGAAATGGAATTCTTCCTTTTTCATACCGATGAGACCGGAAGGCCCACCACCATTACCCATGACAGGGGAGGATATTTCGACTTAAGCCCCATGGATTTGGGCGAGGATGCAAGAAGGGATATCTGCCTGACCCTTGAGGACATGGGCTTTGACGTACAGGCTTCCCACCACGAGAACGCAAACGGCCAGCATGAGGTCGATTTCAAATATGATGAAGCCCTCAAATCGGCAGACAACATCATGACATTCAAGATAATTGTCAAAAAGGTGGCAAAGCGCCACGGTCTTCATGCCACCTTCATGCCGAAACCCTTCACTGAGATGGCGGGAAGCGGCATGCACATAAACATGTCCCTTTCAAGAAACGGTGAAAACATTTTCTGTGACAGCAGCGACAGATGCGGCCTGTCCAGGGAGGCATACAGCTTCATGGCCGGAATCATGGAGCATATAAAAGCCATAACGGCCATTTCAAATCCGATTGTCAATTCCTACAAGCGTCTTGTGCCCGGGTACGAGGCACCGGTCTACATAACATGGGCAACCAGAAACAGAAGTCCCCTTATCCGCATTCCTTCAGCCCACGGAGAAGCAACCCGCATTGAGCTTCGGAGTCCTGACCCCTCATGCAATCCTTACATCACCTTTGCCATCATCCTGGCTGCAGGGCTTGACGGAATAAGAAGAGGTCTGACACCGCCTCCTCCTGTGGAAAGGAACATATACCAGATGTCGGAGGAGGAACGCCGCACGGCAGGAATAGATACCTTGCCGGAAAATCTCTATGACGCATTGATTGCCCTGCAGAACGACAGGCTTATCACCGAAACCCTCGGCTCCCATGCAACAGCAAGGTTCATTCAGGCAAAAGAAGCCGAATGGGACGAATACAAGAAAGAGGTACATCCGTGGGAGATACGCAGATATCTTGCCTCGTACTAAGGATTCCGGATTTTTCGGGAAGCCCCGGGAAACGGTTTACTTTGCGAAAACCTAATGCATAATCATGATATGCAGAATTAACTCACCGCCGGGAAGATATTGCCGTATCTTCAGGGCAGCCCACCACCCCACCCTTACGGCAAAGGACTGATTTAAATGCGTTTTTCCAAGATGCACGGCATCGGAAACGATTATGTATACGTGAACGGTTTTACCGAAAAGATAGATGACCCTGCCTCCCTGGCGGTCAGGATAAGCGACCGGCATTTCGGCATAGGCAGCGACGGTCTTATCCTTATCCTTCCTTCGGACGTTGCGGACTTCCGCATGAGGATGTTCAACGCCGACGGTTCCGAAGGGAAAATGTGCGGAAACGGCATTCGCTGTGTTGGGAAATACGTTTACGATAACGGCCTTACCGACAAAACCGAGATAACGGTTGAAACCCTTGCAGGCATTCGCAGGCTTGTGCTTTATCCCGGAAAAGACGGCCGCATTGAAAAGGTGCGTGTCTGGATGGGCATCCCCCGTTTTCCCGATACGGACGACATACCCGATTTGCCTGAAAGGAAATTTCCGGTCCGTCTTTCCGCCCACGGCAGAAGCTTTGATTTTTACTGCGTGTCCATGGGAAATCCCCATGCGGTTACCGTCGTGGATGAGACCGCAGGTTTCCCTGTAGGATACTACGGTGCAGAAATTCAGAAGAATCCAATATTTCCCGAATCGGTCAATGTGGAATTCGTACAGTTCGTATCACCGACGCGCATAAAGATGAGGGTATATGAGCGTGGAAGCGGTGAAACCCTTGCCTGCGGAACGGGAGCCTGTGCATCCGCGGCTGCTCTGATGCGCCTGGGCATGCTGGCCAGAAAGGCCGAGGTTGAGCTTCTGGGCGGAACGCTTGAGATAGACTGGCAGGATGACGGCCTTTACATGACCGGGCCGGCAGTCCACGTTTTTAACGGTGAAATCGATATCTGAAAGCGGAGGTTTTATACCCGTGATTATCAACAGCAATTTCGGAAATGTAAGGGAATCATACCTTTTTGTCGAAATCGCCAGGAGGGTGAATGAGTACAGGGCGGCAAATCCGTCTGCCGATATAATACGGCTGGGCATTGGAGATGTTACGCAGCCCCTTCCCGCCGTGGCCATTAAGGCCCTGCACGAGGCTGTGGATGAGATGTCAAGGGCCGAAACCTTCAGGGGGTACGGACCCGAGCAGGGATATGATTTCCTGCGTGAGGCCATTGCTGAGCACGAATACCGTGCCCGGGGCTGCGACATAGAACCGGACGAAATATTCATCAGCGACGGTGCCAAAAGCGACACGGCCAACTTTACCGACCTTTTCGGGAAGGGCAATACAATCGGAATACCCAATCCGGTTTACCCGGTCTACCTTGACAGCAACGTTCTTGCAGGTCATGCCGGAAATCCTTCGGGAGACGGCTATGAGAACATACGCTATATCAATTGCCTTGAGGAGAATGGTTTTAAGCCGGAAATCCCTGACGCGCACCTCGACATAATATACCTCTGCTCCCCGAACAATCCTTCCGGTGTGGCACTTTCAAAGGATGACCTCAGAAACTGGGTTGATTATGCGCTGGAAAACAGGGCTCTCATCCTCTACGATGCCGCCTATGAGAGGTTTATCCGCGAGGACGGCATACCCCACAGCATATATGAGATTCCCGGTGCCAGAAAGGTTGCCATTGAATTCAGGAGCTTTTCAAAGACGGCAGGCTTCACCGGACTGAGATGTGCCTACACGGTGGTGCCAAAGACGCTTGAGGTCGAAACACACAACGGCGGAAAGCCTCTGGACCTTCATTCCATGTGGCTGAGGCGCCAGACAACCAAATTCAACGGTGTCGCATACATCGTGCAGCGTGCGGCTGCGGCCCTCTATACGCCGGAAGGACAGGAACAGATAACAAGGATAATAGACATATATCTTAATAACGCGAAGACAATCCGGAGTGTGTTTGAGGCGAAAGGATACAGGGTATGGGGCGGAGTCAACTCACCCTATGTCTGGCTTAAGGTTCCCAAAGGTATGACTTCATGGGAATTCTTTGATTACCTTCTTGATCATTATCATATCGTGGGAACACCCGGAAGCGGATTCGGAAGCATGGGCGAAGGATACTTCAGGCTTACAGGCTTCGGAAGCACGGAAAAAACCCTGGAAGCGGCGGAAAGGCTGAAAAGGGGCTGAAGATGCGCGGCATGCAGAAAAACAGTTGGAACGGTAAAGCCGTTCTAACTGTTTTTAATTTGTTTATAAGAAAATTCACATAAGTCTGTAAGGGTCGGAACATATAATGAACCGTACAAAAATGCTGGGAGGTCATGGCAATGGCGGGGCGACTGCTTGAATTCAAAAATTCCGTCATAAGGAGGTTCGGGACTGTCCCGGGCTATATCATACTTGCGGCGGGGGGAGTTGTGGCTGTAAGCATACTGTGGCTTCTTTTGAAATCGCTGCTCAAGCTGGCCATAGTCCTTGCTGCCGGTACGCTTCTTGTATTTGCGGTTTTAAAAATCGTAAAGGTTCTGAAGCCAAATCATTAGCGAATACTCACCCTCCTGTTTACATGCAGAAGCGCGGCAGTATTATGATGCTGCCGCGCTTCTGTTGCCGTAAGGTTCACTGCTCATCCGGATTTTCCACTTTGCCGGGGAACAAAACCGTTCCGGTCTTATCGTCCATGATGGCGAAAATGAAGGGTTTGTCCAGGTAAAACTCCCTGGACTGTATCACAGAAGGTGCAGAGGTGGCCATAAAAATCACCCTGGTTACGGCAGCGGCCTCGGTTCCTTCCTCATCCAGGTTAATCCTGCATTCATGAATGACATCGTCCACGAATAACCCGGTTGCATCCGTCATTTGGCTGAAGTCGGCACTGGAACCGAATGCGTCAACGACACCCATCTCCTTGAGGTATTCCTTCAGTTCGTTGCCGGATTTATAATCAAACTTCGGTATCTTAAGATATGTTTCCATACTCGCCATTCCGTCGGTTATTTCCCGGAACCTGTCCTGTGTAAGCTCATCCAGGAACTCATCCGCATCGCCCTCGGGCCGGATGAATACAATTGAAGCATCATCCTCGTAATCAAGCCTTACGGCTTTCATCTCCCGTGTTTCGTAATACGGCACGGTGAACTTGCCGTTCATCATGTCAACCGTTACGGTTGTACCGTTGCTCAGCATGAAATCTTCCGGGTGTGTCGATTTTCTGTCGAAGCTTTTCTCCCATTTTCCCCTGAAATACAGGGAATTGATGAACACGAGAGCGGTTGAAGGGTCCAGCCCGCTTACCGGATTGGTTATGAGCCCGTTCGTCTTTTTCGATATCCAGCCGTTAATCTATTCAACTGTAGACGGATTCAAAGGTTCAATGGTATATACATCGGCATCGTACCAGGTTTTGGCTTTTTCAAGGAAGCCGTCCTTAACCCTGAACCGTTCGCTGACCCATACGGAGTTGGCGGAGACTGTCCCGGCCGCATCCTTTGAATACAGGCTGCTTATAATGTCCCTGTACTTTCTGTTGTATTCATCCTCCGAAAGTTTGCCGGTATTCAGGATGCTGTCAATCTGCTCCAGCGTTTCCCCGGACGCACCGTTTTTCATGACAGAGAGAGCTGTTGAAATGCTGAGGGGCGAAATTATCAGGTTCCTGCCCTTGCCGTTCTACCGGTTTATAAGATTAAGCAGCTTAAAGCCAAAGCCGTTTATATCACTGACTACCGGATCGTCGGCGCTTATCTCAATGCCTGCCACATTGGACGGGGTGAATGTGTATTTTGCGCTGCACCCACCAAGAAAAACCATAGCAAGAAAAGAGGCAAGAATCGTAACAGCACATCAGGGTGCTGCCGTGAAACGCAATTCCATGATGAATGCCTCCTTCCGCATATACTCAATTCATTGGATGGCGCATGTCATCATCCGGTTCACTCTTTCAGACTCTCCAGTCTTCGCTTCAGCATTTCCCTCACCTGTGCAGGGTCCGCACGCCCTTTCAGTATTGCCATGGTCCTGCCCATGAGGAAACCGAAGGCCTTTTCCTTTCCCGACGTGTAATCGGCCACAGCCTTTGGATTCTGCTCCAGAGCCTCCTCCACCGCCCCGGCAATCAGGTTCTCGTCACGCTGCACCTTAAGGCCCATGCTGTCTGCAATGCTTTCCGGGTCCCCGCCCTCACGCACAATGATGTCCAGAACCTCCCTGGCCGAAACGGGAGATATGTCACCCCTGTCAAGCATGGCCATGACCTTTCCGAGCTTCTGCCCGTCAAGGCATGACGCTGTGAGAAAATTTCCATCCTCATTGATACGGCGGAGAATATCGGTCATTATCCAGTTGCTGACAAGCTTGGGGTTTCCGCAGACTTTTGCAGCCTCCTCGAATATGTCAGCCAGGGATTTGTACTGCGTAATCAGATGGGCATCATAGGCAGGAATGCCGAAGCTCTCCATATACTTCTTCTGTCTTGAAGCAGGAAGTTCGGGCATGCTCTTTCTTATTTCCTCCAGCCATTTCCGGTCCATCACCAGAGGAACCAGGTCGGGCTCGGGGAAATACCGGTAATCCATGGCTTCCTCCTTGCTTCTCATGGGCCGGCTTTCTCCCCTTGTGTCATCCCACCTTCTGGTCTCCTGAATCACACGGCCGCCGCCTTCTATCACGGCAATCTGCCTTCCGGCTTCGGCACGGACGGCGCGCTGCACGGCATGGATGGAGTTTATGTTCTTCATTTCCGTCCGCGTACCCGGAGGCTCTCCCGAGCGGCGCACCGAAAGGTTGACATCGGCTCGCAGCGAACCTTCCTGCATCTTGCAGTCCGAGACCTCTATATATTCCAGGATTGTCTTTACGGCCTCAAGAAATGCCCCCGCCTCTTCAGGCGAACTAATGTCCGGCCGGCTCACAATTTCTATCAGGGGAACCCCGCACCGGTTGTAGTCGATGAATGACCCTTTGCCGCCGGGGTCATGTACAAGCTTTCCCGCATCTTCCTCCAGATGAATGCGTTCTATGCCGATTTTCTTCCATCCGCCGTCAATATATATCTCCACATAACCGTCACGGCAGAGCGGAAGGTCGTACTGGGAAATCTGATACGCCTTCGGCATGTCGGGATAAAAGTAGTTTTTCCTGTCCATGCGGCTGAAGGATGAGATACGGCAGTTCATGGCAAGTCCCGCCCGTACCGCATATTCCACCGCGGTCCTGTTGATGACGGGCAGTGTCCCCGGCATGCCCAGGCATACCGGGCAGACCAGAGTGTTGGGCTTTGCCCCGAATTCGTTCCTGCAACCGCAGAACATCTTGGTTTGTGTCTTCAGTTCCGCGTGTATTTCAAGACCAACCATTACTTCGTATTCCATAGCCGTCATCCCTCCGCCGGGGCATCCGAAGCCATATTTCCGGAATTTTCAGGCTTCAGCCTGCCCATCCTTCGTTCTATTGCACGTCCTGCCATAAAAAGCAGGTTTTCCGAGAAAGGCCGGCCGATAAGCTGTATGCCGACCGGCAGGCCTTTTCTGTCAAGGCCGCAGGGCACGGTCAGGGCAGGAAGTCCTGCTAGATTGACCCCCACCGTAAAGATATCACCAAGATACATTTCGAGCGGGTTACCGGTCTTCTCGCCGAGCCTGAAGGCGGTGGTGGGATATACAGGTGCGGCAATTACGTCACAGGATTCAAATGCCTTTGCAAAATCCGCCGCAATCATTCTTCTAACTTTAAGGGCCTTGCTGTAAAGCTTGTCCTGGTAACCGGCACTCAGGGCATGGGTGCCGAGAAGTACGCGTCTTTTTACCTCTTTGCCGAATCCCTCGCCCCTGGACATACGGTACAGTTCCTCAACATCCCTTGCGCCGGGATTCCGGTATCCGTATCTGATGCCGTCATAGCGGGCGAGGTTCGCGCTGGCCTCGGCGGAAGATATGAGGTAATAGGCAGGTATGGTATTATCCGTGGAAGGAAGGGATACATCACCTGAGACCGCTCCTGCCTCCTCCAGCATGGAAACCGCTTTCAGGACCGAATTTCTGACGTCTTCATCGATGCCCGTTTCAAAATACTCTTTCGGAAGTCCTACCCTTATCTTCATCCCGTCCCTGTCAAGGCCCGAGGTGTAATCCTCCGTGTCCCTTCCGACCGATGTGGAATCCCGCGGGTCATGGCCCGCTATCTCGTTTAGTACGAGTGCACAGTCGGTCACATCCCTGGTTATCGGACCCACCTGGTCAAGGGATGATGCGAAAGCCACAAGGCCGTACCGTGAAACAAGCCCGTACGTGGGTTTCAGTCCCACCACACCGCAGAATGATGCGGGCTGGCGTATCGAACCCCCGGTATCCGAGCCGAGGGAAAAGCTGCAAAGCCCGGCAGCCACAGCAGCCGCCGAACCGCCGCTGGAACCGCCGGCAACCCGTGAGGTATCCCACGGGTTTCTGACACTTCCGAAGATGGAATGTTCCGAAGAGCTTCCCATGGCGAACTCATCCATGTTGAGCTTCCCAAGGAGCACCGCTCCGGCCGACAGAAGCCTTTCAACAGCAGTGGCATTATAAGGCGGGACAAAGTTTTCCAGCATTCTGGAGGCACATGTGGTGCGTACGCCCCTGGTGCAGAGGTTGTCCTTTATGCCCATCGGGATTCCGCAAAGGGGCGAAACCTCTTCCCCGCTCCTGAGCCTTCTGTCCGCCTCATCGGCCTGCCGTAGCGCAATATCGGCACAGACCGTCACAAAGGCATTGATTCTGCCGTTGTCTTGCTGTATTCTCTCCAGTGCCGCCTCCGTAAGCTCACGGGAGCTTACCTCCCCTTTCCTCAAAAGGCGGGATGCATCGCTGACTGTAAGATTCAGGTCCTTCATAGCGTATCCACCACGCTGGGAACCACATACCAGCCGTCCTTGGTTTCGGAAGCGCATTTGAGAAGTTCATCCGTGTTTTCGGAATCTTCGGGCACGTCATCCCGAAAAACATTTTGGACCGGAAGGACATGCTCCATCGGCTCCAGGTCTCCGGTATCCATCTCTGAAATGCGTTCCATGTAATCCATGATGACTCCGAGGTCCCTGGCGAATTCGGCTTCTTCCTCGCCGGTAAGTTCAATCATGGCCATTGCGGCCGCTTTTCTCACAAGATCCCTGTCCGCTTCCACTGTCATAACCTCCTGAATGTCAAAGGCTCAACCTGAGGTAATTCTTTAAAGTACGCAGCAAGGCGGTCTACATAATTTTATCACATAATCGGGAAAATCCAGGACGCGCTGCGTTGCGGGCCCACATCCCCGGACCTGCCCGATGTCCCTTTCGGTACCAGGAAGTTCCGCCGTACCGCACAAAACTGTAATAGTACATGCCGTTACGCTGATATGATGTAGGGGTGATGATTTATGATAATAATAAGCATCAGCAGAAGAAAGCTGAAACTCATAGCGGCCGCCGTTGTTGCGGCATGCATCGTATGCCTGGGAATCTATCAGATTCTTGCGGGCCACGATGCCGAAAATTACGCCGAACTTGTTGAGATGCTACGTAACAGGGACGTTGCCGCTTCAGGTGAAATACTTGTTGCAACCTCCCAAGCCGGTGAGGACATGGATGAGGTACAGATTTTCGACATAGGAAAAGGCAAGGTGGTCAAACGGATGAAAAGCACCCCCTCGTTCCAGGAACAGGCCAGGCAGATAATCTCCAGCATCACTGGAATGTATGCAAAGGTAAAGCCTTTCCCGGAAAAGGGCTATATTGTGAGGATACCCGTCAACCCGGCCCTCAGGGTACAGAATGAATACATGAACGCCACCATTGACAGGATATACGTCATATTCACAGAAGATGAGCCGCCAATCGTACTTATTCTGGACAGTTCCGAGAAGCCCTTTGTCTACAACTTCAGCTGGAATACGGAGGAACTTGAAAGGCAGCTTGATTTCAACTTTGCATATTAGGGCCGGTCATGCCGGAACGGTTTCAATCAGCCGTTCCGGCTCCTGTTCCTTGAAATCTCGAACATGAGCAGGGCCGCAGCCACACCTGCGTTCAGGGATGAGATTTTCCCCTTCATGGGTATGCTCACAAGGAAATCGCATTCCTCCCTGACAAGCCTGCTGATGCCCTCTCCCTCACTTCCTATGACGAGGGCTATCGGGCCGTTCAGCCCCGCCTCATAATAGGCCTTTTCACCTGCAGGGTCGGCACCGGCTATCCATATGCCCTTCTTTTTAAGCTCACGGATGGTCTGGGAAAGGTTTGGCACCCTTGCGATTGCAACGTATTCCTCTGCTCCTGCGGCTACCTTGGCCACAGTCGCATTAAGGGTTGCAGAGCGGCGCTTCGGAATTATGATTCCGTGAACTCCCGCACATTCGGCACTCCTTATGATGGAGCCGAAATTGTTTGTATCGGTTATGCCGTCCAGTATGACTATGAACGGGTCTTCTCCCCTGCGGGATGCTATCCCGAGAATATCATCAACTTCCACATACTCCTTTACGGCGGCTTCAAGGATAACCCCCTGATGGACCCTAGTCAGGGACATGGCATCGAGCTTTCTTCTGTCCACATACTGGACGGGTATGTCCTTTCCCCTTGCCATGGATGCAATGCGCGCAAGGATGGGGTCATCATTGTCCTTTTCGATGTAGACCTTGTTGACCGGCCGGTCAGACCTCAGCGCTTCCATGACAGGATTTTTGCCCTCAATCCTGTCCTCCCTTTCCTGTTCATCCTCTCCGGGAATATCCTCATGAAAATCCCGCAGCGGGCGTGTCATTCCGGCACGGTGCGGTTCTCTTCTCATTTCCGTATCCCTGTACGGCCCTTTGTCTTTCCTGTTCATTGCTGATTCTCCGTTTCATCATTTTCTATGATGGCAGCGGCCCTTTCCAGGATATCGTCCAGCCTTTCCTTCTGGTTTGTAAGGTACAGATACCCTATTACGGCCTCAAGGCCCGTTGCATAATGATAATCCAGCAGGCTGGCGTTCTTGGGCACAGTTGCAGACTTCGCATTTCTTCCCCTTCTGAAGACAAGGGCTTCATCATCATTGAAATCCTGCTGAATCTCCCTGGCTATTGCGGACTGGGATGCGGCCTTTACATACCTTGTGGCCTCAATATGAAGCCGGTGGGATGACGCAGGCTTTTTCCTCACTAGTCTTTCCCTTATGAAAAGATTAAATACGGCATCGCCTATGAACGCCAGTACTGCAGGCTGAAGATACTTTATTTCATCGTTGTTCTCACCAAGCAAGCTATCACCACGCATTTTCTCCGCATAAAGGGCTGTTATGCAAATCCGCCCTGCCTGTTCCGGGGCAAGGGCGGACAGAAGCCTACAGGCTCCATATTGACGGTATCCTTATGAAGGGCAGAAGATCACCCCATCCTGCAAAGAAGGAAAAGAAGATATGTATGAACGGCACGGCCAGGATAATCAGAACAAGGTATTTCAGAACCTGGTCGCTCTTCATCCTCAGCGCAATGGGCGGAAGGAATATCATCAGCACAGCAGGCAGGATGTAGTTGAGATAGAAGGGCAGCCTGACAACGCTGTCATATTTGCCCAGTATGAAACTTCCGAATACCGCCGCTATTCCAATTATATCGGCAAGGAAGGATTTCGCCTTGTACTGTCTGCCTAGTACTATCCTTATGACACAAAGAAAAATCAGATAGGCAAAGGCAGCCATTATGATATACCTTAATCCCTGATCCAAAGCCATATCCCTCCCTGCCGCAAAAGCCGCGGGCAGAAATATACGCTGATGCCGCGGCTTTGCATATGCAAATGTTTTATTTCACGACAATATTGACCAGTCTTCCCCTTACGACTATGACCTTCACGACATTGCGGCCGCCTATATAGCCTGCAGCCCTCTCATCGTTCAGTGCAGTCTGTTCTATCTCCTTGTTGTCAGCATCACGGGAGACGTTTATCTTGAATTTCACCTGACCGTTTATCTGGACAGCCATCTCAATCTCGTCGCGGACAAGCGCCTTTTCGTCATAGGCGGGCCATTTCTGGTTGAATACCGAATATTCATAGCCCATGACCTCCCACATCTCCTCGGCAAAATGGGGAGCAAAGGGAGATATTAGCAGTATGGCATCCCTGATGGTGTCCTCCATCAGCTTCATGTTCCTCTCCTGCAGCGAATCGTATTTGTAGAGGGCATTTATGAGTTCCATTATCCTTGCGACGGCGGTATTGAACTCGAATGCCTCGGTGTCTTCAGTGACGCATTTTATGGCGTAATTTCTGACATAGTTGAGTTCCTTCTCTTCCTTGCCGAACCTGTCGCTTCCGGTTATGCTTCCCTTTTCTGAAGCAAACTTTGTTATCAGCCTTTCAACACGCTTTATGAAGCGGTCCATTGCCTTTATTCCTTCATCGCTCCAGGGACCGCCCTCCACATATGAGAATCCGAACGCAAGATACATGCGGAATACGTCGGAACCGTACTTCTCAATGTATTCGTCAGGTGAAACGGTGTTGCCCCTGGATTTGGACATCTTCTGGCCGTCAGGACCGAGTATGACACCCTGATGGACCAGTGACAGGAACGGTTCGTCAAAATCCAGATAGCCCATGTCCCTCAGGGCCTTGGTGATGAACCTGGCATACAGAAGATGCATGGCCGCATGCTCAGCACCGCCGACGTATTTGTCAACCGGAAGCATCTTGTCAATCAGTTCGCGGTTGAAGGGTTCCTTGTCGTTCTTGTTGTCCGGATAACGCAGATAATACCAGGACGAGCAAACGAATGTGTCAAGTGTATCCGAATCCCTCTTTGCAGGACCGCCGCACCTGGGACATGTGGTGTTTACGAATTCCTCGCATTTGGCAAGCGGCGATTCACCGTCGGGGGTAAACACGACATTGTAGGGCAGCTCAACAGGCAGCTGGTCCTCGGGTACGGGCACGATGCCGCATTTGTCACAGTAGATGACGGGAATGGGTGCACCCCAGTAGCGCTGCCTGGATACCAGCCAGTCCCGGAGCCTGTATGTAACCTTGGGCTCCCCTGCATTCATGCCCTGAAGCTTTTTTACAATGGCGGTCTTCGCCTCTTCGGAGGTAAGTCCGTCAAAACCGCAGCTTCCCGTCAGGATACCGTATTGGGTGAACGGGAGCGAATCGTCAACTCCCTCAGCACCCTTTATGACGCGCTTTATCGGGAGATTATATTTTGTGGCAAATTCATAGTCCCTCTCGTCATGGGCGGGAACCGCCATCACGCAGCCAGTGCCGTAGCCGGCGAGAACATAATCCGCAATCCAGATCGGTACCTTTTCTTCCGTAAGCGGATGCACAGCATAAGCACCGGTAAAGACACCGGTCTTTTCCCTCACGGTGGACATTCGGTCTATCTCGGATACCTTGGCCACGGCTTCCCTGTAGTCGTCCACCGCCCTGCGGCACTCGGGAGTGGTTATTTTGTCCACCAGATCATGCTCAGGCGCGAGCACAACATAAGTTACACCATATAGGGTATCGGGCCTTGTGGTGAACACCCTGAATGAAAGGTCGGTTCCGGCCACCTTGAACTCGATTTCCGCTCCTTCAGACCTTCCTATCCAGTTCGTCTGGATTTTCTTTGTCTTTTCGGGCCAGTCCAGCTTCGGAAGATAATCAAGAAGCTCCTGGGCGTATTTTGTTATTCTGAAGAACCACTGGGTGAGGTTTTTCCTGGTAACCTCTGACCCGCAGCGTTCGCAGCGGCCCTCGATTACCTGCTCGTTTGCCAGCACCGTCTTGCAGCTGGGACACCAGTTGACCGGCGCCTTTTTCCTGTACGCCAGGCCATGCTTGTAGAGCTGGAGGAAAAGCCACTGGGTCCACTTGTAATATTCGGGAAGGCATGTAATGACCTCGTAATCCCAGTCAAATGTTGCACCCATCCTCCTCAGCTGCTCTTCCATCGTGGCTATGTTCTGCATGGTGGAATCCTTGGGGTGAATACCGGTCTTAATGGCATAGTTTTCTGCAGGAAGTCCGAAGGCGTCAAAGCCCTGGGGATGGAACACATTATATCCCTGCATGCGCTTCATGCGGGCCCATGAATCGGCAAGGCCGAAATTGAACCAATGTCCGGTATGAAGTTTTGCTCCTGACGGATAAGAAAACATCTCAAGGCAGTAGAGCTTCTTGTCCATCCTGTTTTTGTCGAACTTGTAGAGCTTAGTCTCTTCCCATTTCTTCTGCCATTTCCTGTCTATTTCCACTGAGTATGCCATGGCAAAATCCTCCCAAGCTAAAATTTGCATAACTTCGGCGGGGCTCTCCCGCTTTATGGGAAACCCCCGATATATGAAAAAGAACATGAGCGGTTTTCAGGAATTGGCCGCCTGAACCTCGTCCACAGGAACGTCCCTGCCGTCCTGCCAGAGGCGCTCAAGTCCATAGAATTCCCTGTCTTCTTCGAGGAAGATATGAACGACGATGTCACCGTAGTCCATGAGTATCCAGCGTGCGCTCCCGTAGCCCTCACGGCGGAGACACTGTATGCCGTGCTCACTGAGCCTATCCTCCACATTGTCCGCCAGGGTCTGGGTATGGGTTGTGGAGGTGCCGCTCGCTATGATGAAATACTGGGCTATCGTCGTAAGATGGCTGATGTCGATGGCCTTCACGTCCCGGGCCTTCTTTTCCTGCAGCGCCTGAACCGCCAGTTCAAAAACCTGCTCGTTATTCATTAATCCGATTCCTTCCCTCCGCTACAAAGATGGTCAAAAGCCGGCCAAAAGTTTTCATGATATTATACCATATATTATTAGTCGGCTTCTATTCAATCTTTCAGTTCATGCCTCCCATCTTGCGAACGTGCCGCATGGAAGAACCAGGCCGGTGCCTTCTATCGGAAGGCCGACCTCTCCATGGGTCACCCTGCCGCCGAACCTCTTTTTTATGACAAGTTCCAGGATATTTGCCGATACCTGCGAGGAAAACCCCGTGGTATAGGAATTCAGCAGAAAAAAGAGCGGCTTTTCCGACATTACATCCTTAAGGGTTTCCACCAGTGAAAAAAGGGCGTCCTCCAGCTTCCAGACCTCGCCCTTCGGTCCCCTTCCGTATGAGGGCGGGTCCATGATGACTGCATCATACTTTCTGCCGCGCCTTATCTCACGCTGAACAAACTTGAAGCAGTCATCCACGATGTATCTCACGGGCCTGTCCGCCAGTCCTGAAAGGCTGATGTTCTCCTTGGCCCAGCTGACCATGCCCTTTGAGGCATCCACATGGCATACCGAGGCACCCGCCGAAAGGCATGCGCAGGTTGCGGCTCCCGTATATGCAAACAGGTTAATCACATTGACAGGCCGTCCCGCTGAACTGATGGTCTTCATCATCCAGTCCCAGTTCACGGCCTGCTCGGGAAAAAGCCCGGTATGTTTGAAGCCGGTGGGCTCCACCCTGAAATTCAGATTGCCGTAAGATATTGTCCAGCTTTCGGGCAGGGGCTTTTTGAATTCCCATTGTCCTCCGCCGCTCTTGCTTCTGTGATAGTGGCCGTGGACATTCTCGCGTACCTTCGGCGGTTTTGTCCATGGCCATATGACCTGCGGGTCAGGCCTCCGCAGTATATACCCGTTCCAGTATTCGACCTTTTCTCCGTCTCCTGCATCAAGTATCCTGTATTGTGTCCATTTGTCCGCTACAAGCATGTTCATTACCTCAATCGTGATTGCTTCTATTATTGCCGTCCCGGGTCCCCGTTAAACCTCTTTTCTGTCCTACAGCCCCAGCAAACGGAGGATTGCAGTGCCTGCCGGATTGCCGGCAAGCATAAGGCCTATTGCCGTATATACCAGCAAAACAAGGACGAGTCCGGGAATGCCGAGAAGCAGCCCGCCTGCAGCCTTTTCATTCCTTACGGGCAGCTTTACCTTTTCCGCCGTAACATTACGGACAGCTACCAGCAGTCCGAAAATGACAACCAGGCAGACAATGAATATTATAATCGCGGGCAGAATCAGGCTGTTAAGGAATTCAGGGACTGACATCCCGTACTGCTCAGCTATTTCTGCGAATTCGGACGATTCAAAAGGATCGGCCATCTGCTGTGCCAGGTCCGTGCCCTCAATACCCTTCAGGCTGTAATATGTAATAAGCGTGATAAGCCCGTTGTTCATGAAATGAAGAAGCATTCCGCAAAAGATTGAGCCGGTCCGGTATACCATATAGGCCGAGACCAGACCGATGAGCGTCTGTGCGGCAAACCTCTGGAAATCAAAATGGAACAGCCCGAAAAGAAGGCCGCTCAGGAATATGGCCCATCCGACCCCCATTCTCTCAAGCCCTCTCTGAATAAAGCCCCTGAAAAGAAGTTCCTCGCAGACCGCCGGAACCACTCCCACAAGAAACACGGACCAGAATATGCCCTTGCTCATCAGGGGTGTTACCCCGTCACTTATAAGAAGCGATCCGAAGGCATTCCTTATAAGGATGAGGGCAACCAAGCCGGCACAGGTGGCAGCTATCAGCATCACGGGGCCTATCATCAGTGTAAGAAGCACTTCGACGGGCCTGGGCATTTTTAACCGGAAAGTCTGCCTTATGCTGAGATGTCTTGCCTTTGCAAGGAGAATCGGAGGAAGCGCGATAATCAGAACTTCGGAAAGAACGACATACAGGTAATCCGGAAGGCCTGCATCGGCGAGCAGGCCGCCGACGAAGATGAAAAGTACGGCGGCTATCGAGTACATCAATCCGGAGTCCCTCGTATCGGGAAGTCTTTGTTCTAAAACTTCGGTTTCCATCTTCCTACCTCACTTTTTTCATTTTATTCCTTCATCCGGTTTCCGGAAACCGTCCGGACAGCCATGACTGCCTTCATCCCCGAATCCGGATATCCCGCTGCGCCAATCCCGTCAGCCATGAAGTATGCCTCCGGCCTGGCCCCGCTGATTTCCCGGAATCCGTAAAAGTATTAATTCTTCACATTTACCAATCATTATAACACTTTATTTACGGTATGGAAAATCCCGATATGGCCACAATCGCTTGCAACATAGAGGGAAGTTTGGTAGCATACTATTTAAGGACGGCTAAGCCTGTTTTTATTGCTGGGCCTGCCGCCCATTCCCGGTAATTTCAAGGAGATGAAAACATGCCCGACCCATTGCCTGAACGGCAGGATTTGGACGATTATCTGAAATGCGACGACATAATTGACTATGACAATCCGCTTGTCAGGGAAGCGGCGGAACAGATTACCGAAGGTCTCAGGGACACTGTTTCAAAAGCACAGGCAATATACGAATTTGTAAGAGATCATATTTTCCATTCCTTTCATATCAATGCCACCAGCATAACCATCAAAGCATCAGAAGTGCTGGAAAAGGGACACGGAACTTGCTATTCCCAGGCACATCTTCTTGCAGCCCTCATGAGAGCTGCGGGAATTCCCTGCGGACTGTGCTATCAGATAAGGAAGGACAGGGACGATCCCGAGGGGCGTCTGATAGTCCATGGCTACAACGCGGTCTATATTGAAGAAATCCACAAATGGATACGCCTTGATGCCAGCAGGAGCATCGATGAATATGACCAGCCGTTTGATTTTGAAAAGGAAGCATCCGAACTCGAGGTGGATGTTGCTGCGGGCGAAGTCGATGATCCTGTAGTCTACATAAACCCGAGCAGAAGAATCATCAAAGCCCTTAAAAAGTATGAAACCGTTGATGAACTGAAGAAAAACATGCCAGGCAGGTATTGATGCGAATGCCTGCCGGATTGACCTTTGCCCGATTCAAGGTCGAATTTTATGCGGCATAAAAATAAAGCCTGCGGTCGGATGCCGCAGGCCAAAGGCATATGGCCGGATCTCCGGTCATTCTGTTTACTGTTTTTCACCGTCCAGTTCTTCATGGGCTTGTCTTACCGTTTTCTTAATGTCGATTTCGGGTTCATGGCCCGTTTTCCCGCATGAAAGATACAGCAGGTATTCGATATTTCCTTCGGGCCCTTTTACCGGCGACCAGGTAAGCCCGCTTACGGAAAATCCGGTGACTTCGGCCGCCGATATGACTTCTCTTATCACTTCCTCGTGAACAAGCGGGTCCCTGACGACACCCTTTTTCCCCACCTTTTCGCGCCCGGCCTCGAACTGGGGCTTTATCAGGCAGACAGCACGGCCGTCTTCTTTAAGGACAGCCCTGAGCGGAGGAAGTATGAGCTTCAGCGAAATGAAAGAGACATCCGCAGTGCCGAAATCCACCGGTTCACCGATATCCTCCGGCCTGACATACCGGAAATTGGTTCTTTCCATGCAGACTACCCTGGGATCGTTCCGGAGTGAGAAGGCAAGCTGGCCATAGCCCACATCGACGGCGTATACCTTCTTTGCTCCGTTTTTCAGCATTACGTCGGTAAAACCGCCGGTGGACGCTCCCACATCAATGCATACCAGGCCGTTAAGGTCTATGCCGAAAACCCTGACGGCCTTCTCCAGCTTGAGCCCGCCCCTGCTGACATAGGGAACGGGATTTTCCTTTATGGTTATGGATGATTCCGGGTCGCACATAAAGCCTGCCTTGTCTACCCGCTGGCCGTTGACAAAAACAGAGCCGGCCATGATGGCCCGCCTGGCCTTTTCCCTGCTTTCAAAAAGCTTCTTTTCCACAAGTATCACATCAAGACGTTCCTTACCCATATCCGTCCTCCCTGTTTGCTTGCGACACCGAAGAAATCCAGTATGCGTTCCCGCATGGAAGCCGGATCAAGGCCGTATTTCATGTATATCTCCTCCCGGGAACCGTGGGGTATGGGCTCATCCGGAAATCCCAAAAGAAGGGCTCTGGCGGATATCTGCTCCTCGTTTATGAATTCAAGGACAATGCTGCCGAAGCCTCCGCTTGCGATGCCGTCCTCCATTACCACTACCCGTCCCGTTTTTTCCATGGACTGCCTCAGGAGCGTTTTGTCTAAAGGCTTTATGAACCTCGGATTTATGATTTCGCAGCTTAATCCTTCATCTTCCAGAAGTTCGGCGGTTTTAACCGCTGCCGGGAGGAAATTTCCCACGGCAATTATCGTAATATCGTTTCCAGGCCTTACAACCAGTCCCTTTCCGTATTTTACGGGATGCTGCAGGCCGTCGGTTTCGTGCCCGGCCCCGCGCGGATACCTTATCGCTATGGGGCCTTTGTGTTTCAGCACCGCATATTCGAGCATCATTTCAAGTTCCAGCGGTGATGCAGGCGCCATAAGGGTGAAGTTGGGCATGGTCCTGATATAGGCTATATCGTAAATCCCCTGATGGGTTTCTCCGTCCTCCCCCACTATTCCGGCCCTGTCTATTGCGAACACCACATGGAGGTTCTGAAGCGCCACATCATGGAGCATCTGGTCATAGGCCCGCTGCAGGAAGGTTGAATATATGGCCACAACAGGTATCATGCCGCCCCTGGCAAGCCCTGCGGCAAATGTAACGGCATGCTGCTCTGCTATGCCCACGTCGAAGAATCGGCGTGGATAAGCCGCCTTGAACGGGTTAAGTCCCGTACCGTCGGGCATGGCGGCAGTGATTGCCGCAATGCTGCGGTTTCTGGCTGCAAGCTCGCATATCTTCCTTCCGAAGACCTGGGAATAGCTTTCGCCGCCGCTGGATTTAAGCTCTCCGGTTTCAACCTCGAAGGGGGCAATGCCGTGAAAGATACTGGGTTTTTCTTCGGCAAACCTGTAGCCCTTCCCCTTTACCGTGCAGACATGGACAAGTATCGGGCCCTTCATGGTCCTCACATGCTCAAGAACGGTAATGAGCTCCTTCAGGTCATGCCCGTCAATCGGACCGAAATACCTGAACCCGAGGTCCTCGAAGAACATTGACGGCACAAAAATGCTCTTCAGGGTTGCCTTAAGGCGGTGAAGGGTCTTTCTCACACGTTTTCCCGTTTTGGGAAGCTTTGTGTCTATCAATGACTGTATGGATTCCCTTGTCTTGTAATAGAAGGGTCTTGTGCGTATGCGGCTCAGATACCGCGACAGGCCTCCCACATTGGGAGCTATGGACATGCCGTTGTCATTCAGGATGACCAGGATGTTCGTTTTGGAATTGCCTGCATCATTCAGGGCTTCAAAGGCCATTCCGCCGGTTAAGGCACCGTCGCCGATGACTGCGGCAACCGAATAGTTTTCGCCCTTCATGTCGCGGGCCCTTGCAAGGCCCAGGGCTGCAGATATGGATGTGGAGCTGTGACCTGTGTTGAATGTGTCATATATGCTTTCTTCGGTTTTGGGAAAGCCTGAAATTCCGCCCAGCTGCCTTAATGTTCCAAACCTGTCCTTCCTGCCGGTAAGTATTTTATGGACATAGGTCTGATGTCCCACATCCCATACTATCTTGTCCCTTGGGGTGTCAAATACGCGGTGGATGGCCAGGGTAAGTTCCACAACACCCAGGTTGGATGCAATATGGCCTCCCGTTTTTGAAACGGTGTTTATGAGAAATTCGCGTATTTCACAGCACAGGGCTACGAGTTCCTCCATGCTGAGCTTCTTTATGTCCTCAGGTCCTGATATCCTGCTGAGGATACCCTTGGATTCATTGTCTGAAATCAACCGGAACACCTCTTGTTTCTTTTCCGCAAATCAAGATATGAAAGCAACCTGCCCACACGGTAAACTATATAGTTGCTGTTGCTGATGCCTATATTCTTGGCGAAAGCTTTTCCTCCCACCGTAAAGGCTGCAATCAATGCGCCGGTAACCGTCTCTATGACCGAAATGTTCTCTCCTGATGAGAACAGCCTGTAAACCATGGAGGTTGCCGCAACGCCGCTTACCACTCCGCAGATGTCTCCTATAACGTCATTGCAGAAGCTGGACACGCGTGAAGCGTTACGAAGCAGCATAAGTGCCTGCTTTGCCCCTCTTATCTTTTTTGATGCCATTGAATGGAAGGGGGTTTCATCGGCTGCGGTCACCGCAACGCCAATCACATCGAACAGCACCCCTGCGGCTATGATTACCAGCACCACAATAAATGCAACAGCAGGCTCGGCAGAGCCGAGAATACCCGATGAAGCAAACAGGACAAGCACTGACAGGGCAAAAGAAACGCAGGTAATAAAAATCCCCCATAGAACATGCCTTTTTTCGAAACCTGATTTCCTTTTCACCGGGATGTTCCGCCTGGAGGTCCTTTTTCCGTCTTTCTGCCTTATATGCTTTTTCCCGTTGTTTTTTCCGTCAAACATCAATCACGCTTTCGTGCCGGTCAGTATTAAGGAGAAACGCCCGAACGTTTCTCCCGATAACAGTCAAACAAAAACAGGATGGCAGTATTCCGAGTAAATTCTGCGTCTTAGGTCAGGCAGGTTTTCCCCGGCAGGAACCGGAACGTCGCCGGTCCGGCGGTTTCCCTTTACTCCCGCCGTTGGTAGGTTGCCCGTCCCAAGGCCTGATTGCCACTAAGGACACACCTTAATCCCCGGAATACCTGGATAACAACAGCCTAGGGGCTTTCCCCGGGAGTCTTACCTGGTTCTAGCCTCTTTTGCACGGAAGGTTTCAAGCAGCAATAATGTCCGAGTGCCGGCCAGCACTCAGACATCTGTTCCGCTATCCTCCTGTCCGCACTCAAGGCAGGCTACACTGTTCACAGCATCATGAGAGATACCGCAAAACAGGTTCTTCCCCCGACGTAGTCAAGATTGCCCAAATATTATGCGCTGAATCTGTCTCCCACGTATGGGGGTCTCCGCGGTAAAGGGGTCCTCACCTGCATGCCGTTGCAGGCTGCCCCTAAACCTTAACTCCCAGCACCAGCCCATTACTGGGCGTAACAAGCCGGCACCAGGAACTTCATCGATATGCCCTTTAACGGATTTTTAGGCCCGTCTTCGAACCAGGCAGTACTGACTAGGATACTGCGCCATCCTGATTATCCGTAGTGATTATTATACATTAAACCAGTATACTATGCAAAGGCCAATGCTACCAGTATACCCAGCGCGGCTCCCGCGAACACTTCAACGGGCGTATGGCCCAGAAGCTCCTTTAAAACCTTTTCGTGCCTGAACTCCTCAAACGAGTTTACAAGCTTGTTGAGCAGCGCAGCCTGTTTACCCGCAGCCCTGCGCACCCCTGCCGCATCGGCCATTACAATCATGGCAAACACGACCGAAAATGCAAAAATCCCTGAATCAAACCCGTACTGAAGTCCCATCATCGTTGCCAGGCAGACCGAAATGGCACTGTGGGAACTTGGCATCCCGCCCGAGCTTACAAATTTTCTGAAATCAACCTTCCCGGTTAAGGCGAGGTGATGCAGGAACTTGTAAAGCTGGGCCAGAAACCAGGAAAAAACGGGCAGTATCAGGGCCTTGTTGTTGACTATTTCCTTAAAGAGCGACACTTGCATCTCTCCGGTTATTTTTCCCTTTCAGCTATGAAAACAGCCGTATCGGCAAGAAATTCCGAATTCTCCATGCCTTCAAGGGCTTTCAATGCCTTTTCCACCGTTTCCTTCAGAAACTCCTTTGCCCTGTCTATCCCCAGCATTGTCACAAATGTTGACTTGTTGTTTTTTTCATCGCTTCCGGTGCTCTTTCCCAGCACATTCGCATCACCCTCGAAGTCAAGAAGATCGTCCTTTATCTGGAATGCCAGGCCGATATGCCGGCCATAGCTGTCCAGGGCATCCCATGTTCTTTTGTCAGCCCCGCATATCCTGGCGGACGAAAGAATGCTGGCACTTATCAGCGCTCCGGTCTTGAGCATGTGCATGCGGCACAGACCATCAAAGGTTATGGATGCGTTTTCGGACTCAAGGTCCAGCATCTGGCCGGCAATCATGCCCGAGGTTCCTGCCGCAGACATGATTATCCGGGAAGCCTCGGCCTTGCCGGCCGGGTCCTTGCGGTCCACCAGCACAGCATTAAGCATGATTTCACAGGCAGTGTTCAGGAGCGCATCACCCGCAAGGACTGCCGTTGCTTCGCCGAATACCCTGTGATTTGTGGGCCTTCCCCTTCTGAAATCATCATCGTCCATGCAGGGAAGGTCATCATGAATCAGCGAGTAGGCATGTATGAGCTCAATGGCGCATGCAAAGGGGAGGACATCCTGAAAATCGCCGCCCAGCATGTCGCAGACCGCAAGCGAAAGAACCGGACGCAGCCGTTTTCCGCCGGCCAGCAGGCTGTATCTCATGGCTTCAAAAAGCCTTTTTTCAGGAACATCCGGAACTCTTACGCAGCTTTCGAGCCATTTATCAACCTGTTTTTTGTAAGCGTCGTATTTTTCCTGATAGTTCATTCTTCCTCGTCAGGGCTGAATTCCTTCTCCCTGAACCCGTCCTTTCCTTCAACCAGAATTGTTATCTTCCTTTCGATTTCGTCCAGCTTCATATTGCACAGGCGCACAAGGCCAATCGCCTTTTCAAACACCTGTATGGACTGCTCCAGCGGAAGATCGCCCTTCTCCAGAACGGCAATTGCTTTTTCCAGCTCATTGGCAGCCTCTTCGTATGTAAGCTCCTTTTTGTCCTGATTCCCGGGTTTTTCAGGCATCTTTCCCACCCCGTTTCCCGTCATTGTTCCACTTTGTCGGGGAATGAATCAAGCACCCTGTCAAAAACCGCCGCAAACCTGCCGTCAGCCACCCTGACGGATATTCTTTCCCCGGCAGTCATGTTCTTCACTGATTTTATCACGCTTCCGTCTTCCTTCTGGGCAATGGCGTAGCCGCGTGACAATACCGTAAGCGGGCTTAGTGCATCAAGCCTTCCCGCCAGACCGGCAAGACGTGAACGCTGTTTTTCCAGTCTTGTTTTTGTTATGAGAGTCAGTTCCCTGAGCTTTCCGTCAAGCTGCTGCCTCAATGGGTCAACACGCTCGTAGGGCCGTGCGATGCACCTTGAGGATGAAAGCCGGGAAATTCTTTCCCTTTCACGCTTAAGCCGCATAAGAAGGCTGTTTGCCAGGTTTTTCTCATATATCATTAGCCGCTCCTTCAGCACCTTCTTCTCAGGCACCGCAAGTTCGGCCGCTGCGGAAGGCGTCGGCGCCCTCAGGTCGGCTACAAAATCGGATATGGAAAAATCGGTCTCATGACCGACGGCGGAGATGACAGGGATTTCTGATTCATAGATGGCCCGGGCAAGGCCTTCGTCGTTGAACGGCCAGAGGTCCTCAATGGATCCTCCGCCCCTGCCGATGATGATGACATCCACGTTTTTCTTTTCATTGAAATACCTGATGCCTGCGGCAAGCTGCGGTGCTGCATCGCTTCCCTGGACAGGAGAGGGATATATTATTACCCTGACATTCGGATACCGTCTCTGAAGAATATTCAGCATGTCCCGTATGACTGCGCCGGTAGGGGATGTGACTATCCCTATAGCCCTCGGCAGCTTCGGAATTGGCTTTTTGTGCTCCTGTGCAAACCAGCCCTGAGCTTCGAGCCTGCGTTTAAGCTGCTCAAAAGCCAGGTACAGGCTTCCGGTGCCGTCGGGCTGCATCTCCTCCGCATACAGCTGGTAGGTTCCGCCGGGCGGATATACCGATACATATCCCCTGACAATAACCTTCATGCCCTCTTCGGGCATGAACCTCATGCGCATATTGTATGTGCGGAACATGACGCACTTTATAACCGCATTGCTATCCTTCAGGGAAAAATACATGTGCCCGGAACTGTGGAGCTTGAAATTTGATATCTCCCCGGTGACCGTAACGTTGGAAAGCAGCATGTCGCTGTCGACAAGCTGTTTTATATAGGCAGTAAGTTCACTTACCGTAAGACTGTTCATCATTGTTTAACCTCTCGGCCTGCCGGGATACTTCATCCCATACCTTTCCCAGAATGCCGTTGACAAAGGTTTTCGACTGTTCACCGCTGTATTTCTTGGCCATCTCCACGGCCTCGTTGATTGACACGTTTACGGGTATGTCGTTCCTGTAGAGCATTTCATATATGCTAAGGCGCATTATTGCAAGGTCCACCTTGGGCATCCTGGAAATGTTCCAGCCCTTTGCATGGCGCGAAATATAGCTGTCAATCTCCTCCCGGTTCCTTACCGCACCGCGGACCACATCCTCGATGTAGTCCCGGTCAGCGGAATCGATGATTTCCTCTTCCTCCATATATGTCTGCATCAGTTCGCCCAGGTCATCGCTCCGGACCTGGGTCTGATAAAGAAGTTTCATGGCATGCTCGCGTGCTTGTCTTCTTCCCAATACCGTTTCCTCCAAAACTATATTCTGGTTTGAACAAAGCGATACGGCTATGGTTTTCCTGACTGAAACCTTAGGCATATTATAGCATATCATACTCCTCATCAATGAGGTTCTTTCAGCGCTATATAAAAAATTCTCTCTTCCCCGGGGGAAGGAGGGTCGAAGTTTAAGCATCCGAATCTTCCGGCAAGTTTAAGTTTTGCACCGGCGAGGGCATCCCTGATTTCCTCGTCGGTATAGGCCCGCTCAACGTGGGTTTCGTCAAACCTGGCATAAAGGTTTCCGCGGGTCTTCGTGAAAAACGTAAGGTCAAAGGTGCACAGCCTCGTTGACGGGTCGTATGTATTGTTCCATATCCAGGCTACGTCCTCGCTTATCTCGTAAAACGTGTTCCCGGCAAGTATCCTGGAGAGCTTGTATTCGCTGTTTATGTCAAAGATGAATATCCCTCCGGGGTTGAGATACATATGGATAAGGCTGAAAACGCGCTCAAGGTCGCTTTTCTCGGTTATGTAGTTGATGGAATCCAGCATGCATATTACTGCGTCGACAGTACCGTAAAGCTCAAATCTGCGCATGTCCTGGTTGATGAAAAGTATGTCGAGCCCATGCTTCAGTGACTTTTCCTTCGCCTGCGAGAGCATGTCGCATGACAGGTCCAGCCCTATCATGTCATACCCTCTTTTTGCAAGCTCAACCGTAAGGCTTCCAGTGCCGCATGCCAGTTCCAGCACAAGCCCGGGTTTTTTCCCGAATTTAAGAAAGGCTGATTCAAGATAATCAGCCCACTTGTCATAACGGATATCCTGCGTCAGCCTGTCATAGACCTCTGCAAATCTTCGGTACATCTGATCACCCTGTCTGGACGGATTTTTTCCTGCGTGACAATAAGCCGCCGATACGGCCTGTCTCTTTAGGACTCAGGCTTTTCCACCCATGCTCCCGGATTTTCTCATACAGACCCAGCTCCTTGGCTATTTCAAGTTTGAGCTGCTCGTCCTTTTTTACCATCTGCATCACCCCACGGGATATTATGGCCAGCCGTTCCCATGGGTATACAATTCCGGCGGAAGCATGTAAAGCTTACTGAATGATGTTTTTTACCTCCCTTATCGCCGCCTGGAGCTGATTGTCCCTGTCATGAGGAATATCATCAATCGATGTGCTTCTGAACTCCTCATTCAGTTCCACTTCCACATCGGGCTCAACTCCGACGCCCTGAATGTTTTTGCCCGACGGTGAGAAATACGTGGCAATCGTATATTTCAGTCCGCCTCCGTTGGAAAAGCCAGTGTCAATCTGCTGCACCAGTCCCTTGCCGTATGTCTTTTTCCCTACAATCACAGCCCTTCGGTAATCCTTGAGGGCGGCAGACATTATCTCGGAAGCACTGGCACTGTATTCATTCACTATAACGCCCATCGGTATATCAATATAATTGCTGTCCGAAACCTCTTCGCGCCTGTTGCCGTACCTGTCCTCCACATATACTATCAGGCCGCTCGGAAGCAGTGAATCGCAGATTTTTACAACCTGGCTGTAGTCACCGCCCGGATTGCTTCTCAGGTCCACAACAACCCCTCTGGCTCCCTGTGCAATGAGGCTGTTCAGATTTGCCATAAAATCATTGTAAACATCATTGTCAAACTGCTTTATACGCAGATATCCTATACCGTCATCCAGCATCTCGCTTGAAACATAGGATACATTAATGTTCTGCCTGGTGACCCGGAAATCGATATATTCCATCGTTGACTCACGAAAAACCGTTATTGTCACGACGGTTCCGGGCGTACCCTTTATCTTTTTCACAATAAGTTCAGGGTCTTTCAGGTCGGTTACGTCCTCATTGTCCACCTTTACAATCTTGTCACCTATCTTGATTCCTGCTTCCTTTGCCGGTGAATCCGGGAAGACATCGGATACGGTGAGAAGAAAGTTCTCATCCATGCCGACCAGAACACCTATGCCGCTGTAATTGCCCGAGGCGTCCTCCAGGAACTCCTGCATCTCCTCAGGGTCATAATACACTGTATAGGGATCGTCCAGAGCCCCGGCCATGCCCTTGATTGCTCCCTCGAACAGCTTGTTTACATCCACAGCCTTGTAATACCTGGCTTCAAGCAAATCCTTTACCCGATTGAATGCCTCTATATTTTTAATGTCCACATCGTCCTCATCAAAGAATACCGCATACTGCTGCTTGAACCAGCTGCTCAGGGGACGCGAGACAAAATTCTTCCACGAAACGAGGGTTCCCACAGAGACGATATATCCGGCAAAAAAAGAAACCGCCGAACAGATGAGTATGATGGCCACAATTTTAACGACCGATTTATTCTTCATAACGCATCCCTTTCCAAGCCTCAGCGTTCTGACAATTTTTCAGGCAGACACGCTTTCCATTTTACATCCTATGTGTTCACCACGGCAATAATGTGCTCAACTAAAAAGGATACCCAAACGGATATCCTTTTATCAACCGGGATATTTCTGAATTTTACTGGGGTGTTACGTATTTCAGCGGGTCCACGCTTTCACCGTTCACCTTCACAGTGAAGTGAAGGTGCGGTCCAGTTGCCAGACCGGTGGCTCCCACTTTCGCAATAACATCACCTGCCGAAACCGTCTGGCCTTCCTTAACAAGAATGCCGCCGTTCATTATGTGAAGATACAGCGTCGCTATTCCTCCGCCATGGTCTATTATTACGGTGTTGCCTCCGCCGCCGCTGCGCCATCCGGCCCAGATTACCTTTCCGCTGGCCGCGGCATGGATATATGTACCCTGGGGAGCGCTTATGTCAATTCCGCTGTGGAATTTGTATACCTTAAGAATCGGGTGAAGCCTGTTGCCGAAATAGGAGGATATGTGGGTATAGCCGGGAAGCGGCCACTGCATCTTACCGCCGATATATTTTCCGGAGGAACTCAGTTTTTTGATGAGTTCTCCCAGTTCCTTGTCCTCCTTCTCCAGCTGGTCCTCCTGCTGGGCTATCTTTTTGAGCATTTCCTCATTGGCTTTTATCTGCTCTTCAGCCTTTGAGCGGGAGACCTCAAGTGCCTGCAGTTCTTTCAGGCTCTGTTCGAGCTGCTCCCTTGCATTCTGCTCTTCCTGCTCTTTCAGTACCTTCAGGTTCTCTATTTCCTCTTTCTTTGCCTTAATACTGTCAATCAGGTCCTGATCGGCTTTGGAGATAACCTTCATTGTATGGAGGCGGCGGAAAAGTTCATCCATGTCATCGCACTGGGCAAGCTCAATGCTATCTGCGCCAATCCTCGAACGGACATAAAGTACAACCAGCCTTTGCTGAAAAAGCTTCAGCTGCTTGTCATACTCGGCTTCTGCTTCCTTTATGGCTTCATCAAGTGTCTTTATGGCCTCCTCGATTTCCTTAATCTTTGCCTCTATCTGGGCTTTTTCATATCCCTTTGCCTCAAGCTCTGCAATTATGCTTTCACGTACCTGCCTGTTGTTGAGCAGGGTCTGGGATACCTGTTTTTTCTGCTGCTGCAGCGCTTTCATCTGGCTCTGTACCTTTTTCTGCTGGGCTTTGACGTCATCCAGGGTGCCGGCCCTTGCAACCAGTCCCATCGGTATTATGAGACAAATTGCCAGAAAAAAGGCCATTATCCTTTTTGTCATATGTATCCGCCTCCGCACATGATGGTTGTTATCAGCAAAGCCATTGTGCAAAATATGTAACCTGCAGGTTTAAATATATCATTTTTTTGGCAATCTGACAACGTTTTAGTGTCATATTGGTGAATATGAATGCATATGTTCGGGCTGTAACGTAATTTCAGACATTAAGGTGCTTGCGCACCGACATAAAGCTTCCCAAAACGCCAATGCTCATTCCGAAGAGAACATTGACCAGAAGTATCCTGACGGAAAACCGGCCGAATTCCATCAGCTGCAGGTCGGACATCATTAAGCTGCTGAAAAGTGAAGTCAGGCCGTTCTTAATCCAGTCATAGGCCTCATAGGTGAGGAAATACGAGAGCAGCGCTCCCAGAAAGCCTATTATCATGCCCTCTATTATGAAGGGAAAACGTATGAACCAGTCGCTGGCCCCCACATATTTCATTATTTCTATCTCTTTCCTTCTGGCGAAAACAGTAAGCCGGATGGTGTTGGATATCAGAAGGACCGATATCATCATAAGAACCGCAAGCACAAAAACAGCCACGTAATTGAATACCCTTACGATGCCGGTAATCTTCTCCAGTTCCTGCTTGGGATATGTTATCCAGTCAGGGTCAACTCCGCTGAATTGTTTGAGCTTCGCTATGAATTCGTCGCTGTCATTTTGGTCCGCCAGGGTGACAAAATAACCCTCTGCAAAATTCTCCGCAGTAAGGCCTTCCATCAGGGATTCGTCCTGCAGGTCCTTTTTTGCGTTTTCATATGCCTGCTCCCTGGATTCGTATTCATATTCAGCCACCACGCCGTTCTCCTTGCTCTTTTCTATGAACATGGCCACTTCTTCCTGCTCAAGCGCGCTGGCATCAACCTTAAGGTAGAATTTTACCTGAAGGTCCTGCTTCCTCGCCTCAAGGTTGGTGATAACGTTGACAATGAACATGAGAACAAGGCCAAGCACAAAAAGGGTGGTGGTTATGGTCACCAGTGATGCAAACGACATCAGTTTATTCTTGTAAACATTCGCCGCGCCTTCTCTGGCAAGCAGTCTCAGTGTCCTAATTTTCATTTGTATACAAACCTTTCTTAACGTCGCTGACAAGTTCTCCCCTGTCGAGGGTTATCACGCGCTTTTTCATGGCATCCACAATGCTTTTTTCATGTGTGGCGACAATCACGGTGGTCCCCCGCTGGTTTATCTCGTCCAGAAGTTCCATGATTTCAAGGGAGGTTTTGGGGTCAAGATTTCCGGTAGGCTCGTCGGCAATAAGAACGGCCGGATTGTTCACAAGGGCGCGCGCAAGGGCAACCCTCTGCTGTTCACCGCCTGAGAGCTGATTGGGATATGCCTTGGCCTTTTTCCCCAGGCCCACGAGTCCCAGTGCAAGCGGAACCTGCCGCCTTATTTCGCGGGGCTGGGCTTCAACTATCTGCATTGCGAAAGCCACATTCTCATAGGCCGTTTTATTGGGGAGAAGGCGGAAATCCTGGAATACAATGCCCAGGCTTCGCCTCAGATACGGAATTTCTGATTTGGGCATGTTATGTACGCTGTATCCGTTGACATACACTTCCCCCTCATCGGGGGTCTCCTCGTGCATTATCAGTTTCAGAAAAGTGGATTTGCCCGACCCGCTGGCACCGATGATAAACACGAATTCCCCCTTCTCGATGTTTACGGTAACATTTTTAAGGCCGACGGCACCATTCGGGTAAATCTTCGTGGCGTCTATGAACCTTATCAAATATGGTCCCCCCAGAAACGGGATGGCATCTATTTGGAAACCTCATCAAGATAACGCTTGACCATCATCGCCACCTTGAAATAGATAGCGTCATCAAACTTTCTCAAATCCATCCCTGTAAGTTTCTGAATCTTGTCAAGACGGTAGACCAGGGTATTCCTGTGGATGAAAAGCTGCCGCGACGTTTCGCTGACATTCAGGTTGTTCTCGAAGAATTTCTGGATGGTCATCATGGTTTCGGCATCGATGCTCTCCAGAACGCCTTCCTTGAAAACCTCATTGAGAAACAGGCGGCAAAGTGTGGTGGGCAGCTGGTAGATCAATCGTCCTATTCCCAGATGGTTGTAATCAACTATATTCTTGTCGGACTCAAAAATCTGGCCGATTTTCAGGGCTGTCTGGGCGTCCTTGTAGGAACGCGCCACGTCCTTGAGGGATTCGGCCACTGTTCCGATTCCGATTTTTGCCTTTATCATCAGCTCACTGCTTAAGGTATCAATGATTATGCGGGCCTTTTTATGGATTTCCTCATCGTCTTCCCGGTCCTTGAGTTCCTTGATGAGAACTGTGTTCTGGTCATCAAGGAGGATGATGTAGTCCTTGGTGTTGTTCGGGAAGAGGCTCTGAATGATATTGTAGGCGAAGAGTTCACGGGTTTTTTCAGTACTGATGAGATAGACTATTCTTTTTGCGTCGGTTTTGATTCTGAGTTCTTTCGCACGGATGGTTATGTCACCCGGCAGGATATTGCCCAGAAGAATATTCTTCATGAAATTGTTGCGGTCATACTTTTCATCATAGTAAAGTTTGGCATTCTCAAGGCTTATGGCAATCAGTTCGGCGTACTTCTTCCTGTCCGGATGATCGCTCACAAGGTATAGCACAAAATCCAGACGCCCGTTGATTTCAATCTTTTTCATCACAAGTCCGGGCTTCTCGGTATACATGGCATTGGACGTAAGAAAATCTGAACACTGGTCGTGAATCATTCCTATTTCTTCTTCAATTGTGCTCGCGATCACAGTGCCGTTCGCGTCTGTAATGCCAAAATCGCACCCGATTGTTTCACGGATTTTTGATATTACTGACTGAAACACTTTGAATGCCAATTGGATTACCCCGCTTGTCTTTTAAGATTCATGTTACATTATACAACAATTTCTCGCCTGCAGACAATGCTTTCATGTCAATCTGCCGATTTTCATGAAAAATGCGCGCAAATCTCAGTCGTTCACCAGAATGCACTCGGAAAATACCGTTTTTATTGTATTGAGCAGTTCCTTGTTTTTGAATTTATCGGCATTATGGATAAAAATCCTGATAGGGGCGCATGTGAGCAAAAAACCAATCATGAAATCGTCGTCACGGATAATCGGCCTTCCTTTCTCCATCCCGTAGCTTCTTTTGATGTCCTCGGGAATTTCAAAGGGCTTTGTGCCCTCAACACGGTAGGAGCCGTCGCCGAGGGCGAAGACATGAAGCTCGGGAACCCTGGGGCACTGCATGCGTATGAAGGCTGAAAGAAGGTTTATATACTCTTCGTACTGCTTTTCAACAAAATATTCCCTCAGGGCCTTTTCAACCTCGGCTTCCAGTTCTTTTACGTATTCTCCGAGCCTGAAGGTGATGAATCCGTCCAGCGTAAGGCTGCTGGAGGTCCTGAGATATTCGGAAATCTTGTCTGAAATAAGCTTTCGCCGCTGGTTGATATATTCTTCAGCGGCATTTTCGGGATAGAGCCTTTTGCATGCAATGCGGCCTATCTCTTCAAGCTCGCTCCTTGGAAGACCTTCACATATGCGGCCTATGATTCTGGAAAGGATGTCCTTCTCATGGGACGTGAGGATGAAATCAGCCAGCGAATCAGAAATTTGCTGCAGAATCTGGCAGTATCTTCTGCCGTTTCTTCTCATGTATCCGCCTATTATGATGACCATGCTGTTTCCTTCATGGCGGATTCTGACTCCGTCCAGGGCGCTGAGTGCAATTCTTTTCTCGATATAGCGGGCTAATCCTTTAATATCCTTCATGTAGTCAACCCTGAAGGATGGCATTCTCTCACATCCTTTCAGGGGTAGTATATGTATCGCTTATTGTCCGTTATACGGTGCACAGCGGAACAAGACTTCCCAGATCCCGGACTTCGCCCTGTCCAAGGGATACGGGCGTTATGCCATGTTTTTCAAGAAAGTAAAGAATTTCCTCTGCACTGTCAAGCCGGCTGAAATCCCCGCAGAATGCGAGTTCATTTTCCGATATGAGGCCCGTTGCCCCTCCTATAAAGCCATAGTCATACCCCGGAAGGTATATGTGCCTCTGCGGCGGTATCAGCAGCACGTCAATACCTCTTTCGCGTGCGGCCCTGCAGATTCCCGGGTCGGAAGTTATGACGGCTTCCTCGTTCAGGATGCAGACAGAACATTTGGCATAGCCCTGATTAACGTGCGTTATCGTCTTTCCGGTCTTTACAAGCCAATTTATGACGGTTTCATCGGCAAAGCGCGTATTCAGGAACGCGTGGCGTCCAACGACCGCCACGTTATAGGGGATATCCAGCGGATAGCTTCCGCCGGGAGTACTTTTGCCGCGGATCATCAGAAACCCGATGTCTTTAAGCTGTCCGGCCAATTCAGGACATATGTCCGGCGCATGGACGATTACTCCCTCGCCCGGCATCATCATCTGCATGTCCGGGTGGCTTCTGACCGGGGCCGGAAGCTCCCGGATATCTTTTGTGCGTACGATAACCTTTACTTCTTTTTCAAGAAGGCAAGCCATTTCATCCGGGATTTCACCCGAAACGAGCATGGCGGCAACATGTTTTTCAGGTATATAGGGAGTTTTAAGAGGCCTCACCGTTTGCACCTCTTGCTGTCTTTTACTTAAAGTTTCCGGCGCACTGCCGTGAACTTTCACACTTAAACCTGAAAATGCATATTGTATTACATCCGCACCTCCAGCCTGCCGGCGGCATGTGCGGTTCTGATATACCGCGCCCGCCGAATCCTTTCGGCGAGCGCGGTCGGAATTTCATTCCACGTTCTCAAGTATATTAATAAGCTCACCAACAAACTCCATGGGAATGGCGAGCCCTTTCTGACTCGGACGGAATTCATCGCTCTTGGCGTCATACCAGAATGTTCTGATATCGATATATTCCCTGCCGTTCTTTTTTACGCGCTTGATATGAATCTCTTCGCGGCTGTTCTTGACGAATTTGCCCAGCATGACCTCTTCATCCCAGAAACCTGCCATAACTCGAGCCTCCCTTCTTTAAAAACCACGCTGAAACTAAAAACGGTAATATTATATCACACAAAATCCTTATAAATAATCACAAGGACGCCGAAATCAAGGCAATAACGGCGCAATTTCCCATGAAGCAATCCGGAAAAGCCGCTTGTCCAGCCGTGCGCGGCGATTTACAGGTTTTTCAGCGCATTAATTTCTTGTTAATTGTACAGAATATCGGGATGAAGGCGTAGAACGCGCCCGAAATTATTGTAAAGGAGTCGGGAGTATGAGAACACCAATTGACAGAATAGCACTTTTGCTGGTCATCATAGGCGCCCTAAACTGGCTGTTGGTAGGCCTTTTCCAATACGACCTGGTAGCAGCTATATTTGGTGGTTCAGCTACTTTGGGAAGCAGAATTGTATACTCCCTTGTGGGAGTAGCCGGACTGTATTCAATCAGTCTGCTATTCAGGGATGCGCCTGAAGTTGAATGACCTTGCGGTAACGGTTTCATTTATACATGGCAGATCTTCGGCCATGGGTCAGCATGCTGTCCCTTCCGGGACAGCTATGTTTTTCACAGAACCTTCTTCAGGCACATCCAATGCCTTAAGCTTTATTATTACCGACAGGCTTACACTGGAATCAAATTCAAGAGATGTCACAGAAAGGCCGTATGCAGTAAGGGCGTTATTGACATCCCTGATTATGCGTTTTTTGGCAATTTCACCTATAATGGTATCCATATTTCTCTCCCTGGAAGATAATCTCATGGATACCATTATAATATATTTCCCGTTTCTGTCTTTTATTTCATAATCATAATCTCTATGCGCCTGTTTTTCTGACGCCCTTCCGGCGTGCCGTTATCCGCTATGGGCCTGTACTCGCCGTTTCCCGTGGCCGTGAATCTGGAAGGATCAAGGTCCAGCTTTTCGGTGAAATACCTCACAACTGTGGTGGCACGGGCTGTTGAAAGCTCCCAGTTCGATTTGTAAACAGGAGTGTTTATAGGCACATTGTCGGTATGTCCCGAAACTATTATTTCGCTGTCCACATTCTTCAGAACCCCGGCTATCTGATTCAGCACAGGATAGGCCTCAGGCCTTATCTTCGCGCTTCCGGAATCAAAAAACACCTCCGATTCAAGCCGCATCAGTATGAAATCCTTGTCCTCAACAATCTCGACCTTTTTGCTCAGGCCTTGTTCTTCCGCGGCCTGACGCAGTTCTTCCTTTGCAATATCCAGTTCCTTTTCGCGAATCTGCCGTTCTGCGTCAACTATCAATTCCTCAGCGCTTTCTATGTATTTTTCCTTCTGGCTGGGCTTGTTATTGTCGCTAGGATTTACGAAATCAACGGTAAGAATGCTGTTGCCGCTCGAATTCAAAAGATAGTTTCCTGTTCCCATGTCAAGGAAAGAACTGGAAAACGACCTGGCCACATCGGTGAATTTTGTGCCGTCAACGGTCGACATTGCAAAAAGCATGACAAAAAATGTCAATAGAAGCGTGACCATATCGCTGTATGTGGTCAGCCATTCGGGAGCACCAGATGATTCCTCCTGCCTTTTTTTATCCCTTTCTCTTGACAATTATAGCTTCACTCCAATCTTTGCGAATGAATCAGGCCCTCATGCCTCATGCATCCAGTAACCGTCACGGCCCAGCGCTTTCACTGACTGACGGACTCAAATCCGGCCGCTTCCCTCTCCCTTTCCCTTTCCTTCATTATCATGCTTTCATACTGCAGCTTCTGTTCAGGGGAGAGGAAAGTCTTAAGTTTATGCTCCATGAGGCGTGGGTTTTCACCTGCCTGTATGGACAGGATGCCCTCCATTATCATCTCCCTCATCCTTATCTCTTCCGCGCTGTATCCCTGGAGCTTCGTAACAATAGGATTGCATATAAGGTTTGCCAGAATACTTCCGTAGAATGTGGTGATGATAGCCAGTGACATTGCGGGACCTATGTTGGAAGGATCGTCCATGCTTCTCAGCAGATTTACAAGGCCCATCAGCGTTCCTATCATACCCCATGCCGGGAACTGTAAAGCCAGGGTTTTGTAGTAGGCCTGGACGGTGCTGTGACGGACTACCATACTGTCTATTTCAAACTGCATGGTCGTTTTCACCATATCGGCCTCTATACCGTCCACAACAAGCTGAAGAGCTTTCTTGAGATAATCATCCTCTATCTCATCCTGTGCGGATTCCAGAGCCAGCAATCCTTCCCTTCTGGCTTTCTGCGAAAGTTCAACCAGCAGCCGAATTGTTTTGAACGGATCAAACTTGGGCTGTTTGAAAACAAGAGGGAGCGCTCTTATTGCATTCAGGGTATCCGGGAGCGGGAAAGACAAAATGGTGGCTGCAAGGCCTCCTCCGACCGTAACGGCAACCGAGCCCGCGTCGATGAAGGACGAAATCTCGCCCCCGCTTAAAATACCGTAGAGTACAGATGCGGTACCGAGAACCAGGCCAAGTATTGTCGCAAAATCCATCATATCACCAACTTTATGAACTTTATCTGCTGTATGGTTTCTAATATTTCATCGGCAACTTTATCTCCGCTGTTAATACTTAAAGAAGGCCGCCATCATATTTGTCTTGCATTTTTATGCACTTGAATGTATAATAATACATCAAGAACTGCTGGTTACATCTATTGCCCACAGCCTGTGTCATACCGGCGGAAACGGATTCATCGCTGCGGAAAGGAATGATTGTATATGATTAAGCATCTTCTGTCACTCGGCGACTGGACAAGCGAAGAGATTCTAGAGACGCTGGCCATGGCGGACAAACTGAAGTATGAAAACAAGAACGGCATAAGGCATAACCATCTTCTTAAGGGAAAAACACTGGGGCTCATCTTTTCCAAGGCATCAACGCGCACAAGGGTGTCATTCGAGGTCGGAATGTACCAGCTCGGAGGATATTCCCTTTTCCTGAGCGCCAGCGACATACAGCTTGGCCGCGGCGAAACGATGGCGGATACGGCGCAAACCCTGTCCCGGTATATTGACGGCATCATGATACGTACATACAGGCAGAGCGATGTGGAAACCCTGGCGAGATATTCATCGGTACCTGTCATAAACGGCCTGACCGACAGCTATCATCCCTGCCAGATACTGGCGGACCTTCAGACCATAAGGGAAAAGAAGGGAAAGTTCAGGGGCCTCAAGCTTGCTTACCTCGGAGACGGCAACAATGTGGCAAATTCCCTGCTTATCGGATGTTCCAAAGTGGGTATGGACGTAGCCGTTGCAACTCCTGAAGGATATGAATGTGACCCCGATGCGGTTAAAAAGGCACGGGCAGCCGCAGCCGAAACAGGCGCAAAGGTTGTGCTTACCGCTGACCCTTATGAAGCAGTGAAGGACGCGGATGTGGTTTATACCGATACCTGGGTCAGCATGGGCATGGAAGGCGAGAAGGAAGAGAGGCTTAAGATATTCAGGCCATATCAGGTCAACGATGACATGTTTTCAAGGGCCAGGCCTGATGCTATTTTCATGCACTGTCTTCCCGCCTACAGGGGATATGAGGTGACCGATTCCGTCATTGACGGCAGCCGCTCGGTGGTGTTTGACCAGGCGGAGAACAGGCTCCATGCACAGAAAGCCGTTCTTGTCAAACTGATGGGATGATGCAGTTCAGGAGGCATACGATGCTTTATTCATTCATCATCCGGTGCGCTGCGGAATCTGACGCTGAAGCCATTCATGGAATACTGCAGCAGGCATTCAGGGAATATGCAGACATTATTGGTAATTACAACCTCGATGCCCTAAGGGAAACGGTTGAAGACGTAAGGTGCGCGATAGCTGAAAAGACGGTGCTCGTAGCACTGGTGGACAACGAGGCCGTCGGAACCCTGAGGCTTGATATCCGGGGTGACAGGGCATATCTGAGCCGTTTTGCGGTCTGCAACGGAAACCGCAGGAACGGCATAGGCGAAGCCCTGATGAATGCTGCAGAGAGGTACCTGATTTCAAAAGGTGTGCGTGTTGTCACCCTCCATACGGCATCCAGGCATGCCTCGCTGATGCGGTTTTATTACGGCCTCGGATTTTTTGTGGAGGCGGTGGAAACCGACAGGGGCTATCTGCGGGCGAGACTCGTGAAAGAATTATCAAGAGATAATACTCAGTAATTAAGCCTTTCCCGTTTTTGAAACATATATCCTCCGTAACCTTCCGGTCAGGTTGCGGAGGATTTTCCCTTCATTTGAGCAGCATCACAAATGTTCCTGCAGTTATAAGTATGCCGCCCAGTATCGTATATTTTGACGGAGTTTCGTGAAGTATCAGAAAGGCAAGCACCATGCTTAATACCACGCTGAATTTGTCCACCGGAACCACCTTTGAGGCATCGCCTATCTGCAGCGCCCTGTAGTAGCAGAGCCATGACAACCCTGTTGCAATACCTGAAAGTGCGAGGAACAGCCAGCTTTTTCTGCTTACTTCGGCAAGCTGGTTCTGGACTCCTGTTGCAAATACTATGGCCCAAGACATAACCAGGACTACCGCCGTGCGGATGGCTGTTGCCAGATTGGAGTTTATGCCCTCAATGCCTATTTTGGCAAGTATGGATGTAAGAGCGGCAAATACCGCCGAAAGAAGCGCATATACAAACCACATCGCAAGACTCCTCCCTGCACCAGGATGTCGCCGGGAAAAGCACTCCGCATTCGGTAATTCAGTCTTCCCGTCGGGGAACGTTACTATGCCTGTTCCCATACCATAATTTCTTTTACGGGCGGACATGTCAAGTAGACAGACGCAAAAGCAACAGGCAGGCCGTCATGCGGCAGCCTGCCTGTATAAAACAGCATCAGTTTCCATATACCTTCATTACCGGCTTAACGGCAAAGCCTATGCTTCATCGCTGTGCAGAGGTTCAAATCCCTCACCCAGGACCTCCCTCACATCACTCAGCAGGACGAAGGCGTTCGGGTCGCACTCCTTGACTATATCCTTGACCTTCGTTATCTCCTGTTTCTTCACGACACACAGAAGGACGGTTTTGTCGGCGCGGCTGTACATGCCCATTCCCTTAAGGCCTGTAACACCCCTGTCCACATCGGTGAGAAGGCGTTTTGCTATTTCCTCTGAACGGTCCGATATGATGGTAAGGCTTTTTGCAAAATGAAAGCCCTCTATATACGTATCAATGGTTTTCGAAGAGATATAAAGGCTTATGGCTGCGTAAAGCCCCAGTTTCACGCTTCTGAAAACTATGGTTGCAAAAAGGATGACACAGCCGTCCAGTATCAACAGCAGTTCGCCGATTGACATGCGCGGAAAAACCTTTTTCAGGATTGTCGCCGCAAGATCGGTTCCCCCTGTGGTCGCTCCTTCCTTCAGCACCATGCCCAGTCCGAAACCCATTACGAGACCGCCCACAATGCCATTGAGCAGAAGATCCGGAGAAGCCATGGAGCTGTCAAACCTTACAAGATAATCATTAAGCAGCCTGTCGGCAAGGGGTGCCGTGACATCCACGAAAACTGAAAGGAGAACGGTTCCGTAAATCGAACGCAGAAAGAACCACTTTCCCTTGCTCTTCAGCCCTCCAAGAAAAAGAGGGATATTGAACATCAGCATCAGAGCGCCCACAGGAATCGCCTTGTTAAGGACATAATACAGGACGGTTGAAAGGCCCGAAACCCCTCCCGGAGCCAGTTTGAACGGTACAAGAAATATGTTAAGCGAAAAAGTCATTACCAGGCATCCCAGCGCGATGATGAAATACGGCCTCGCCTTTTTTAAAAAAAGTCTGTACATATGCCTCCCCTGGATGTTATGGTGTCTTCGGAACAAGCGTTACATACGGTGATTCACGCATATTTCCGCATTTTTATGCATCAAAATAAAAAACCGGGTGAAATACCCGGCTCTCTATTTGATTCCATATTTCTTCTTGAACTTATCAACACGTCCACCGGTATCTACAAGCTTCTGCTTCCCTGTAAAAAAGGGATGGCACTTGGAGCAGATTTCAACACGAAGTTCGGGCTTCGTTGAACCTGTCTCGAAGCTTTCGCCGCATGCACAGCGGACAATGGCTTTCATATACTTCGGATGGATACCTTCCCGCATGGTTTTCACCTCGCTCACATCTAGCTTCTTTATCTCAACCGTTTATTCCTGTGACCCTTAAAAAAGCGCCATGTCATATTCTATCATATCATTACCGACATTGCAAGCATATCTCTTCAAATAAGGGCCATATCAAAGCCGGTGCTCCTTACAGAAGCCCGAGACTGTTCTTTTCCTTCTGGAAGAGGGCGGTGTTTATGCCGTTGATGAATTCCTCGTTGGTCTTTGTCATCATAAGCCTGTTTATGATAAGTTCCGTGACTTCGGCCGTTCCGAGGTTGCTCATGGCCTTCCTTATTGTCCATATGCCTTCAAGCTCGCGCTGGGACAAAAGCAGTTCCTCACGCCTCGTGCCTGAACGGTAAATGTCTATGGCAGGGAATATGCGCTTCTCGGAAAGTTTTCTGTCAAGATGCAGTTCCAGATTGCCTGTTCCCTTGAACTCCTCGTAGATTACGTCATCCATCCGGCTGCCTGTGTCAATGAGGGCTGTGGCTATAATGGTCAGGCTCCCGCCGTTTTCAATATTCCTCGCTGCACCGAAGAAGCGCTTTGGTTTGTGCAGCGCGCCGGGGTCAAGACCGCCGGACAGCGTACGGCCTGTAGGGGGTATTGTAAGGTTGTATGCCCTGGCAAGACGGGTAATGCTGTCAAGAAGTATGACCACGTCACGGTTGTGTTCAACCAGCCTCTGGGCTCTCTCCAGAACCATTTCGGCGACCTTTATGTGGTGTTCCGGCAGCTCGTCGAAAGTGGAATATACCACTTCCCCCTTTATTGAACGCTGCATGTCGGTAACCTCTTCAGGACGCTCATCGATTAACAGCACTATGACCTCTATCTCAGGATGCTTCAGCGTTATTGCGTTGGCTATTTTTTTAAGCATTGTGGTCTTACCGGCTTTCGGCGGTGAAACGATGAGGCCTCTCTGGCCCTTGCCGATGGGTGCGATAAGATCGATAAGGCGTGTTGAAAGTTCCTTCGGATCTGATTCCAGCGTTATTCTTTCATTCGGATATATCGGGGTAAGCTGGTCGAAAGGTTTTCTCCTGATGGCGTATTCAGGAGGGTCATCATTTACTGAGGTGACATACAGCAGGGCCTGGAATTTTTCCCCGTCCTTCTGGATTCTGCCCTTGCCTACTATCTTGTCCCCGGTTTTAAGATTGAACCTTCTTATCTGGGAAGGCGATACATAAACGTCCTTGGGACCCGATAAATAATTGTTGCTTCTCAGAAAACCATAACCGTCAGGCAGGACTTCGAGAATACCCGAAACCGGATTGTCGCTTTCAAGTTTGGCAAGGTCCTTTGGTTTGCCTATTCTTATATACTTGTATTCTTTTGCAGCCTCGTTTTCAACGGTTCCTTCCGTTCCTTCCGTTCCTTCCTTCTCCGCGGATGAAGCTTCATCCCCGGACAATGTTTCAGCCTTTTCAGCGGCATCTGAAGGTGCATCGGAAGAAACCGCGCCTACGTAAGGCTGCGTCATAAGTTCCTTTTCTTCAGCTTTTTCTTTTTCTGGAGGATTGAGAGAAGCAATGTTTTCTTCCGAGGGATTATCATTATTAATTTCTGCCTTGTCGGCTTCTTTCACATGTTGCCCGGATGATTCCGCCTGTACGGCCGCTGCATCCCTGGTTTCACCAGGTTTTATCTTTCTTGGCCTTCCCCGGCGCCTTACCGGTGCAGCTGCCTCAGCTTCCTGTTTCTGTGTGGAGTTTTCCGAATCTTTGGCCTCCGCATCGCCGGCTTCAGCATCTGCGGACGGCTGGTCTTTTTCCTGAATATTCAATTCATTTCCCTTGGCTGATTCAATGATATAATCAATCAGCTGACCCTTGCGATATTTGTAAATGCTTTTCAGGCCAAGCATTTTCGCAATATAGCGCAAGTCCTCAAGCGACTTCTTCTCTAGAATGGATCTGTCTTCCATAAAACACCGCCTTATAATATAAAGAATTGCTATATAATATATTGAATTTGCAAAATGGATTGCGAATCAACCAGGCCAAAACATGCCAAAGACAAGCCGATGATTGTTATTATCCTATTCACGGGTGATAATGCACATTCGTATCCGGGAAATATCTCAAGAGCTGATTTGGCTTGACTGATTCAATATATCAGCCAAAAACCCGTTTTGTCAAGTACCGCCTGCGGCACATCTCCGTTATATTATTATAATATATTTCTGAAGAATAAATGCAATATATTTTATTTTTGCATTTTCAGCATTATTATGCCACAACGGCACACCCGGGATTCATCATTCGGTTATGTCCAGCTTCAGACCGTTATCCATGGCGAACTTTTTCACTTTCTCCAGGACGGGATCATCCTCTGATTCATCCTTCTCTGCCAGGCCTATTTCTGTTTCATCCTTCACTCTTACTTTCAGATTCTTCCCGGTCACTTTCAAGAGCGCTTCCTGAATGGCTTCGATGTTTTCGTTCCTGCCAAGGATGGTTTTCTTGAGCTGCTCGTCACGTCCAACCACCACGACTGCAGTAGAGTCATCGGCCATCAGGCAGCGGGTATCAAGAAGATACACATAAATCTTCATCCTGCCTGCGGAACGGAGATACTCGAGAACCCGGGGCCATTCATCCAGTCTGCCGAAAGTTTTCTCACCCGTTTCCTCTTCTGAAACATGATTTTCCACACTCTCTTCAGGAATTGCCCGGGTTTCGGCGTAAGCTTCAGTCCTGCCGGCATCAGTGACCTCATTTTTTCCCGTTTCGGGCCCTTTTGCAAAGGGCTGGGACCCGATTTCGGACAGTTTCTTTTCCAGACTGCTTATCCTGTATTCCAGAAGCTTTAATCTTTCAAGCGCATCTGCATCTTCAGGGCTTCTTGTACAAACCCTGACCGCAGTGACCTCCATGAGTATGCGCTGGTTTTCAGACCACTTCAGCCTGCTCTCAGCTTCGGACAACTCCTTTATTATGGCAACCGTCTCGTCATAACTTATCTTTTCGGATACCTTTCTGAGTTTCTCCAGCTCCTCTTCATCGGCATCGATGAGCTTTACTGCGTCGCCGCCGGTTTTGAGCAGCAGAAGATTTCTGAACCAGCCCACGAGCTGTCCGCAGAGGGGTGCAAGATCCCTTCCGCCCGACAGGGCCTCATCGATTAATTTCAGGGCTGAAGGAGTATCCCTGTCCACAAGCGCTTCGGCAAGCGAGTCAATCATCTCCATTGCGGCAAGCCCTGTAACGCTTATCACCACATCCCTCGTGATTCTGCCTCCGCCCGCGGTTATGCACTGGTCCAGAAGGCTTATTGCATCACGCATACCGCCCTGGGCAAGCCTGGCAATCATGGTGAGGGCTGAGGGTTCATATTCGACGTTGCTTGCCTTTGAAATGGTTTCGAGCCTTCCGCGGATTCCTTCTACCGAAATCCTCCTGAAGTCAAATCTCTGGCATCGGGAAATGATTGTCGCCGGAAGTTTGTGGGGTTCCGTGGTGGCCAGTATGAAAATGACGCTTTCCGGCGGTTCCTCGAGGGTCTTGAGAAGTGCGTTGAACGCCCCGGTAGAAAGCATGTGGACCTCGTCGATTATATATACCTTGTAGCGTGTAACCGCCGGCACATACATGACGGCTTCCTTAATCTGGCGGACGTCATCCACGCCGTTGTTGGACGCTGCATCCATCTCCACCACATCTATGATGGAGCCGTCAAGTATCCCCCTGCATATTTCGCATTCGTTGCACGGATTTCCGTCCACTGGATTAAGGCAGTTCACGGCACGGGCAAGTATCTTTGCCAGCGTGGTTTTTCCGGTACCGCGTGTTCCGCAGAAAAGATACGCATGGCTTACAGAATTGTTTTTTACACTGTTTTTGAGGGTCTCGACTATATGGCGCTGTTCAACAACGTCATCGAATTTAAGAGGTCTCCATTTTCTGTAGAGTGCAAGATGCGCCATGGCTAACAAATCAGCTCCCATCCTGGATGCTGGATCATTAACATTATAACACAGCAACGGTCAGAGGGTGTCAAGGGTGGGCATTTATAAACAAAAGCGAAGCCTTGCGGCTTCGCATGTTCTTCGGCTAAATTAATGCCGTGCACCTGCCGTTGACAGTACAAATACAAGCGTACCATGCACCTCATACTCGGACCAGGCTTCCTTGCGGCACATCCGGTTTACCGCTTACCGCTGCTTCCTCCCGGACCTGACGGGGTTCACGGTTCCGAATTGCGCAAGACCCAATCTTCATCGTACTCAGTCACATAACAGACCTCACATTTGTATGCCGCGGGCAGGAATTCGACTCCGCTACAGCGGATTGCGGATACAGGGCACCGCTACCTCCCCGTCTAGCACGGCAAAGAACATTATATAGTATTTTGCAGGCACCTGCAATACTCAAATGCTGGAGCCGCGCTCCAGGTCACGCTTCCTGATTTCGGTGCGGCGGATTTTTCCGCTTATGGTTTTTGGCAATTCGTCAACGAACTCAACGATTCTCGGATATTTGTAGGGCGCGGTGTTGTGCTTCACATAGTCCTGTATCTCTTTTGCAAGCTCCTCGGAAGGTTCATAACCCCTGGCCAGTACTATGGTGGCCTTTACCACCTGGCCCCTAAGCGGATGCGGTACGCCGGTTACGGCACACTCAAGGACCGCAGGATGCTCCATTATCACACTTTCAACTTCAAAGGGACCTATCCTGTAGCCTGACGATTTGATGATGTCATCGGTTCTTCCCACATAGTAGTAATATCCGTCCTCATCCCTCCATGCCGTATCCCCCGTATGGTAGAGGCCGTTTCGTATCGCCTGCGCGGTAAGCTGTTCATTGCGGTAGTACTCCATCATAAGGCCGGTAGGTTTTTCGGGCTCAAGCCTTATAACTATTTCGCCCACCTCGCCCGGGCTTACGCTGTTTCCGTTCTCATCCACAATGTCCACCGAATATGCGGGAGAGGGCTTGCCCATGGAGCCGGGCTTGGGTTTCATCCATGTGGTGGTGGCAATGACCAGCGTTGTCTCGGTCTGCCCGAAACCTTCCTTAAGCTCTATTCCGGTCTGTTCCTTGAAACGCCTGAAAACCTCGGGATTAAGCGGTTCACCGGCAGTGGTGCAGTATTTCAGTGAAGACAAGTCGTATCTTGACAGGTCCTCCTTTATCAGGAAGCGGTAAACGGTGGGAGGAGCACAGAAAGTGGTCACCCTGTATTTGCTTATCCTCTTTAAAAGCTCATCGGCATTGAACTTTTCAAAATCGAAAGTAAATATGGGAGCCTCTGCTATCCACTGGCCGTAGAGCTTTCCCCAGACAGCCTTTCCCCAACCGGTTTCAGCGACGGTAAGATGCAGCCCGTCCGGGTCCACGTTGTGCCAGTATACCGCCGTGGGTATATGGGCCAGCGCATAATAGTGATTGTGTGCCACCATCTTGGGCATCCCGGTGGTTCCCGATGAGAAATACATAAGCATTATCTCATCGGCTTTAGGACGATCATCACCGGTCGGCGGGACGAAGGGGGGCGCTTTGCTTACCCCTTCCTCGTAGCTCAGCCAGCCGTCCCTCTTTCCTCTGACAAGAATCTTTATCTTCAGGGTTTCTGTCTCGGGCTGGGCCTCGTCCACCTGTTCGGCGATCTGCCCGTCGGCCGAGCACACTATCGCCTTTATGCTTGCCGCATTCACGCGGTAAACTATATCCTTCGTCATGAGCTGGCTGGTTGCGGGAATGGCTATGGCGCCAATCTTGTGCAGTGCAACAATGCAGTACCAGAATTCGTAATGGCGGCGGAGTATCAGCATCACCGCATCGCCTTTCCTTATTCCGATGCTTTGGAAAAATGAAGCGGTGCGGTCACTCTCCTCCTTCATCTGCCTGAACGTTATGAACCTTTCCTCTCCGGCCTCGTTGCACCAGACCATGGCAAGCTTGTCGGGATTTTCCCGTGCAATTCTGTCCACAATATCATAGCCGAAATTGAAGTAAGGGTCCTTTTTGAAACTGACGTGTACTACGTGTCCTTCCGCGTCAAGCGTTTCGTTGAGGTACTCCTTGTAAAGCCTTCCCATCAGATTTTCCTCCTGTCGAAGTCCTTGATGACAACCGCGAGAAATGTGCAGTCACGACCTCCGGTGGCCACCATTCCGTGCTTGTTTGAACTGTCGTAATAGACTGAATCCCCTTCGTTCATGATGAACTCATGGTCATTGATTCTCACCTTCAAAGAGCCCGAGAGGATGTAATCAAATTCCTGGCCCTTATGGGTGCTGAGAAGTATCTCACCGTTATCCTGATTCTCGTCATAGGGCGCAACTACAAGAAAAGGCTCGGCATACCGGTTTTTGAACAGATATGCCAGGCTGTAGTATTTGAAGCCCTTGCGTCTTTCGATGGGAAGTCCGCGTCCTTTTTTGACATGGGTGTAAACTGTGAGAGTGGGACTCGAACCGGTTATCAGGTCACTTATATCCAGTCCGAAGCGGGCAGCCGTCTTGTAAAGGAACGTAAACGGGAAATCCCTCTTTCCCGCCTCATACTCCAGGTATTCGGATTCGGAAATCTCCAGGAGCCTGGCCATTTCCTCTACAGATATCTCAAGGTCTTCCCGCATGCCCTTTATCCGCTGGGCAATCCCCAGAATCTTCTCGTCCATGGTTTTCCCTCCTGATTTTGTTAAGCCCCTTTTCCACCAGGATCGTGGGCTTCCAATTACAGCATACCCGAATTGCAAAAGATTGGCAAATCTATTTTTTATTCTCCTCGTGTTATACGCTTTATGACCTTGAGCCTGCTGAATTCCTCCCTCTCCTTCTCCTCGAGGGCATTTACTATATTCCTGGTGGCTTCTTCGTATCTGGGGATCATGATGTTCTTCAGTGCATTGGTCCTCTTCTGCGTCTTTCTTATATTCGTTGCAAGCCTGTATACCGCATTTTCAATCTCGGCCAGCTCCGCTGCAAGATGTTTTGCCTTTTCGAATTTTTCCATGGCAGCATCAAGAGTGGAATTGGTCATGCGAAAGCCGTACCTGGGCAGAATCTCGCTCTCCCTGATGGTGACCCTCGGAATCTCCACCCCCATGATGCTCTGCTCCCTTATCTCAATGCTGCTTTCTTCAGGTACGGCATACCCTATCTGCTCCACAGTGGAAATGCCCATGGTGACATTGGCCAGCTGAAGCGCGCGGTAGGCTTCCTGAAAAGTGTCCAGCATCTCCTTCTGGATGCCCCTGGCCTTGTCGACCAGGTTCATCATCTCGCGGACAAGTATGTTCCGCTTTTTATCCAAAAGCTCATAACCCTGGCGGCAGAGGGCCAGGGTATTCTTGGCCAGTATCAGGTTTCCCTTTGTCGGAAACAGCTTCATTTCCATTCTCCGAACCTGCTTTCACTCTCTTCGGGATTTACATAGTACTTGTCAATCATTTCAGGGGAAAGCCTGTCCAGTTCCTCACGCGGCAGAAGTCCCAGAAGCAGCCATCCCAAATCAAGCGTCTGTATTATGTCCCTGTCCTCGCTGAACTCCTGGGAAATGAACTGGGACTCAAATGCACGGCCGAAGCGCATGTATTTCTTGTCCAGGTCGCTCAGCTCGTCCTCGCCGATTACCGAGGCCAGCGCCCGCACTTCCTGCACCTTGGCGTAGGCGGCAAACAGCTGGTTTGCCAGTCCGGGATGGTCCTCGCGGGTATATCCGGCGCCTATGCCGTCCTTCATGAGTCGCGAAAGGGACGGCAGAACGCTGACGGGGGGATACACCCCTCTTGAGGCAAGACCGCGGTCCAGCACTATCTGGCCTTCGGTGATGTATCCTGTAAGGTCGGGAATGGGATGGGTTATGTCGTCATTTGGCATGGTAAGTATCGGAATCTGGGTGATTGAGCCTTTCTTTCCCTTAATCATTCCTGCGCGCTCATAAATGGAGGCCAGGTCGCTGTAAAGATATCCCGGATAACCCTTTCTGGACGGTATTTCTCCCTTTGATGAAGATATCTCGCGCAGTGCCTCAGCATAGGAGGTCATATCGGTAAGGATGACCAGAACGTGCATGTCCTTTTCAAAGGCAAGGTACTCGGCAGCTGTCAGCGCGCACCTGGGTGTAACTATACGCTCCACGACCGGATCGTCGGCCAGGTTCAGGAACATTACCACACGGTCGAGAACGCCGCTTGTCCTGAAACTGTTCCTGAAATAGTCGGCCACGTCATGCTTTACTCCCATCGCTGCAAAGACTATTGCAAAATTGTCATTGCTTTCGTCGGTTATTTTCGCCTGCTTTACTATCTGGACCGCAAGCTGGTTATGCGGAAGGCCGCTGCCGGAAAAGATGGGCAGCTTCTGACCGCGTATCAGCGTCGCAAGACAGTCTATTGTGGATATTCCTGTCTGGATGAAGTTTCTCGGGTATTCACGTTCCACAGGGTTTATGGGCATACCGTTGACGTCCATGTACTTTTCGGGATATATCTCGCCGAGCCCGTCCACGGGACGGCCGAGTCCGTCAAGCACCCTGCCGAGAATCTCTTTCGAAAGGGGAATCATCAAGGGTTTCCCCAGAAGCTTCGTTCTTGCGTTGGTCAGGGAAATACCGTGAGTTCCTTCAAAAACCTGTACGACACATATGTCGCCGCTTATTTCTATAATCCGTCCGAGGCGTTTTTCCTTGCCTATTGTTATTTCAACCATTTCCTCGAAGGACGGATTCCGGACACCCTCAAGCACCACCAGAGGACCTGAGATTTCCTTGAGACCCACATACTCCATGTTCATGCGTACTTCCTCCTTTCGGTGCCCTGGTAATCCTTTTCTATGCCTGAAAGTACGGAATCTATCCGGGCGTTCAGTTCGTCAAAAGCCTGCATGTTGTCATTGGGAATTGTATATTTTATCTTTATGACTTCTTCAAATACACCCGTTCTCCTTATAACCGAAACGGGTATGCCCTTTGCCACAAGCCGTGATGCCACATCATGCAGATGGAGGATTGTGTCCATCATGCGGTACTGCTTGATGATGGGAACATAGGTATCCTGCTCATGGTATGCGTTCTGCTGCAGAAATCCCTGCCTTATGGCCCTGGCCGACTCCAGGATAAGCTTCTGCTCATCGGGAAGGATATCGCTCCCTATCAGCTTTACAATCTCAAGAAGCTTGCTCTCCTCCTGAAGAATCCTGTTCAGTTCTTCACGTTTTTCCATGAAATCAGGAGCGGCGTTTCTGGCATACCAGTCCTGCAAATCCTCCAGGTATTCGCTGTAGCTGTCTGTCCAGTTTATGGCAGGATAATGGCGTGTATAGGCCAGTGACTTGTCAAGCGCCCAGAAACAGCGGATGAACCTCTTAGTGTTCTGGGTTACGGGCTCTGAAAAGTCGCCGCCCTGAGGAGAAACGGCACCTATGATGGAAATGGAGCCCTGACTGTTGCCAAGGGTCTCAACCTTTCCCGCCCTTTCATAAAACTCGGAAAGACGTGAAGGCAGATAAGCAGGAAATCCTTCTTCGGCAGGCATTTCCTCAAGCCTTCCCGAAATCTCCCTCAGTGCTTCCGCCCATCTTGAGGTGGAATCAGCCATTATGGCAACATGGTAGCCCATGTCCCTGTAATACTCGGCCAGCGTAATTCCCGTATAAATGGAAGCTTCACGGGCAGCCACGGGCATGTTGGATGTATTGGCTATGAGCACGGTCCTTTCCATCAAAGGCCTGTTGTTTCTGGGGTCCACCAGCTTCGGAAAATCCTCCAGAACCTCGGTTATCTCGTTTCCGCGCTCCCCGCAGCCAACGTATATTATTATGTCGGCATTGGACCATTTTGCCAGCTGATGCTGGGTCATGGTCTTTCCGGTACCGAAGCCTCCCGGTATGGCAGCCGTGCCTCCCTTTGCAATTGGAAACAGGGTATCTATGACACGCTGACCGGTGATAAGGGGTTCATCAAGCGGCAGCCTCTTCCTGTATGGCCTGGGAGTACGGACAGGCCATTCCTGGACCATGGTCAGATCATGGACGACCCTTCCCTTTCTCACGCGGACTATAGTTTTCGTTATCGGATAGCTGCCGTCCCCTGCAGTTTCCTCCACAAGCCCTTCAATATTCGGAGGTACCATTATCCTGTGAACAACCGAAGGAGTCTCCTGCACTTCCGCGATTACCTTTCCGGGCTTTACCTCATCCCCGGGATGCACAAGGATTTTCACATCCCAGAGCTTTTCTGTGTCAAGATTGTCCATGGCCATGCCGCGCCCGATGAAAGCTCCCGTTTTTTCTGCAATTGCCACAAGAGGCCTTTCAATTCCGTCAAATATATTGCCGATAATACCCGGGCCAAGCTTGACTGTCAGGGGTCTTCCCGTCGATATGACCGGTTCTCCCGGTTTAAGTCCCGTGGTGTTCTCATAAACCTGGACTATCGTCTCATCCTCCAGTACACGGATGACCTCGCCTATGAGTCTTTCATAACCAACCAGGACCATTTCCATCATCTGGAACGGATGATCCCCGCGAACTCTTACGACTGGTCCGTTTATTCCATAAATCGTCCCTTGTGATGTTGCTCCCATTAATTCCACCTTCTATTATGCGGGATTTTGAGCATCAGCCTATTCAATGCTCAAAGGCACTCTTTGCAGGAAAAACTCCCTTTCTTCGCCCAGCCTGCTTAAATAGGTGTGATCCCAGAACAAACCTCTGTCCGTGTTCATTATCGTGAATCCGCCTATGATATCATCGTCGCTTGCCTGTATGTCAAATGCCGCCCCAAGTTTTGTCCTGATTTTTTCGAAAAGGGCGACGTCATTTTCGTTCACCGTGACTGTCAGCTTTCCTTCTCCGGCATCTCTGATGGCCGCCTTCAGTTCTTCTTCCATGAACGCAGGGTAGTCCTTTCCGTTTACAAACTCAACAAGTCTCTTACGCACGTTGTCGAATACGGCGTTGATAATCTCGTCACGCCTGTTGAACAAGGCTTCCTTGCTTTCAATTATCGCTTTGGATATTTCTTCGTTGTTTACCTTGTCGAGTTTTCTTATTGCGTCCTGTATCTTTTCATAAGCCTGCTGCAGGTAACGTATCTCGGACTTGGATATCAGTTCCTGCTTTTCCTTTTCGGCCTGCCTGATGCGCTCCTTCTTCATGCGGTAGGCATCCTGCATGACCATGTCGGAAAACCTGACAAGCTTCTCCATTGTTTTCTCCATATGCACACCTCGAAACAACCCATATTCCGCTCATGGCTAAAATATTGTTCCGGAGGAAAACCGCCGGCAAAACATCACACTTTAAGGCCTACGGCTTCGTTTACATACCTCATGATGAAGTCGGACGGACGCCTAGTTCCGTGCCTGTCGGGAATCTCAACAATGAGGGGCCTGCTGCGGTTCAGCTTGTATTCCCTAATTATGTCATCCATCTGCTCGGCTATCAGCTCGGTGACAAGCACTATCCCGATGCTCTCATCCTGAACAGCCTTCTTTAGGGCTTCCTCCGCCTCGTCCCTCTGATGGACCACGACTCCGTCAACACCCGCAAGCCGCATGCCTGTCTTGGTATCAATATTGTCGCTTATAACAAACATCCTCATAAGTACGCACCATGCCTTTGTCCCGCGCATGACCCTGAAAGCTTCGTATCAGGTATTAAGGATAAGGATGGATATGATGAGGCCGTAAATTGCAATACCTTCGGCAAGTCCTACAAATACAAGGGCCTTACCGAAAATGTTCGAATCCTCACTCATGGCCCCCAGGGCTGCAGTACCCGTTGCGGATACCGCCACACCGGCTCCTATGCCTGCAAGGCCGGTTGACAATGCCGCAGCAATGTACTTCAATCCGTTGGAAGAAGCTGAAGCCGCCGCGGTCGCCGAATCATCCGAAGCAGCGCTTGCACCTCTGACACCGCCGGCAAAGATAAACACGGTGGCAGCCAGTATCACGATAAAGAAGGCACCGATATTCAGCTTCATTATCCTTCCTGCTTTTTCACCCTTGATTCCCTTAAGAATGCATGTCACTCCGAAAATCACCATGCTGAGACAAAGTGCAACGGCTAATGCCACAAAGAATCCCATAAAAACAACCTCCACTCTGATTTATCTTTTAGTTGTCAACCAAACTGCGCCAATCGCAGCAGAATCCCTTGTGTTTATGTCCGGCAGATCAATCCTCGGTCACAGTTACCGGCCTGAACTCATGGCCGTCGCCCGTGTAGAAGCGGCCGAACAGCTCATAGTATTCAAGCCTCAGGCACTGGATACCTACAATCAGACCTTCCAGGACTATTGTCAGTGCATTTCCTATGATGGCCACTATAACACCGCCCACCGTGGAACTCATCCGCACCAGTGTCCATATTGCCAGTGAAAGGCCGGCGTGGTTCAGTGCAAATGCACCCACACGGAGGAATGAAAGGGTTCCGCTTAAGAAGTTCAGTACCGTTTCAAATATGTCGAAAAAGGACTCTACAAAATACATGCCCTTCTCCTCCGGCATGATGTGGCTTCTGTGGCGTATGATGTTCTCCAGAGGTTCCCTGAAAATCAGCATGACAAGCGGTATTATAACAACCACTATCAGTGCGGCCGTGCCGAATACGACATGTCCGGCCAAAAGCGATACAACAACGCAGACAATAACCCCGCCGTAGAACAGGAGACCGGCAATGCCGTTCTTGTCAAATATCATGCGTCCCCAGTCCCTGGCACGGAAGCTGTTGATGATATTAGCCACTATGGAGACGACTATTATGAACGCGCCGTATATGACAGAAATTATAAGGATGGTCATGATGCTGTCCCTGTTATGGAGCGGGTTCACAAACAAGGCCGGTAGGATGTCCTCACTTCCGAAGACACTCCCGTACATGAATCCGAAGAACGTTGAGGAAACCCCCAGCCACATTAGCAGGCCTGCAAAGGCCATTTTCTTTACAAAATACGCATAGGCGCCGCCCAGGGCGATGACCAGCCCCTGTCCCACATCGCCGAACATGAATCCGTACATGAGGACATAGGTTATGGTGAGAAGTTTGGTCGGATCAAGCTCCTTGGCGGAGGGAAGGCCGTAGAGAGTGACGAAGGACTGAAAATTCCTGAAAATTCCCCTGTTCTTTATAAGCGTCGGCGGCGTGGAGTTCTTTACATACTGCGGCTCCTCGCTGGAAAGAATTATGCCGTCAATGAATTTCACAGTCTTCTCAAATTCCCGGAAATCGCCTTCAGGCATCCAGCCTACCAGCACGAAAGTATTTCCGATATAGGCGGCGAGGGATTTAACTTCATTAATCTTTGCGCGGTAAAGCACTATGGAGTAAAGCTTCGAGAAACGCTCGCGCTGTTCCTCGATGAAACTTGTGAGGTCACTCTCCTCCTGTTCCATCTTCTTTTTAAGTTCCTCTATTTCACACGTCAGCTTCTGCATGGCCAGCTTCGGCTTGCCGTAAACCTTGCCCGATATTCTTACACGCTCAAAGCCCAGGGCTGAAAAGACGTTGTCTATGACCGGCGCGACCTGTGCCGGCATGAAGTACGAAAGCCATACAACATCGTCTTCCTCGGACACAGGCACGTATATTACATCTAGCTGGTCGAGGTACTCTCTCTTCTTTTCAAGATTTTCCCTCGGCATGGAGCCGAAACGGAATTTCATGAAGCTGAAATTGAAAAGCTCGTGAATGTCGACCTCGAGATTGAGAACGGGCTTTATCTGCCTGATAATCTGTTCCCTCTGCTGGATTTCGGTCCTGAGGCTTTCCATGACCGACCTGTTCTGCTCGAATCTCTTTTCAAGCTTTTCTACAAAGGCAAGGGTCTCGTCATAGTTAAAATCATCCAGCACCTCGCGGATTATGCTTCCTTCATCAAAAGTCTCCACTTTGGCGCCCATCTTCTCATTCAGTATCCTCATCCGTTTCTTGAGTCGGTCATAGGTTTGATCCTCCTCGAACGGAATCAGCCCACTGGTGCGGATTGTCTTTAAAGCCGGCTCCAGCTGCACATTCTTGTTGATAATGTGCTTCAGGACAAAGCTGTCGAATATCTGAACAGGGCCCATGATGTTTATATATTTCATCTGCACAACAGCCATAAAGCTTTGCACTTCCTCCCTCAGGAATCCTGACCGATTCCTATGATAAACTTCCTAATCTCCTCCGGAGCCAGTTTGTATCTGATCCCCTCGATAATGGAGAAAATATTGTTCAGTTCAAATTCCTTCAGTTTAAGATACGATATTATGCTGGCAACTGAAAAAGGCTGCTGGACAAAGCGTTTTCTGTGAACATCATACATGAATTCGCTGTATCTGTGCTCCGGCGCCCCCGGTTCATTGTCGGAGAAAAATCCGGCATACGGCGTCCTTTCCAGCACCCCCCGGAATTCATCGGAACTTCTTGCCGAAATAAGCTTATCCACGGTAGTCCGTTTGATTCTGTAATAGTAGGGCACGATATGGGCATATATGAGTTCGCTGTCAAACTTGTAATACCTCTTTATCCTGTAAATCCAGAATATATTGAAAACATCGGTCTCCATGCCGTATAGTTCCAGTGCAATCTGCCTGTCATTTCCGGACAAAAGTTTTTTGGACATGTCGTGAACCTTACTGAAATAATAAAAATCCAACGCCATCTCCATATGGAAAAGCCGGGTATCACGGTCCATGAGGGCATAAGGACGCAATACCTCGGCGTATTCCGTTCCCCTGAGGGCTGAAAGAAAATCCTGCAGGTTCCTGGGTACTGCAAGTTTCTGAATATCAAAATTTCTTCCGCGTGATAAATAGACAAGGGACTCCTCAAGTACGGAAGGGTCCGCATTTCCGGCTTCAAACAGCCTAAGCAGAAGCTTGATGCTCTCTATCTCCATCCTCAGATAAAGGAGGTTTATAAACTCCTTCTGGTTTCTGGTTGAAAAACGAATCAGTTTTTCAAAATCGTTTATATAATGATGTCTGAGGATGTTTTCCAGCTGTCCCCTGTGAATCTCGGCTTCATTTATGTCTGCAAGCACGCTGGAATAATTGGTATTATATTTCAAATAGGCCGCAACCTCATTTACACTTCTTTTCTGCATGAGTTCCCGGTAGTCATGCATCTTGAGAAGCTTTCCGGCCATGGCCCGTGTCTTTCCGCATATGGCGCCGTATTTTACAGCAGATAACAGAATCATTCACCTCTTATAATCCGGTTGAATATTTCATCTTCCCAGTTTTTCCGGTTTTGCTCGGCACTTTCCTCCATCAGGCGCATTTTCATGGCCGTATCCTCATAGATTTTAATAATCCTGTCCTCTTTATCCCTGGTTCCCTTTGTCCGGAGCTGTCTTATTTTGTTCTCGGCCATCTCCATTATATTGGCTTCCATCTTTCTGCATTCTTCCAGCCCGTCCCGATGGATTCTTTCAGCTTCCTCATCGCCCTGCTTCAGCTGGTTCTGGGCGTTATGCTCGAGTTCAATTATACGCTGAATGATTTCTTCCATATTGTCTTCCATCACAAAAGCCCTCTTTTTTCAACATATTTTATCACAATAAACTTAACCGGAAATTAATATTCGTATTGATATCATTCGTCCTTATCTGTCCGTCAATTATATCATATACGCAAACAGGCGTTAATATTGATAAATATACAATTAGGGTACTTTTTTACCTATTTTGTCAGGCATAAATCACAGTATTGTATATTTATTCATTTTGATGTATATTTATTGTAACCCAGGGAGGTGTATAAGAATGCGACTTGATGAAATAATGGAAATGGACAGCAAATATTATATGCATACTTTCAACCGTGCCCCCGTGTGCTTTGAACGCGGGGAAGGCATGTATCTGTGGGATATAGACGGGAAAAGATACATGGACCTCCTCGCGGGAATTGCCGTAAGCGCCCTCGGCCATTCTCATCCCGCACTTGTTCAGGCCATTACCGACCAGGTTTCCAAGCTCATTCATTGTTCAAACCTATATTATATTGAATACCAGGCAAAACTTGCAAAGCTCATCGTGGAAAACTCCTGTGCAGACAAGGTGTTCTTCGCAAACTCCGGTGCTGAAGCCAATGAAGGGGCCATAAAGCTAGCACGGCTCTACTTCAGGAAAAACGGTCATCCGGAGAAATTCGAAATCATCACTCTCGAAAAGTCATTCCACGGGAGAACCCTTGCAACCCTTGCTGCCACGGGCCAGGAAAAATACCATAAAAACTATTCACCTTTGACCCCCAGATTCTTAAGCGTTCCCATCAATAACCTGGATGCCCTTGAAAAGGCCATAACGGAAAACACCTGCGCCGTCATGATAGAACCCATCCAGGGCGAAAGCGGGGTAAATCCTACAGATTATGAGTACATACGCGGTGTTCGCGAGCTATGCAATAGGAAGAACATCCTGCTGATTTTTGACGAGGTTCAGTGCGGCCTTGGAAGGACCGGCACGCTTTTCGCCTATCAGCACTACGGCGTGGAACCCGACATCTTTACACTGGCAAAGGCCCTCGCAGGCGGATTTCCCATCGGAGCGCTGTGCGCAAAGGATTTCGTGGCCGGCGCCTTTGAGCCCGGAGACCACGGTTCAACCTTCGGTGGAAACCCCCTGGCATGCCGCGCCGGATATGCAGTGCTTTCCACCATCCTTAATGAACGCCTCTGCGAGAACTCGGAGAAAATGGGCGAATACTTCATGGAGCAGCTTCAAGGGATTAAGGATGAAACATCGATGATTAAAGAAATCCGCGGAAAGGGGCTTATGATTGGAGTTGAGCTTACAAAGCCGGTAGCGAAAAAGGTCAATGCGAAATGCCTGGATGAAGGATTCCTGATAGGCAATGTGGGTGACAGCATCATCCGCCTGCTGCCGCCCCTTATCATCACAAAGGAGAACATAGACGAGTTCATTCCTGTCTTTGGAAAAATCCTTGCATCTTATGAACTCAACTCCTGAAACGCATCAGCGGAAAATGAAGCCTGACCGGGCAACCCTGGCCCGGTTTTTTTTGGCAACAAATTCCCGCACCGCGCATACAATTGAATACAGAGACTGTATGACAGGTGAATCACCATGCCCGACGGCAGCTACAGCTTGTTTGACAGAATTGACGGAAGGATTGCAAGAAAAAAGTTTGAAAAGGCACTGGAAATGCTTCGCAGCGAGAGCCCGCAGGAACTGAGGAGAAAAATAGGGAATATCGACAAGGACGAGATTCTGGCAAAAATGAACGAATACAGCCCTGCCAGGCTGAGACAGATGGGAATCAACATAGACGAGATGAAAGGAAGCATTACTGAAAGGGATTTGCAGAAACTGCTTCAGGTTCTTGGCCCTGACGGAGCAATAATAGTACAGCGTATCAGGCAAATGCTCAATTAGCTGCGGGAGGCGATGCCGGATGGCAGATGAGCTGGATAAGGCAATAAAGCAGATCGCCCAGATGTTCGGAGCCTCACAGAACGCTTCCGGCTCCGGAGCAAGCGATCAGGAAAGCACCGCGCCGCGGCAGCCGGGCACGGTTTCTTCCCTGACGCCGGCCTTTAATGCCGATGCGATGCAGGATAACCTCGGTATTCTCGCCAAGGCCAGGGAAATGCTTGATACATTCAACAATGTTTCAGACTCGAGAATCAAACTTCTCTATTCCATACAGCCGTTCCTCAGCCCGGCAAGACAATCCAGCTGTGCATCGTGCATACAGCTCCTGAAAATAGTGGCCGTGATGAATTCCATCTTTCCCGGAAACCAGTCGGGACAGAGGGGTGAGCAGCAGGTTGGAAACTAACAGCTTGAAATCCATTCCCTTTCCCGATGTCCCAGAAAATCTGCCAAAGCACCATGATGAGGACTTTCACGGGCACTCACCGGTGCCCTCGTTTTTAAGAAATCTTAAGCAGGACGACATCATACTTCTTGTCATAATAATCCTGCTTCTGACTGACAATTACTGCAATGACAGGCTCCTTATAGCGGTGCTGATACTTATTTTCCTCAGCGGTCTTGATTTTGGAATTTTCGGCCGCTAAAAGGCCCATGCATATTTTTTTTTCTTTTGCAGATGCTTTGAAGATGAAAAAACAAATTGGGGAGGTACACATGAAAAGGCACGCAAAAAAGCAGGGGGTCTATGCATGGGTCTGCTTTGTCTTCCTGATAACCGTAACAGTGGGACTAGCCGGCTCTGCAAGAGCTCTGGAAGTACAGGAATACTACAGGGCTGCACTGTCGTACTACGGTTCGAGCGGTCCGGAAGTCATACAAATCCAGAAGAAACTGAAAAACTGGGGGTATTACAACGGACCGATAGACGGAAAATACGGCTATCAGACCTACAGAGCCGTACGCTGGTTCCAGTCGAAAAACGGTCTTAAAGTAGACGGAATAGCCGGAAAACAGACACTGGCGGCCATGGGAATCTTCCCCGCTGCAAGCACGCCGTCCGACAAAAACTTGGACCTTCTGGCACACCTGATTTATGCGGAAGCCAGGGGAGAACCCTATGAGGGCATGGTTGCCGTCGGGGCGGTTGTGCTGAACAGGGTAAAAGACAGCCGCTTTCCAAACAGTATTGCCGGTGTCATATACCAGCCAGGTGCATTTGACTGTGTGACTGACGGGCAGATAAACCTTGAACCGAGTGCCACGGCCATAAAGGCCGCAAGAGATGCGCTGAACGGCTGGGACCCCACATACGGCTGCATCTACTATTACAATCCCGCCACGGCAACCAGCAAATGGATATGGAGCAGACCGATAGTGACAAGAATCGGAAATCACAATTTTGCCAAATGAATTGCATGCTAATCTATTTTGAACCGGTCTGAAGCGGGCTTTCGCCCACCTCCACCACGCAGCTTACCGGGTCATACCTGTCGGTGTAGAGGGTTACCCTTTCGTTGCCTATGATGCGAACAACTTCTACCGTAAAACCTGCCTGGCCTTCCGACACTACCCTGCTTTCGCCTTTTTTGAGGTCACCTGTTACCGTATAGATGACAGGGGGTTCCACGAAATCCCGCCTGACGGAAGCGATGATACCGCTCGGTATATCATCCGGAGCGGCCACATAGCAGCAGAGCATCCTGTCCCTTATCTCGCAGAGAAGCATCAGGGTCTCTCCGCTGGAGTTTTCGAGGACAAGATCGCCGTATTCTCCTTCTATCACAGCCTCAAGACCCGGCTCTGCATAGGGAAGGATTGTCTCAGACTGCCTTCTGTTTACTGATATAATGCCCTTTATCGGAAGAAAGGCCTGATAAACGGCTGTAGCGGCCCGGTTCAGCAGGTCCTTTCTGCCTTCCGGAGCAGGGTTCTTCAAATCAAGCATTTCGGAAAGCTTAATCTTTTCCCCCGGTTTGACAATATTCCCGTTGAGAGCTTCAGCTATTTCTTTTTCTTCTTCTGTTACGGTTTCTCCAAGAGGTATCCGGGATGAGGAGAGAATGTACCTGAAATCCAGGACTTTATCCGAAACGTCAGATGACACGGATGCAAAGATTTCAGGGTCATCCTGAGGAATTACAAGCGCATTTTCGTCCAGCGAACCGATATGGTCTGAAATTCTTTTTTCAAGAGCCCGGTAATCCAATTTTATGCCGGGGGTTTCGGGGATGTATACGAGTTTTCCGTTCTCTACCCTATATGACGCCGGCACCGGATCGTGATTATACCGGCCGAATATCTTTTCGGTTTGGGCAGAAAGCTTTCCCTCATTGAACACAACCACCGGTTCATATTCCCTGCGTGAATCCGCCCCTGCAACAAGAGCGCTTAGCGCATAGCCCGACAGGTCATGGAAGATTTTGTCCAGCGTCGCTTCAACATTAATTTCCGCATCTATGTCATCATATGATATGGTATAGCTGTCTTCGCCAACCTCAATCTGCAGGCGTCCGTTAGTCCTCAGGAAATCGTTATATTCCGAAAGTTTTGCACCGGCTTCCTCATAATTCATGCCGCCTATGCTGATGTCCCCGACGTAAACGGATTCCGGAAGGCTTTCCGTCCGGTATCCCGACAAAGCAAAAATTCCCAAACATGAACCCACAAGTGCCTGGAGTAGGATAAACAGAATCAATGCCGGTATCTTTATCTGCTTTTGCATTTGTACCACTCCGTAAGAGAATCTCCGGCCCGGGTAGCCCTGGCTGCCGCCCGGATGGAATACTCGGGTGTATATGCCGGATTTAAAAAAAACCGGATCAGGCAATCCTGATCCGGTTTTCGTTCCGTCATTCGTAGTTCATAACCAGTTCGATCATCTTGCCCTCACGTTTTGCTTCATCTATGATGCTTTCGGTTATGATCTCACCGGCCTGCGCTATTATGCTTCCTGAATTGCTGTAAATAGTTTTTGTAAGTTTCTTTCCCAACAGGTACTGCTTCTGTCTGTATTCAAATAGCTCGGCCGCCGACATCTCCGCCTCATTGGGCTGAGCCTCGGGTTGCGCTGTGCCGGTTTCCGCCTGAGGCTGCGCTGAATAATCATTCGCATTGTCCAGCCTGAACATGTCATCTTCAGGTTCCGGTGCGGTCATCTCCGCTCCTTCTGAACCGCTGATTTCAGGTTCAGCGGTTTCAGGACCGGAGGTATTGTCGAAAAAATCCGTTTTCATGCTTTCTTCCGGCTGCAATCCGGAATCCGCACCGGTTCCGGCCTGCTGTCCGGCAAGATTGCTTATGTCATGCGGAGCGTCGAGCAGAGAGTCTATTACATCCTCATTGACAACCAGGATATTCTTGCCGAAGGTGATGATGCTGCTTCTGGGAATGATGCCGCCTTTAAGATTGGGCTTGCCGGGTATGAATTCCACACCCATTATGGAGTAGCTCTCATCGTCTTCATTGATGTAAATGTCACCGGCTTCTCCCAGAAGGCTTCCTTTCTTTGTAACTACTCTTGTTCCCTTGACTGTAATGTTCTTCTGAAGCAGTTCTATTGCTGCAGGTATTTTCACGATATCGCTGATGTCGTCAGGGTCCTGAATGGTAAGCGCATATTCACCTATACCAAGCACCCTTCCGGCAGGAATCACACCTCCCGCCAGAGACCTCACTCCGCTGTCGATAACAAAGAAATCCACGGTTCCCTTTGCAGCATTGATTATGACATTCTTCACCATGCCTATCTCATTTCCGTCTGAAATGCTTATGACGGGAAGTCCAACAATCTGCTGAGTCGTTTTCATCCCCAGCTACCCCCTCATGCGGTTATACATATTATTACCGTCCCGTTACTCCGGCGGGAACAAATACCTGCTCATATCAACATAATAACAATATTAACATGCAAGTTCAACGCAAAAAAATATATATAAATCAAATATTGTTTAATATTTCGTGTTTTATGGCGGAATCAAGCAGCCTGCCCCTGTCGGATTCCAGAACCTCATGTATAATCGATGTATTGTTTGTCATTTTTGCCAGGCTGCACAGGTCTACAATGACCATCGACAACAGCTCGTCATCATCAATGTGTCCCAGAGCCCGGCGGTAGCAGGAAACAGCCTCCGCATAGTTTCCGCATTTCTTGAAGTACATGGCGGTATCAAGCAAATCTTCGACATTTTCCTGCAAGGAATATTTTTCATCTCCAATTTTATCAATATTTTGCACAGTGTCAACATATTCAGGTCCTGTCCCCGGCTCGTCCGGGCATGTTTCATCGCTTTCACCGGCCGCTGCAGATTCATATACAGCATCTTCCGACAGATGTCTGAGAGCCTCTTCAGATTTTTTCCTTGTAAAAAACAGGGCAAGACAGGTCAACACGGCTGCTGCCAATGCAAGTACCGCAAACGATAACGCCAGTGATGCAGCAACTGAAAATCCGGCATTCCTGTAAAAGGGCCTCGCAGTTACTGGCACCAGAAGCGCTATGATTACGGCCGCTGCTGTACCGTACAAAAGGGCATGCACATTATCCTTATCAGCTTTGCCTTTCAGTTTCATCCAGAGCCAGGTAGCCAGGGCCGTAACGAGTACGGCAGGAACAGCGTAAAGAATGTATCGGAAATACATATCAACACGCTCCGTATTCTGCAGTTATATCGAATCATTTTACTGCCTTAATTATATCGGCTAACCCGGCTTTTTTGTAAAGCGAAACGATTTTAAAACCTTCCGCGTCATTCTGCAAAGTAGTTGTCAATTCCTATCTTGAGAGCCTTGGCGATTTTCTCCTGATAATCCACGGTTCTGAGAATCGCTTCTTCCTGTGAGTTGGACAAAAATCCGCATTCAACAAGGGCCGTTGGCACAACCAGATCCCTGAGGATGATTATTCTCTCCTTCTTTACAAGGGCCTTTCTGCTGTTGGACGGGTCAACGTATTCCCTGAGGGCATCCTGGAGGCATACCGCCAGCCTTTCACTCTCAGCCGAGCCGGGTGGATAGAAAGTCTGGGCACCGTGATACTGAGGGTCTTCAAACTTGTTCATGTGGATGCTGACCGCTATGTCGGCACCTGAAGTGTCAATTATCTTTCTCCTGTTTGTAAGGTCCTGCCTCCTTTTTTCAGTTATGTTCTTTGTCCCGGGCTTGTAATTCAGGACATCCTCCTCCCGCGTCATTATAACCCGGTAGTTGTCCTCTTCAAGGAATTCCCTGAGAAGCAGGGCAATTCTCAGGTTGATGTCCTTCTCGGCGATGCCGGAGTAATCACTTACCGCTCCGGGATCCTCCCCTCCGTGACCCGGGTCCAGCACCACGGTTGCCTTGTACTGTTTATTGGCAGCCAGAGTCATTGGATCAACCGACCCGTCCACGCTGAATATGGCAATGGACAGCAAAAGTATCAGCAGGATCAGAGCTGCATTTCTGCGCTTTATGAGCACTATCATTCCGATTCCGTCCCTGGTCTTTTTACTTGTAATAACATATTCAGGGACAGGGCGGCTATATCACAAAAAAGTGCCCGTCACGGCTGTGTTCTTTTGTTCTTCTTGGTGCCGAACGTCTGAATCAGCCATGTGGAAAGGTAGAACCTGTAATGGCCTGCAAGATAGCCCAGAAAGGCAATTATGATGATGGAAACAAGTGAAAGAAAATAGTGACGCGGCATGTTGCCGAGAAGTCTGGCCAGCCAGTAAAGCGGACCTGACACCAGCTGGAATATGCGCCATCTGAACACTGCAAACTGTTCAGAAACCGGTATTGCCAGCACTATGACCTGAACCAGCAGGATGGGTATAACTCCGATTACCCCGTACAGAAGGCCCTTGAAAGCTGACGGATTAATATGATACTGCGGCCTGTTTTCCTTGACCCCGATGCTGTGCATCTGGGTGTAGACATTGTAGAAAAGTATAAGGAATATGAAAAACGAGACCCAGGGCATTACCTGCGGTGTGTCCGACCTTGCAATGAAAAACACTGCGGAGGACAGAACAAACGTAAGTATGAATGCCGTAATATAGCCTGCAGTAACATTAAGGGCCCTTTTTATTATGGAAGAAATCCTGTTGTCCATATCACGCCTCTGTTATTTGAAAAATAGTATTATTATCCACACAAAACATAACAGAATGTTTCTTTATTGTACAGGAACATGAAGAACCATAATACTTTCTTTATTCAGCCGTTATTCCCAGTTCTTCGGCCTCGGCCTGCCTGTTTGCCGCCCTGAGGACGGCAAACGTGGTTTTTATAAGAGAGCCTGTGCCAAAAAGCCAGACAGCCGCATTTACCAGGAATCCCAGAACGCCGAAGAGGTATCCTGCCGAAGTCATGCCTCTCAAAAGCCTGAATGCCAGCTGTACTGCACTGATGACCGCCAGCCCGGCTGCAAGTTTAGCCGGAACGCTGTCAGTTTTCCTTAATATTATGTCACCAAGCCAGAGCGAAACAGGTATTTCCGCAAACACAAGGGTGGCTATGGCAAAGAAGAACAGTACCAGCATGGTAAATCCAAGGACGGAGAACTCGAGTATGGTTATGACCAGCAGGATTATGATAAGCAGCAAAAGCAGCCCGCCGACAAAGGTTCCGAGTGTGGCTATGCCGATTCCGGCAGCCTGCAGAGGGTTTTGTGATATGAATTTTCCGGAGCGTACAAAAAACCTCGGAAAGAGCCTGAACAGAAGGAGCGCAAACAGATAGTACACGACAATCGTTGCAATTCTCTTTACTATGCCCATCACATCCGTCCCCTGTATGCCTTCTGAAGAGACCGGGTCGGTTTTTATATACTCATATTCATTTACGGTAACGTAACTCGGAACATGAAATTCAGTCACGCCCCGGTATGTCAGCTTTCCGTTTATCACAGTTCCCGGAAGCATGCTGAGAGTGCCGTTTTCGGAAATATTATGAATATTTACGTCACCGTTGTATGTGCCTCCGAGGGTAATGTCGTTTCCGTAAATATTCGTTTGCCCCTCTACCGTTCCAAGGCTTTTCACAGTGTCACCATACAGATAGGCGTTTTTTTCAATTACCGAACCTTCTTCAAGAGTCAGGCTTGATGCGGCCATCATGGCATTCCGCGATATGCGTGAGGAAACGTCAATGCTGGAGCCGGCAAGCCTCAGGCTTCCTCCGACGTTACCACCGATATAAGCGTCTGTAGCAAAAGCAATAATGTCACCTTCAACGGTACCTCTTACGACAAGCCTTTGTGATAACGTCAAAATGTCGCCAAGGACGCTCCCGTCGTTTGTAACATAATTTCCTTTGGCAATGAAGTCACCGTCATAGGTTTCTCCGCTGTTTACGGCAGGATTGTCGTCACCGGCCGCAGATACGACAGCCGGAACTGCCAGCATGGCTGCCAGGATTACGACTGCAACCATAAAACGCTTTCCCTTCATTTTACCGTCCTCCAGTACGTCCGTCTCACATCATTTTTCCCAAACTGGATGAAAACAAGGGATATGATGCCCGCTACAGTCAAAATGCCGGCAGCCGCAATTGCAGGGCCCATATGCGGGGCGTTGAATACAAGATTAGAAACAGCTGCCACAGACCGGTACATTTCATATAAAAGCAAAAATGCCTGAGCGGCCCTGCCCACTATGACCGCAGATGCGGACATATATGCCCTGTAAACCAGTAAGGCCAGTATTCCGACAAGCAAAGCCGAGGGAAGGACGACATAAGGCAGAAGGGCTGCCGTTCCCCTGTTTTCACCGCATATATTCTGCATCACATTTTTCTCAATTGAAGCAGGAGCTGCGGGCCTGGACCTTTCAAGCTCACGCACCATGGCGTGCAGGGAGGCCTCCTGTCTGCGGCAGTCAGGGCATATTCTGAGGTGGTTTTCAAGAAACATCAAATCCCGCTCTTCAATCGAGCCGTCAAACCGCTTCATCATCAGCTCCCATGCTTTCTTGCAGCCCATTCGTTCTCCTCCTCTCCCTCGCTTTCATAATAGGGTTTAAGCTTTGCGCAGAGCATCTTTCTTGCCCGGTAAAGCCTGTTTTTCACAATGCTCAGCGGATATCCGGTTATCTGGCATATTTCATCGTAGGACAGCGACTGCTGATGGAAAAGGATAATCATGAGCCGGTACATTTCGGGCAGGGATTCAACAGCCGCTCTTACCCTTTCCTGCTCCTCCCGTGACAGCAGTTCCTCATCAGGGATGCCGCTGTCCGTGGGTATGCGCAGGACGGTATCCTCATCCCATGCGGCGGCTGCCGAGCGCTTTTGTTTCTGGCTCACGTTGATGCTGTGATTCACTGCAATCCTCGCAACCCATGTTTTGAAGCTGTATTCAGGGTTATAGCGGTGAAGATTTTCCCAGACCTTCAGGAATACCTCCTGGGTCACGTCTGCCGCTTCATCCCTGTTGCTGAGGATGTTGAGCGCTATCCCGTAAACAAGGTTCTTGTACCTTGATACGAGGTTTTCGAATGCTCCTTTTTCACCTGCCAGACATTTTCGTATCAGGACAGCATCTTCGTCCATGACAAACACCCTGCTACATTTATCCTATACAGGATTACTATGCAAAAGTCTGACGCAGCCGGCTCAGTTTCCGAACATGCTTATCTGCCTGTCCTCCCTGTCCTCCTCCCTGAGATAGCATCCTATGGCGGGAATCTTTGCCCTGTAATACTCAGGGTCCGCAAGGGACAGTTCCGACAGCGGCCTTAAGGCAACAAGGACGCTTCCCTTCTTTGACTTTAACACCTGTACGCCCTGTGAATCCCTCGTGGACTTCGGGTTGATTTCGGCCGTATTGAAGACCAGGAGCTTGTTAATGCTGCTAAGTGCTGCAAAATCCTCATCCTCCGATATATGACGGATGCAGACCAGGGGAGAGTTCTGGCTGTAGGCCTTCGTCAGCTTCTTTCTGTTAAGCTTCGTGGCATAGCTTTCAACTGGTATCTTGGCCACCTTGCCGTTCTCGAACGCAAAGAGCAGATAACCGGAATAATCCGGGGTGGCATGCATGTATATGATTCTTTCGTCCGCATCAAGGCCCAGAATATTGGGAAGATAATCTCCCAGCATGCTGGCCTTGCAGTCGGCAAGCTCATGAACCTTCATCTTGTATACAACGGCCTTGTTTGAGAACAGAAGAAGGTCCGCCTTGTTGTGGGTCTCCTGCTCAAACAGGATAACGTCATCCTCTTTCAGTTTCTGTTCACCGGATGAGCGCAGGGAAACAAGCGGTATTTTCTTTATATAGCCGTCGCGGGTTAGGAACATGCGCACATTGTAGTCCTCAATGAGTTTGTCCTCGGTAATCGGTTCCACTTCATCATCGCCTATTATCTCGCTTCTTCTTTCAGCCCCGTACGTGTCGGCTATTTCCCGGAGTTCCCTGCATATGATGTCCAGCACCCTCTCATCCCTGGCTACCGTATCGTTAAGGTCGTCAATCTCTTTCTTCAGCTTTTCTATATCCGCGGTCTGCCTCAGAATGTATTCCCTGTTGAGGTTTCTGAGTTTTATCTCGGCAATGAATTCGGCCTGCTCCCTGTCTATTCCGAAACCCTTCATCAGGTTGGGTATTACATCCGAATCCTTCTCGGAGTTTCGGATGATGGCTATTGCTTTGTCGATGTCGAGCAGGATTTTGGAAAGACCGGTCAAGAGGTGAAGTCTCTGGCTTTTCCTGCGGATGTCGAACTGGCACCTGCGCCTTATGCAATTCATCCTGAACTCAATCCAGTGGTCCAGTATATCATAAACACCGAGTACCATCGGCTTCTGGTCAATCAGTATGTTGAAGTTGCAGCTGAATGTATCCTGAAGCGGCGTCAGCCTGAAAAGCTTGTTCATTATCTCGTCAGGGTCCGCATTTTTCCTTATGTCTATGGCTATGGTAAGGCCGTCAAGGTCGGTCTCATCCCTGACATCGAGGATATCCTTTATCTTGCCCGCCTTGATGATATCGGCAATGCTCTCTATGATGGTTTCGCACGTGGTAGTGTAGGGAATCTCGTATATCTCAATGCAGCTGTTTTTCTTGTCGAAACGGTAGCGTGCCCTTATCCTGAAAGAGCCCCTGCCCGTCCTGTATATCTTCGAAAGCTCCTCCCGGTTGACGATTATCTGACCTCCGGTCGGAAAGTCGGGAGCCTTGAGATAATCAAGGAGGTCCACGTTGTCATTTTTTATGTATGCGATGGTTGCCTCGCATACTTCCCTCAGGTTGAAGCTGCATATATTGCTCGCCATGCCCACTGCAATACCCTGGTTGGGGTTTACCAGGATATTGGGAAATACGGTCGGCAATAGCACCGGCTCCTTCATGGTGCCGTCGTAGTTGTCCACAAAGTCAACGGTGTCCTTGTCAATATCCCTGAACAGGGCTTCGGCTATATCGGCAAGTTTCACTTCGGTGTAACGCGGTGCTGCGAATTTCATATCCCGCGAATAGACCCGGCCGAAGTTTCCCTTTGATTCTATGAGAGGATGGAGAAGGGCCATGTTACCGGTTGTCAGGCGCACAAGGGCTTCATAGATTGCCATATCGCCATGCGGGTTTAGCTTCATGGTCTGGCCCACCACATTGGCGGATTTGGTTTTTTCGCCCCTGAGAAGCCCCATCTTGTACATGGTATACAGAAGCTTCCTGTGGGCAGGCTTTAAGCCGTCAATCTCGGGGATGGCCCGTGAGACTATGACGCTCATTGCGTAGGGCATATAATTGCTTTTCAGAGTATGCACAATTGGCTGTTCGGTATAGTTCGGCATATTTTCATTCTCCCACCTGAAGCATGTTGTTTTTGGTTCTTCCGTTCAATTCAGCGGCGTGTTCCATAAGATTCGCTTTAAGCAGTATTTTCCTCGTCCGGCGAATATTTGCAGAACCTCGGTTCCGCAATTCTGCGGCTTTATGCCCAAGTGTCAGCTCACATCGATAAAATCCATATATTCATGCCCGTACTTTGCGATGAAATCTTTGCGCCCCTGCAGGTCGTCGCCCAAAAGCAGATTGAAGTATTTCCTGGTCTCCTCTGCATCATCGGGCGTAACCTTTATAAGCCGCCTGGTTTCAGGGTTCATGGTGGTCTGCCACATCATCTCGGGATCGTTTTCACCGAGACCCTTTGACCTGTGGATGACCACATTCTGCCCCTCGAGCTTCGAAAGTATCTCGGCCTTTTCCTTGTCCGAATAGGCAAACCAGATGCCGTCCCTCGTCCTTATCTCAAAAAGCGGTGACTCGGCTATATACACCTTCCCCGCCTCGATGAGCGTGGGCACCAGCCGGTATATCATTGCCAGAAGCAGCGTCCTTATCTGGAATCCGTCCACATCCGCATCGGTGCAGATGATTATCTTGTTCCATCTCAGGTTGTTTATGTCAAATGTACTGAAATCCTTTGTGTGCCGGGTCCTCAGCTCGACGCCGCATCCCAGTACCTTTATAAGGTCAACAATTACATCGCTCTTGAATATGCTGTCGTATTCCGCCTTGAGGCAGTTCAGTATCTTGCCGCGGACGGGCATGATGGCCTGGAACTCGCTGTCGCGCGCCATCTTGCAGGACCCCAGGGCGGAATCGCCTTCCACGATGTAAAGTTCGCGCTTGCTGACGTCCCTGCTGCGGCAGTCAACGAACTTTCTCACCCTGGCGGATATGTCCAGGGTTTTCCCGAGCTTTTTTCTGATGTCAATCCTCGCCCTTTCTGCGGTCTCTCGGCTCCGCTTGTTGATGAGAACCTGGTTTGCTATCTTTTCGGCTTCCTCTTTGTTCTCGATGAGGTATACTTCCAGCTGTTCCCTTAAGAAGTCCGTCAGCGCTTCCTGTATGAACTTGTTGCTGATGGCCTTCTTGGTCTGGTTCTCATAGCTCGTCATTGTGGAGGAGGTATTTGTCACAAGAATAAGGCTGTCCTCTATATCCTGAAATGTTATCCTGCCTTCATTTCTGTTGTACTTGTTGCTGTTCCTGAGATATTTGTCAATCTCACCCAGGAAAGCGGCTTTTACCGCTCTGTCAGGCGCACCTCCGTGCTCAAGCCAGCTGGAGTTATGGTAGTACTCGATGCACTTTATCTCATTGTTAAAGCAGAACGCTACCTGCATTTTTACCTTGTATTCAGGCTTGTCTTCCCTGTCGCGGCCTTTGGCAAAGCCCTCGAAGAACCGCACTGACGTCAGGTTTTTTCCCTGGCCGAGTTCGTTGACGTAGTCCACAATGCCGTTTTCATAACAGAATCTTTCTGTGGTGCCGCTTTCCTCATCGACAAGCTCGAATACAAGGCCGGCGTTTACAACAGCCTGCCTTTTCAGGATATCCCTGAAACTTTCAAGAGGTATGTTTATATCGGTGAAGACCTCTCTGTCAGGCCTCCATTTCTGTATGGTGCCGGTATGCTCGTAATTGCATTTTTCCTTCCTGAGCCCGCCTATATTGTTTCCCTTTTCAAAATGGAGCTGATATTTGTAACCGTCACGGTATACGGTCACGTCCATATACTCGGAACAGTACTGCGTGGCGCAGGCACCGAGGCCGTTAAGGCCGAGGGCATACTCGTAGTTCTCGCCGGTGTTGTTCTTGTATTTCCCGCCGGCGTAGAGCTCGCAGAAAACAAGTTCCCAGTTGTATCGTTTTTCCTTTGGGTTGTAGTCAAGCGGGATACCACGGCCCTGGTCCTCAACCGTTATGGACAGGTCCCTGTGCCTTATAACCCTTATGAAGTTTCCGTAGCCCTCGCGGGCTTCGTCTATTGAATTGGCAAGTATTTCAAAGAATGAATGGATGCAGCCTTCAAGTCCGTCCGAACCGAATATGACTGAGGGGCGCAGCCTGACGCGGTCCGCCCCCTTGAGGGAAGTGATGCTTTCATTGTCATAACCGGTCTTCTGTTTATCTGCCATTATCCCTCTCCTCATTGGTATTTCTGTTATTTTGTCCTGCCTGTCAACATTTTACCAAACATCTGTTTGTGTTGCAAAGGCAAGCCTTTATTCCTCAAGGATGCAGGGATTATTTTGAGGGATAAATGATATCATTCCATTATCTAATCACAAATCTGGGTAACCCTTTTGATATTTCTTCAATCTTATATCTGGTTATCTGTCATCTGCATATGAAACATGGGCCGTTTTATTTTTCTTGGCCCAACCCAAACATTTGACGCAGAGTCAAAATCAAAGCGGGTGCAGCGCACCCGCTTCGCCTTACTGCTTTTCAGCGAAAGTCCTGTAAAGGAAAGTTATAATATGCGCCCGCGCACATGGCATTTCCGGCGAAAAAGTCCAGGGAGACGTGCCCGAAGTTATGCCTTCATTAACAGCCCAGAACATAGGGTACAGATAGTACGCGCCAATGGGTATATCTGTAAAATTGATAACTCCGGCATATATCGGTTTTCCTATTGCCCTCCACAGGAAAGTGATGACCTGGGCACGGGTGCATGGGCTATCCGGTCCAAAGGTTGTAGCGCCGGTTCCGGACGTAATCCCCTTTTCATATGCCCATAAAGCCGCCTTGTAACAATCGTCCTCCTCCGATATATCGGTAAACGGATTAACGGCCAAAGTCGGTTCAGGCGATCCCATCGCTTTCCATATCCATGTTACAACCTCGCTGCGCGGACTGATAGCTTCCGGCATAAATTTCTCGGAATCTGCGGAAAGAATCTTTTGTTTTAACGCCCACAGAACAGGCTCATAGTAGTATTTGCTGCTGTCCACATCGGTAAAAGGACTTTCGTTGTAAACCACTGTTTCATCTGAACTTTTTGCATCCGTATCGTCGGTAAGAACATAAAAGAACTCTTTATTCCCGACCTTCACGCCTATGATAACCGAGCGGTCCATCTGTTGTTCAAAAAATTCTCCCAAAGGCAGCGTAAAAGTTATGGTTCCTGCTGAAATGTCCGTATCGATGGGTATGTATTTACCGCCCTCATTGTAATAAACACCATCTGATTTCAGATTATAGTAGCCTGCCTCCATGACTTTACGAGCGCCTTCTTTACCGAAATCATGGGTTGTAACAGTATCCGGATCAATATCAAAAGTGACCTTCGTTCCGGACGCCGGAACCACGAACACAGGAACACTGATCACCCCTTGAGTAAATGAAAGGACACGAGTCCAGAATACAGTTTTGCACCTGTCAACTTTAAAACCATCCAGAACCATCGAGCCATCCTTGTATTCAATGTCATACGATTTGCCGTCAACCTGAATGATGGCTGCTGTTGCCGGTATGGTCAGATAAGTACATAAAAGCGCAATAAACATCAGAAAGGCTACGGTTCTTTTCATACACAAACCTCCCATATTGTTAATTACACTCTTGTCTTATATAATTTTACATTCCATATCCAGACATGTAAACCTATAAATAGACATGAAATATAAATATTGGATATTAACTGCATGAAATGGGCTAACCTTTCCGATGCTGTTTGAAAAGTCATGGATTGCCGAAAGGAAACAGGGAAATTGCTATTACATGATATAAAAATAAAAAAGACTGCCTCTGAACATTTGTGAGGCAGTCCTTCTTTATTCACGACGCGGAATCGATTTCGCTTCTCTTTTTCTTTTTCATTGCGGGAAGAGCCTTCTTCTCCCCGTATATCAAAAGGGGCCTTTCCTTGTTTACAACCGTTTCCCTCGTTATAATGCACTTCTCCACGTTGTCTACCGAAGGTATCTCATACATTACGTCCATCATGATTTCTTCCATGATGGCCCTTAATCCTCTTGCACCTATCTTGCGTTCAATGGCACGGTCTGCTATGGCTTCGAGAGCCCCATCCTCAACTTCCAGTTCGACGCCGTCCATCTCAAACAGCTTCTGGTACTGCCTGACGAGCGCATTTTTCGGTTTGGTCAGTATATCCATCAGCGCCGTCTTGTCCAGCGGGTGTAATGCAACGGTAACGGGAAGCCTTCCTATGAATTCGGGTATCAGCCCGAATTTCAGAAGGTCCTGCGGGGTCACCTGTTCGAGAATATTGCCCATGTCCCTGCCGGAATTCCTTGACCTGTTCTCCAGTTCCGCATTGAATCCGAGCGTCTTCTGGCCTATCCTGTTCTGGATTATCTTGTCAAGTCCTTCGAAGGCGCCTCCGCATATGAACAGGATGTTGGTGGTATCTATCTGTATGAACTCCTGATGCGGATGCTTGCGGCCGCCCTGCGGCGGTACCGATGCTATGGTGCCTTCAAGGATTTTCAGCAACGCCTGCTGGACACCCTCGCCGCTTACGTCCCTTGTAATGGAAGGGTTGTCTGACTTTCTGGCAATCTTGTCCACTTCATCAATGTAGATAATGCCCTTTTCCGCGCGCTCGATGTCATAATCCGCCGCCTGAATCAGCTTCAGAAGGATGTTCTCCACATCTTCACCCACATAACCGGCTTCGGTAAGGGATGTGGCATCGGCTATGGCAAAGGGCACGTTGAGGATTTTAGCCAGGGTCTGGGCAAGGTATGTCTTGCCGCAGCCTGTCGGGCCCACCAGAAGTATATTGCTTTTCTGTATTTCCACATCGCTTCTGGTAAATTCGGCCCGTATTCTCTTGTAATGGTTGTATACCGCAACGGCCAGGGTACGTTTTGCTTTTTCCTGACCAATAACATATTCGTCAAGGATTCTCTTAATTTCCTTGGGCTTTGGGACCTCATCAAGCTGCTGCTCCACGCGTGCATCCTCAAATTCCTCCTCAAGAATCTCGGAGCATAGCTCGATACATTCATTGCAGATATAGACTCCGGGGCCGGCAACGATACGGTTTACCTGATCCTGAGTCTTGCCGCAGAATGAACATTTTACCTGTTTCTTGTCGTCATATCGCGCCATTATAAATCACCCCGTGACCCGCGGTTCCATCACCTGGTCTATCAGACCGTAGTCCTTGGCTTCCTGGGCACTCATGAAGTAATCCCTCTCCACATCCTGCTCAATCTTGGAGAGCGGCTGGCCTGTATGTTTGGCAAGGAGCTCATTCAGGTGGTTCTTCATCTTGAGAATCCATTCAGCGTGAATCTTGATATCAGTAGCCTGACCTCTGGCTCCGCCTATGGGCTGGTGAATCATGATGGTGCTGTTGGGAAGTGCATATCGTTTTCCCTTGGCGCCCGCAGCCAGTAGAAACGCACCCATGCTTGCGGCCATACCTACGCATATGGTGGATACATCGGGCCTTACATGCTGCATGGTATCGTATATGGCCATGCCTGCAGTGATTGAGCCGCCCGGGCTGTTGATGTAAAGCTGGATGTCCTTTTCAGGGTCCTCGGCTGCCAGGAACAGCATCTGCGCCACAACAAGGCTTGCCGTGGCATCGTTGATTTCATCGCTCAGAAGTATGATTCTATCCTTCAACAGTCTGGAATATATGTCGTAGGATCTTTCACCTCTGTTGGTTTGCTCTATTACAATAGGTACAAGTGACATGTTATCGCCTCCTTTGTCCGCCACTTGATAATATATAATTCCACCGTAGCGGTTCTTTAAATCGATTTCCCGTGCTTATGCCTTTGCGTTCTCAGCAAGCAGGGCAATGGTCTTTCTGGTAACAATGGAATTCTTAATATATTCTATATCATCGTCATTCAAATGTTTCTTCATTTCCTCCACAGGCTGCTCGTACTGTTCAGCCATTTTGGCTATTTCCTCGTCGCATTCCTCTGGTGTTGCCTCTATGCCCTCGGTTTCAGCTATCTTTTCAAGGACAAGCTGGCTCTTGACATCCATCAGGGCTGATTCACGGTACTCATTGCGGAATTTCTCCATATCCATATTCATTATCTTAAGATATGTGTCAAGGTTCAGTCCCTGATAGCGGAGAGTCATGTCAAACTCGCTCATCATTTCATCAAGGCGTCTCTCGACCATTACGTCCGGAATGTCACACTTTGCATTCTCGGTGGCTTTCTTGACCAGCTCGTTTTCAAACTTCCTGTCGGCTTCTTCCTGTGCTCTCTTCGTCAGGTTCTTCAGAATGTCCTTCTTGTATTCCTCGAGGGTCTCAAATTCGCTTACATCGCTTGCAAACTCATCATTTATCTCAGGAAGCTGCTTATACTTGATTTCATTGACCTTTACCCTGAATGTGGCCTCTTTTCCCGCAAGGTCCTTCTTGAAATAGTCTTCGGGGAAAGTCACCCTGATTTCCTTCTCCTCGTTGAGGTTAAGCCCCACAAGCTGTTCCTCAAATCCGTCAATGAAAGAATGGGAACCGACCACCAGAGTGTGGCCCTTTGCGGAACCGCCCTCAAAGGGTTCACCGTTTATGGTTCCCTCGAAATCGATATTTACTATATCACCGTTCTGAACCGGCCTGTCCTCAACCGCAACCAGCTTGGCGTTGCGCTCGGCAATCCTGTTGAGTTCGGCCATGACATCATCTTCAGTTACCTTTACCTCTTCCTTCTTTACTTCAAGTCCCTTGTACTGTCCAAGCTCGACTTCGGGCTTTACGGTCACTGTTGCGGTGAATATGAAGTCCTTTCCCTTGCCTATCTGGACTATGTCTATCTCAGGCCTGTCAACAGGCTCGAGCTTGTTTTCATCCACAGCCTTGTTGTATGCATCCCTGCATGCAAAATTTATGGCATCCTCGTAGAGCACTTCTTCACCGTAATAGCGCTCCACCAGCACCCGCGGCGCATGACCCTTGCGGAAACCGGGGACTGTGAATCTGTGCCTGTTCTTGATGAATGATTTGTTCATGCATTCGTCAAAAACCTGGCTATCAACTGTGATTTCCATTTTCACGACATTTTTTTCCGCTTTTTCAATCTTAACGCTCATTATGCTTCAGATCCTCCTGTACCGTATTTCCTCTATATATTCGCAGAATAAACCATTTTATTATACCCCTGGGAAACCTGTTTTGCAATTAAGTATCGCAAAATCCGCCAATATTTCATTATATTATACATTATTGTTCATTATCATGCTATCCTGACGGGCATGAAAGACAGAAAGTCGGCAGAAACCAGCAGAAACCTGATTCCGTCCAGCGTCTCGCTTCTCCAGCTTTCTTCCCACCTTCCGTGAATATGCCCGTAAATGCAGGTTTTGACATCATACTCCTTCATGAGTACAGCAAAGTCATTCATCCTGTGGGCGGCGTCAAAAGGAGGATAGTGAATCATGACTATGATTTCCCCGCCCAGGCGTTTTCCTTCCTCCAGTGACAGTCTGAGCCGTTCCATCTCCCTGGAAAAAATCTTTCTGTCCTCCTCATTGAAATCAGGGTCCCCGGGGTCAATCCATCCCCGTGATCCGCAGATAACATAGTTCCCCACGCGGAATGCGTTATTGTGGAGCATGCTTATGGTTTTAAGCCCGTTGGCATCCAGGAAACTTTTGAATTTTCGCCTGGTGCTCCACCAGTAGTCATGGTTCCCTTTGGAAATTATTTTCATACCCGGCAGGGATTCAATAAACCTGAAATCGGGCAGGGCCTCATCCAGGTTGATTCCCCAGGATATGTCTCCCGGTATCAGGACTACGTCATCATTCCCCACAACCTGGTTCCAGTTCTGCTCAAGTCTCTGAACATGGTTTTTCCATCTGTCGCCGAACACATCCATGGGCTTGTCCGTTCCCAGGGACAGATGGAGATCTGATATTGAGTATATTGCCATATCGGCTCCATTCCGGCTCCGGCATAACTGCCGGTCCTATTCTGGTTCTACCATTGCAAACTTTATCGTCCCTTCGGCTGCAACCTTTCCGTCCACGGTCGCCGTACCGCGGGCCTTTCCCATTCCGTGCCTGAAAGCGGTAAACTCCACCTCAAGCTTCAGGACATCCCCCGGCATTACTTGCCTTCTGAACTTCATGTCCTCAATGCCGGTAAAAAGCCCGAGTTTTCCGCGGTTTTCCTCAAGGATCAAACCGCCGCAGCATGCACACTGAGCCAGAGCCTCCACAACAAGCACTCCCGGCATAATCGGCTTTCCGGGAAAATGCCCCTGGAAGAAAGGCTCATCATATGTAACATTCTTAATTCCTACCACCTTCATGCCCGGCTCAATCTGCTTGGCATTCTCATGTGGCAGACGGATATCGATGATTCTGTCAAGGAGCAAAAACGGGTAACGGTGAGGAAGTACCTTCAGAATCTCATCCGCTTCAAGGTGCAGGCCGCTTTTTGCCTGAATCATGGCACTCTCTCCTTAATCCTGGTCCCAGTTGTGCCATACGTTCTGGACATCATCATGCTCTTCGAGCTTTTCCAAAAGCTTTTCCATGTTTTCAATGTCTTCGGGATTTGTCAGCTTTGTATATGTCTGCGGAATCATGGCTATCTCAGCCGACTCAAACTTAAAGCCTGCCGCTTCCAGCTTTTCGCGGACAGCTGTAAAATCGTTGGGTTCTGTAAGTATTTCAAAGTATTCCTCGTCTGCATTGAAATCCGAAGCTCCTGCGTCCAGGGCTATCATCATCATCTCGTCCTCGTCCCTGCCGTCCCTTGCGATGATTATCTGGCCCTTCTGCTCGAACATGAAGCTGACACAGCCGGTGGCTCCGAGATTTCCGCCGTACTTGTCAAACAGGTGCCTGATATCGCCGGCGGTGCGGTTCCTGTTATCGGTCAGGGCTTCCACGATGACGGCAACGCCGTTCGGCCCGTAGCCTTCATACCTGATGGCCTCGTAATTGGCTGCATCATCTTCTCCAGCAGCTTTCTTTATGCTTCTCATTATATTTTCGTTCGGCATATTGCAGGCCTTGGCCTTGGCAATGACGTCCCTGAGCTTCGAGTTTGATACGGGATCGGGGCCGCCGCTCTTTACGGCAATGGCTATTTCCCTGCCGATTTTCGTGAAAAGCTTGCCCCTCATCGCATCGACCTTGCTCTTTCTATTTCTTATGTTGACCCATTTAGAATGTCCCGACATATTTTCACTCCTCATTCAGATTATGTGACATGCATATTTCAAGTATATTATCCGAATCATCCATTTTTACAAGCCTTTCCCCGCCATAGGCAATGCAGGCTTTTCCTCCGGTGATCTTGTTAACATTTTCCTCGAGCCTGCTTTTCCGGTCCTCAGGAATCAATACGGTAAAGGCCACATCATCGGAATAATCAGTGCCGGCAAGGATGTAGCCTCCGCTGAGAAGCATGCTTTGAAGCTTGCCGGACAAATGATATTCTACGTTAATTCTTGCCTCCGTACAAGACCTCACGGTTATTTCGCGGGCATCACGCACCCCGCCGGAAGCAGCCTTGCCGTAGGCCCTGACAAGGCCCGAGGCACCAAGCAGTATGCCGCCGAAATATCGGGTGACAACTATCACGACGTTGACCAGCTGCCGTTTTCGTATGACTTCAAGTATGGGAAGCCCGGCCGTACCTGCCGGTTCGCCGTCATCGCTGTACCGCTGGTAAACTGAATCCTCTTCAACATAATAGGCATAGCAATGGTGGGTGGCATCCCTGCTTTCCGACCTTACCCGGTTTATAAACGCGACAGCCTCTTCCTCACTCCGGACAGGAAGCACCCTCGCGATAAAGCGCGACCTTTTTTCCTCATAAACATACTGTCCTTCACGGAAAACCGTTCTGTATTCCTTCAGCATATGGCTCCTTAAAAACAGGCTTTTCCCTTCACATTTGTTCCCTTGTGTCAGGATGTAACATGAAATCGGCGCATAAAAAAAGATGACTTGACGCCATCCTTGATTTTATCAGATTTCTCATATACCTTACAAGCCGGAGCGGGGATGCGGCATGCCTCAGTACCGTGGCTGTCTTCCGGTTCTCTGACAGTATTTCCTGTACGAATTCAGAAGCAATGACTTGTCCTGAGTGTATGTAACCAGTTCCATTGCCTTATCAATGGGGAAAAAGCCGGCCTCGGAGTATTTGTCCTTTTCCGATATGCAGAATTCTTCCGAACCCGTCTTCATGACGAACCATGCAATCCTGTTGCATACAGGCATCCGCCTGGTAATGGAATAGAATTCATAATAGGTCTGGCCCGCATGGTCAATTATCTCCGCCTTTATTCCCGTCTCTTCAAAGACCCGGCGCAGGGCGGCGTCCTGCGGGCTTTCATTGTTTCTGATAAGCCCCTTCGGCATGACCCATTCGCCTTTTTCATTCATGAAGAGAAAAACCTTCTCTTCGTAAAATATAACGCCGCCGGCACAATCTCTTAAATGCATAGCATTTCTCCTCCCAGCCCAAAGCTATCGCATTGCCGACAAAAAAAGAGCACTCTGCATCTATCAGCAGCAAAGACCAAATCCAGTGCCCCCAGCATAAAAATCAACTCACATGATTCAGCCTTGTATAACAGGAGGAACAAGAACATCGTATAATATTTAATACCAAAATTTAAGAACTTTAAACAATGAATTTTAAAAATTGCCACTTTTTCTGAAAAGCCAGAATCCGCCCTCATTTCAGCGGTTTTGCGGGGAATTCTTTTCCATTGCCTTCTGAGGTGCGGCATTTTTTGCTCTGTCCGGCTCCTGTATTGCATCTGAAATATTCTTCTTTGAATAACTGTCAATGACCCTTATGTCGCTTTCGGTCAAAATCCCTTTCTTGAATGCCAATGTTAACGCCTCCCTTCATGATATATCCTATCAGGAAGGGAGGCTTTATATACCTGTTTTGCTCAAATGCTACTCTTCAGGTTCAATGAGGCCGTATTTCCCGTCCTTTCTCCTGTATACCACGTTGACCTTTTCGGTCTCTGCATTTGTGAATACGAAGAAGCTGTGGCCAAGAAGGTCCATCTGAAGGATGGCTTCCTCAACATCCATGGGCTTGAGAGGAAAGCGTTTTGTCTTCACAACCTTGAAATCCTCATCTTCTTCTATCTGTTCCTTGAGTTCATAGTTTTCCGGTACCATAGCTTCCTGCCGTATTCTCTTGCCGAGTCTCGTCTTGTGCTTGCGTATCTGCCTTTCAAGCTTTTCCACAGCCATGTCTATGGATGCATACATGTCAGCGGCGCTTTCCTCCGCCCTTATGATGGCGCCCTTGGTGATTATGGTGACTTCAAATATGCAGCGGCCCTTTTCTATATTAAACGTCAGGTGTGCTTCCGTATCGGGTGAGAAGAACTTCTCAAACTTGCCTACTTTTTTCCTGGCCTTTTCAATGACCTTGTCGGATACGAGATCACTCTTTCTGCTGACAGTGAATTTCATAACTGATTCCCCTTCCTTTTATTCCTATTATAATTTTACCCTCCAGGCGGCAGCTAAATCACGAGATTTCCACTTATTCCACACAAGTTATCAACATTGATGATAAACTGTTGATAATTTTGTGGATAATGTGGAAAACCCCTGCCGTTACACGCTTTTGCTGTGCATAAAAAAACAGGAACCATAGGGTTCCTGTTTTTCCCGGTATCAATTATCGGTCTTCATTATTGCTCATTGTTGGTCTGAGCGGTCTTGTTCTGTTTGTTGACGTTGGTGTTGGTTTTATTGGTCTGCTGCTTGTTCTGCTCAGTCTCACAGTTGGTTTTCTGTTTGTCTTTGCTCATTAATTCCACCTCCGAGGCTTATTCTGCCCTGTGGGTTTTAAAATATGCACAGGAAAACCTGATTTTCTCTGTCATATCAAGTGCGGCCGAATCCGGCTTCCCCGCCGGAACGTTATTATCAGCGGCTCAGGTCGGCACCATGCGGAACGTTTCCATTCCATTGCTTCTTCTATTTCTTTATAAACATCTGTACGAACACATAACCGTACTTGTTGCTCCTGGCTATACCGATGCCGGTGTAGTTATAGGAACCATTAAGGATATTGGCCTTATGTCCCGAAGAATTCATCCAGGCGTTGACTGCTCCCTGAATGGTGGAGTTACCGGCTATGTTTTCAGCGGCTGCCTTGAAGGAAATCCCGAACTGCCTCATCATGTCAAACGGTGAACCGTAAGTGGGCGAATAGTGGGAAAAATAGTTGTTCTGCACCATGTCATTGGCCTTGGTGCGTGCCACCTTCATGAGCTCAGGATCAACCTGGAGAGCCGCCAGACCCGCCTTAGCCCTTTCGTTGTTTATAAGGGTAAGCAGCTGCCGCTCTTCGGCAGACAGTTCAACAGTTGTCTTGGGAGTTGATGTGGCGGGCGGTGTGGCTGAAGGAGTCTTTGCTGAGGATGAGCCGCCGGAACCCATCCGTTTTTTGAATGTTTCCGCGTCCATCAGGTATTGGCCGGCAACGCAGCCCACCTTATCGGTATCAGGATCGTACACCACATACCAGTCGCCTATCTTTGAAAGAACGTTAACCCACTTGTTCTTCTTCAGCACCTGTATGATGGAATGTTTTGTAGACGGTCCTGTACGCATGTTGAGCTCGTTGGCGATAACGACTCCGCTTATGAAATCCACCTTCTCAAAGGTTTGAGCGGCTTCGGCCTTATATACGCCTATACCGGAAAAGCTCAGGGCCGTGAACGCGAGTAACACTGCCAGCGATGCAGCCAAAAAACGTCTTTTCATACTCTCCCTCCATTGTCTTTTATTGATTGCTTCGTTAGTATTCGCTATTTCTCTGCTAATTATTTGGGTAAAAAAATATGGCAACAATCTGATAGTATTGTTGCCATATTCTACGGCTTATATAAGCATTCTGCATTTTATGCCGGTAAAAAGAAAGTTTCGGCCTGTTGTCAGTCAAGACCTGCGATTAGCCTTTCTATGTCTTCATGGGTAAAAATGTACTTGCTGTTGCAGAAATGGCACTGAAGTTCCGCGCCCTTTCTGTCGGCCGCTATTTCAAGAAGGTCCTTCTTTCCTATGGCGAGAAGATTCCTCTCCATTCGTTCCCGCGAACATGTGCATCTGTAATTCACATCGCATGTTCCGAGATAACGCACGGGCTTTCCTTCAAAAAGCAATTCTATGATTTTCTCGGGGGTAAGGCCTTCTGATATCATGTTCGTCACGGGCGGAAGGGTCCTGATTTTCTCCTCTATGAAGGAAATCATCTCCTCCGGCGTATCGGGCATGAGCTGGACGAGAAATCCGCCAGCTGCCGCCACATGTCCGTCTTTGCCGATAAGAACTCCCAGGTTCATGGCAGTAGGAACCTGCTCCGAAAAGGCATAGTAATATGTCAGATCCTCAGCTATCTCCCCCGATACCAAATCAACATAGCCGATATACGGTTCTTTAAGACCGATATCTTTTATTACGTTAAGATAACCCTTTCCGACTGCTCCTCCCACGTCAAACTTGCCCTTCTCGTTAAGCGGCAGGTCAAAGGAAGGGTTGTGCACATAGCCGCGGACATTGGCCCTTCCGTCCGAAACCACCACTATGCCGCCTATGGGACCGTCACCTTTTATCTGTATGGTTATGGTATTATCGGGGTCCTTCAGGGTCTGCGACATGAGAGCCGCACCGGTAAGGGTTCTTCCAAAGGCAACACACGGCGTGGGGTACATATCGTGTATCCGCCTTGCCTCCTCCACAGTCCGGGTAGTGACCCCGGCAAACACCCTCACTGTTTCTCCTGCCAAGGCTCTTGCAATATAGTCCTGCATGAATTTCCTCCCTGTAATGTATTTATTCATCCGACGGCAATCCCGTATAGCAGCTTATGTTCGGAAACAGTTTATCAATGGGTTCACCCTTCAGTATTGCCGCAAAGGCTCCGTTAATAACATTTGCCGCTTCGAAAACCGAACGGCTTAAGATGTCATCGGCAGAATCCCTGTGCATTTCACCTTCCCTGAAAGGATGCGTCCAGTATCTTCTCTTTTTGTTGGCCCAGTCAATGGTATCGTCAAGTCTGGGCGGATACGGCACCTTCGGCGGCATTATGCCTCCTCCGGTGAAAGAGTCAAGCCAGCTTACCACAGCTTTTTTCCATCCCCTGGGGTCATACAGCAGGTCCTGTCCCCTGTAATAATCCCTGAGAATTTTTGAAAGGTCCCTTTTGTCAGCCTTTACATCGTATATATCTTCAAAGGCTTCAAGAAGAAAGCTTTCCACGCTTTCCGGCCACCTGCCGCCTATGTCAACAAGCTTTCTGGTCTTTACCCTGCAGGCCGATGCCATACGCCTCTCACTCCAGAACAATACATCCAGCGAGATTTCGACCGCCTGTCGCGTGGTACCCACAGGCTTTCCGTCCTCTGACCATATCCAGTTCATTTCAGCCCATGATACATACGGGTTTATCAGACGGTCAAGGGTGAAATGACATGTAAAGCCGGAAAGATATGCGGCAAGCTCCATCCATTCCCTGCCCCAGGACAGTTTCTGCAGCCTGCTGAATCCTGCCAGCAGAAATTCACCGGTCCGCTTCCGGTGCATGGCATGCCCGAGTTCGTTAAACACGCCCTTTCCGTTTCCGGGAAAACAGTTATAAAAAAACAGGGGATCCGGCCCCTGGGCACCAAGCCGGTACAGTGTCCTGTGTTTCCGGATTCCCTCCAGAATTCTCCGGCTCTCTACTCTCTCCAAAACATCATCGGCCATGAGTATATGGGTCAGGAAATCTGCCATGGTCGTCCTCCGGGAAATTCATTTCCGGATAATATCCCGTTCCTTACGATGCTGTGAATTCCGCCGGCCTGGTCGGCCTGAGGCCGAAGCTGTGGAGCAGGCCCTCAACTATTCGCCGTGATGCCCTGCCGTCCCCATATGGATTGACTGCTCTTGCCATTTTCATATATACGTCTTCCCTGTCGAGAAGCTCCCTGGTTGTGTTATATACGCTCTCAAACCTGGTGCCGGCCAGCCGTACCGTGCCCGCCCTGACGGCTTCGGGTCTTTCGGTCTCATTGCGCAGCACCAGCACGGGCTTTCCGAGGGACGGCGCTTCTTCCTGAAGCCCGCCGGAATCTGTCAGGACTATAAAGCTCCGGGCGATGAGGTTATGCATCTCCTGAACGTTTACGGGCTTTATGAGATGAATTCTCGGATGTCCGCCCAGAATCCTCTGTGCCGTTTCGCTGACCAGCGGATTCAGATGGACCGGATAAATTATATGGACATCAGGGTATTCGTCTGCAATCCTGCGTACGGCGGAAAAAATTTCTTCAAAGGGTCTGCCGATGTTCTCGCGCCTGTGGGCGGTCATGGCAATAACCCTTTTGCCTGCAAAATCAAACCCTTTCAGAAACGTATCGCAGAATTCAAAATCATTCGAGACAGTGGTTGCAAGCGCATCTATTACCGTGTTCCCGGTTACATAGATTTTGTCTGCGCTTATTCCTTCCCTGAGGAGATTGTCCCTGTTGGATACGGTCGGGGCGAAATGCAGGTCCGCAATGACCGCCGTAAGTCTTCTGTTCATCTCTTCAGGATAGGGAAAATATTTGTCGTGTGTCCTCAGTCCGGCTTCCACGTGCCCGACCTTTATCTTCCGGTAGTATGCTGCAAGGGAGGCCGCGAATGTGGTCGTAGTGTCGCCGTGTACCAGCACTATGTCGGGAGCCGCTTTTCCGAACACATCATACAGGCCCTCAAGCACTCTTGTGGTAATATCCACAAGGGTCTGCCTTTCATGCATGATGTTCAGGTCGTAATCAGGCCTGATTCCGAAGATATCAAGAACCTGGTCAAGCATCTCCCTGTGCTGGGCAGTAACGCAGACCGACGATTCAATATAAGGACTTTCTTTCAGCGCCTTTACCAGGGGCGCCATTTTTATAGCTTCGGGACGTGTCCCGAATACTGTCATGACTTTTATCTTTTCCATCATGTCGTTTATCCTTCGTCTTTTCCGCTGTTGTTTTTATCATTCTTGGCATTTTCTCGGTCTTCCGGACGATTAATGTCGGAAGCGGCTTCAAGGCTTGCTTCGTCAATATTGCCCTTCTTGTGCTCTGCGAGCTGAACATAATAGGACGGGATATCCTTGTTCATCTCCGGTATGTTTCTGGCACCGCCTATCAGGAACACAACTATTATGATAAGCAGGATGATGGACGGCAGAATCCCCTTGTCCACCAGCACGATGGACAGAAGCCCAAGCGCGCCGCTTATGATATACAGAATGACCACCGACATTCTGTGGCTCAGGCCCATGTCAATGAGCCTGTGATGGATATGGCCCTTGTCGGCTTCGGAAATCGGGCGCCCGTTGGCTATGCGCCTCAGGATGGCGAACAGTGTGTCAAATATGGGCAGGCCGAGCACCAGAATCGGAATTGCAAGCGCAAGGGTGGTGACCGATTTCATGGTGCCTTCTATGGACAGCACTGCCAGGATGAAGCCCAGGAAAGTGGAACCCGTATCCCCCATGAAAATCTTCGCCGGATTAAAGTTATATGGTAAAAAGCCGAATATGGCACCGGCAAGGGATGCGGCTATAAGCGCGATGTCATCCTGCCTGCGGATTACGGCCACAATGAACAGGGTTATCGATGCAATCCCCGATACTCCTGCCGCAAGCCCGTCCAGGCCGTCGATAAGGTTGATGGCATTGGTAATTCCAACAATCCACAAAATGGATATTATAAAGGCGATGGTTTCGCCCAGGATATATGTCATTCCGGTGTGGTCGCCCGACGTGAAAGGCAGGGTTATGGACGTAATGCTGGTCCCTGTGGCCACCACGATTAATGCGGCAACGAGCTGGAATATGAACTTTGTACCGGCTCTCAAAACCTTTATGTCATCCACGATGCCAAGGACCACTATGATAAGGGTGCCAAAAATTAAGCCCAGTGACCCGGGCTTTTTCAAATAGTCTAAAAACTGTGGCAGATTCCGTGAAGCAAAAGCATATACAACAGAAACAACAAAGCCTGCTATAATGGCAAGCCCGCCCAGAAGCGGCATGGGCTTTTTATGCATGCGCCTGTTGTCAGTCGGCACATTGACCGCGCCCGCCAACAAAGCGATTCTTCTGGCAATCGGCGTGGCGAAAAAGGCGATGATAAGCCCGACGGAAAAAGCCACAAGATGCTCATATTCTATGGTTACCATCTTTCACCTACACCTCGGATTTCCTGACATCGCCAGGATCAAAAGCAAGCGACGGTCCCTCATATTTTACAACACGGACTCCTGCCTCCTTCAGAAGTTCCATGGCAAGCTGGTCCGGGTAGTCGCCTCTGAAGACTATCTTGGAAATTCCGGCATTTATGGCCAGCTTTGCGCACATGACGCATGGCTGGGTTGTAACATACAACGTGCTGTCCTTTACATTGATCCCGGCATATGCTGCCTGGGCAATGGCATTCTGCTCGGCATGGGTGGCACGGCATATCTCATGCCTCTGGCCCGACGGAACCCCAAGCTTTTCCCTCAGGCATCCCACTTCCAGGCAATGCCTGCATCCAACAGGTGCTCCGTTATAGCCGGTGGCCAGAATGCGCTTGTCCTTCACAAGCAGCGCACCGACCTGGCGCCTCAGGCACGTGGAACGGGTTTTTACAAGTTCCACTATGCTCATGAAATATTCATCCCAGGAAGGACGCATACAAACCTCCTTGATTACTTCGTACCGAAGAGCCTGTCGCCGGCGTCACCGAGACCCGGTACTATATATCCCTGGTCGTTGAGCTTTTCGTCAACAGCAGCACAATATATGGATACATCAGGATGCTCTCTGTGAAGCCTTTCTATACCTTGTTTGGAAGCGATGAGGCATACGAACTTGATGTTCTTCACATTGCGCTGCTTAAGAAATTTAACGGCATCACACCCTGAACCTCCGGTAGCCAGCATCGGGTCCAGAACAACCACATCGCGTTCGCTGATATCCTCAGGCAGTTTGCAGTAATACTCAACAGGCTCAAGTGTTTCATGGTCCCTGTACAGGCCTATGTGGCCGACCCTGGCCATGGGAACGAGTTTGAGCATTCCGTCCACCATGCCGAGTCCTGCGCGCAGGATTGGGACAAAGGCCAGCTTCTTGCCGGAAATGACATACGTTTTGGCATGCCCTACAGGGGTTTCGATTTCAACTTCCTTCAGGGGAATATCACGGGTCACTTCATATCCCATAAGCATGGAGATTTCAGACACCAGTTCCCTGAATTCTTTGGCGCTGGTATTCTTGTCCCTGAGAAGTGAGATTTTGTGCTGGATAAGCGGATGATCGAAGATAAAGACATTTTCCATCTTCAGCAACCTCCAAAATTATTTAAGATACTTGTCCTCAATTTCACTAATCTTGCATATCCGTCTTACATGCCTTTCCTCATTGGAAAACGGGGTTTTCAGCCATTCGTCAACTATTGCTGCAGCAAGTTTCTCTCCCACAATAAAAGCACCAAGCGCCAAAGCGTTGGTATCATTGTGCTCCCTGGTAAGCCGCGCCGAAAGCAGGTCATGGCACAGAGCGCACCGGATGCCTTTTACCTTGTTGGCGGCTATGGAGACGCCTATTCCTGTCGAACAGACCAGAACAGCCCTCTCGCAGGTTCCTTCCCTTACAAGCAGGCATGCTTTAAGTGCGAAATCCGGATAATCCACTGATTTTTCATCGTAGGTCCCGCAATCGGTGCATTCATGTCCCTGTTCTTCAAGATGACGTTTCAGAAACTCCTTCAGACGATAGCCGCCATGATCGCTGCCCAATGCAATGCGCAAGCCCGATCTCTCCTTTCTTTCATGATTGTATAGTAATCACTCTTTATTGTCAAAAACTTTCTCGGCAAGCTTCATTAAAGCTGTTTCTATCTCCTTTGCACATAACTTGTAGGTCTCATAGTCCCCTCCGAAGGGGTCGGATATGCTCGGTCCGCCTTCATGCACTTCTGCATAGTCCTTCAGCGTGTACAGCTTTCCCGCCGATTCGGGGTAAATATCCAGTATCATCCTCTTGTGTTCCTCGGTCATGGCAAGAATCAGCCATGCCCCCCTGATGTCGTCTGCGTCCAGAACTTTCGCCCTGTGTGTTGACAGGTCAATTCCGTACTCATTTTTCATGACCTCTATGGCCATTTCGTTGGCAGGATCATTCTCAAAGGCATAAATCCCGGCTGAACAGGCCTGGACCTCCCTGCTTTCCTCCTCATCCAGGAGACTGTTGAACATGGCTGCCGCCATTGGGCTCCTGCAGGTATTCCCGGTACATACAAACAATATTTTCTTCATAGTTTCACCCTTTCGTTCCGGTTCTGCAGCACCGGTTTATAAAATAAAGGCGAACACCAGGCAAAAAAACTATACCCGGATGATTCTGCCGCCTGCCGCCTTCTGGAGACGGTTCATTATGGCAAGCCCAATCCCCTTTTCCGGAAATGTTTCGGAAAAGATGATATCCACCCCGAGCCTGTCAAAATCCCGCAGGCATCCGTATATGGATGCCGCTACGGACTCCGGGTCGTTTCTTGAGCCAGGGCACAGGACAACATCGGCATCATATTTTTCCCTGTTTTCCGCCGATGCCATGACACCCGTCTTCCTGTTTTTGGCCCTGTTCTTTTTTACAAGCTCATTTATAGCATCAACTACATGCTGCGCTTCGCCGTCCACCAGAATCATTTCGGCCTTTGGAGAATAGTGCCTGTATTTCATGCCCGGCGATTTCGGCACCGTATCCTTGCTGATTTCAGACAATCTCACCACATGTACGGGCCCTATGACCTTTTCAAGCATTTCGGGGCTTATCCCGCCCGGGCGCAGCACTGCCGGCGGGTCCGATGTCATGTCGACAACTGTGGATTCCAGTCCTACTCTGGTGCTTCCTCCGTCGATGATGTAATCTATACGTCCTGAAAGGTCGGATATGACATGGGCTGCACAGGTCGGGCTCGGGGAACCCGAAAGATTCGCACTGGGTGCCGCTATCGGTACACCTGAAAGCCGTATGAGTTCCAGTGCAATTTTGTTCCGCGGCATGCGGACTGCCACAGTGGACAGCCCGGCTGTCGTCGCATCGGGCACCTTTTCGTTTTTTGGCATTATAAGAGTAAGAGGCCCCGGCCAGTAAGCCTCCATAAGTCTGCGGGCCTTTTCGGGTACGGAGCTTACAATGCCATCCAGCTGTTTTATATCCGAAATGTGGACAATCAGCGGGTTGTCAGAAGGCCTGCCCTTGGCTTTAAAAATACCTTTCACCGCATCAGCATTCATGGCATCGGCCCCAAGCCCGTATACGGTCTCGGTCGGAAAGGCCACAAGCCTTCCCTCGGCCAGAGCCTTCGCAGCAGGTCTGAGTATTTCTGAATCAAAATTTTCAGGGTCTGCTTTAATGACAATTGTTTCCATCCGGGTCGCCTTGCTTTCCAATAGCTTAATTGCTCTAAAAATTTTATTTTATTATATCAGAGTACCGTTATCAATTCTCTCATCGCTCCGGTTACTTAAATTATGGTAAATAATAACGCTTTTCATGCAGAAAGTACGGTTCATGCGCTCCTTTAAGGGCATCTTTCCGGAATTGCCGCCATATGTACGATAACACAAGAACAGGGCTCCCGGCAAACCAATCATGCCGGCAGCCCTGGCGCGTTCCCGACAAGATGCATCAGGTCTGCTTATCATTTCTTTTCACGGAAATATATCTCGGTGATATACTTATGCTTGTCTTCCCTGAACCTGGCGGCGGGAGTAACACTCACTCCCTTTAATTCCATCGCTATTCCTTCCCTGTAACAGTTGTTGCAAAAACGTCCGCTGTTCAGCGGCCTTCCGCAAAGTTCACAGCGAAGAAAGCCCTTATTGTCACCAACTATCTCAAGTCGTTCCTCTTTAAGATAACGTTTTATCTGCCTCAGCGAAACTCCCGTATGCCTCATGACATCATTCGAGCTGGCCCCGGGATGCTCCGTCAGGTATTCCTTTATCCTTCTGAAATCTTCCTCATCCTTGGGCGCACATTCAGGGCACACGTTTTCCAGACCTATTCTTTCAAACATCCGATGGCATCGCTGACATTCATACCTTGTCATATCTCTCTCCGTTACCCTTTTTTATCAAACAATGAATTCACAGTTGCCTGTCCCGGTCTGAAATATGCCGACCTGACCTTCCTGTAGTTGCTCGCCTGGTTTAATTTCCGCTTCACATCCGCCATCTCTCTTTCCACGGCGGCTATGTTTTCGTCGTCAATTTTCTTAATCTCCCGCAGAATGTCAAGCACTGCTGATGTACTGGCCTTAAGCTCGCCGGTACCGGGGATTCCTTTGGAAGCCAGTTCCTCAAGGGAGTTAATGCCCAGTTCATTTTTAAGGGATTCCGACAGCTCAAGGAACTGACAGTCAAGCTTGTCCACCGCATTCATCCTTGTCTGCTTCTTTGCAAGCAGGATTTCCAGCTTATTAAGGTCATCCTTTGAAATGGCTTCTTTCTGCCGGCGGGTCAATTCAAGGATTTCCTTCAGCAGTGCCTGCTTTTCTGTCAGTAACCTGTTTAGTTCCAGAATGTATCTGTCAGCTTCCATAAGGATTATACTCCTATCATGCCTTTTCAGCCGGCCTGCGGTGGCCATGCTGCTTTGCAAGCTTCATGGCCTGCTCCCAGGTGTCCCTCATCTGCCTGGCCATATTGAGAACCTCGTTCAGTATCTCGGCGTCCTTGCGAATATTGGCCTCGATCAGCCGTCTTAACATATAATCATATATCAGCTCCAGGCTGGCAGCAACAGGATATTTCCTGTCCAGGGTAAGCATGAACTCCTGCACTATGTCCTGGGCACGGACTATGTTGCTGTGGGCCTCCTCGATCCTGTTCTTCTCCACCGCGTCTAACGCGCGCATGATGAATTTTACAAGACCGTTATACAGCATCAGGGTCAGTTCCTCGGGGCTTGCTGTCAGGATGCTGTTTTCCCTGTACTGATTGTAGGCATTTTGTGCAATCATTTTTCGTCTCCTCCTTTAAAGCCCTCCCGCTTCACATGCCGCCCCTGTCAGCCCTGGCTAAACTGCATCGCCAGCCATGCACTCTGGGCGTTCATCGCGCTTAGGTACTGTTCCAGCACCGCGAACCGGCGATAGTAATACTCTTCCTTCTCGGCCAGCTTTTCTGTTAGCGCGCTGATCCGCTTGTCATATTCTTCAAGCTGGTCATTGATAAGATTGTCGCTGTAGGAAGAGTCGCCTTCCATTCCGGCTTTCACCAGTAATATACCCTTGTTTCCGTCGGCGTCCCTGTATATCGAAATATGATCCTCCACGATGTCGGAAATCCTCTGGAATACGCCCGACTTTAAATACCTGGATTTTCTCTGTTCGGCGGTGGCTGTCCTTGAGTAGGTCTTGTTCTCAGGGTCTACACCGTTCAGAAGCTTTGCCACTTCATCGGGATTTTCCCTGAGGGCTTTCTTGAGCTTTTCCTCGTTTATCGTTAATTTTCCCTCGTCCAGATAGCTGGTGGTCCCGATACCGATGTCGCTCATGGTAAGGCTTACACCCTCCACAGGCTCATACATTGCCGTGCGCATGGATGTCACAAGTTTTCGGAGGATGTCGTCGTTCTGCAAAAGCCCTGTCTTGGCCCTGGCCTCCCATTTTTCAATGTCCGAATCCTTCATCTGCTGTTTCTGGGCTTCGGTGAGAGGCGGATAATTCCTGTCGTATTTTTCTTTGAGCTTCTTGTTGAGATAATCTATGAGCTCGTTGTACTTGTCAACGAAGGCTTTAATGTTTTCATAGGCCTTGTTCACATCAAGCTCGATGGTGACCTGGTCGCCATCGGAGTCTTCCGGATGCGCCGCTTTCAGGTTATAAGTAACTCCATTAATGGTAAACTGGTTGGAACTCCTGACCACTTCCTGCGTACCGTTTATGATGATCTTTGCATCCTGTCCCTCTATACGCTCGACGCGGTCACCGGCTAGTCCCAGGGCTTCCAGGAAGTTTCCGCTGATGTCTTCCACCACGAGATTGTCGCCTTCGCCAAGCTGCTTGGAGGCAAGGGTAAACTTGTCGCTTATTTCGTCGTATTTTATGGTCACATTGGCCTCGGTGGTGTTGTTGATGCGGTCCAGGACCTGGGAAAGGGTATCGGTTTTCTTCGCCGTGATAAGCTTTCCGTTTATACTGAACTGCACCTCTCCGTTAATATTGAACTCCAGGTCGAAATCCAGCTTGTCCTGGAGCTTTTCCAGGGTATCGCCGAGGCGTATGCGGTTTGAATCACCCGGGCTAAATCCCAGGTCAGCAAGCCCGCTTTCAGCTCCCGATGTCGGATTTCCGACGGTTACCTTCGTAGCTCCGCCGACAGTACCAATGGAAAGCTCCCCGGAATTAAACTCCACCTTAATCTTTCCGGCGCCGAAGGCAGCATCGAGGGACTGCTGGAGCCTTGTGACAATATAGTTTGAGCTGTTTTCATCCAGGCTGTAATCTTCCAGGGTGATTTCCTTGGCCACGCCGTCGAGATTCACCAATATTTTTTTGCCGGAAAGGTTGAGATTCTCCGAAACCGTCCCGGTTATCCTTCTGCTTACCGATGTTTTGCTGACAGCCGTATCCCCTGTGGCCACCTGGATGACCTTTACTTTATGTACGCCCTCCTGGGCGGAGGAAACGGCGGAAACGTCAAGATAAGCATTGCTGCTGGTTTTTGCCGACATTACCTTCACAGCGTTGGCGGAGAGGATATAGGATGAGCGGTTCACAATGTCAAAAAATGAGCTTTTAAGACCGCTGAGCCTATTTATGACCTCGCGGTACGCATCCCGTTTCCACTCAAGCAGCGTGCGCTTCTGATATAACGCGTTCAGCGGTATCATTTCAGCCTTCATCAGTTCCTGGACCAATGAATCAGTGTCAATGCCGGACAGTCCGGTGATCCTGGTAGCGGAAGAAAACCTTGTATAATATGAAGAAGATGAAGATGATGAGGAATAACCAAAAATGTAACTCATTCGGCAGCTCACCTTCTTTCATCCACAAGCAGGCCCGCCAGTTCCAGCATGCTCGCAAACATGTCAAGTATCTTTTCGGAAGGTATTTCCCTTATGACTTCCTTTGTATCGCTGTCTATTACCCTTACGATTATCTCATTCGTCTTTTCGTGGATCCTGAACTCCAGGTAGCGGTTCTGCAGTGCCATGGTCTTATTGGCTTTTTCCACGGCCTTCTCGAGAAAGTTTCTGCTTACGCTCCATTCGCCCCTGGATTCTTCATCAATGGCGGTTTCCTTAGAAGCGTTCACGCTCCCGGGAACATTTACGGCGGGAGCAGTCCTTGCAACATTCTCCTGAATCGCGGATGCTTTTCCGCTTACGGCATCCAGACTGCCGATCCTCATTCCTTATCCCTCCCGTTCATCTGTATAGTATATATCGACAAATCCTTTCGCGAATTAAACATAGCGGAAGATGTAATTCTGTTGTTTATTTTTCAGGAATAGTGGTACTAATTTTTGCGAACCCCTAAAGTTTTCCGACGGGTGATCCGATATAATTGGCAGAAGGAAAACTCCTTTGCCGTTCTGGCGCCGGTCCGGCAGAGGGGTTGCCGATAAAGCCCCGTTCCGGGTGAAAGGAACAAAATAGGGAGAACGGATTCTCCCAAAAATCGATCAAGGAGGATGGTAAAATGATTATCAACCACAACATTGCTGCTCTTAACACCTATCGTCAGCTCACTGTCAACAATACGGCTACCGGCAAGTCTCTCGAGAAGCTGTCGTCCGGTTACCGCATCAACCGCGCCGGCGACGATGCAGCAGGCCTTGCCATCAGCGAGAAGATGAGGAGCCAGATCAGGGGCCTCAACCAGGCCATTCGCAACGCCCAGGACGGTATCTCCCTCATCCAGACCGCTGAAGGCGCCCTGACCGAAACCCACGCCATGCTGCAGCGCATGAGGGAACTCGCTGTCCAGGCCGCCAACGGCACCAACACTGATGCTGACCTGAAAGAGATCCAGAAGGAGATCAACCAGCTGAAAGCAGAAATCGACAGGATCGCAGAGAAGACCCAGTTCAATACAAAACCTCTGCTTAACGGAACATACGATGGCACCGAAAATTCAGATGGCACCAAAAATTCAATTGTCTTCCAGATTGGCCCCAACCAGGAGACCACTATGGAAATCAACATTGCCAGCATGAAGGCCAAGGACCTTGGCAAAGAAGATCCTGATGATGAAAATAGCAAAAGCATAGAAGATATTAAAGTAACCGCCGAAAAGGCAGACGAAGTCGTAGACTTTGACAAGAACATACAGGTTATTGACAAGGCCATTGCGGATGTATCCGCACAGCGCTCGCAGCTCGGTGCATATCAGAACCGTCTGGAGCACACCATCAACAACCTGAACGCATCCGCCGAGAACCTGACCGCTGCTGAAAGCCGTATCCGCGACGTTGATATGGCTCAGGAAATGATGGAGTTCACAAAGAACAGCATCCTGCAGCAGGCTGCCCAGGCAATGCTGGCCCATGCAATGCAGCAGCCCCAGAGCGTACTGCAGCTGCTCAGGTAACATTCAGATCGATCGGCGCAAAACAAAAGAACCGGAGAAATCCGGTTCTTTTTTTTATGCCTTATTCGTTTAAGATACTGCGTCAAGTCTCCGTCCTGCAGAAATAAAAGAGGGCCTGCGGACGGCCCTCGGCAGAAAATCTCCGGAAGATGTTTAATGCATCTGCGGTTCCGGGTTTTCGGTAAAAACAGAAGCGTTATAATGCAAAAGACGTTCTCTGGTTTCTTCATCCAGTATCTCAGCCCTCAAAAAAGCATAGTTGTCGATATATTTGATGCTCTCGGGAACATTTACGGTTTTAAGGGATTCTGCGAATGCGAAGGCAGAAGCTCCTATAAGTTCAAGCCCTTCGGGAAGCACTATCTCCGTAACATTTTCGATACCCTTGTCCTTTGTTATAAAGGCTGCGATGGACTTTGTGCCTTCAGGGATAACCAGCCTGTTACCGGTTATTTTCCCCTTTAACGCAACAAGGTTATGGCCCAGACTTAGAAAGCCTTCAGGCTGCTTGTTGTACCAGTATGTTCCTTCAAACACTTCTTCATCTCCAAAGTGTATTACGGCATCCTGGTCTGCCAGCTTGATTTCGGCAAGCTTTTCGCAGTTCTCAAAGGCTCCGGGCCCAATTGTATTCACACTGGCGGGAATAATGACGGATCTGATTTCCTTGCAATTCTCAAAAGCACATAAGCCTATTTCTTCCAGACCTTCAGGAAATTCGATTTCGGATATGGACGTGCCTTTAAATGCGGATGTTCCTATGCTTTCCAGACGCGGGGGCAATTTGACCGATTTTAGGGCGGAACATTCATAAAATGCGTAACCGTCTATGATCGCAACGCTGTCGGGTATGGAAACGCTCTCTAAGTTTTTGCAGTCTCTGAACGCATTGTAACCAATCTGTCTTACACCGTCAGGGATATATACCTGCCTGACCGCTTTCCTGCTTTTTGTCTCTCCGACAGCTACGACAGGATCCCCGTTTATCTCGGACGGAAACCGCACTCTCTCGGATTCGCCTTTATAACTGACCACTACACCCTGAAGATCAAAGTCATATGTGTAGTCAAAATCGGATATGGGATTCGGCTCCCGGTCCGTCTGGGATTCGCCTTCACCGGTTTGAACTGGGATTTGGACATCCCCTTTTTCAACAGCCTCTTTTTCGGTGACTTTGCTTGCGTGTCCGCTGTCGTTTCCGCAGGCGCTGAACAAAAACATAAAGGTCAGTAGAACTGAAGCGGCTTTGATTTTTCTCACAAACCAATTCCTCCCCCTCTGAAATACAAAAAAATAATGCCTTTCCGGCATTTATATAAGCAATTCTGATCGACAGGCGGCCGCAGGAACTTGTGCTATCGTCCTTACTTCATGAACTTGTGCCGGTATCACCATATAATGTCATAACTACTTTAAATTGTCTGTATTCTTCGCAGAATCCGGGGAACCACGCATTTTAAGAAGTTCGATACCGCTTCTGGAATTCATCGATGCCAGCTGGTTCTCCCTGCAGATTTCATCATAGATTTCCCTGCGGTATACGGGCACGCTTTTGGGGGCCTTTATTCCGATCCGCACCTGGTCTCCCTGAATTTCAACGAGGGTTATCTCTATGTCATGGCCTATTATTATGGATTGTCCGGTTTTCCTTGTAAGTACCAGCATATTGTCTTACCCCTTCACTTTCTGCGGCGGCCCCTTACGGGAACGGTTCAGATAATACCTGATCGGCAGGGATTCATTCTGCTGTAGCACCTGCTTTCCCAGCTTCTTTTCAAGATTTATCACAACCGGTGCCTTAAGGTTAACCCTGATGTCCCTCGGGTCCTCGGGAATGACCATAATAGCCAGGGTCAGAACCGAATCAGGGTCAGTAATTTCCAAAAGTGCGGCATCATCGTCATTTATCTCGACCTGATAGCCGTTGTATACGGCGAAAGGATCGGTCACGACAAAGCAAATCTCCGGCCTGTCTATGCTCTGAAGCCAGAATACATTTGCAAGTTCTTCCCCCGTATTCAGCAGCGTAAACCTGTGCAGTTCCTCAAAACCCGGTAAGCCCTCCGGGAAGGTTATGACGTCATCCTCTTTTATCTCTATTCTTCCGAAATGTTCGGTATCAATATACATGGCTGTACCTCCAGACCCGTATCCGCGCATAAATAAGCTAGCTCAGATAATCAACCAGAGACTGCTGGATTACCTTTGAGCTTGTCGCAAGTGACGCCTGATATACGCTCATTTCATTGTAAAGATTCATGATGGTCTCGGCTATGTCAACATCCTCGTTCTGGCTCATCAGCTTGGTGAAGTTGACATAATCGTCGTCAAGGCGGTTGTCTGTAAGCTCAACCCGGTTCATCCTGGCACCGAGGCCCGCCCGGACTCTGAGGAGATTATCCATCTCAGCATCCAAATCTGACAAAAGCGAGGAAACCTTTTCGTTATCTCCTGATTCTATGGCTGAAATTATGGTGTCAAAGGTCTGCACGAAAGAGCATTTTTCTCCCTTCTCCCCGTCCGTTCCCCTGTTGAACAGGTCACTTCCGGGTACATTGACATTTATGTCATCACCGATGCCTATTTCAAACCTTATCTCTTCATTGTTTGAGATGTTGATATTGAAGTTCCCATCTTCGTCCAGCAGAGGCTTGTCGGTTTTGTATCCGGAGAACAGGTAACGGCCTGCATAGGTTGTATTGGCCAGCTGAATCAGCTGTGACTTCAGTTCTTTCGCCTCAAAACATATTTTCTGCATGTCCTCGGTGGTGTTGGTGCCATTGGCGGCCTGAACCGTAATCTCCCTGAACCGCTGTACAACTTCGTTTATCTGATTCATGGTGGCCTCGGTTATTTCCATCCATGAGGTGGCATCATCAGTGTTTTTCTGGTACTGCTTTATTTCCGCCACGTCTGTTCTGAGCTTCAGGGCCTTGGATGCAACTATCGGGTCATCAGAGGGTACCGAAATTTTCTTTCCCGATGCAAGCTGGTTCTGGTATTTCAGGGTCCTTGTCAGGTTGTTTGACAGATGAAGCATCACATTGTTTATGAGCATGTTATTGGTTATACGCATAACCATTACCTCCCGCAGTTTAAACCCCGCAATATCAGCGTTACAGTCCAAGCCGGTTTATCATTATGTCCAGAACCTCTGCATAGGTCTGTATCATCCTGGCCGCAGCAGCATAAACCTGCCGGTACTTTATAAGATTCACCATTTCCTCGTTAAGTGAAACTCCCGAAATCGACTGCCTTCTGTTGTCGAGCTGCTTCATTATGCCTTCCTGGATATCGTAGTAAACGGAATACTGCTGTCCGTCAACACCCATGCTGGATATCAGTGTCTTGATGAAGTCCTCACCGCTGCCTTCCATGAACATGTACGTATTGTGCCTCATATCAAGCAGTGAAGCCAAATTTTCGTTGTTGCCCTGCTGGCCGGGCACCGAGGATGCGGAAATGTTCTCAACAGGGTCGGCATTTATCTCCGCGCTGATACAGAAATTCTTTGCCGTAAGCAGGCTGTATCCGTAGACCAGCTGCTCGTCGTAGTCGGTGTCCGGATCGTCCTCAATTCCCGCCATCTGTGCCTTCTGTTTTATATAATTTATGAAATCATCACTGCTCATGTAGTTTCCTTCATCGTCGAGCATGGTGAAAAAGCGCACACCGGAGGGTTCGTCAGTCTCTGAGGAACTAAGCCTGTAGCCATCGGCATGCCCGTTTACCTTGTCCAGCTTGCCGTCACCGTCCGAGTCAATGATGCCTTCATTGAACGTACGGGCAAAAACCTGGACGAATTCATTCAACTTTCGCTGGTAATACGGGATGCCCTTGCAGTTCGGGGTGTATCCTTGCCCGTTTGCAGCCGCGATTCCGTCGTTGCCGTCCCTCATGTCAAGATAGCCCTTAAGCTCGCCAGACTTTACATCAAGGGTATTGCCGTCCTCCCAGACAACCTCATAAAGGTTGTTCAGATCTTCGTTATTGAGCTTTTCCTCCCTCGTTACGCACTTCAGGTGCACAACATTCTGGTGGTCCACCAGCGTCTTTCCGCTTATTACCACCACGAAACGCTTTTCGGGCGTCCCGTTTGGAAGCGTAAGCCCTGTCTCCACTTCATAGGCACTGCAGTTGATAAGCTGGGACAGCCTGTCCACCAGATATGAACGCTGGTCACGCAGGTCATTTGCAGTGTTTCCCATTACCTCATAATTGTATATCTGAAGGTTGAGAGTCCGTATCTGGTCTGCAATGGAATTTATCTCCTCCACCTTGGCGTAGACCATGTTGTTCAGGTCTTCCTGGAGCTGGTCAAAATGTGCGGCCACGCTGTTGAAATACTTTGCCACCGCAATACCTTTTTCCTTTACTGCGTTCCTGGTTGCAAGGCTTGTGGGGTCGGTTGACAGCTGCTGCAGGGAAGAATAGAAATCGCTGATTATTGTGGAAAAACCGCTCTCCGAGGGCTCATTGAAAATTGCCTCAAGCTCGATGATAATTGTGCTTTTTACTGACCATTCGCCATAGTACTGGGCTTCGCTCCAGTATTTCTCATCAAGGTACGTATCACGCATCCGGTCGACAGATACAACCTCGGAACCCATTCCGAGCATTCCGGCCCTGCCTGCAACCAGCATCGGCCTGGCAGCTTTCTGGTTTATGACCTGCCTGGAGTATCCGGGCGTGTTTGTATTGTCCACATTATGGCTTACTGTCACCATGCCCCTCTGAGATGCATATAGACCTCTAAGGGCTATTTCCATTCCCAGGAAGGCACTGCTGCTTCCCATACGTTCATCCTCCCAGACGTTTGTTACAGGATACGGGAATTACCTTCCCGCAACACCCAAACGAAAGATTATGGTTTCCAACATGCTGTTGATAACGCTGATCATCTTCGAATTGGCATTGTATGCGTACTGGTATTTAATCATGTTCGTCATTTCCTCATCGAGGGAAACTCCCATAACGCTCTGCCTTATCTGGTCAGCCTGGTTGACCAGCTGTTTCTGGCTCTCATACATGTTGGTGGCTTCCTGTCCCAGGTACCCTACATGTAGGATTATGTTCTGATAATAGGTGTCAAGGCTGAGTATTTTGCCGTTTCCGGTCATCAGGTTTTCATTCCTCAGTCCTGCGATTTGAAGGGCAATGGTGTTGTCACCGTTGGCGTCGGTTGCTGAAGCCACTATATTGTTCAAATCCTTCAGGTCGCTGCTTATGGCGATGTTTCCCATCTCCAGCGGAAGGCTGGAATCCAGCGTGTCAAAGAACAGCCCTCCGTCCTTCCCGTTAAGGGTTTTCCCTGACTGATGGATGTAGTTTATTTCGCGTGCCATTATGTTTATCAGGGCATTAAGCTGTTTTTTCACCGATGAGATGATGTTCAGGTCCTCAGGGACGGTGGATATCCTCTTGTTGACATTATCATTTATGTCCTTGCTTATGGACTTCATAAGGCTTTCATAGTCCGCGGCGCCGATATTATATGTTTTTCCGTCAGTCCCGCCGGTAATGAAAGACCAGCCTTTTTCAGCATCTTCGCCCGCATCATAATAAATCTCACTGGTTACGACCGAAAGCGTTATTCCGTTCTGATTAAGCCTGGAAACATAGCTGCTTACTGTATCATCCGAGGCAACAACGCCGTTGCCGTTTATGCTGGCTTCAGAAAATACAAGAATGTATCTGTTGGCGTTCGGGTCGGATTTTGCTGCAGCCTCGTCAATTATGTCGCCGAAATCATATGTGCCGTTCTCATAGTTTCCGGTCGGAATTGCATCTACCAGTGCATCCGCATCCTTTCCAAAATCCGTGCTTTCAATGGCTTCCCCCGTTCCTGTGACCATAAGCCTCAGATTATAGTCCAGCCCGCGCTTCTCCAGGTCATCGGCAAGCTGCCGGATATGATTCCGAATCTGCAGGCGGTAAGCCTCTGAGGTGTTGGCCGCATCAACCACTATGGTTATATCCGCGGTTGTATTGGGGGTGCCGTTATCATAGCTTCCTTTTGCGCCGCTTACCTGTCCCCTGGCCTCCAAAAGGCCCTGAATCAGGCCCTTGCCGAGATTTATCTCAACGTCGGTTCCTTCCAGCTTCGGAGTGTAGAAACTGGAAAGATCATCATTCGGGGCAGCATATATGCGGGTCTGTACTCCCTTGCTTACCAGGAAGTACCCGCCCACAAGGATATCAAGATTGCCTTCGGGCCCCAGCCATGTATCCACTTCTACGAGTGTGGAAAGCCTGTCCACCAGCGCATTTCTCTGGTCATAATAGTCATTGGGCGCATTGCCTGCCGCCTCGGCGCTCATTATCTTTACATTGAGTTCGGCTATCTGCCTGGTTATTTCATTTACCTCGTCGATTCTTAACTTTATTTCGTTATTCAGGTCGTCCTGCAGCTTGTTTATCTGTGCCCCTATATGGTTCAGACTCTCGACTAGAGCTTCGGCTCTCTGCTTGAGCAGGGCACGGATTGTAAGGCTTTCGGGGGCCTTGGATACCTCCTGCCAGGCATCCCAGAAATTATTCAGGGAGCTTTGGAGGCCGGCGGTCATTGGCTCGCCCAGAATGGCCTGCAAATCATCTATTGCTGTGCTTCTGGCTTGCCAGTAACCCAATGCGTTACTCTCTGTGCGGTATATGTTATCCATGAAGGTATGGCGAATCTGGCGTATCTGCTGAATGCTCACGCCCATTTCCACTTTCCAGCCGCTGCCGTAGGTACGCGGATAGGCTGATGCCATGACAACACTCTGGCGTGAGTAACCTTGGGTTGAGAGATTTGAAACGTTATGGCTGGTTACTTCGAGTGCCTTCTGGCTTGCGGAAAGGCCTGACAAAGCTGTATCTAGTCCAACAAATCCTGCACCCAATACATGTCACCCCCTAAGACCTTATATCCAGAAGACTTCTCTGGCTTCCGGACTTTACCTCGGTTCCGCTCCTGCTGTAGACCGATGACTCAGGTGCAGGTGCCGAAAGAAGCTCAAGGCTGAAGTTGATATATTCCATGGCATTTTCTATGAGCCTGCGGTTGATTCCGTTCCTTGCCGTAAGCTTTGAAAGCGTTTCCCTTAATTTTTTTCTTATATCGGCCAGCGTTGCAGCCTGACTATCCGGCAGACGCTTCTCAGCCTCTTCGAGTGAGGCATTTGCATCAAGACCCAGTGTCTGGTTCATCCCGGTTGCATACTGTTCGCGTATTTTTGCCAGCTGTTTGGCCTGCTCTGCCAGTTTTCCTTCCTCTTCGGTAATCCTAGACAGCCCGGTTACATCATTTCTGACAAGGCAGTCGGTTTTATTCTCTGCAAGTTTCAACAGTTCACTGTATAATTTCCATTCACATTTAAGTGCCTTCGCCAGATTTTCGGTCAGGGCAGCATCCGCCATTTCCCTCACTCCAGTTTTCACAACGATTTTTACATCTTCGAAATGTTTATCGGCAAAAAAAAAGAATGGGATAACACACTGTTTCCACATTCCTTTCCTCTTCATATGCGCTTATCCTGTTCCCTCAGACTCTTTTCCCCATCATCATCTCCACTATTCTTGCCGCGACATCTTCAGCGGGAACGGAATATTCCCCGTTTTCAATCTTTTTCGAGATGGCCTCAACCTTGTCCTTGCGGACATCGGGGACATTCTTCAGAGCCTTGAGGACAACTGAAAAGTCCCTGGCAGAACCCGACAGGGTAAGTTCATCCTTCCTCGATGCTACAGCATGGCTTTTGGACACCTTCTCAGTTATTCCTGCATTGCCATAAATACTCGATATCTTGGGTATATCACCCCATATCTTCATTTTCTACCCCTCTTCCTGTTTTACCGCATTTGCCTACTTCAGCAGACTAATCTTTTGTGGAAGGGAGCAGGAACAGGATCCTGCCTAATACTATATCGTCACAGGCCATGCCTTTCTTAACCTCAATTTAATACAATTTAGTGTCCTTGTCACGTACATATTCATCCATGTACCGAAGGCCCCTTGCCCTTTCTTCCTCCAGTCCGCTTCTTTTCTTCTTCATTGAATCAAGGAGGGTCTTGCCGGTTGCTATCATTTCATTGGCAAGTTTTCTCGAGCAGTTTACGCAGAACCTTCCGCTTTGAATTCTTACACCGCAGTTTTCGCAAAGAAGCGTAATAGGGCTGTCGGGAGCCACTTCCAGAAGCCCTTCCTTCAGAAATCTGTAGATGAGCTGCGGACTTACACCGGTTGCGTTTGAAACCTCCTGAATTGTTGCACCTGGGTATTCACGAAGGAATTTCCTCACCCTCTCATATTCCTCTTCTTCTTTCTTCCTGCATTCATCACACAGCTGCGGTCCTGTCACGTACATGAAAATTCTTTTGCATCTTCTGCAGTTTCTAATTTCAGGCATAAAAAGCCCCCCTTCCTCAGGCACGCCTGACTGCTGAACCATGCTGCCATGGCTGGCAGCGCAGGGATATAACACCGCATCATACAAATTAAGATATTACTGTATTTATTATATCGACAATTTCACGCTGTGGCTATAACCACAGCGAACACCCATTCAGCTCCCGCTTCCTTCAGGGCGCCGGCACAGGTGCTCAGTGTGGCTCCCGTGGTCACCACATCATCGGCAAGAAGTACGCTCAGTCCACGGACAGCCGTAGGGTAACGGACAATTATGGAATTTTCAAGGTTTTTCAGCCGCTCTTCCCTGGTTGACAGGCTCTGGGGCTTAGTATGCCTGATTTTTGCCAGTGCGTTTTTAACCGGAATCTTCATTATCCTTCCAAGTGTTTTTCCTATTTCCGCCGACTGGTTGTAACCTCTGTTTATTCTCCTTCGCGAGTGCATCGGTACCGGAACTATAAGGTCAACATCCGGTATGACGGTGTGCTTCGACATTTCCTCCCATATCAGGCATGCCAGCGTCCGCGCCGTCCTGGGTCGTGAGTGGAACTTCATGTCATGAATTGCGCGCTTTATTGGTTCTTCATACAGGAAAGCCGCAAAAAGCCCGTCAAGCTGCGGAATCTGCCGCGCACCTGCAAAGTCCATCCTGCATCTTGGAAGGTTGCTGTAGCAGGATTCGCATACACTGAGCGGGGCGGCTTCCGGAAGCAGTTCGCCGCAGAATACGCATTTTTCGGGATAAAGAAGCCTTATAAGGCGCTCGCCAAATCCCGGCACATCAATATAGGATGCCCTGTTCACACAACCTCTCCCTAAGCCCCGAATATCTCTCCCTCTCATTTGTATTTTCAACCATCCGCCTTAGTATCCCGGGGTCGCCCACTATTACAACAAGCTCCCTTGCCCTTGTTATGGCAGTGTAGAGGAGATTCCTGTAAACAAGCATGGACGGCACATTTACGAGCGGTATCACCACTACGGGGAATTCGCTTCCCTGGCTTTTGTGAACAGTTATCGCATATGCATGTTCAAGATCATCCAGTGAATCAAAGGTATATTCACAGATACGCCGGTCATCATACTTCACTGTAAGTATACGGTTTTTCAGATCCACATAGGTTATGATGCCGGTATCGCCGTTATATACACCCATTCCTTCCTCAAGATTTCCTTGCGGGTCCATATGCATCCAGGCCCTGCTGTAATCGTTCTTTATCTGCATCACCCTGTCTCCTGTACGGTAGGCAATGCCTCCTGCAACCTTCTCAGGCTTGCCTTCGCAAGGAGGGTTGAACTGCTGCTGGAGCACGGTATTGAGGTTATTTACTCCCGTTTCCCCCTTGCGCATGGGGGTCAGGACCTGTATATCACGCATAAAGTCGTAACCGAACCTTTCAGGAATCTGGCGTGCGCAAAGCTCCACCACAGCTTTTACCGTCTCTCCGGGGCTTCTTTTGGGAATGAAGTAGAAATCCCCCTCATCCTCGCAGAAGATGGGTTCCAGGCCATGGTTAATCCTGTGGGCATTGACCGTTATCATGCTCTTTTCCGACTGCCGGAATATCCTGTCGAGCTTTACAACCGGTATGGCGCCGCTTTCGATTATGTCGGACAGAACCTTTCCCGGTCCCACCGACGGAAGCTGGTCCGCATCGCCCACAAGAATCAGCCTTGTTCCCGGCTTCATGGCCTTAAGCAGTGCGCTCATTATCACGATGTCTATCATTGATGCCTCGTCCATTATGATGGCATCGGCATCGAGCGGGTTTTCCTCGTTCCTGGAAAAATACGCCTTATCTTCCTGACCGATATCATACGCCACCTCAAGGAGGCGATGGACAGTCTTCGCTTCATAGCCAGATGTCTCGCTGATTCGTTTCGCAGCCCTGCCGGTAGGCGCACAGAGCATGACTTTTATACCATGTTCCTCAAATATTTCAATAAGGGCTTTTATGATTGTTGTTTTGCCCGTGCCCGGGCCGCCGGTTATAACGGTAACACCGCTTTTAAGGGCGGTTTCAATTGCCGTTTTCTGGTTTTCGTCCAGGAATATTCCGTTCTTTCTTTCGTAATCCGAAAGCCATTCATCAAGGCCATCAGCAAGGGAAGTATCCCTGAAAACGTTCAGCGTTGTGAGCCGCCTTGCGCAGTACCGTTCGGCTTCAAAAAGGTAGTGTATGTAGACCCGGTCCGGATGCTGCCTTTCAACATGTATTGATGATTCCAGAAACAGCGCATCAAATGCGTTAAGAATCAGTTCTTCCGGGACCCCGGTAAGTTTCCGGGCTTCCCTTATAAGCTCGTCCTTGGGATAATATGTATGCCCGTTGAGAACGGAATTGTAAAGTACGTACCAAATGGCGCTTTTCAGCCGGAACTCTGATGAAGGTTCAATGCCCAGCTGCATCGCTATGCTGTCGCAGGTTCTGAAGCTCAACCCTATATCGGGGTCCATGAGCCGGTAAGGGTTTTCCCGTATTTCCCTTTCGGCCGAATCCCCGAATTTTTTCTGTATCTTGGCCGCATAAAGGGATGATATGCCGAATTTCTGGACCAGCATGTACATCCCCCGCATGGCCTCATGCTCCGAAAATGCTTGTCCGAATGCAAGGGCCTTTTCAGGCGTTATACCCTTTATCCCGGTAAGGCGCAGGGGTTCTGACTGAATGACGGCAAAGGTATCCTTCCCGAATTTTTCTACTATCCTTCTTGCAGTGGATGGTCCAAGGCCTTTGATAAAGCCGCTTGAAAGGTACCTTTCAATCTCCTCGGACTCCGTGGGAGCCTGCCTTTTGCACTGAAAAACGGCAAACTGCCGACCGTATTCCGGATGTGTAGTCCATTCACCCATGGCAGTAATCGATTCACCCGGCATAAGCATGGGCATGGTACCCACAAGGGTGTAGGCCTTCCTGCCGTCCCTGACTTCACAAACAGTGTAGCCGTTGCTTTCATTCGTAAATATGATGGATTTTACTATGCCGGAGACCTGTTCCATTGTTAATCCTTTGTGACTCATCTGTCTGCATCGTTTTTGCTACCAGTTATCATACAATACCTGTCATGCCTAGGCAACACTTCTATCGGGTATACCCGCTGCATGTCCCTGATTATCCGGATGATTTGCGGATTGTTGCCGGACGGAGCCAAATAAAGTTTCCCGTCGGTCAGAAGTTTGTCCGGAATTTCATCGGAGAATGCTCCTCTTATTACACCCTCCAGCCTTTCCTCGGCATTTTCGGGCACGGCAAGGATAACCCTGAAACCCGCGTCGTATTTTTCGCAGGGGTTTATCTTCATGAACTCCATCAGAATCAGGAATATTCCGTAAAAGGCAAATACCGAAAGGATAACGATTGCCAGGACCACCTTACCGACCTCCGTCGCTCGCATCAGGGAAAAAGCCGATATTCCTTACTGACATCATATGTTCGGTACGGAATTGATGTTATTGCGGCGTACAGGCCTTAAGGACGGCAGCAGACAGATGCTGAAGCAGTTTATAAGTATACGAAAAGACGGGTCTTCTGCATTTTCCTGTTATAATCTGCGGAAGAACCCGTCTTTTTATGTGCGGCCGGCACGACACAGCTTTATATTTGCGATAACGCGCTTAAGGCATTATTTTCCGTGTCAGATGCCTGCTTCCTTCCTCAGCTGCTCAGCCTTGTCGGTCCTTTCCCAGGTGAAGTCCCTGTCCTCTCTTCCGAAATGACCGTAGGCAGCTGTCTTCTTATAGATGGGCCGTCTCAGGTCCAGCATCCTTATGATGCCGGAAGGAGTAAGGTCGAAATTCCTCCTTATAATGTCAATTATCTTCTCCTCGGGGATGCGCCCTGTTCCGAATGTATCCACATGAATGGACAACGGATGTGCCACACCGATGGCATAGGCCAGCTGAATCTCGCAGCGGTCTGCGATTCCTGCCGCAACTATGTTCTTTGCCACATATCTTGCGGCATATGATGCGGAACGGTCAACCTTTGTAGGATCCTTTCCCGAGAAGGCTCCGCCTCCGTGACGGCCCATGCCGCCGTAAGTATCAACTATAATCTTTCGTCCGGTAAGCCCCGAATCACCCTGTGGGCCGCCTACGACGAAGCGACCGGTGGGATTTATGAAATACCTGGTTTTCTCATCCAGAAGCTCTGCAGGAATAACCGGGCGGATGACATGCTCGAGTATATCCTTCTGAATCTGTGAGTATTCCACCTCAGGTCCGTGCTGGGCAGAAACAACAACCGTGTCCACTCTTACGGGTTTTCCGTCCTCATACTCAACAGTAACCTGACTTTTGCCGTCGGGCCTGAGGTATGGGAGCGTATGGTTCTTTCTCACTTCCGCAAGCCTGCGCGTAAGCTTGTGTGCAAGCAGAATGGGCATGGGCATGAGCTCGGGCGTTTCATTGCATGCAAACCCGAACATCATTCCCTGGTCTCCTGCACCAATGGTTTCGTTTACTCCGGCCGACCCCTCCTGGAGCCTGGCTTCAAGGGCCTTGTTCACGCCCAAGGCTATATCGGGAGACTGTTCGTCGATGGATGTGATGACAGCGCATGTGTCGCAGTCAAAACCATACTTTGCACGATCATACCCGATTTGCCTTATGGTTTCTCTGACTATCCTGGGAATATCCACATAACATTTTGTGCTTATTTCCCCCATGACCAGCACCAGACCTGTGGTCACGGCGGTCTCGCAGGCTACGCGGGCATCGGGATCCTTAGCTATTATTGCATCAAGGATTGAATCGGAAATTATGTCGCATATCTTGTCAGGATGCCCTTCCGTAACTGATTCTGATGTAAAAAACCTTCTTGCCGGCATTAGAAACGCTCCTTTCTCCTTCGGGTATACGACCGGAGCCGGGTTTGCCGCCATGCAGAACAATGCATGGTTCCATAAAAAAAATCCCTTCGAATGAAGAGACTTCCCTAAGCCCCTCATCTCTCAGAATGCTGTCGCATTCTGCGGGAATTGGCACCATTGCCTCACGGCCGGTTGCCGGGTTTCATCGGGCCCGATCCCTCCACCTCTCTTGATAAGGCAAGATTTATCATTTTTCACGTGAATCATATCATACGAAAAAACAGGAGTCAAGTGCGTTGACAAACGCTTTCTGCGGTTAATATAATTTACTTGAAATGGATTTTTGATACAGATAAGGGGGGCATAAGGCCGGAACCCGATGATGAACGGAGGCTGACGTCCTGCCTCTGTCGCGCGGATATGTGCTAAAGGCGAAGTGTTTCGTTCGCAGGAGGGATCATGGATTTGAAGAACATAAAAGATACAGCTCTGGACAGCTTTCAATATACCGTTTCGGAACTTCTCATCAGGAATAAAAGCATACTGGACGAGATGACAAAGCTTGCCGATTCAAATGCCCGGATAAACCGTACCATATCAAAGGCCGTAACCCAGTGCGGATGCATCAGGGTAAACGCCAAAAAGCAGGAATATCCCGAAGACATGGAGCTGGAAGACATAGGCAGGCTACTGGATTCCCACGTGGAGGGCCAGCTCTGCAGCTCCTGCCGAGACCTTCTTGAGAAGGACATAGGCAGGCATCTGTTTTATCTTACGTCCATATGCAATACCCTTGATCTGAACCTCTACGATATCATAATAAAGGAACTGGAAAGGCTGCAGCTTTTGGGAAGGTACAGCCTGAGATAGGGCATTAATGACCTAAAAAAGAATCTGCAGCATCTGGTCGATTGTGCTCACCGGCAGAATCTCCAGTCCGTGAGTGTCGTGCAGTGATTTTGCGCTTCCTGCCGGCATTATGCAGCGCCTGAAGCCGAGGCGGGCACACTCTGAAAGGCGTTTTTCACTCTGTCCCACAGCCCTGACCTCGCCTGTAAGCCCTACTTCTCCGAAAAGTACGGTATCGGCGCTTACGGGAATATTTCTGAAGCTGGAGGCAATTGCAGCCACGACGCCCAAATCCGCAGCGGTTTCATCTATCCTAAACCCGCCTGCAACGTTAAGATATGCGTCAAAGCTGTGAAGCTGCATTCCCGCCCTTTTCTCAAGCACCGCAATGAGCATGGCAAGCCTGTTGTAGTCAAGGCCGTTGGCCATCCTTCGCGGCATGCCGAAGCTTGTTGGACAAACCAGTGCCTGCACTTCCACCAGCATGGACCTGGTTCCTTCAATAAGACCTACGACAACAGAGCCGGGCTGGTTTTCGGTCCTTCCCTCAAGCATCACCGAAGACGGGTTCTGAACGTCAATAAGGCCCTTTTCGGTCATTTCAAACAGGCCTATCTCGTTGGTGGACCCGAAACGGTTCTTTACTGCCCGAAGAATCCTGTAATCCTGGTTCCGGTCACCTTCGAAATAGAGCACAGTATCCACCATATGCTCAAGAACCCTGGGACCGGCGATGGCACCCTCCTTGGTCACGTGTCCCACTATGAAAACAGCAATGCCGGACTTTTTCGATATCCTGAGAAGATTTCCGGTTACTTCCCTTACCTGGCTCACGCTTCCCGGTGCGGAATTAAGCTTTTCGCTGTACATGGTCTGAATGGAATCTATGACCACAAGCTCGGGCTTGTCCCGCTCCATTACGGCCTCTATCCTTTCAAAGCAGGTCTCGGATATCATATAGAGGCGGCTGCACTCAAGGCCGATGCGGTCCGCCCGCAGCTTTATCTGCTGTACCGACTCCTCTCCCGAAACATAGAGCACACGCTTTTCGGCAGAGATTCTGGAACATACCTGAAGTATCAGCGTGGATTTTCCGATTCCCGGGTCACCGCCTACAAGAACCAGTGAAGCGGGCACAATACCGCCCCCAAGGACCCTGTCAAGCTCAGGATTTCCCGTAGGTATCCTGGACCCTTCATCCGCACTTATTTGGGAAAGGGGAACCAACGGCGGCAGGTCCTTCAGTATGTATCTTGTATCCGACGGCGTTCCTGTTTCCACCGCCTCTTCAACCATGGTGTTCCAGCTGAGGCATGACGGGCATCTGCCAAGCCATCCGCTGCTCTCATATCCGCACTGGCTGCATACGTATTTTGAGCGAAGTTTGGACATCCGCGCCTCCCGAAAGAAAAGTCTTGCATGTCGTTATATAAAAAGGGGAGCATGAAACTCCCCTTTCCTGCTAGATTTTTCTCCATTTCACGCCTTCAGGCGTATCCATCAGTTCTATTCCCATGCTTCTTATCCTGTCACGGATTTCGTCCGCAAGTTTCCAGTTCTTTTCCTGACGCGCTTTCTGGCGCAGTGCTATCAGTTCCTCGATTTCTTTGTCAAGATGCACAGGCTCATGTTCCAGCGAAGCGTTTTCTATATCAAGGGCAAACACTGTATCCATCTTCAGCAAAAGCCTGTACAATGAGTCTGATTTCTGCGGATGCCTTACCACATTCCATGCAACGCCAAGGGCGAGCGGGATGTTGAGGTCATCGTTTATGGCTTCTTCAAATTCCTTCAGGAAGGAATCATATATGGCCTGGTCCACCTGTTCGGTTCCGTCCCTGTGGGCCCGCGCTCCCTCTATGAACCGGTTGTATGCCTTCTGGGCGGCCTCCATGCCATCCCATGTGAAGTTGAGCTTGTTGCGGTAATGGGCATTGAGGCACATGTAGCGGAACGCCAGCGGATTGTAGCCTCTCTCCCTCAGGTCTGCAACTGTGTAGGTATTGTTCAGGCTCTTGGACATCTTGCCGTTGTTGACCAGCATGAATTCGCCGTGAAGCCAGAAGCGCACCGCAGGCTTTCCCAAAAGAGCCTCGGACTGGGCAATCTCGTTCTCGTGATGGACGGGAATATGGTCAACGCCCCCGGTATGGATGTCGAAGGTGTCACCCAGATACTTGCGTGCCATGGCGGAACATTCGATGTGCCATCCGGGATAGCCCATTCCCCACGGGCTTTCCCACTGCATTATGTGTTCCGGCGGAGCCTTCTTCCAGAGGGCAAAATCCGCAGGATGACGCTTTTCGGGGTTCACTTCCACCCTTGCACCAGCCATCTGGTCTTCCAGGTTTATGCGGGACAGCTTGCCGTAACCCGGGAACTTTGATATGTCAAAGTAAATCCCGTCGCTGGTCTCATATCCATAGCCCTTCTCCACAAGGCCCTTGACAAACTCAATCATCTCGGGGATATGGTCGGTTGCCTTGCAGATTATCTCGGGTTTCTCTATGTTAAGTGCCGCAATGTCCTCCATGAAGGCACGGGTGTAGAATTCCGCAATTTCCCACGGAGTTTTCTTCTGCTCCCTGGCACCTTTTATCATCTTGTCCTCGCCTTCGTCCTCATCCGACACCAGGTGCCCGACGTCGGTGATATTCATCACATGGCGCAGTTTGTATCCGTTGTATTTCAGCACCCTCCTTAATATGTCCATGAAGATGTAGGTCCTCATGTTGCCAAGATGGGCATAGTTGTATACGGTGGGACCGCAGGAATACATCCTGACTTCATTGTCGTAGAGTGGAACGAACTCATCCTTGCTCCTTGTAAGTGTATTGTACAGCTTCATACGGGTTTCACTCCTTAGTCTTCCGGTCGTTATCGCTGTTTTCAAGTCTGGCTTTCAGCTCATTCAGCGCATCCTCATACTGCCTGAGCTGCTTTTTCAGATGCTCTATCTCATTTCTAAGCCGGCAGAATTCCTGGGACACAGGGTCAGGGTTGTGTATCTGATCCAGTTCAAAGGACGGGCGAATTTTCTCGCCCCCTCTTTTGACTGCACGGCCCGGAACGCCTACAACCGTCGTGTTTGGTTCAACCTCGCTGGTAACGACGGCATTGGCTCCTATTTTGGCGTTGTCTCCGACTTTGAACGGGCCCAGGATTTTGGCTCCTGCTCCTATAAGTACATTATTTCCTATTGTCGGATGTCTCTTCTTGCCCTTTTCCTTTCCTGTTCCGCCAAGTGTAACTCCGTGATAGATTGTGCAGTAATCGCCGATTTCAGCGGTCTCTCCTATGACCACGCCCATCCCGTGGTCTATGAAAAGGCACTTCCCTATCTTGGCCCCGGGATGAATCTCTATGCCGGTCTTGTGGCGGGTACGTTCTGAAATGGCACGCGCAATGAAGTAAAGGCCCTTCTTGTGGAACCAGTGCGCTATCCTGTGCCTTCTTACCGCCTTGTATCCGGGATACTGGAAAATGACCTGCCACGGGCTGCGAGCCGCCGGATCGCGCTCATATATTGACTTGGCCTCCTCATACCATCCAAACATATCGTGCTCCTTGCAAACGGAAGTTTTCCATCCTTTTATTCATTTATGGTTATTACCCATTATAATTCATATCCTTCTGCATAACAAGAAAAACATCCTTCAGTCTATTCATACAAACTGAAGGATGTCTTAATGAACAAATCACCCGAAAGCGGAATGTATTCTGCAAAGTGTCGGTATGTTTCCGCGGAAAAAAATTAGCCTATTTCCCTGGCCTGACCGTTGGCGGCACATATGGCTGCTGCTCCTACTGCAGTGGCGTATTCCGCGTTCTCGGGAGTGATGAAATTCACTCCGAAGAGGGCAGAAAGCTTCTCAAACACTTCCTTTGCCTGGGGCACGTTGGTCAGGTTTCCCGTGAGCACCACATCATTTACATGCTCTATTCTCGTAGCAAAGACCGCCATCATTCCGATAGCCTGGAATACCAGATTTATGATGCCCATGGCTATATCGGACTTGGTGGCCAGGTCACTCATCTTTCCGAAGTTGGATGCAGTGGTATCGGGAAGAAGGTTTGTAACCCTGTCCCTTGATATATCTCCTATTGTAAGGTCTATGTGCTCCAGGCTGCCGCCCTCGGCCATCTTTATGATGTCATCGAAATTGCGTATGTTCAGCATCCTGTTGGAAAGGCCAAGAAGCGTTCCGCCGCCGATGCCTGTTCCCCCGAGATGAACTACACGGTCATGGTCAGCCATTACAAAGGCCGTGCCCGTTCCCATGCTGACAACAATCGCCTTTTCCAGACCGCTCAGGAAGAGTCCACCCATTCCGACGGCCTGGAATTCGTCGGTCTTTGCAGTCGGAATGCCCAGAAGGCCGTCGGTAAGATAGCTTGAACCCACTCCCGTAACCATTATCTTTTTCACGTCAGACAGTGAAAGGCTGTTGTCATTCAGGAATCTTCCAAGGGCACCGTAAACGGACGCCACCGGGTCCGTAGCCTTTACCAGGATGGGGCTTATGATTTTTCCCTTTGAATATCCCACGATTTTGGTCGTGGTACCGCCTATGTCAATGCCGATTATTATTCCCATTCAAAGAGCCTCTCTTTCCTGCCGCTGTTACTTTTGGAACCTCCGCAGCGCGAGAACGACGGGAACGCTTATGAGGGATGCGGCAATCACCTCAAATATTACATTTATCAACGTTGAACCGAAAATAATGACAAGCAGGCTTTTTCCTGCAGGATTAACCCCTATGGCTTCCACATACTGACGGGCGTACAGAAGGCAAATCATTCCAAGCACACCCACCGCATTTGTCAGGGTCCCGGCCACAGCACCTGATATTATGGGTACAACCTTGTTTTTAAGTGTTTTTGCCAAAGGAGTATATACATAATAGGCCACAACACCGATAAGAATACGTGGCAGGACCGAAACCAGCGGGTTCAGGTAAAATGGAGCCGTGGGCATTCCCGCATAAATCGTGGCTGCGGTGTACATGCTGGACAGCCCGAACATGAGGCCCACAAAAGCGCCCATCAGCGGACCCTCAATCATTGCCGCTATGATGACGGGAATATGCATTGTTGTGATGGTGTGTGGGGGAATCGGAATGTAACCCAATGAAGGTACAAGCGTTAATACAATGGTGAGAGCCGAAAATACTCCGGCAACGGCAATGCGCCTCACACTAACGCGAGGCTTTGTCTGAATGTTTTCCATGACTCAACCTCCGTTCTTATTCCCTTTCGGGATATAAGCCGAAATAATCTTTTTGATATGCAATATGATGTTCGGTTTTCCGGCGGAAATACCGACAGTGAAATAATAGCACAGCACCCCCGTGATTATCAAGTTTTAATTCCGGCTGCCTGATATCGACGCTTTTTCCTCATTCCTTGCGGCAGAAAAGTATGATAGAATATAAAAATCGACAGGTCAGGTGATAGTTTTGATGCACGTTTTTATAGTAAATCCGGTTGCCGGCAAGGGAAAGTCCGCTTCCATGGTCAGCAGCATTAAGGAACGGTTTAGGCATTTTTCCGAACCATACCGCATTGAAATGACAGAGTATCCGGGACATGCCACAGACATAGCAAAAAGGCTGTCAGCAGAAGGTACTCCCATGAGGGTTTATTCCGTAGGCGGAGATGGAACACTCAATGAAATAATAAACGGCATTGCCGGCAATCACATGGAGCTTGGCATCATTCCATGCGGCTCCGGAAATGATGCCATAAGGTCAATCTATTCAGTAACCGACCCGAACGTACTTCTGGAAAAACTTCCTGCCGCATCATCAACGCTTCTTGATATGGGAAGAATAAACGGAAGGTATTTCATAAACATAGCATCCATAGGGTTCGACGCGGAAGTGGTCACTTTTAGCAGGAAATTCAAGCGCATGCCGATAGTCTCCGGACCAATGGCATATGTGCTGGGTGTCCTTGCCGCAGTTATAGGCCTGAAGAAACACCGGGTAAGAATACGTATTGATGACGGGCCCGAAAGGAGCAATGAACTGCTTCTTTGTGCCTTTGCCAACGGCAGATACTACGGCGGGGGCATGAAGCCCACCCCGCATGCCGACATGACTGACGGTCTTCTGGACATATGCGAGGTGGCAAACCCGGGAAGGCTCAGGCTTCTCAAATTCTTCCCGGCGTTCATGAAGGGTGAGCATCTGGGTCTTAAGGAAGTTATGATGCACCGCTGCCGCAAGATAGAGATTGTCGGTTCCAGATCCTTTCCCATAAATATCGATGGTGAAGTGATAAAAGATACCCGGGTAACGGTTGAAATCGTCCCCGGGTCCTTAAGAGTTCTTGTGCCATGATATTCTGCTCCTGTATGCTGCAAAATCAGAACTTAACAGGTTCGCCCACAACCTCGAAGTCCGCATGCAGCACTTCTTTCCCTGTAAGCTGCCGGCTTCTCTCGTCGGGCTGGCTTCCGCCCACATAAACCCTGAACTTTCCGGGTTCAAGGATTATATTCCCTTCATCATCAACCATGGCCATCTGCCTTGGCGTCAGGGTGAATTTAACGGTCTTTTCCTCTCCGGGTTTAAGATATACGCACCTTATGCCGTTAAGCTGCCATCTGGGAACCACGGTGCTTGCTTCCATATCCTTCAGATACAGCTCTACGGTTTCATATCCTTCATATTTTCCGGTGTTTTTTACCCTGACAGAGCATTCCAGCAATTCGCCCGCACTGATTTTCTCAGCACTCAGGGTAAGGTCCGAATACTCATATGTGGTATAGCTGAGGCCATAGCCGAAAGGATAGAGGGGCTCAGATTCGATATACCTGTATGTCCTTCCCTTCATGCTGTAATCCCTGAAATCGGGAAGATCGTCAGTGCTGCGGTAGAAGGTTACGGGCAGTTTGCCGCCGGGATTGCTCTTTCCGAAAAGGACTGAAGCAACGGCATTTCCGCCCTCCTCACCGGGATACCATGCCTGAAGAACCGCATTGGCCTTCTCGTCGGCAAGCCTCAAATCCAGTGCGCTTCCTGCAAGAACCACCACAACAACAGGCTTTCCTGTGGAAAGCACTGCCTCGAGAAGCTCCGTCTGGCATTTGGGCAGGCTGAGGTCCTCCTTGTCTCCAGAGAAGTACTGGTTGCCCTGGTCCCCCTCTTCGCCTTCCAGTGTTTCGTCAAGGCCGAGGCAAAGGATGGTGACGTCGGCCTTCTCGGCGCAGGATACAGCTTCTGACAGACGGTCAGGTCCTTCTCCCAGCATCCTGGAAAGTCCCTCGCTGTATCTGTCCGCAAGCGGCGAGCCGACGGAATAGAACACCCTTATGTCATCACCGCAGAAATTGCGTATTCCCTCGAGGACTGTCACATATTGCGATGCAGTGCCGTAATAATTGCCCATGAGAGCCTTGCGGCTGTCGGCGTTTGGCCCTATTACGGCCACGGATTTTATCTTCTTCAGGTCAAGAGGCAGTATTCCGTCATTCTTAAGCAGTGTCATTGACCTTATAGCGACCTCCCTGGCCAGCTCCCTGTGTTCCTTGCAGTCGTTGACCTCATAGGGGATTTTCGCGTACGGAACATGCTCCTCCTTGTCGAACATGCCAAGCTTCATTCTGGTTATCATAAGGCGTGTAACCGATCGGTCTATGTCCTCTTCAGTTATGAGGCCTTCCTTCAGCGCTATGAGCAGGTTTCCGAACGTGCTCCCGCAGTTCAGGTCGCATCCGTTTTTAACAGCCAGGGCGGCCGACTCCGGAGCTGTTGCGGTCACCTTGTGATGGAGATGGAAGTCCTGTACGGCCCAGCAGTCAGACACGACATGACCCCTGAATTTCCATTCGCCGCGGAGGATGTCCACCAGAAGCGTCTTGCTTCCGCAGCAGGGCTCACCATTCACCCTGTTGTATGCTCCCATCACCGACTCAACATTTGCTTCCTTCACACATGCCTCAAAGGCGGGAAGATAGGTCTCGCGAAGGTCCTTCGGCGAAACTTCGGCGTTGAACGAATGTCTTTCCGCTTCAGGTCCGCTGTGTACAGCAAAATGCTTTGCGCATGCGGCAACCTTCAGGTATTTGGGATGATTCCCCTGAAGCCCCCTGATGAAAGCCACAGCCAGCCTCGAAGTGAGATACGGGTCTTCCCCGTATGTCTCATGGCCCCGGCCCCATCTTGGGTCTCTGAAGATATTGACGTTCGGCGACCAGAAGGTAAGGCCCTTGTAGATGCCCCTGTCACCCTTCCTGCTGTATTCGTGATGCTTGGCCCGTGCTTCGTCTGAAATGACTTCTCCCACTCTCTTCAGCAGGTCCTCATCGAATGTGGCTGCCATGCCTATTGCCTGTGGAAATATCGTAGCGGTTCCGGCCCTGGCCACACCGTGTAGCGCTTCATTCCACCAGTTGTAGCTGGGTATGCCAAGTCTCGGGATGGCAGGAGAATTGAACAACATCTGTGATACCTTTTCCTCCAGCGTCATCCTGGATACAAGGTCTTTTGCCCGTTCCTCAAAGCTTTTGGACTCGTCGAGGTAGACAGGACAGTTTTTCATTGGTATTTCCTCCCCCAAGAAAACGATTGGCAATTTCATTTTATACCATTTGATTACATTATTGAATCCCTAATTAATGTGAGTTTAATAAGTAAGAGCATTTTCTGCCCTGTTTATCAGATAAAAGCCTGATGGATTCTCGGGATTTGGCTTGTTGTACATGAAAGGCCGCCCGTTCATTCCCATGAAGATGCCGCCCGCTCCAACCGCTATAATCTGCATGGCCGCGGTATCCCATTCCATGGTCCTGCCGAAGCGGTAATACGCCTCCACGTCTCCGCGGGCAAAAAGGCAGCCTTTATATGCGCTTCCCGCAACAATAATATGTTTGATGTTGTTCTTCTCGATAAGCCTGTCCAGTTCCGGGCCGCGGTGGGACCTGCTTACGGCAAGACGTATGTCTCCAATACGGTCTGATACCCGAAGCGGCTTTTCCTCTTCATTTTCCCTGTGCCAGAAGGCGCCCCTGTCCTGAGAGGCATAATAGTATTCTTTCAGCACGGGAACATAAATAAGGCCCGCGACGGGAACACCGTTTCTGGCAAGGGCTATGTTCACCGTAAACTCGCCGTTCCTTTTGATGAACTCCTTGGTACCGTCAAGCGGGTCCACTATGAAGCAGTATTCCTGTCCAAGCCTTGACGGATCGTCGGCCGATTCCTCCGCAAGAACCGGAATGCCGGGATATGCCTTCTTAAGGCCGCCAACAATCATTTCATTGGACATTTTGTCCGCCATGGTAACAGGAGATTTGTCCTCCTTGTATTCCACGGCAAAATCCTCCCGATATATCTCGAGTATCTTTTCTCCCGCAGACCGCGCAAGTTCCTTAAACAGGCTTATAATTCCGCTTCTGTCCATTTTCTGCTCCTTTCGCCTTTTATCCGGCAATCACTTTTCAATTTTTATATATTCCCTTTTATGATTGCGCTCAACCACTTTATATGCTGCCCTGACAGGGCATCCGCAGGCGCGGCTCTCGGCTATTACCGAGTTGAGGTATTCACACGGGAATTTCAGGCAATAGCCGCATCCCATGCTGGCAATGAGGCACGGGGTGGATATTACCTCAAAAACCAGGCCCTTCTTTTCAAATATGCGGCAGACCCTGTACGCGTAGTTTCCGGAATCGTAGAGGGCAATGCAATCCATCATCACGCACCCTGATATTCAGATTCTTATTAATAAGCTATTCGCCGGCATGGCCAAATGCCACTTTTGATACCATTCTGCCATTGACATGAGAAACAGAAATATAGTACAATATCAGTTGCGATGCCGGGCGCCCATAGCTCAGCAGGATAGAGCAGCGGTTTCCTAAACCGCGTGTCGGGGGTTCGAGTCCCTTTGGGCGTACCAGATGAAACCCGCAAACCATTCAGGTTTGCGGGTTTTTATTTTTCTTCCGCTGCTTATCAGGCAATTCCATCGTGCAGTCATATTGTTTATTGCAATCATTTACCTTCAGCGACAAAATCCCTATATGTTTCTGTAACGCCGAAATATGTCTTTACGCCCTTCCAGTCAGGCGGGGCAACAGTACCTTCAGGATATTGGACAGGATAGTTCAGCACCCAATAATCGATATCGTGCAACACTTGATGGGCATACCACAAATTTTTTACCTCGTGGTTCTTCACGGCCTCGCTTATCAATTCCTGAGCCTTTGCGATATCGTCCGTGAGGGCTGTTTTATCCGTGAAAGCTTGTTTAACCCCTTCAAGCTGTTGTATATACCAAATTCCGTCCTTTTCGTTATACACCTTTTCCGTATACCCGGGGATTTCGATTATGCCGGTTCTCTCCCAGAAGACCCATCCCGGGCTGTCCGGATCGCTGTACTTTTCAGCCCAGTCTTCATAAACAAAGCCGGATTCAAAATACATATGGATTTCATGAACAGTTTTTTTGGCTTTTTCCAGGTCCTCTTCCCCAACACCCTCAAACAGTGCGCCTTGTACTTTTTCTGCCGTCTCTCTGTCAGGCAACGGAACGTTGGATTCATGGAGGTTTGTTTTGCTTATAACAATGTCCGGCGTCTTCGCGGCCGGAGTTTCCAGAGTGGCAGGGGTATCTTCTGAAGCTGCCTTTGCAGTATCCTGAGGCTGATCACCTGTTTCCGTTCTTATTTTGGAATCCGTAAAGCATCCGCCGGCTGCAAATGCAAAAATTATTAACAATATTGAAATCTTCTGCCAATATTTCATTTTCCGTCTCCCTCATTCTGGTTTTAAGCAGTATTATACAAACCGGATACTTGAGAAGTTTTATGCGGTGGCTTGCAGGTGCAGTCATACTGCGGTATCAGTGCCGGTTTATAACGGTTTAATGTCGTTTCCTGTTTTGAGCGCCAAGAGGCCTGTTTATGCCATCCTGACGTAATATAAGTAAATTATACCCTACAGTGCAGGAACAGTCGATAAACGTCATTTTCCCGGGACCCGCCCGTTCCGGAGGCGGGTTACGGACTTTGCAATTATGTCTGGCACGAGTGATGGTATTATGGTATGATTTGTATAACGTTTCCACCGGATTGATAAAATTATGGGATTACGGGAGGTTATCATGAAGGAACTCAAAGGCACAAAAACAGAAGCCAATCTCTGGGCGGCATTTGCAGGGGAATCAGAGGCAAGGAACAAGTACACATTCTATGCTTCGAAGGCAAGAAAGGAAGGCTTCAACCAGATAGCCGCATTCTTTGAGGAAACGGCCAACAACGAAAAGGAACACGCAAAAATCTGGTTCAAACTCCTCAAGGACGGTATTCACTCCACCGAAGAAAACCTTCTGGACTGCATAGCCGGGGAGCATTATGAGTGGAGCGACATGTACAGGAAATTTGCTGAAACCGCGCGGGAAGAAGGTTTTGAAGAAATCGCCGTGCTCTTCGAAAAGGTTGCAGAAATAGAAAAGCATCACGAAGAGCGTTACCAGAAACTCCTTGACAATATCAGGGAAGGAAAGGTGTTCCGCAGGGACGGCAAGAAGGCCTGGATTTGCGGCAACTGCGGCCACATTCATTTCGGAGAGGAAGCCCCCGAGGTATGCCCTGTATGCGCACATCCAAGGGCATATTTCTACCTGAAGCCTGAAAATTATTAATAATGCAGCCAGACTAAAGCCTTAAGGTAAACAGTATGACCGGGTCTACGGCGGAACAACTGCTATCCGAAGGACCCGGTCTTTATTTTAAAAATCAGATTTAGGTTGCCTTTTGCAGAAGTGCTTCATGGGCCCTGGAATGACAGGACGGCTTTCCTTATGAACGGGATGTTTTCTGTAATAGCAAGAACCGTTTTCATGCTGTTCTCCCGGTAGCTGATGTACCTTTCAAGCAGCAATACCATTTCCTCGCGGGTAATAACATCATCATATCCTATTGTCCCGTCATCCTTAACAGAGATGATTCCGGCCCTGCAAAGCTTCATAACGTTCTTTCTGGATGATGCCGGAATGCTGCCCATGTCCTTTATCCGGAGCATCAGGCCCAGCATTTCCATCACATTTAACCTTGAAACAACATAGTTGCCAAGTATGTTTATTGCATCGCCCCTTGTATAGGTCATGCCGCCCGTTCCTACCCGGCTTTCATCCGATATCCCGTCGTCAATGACGGCACTGATGCCTGACTGCGGCTGACCGCTGCTTGCGGCGGCATAATTTCCGTTAATCCTGCCCAGCACCTCAAGGAATTCCTTCCCCGTCACGCCCTCGTCACAGCCGAAGCGTCCCTCGTCTATTCCTTCGATGTAGCCCTTTTCATAGAATTCATGAATTACATCGGAGGTTTCCCTGTACCTGAGGTCGTAGAAATCAACGGCTCCAAGGCTTTGGTCGGTGCCCGCCAGTTCAAAGCCGTATTCAAAAAGCCTGTATGCATCATCAAACATTCCCGTGCGGCTCGGATGCTTCATGATGGCGAGAATAAGTTCAACACCGTCATCATTTCGTGCACAGGCTACAAACACGTTCCATGCAGCCTTGGTATATCCGGTTTTGCCTCCCACTACCGTAAAAGAGCCGGACTGATACCTGGGGTCGGTCAGTAGAAGGTCGGTGCTTCTCCTGCTGCCGCGTATCTCCGGATGAAGATTGGTAACCGGAAGCGAATATTCGGTCTCACCGATTACCTGTCTGAATATATAGTTGCTGGTGGCATACCGCATTATCTGTGCCAGGTCGCGGGCTGTTGTCTGATGGTCAGGATACCCGTCCTCCACGTCCAGTCCCGACGGATTTGCAAAGTTGGTGTTTCTAAGGCCCAGTTCTTTCGCTTTCCCGTTCATAATTGCCACGAAATTTTCAATGCTGCCGCCCACCCCTTCTGCCAGAACATTTGCAGCATCATTTGCAGAACTTATCAGGGTCATCCTTATAAGGTCCTTATACTGCAGGATTTCCCCTTCCTTAAGTCCTGCGTTGGAGCCGTTTATGCCGATGCGTTCCACGGCAGCCCTGCTGACAGTGGCAGTCTGGTCATACAACCCTGCCTCAATAGCAAGGATGGCGGTCATGATTTTGGTTGTGCTTGCAGGGTAAAGCTTCTCATCAGGATTCTTTTCACAAATTACAGTGTTGTCCGCCGCATTGATGAGTATATAGCTTTCCGCTTCAGTACCGGGCGGAGCAGGCACAGAGTCTTCGGCATAAACAGGAAATATTATGGATAATGAAGCAATCAAATAGGCTGTCAGCAAAAGCAAAACATATGATTTCCGCATAAACGTGGCTCCCTGGGATAAAATGTTCCTTGAAAAGTCCTTCTTGCAAGCGGCTTCAGCCAGAAAGGCAAAACATGCTTAAATCCAGTAAAACATTATATCCGCAAAAAATCAAGGCTCCAATGTCACATCCGCTGCAAAAGCCCTGAATGCTTTATGTCTGCGGCATCCGCGGTTGTTGGAGGTTTCCACGCTGTGCTATAATAATTACAATCTGAATCTTAGAATAACAGGAGTTCCTATGAAATATATACTTGAAAACACCGATAACTGCGTGGGCTGCTCTGCCTGCGCCCAGCGCTGCCCGAAGCAGTGCATCTCCATGGTCCCGGACAGCGAGGGCTTTCTTTCCCCGGTTATAGAGGCCGAAAAATGCATTGACTGCGGACTGTGCAAAAAGGTATGTCCTGTCCTGAGCGCAGGCAAACAATGCGGCGGTTCCGAAAAATATGATACTCCGGTGACATGGGCTGCTTGGAGCCTTGACGTCGGCATACGTCTCAAAAGTTCATCCGGCGGTCTTTTTTCCATGCTTGCCGAAGATGTTCTCAAAAAGGGCGGTTCCGTTTTCGGTGCCGCTTTCGGCAGGGATTTCACGGTAAAACATCTTGCGGTTTCAAATGTCTCGGAACTTGATTCCCTGAGGCGTTCAAAATATGTTCAGAGCGATATGGGCAGGTGCTATATCGAGGCTGAAAGACTTCTCAGGGAGCATAGGCCCGTGCTCTTTTCCGGAACAGGATGCCAGATTGCCGGTCTTAAATCCTTTCTCGGGAAGGATTATCCGGAGCTTCTGACTGTAGATCTGGTCTGCTTTGGAGTGCCGTCACCGAAAATATGGTCCATGTACCTGGATTACATGAAAAAACGCTTTAAGAGCGATATTTCGGAAATATCCTTCAGGGACAAGGCAAACGGCTGGAAAAACTACTGTATGTACATAAGCTTCAGAAACGGCCGCATTTACAGGCGCACTGCAGTGAAGGACCCGTTCTTCATCGGGTTCGGCAAGAACATATTCAGCAGGAAATGCTGTTACAGCTGCCGGTTCAGGCATCCTGAATCCCGTGCCGACATTACACTGGCCGATTTCTGGGGTGCTGAAAAACTTAACGGAACAGTTGCCGACGATAACAAAGGCATATCCCTTGTATTGGCCAATACACCAAAGGGAAAGGCTGCCGTTGAATCCCTGGCAGGGAAGTGCTATCTTAAGGAAACCGTGTTCAGTGAAGCTGCAGCATTGAACCCAAGGCTTGTCAGCTCGGCACCCATGCCTGCTTTAAGGTCCAGGTTCTTTGGCGATTTGAACAGCGGGATGGATTTTGCGGGACTTCAAAGAAAATATATGAACACCTTCATTCAGAGTTTCAAACTGTGGGTCAAAAGCATTCTGGGCGAGCAGGCTCTTGATGGGCTCAGAAAGCTTTTGGGGAGGTAAAGACTTGAGATCACGGATTTCGTTTTACAACACAGTCAGTGCAATGCTTCTCCAGATAATAAACATGATAATAAATCTCATCCTTCCCAGGGTTATCGCGCTGGAATATGGCTCAGCAGCCAACGGTCTTGTTAATTCCATCAGGCAGTTCGTGCAGTATTTCAACGTGGTGGAGGGCGGTCTGGCCTTTGCCGCAGTCTATGCGCTGTACGAACCTCTGGCATACAGGGATGAAAACAGGATTAACCGCATACTTTCCGGTGCCAACAGGCTTTATAACTATTCAGGCCTCATTTTTTCCGGCCTTGTTATCATAGGGGCGTTTGTCTATCCAGTTTTCGTCCATGAAGAGGGCATAAGTCCGCTGGCCATGGGAATGCTTGTTGTCATAATAGGGGCTCAGGGTGCACTGGAATTTTTCGCCGTGGGCAAATACAAGGTTCTGCTCACGGCTGACCAGAAAAGCTATGTGATTTCGCTCATAAATGCCCTGGGTGTCACGCTGAACGCAGCCATAATCATTGTACTGGCAAAGCTTCATCTGGATATAGTGCTGGTATGGCTTTTTTCCCTTGCCAGCTATGTAATACGCACCATTGCTTATATTTCCTATTCAAGGCTCAGATACAAAACCCTCGATTTCAACGCGAAACCTGATTTCAAGGCGCTGGACAAGCGCTGGGATTCCCTGATTCTGCAGATACTCGGCGCTGTCACGGTGGGAACACCGATACTTGTAATCACCTTCATGTGCGGACTTAAGGAAAGCAGCGTATATACCATTTACAACATGGTCTTTGCAAGCGTTCTGGCCATACTCTCAACCTTCAACAACGGCCTTTCCGCCATATTCGGCGACATGCTGGCTAAGAAGGAAACTAAAACATTTCAGAAGGCATACAAGGAATATGAGTACCTGTACTATGCGCTCCTCGGCTGGGCATATTCCTGCGCCGCCATACTCATCATGCCCTTTGTCAGGGTCTACACCCGGTCCATCACGGATGTAAATTACATACGTCCTGAAATAGGCCTGCTTTTTGTTCTCTACGGCCTGCTCTACAATACGAAGACACCCCAGGGCATGCTGGTCATATCTGCCGGCCTTTACAAGGAAACAAAATATCAGACACTGGCCCAGGCAATCATAAACATAGTGGTTTCAGTGGCTCTTGCACCAAGCCTCGGCATTGCCGGCGTGCTGATAGGCTGTGTAGTGTCAAACCTGTACAGGACCATAGACCTCGTCATCTTCATACCGAAGGTTCTTACAAAACTGCCGGTATCCATGACCGTAAAGCGCATCATGAGAATGTTCGTACTTATTTTCATAAGCGTCTTCCCGCCCATCTACCGGCTGGGCATCATGGACAAAATGCCGGACGGTTATGTGGGCTGGTTCATCTGGGCTATCCCGACAGGACTGTGGTGCCTTCTGGTGTTCGCATTGGGAAATGTTATCATGGAAAGGGAAACGGCGCGTGATATACTGCAGCGGATACGCTGGGCATTTTTCAGAAAGAACAGGGCATAATCCCTGTCTTTGCCCTCCGGCCGCACCTTGCTGAAGGGATTTCTCAAAAAACGAAACGGCTTTTTCGGAAAGGTTCAGTGATTTTTTATGAGAGTAGGCTTGATTACATTCCATTACGCCCATCATTACGGTGCGCAGCTTCAGGCATATGCACTCCGGACAGCGGTTGAAAAGCTGGGCCATGAATGTGAAATTATCGATTACGTCCGGCCCGACACGATAGAAGGAAGCAGCCTGTTCAAGAAGGGTGCCTCCGTGTCAGCCATGTTATCAAATATGCATACCATGCTGCATTTCCCCTCATTTAAGAGAAGGCATCAGCGTTTCAGCAGCTTTATGAGGGAGCATATGAAGCTGAGCCCGAAGCATTACGGCAGCATTGGGGAGCTTATGTCCGACCCTCCCGTTTATGACTGCTATCTGTGCGGAAGCGACCAGATTTGGAACCCGTTCATATTTAAGCCACAGGGGCTTGACCCCGCTTTCTTCATGACATTTGCCGGAAGTAAAAAGAAGGTTGCCTATGCGCCGAGCTTCGGCATCAGTAAAATTCCGGATGAGTATGCGGAAAGCCTGAAGGAGTATCTTGACTCTTTCAGCGCCCTTTCGGCAAGAGAAACATCAGGGTCAGAAATCATCCGTTCCATAACCGGGAGGGAAGCCCAGGTGGTCCTTGACCCGACCATGCTCCTCGAGGAATCCGACTGGCTCGAAGTATGCCCGGAAAACACCAGGGAAAGGCCTTACATTCTCTGTTATTTTGTTTCTGATCCGTTGCCTTACAGCGGGGCCATAAAGGAAATTTCGGAAAGGCTGAAGCTTCCCGTGTTAACGCTTTGCGGTTCCCGCAAGCCCATTCCCGGTTCGAAAGCAAGGATTTTTGATGCCGGACCGGAAGAGTTCCTGTCGCTCATAAGAAATGCCGGATTTGTCTGTACAAATTCATTCCATGGCATGGTGTTTTCGATAATCTTCCGGAAGGAGTTTTACTGCTTTGAAAGCGGAAGGAAAGCACCCGGCCATTCTGTGAATTCCCGCCTGCACAGCCTTCTTGGCAAGCTTGAGCTGGAAGACCGCTTAATTTCAGATGTGCGGCATAATGTAGCGGAAGGGCTCATGCAGAAAATAGATTATGGAAAGGTCCGCGAAAAGCTTACGAATGAACGGAAAAGGTCGCTGGATTTCCTGAGAAGGGCTCTTGATTCCTGAAGACAGGCTCAAAAGTCCCTCCCTTCTTCGGCGGCGGATTTGCAGGCAGACAGACGTATTGCCGCTGCCATTATGCCTATAAAGATCCAGAACAGCATCATGGCTCTCGGATAATACCAGATGTATTCAACCAGCCCAATTGCCAGAATACCTGTAAGACCTGAAACGCCGGCAATCAGTACCATGCGGAGGTAAATATCCGCATCTGTGTCGTATACCACGCGAAGAGATTTTTTGACCGTGCGGATCATCCATCCTATAAATGAGATTAGCCCTACTATTCCTGTCTCAACCCATACCTGGAGATAAACATTGTGTGAATGAAGGGGAGCGCTCTTGGTAAGGTACTGGTAATTCTGCGTGACTCTCTGAACCGCATCGCTCCCAAGGCCGACGCCGGTATACCAGAAATCCCTTATGACCATCCACATGGACTCGAATATGTCAAATCTGTAGGTGATTGACGAGTCCTGCAGGTTTGTGATGGTTGATATCCTGCGCAGAACCGTGTCCGGAAGGAAAGGAACCGCCAGTATCCCAAGCACTATGAAAAACGGAACAAGGCTTCTTTTCACAAGGAATACAAAAACGAACACGGCTATTGCCAGCCCCACATACCCTGATCTGGAATATGTCATTAAAAGGGCAATAAACGACGGAATCGCGGCAACCGTGAAAAGCATCTTCTTCTGCCAGCCCCTGGCGCTTAGCACAACAGCCGCGAAGAAAGGAACGAACATGACTATTATCTGGGCGAAGATGTTGCTGTTTCCCATGAATGAGTATACACGCCCGGGCATGCCTTCATTCAGGTCCACATCTACCTGGGACTGATTGACGGGTACGCCCCTGATTCCCTGGTACACACCGTACAGGCCGGCCAGCGCAACACCTATCATGATTATCTCAAGGACGTCTGAAAGTTCCTTCTTCGACCTGATGCTGCTTACCAGCATGAGCATTAAGAGAAAATCAGTGGCGTAGAATACCAGAAAGCGAAGACTCAGCCCCGGATATACCGAAAAGGCCTGCGCAATCAGGACCGAGAGCAGAAAAAGAAACAGGTACAGGTCCATCTTCTCTACGCCAAACCTGAAGCCTCTGTCTTTCATGGACCTTACCAGAAAAAGCACCAGAAAAACAAGCATGGCCATGGTGCTGTAGCGATTGTTCCAGTAGGAATACGGTACAATCATTGAAACCATTACAAACAGGGCTATAAGTTCCGGCAGATGTTCCGACAAAAAGTACAGCAGCCTGAAAATCAGACTGTTCCGGAACCAATTCTCCAGTCGGGCATAAAGCCTTCCCAGAAGGTTGGGAATCAGGTTTGCCAGCCAGTCTGTGAATCTCAATATGGCACTGTGCTGCCAGCACCTTACAAGCAGGCCGTCCTTTTTGAACCAGTTAATAATAAGGCTGTTGTGCCACACATTCATGAACCATGAGGCAATGCAGCAAATCAGCCTGTAGGTCCGGCTTTCCTTCCATATCCTTATGATATATTGAACGGGCTTTGAAAGCCACTGCACAAAAATGCTTGTCTCAAACAATGCTGATCTCCCTATTTCTTTTCAATGTCCTTGACGCGGGTGAAGAGCATGGTGTCACCCACATAGAGGGTGGTGTCGCGATAGACGTAGTAATTTGTGTTTCCTATGTTGACAACCTTGCCGTCGAATACCCCTGTTCCCTCCACGGTAAATTCGAGGGAGCAGTATCCTTCCTTGGATGACCTGACGTATCTGCCGTCCTGGTCGGGAGCATAACTTCTATCAGGTTTTTTCTCCACACTTACGACCTTGCCGAGATAGGCCGATGTGACCCTGTCTATGACCGGATCATTGATTTCAACATTGTCAGCTGCATATTCAGGCAGGCTCTCAATGATAAATGTAATGGCAACCGGCTCCTGTTTGGCAAGAGGAGTCACCACCTTGGCCCTGCCGAATTTGTTGAAGACCAGAATTCCGGCTGCAACAATTATTAGGATGATAAGCAGATCGATAAGATTGATTTTTTTGAATAATCTGCCCTTGTCATCAATTATCATGGAGACAACTCCTTCAGCAAAGAATTTACATATGTAAAAACAGGCCTTATTTATTTATTATAAGCTGGCAAAAGCCATTAGACAAGTTTAACCGTTCTTAAACTATCCAAAAATACATCCTGTACCCGCGGAACTCCAAATATTGACCTTGATTGGCAAATGACAGCAGTGATACATTATTGGTATGGAATTTTGCCGGAAAAAGCAGTAAACCACGGTGTGTCAAAATGCTCAGGATTCTTTATCTTATCAATTATGCCGGAAAAGGCGGTACCGAACAATATGTGTACTCCCTTGCCAAAGTGTTTCACGGAAACCGGGCGGAGGTTTTCTTCGCATACAACGAAGAAGGTCCGCTGGTTGAACGCATGAAAGAGCTGGGGATACAGACCTTCAGGCTGGAGATGAAAGGCCGGTTTGACCTGAAGGCGGCGATAAATCTCGCCGTGCTGTGCCGGAAGCTTGGGATAGACATAATACATACCCAGTTTTTAAGGGAATACTACATAGCCTTGATGTCACGCCTTTTCGGAAGCGGCGTGCATGTTGTAAACACATGCCACATGATACATACGGCACACCCTGCGGACCGGGTTCTCAACAGGCTGTTTCATTTCGGCAGCAGCCCGACCATTGCCGTAAGCCATGCTGTTAAAAACGTCCTTATCAGGCAGGGAGTACGGCCACGGAGCATAGAAGTGATTCATAACGGGGTGGACGTGGATTATTTTGCCGAAGATGTACCCTCAAACATAAGGGATGAACTCGGCATCGGCAGTGACAGTCTTGTCGCCGTATCAATAGCCCGGTTCAGCGCGGAAAAGGGGCACAGTTTCCTGATACGTTCAATAGCAAGGCTGATGAAGGAGAGTACCGTTTTTTCATGGAGAAATATTGTCTTTCTTCTTGTTGGTGACGGCGGAACCCTGGAAGAAAGCAAAAAGCTTGCGGAGGAGCTTGGAGTTTCCGGGCATATCGTGTTTGCCGGATACCGCAGCGACGTAAGAAACATCCTTAAAGGAAGCGATATATATATCTGCCATTCCGAATATGAGGCTCTCCCGATTTCCATCCTTGAAGCCATGGCGTGCGGCCTTCCGGTCATAACAACCGATGTCGGGGGAACAGGCGAAATAGTAAACGAAAAAAGCCAGTGCGGAATTCGTGTTAAGTACGGCGATTCTGACGGTATGGCAAATGCCATGAAACTTCTTTTCGAAGACCGCAATCTTCGCGAGGAATACGGCAGGAACGGCCTGGAAACGGTCAGAAAAGAATTTTCCCTGAAATCAATGGCGGAGAAAACATGGCAGGTGTATACCGGATGCTGCGGCTACTAAGGCAAAATCACAGTAGTTCCATGACAAAACCCTTTTTCTTTGTCCCGCTGAATCCCAGGCTTTCGTAAAAGGCATGGGCTTCCTTCCTTTCGCTTCCGCTCAAAAGCATAACCTTGTAGCAGCCGTTTTCCCGTGCAAACTCAACTGCCTCCATTATGCAGGCCCTTCCGAGGCCGCGTCTTCTTGCGTCGGGATGGGTGATGACATTCTCTATGACTGCATAAGGCCTTGCGGAGCGGGTAAGGTTCGGAACGACCGCAATATTGCAGGTGGAAAGTATTCCGCCGCCTTCTTCGGCCACCACATAGCGGTAGCGGTCCTGATGGTTCATGATGTCATGCCATACTTCCTGCAGGTGCTTTTCATCCCTTTTCAGGTCATTGGGTATAAGAATGCTGTAAAGTTCCATTATCTGACTCAGATCATCATGTACTGCAAATCTGACAACCGGCATAGGACACCTCTTTCGAAAGGCCTCATGCATTATTATGACGAGGCCTCAATATTGTTGAAGATAGCTCCCGAAAATATGAACAGCGTTACGGCCAGTATGAATGCCCATGCGCCGAGAGCACCTATTATCATGAACTGTGTTCCAATGAGCGCCCCGACGATTGCAGCAGCTATGATGCCCGGTAGAAGCAGTACAAGGGAAAAGATTATCTTTACAAACAGCATCAGGCGCCTGCTGTGAATGTTGCCGAAAATGCGTCTTGTCAGCACTTCGGCGTAAATGAACACCGCACCGAAGGCCGTGTAAGACAGAATGCTCATGACGACCGACATTGCATCTTCCCTGAAAAAGATGCCGCAGAGGATGAAAAGGAGCGCCCCGTCAAGCATGTTTTTCAGATGGTCCGCAAGCGTGGCATAGAAAAGCTTTTGGTATGGTGATGCAGGAATCAGAAATACAAACGGTTTCTCAAGCTCCTCCGCCCATCTGGCCTGCGACTGAATGAGAAGAAGCATGTATACGCTGATGCAGAGAACCGTCAGCAGGGAAAAATCCTTTGTCTCCGACGGCATGACCAGTTTGAGAATGATGGCCGTTAAAACCACCGAGACAGACATCCTGTCAAAGAACAGCACGGAGGATGCCTTTCTCTGCTCAAGCATGCTTTTTGAAAACAGCGCCCTCGCTCCCTGTCCCGAAACGGAACCGTGGACGTTTTTCCGCGTTTTTTGTATGACGTATGCGTTTTTACCTTCGCGTTTCGCCTTTATGACCTGCTCGGCGTATTCGGTGGCTTCAAGCACGTCTTCATAATAGTCATGGTTCATGTTGTATAAAAGCATTGAAAGACCGGTTATAAGCGTCAGCATTCCGGCCGTTCCCACATAGAAAGCCGTATCGAAGCCCTCCACCGCCGATGATGCTATGGACCCGGTCCAGCCGATGACAGGAAAATATACGGCAACAGGGCTGCCGAACACATCAATGAGGGACTTGCTGAAATTCCTGGTCCGTGCCAGGTCCATGACGAATATCAGGGCGACTAATATGGCTGCGCCGTCAAAGATGCGCTTCACCAGAACCTTTCTTTCTTTTTTGACGGACGTCCAGGAATATATAATCATGCTGATAAGCGGATACGAAAGGGTATAGGCCACTACCGCAAGAATCAGGACCGCAGCCCCATAGGGCTCCATAATGAAATTATTTTTCAGATTCGGCATCTGGCACAGTGCGATAAAGACTAGAATCAATATACCGCCGAGCTGGTTTATAAAGCCGTAAAGAAGTATCTGGTTGGGCTTCAGGGGAGCGGTAAAGGCCAGGTTCACATCGGCCATTCTGAAATAGCTGCTGCCTTTCTCAATGCCCAGCTTCAGCGATGTATAGTAGAAAAATGCGAATACCAGAATCATTATGCCCCTGAAAAGCTCAGGCGAGGAGGCTCTCACAATGCCACTCGGCATTGCGAAAGAATAAACTATGATGGAGATTATGAAAAGGATGACTATGATATATCCTATCAATGCAAGGGGTTTTCTGAAGGTTGATTTGACAATGTTCTTCAGATTTTTCCTTATTACGAAAAGAAGGGCGTTCATGCCTCACCCTCCTTCCGGCTCTCAGTCACTTCAAAGAAAATCCTCTCAAGGGACTCGCCGCTTTGTTCAAGCTCGCTCCGCGTTTTGACAAGCACAATTTTCCCCTTGTTCATGATAAGGACCTTATCCCACACCTCGTCAATGCTGTCGATGATGTGGGTGCTGATGAGCACTGCACATCCGGCATCCTTAAGTTCGATGAAAACCGACTTGAGTTCCTTTATTGCCTTGGGATCAAGCCCTATCATGGGCTCGTCGAACATGACCATTCTGGGATTTATCAGCAGTGCACAGCATATGCTGAGTTTCTGCCGCATCCCCTTTGAGAGCTCCTTGCCGAGCTTGTCTTTTTTGTCGTCCATATCAAACCTGGCCAGAAGGCATTTGGCACGGTCCTCCCAGTCCTTCAGACCGTAGGCTCGGGCAATGAACTCCAGATGTTCCCAGACTGTCAGATTTTCATACAAAGCGGGGGTTTCGGGTATGTATCCGAAAACGCGCTTGGCTTCGATTTCCTTGTTCCCCTTGTTGCTTATGAGTATCTGTCCTTCAAACCGAAGCAGCCCTGCAATGCATTTTATGGTGGTACTTTTCCCGGCTCCGTTAGGTCCCAGGAGCACTGCTATTTCACCGGGATTTACCTTAAACGAGACTCCGTCCACTGCCTGTACCTTGTCAAACCTTTTTGAAAGATTTCTTACCTCAAGCATACCCATCCTCCGCCATACTGCAGTTCATGCCCCGCAGCATTTTTTGTATTTCTTTCCGCTGCCGCAGGGGCAGGGATCGTTTCTTCCCACCTTCGTCCTCACGGCACGGTGTGCTTCATGGTACTTTCTGCGGATTTCCTTTCTTTTCTCCTCCGAAAGCCTGCCATCCCACTCTTCCAGACCGTAAAGCCAGTCGGCCCTGGCTTCCAGCATGTTGTAATAGAGCTTCTCCAGATTTATGGACAGCTCAATCCCGCTGTCCCCGTCCAGTGACTCAAGCTCCAGATCATTGTCCAGGCTTGTCCGTATGCCGTCGAGAAAGCCCATGAAGGTCACATTGTCCATGTTGTATGTTTCGGCAAGTTCGGAAAGCTTTCCTTTTATGGCAGTGTTGCCGCTTTTTAATATGCTTCTGTATGCTTCCTTCTCGGCGTTGATGTAGTTTCTGAAAAATGCCTCGTCTACTCCGTTGTCAAGCTTTTCGCGCCATTCGCTGTAAAGACTCATGTCAGTTTCCCCCAGTTACTACCTGATTATACCACAAAAATCTGATTAGATTTTACATTTTTTCAGGCGCATGGATGCTTATAAGGTCAAGCACATTCCTTATGACGATACGTGTGGAATCCACCAGCATCAGGCGTGCCATCATGAGCGGCTCGTCCTCGCCCTTCACGCGGCATGCATTGTAAAAGCTGTGGAAATGGGCCGCCACATCCATGACATAACGCGTCAGCCTGCTTGGTTCGAGGGTCTTTGCCGCCATGCGGATTTCTTCGGGATATTCCGAAAGCTTTCTTATAAGCTCCAGTTCCTCATCCTTGGTGAGAAGTTCCAGATTGATATTTTCCGTATCGGTCAGGGCTACCCCCTCTTCTTCCTTAAGCTTTCTCAGCAGGCTGCAGATGCGGGCATGGGCATACTGCACATAGTATACCGGATTGTCATTGGACTGGCTTACGGCAAGGTCCAGGTCGAAATCCAGGTGGCTTCCGGCTGTCTTCATGTTGAAGAAAAAGCGTGCCGCATCACGGCCCACCTCTTCCAGCAGGTCCTCCAGAGAGATGGTTTTACCTGTTCTCTTGGACATACGCGCAATCTCACCGTTTCTGAAGAGGCGTACCAGCTGGAACAGCACAACCTGGAGCCTGTCTTCCGAAACACCGAAGGGAGCCATGGCTGCCTTCATGCGCGCCACATGGCCGTGATGGTCAGCGCCCCACAAATCTATGCAAATGTCAAATCCGCGTTTTATGAACTTGTTGCGGTGATATGCAATGTCAGCCGCAAGATATGTGGGAATTCCGTTGTTCCTTACCAGAACCTCATCCTTTTCCAGGCCAAGCTTCTCGCCGCTAAGCCAGAGTGCCCCGTCCTTCTCAACGGTATATCCGTTATCCTTCAGGAACTGTATGGTTTCGGTCACCTCCCCGCTGTCATGCAGGGACTGTTCCGAGAACCAGACGTCATATTCTATGCCGTACTCCGAAAGAACCTTCCTTATCCTCTCAATATTTATCGGAAGGGCATATTCCACAAGCTTTCTGCGCCTTTCCTCGGGTGTCACGTTAAGGAGTGCATCCCCGTATTTGGCAATATAGTTTTTGGCATGCTCTATGATATCCTCGCCATGGTATCCGTCCTCCGGGAAGGGGACCTTGTCCTCCCCCAGAAGCTGCTGCATATACCGTGCTTCCAGTGACATGCCGAATTTTTCTATCTGATTGCCCGCGTCGTTTATGTAGTATTCACGGGTCACGTCATATCCGGCTTTCTTCAGTATGCTTGCGATGCAGTCTCCCAGGGCGCCGCCCCTCGCATTTCCCATGTGCAGGGGACCTGTGGGGTTTGCGCTCACAAATTCCACATTGACACGCATGTTCTTTCCGATGTCCAGCTCGCCGTAGTGTTCCTTTTTCTCCTGTATCAGCCTCAGTGCGTCATAAAGCCACTGCCTGCTGAGATAGAAGTTCACAAATCCGGGTCCGGCACATTCCGCCTTCTCAATATAGGTTCCGGAAAGGTCCATGGCATTAATGAGTATTTCTGCTGCCTTTCTGGGCGGCATTTTAAGCTGCTTTGCCGCCTGCATCACAACAGTGGTCGAGAAATCGCCGAAGCCCTTTTCCCTCGGAACCTCAACAGGGATATCCGGAAGCTCAACGGCAGGCAGGCTCCCGTTTTCGGCACATGCGGCAAAAGCATCTCTGACAACTTTTCTTATTTGCTCGTGTATCTTTTCATAAATGCTGTTCATATGCGTCAATCCCTCTTGCTCCATTATTGGGTTATATCATCTCATGTTTTCCGGTCATATCCTGAATTTTCAAGCTGATGGAATTCCTTCCGCTGTAAGCCTTGTTGACTTCAACTATATAGTCCACATTGATCTGACCGCCGTTCTCACCCATCCTGACATCGACCTTCTGCGCCGTCACTCCCAGGGTAATAATGCCGTACTCTGTCCGATAATCGGTAAGATGGGTCTTCCCGACCTCAAACAGCATCATGGAACTGACGGAGCCATGGCGTATCAGAGTCACCGAATCGTCTTTCGCCCTGATGACGGTGGTGGTGCCTTCCAGGCCGGTTATTTTGCTTTCCTCATAACTTAACACATACTCTCCGTTCTCAACCGTGAGCTTTCCTTCAGTAACAAGGCTCATTGTGTTGTTTACGCCGCTTAAGTCATCCATTCTGCTGTTTACTGTGATGAGTACCTGCTTTTCCACGGTTACGTCCTTTCATATGATCTTGCTGACTGTTGATGCTTCTCGAATGCCAGCTCAATCAGCCGGTCTATTAGTTTCGGATAAGGAATACCGCTCGCTTCCCAAAGCTTCGAGTACATGCTTATTTCGGTAAATCCGGGCATAGTGTTGAGTTCATTGAGTACCACCTCATCGGTACCCCTGCGGAGGAAGAAATCAACCCTTGAAAGTCCGGAGCAACCGATTGCGGTAAATGCCCGTACTGCATAATCCCTTATCTTTTCCGCCACCTGGGGCTCAATATCCGCCGGGATTATTGTTTCCGATTTGCCGTCTATATATTTGGCATTATAGTCGTAGAACTCATTGCAGGGAATTATCTCGCCAACCACGGAGGCCTTCGGATTTATGTTGCCCAACACGGCGCATTCCAGCTCCCTGCCGTCGACAAACTCTTCAATCAATATCTTGTTATCATACTTCGCTGCAAGGCGCAATGCCTTCTCCAGCTCATCAGGTTTCCTCACCTTGCTGACGCCCACCGATGAACCTGCATTGGCAGGCTTGACGAAGCAGGGCCAGCCTATTCTGTCGTATATTTCCTTCTTTATATTTTCCATCAAACAGTCTATCTCATCACGGTATACCCTGACATACTTCGCCGTAGGTATTCCGGCATGTTCGAGAACTATCTTTGTAAATTCCTTGTCCATGCATAACGCAGAGGACAGTATGTCACATCCTACATAGGGCACCCCTGCAAGCTGAAGCAGTCCCTGAACCGAACCGTCTTCGCCGTTGGGGCCGTGCAGCACCGGGAAAACCACATCCACCGGTTCCGGCCTTCCGTCGCTGCCCCTGGACGCAATAAGGTCCATGCAGGTGGCAGTCCCCGAAACCTTGCATGTTTCCGACCCCTGTTTTGCCCTGGCAATCTGCTCCCATTCGCCTGTGGGTATGTACTTTATATCGCCGTCGTAAGGCAGCCATTCCCCTCTTTTTGTAATTCCTATCATTCTGATATCATAGCGGCTTCTGTCCATATTCTCCAGCACGCTTTTGGCTGACACCCTTGAGACCTCATGTTCTGAAGACTGACCGCCGAAGAGCACCGCAACCCTTATTTTCCTGTCCATCCGCTCCGCCTCCGAATTTCATAATATGGTAACAGTTTATTATGACATTTGACACCCTTTTGAATATCCAGCCGGGTAATATTTCAATAAATCCATAAGGGGAGCATTGCGCTCCCCTCTGTTCCGGCTGTCTGGACCGTGAAGAGTCATTCAGTCAGAATGATTATACATATGTTTCCTGGATTATTCAAGCGGTTCCTCCTCTTCCGTCAGGATATCGGTGGTATCTTCGTATTCTTCTTCTGATACCGGTATAAGGCCTCCGTCCTCAGGTCTCGCCATTCCCACTTCCTTGTTTATTACTGCCTCGTTCCTCGGAAATTCCTTGTCGAGGGTCAAATGCCCCTTGAAATTCTTGGTCTCCTTGCCGTTGATGATTATCTTGACGCGCTCGATTTCTTTAAGCTCAGTCAGGGAGTTTACAATGGAGTAGACCGTGAGTTCCTCAAGGGTTTCGCCTCCGGGATGGTTGTCGATGAACTCCCTGGTAAGGTCCACGGTGGCCACGCGTCCGTCAATGGTTACGGGAGACCTGAGTGAAACACCTTCAGGTATGACCGCAGTCAGTCCTTTCGCTTTTGGACCTGCAATCAGCTCCTTCACAATGGCCGATGCCAGGGCCGAAGCACCCTTCTTGGCCTCGTCTATGTCCAGGTATCTTATTTCCTTTACCAGTTTGTTCTTTTGTTCATCCCCGAAATAAAGACATACCGGTACCTTCTCATTGAGGGCCGCAGCCTCCTCTTCATTTATCATGATGCTGCTGGCAGGTTCAAGATCCTCTTCGATAAGGTCCTCTTCGCCCATGGTTTCCTTGTCATTCCCGCATGAACTCAAAAGCAGAGCCATAAGTACGGCCAGAATCGCCGCAATCAGTCTGTACGCCTTCATAACAACACCTCATGTCTCAGTCCATGACTATGTTTATGTTTGACAACCCCCATTTATTCTCATGGTTTAACACCGGCAGACATGAGGAACCAAAAGGATAACGTCCCGGAGTTTTCAGGTCTTTTGCCATACAGAGCCTTTGTATCCGTCTTTTATCATTATGGCATACTCTTTACAAATGGAAGATTTAGGGATATTATATCTTAAGCTGGAGATAATGCTGTATTACACATATTCTGAACAAACAAAACTACAGAGGAGTATGAGGTCTTATGAAACCCAGGCTCAGCAGGGAAAAGATGATAGAACTGATGAACCGTTACTGCAACGGCTGCTATAACAGGTTCGGAAGGGAACTGGGAGTGGATCCGGCTCATCTGTACAGGTTCCTCAAAACAGGCGTAGGAGGGGGCAAGAAAATGATATTTTCGCTGATGGAATTTTGTGAGAGAAATAATCTTGATTACAAAAATTACATTGAAATGTAGCTGGTTTTTAGCCAATATTCCCCCCATATTTTGCACGACTGGCGTTTGGTAACCGGTTAAAATTTTGTTGCATTTCATCATTATAATTAACTGGCTGACTGATTATAATAGGAATTGCTGAAGCAAAAAACGCAGTTTTGACATACTGATTGATGAAACACCCAGATCCCCTATAGATGCAGCATACGACGCAGCAACAGACGAATTATTCGGCCCCCTTTACGCTCCTTTTCCAGGAGCGGAGATCAATTTAAACATTTATATATATGCAGCGTTCCGGTGAACGCTGCATTTGTTTTATTCATGGTTTCTTCTGTTTTCTGACATATTCTATGATTTCCCTGGCCGCAATCGCCCCCTGGCCTACTGCAACCGATATCTGTTTAAAAACACCGGTACAGTCCCCTGCCGCATATAGGCCTTCTATGTTTGTCTCCATCCTGTCATTGACGGCAATATGGCTTCCGTTCATTAAAATCCCCATTTTCATGGCGAAATTTACTCCCGATGCGCTGCCATATGCCACAAAAAGGCCGTCCAGCGGTTCTTCGGTGCCGTCCTCGAAGCTTATTCCTTCAAGGCTGAAACCGCCGTACAGCCCGCTTATCTTTCTGTCGTTTATTCTGAAAAAATCCATATGATTTCTGAAGGCAGGGGATATCTCAGGCGTCATGCCGTTGGTGTACAGCGTTATATCCTTTGTGTAATTCAGAAGCTCAACTGCTTCATGGACCGCATAATCGGAATATCCCAGCACTCCCACCTTTCTGCCGCGGTAGAAGAATCCGTCGCATGTGGTACAGTAGCTCACACCCTTACCCTCAAAGGAGTCAAGGCCTTTAATGTTTGCCTTCACCGACGGCGAGCCGGGCGCCAGAAGAACGGTTCTGCCGGTATATTTTCCGTTTACGCACTCAACGGTAAAATAACCGTCCTTCTCAATTCCCACCGCCTCATCGGTTATAATCAGGGTTCCCAGACGCAGGGCCTGCTTTTCGCCTGCTTCAAGAAGGTTTTTCCCGCTTACCGGCATTTCAAAGCCGTAATAGTTCTCTATTCTCTCCGCCTTTGCGAGGGCGCTGTCCTGCTTTCCTATTACCAGAGTCTTAAGGTTTGCCCGCGTGGTGTACAGGGCGCACGATATCCCGGCAGGTCCCCGTCCGATGATTATCACATCATAAAGCATGCCATCACCTGTTTCTAATAAAGGGTCATGCCTATTCTATCACGAATTGCACGGAAAGATAATGCGGGACCCGACGGGCGGTTCATGGCCGGCAATGGCTGCAGGGATAATAACCGTTTGAGGCAGCTTCGCGGGCATCGGTAAAATGGACGAGGCTTTCTTCATTGAAATCCGGACTGCTTCTGAACCTTTGGTAATTCTCACAGGTTTCGCGGCAGTATATCAGCCTTCCTTCATACTCGTATCCCACAATTTCCGATTTTCTGAGGATTCGGGCGCCTCCGAAGGCATTGCATTCATAATAGCTGCCTGTAAGAACTGGAAAGCCCTGTGCAAACACCAGCATACCTTCATCGGTCAGGGCTCTTATCCAGTCCGCATCATCAATTCTCGGAAACCTGAAGAAATGCGTTACCCCCATCCTGGAACTGAATGAATTGAAACGGGCGATGTGGCTTGCCATATCCCTTTCGACTGACCGGCTGACGGCTGAAAGGCGTGCCGACTGAAAGGCTTCACGGGTCTGAAAATTCGGTATGATGTCCCGGAAATCGGAAAAGGCCCCTTCCATCTCCCTGTCTTCGGCGGCATCATATACGCTCACGTCATCACCCAGTGTATACGATATGAGATAGCGTCCGGTGGAATCAACATCCGAATAAGGTTTTTTGGGATACCAGCAGTAATCGATTATGGTATACCCTTCAGGGCCTTCGTACTCGTTCAGGGCATAAGCGACAAAACCGTCATTCTCCAGAAATATTATTGCCGGCACGCAGCCCTTTACGCGCATCATACCAATTTCATCACCGTATACGCCGAAGGAATAAAAAAGTGTGTCGAAGAAATTTGCCGCGGCTATCTCCCTCACGGTTTGAAGCGTCATACCGTCTTTATTGCCCGATGTCTGCTTCCGGTACTGTACAAGGGTATAAACCGCATCCTGTACGGCGTTGTCCACCACCTGGTCATAGTAGGCCCTGAGTTCCCTGTCCTTCTGGAGTATTCGGGACTGGATGCCTGAAATGCACAGAAACGGCGTTATTATGATGACAAACATGATTGCAAGGCTAGTAAGCCTCATTTCTCACAAGACCTCCCGCCCTGACAAACAGCGTAGGCGTTTTGGTGTCGGTAAAGAGCATCATGTCCCTGAGCGCCGTCGCCATGGTTTTCCCTTTGTTCCGCACTTCCACGAACAGAAGGTCACCGGCTTTCATCTCATACCTTCTTGATTTGTCATGCTCATCAGCTGAGGAATCATCGGGAAACAGCACCGACAATATGGCATCTTCGCCCTGGGATATGCGCACGACCTCATATTCCCCCGTAAACTCGGATGTCTGTCCTTTCTCCCTGTAAACCGGGATGACCATGGTCCTAAGATGCTGAATGTGTATTTCAAAGGTGCATCCGGTGGCGTTAAGCCGTCTTACGAAATCGTTGTACATTTCAGGGGTGATGTATCCCGTATCCCTCGCCGCATCGGCAAAACGGTTTGTTTCGGTGAACACGACTGTATACGCAATGCTGTCCTGCCGCTCCAGCATGTAAAGAACAGGGACCAGAAACAGAAGAACCGCGGCAAGAAAGAACCCCAGGACTTTCCACAACGGCCCGTCCATACTCACCTGCTCCTTAGCTCCATCCGGGCAGGCCTTCCGCCGGAATCGAAAAAGACGCGCAGCTCATATATGCCGTCGGGTTCCATGTCCTTAATGCTCAAATCCCTGTAACTTATACCGTCAACCGATATGTCAGGATACCCGTCTTTCCCCGAAATAACCTGTTCGTCGCTGTATATGCCCTTAAGCAGGCTTTCGGTATCGGCACGCCTTTTTGCCAGGACAAGGCCGGCCGCTTCATATCCCGTCAGGTAACCATCACTTTCGTAATATACGTCCTCCCTGACCGCGTCCTGCAGTCCGGCGCTGTCTGATACGGCGGAGGCATAGGACTCATAGCCGGCGTACGCCGAAAAGAATGCGGAAAACGCGCTGATGAGCATGAGCACATAGCAGCCGAGATACAGAGCTTTAACCAAATGTTCATCCATGTTATTCCACCTGCGCGCATATGATTCCTCTTATAACGTTGTTGGTGTCATATATCAGATATGACCGGAACTTTCCCGCCGGGTTTATGTACTTTCCCGGAAGGTTGCTGTTTTCGGCATCCCTTCTGGCGGCATCCCGCACCGTCTTGCTAACGCTCTTCAAAAGTTCACCTTTTCCGTTTGAAAGGATTATGCTTTTGCTTTTTGAGTCAACAGACAACGTGCCATCAGTTTCGGAAACATACTGGGTATAGTTACTGATGTTGAGGCCGGAACTGTTTGCAGGGTCAAGGTTGAGCGGTGTTCCCCCGTTGGAGCCGAGCGTCGCAACAAGCACGATGACCTCGCCGCTTCTGCCGGACAGGTCATTTATGGCGCTCAGTACCTGCTCGCCCTTTACATCCTTTCCGTCAAAGGCCATGAAGTCCACTTCCGACAGGTTCTGGGCTATGGAACTTATGTTCTTGTTGGCTGCGGTGCTTGCATCCTTCATTGTGCCGAACACCGTCAGGCCGATTGTCACCACTGCCACGAATAGCAGTATTGATACGCCGAGCCAAAGCGCTTTTGAAATATTGCTGTCCATGATTCATCCCCTTTCCGGTTTTGTTCTTTAAAAGTCAGAATGATGATATCTGTTCATAGAACGCAGCCAGGCTCTCAAGCCCGGTTACTATCATTGGAATTATCAGGTAAAGCGCTATAAGTGCATAGACCGGCAGAAAACCGACCGTATTGCCCACGTTTTTCTTGCTTTCCACTATCCGCTCGTTAAGTTCCTTCCTCTTTTCCTGGTTGTAACGCATCTCGTCCTCAAGTTCCTCGAACGCCTTCTGAACCCCCAGTTCCTCGTTGGCAAGCATGAGATTCTCGATGATTCCTTCAAGGGGAGGAAATGATACGTCCTCCTTCAGCTGCTCCATGGCTTCCAGAGGCCCGGAACTGAAGTTTGAAAGGCATTTCTGTATGGGTTCCCTGAACTGGACCGAGAACATCTCCATCCATTCAAGAATCTCCTCCACATGAGTCCTGCTCATGTCCTTCAGCATGAGGATTATGGTCTGAAACTGTGCGGTTTCCTCCTCCATGTCAATTCTGCGGACGGACCGTAAAAAGCGAAGATACAGGACCGGTACCTGATAACCGGCAATGAAAAGAAGGATGCACATGAGAAGCTCGTACCATTTGAACCTGCAGCCGGCCAGCCTGTAACACTTGTCAAGAATCCTTGCAAGCGCCAGATTCCGGGCCGCGCTGTCCGTTATTCCCTCTTCGGTGAGTGCTTCACGTATAAGCTGTTCATCGGGCCGCTCTTTTACCCTCAGAATGATTTCCCTGTCCATATCGGTGATTTCCTTCAGCTTTTCATATTCCGCATCCGACAGCTTTCCTCCAAGGTATCCTTCGGGAATTTCAGGAACATTGAGGATTCTGTATGCCTGATTAGCATTCAGCCCGATGAACAGCGCAAGTCCGAGGATGAACGATGCGGCACCCACGATAATCCTTCGGGTATAAAGGATATGGATATTGATGCCCGATGCGCTTCCCTTGACGAGTGATTCAAGCTCGGCCCGCTTTTTTGTGTATTCCCTCGGCACCAGACGGTCTGCAATTCTGTACAGGCCCATCTCATAAAGCCTGTTCTCAATTCTGCTTCTCTCGCCGGAGTATCTCCCGGGCCCGTCAAAGCGCTGTATCCTTCTAAGAACGATATATGCACCCATGGACAGAATGACCGTCGTTATGCCGAGGATTATGCCGACCCTGCTGTTGTAGAAATTGTTGAGCGGAGTAAAGCTGTTCCCTGCCCACTGCCTTATAGGCTTTATAAAAAACACCGGCAGAAGGGAAATCGCGTTAAGGCTTCTCAGTGCAAACCTGAGCCGTTCGCGCTTGAAAATCTCCGACCTTATTTCGCTGCTCAGATAGCTTATACCCCTTATGAAAACAGATTCACCGTCCTTAAAGGTATCCCCGTATTCCCGGGTTATCTGCATCATTGCCGCAAGAAGCTTAAGGTATTTGTTGGGTGCAACCTCGTAATAGCCTTCAAGACCGCCCTCCCGGTCCTCTCCTGAAAGGATGTCGCCTATACGCTCAGCCTGTATGTAGATTTCATAAAGGCCACGCCTGCTGAGCGCCTCGCAGGCCTCGTAATTGGCGTCCTCTATGGATTTTAGCTCGTAGTACTTGTGTCTTAGAAGTTCATGGTAGACAAGCTGCTGCCTGAGAAGCTTCATCTGTATATTGGAAACGAAAACGTCTATCACGGTATCCGCCAGGAAAAACAGGAACAGCAGGAAAACCAGAAGCATCAGTGCATCCCGCGTCATCAGCCAGAACAGGAGAAGAAAGGCAATAAAGGCCGCGGAGGTTACAAGAAATACCACAACCGTCTTCTTTCTAACGGCCCGTTCGTCAAACCGGCTGTAGAATTCCAGCCTCTTTCTTATGTAATATAGCATCGCTCTTGTAAGCCGGTTCCTGCTGAGCGTGCTGTACAGCATCAGGAGAAACGCGTTTGCACTGATTCCTCCCCTGAGGCTTCCGGCCCGGCGTACCTTTCTTTTCTCCTTTATTGCGAGAACCGCCAGCACTGCGGCCCCGATGCTGCTTGCCACCGCTATGACAAGATAAGCGTTCATCCTGCCAGACCCCATTTCTCAAGGAACGACGAGAATGCCTCTGCATCTTCCCGGGACATGGCCTGCATCATGCGGTTTATCTTCTCCCGGCTTATGGGGTTTACCGCACGGTATTCCCCGTCCTGATACTCGATGATGTTTCGCGTTTCAAAGCTGGGCCTGTCCGTCATCCTGGCGTAGAATTCAGCGGTTGTTTCCATGAATCCCGCAACCTTTCCGCCTGTTGTGCCGGCATCCCTGAAGCCTTGCGGGTAGGGCTGCTGCAGCGGGGTTGCCACAACCTCTGTTATCCTCTCTATGTACCGCTTTCCCGAAAAATCCCTCGCAAGATGTATATCAAAATCCAGCACCGATACCACCTGCTGCTCGGCTATTTTCTCGTTGGTGAACATCTCGCACTTGAGGAGTGAATTCCTAAGCGAATAAACCAAATCCCTGGTCGTCTTTGCATGATGGGTGAACAGCGTAAAAAGCGAGGCCACCTGGGACATCTGCACTAGCCATGCGGCCACCGGGTCCGTGGCCACTTCACCCAGGATATTTACGCTGCCGTCGGTCTTTTTCTGTATATCCAGGCCTTCCTGCCCGGATATTGAATCGGTTTCGCAGAAGGTCAGTATGTTTCGCTCAGGATAGAGCCTGCGAAGATGCAGTTCAAACGCCATTTCCTGCACCCTTATGGGCAATGTGGGATATATATGCCTCACCATGGCCATGAGAAGTGTTGTCTTGCCGCTGCCCTGCTGGCCGGTAATGGCTGTTATCATGCAGCCTTTTACAAGAAACTTGATGAGGTTGACCGGAAGCTCGGACCCCATATCGGTAATGAGCCCCTCAAGAGTCACGTTTCGGATGTGGAACTTCCTTACGAAGAAAGCCCACGACTCTGAAAAAGGCGGTCTTACCACCAGAACACGGCTTCCGTCCTTCATTTCGTTCACCCGGTAACCGGTGGCTTCTGATAGCTGTCCGCCCCTGTTGTACCTGTAGATGTTCTGGCATACCCGTCGAAGCTCTTTCTCGCTTTCGAAGCCCAGAAATTCCAGCCTGATGGTTTTGCCCCTGAAGAATATCCAGACGCTTTCATGCGACCTGGGAAGCTTCTTAATGGATTCACCCGGATTTGGGAAGAATGAGGGATTCCGGAATACCACATCGGTAACGCCGGAAACCCCAGCTGAGACACCGTCTATGTTCATGTCCCTGATTTCGTCAATAACACCGAGCCCCTTGTATTTTTCATAGACCGCCTGGGTTATTATCTCCAGCTTGTCTTCAATGCTCAGCACGGGACTGGTTTTTTCATACAGCTCCTCTATCTCGCCTGAGGTGATGACATATCCCTGGCTTTCATCATCATCCGAAATCTTTTTGGGACGGTCCAGGCCGTTTGATTCAATCATTACCGCCAGCGCGTCAAGGCCGTACCGTTTCTTGTATTCATGGAGAAGTACGGAGAACTTGTCCCGGGCAGTAAGCAGAAACGGATTGTCAAATGGTATGGCATCATTTATCCTGTCCCTGGGTATGTAATCGTTCAATATGTCATATATAAATGCCTTTACAAACTGTTTGTCCTCCAGTGAACCATACATGCAGTTTTTAAGTGCCTTTTTAAGTTCGGCCCGTTTGTTCAGCTGTTTTTTGTACTCCACCTCGTTAAGCCCCAGCTCCAGAAGGTTGGCCCGTGTAATGGCATCAATTGATTCCTTTATATGCTCCACGAGTGAAGGTATGGTGTATTTTGACACATCCTGTTCCTTTTTAAAGTCCGGTGCCATTTTCCTGCTTCTGAAGAACAGGATGATGAATGCCGCAGTGGAAGCCGTTATGACAATGATGAAAAGAGCGTTGATGATATCCGCTACGGACATACTGCGCACCCTTTCATAATGTGTTCGTAAAGTTCAAGAAAAACCCTTGCAAATTCATGGTCCGGGCCTTTTCTGGCCTGCAGGCAGTATGCCATGAATTCAAACACACGTCCGTTGTTGCAGGCATCCATGAATCCCGGATGATAGGGAACGGCAAGTAATGAGTCCTTGGCCAGGCCGTACTCCCGTGAAATGTTTCTCAGAGTAAGCGAGGATGACGGCTCATACCGCGATATTACATACAATGACCTTTTTTGCTTCAGCTCGGGATTCCGGTCCATTATTTCCGCAAAATTCTCAAGAAGAATTCTGTTCTGGCTGAGGCAGAATACGATTATGTCCGATGTTTCAAGCAGTTTTTTGCTGTTCGTGCCGTCAAGGCCGCTGTGCAGGTCCAGTATTATCACGTCATAGACATCTTTCGCACACTGAAATATGCTGAGGAGCATATCCTGGCTCTCGGCCCTGAGATTCTCGGTTTTTTCGCTTGCGAAAAGAATGTCCAGGCCGTGGTTCTTCATCAGGGACCAGGTGTAATCCGGTATCATCTCAGGCCTGAGCCTTCCGTTTCTGTAAAGGCGCACGAGAGCGTCCATCCCGCTGTTGGTGTAGTCCAGCATTCTCACAGCCGCCTGCTCCCTCTTTCTCATGAGGCAGCGCTCCAGGGCATTGAGCCTTACATGATTCTGGGCAACCAGTACCTTGTATGCCGTTTTCTGGGACAGAATGCAGGCACATGCCGCCGCGTTCGCTGTTGCTGCGCCCTGTCCGTGCATGTTTGACCAGAATGCTATCTGCAATCTACTTCATCCTTTCCGCCTTTTTAAGATATCCCCTGAGCTGTTTGATGCCGATTCCGGTAATGTCGGCCATTATGTTCAGAAGCCGGGATTTCCATAAAGGAGTAAACTTTTTCAGGGATATCCTTTCCTCGTAAAGGCATTCCTGAACCGCTGCGGCGTTCTCTTCCTCAAAATAGACCGCATAGCTCTTCGTTACATTTACCGAATCGGTTATCCTGCGAAAATACAGTTTTTCGAGGAATTCAGGGGTAATCTTGCAGTATTCGAGCACGTCATAGAAAACAAGATGGATATCGGTGTAGGGATATCTTTTAAGGAGCAGGCCGGTCTGTTCCACTGTCTCTTCAAAGGAAGACCGCTCCGGCCTGATGAATGACACCAGCCTTACATCATTGCCGGCATCCAGCGCTATATGGGTATCTATCAGCGCATAATCGCACTGAGCTGATTCCGGAATCTCCAGTAATTCTTTTCCGGCACTGATATTATGTACCTCTATACCGCAAAAATCGCAAACATCCCTTTTCTCATCCTCATAGTCGTAGCGGCCGGTGCTGAATATTTTGACCGTATGCTCCACTGACAGTATTCTTGCCATGGCCAGCACAAACATCTTCTTGCTTTCCGAAGAAGAGCCGAGCAACACTATCCTCATGATGATCCTCCTAAAGGCTGCTGTTGTAATCCCCGGCAGGCTCCGGTTCCGGTACTTCATCGCTGCTTGCGGTTTCAGGAGTTTTCTCCTGTATGGGTTCGTAGGAACCTGCATCAGAGAAAGCGGGAAGCTTCCCGGACAGGACAAGATCCTCGTTCATGCGTTTTTCCAGATTTTTGCGGTTTCTTGCCTCAAGGGTCCTGACGGCATTGCTCAGGATGTTAGGATCAGCATCTATAAGCTCCATGACCTTGAAATTCACAGGATAGGTCATGGCAGCCTCCTTCTGGATGTCAGGCGCCACATACTGAACGGCATATATTTTCGTGCCGTCAACAAGGCTTGCATCCACTATGGCACTGGACATCCTCAGTATTTCCTCCTCAGTCATGTAAAAGCTGATAATGCCTGTATCCCTTCCCTCCTCCTTCTGCAGGTCCAGGACCTTTTTCTTTGAAAGAACGATATAGTCAAGTCCGTTGGGAAACATTATGCGTACGTCAATGAAGCTTCCCGCCTCAAGTCTTGTTGGGATGTTTATGACCGAATATTCCATCATCCTCATGTCATCCGGAAAATCTTCCTCGGAATAGAACAGCGACCTTGTAACCACGGTGTTTTTTGATATATCGCAGCGCATGACTTTCCCTGCGGCTTCTTCCACCGACAGGACAGCGTCCCCGGGTATTACCTCAGCATTTATCTCTGCGGGGACAAGATCGGTGTCCTCAATCGTTTCGCCTGCTTTTTTATCGGTACCGAAAACATAAACAAGGGACATGGGATACTCTTCATTGAATGCCTGCCGTGCTTCCTCCATGGCCCTGGCTTTAATCTCGGATTCAAGCCTGCCAAGATTTGACCGGTAATACAAATAGCCGGCTGTAAGCAATGCCACCGATATTCCGAGTCCCAGCAGGAATGCTAGGATAATGCGAAAGCGGCGGGGCTTTACGTACAAAACCCTCTCCTCCTTTTTAAACCCTTGCCGTAGATAGTGCTTTATGCAAGCTTGTACTCAATTCCTGAAATTTTCATTGCCTCATAAAGTAAATCCCGGATATTCTTCTGTTCATTTCCGGTCAGTCTGAACGGATTTGAAACGAATGGAAAAGTAAGGACATGATTTGTCTTGAGTGCCTTTTGGATTTGCCTTTTGTCCGAATTTCCGAAAGCGGGGAAAATGTAAATCCATTCCCCATCCGGATCGTACGGGCCCATTCGGGATATGAAGTCGTTTATGAGTCCCAGTTTCCAGTCGGCGGCGGGACACACCACAAGCCTTATGTCGGAGCGGCTGAATTCGTATGCAGACCATTGTTCGCGCAGGCAGCCGAAGTCGCCCACTATCCTGCTGAACCCCCTGACAGAGCCAACAGCATTTCTGCCGTCCCTGAAATATGTAATTTGGTCTGCAACAAAGCTGACTTCATCGGAAAATATCAGCCTGTTGTTTTTGTCCATTACTTCCTCAAGCCGTGACAGATCGCCGTTGCCGCAATAATCCATGAAAGCCGTTCTGTACCCCCGGGCGGCAAAGTAACTCGCAAGGCAAATGCCAGCAAAGGTTGAGCCGCTGCCGTGGACCACCCCGGCCACTCCCACCGTGAGCCGTCCCGCAAAAACACCCCGGTTCGCAGCCCGTACAGAAAAATGGCCCGTACTGTCGAGACGGTTAAGCAATTTCAGGCACGTATCGGCATCCCCGATACGTTCCGAGGGATCGGGTCTGACAAGATCCCTTATGATGGTGGAAAACCCCCTGGATATGCCATATTGTCTTAGCAGCCGCTCAATGTCGCCATGAACCGCCTTTGCAGGATGAATCCCGGTTGCCAGATGAAAGAGCGTCATCCCCAGGTTGTACAGATCAGTCCTTTCATCTGCTTTTCCGCATCCGTACTGTTCCGGTGCCGCATAGCCCTGGGTTCCGATATAAACGGTGTCTTCGGTCTCCTGCTTGCTGAATGTTTTGGCCGTGCCGAAGTCCACAAGATGCAGCTTTCCTGCACCGTCAAGAATTATGTTGGACGGCTTAAGGTCCCTGTAGATAACGGGCGGATTTCTGGAATGAAGATAAATCAGGACATTGCAAAGCTGCCTGGCCCAGTCCGTAAGGCGCTTTTCATCAATCTTTCCTTCTTTTTTCAGAACTTCGGACAGGGCTTCACCCTCAATGTAATCCATGACGATGTAGGTGTACCGTTCATCCTCGAACAGATCGGCTACTCTTGGCAGCATGGGGTGATTCAGGCATTTCAGGATGTTGACCTCCTGCATCTCGCCGACGGCTGAGGGATTGTCCCTGTCGATGACTTTGATGGCCCAAAGGTTGGACAGGATGATGTTCTCCCCGAGGAAAACGGTGGAGTTTCCGCCCTGGCCTATCGGTTTCAATATCCTGTATTTCAGCCCTATTATTTCCCCTTGTCTCATTTTCCACCATAAATTTGCAAGGATTTACAATTAACTATTGTACCAGCATAAACTATAAATATCAATATAATTTTAGATATAATGTTAAAATTTAGTTTATTGTGCGGAAACAGATGCCTGGTGCTCCAAGCTATCCATATGTAAATCTGTTTTCCGCTTAAGGACAGCCTTCCTTCGGCATATCCCGGCAGACATCCTCCCGGGTTGATGGAAGAAGAAAAAAATGGCAATATTTTTATTTTTGTTATATACTGAAAAGCGATATAGCCAGCATGTGGAACAATATGCGTATAATTCATAAAAACAAGATGGAGGCGTCATGAAATGCAAAAAACAAGCCTTTTTACCGTGCTGATCCTGATCATCCTGGTTTTTTCCCTCTTTGTGAATATTCTCATATTCAACAAACTGTCAAGGATAACAGGGGAATTGCAATCCGAGGATACAGAGCCGGCTTCTGTGGAGCTGGACAGTATTTCAGGCAGCGAGGCACAGAGCATTCCTCTCAAGATCGACACTGCCCTGGATGGAATAAAGTATCCGCAGGAGCAGAAGATCTCCCTTATGAAGAACCCTGACCTGGACAGAATCAGGTATTTGCAGCAGCAGATCATTGATCGCGAAGTGATCAGGGACGATTGCCTGATCGGCCTTCCCATTGATGATCAGTTGAAAGCGGATATCAGGGAATATAATGAACTGGTATCAAGCCTTAAAGGCTTTTTTGCAAAGCAAGCGGTACATGTGCTTATAACATTGTTCGAACTCGATCTCGGGGAGTATGCAGTTGATGAGGATGGATCATATTTCTGGCTTTATACGGCAGATTACCTTAATATACCTCCCGATGTCAGGGAGTATGTTGAAATAATAGCTGACTTGTCTCTTTACAGGAATTGTACCGAATTACTATGCGGCGACCCTCGTCTTGCTTTTTTCATATATAACGAAGGCGGCGGTTCCGGCGGAATGTGGCCTTATTTCTGGCACACTGAATATCTGCGCGGATATGAAGATAAAAGAGAGGATCTGGATCGCCTCTTCAATCTCGTTGAGGGGATAATTGCATCCCTCGACAGGGTTTATGAAAATTCATATTATGTAAGGCAGTAACCTTGAGCCCACCTGCCCCGGGTACGTCCCGGAAAAGGGCTTGTTACCCTGTCCCGGCAGGCTGCCTGGACAAGCCGTATTCCAAAAGAATAACTGCCTTTGCAGCAGTTATTCTTTTTCGCTGTATAGGGCTACCTTCTTTTTCTTAGTTCCCCGCAGACATCATCCCATGTAAGGCCTCTGTCCACCGTGAGAACGTTGTAATGATAAATCAGGTCGGCTATTTCGTGACACTTCCCTGATGATGACCCTCCTACAGGGCTGCTTCAGTCCTCTGTCATCTCCGGTTACTGCGTTTCATTGCTGCCTTGGGCCTAAGGGACTATTCATGCTATGTCATATGAACCTTCATCAGAAAATGCGGCAGGTTTTCCGGACATGGCGAGACCTTCGGATCGGAGTTTTCAGAATTATATGGTAGACTGTAAATGAAAGAGAGGTTGAAAATCGTGCAAAGCGAAAAATTCCTGACAACGAAGAATCTCGTACGCTGCGCGCTGTTTGCGGCAATGCTGTGTGTACTGTCTCCGTTTTCCATTCCGATCGGCCCGATTCCTATAACATTGAGTGTCTTTGCGGTCATGCTGTGCGCGGTTGTACTGGAAACGAAGCTTGCATTGGTCTCGGTAGTGGTATATATATTGCTGGGACTGATCGGTCTTCCGGTCTTCTCGGCGGGCAAAGCCGGTTTCTCCGTGCTTGTCGGCCCCACGGGCGGATATATTTGGAGCTACATCCTCATGGTTCTGCCCATCGGGCTCATGCGGAAGCTGCCTGCGGAAAATGGTGTAATCAGATGGGTAATGAGTTCGGTTTCCTGTGTGCTCGCCCTTGTGATCTGCTATGCCGCCGGAACGATACAGTTCATGTTGCTGCAGAAATGCGGGTTCGCCTACGCAATATCCGTATGCGTGATTCCCTTCATTCCCTTTGATTTGTGCAAGGCGGCCGTGGCGCTGATACTCGGAACGCAGATCCGGCAGCGGATCACGGCCTTCAAACAATGAAATCAAAACAGATATTTCCCCGCCCTTCCGAAGGCGGAAATAGCCGATTGCATCCACTGTTTCATATTCCGTTATAAATGTGCAATGAATTTACAATTAATGTCCAAAAGGATATTTCGGATTAATAAACAGAATTATTTGCAAATACATCGGGAATGGATATAAAAAATAACTGCCTCTTTTGCGGCAGTTATTCTTCCTTCTGATGATTTTTCTTTACCAAGGTCAGTCAGTTCAGCTCCTTCTCTTCCGAAGTTCCCCGCAGACATCATCCCATGTAAGGCCTCTGTCCACCATGAGTACGATGAGATGATAAATCAGGTCTGCTATTTCATAACGAATTTCATCTGGGTTGTTGTTCTTTGCCCCGATAATGACCTCGGAAGCTTCTTCTCCAACCTTCTTGCATATCTTGTCAATTCCCTTGTCAAACAGGTAATTGGTATATGACCCTTCTTTTGGGTTTGCCTTTCTGTCTGACACCACCTGGAAAACTTCATCAAGTATGCTGAATTTTTCGTTCATAACGGGCCTCCTCAAAAATTGATTTCATTAAAAAAGCACGTTCTGTTCCCTGTGTGGCAGGCCGGTCCGGTCTGCTTCACCTTAAGAAGTATTGTATCGCCGTCGCAGTCAAGAAAAAGCCTTATCAGACGCTGACGGTTTCCCGATGTCTCGCCTTTGGTCCAGAGGCACTGGCGGCTCCTGCTGTAATATGTGACATCGCGGGTCTCCAGGGTTTTTATCAGGGCTTCCCTGTTCATCCATGCCATCATCAGCACATCACCGGTATCCGCGTCCTGGGCTATGGCCGGAACCAGCCCCCGGTCATTCCATTTTATGCTCTCCAGAATCCCGGTTTTGTCCATGTTGCGCCTCCTAATGCTCAACCCTTATCATGCTTTCTATGGAAGAAATGACCGGACAGTTCTTCATTTCCTCCAGAGCCTTCATCATGGACTGCTCGTGCGCCTCATGGGTGATGAAGATGAGGTTGGCATCCTGGCCCCTGTTTTTCTGAATCACCGATTCCAGGCTTACGCCGTTCTTTCCGAAAAGCCCTGCAATCACGCCGAGAACGCCTGGCCTGTCGCAGACCAGCATCCTGACGTAATACTTGGAAACCCAGTTCTGCTCGAACACCACATCGTCCCCGTCCATGCCGGTTCTGTGGTGATAACCGTCAAGGTTCTGGCCCGCGGTGATTATGTCCGAAACCACTGCGCTTGCGGTAGGCATGTCTCCCGCGCCCCTGCCGTAAAACATCAGATTTCCGACCACATCCCCTTCCAGGAAGATGGCGTTGTATGATTCCCGCACCGCACAAAGCGGATGAGTCAGAGGGATAAAGGTGGGATGAACCCTGGCTTCAATCCTGTTGCCGTTCTTTTTGGCAATTGCCAGAAGCTTTATGCCGTAGCCCAGCTGCCTCGCATATTCGATATCCTCCGAGGTCACCTTCGTGATACCTTCGCAGAACACATGCTCAAGGGGCACCTTGTCCCTGAAACATATCGTGGAAAGGATTGAAAGCTTGAATTTGGCATCCAGTCCCTCTATATCGGCCGTCGGGTCAGGTTCTGCATACCCCAGCCTTTGTGCCTCCTTAAGGGCGGTCTGAAAATCCAGCCCTTCTTCCGACATCCTCGTGAGGATATAGTTTGTGGTGCCGTTGATTATACCCATGAACTTTAATATGTGATTGGCCTGAAGGGATCGCTTTATTGTCTTGATTATGGGTATGCCGCCTGCAACGCTGGCTTCAAAATAGAGCCCCGCGCCGGTTTCGGCGGCTTCCTGCTCCAGCACGTCCCAGTGCTTGGCTATGACTTCCTTGTTGGCGGTTACAACCGTCTTGCCCTTTTTCAGCGCCTCGGATAAATAGGTAAATGCCGGCTCCTCGCCTCCCATGAACTCTGCGATGATGTCAATGCCCGGATCATTAATGATATCATGGGCATCGGTTGTAAGAAGCGAGGAATCAATATCCACAGCCCGCCTTTTGTTCCTGTCCCTTACAAGCACGCGGGAAACTTCGATGTCCAGGCCTTCCCGTGTTCTTATCATATCGGCGTTCTTTTCCAGGACCTTGTACACACCGCTCCCGACGGTCCCGAGACCCAGAAAACCAACCTTCACTTTCTTCATAGACTCTTCAAAACCCCTTTTCCTTCAGGCACCATGCATCGGAGGTGCCGCCGCCCTCTGTTAATATCCCTGCCTTTAGGGTAAAATTAAAACATATGAAATCTTAATACCGGATATGCCAGGTTCCGGCAGTCCGGTCTGAGTCAGCAGGTTTACTGCATCCAGATTCAGGCAGGGATGCTTTGATTTTTATATCATTATACTAAAGCTTCACCGGCATTTAAAGTGTTTTTTCCCTGCGGTTACAGGAGGCAGAGAAAATGCGTATTCTTGCAGTAGCGGACATTGAAAGCCGATATATCTGGGACCACTTTGACCCGGCCAGGTTTGAGGACGTGGACCTTATCATATCCTGCGGCGACCTGAAAAGCGAGTACCTTTCTTTTCTTATAACGATGATAAAGGCTCCGCTTTTCTATGTACACGGCAATCACGATACAAGCTATGCCGAGAAACCTCCCGAAGGATGTGACTGCATAGAAGATAAAATCGTGGAGTATAAGGGTCTTCGGATTGTGGGGCTGGGCGGAAGCATGAAATACAACGATAACCCGTACCGCAGCATTCCGCCGTGGCAATATACCGAGAAGCAGATGGCCAGGCGTATAAGGAAGCTTGAATGGAAAATAAGGGCCCACAAGGGATTCGATATCCTTGTAACCCATTCGCCGGCCTATGGCATATCGGACGACGAGGACCTCTGCCATACGGGTTTTAAATGTTTTGTACCGCTTCTGGACAAATACAGGCCGAAGCTCATGCTTCACGGCCACATGCACAGGAAATACGGAAGGGCACCGCGATTCATAGATTACAACGTCACGAAGGTAGTTGACGCGTACGGTTATTATCTTATGGATATATGACGTTTCATGAGCCGATCTTTCCGGTTGAAAGATCGCTCAGCGGGTCAAATCCCTTCTTTTCAGGCATGGTGCAGATGACCCCTTCGGCTATCCAGTCCATGCTCAGTATCTGGGGATGCTCAAGTATCTCGTCCGCCTCAACCACAAGGTTTCCATCCATATCCCGGATCGGACCGGTGAATACCCTGAAGCTTCTGGAAATGATTCCGCTCTTGAAGAATTCAATCATCTTCTGCGTTGCGACAGGGATATGGTTCCTCGCATAGAAGAAATCAAGGAGCCCCGAGTCCATGCCCCACCAGTAGTTGAGCATTCTGCCGACTGAGGCGGAATCGTGGCCGAGCCTTGTTCCACCCACAAGAACGCTTCGTATGTATTTTTCATAGAAAATGCCCCAGTTCCATACGGGCACTGCCAGGTACTTGTCAGGAACGTACTGGCCGTTTTCGTCCTGCTTTATTGTGTAAACCCCGTATTCCCTAAGGAACCGGCGGTTTGCAAGGGTATTGTGGTGGCATATGATATCGCAGCCCTTTCCGGCTATCCTTCTGGTGCATTCCGGTGTGGCGCTCTTGTAATCCCACGTCTGCATCCATTCGAGATAAATCTGGACATCGGGCCTTACCATGCGGGCCCCCAGTGCGAAGGCATTTATTCCGCTTATGACATCGCTTACGGGGAACGGCGCTATATATCCCACTTTGCCGGTCCGTGTCATCGCACCGGCCACAAGACCGCTTAAAAACCTCGGCTCATGTATCCTTCCGAAATATGTGTTGACATGCTTGAACGAATGCATGGCAGAGCAGTTGAGGAGATTCACGCCGGGATTCTCCATGGCCACCTTCAGCGTGGCATTTATGAGCGAGGGGCTGGTCGTGAATATTATCCGGCAGCCGTCATCAATCATTTTCTGAAGCACTTCGGCAGCTTCTATGCTTTCGGGAAGCTTGGTCACCGTGACGGTCTCGACGTTGTCCTTCAGTACATGCTCCAGATGCATCCTCCCAAGCTCATGGGAATACACCCAGCTGGAGGATTTTGCATCATTGACATGGGCAAACCCCACCTTCAGCTTTTCGGTCCGCATCCTGTGGGTGAGCTTTTCTAAAAAACCCGATTCCTGCTTGAGCTGCGGGCTCTTCTGGATTTCCACCGCCTGCTCATCGGTATGGTAATCCATCTCGGCGATGAAGCGCTTCATTATGGTTTCAAGTTCGTCAACCGGGATGGAGTCCCTTATGCCGTGTATCTTGAGAAAGTCCAGGAAGGCGTCGCCGGTGGTGATCGGAAGCCTGTCGCCGCCCAGGTCATGGAATATCTTTCTGAATGCGCCGTAAACAGCATTCTGGAAGTATGTAAACCGCTCCTCCTCACTGACCATGCTGTTGTTCGGGCGGTAGTCCTTGATCATTTCCCAGAGTTCCGGAAAACTTCCTTCCCTTGAGAACCATATCTCGTTGATGCCGGTCTTCTTGTAGAAGTCCATGAACTCGTAGTAAATGCGTATATCCCTATTTGTTTCATCGTACTTCGGAACAAGCCTGGTCACATGCCCGCGGTAGGAATAGTTGTCGAGGAACTTCAGCACGCTTATCCTTTTGTTTCCTTCCACCACGTAGAACCAGTTGAGGTATTCGTAAACCTTTATTGGGTCTGAAAGTCCCTTGGTGGTCTGAACATTGTAGACATGCTGCCACTTCCTTGCGAACTCGGTATCCTCCTCCATCAGCGGCATGTAATTGCGGGCAAATGAAATGCTTCTGAGATATGTATAGGTACCACGGATTTTCTTCAGCGGAATATCGACAACACCAAGGTCCACCTCGGACACTATGTCTATATTCTTGAGCACACCGTCAAGAAACGGCAGATACCCGTTCCGGCCCTGGGAAATATAGTTGGAATACTCCTTAAGTCCCAGTTTTCGTGCGGTAATATATGCAGACAAATCAACAGCCATTGTCACCCACTCCCCAAAAATCGTGCATACCGGAACTTCTGCAGCAGCTTTATATCCTGTTGAGGCTGTTGCGCTTTGCTTATTTAACCTTTTGTTTTCCAATTACTTGTCATTTGCATCTCTTAGGTATGATAAAGAATAAAGGCCCCACCGGTTAAATTTTACCAAAAGCGCGGATAAAATAAAAGGCCATGCATGCGGCTCTACAAGCGCGGTTTCGGGCATATCCGGTACAACCGGGACTTGAATACCGGGCAATATGTTATAATTCTATTCAAGCACCGGAAATTTAATGCCTTCATTTGTTGTTTGAAGCACTGAAAGGCGGAAATCGGGCAGATGATGAGAAGAAAGAAAGAAAAAAGGAAAGGTATTGCCGCTCAAAATCTGCCTGCCGTCATCCAACCGCAGAAAAGAATGTGCCTGAACTGTGTCAAGGGGATTCCCGTAGGAATGAACAGCGACATACTCTGCCGTGAAAAGGGGATAGTAACCTGGGACTACTGCTGTTCAAGCCATCGCTTTTTCTATATGGAAGACCTGATGAAGATGGAGTTCTACAGATGCTCCAACTGTGAGTTCTTCACGTTCCATCCCCATCCATACATACCGACCTACGGGGTCTGCAGCCTGTTTTCTGTAAGAAAGTGTGACGGCAGCGCAAAAAAAGCCTGTTCCAAATTTGTAAAGAGAAGAAAGAGCAATGCTTCATGACGTACTGCGCCGGGATACCGGCCTTCTGCAAGCTGGAAAACCCTTACACCCTGCTTGTTAAGGCCGTATCTTTTCTGTTCCGTTCATAAGCATATGAAAATTCCGCTCGGTCTGAATCTGATTGCATATTGATTGCATATTGTAAACCGGGTATCCTGCATCAGCAGAATACCCGGTTTTTTATCAGACAGCCTGTTCAGTGCTCTTCTCGGCTTCCTGTTCTTCCTGGCTGCCGCTGTCTTCGTGGATATCTAGCTCGATATCACGGTATCTTGCCATTCCCGTTCCGGCGGGAATCAGTTTTCCTATGATGATGTTTTCCTTAAGTCCGATCAGCGGGTCAACCTTGCCCTTTATAGCCGCTTCGGTAAGCACTCTGGTGGTTTCCTGGAACGATGCAGCCGACAGGAATGAGTCAGTTGCAAGCGAAGCCTTCGTGATACCAAGCAGTGCCCTCTTGCCGGTGGCAGGCCTTAAGCCCTTGGCCTCGGCTTCCTGGTTCTTTTTCTCGAACTCAAACATGTCGACAAGGCTTCCGGGCAGCATGTCCGTGTCGCCGGACTCATCAACCTTGACCTTCTTCATCATCTGTCTGATTATGATTTCAATATGCTTGTCGTTGATGTCAACGCCCTGGAGGCGGTAAACCTTCTGAACCTCCTGGAGCAGGTAAGACTGTACTGCCTGTACACCCTTAATCTTAAGGATATCATGCGGGTTGACCGAACCTTCTGTCAGTTCGTCGCCGGCTTCCACCGTATCCCCGTCGGCAACCTTTATGCTGGAGCCGTATGGAATGAGGTATGTCTTGACCTCTCCGGTCTCATTATTCACAACTTCTATCTCGCGCTTCTTCTTGGTCTCCTTGATCCTGACCGTTCCGGAAATCTCTGAGATTATTGCAAGTCCCTTCGGCTTGCGGGCCTCGAACAGCTCTTCAACTCTCGGCAGACCCTGTGTGATGTCTTCACCGGCCACACCGCCTGTATGGAACGTACGCATGGTCAGCTGCGTACCGGGCTCGCCTATGGACTGGGCGGCTATGAACCCGACAGCCTCACCCACGCTGCTCGGTTCGCCCGTCGCAAGGTTGAGGCCGTAGCAGCGGGTACATACGCCGTGCCTTGTACGGCATGTAAGCACTGAGCGAATCCTGGCTTTTCTGATTCCGGCGTTCTCAACCTTTTCGGCCAGGTCTTCGTCAATCAGCGTGCCGGCTTTAACAATCACTTCGCCTGTCCTGGGATCGACGATGTCTTCAGATGCGTAGCGGCCGGTCAGGCGCTCAGCCAGCGATTCAATGACCTTGCCGTTGGCCTCGATGGCCTGTATCTCGATTCCGTCAGTGGTACCGCAGTCATCTTCGCGGATGATTACATCCTGGGCAACGTCAACAAGTCGCCTGGTCAGGTAACCTGAGTCTGCAGTTCTCAGCGCCGTGTCGGCGAGACCTTTTCTTGCACCGTGAGTGGAGATGAAGTATTCCAGAACATTAAGGCCTTCACGGAAGTTGGACCTGATGGGAATCTCGATGGTCTCACCGGATGTATCGGCCATCAGTCCGCGCATGCCTGCGAGCTGACGGATCTGGTTGATGTTACCGCGGGCACCGGACTGGGACATCATGTACAAAGGATTGAAGCGGTCCAGCGTGCTGATAAGAGCGTTCTTGATGTCCTCTGTGGTCTTGTTCCATGCAGCGATGATGGCGCGTTTTCTCTCGTCCTTGTTGTAAAGACCGAGTCTGTAGTGCCTTTCGATTTCCTCAACCTTCTTGTCGGTCTCTTCAAGGTAACGCTGTTTGACTTCAGGGATAACCATATCGGTGATACCGATGGTGATGGCACCCTTTGTTGAATACCTGAATCCGAGTTCCTTTATCTTGTCAAGCACAACCGCGGTCTCGTGTGTTCCGTTTATCTTGATGCAGCGGTCGATTATCTTCGTAAGTTCCTTCTTTCCGGTCACGAAGTCTACCTCATAATTGAACATCGTATCGGGATTTGTCCTGTCAACAAATCCGAGATTCTGGGGTATTGCGCTGTTAAATATTATCTTTCCGACCGTTGTCTCGATGACCTTGGACTTCTTCTCGCCGTTTATTTCCAGTGTCCTTCTTACCTTTATCCTGGCATGGAGGCTGACATAGCCGTTCTGATAGGCCATGATTGCCTCTTCAGGGGACGAAAATGCCTTGCCTTCGCCGAGAACACCGTTGATGATGTTTCCGTTCTCGTCCCGTTCCGCCTTCTTTTCCATGGTCAGATAATATGTTCCAAGAACCATGTCCTGCGTAGGAACGGTAACCGGTTTTCCGTCCTGCGGCTTTAAGAGGTTATTGGCCGACAGCATCAGGAACCTGGCCTCGGCCTGTGCCTCAGCCGAAAGGGGAACGTGCACGGCCATCTGGTCGCCGTCAAAGTCAGCGTTGTATGCGGTGCAGACCAGAGGATGAAGCTTTATGGCACGGCCCTCCACCAGCACCGGCTCAAATGCCTGAATACCAAGCCTGTGCAGCGTAGGCGCACGGTTCAGGAGCACGGGATGTTCCTTGATAACCTCTTCCAGGACGTCCCATACCTCTGTCTTCACGCGCTCCACCATTCTCTTGGCGCTCTTGATGTTGTGAGCCAGGCCCTTTTCCACAAGCTTCTTCATTACAAAGGGCTTGAAAAGTTCCAGAGCCATTTCCTTCGGAAGGCCGCACTGGTAAATCTTAAGCTCAGGCCCGACAACGATAACCGAACGTCCTGAATAGTCAACACGCTTACCGAGCAGGTTCTGGCGGAATCTTCCCTGTTTGCCCTTCAGCATGTCGGAAAGCGATTTCAGCGGCCTGTTGCCCGGACCCGTCACAGGCCTTCCGCGGCGGCCGTTGTCGATGAGGGCGTCCACGGCCTCCTGGAGCATTCTTTTTTCGTTTCTGACGATGATTTCAGGAGCGCCCAGGTCCAGAAGCCTCTTCAGACGGTTATTGCGGTTGATAACGCGGCGGTAAAGGTCGTTCAGGTCCGATGTTGCAAAGCGTCCGCCGTCCAGCTGAACCATGGGGCGGAGTTCAGGAGGCAGTACGGGGATGACGTCCAGAATCATCCATTCAGGCTTGTTGCCCGACTGCCTGAAGGCTTCCACCACTTCGAGACGCTTTATGGCCCTTATCTTCTTCTGGCCGGTGGAGTTTTCAATCTCCTCCCTAAGTTCTTTTGACATTTTGTCCAAGTCCAGGTTGTGCAGAAGTTCCTTAATGGCTTCTGCACCCATACCGGCACGGAAATTGTTGCCGAACTTCTCGACGCTTTCCCTGTATTCCTTCTCGCTGAGAATCTGTTTGGGAGCCAGAGGAGTGGTGCCGGGATCAATCACCACATAGGCTGCAAAATACAGAACCTTTTCCAGTGCCCTGGGTGACATGTCCAGAAGCAGTCCCATGCGGCTCGGAATGCCCTTGAAATACCATATATGGGAAACAGGAGCGGCCAGTTCAATATGGCCCATCCTTTCACGTCTTACCTTGGACCGGGTGACCTCGACACCGCACCGGTCGCATATGATGCCCTTATAGCGGACCCTCTTGTATTTTCCGCAGTGACACTCCCAGTCGCGGGTGGGCCCGAATATCCTTTCGCAGAACAGGCCGTCCCGTTCGGGTTTGAGTGTCCTGTAGTTGATGGTTTCCGGTTTCTTTACCTCTCCCCTTGACCATTCGCGGATTTTTTCAGGGGAAGCAAGACCTATCTTTATGGCATCAAAATTGTTAAGTTCAAACATCGCCCGTCACCCTCCTATATATCGTCATCGTCATCATCGTCTGATATCATGTCGTCCGCGCCAAGCAGGTTGGTGACCACATCTTCATTAAGCTCTTCGGCCTCGTTGAATTCCTCATCACTGATGTCTTCGGGCTCGAAGTCATTCTCCATGGAGTCTTCATTCTTGTTGTCCTCGTCTTCAAAATCGAGATAGGATGCCGTCTCATCCTCGCGACCCTCGATGTTGACATCAAGCTCGTCAATATCATCGTCATCATAGGACGACTCCTTGATTTCTATCTCTTCATTCTTGTCACTGTAAACCTTCACATCAAGGCACAGGCTCTGCAGTTCCTTTATCAATACCTTGAATGATTCAGGAATACCGGGTTCAGGCACATTTTCGCCCTTTACGATTGCCTCGTAGGTCTTCACGCGGCCGACCACGTCGTCGGACTTGACAGTGAGGACTTCCTGCAGCGAGTAAGCTGCACCGTAGGCTGCCAGAGCCCAAACTTCCATTTCTCCGAAGCGCTGGCCGCCGAACTGGGCCTTGCCGCCCAGAGGCTGCTGGGTGACGAGGGAGTAAGGTCCGGTTGAACGTGCATGTATCTTGTCGTCAACCAGGTGGGCCAGTTTCAGGAAGTACATGTAGCCGACGGTGACGCGGTTGTCAAACGGCTCGCCGGTACGACCGTCGTAGAGCACCGTCTTGCCGTCTTCGGGAAGGCCGGCAAGCTTTAATGTTTCAAATATATCCTGCTCCTTGGCGCCGTCAAATACGGGTGTTGCAACCTTCCATCCGAGCACCTTGGCTGCATAGCCGAGGTGGGTCTCAAGCACCTGTCCTATATTCATACGCGACGGAACACCCAGAGGGTTGAGAACTATCTGAAGCGGTGTACCGTCAGGCAGGAACGGCATGTCCTCGATGGGAAGCACCCTTGAAATAACACCCTTGTTTCCGTGACGTCCTGCCATCTTGTCGCCCACCGAAATCTTTCTCTTCTGGGCAATATACACGCGCACCAGCTGGTTTACTCCGGGCGGCAGTTCGTCGCCGTTTTCACGGGAGAACACCTTTACATCCACAACTATTCCGTATTCTCCGTGAGGCACCCTCAGGGATGTATCGCGGACTTCCCTTGCCTTTTCGCCGAATATGGCCCTCAGCAGGCGTTCCTCTGCGGTAAGCTCGGTTTCTCCCTTGGGTGTGACCTTGCCCACCAGAATATCGCCTGCACGGACTTCCGCGCCAATGCGGATTATTCCTCTCTCATCAAGATCCTTCAGTGTATCCTCGCCCACATTAGGAATATCACGGGTGATTTCTTCAGGGCCCAGCTTGGTGTCCCGGGATTCGGCCTCATATTCCTCAATGTGGATTGATGTATAAACGTCATCGCGTACAAGCTCTTCGCTTATAAGCACGGCGTCCTCGTAGTTGTAGCCTTCCCACGGCATGAAGCCCACCAGAACGTTCTTGCCGAGGGCAATCTCTCCGTTGTCGGTGGAAGGACCGTCTGCAATGATGTCTCCCTTTTCAACAACATCGCCCTTCCTGACTATGGGACGCTGGTTGATGCAGGTACCCTGGTTGGAACGCTGGTATTTGAGGAGCTTGTAATAATCCTTGTTGCCTGACTCGGTCCGGATAACTATCTCATTGGCGGTAACCTTTTCGACCACGCCTGAATTCTTCGCTATGACGCATACTCCGGAATCCCTTGCAGCCCTGTATTCGATTCCGGTGGCAACTATGGGCGCTTCAGGCTTGATCAGCGGCACGGCCTGACGCTGCATGTTGGAACCCATAAGGGCACGGTTAGCGTCGTCGTTTTCGAGGAACGGAATCATGGCCGTAGCGACTGAAACGAGCTGCTTGGGAGATACGTCCATGTACTGTACCCTACTCGGCTCAACTTCTATAATCTGGTCCTGATAACGGGCCGTAACACGCTTGTTGATGAAACGTCCCTCTTCATCAAGGGGTTCGTTTGCACCGGCTATGACGTAGGGGTCCTCCTCGTCTGCCGTCATGTAGACGGTCTCATCGGTTACCCTGCCGTTAACAACCTTTCTGTAGGGCGTTTCAATGAACCCGTATTCATTGACACGCGCATATGTGCTGAGGGAGCTGATAAGACCGATATTTGGACCTTCAGGTGTCTCTATCGGGCACATGCGTCCGTAGTGCGAGTAGTGAACGTCACGCACTTCAAAGCTGGCGCGGTCACGGGACAGTCCTCCGGGTCCCAGTGCGCTCAGACGGCGTTTATGGGTAAGCTCGGCCAGAGGGTTGGTCTGGTCCATGAACTGGGACAGCTGGCTGGAACCGAAGAACTCCTTAATGGCCGCAGCCACCGGGCGGATGTTTATAAGGGCCTGGGGCGTTGCCGCATCAATGTCCTGAATGGTCATTCTTTCGCGGACCACCCTCTCCATACGGGCGAGTCCGATGCGGAACTGGTTCTGGAGAAGCTCTCCTACCGAGCGGAGACGCCTGTTGCCCAGATGGTCTATATCGTCAATATTGCCGATGCCGTGGTCCAGATTGAAGAGATAATTCACGGTGGCAATAATGTCTTCCTTGGTTATGTGCCTCGGCATCAGGTTATCCCTGTTCTGCCTGAGGGCCTCTATGAGCTCGTCCTCACCGGCATCCCCGTATTCCTTGAGGATTTCCATGAGGACATCATACCGCACCTTTTCCCTGATGCCTGCCCTGTTGGGGTCAAAGCTCACATAGCCTGATATGTCGACGGTCATGTTTCCGACTACCTTGACCGGCTTTCCGTCCACATCAACATGGACCACATTGGTTCCTGAGTTCTGAATCTTCCAGGCCTTTTCCTCTGTGATTTCCTCGCCGGCCTTGACGATTACCTCGCCGGTATTGTTGTCCTTAATGTCCTCCGCCGCTATCTGGTTCCTGATTCTGTTGGCGAGCGAGAGCTTCTTGTTGAACTTGTACCGTCCGACCTTGGAAAGGTCATAGCGCCTGGAGTCAAAAAACAGATTGTTTATAAGGTTGCTGGCACTTTCCTCCGTTGGCGGTTCTCCGGGGCGGAGACGCTTGTATACCTCAAAGAGTCCTTCTTCCCTGCTCTTTGTGCTGTCCTTGGAGATTGTCGCCAGAAGTTTTGGTTCTTCGCCGAAAAGATTGACTATTTCGGCATCGGTGCCGTATCCTAGAGCGCGCAGAAACTGTGTTATGGGGAGCTTCCTTGTCCGGTCTATGCGGACATATATGACTTCCGCCGAATCGGTCTCATATTCAAGCCATGCACCGCGATAGGGGATTATGGTGCTGGAAAACAGGTTGTTGCCGGACTTGTCGGTTTCCTTTGCATAATAGACACCCGGCGAACGCACAAGCTGGCTGACGATAACGCGTTCGGCACCGTTTATTATAAATGTGCCGGTTTCGGTCATCAGCGGGAAATCACCCATGAATATCTCCTGTTCCTTGACCTCGCCGGTTTCCTTGTTTATAAGGCGTACCTTGACCTTGAGCGGGGCACAGTAGGTGGCGTCCCTCTCCTTGCACTCCTCGATGGAATACTTGATGTTGTCGGTTTCCAGGGTATAGTCTATGAATTCCATGATAAGGTTGCCCGTATAATCTGTTATGGGAGATACATCCCTCAATACCTCCATCAGGCCTTCATCAAGAAAATGTTTGTATGAATTTTTCTGAACCTCAATAAGATTGGGCAAATCGAGAACTTCCTTGATTCTTCCAAAACTCTTTCGTACAGTCCTGCCGCACTTGACCGGATGAACCATTCATATCACCTCATAGGACTTATGTAATTTGTCATAAAAAAACATAAAAATATAGAAGGGGAAAAATCATCTCCCGGCCTGATGCTACGTAAACCGCAGTTCTGTGCCGGTTTGGTTATCCATGAAAATACTGCACTACGAACCATCCTTTTCCCGTTCTATATTTTCTGTGTCAAAAAGATTATTGACATGTATTGTACTGTTCATACAATTGTGTTATACTATTAGCAGTGCACACAGTGATTATGCACAAACCCGGGGTATAATAAAACAGCTTATCTAACAATGCAGTTAATAATTCTATCATAGGAGAAAATCAATGTCAATACAATGTCATTGATTTTTTTAGTTATGCGTCCTTTTAATGGTTTTTTTATAAGCATTTCAGGCAGCTGTTAATTTTGGGCTAGTCTTCCATCAGGCGTATTTCAAATCTGTCGAAATATACGGGATTGAAGAACTGGTCGGCATTGAACGACGTGCGCCTGAACCGTACGTATTCCCGCGTGTTTTTGGAAAGCCAGATGGGCACTTCTATGGAAAGCATACCGCAAAGCGTTACAAGGCATTTTTCGAGGCGGTCCTGGTAAGTACCATCGTCATCATTCACCTCGACAATCTTTTCATCCAGCAATGCCGGCCCCTTGTACAGCTTTCCGCTCATCCTCATGACAAACACTCCCTCTGTCCCAAAGGATATCCTGAAGACCAGGATACCCGCCAATTAATTTACCATTAATAAAAAACCTCAACGAGATACAGCCCCGAGGCAGGGGCTGTCATTCCAAGCGTGTTCCTGTCCCCCGTCTCAAAGGCCTCAAGGATTACTTCCGGCGGAAAGCGTCCGCGCCCTATGTCAACCATGGTCCCGGTCATGATTCTTACCATGTTGTAAAGGAAGGCATCGCCGATGGTGTCATAGCAAAGTATGTCATCATTAAACTTCCACGATGAATGGGTGACCGTTCTCACAAAAGTCCTGTGCTGGTGTCCGGATGCACAGAATGCCCTGAAGTTGTGGGTGCCGAGCAAGTATTCCGCAGCCTTTTTCATGGCACTGAAGTCCAGCTTGTCGCGTACATGCCATGCACGGCTTTCCCAAAGCGGCGAACGCTGCCCCCGGTTCAGTATTAGATAGCGATAATGCTTTGCCTTTGCGGAAAAACGGGGATGAAAATCAGGAGCTGCCTCTTCTGAACGGATGACACAGATGCCCGAAGGCAGAATGCTGTTGAGGGCCGGTGCAAATTTTTCAGCCGGTATGGAGGAATGGGTTCTGAAACTTGCCACCTGTCCGAGCGCATGAACTCCGGCGTCGGTTCTACCGGCACCGTCGGGTATAACAGATTCGCCGGTAAGCTTTTTTATAGCCTTCGCCAGTTCCTCCTGTACGGAGCAGGCATTGGCCTGGAACTGCCATCCGTGATATTTCGAGCCGTCATATTCCAAAACAAGCTTGATGTTCCTCATCGGTCAGCCTGCATCCTCTCCCTGATTCACGGAAAATTTCAGCCCACGGACCGCATCATGCCCTTGAAATCATGGCAGCACCTATGATTCCGGCATCATTTCCCAGCTTTGCAGCCACAATCTTCGGCTTTTCAAGTCCCTCCGGGCAGTAGGTCCTGCCTTCAACCTTTTCCCTCAGCGGCACCAGAAGGTTTTCACCTTCCTTTGAAACTCCGCCTCCAAGCACGACTATGTTCGGCTGGAAAATATTTATCATGTTGGCGAGGCCTTCGGCAAGCATTTCAATATACTCATCAACGACCCTTTTCGCTGTCTCGTCTCCCATTCGCGCCGCATCGAACGGTGTCTTGGCCGTAATTTTGCTGTGGTCCCCGTCCACCAGCCTGTTGATGAGTGACTGGGGGTTTGCTGCGGCTGCGCGTGCCGTCTGGCGGATAAGCGCCGTGGCCGATGAATAGGCCTCCCAGCAACCTTTCCTCCCGCAGTTGCATGCTTCGCCGTTCATCCGGATAACCACATGGCCCAGTTCGCCGCCGGCACCGTTGAAGCCTGTATAAAGCCTGTTGTTGATGATTACGCCGCCGCCTATTCCGGTCCCTATGGTGATGACAATGGCATGGGGATAACCTTTTGCCGCTCCGGCCTGGCTTTCTGCAATGGCAGCGCAGTTTGCATCGTTTTCGACATAGACCGGCAGGTTGAAATGCTTCTGAATGAGTTTTCTTACGGGCACATTTCTGAATCCCAGATTGCAGTTGTAGATTATTACGCCCTTTTCCCTGTCGAGTACCCCGGGGCTTCCTATGCCGACGGAATGAATCTCGGACACTCCGATGCCAGTATCCTTCATGAGGCTTTCAGCCAGGGCACACATATCCTCCACAATCTCTTCGGACGGTCTCGTCCTGCCCGTAGGAACGCTTCCCTTTTTTACAATTGCACCGCTTTCATCAACAATTCCCGCTGCGATATTGGTCCCGCCGAGATCAATACCTATGTAATACATCAACATCCTCCCCGTATTCAGCCCAACAGGTCAGATGGCACGGGGATAAGCTGTCGCATGATTAAAAAGGGCATGAACCTCTTCTACACCCCAACCCATTCTGACGCTTTGCTGAAATTGAATTGTTTTTTCAGCAGAATGCCGCAACCGGCATTCACCCAGAAAGGTCCTAATAATTATATGATATAATGTAAAGAGGGTCAATAAAAGGTTTTTCATCCGGATAAAGAAGGGACAAGCCATGATACGCGGAAACAACGTGATTCTTCGGACAGTAAATCCCGAGGAACTGGATTATGTCTATAAACTAATAACAGACATCAACAGGAAGGGTCCATACTGGCATCTGCAGATTCCACCTCTGAACAAGTTCAGGGAAGAATACAGGGAAACGGGGTTCTGGTCCCGTGACGAGGGACGCATGCTCATACTCTCCCGCAATGAGGAATACATCGGTGAGATTCTTTACTTCAAGGGCCTGGACTATCAGTCAGGCTACGAGGTTGGCTATGAGCTTTTCGACCTGAAACACTCGGGAAAAGGCTATATGACCGAGGCCCTAAGGCTTTTCTGCGCCTACATGTTCGCTGTCTGGCCGATAAACAGGCTCCAGGTAAACGTAATGAGCGAAAACATTCCCAGCATGCGTGTTGCTGAAAAATGCGGCTTCACCTATGAGGGCACCATGAGGAAGGCCACCTTCCACAACGGCAAATATCATGATCTGAGGCTCTACTCCTTACTTAGGGAGGAATGCCCCACTCTTGATTCCCTTCTGGGAAAAGATGAATAAATTCCAAAAACCGATGCTTTCCAAAGACAAAGCCTGCCGGTGTGATTATCCTTACCGGAACGGCGATGCCCGGTTTGAATTTTATCGGGCCGCATAGGACACAATAATCCCTGTATTCCATGCATCGGAGGTAATACCGGTGGAAGGCATCCTCTCGTTACTCTGGAAAACCCTTCTGCTTTATCTTGTCGTAATAGTGAGCATGAGGCTTATGGGAAAAAGGCAGATAGGGCAGCTGCAGCCCTTTGAATTTGCTGTAGCCGTCATGATATCCGAGCTTGCCGCCCTTCCGCTCACTGAAGACGACAGGAAGCTTCATCATGCCCTTATACCCATAGCCGTCCTTGTGGCATGTCAGCTTGTCATCTCCCTGATTTCCCTGAAGAGCGTTCGTTTCAGGGGATATATCTGCGGCAAACCTGCCATCCTGATACGCAACGGCAGGATGCTGGAAAAGAACATGCGCCGGGAAATGTGCACAATTAATGAACTTCTGGAGCAGCTGAGGTTTCACAGCGTTCAGAACGTCAGCGACGTTGAGTATGCCATACTCGAAACCAACGGTCAGCTCAGCGTAATCCTGAAATCTCAGAAACGCCCGGTCACGCCCGAAGACCTGAAAATCAGCACAAAATACGAAGGGTATGCCATTGATCTAATCATAGACGGCAAACTAATGAGTGGAACCCTGGAGAAAATGAACATCGACAGGGAATGGCTGGACAGGCAGCTGAAGGAGCGGGGAATAACCGACTACCGGATGGTCTTTTACGCAGCAATAGATACAACGGGAAATCTTTTCATACAAAAAAAGGGCGAATGCCTGGATTAGGATTTCGCCCGAAAATATGTCTTTTACTTCATTCCGCGTTCAGTCATGTATTTTGCAATGCTGCCAAGAATCTCAATCTCAAGCCTTTTTGTATTTATTTTCGGAAGAATATCCTTTATTTCTTCAGGGTATTTTATCGTAATCTTTGGGGGTTTCCTTGTTACATCAACCCTGACATCCCGTAAGGAAACGCTCCCGTCATCATAGTCCATGGTAGCGATGTAATATGGATCCATGCTCTTTTGCCCGTCAATTCTCACTGAAATATTCATTGTAAAGGCTCTCCCCTGCAAAACAATCATAAGTCATCTTCCGCTTTTTATTATAAAGAAACGAACCGGGCTCCGAAAAGCAGCACCATGAACAGAACTCCTACAATGCATGCCTTAATGTCCAGGGATGTAAAACGTATCTGTTTCAGGCGCGTACGTCCCTTGCTTCCGCGGTAGCACCGTGCTTCCATTGCTTCCGCCAGTTCATCCGCCCGTTTGAAGGCGCTCACAAAAAGCGGCACCAGCACGGGAATAAAACTCTTTATTCTCTTTATCAGGTTTCCGGTATCAAAATCTGCACCTCGGGACGCCTGAGCCTTCATTATCCTTTCGGTCTCCTCCATCAGCGTCGGTATGAAGCGCAGGGCTATGGACATCATCATGGCAATCTCATGGGCAGGAACACCTATCCGCTCCATGGGTTTAAGCATGTGTTCAATTCCGTCGGTCAGCGCCATGGGGGTTGTTGTAAGAGTCATCAGCGATGCCGCCACAACAAGCATCACGAGCCTTAAAAACAGCATAACGGCGGAAGCGACACCCTCATAGGTGATGGCAACCGGTCCGAGCTGCACGATGGGTGTACCCTGTACAAAGAAGATATTAAGAATGGCCGTTATTGCAAGAATGACGACCAGCGGCTTTAAACCCTTCAGTGACTGCTTGGCGGGAATACCGCTGATGACGAGCAGCAGGGCAATAAATGCACCCATTATCACATACTCCTGCCAGCTGTTTATCACGAATACGGCTATCATCAGCAAAAGCGTCCATATTATTTTTGACCTCGGGTCAAGCCTGTGCAGCACTGAATTACCGGGTATATACTGTCCGAGAGTGATATTCCCTATCACCGGGCCATTCCCCCTTCCCCGGTTTTCTGCGCCCTTACTATTGCGGCTATCTCATCCACTGCCTCCGGAATGGTGAGGACGTTTCCGCTAACAGGATAGCCAGCCCCCGCCAGATTTCTGAAAAGGCGTGTGATTTCGGGAACGTCCAGGCCTATTCTGCGCAGAAGCTCCTCATTGCTGAACACATTACGCGGCGTATCAAGCATTTCAAGCCTTCCCCTGTTCAGCACGGCCACACGGTCGCAATATGCGGCAATCTGCTCCATGCTGTGGGATATTATCACAATGGTTGTACCGTTGGTCCTGTTGAGCCTTGTCAGGAATGAAAAGACTTCGTCGCTGCCCCTGGGATCAAGCCCGGCAGTGGGTTCATCAAGAACCAGGACCTCAGGTTCCATTACAAGTACGCCTGCTATTGCAACACGCCTCTTCTGGCCTCCGGAAAGCTCAAATGGGGATTTGTCCAGAAGGTTCTCGGAAAGGCCAAGTATGCTGATTACGTGTTTAATTCTCTTCTTTATCTCTTCTTCCGGCAGACCCATTTTTGAAGGACCGAAGGCTATGTCCTTGTAGACCGTCTCCTCAAACAGCTGGTGCTCGGGATACTGAAATATGAGTCCGACCTTCTGGCGGAGTTCCTTCAGGGTCTTGCCCGTGCACTCCATCCCGTCAACCTCGATGCTTCCGGAAGTGGGTTTCAAAAGCCCGTTAAGGTGCTGGACCAGAGTGGACTTTCCCGAGCCGGTATGGCCTATGATACCGAGTATCTCGCCCCTTTTTATATCCATGCTGACTCCGTCCAGCGCCTTCCTCTCAAAAGCGGTACCCGGCATATATACATGGGTCAGATTCCTTATTCTGACTATAACATCCCGGGTATCTTCAGCAGGGCCGGCAAAAGCGGCGGGCCGGAAAGTCGTGACCGCACCGTCCAGAACCTTCTTAAGACTCTCTTCAGCCTCCTCGACGGTAAGGACAGTGCCTGAATGCACAAGACCTTTCTTTTTCAGCTCATACATGAAACGGGTGACGTGGGGAACATTGAGCCCGGCCTTTTTGAGTTCATCCACCCTCGCGAAAATCTCCCTCGGCGTGCCCTTCATTATTATTCGTCCGTTTTCCATGACCATGATTCGGTCTGCGTGGATGGCTTCTTCCATGTGGTGGGTTATGAGCACTATCGTTATTCCCTTTTCGCGGTTGAGCCTGCGGACCAGACTGATGACCTCTTTGCGGCCCCGGGGGTCCAGCATGGATGTGGATTCATCAAGCACAATGCATTTGGGTTCCATGGCAAGTATGCCGGCTATGGCCACGCGCTGCTTCTGGCCGCCCGAAAGCATGTGCGGGGAATGATGCATGTGCTCCTCAATGCCTACATACCTTGCTGCCTCGTCAATGCGCCTTCTTATTTCTGCCGGCTCAATCCCCAGGTTTTCAGGGCCGAAGGCAATATCCTCCTCAACGGTCGTGGACACAATCTGGTTGTCGGGATTCTGAAAGACCATGCCAAGAGTCTTCCTTATTTCCCACAGCATGTCACCGTCCTGTGTATTCATGCCGTCAACCCATACGGTACCACCTGTCGGCAGAAGCAGGGCATTCATAAGGCGTGCCATGGTGGATTTGCCGGAACCGTTCCTGCCAAGAATGGCCACAAATTCACCCTCGCCGATTCTTTCGGTAATACCGTTAACGGCCGGTGTTGCAGCCTGTCCTTCACCTTGCGTTCTGTATTCAAAACGGACATCCCTGAATTCAATCATTTCTATCCCCTGATGAATAAAAGTGCCGCATTTTTTGTAGCATTAGGTATTGTTATGATATTACGACAAAAACAGAGGGCAATCAACAAAACAAATAACAAAAGGAGAACGGAAGATTATTCCCCGCTCTCCATTGCTTCGTGCAACCTTATAAAACACACACCTGTTATACAAGCTCCAGCACGACCATGTCTGCGCCGTCGCCTTTTCTGGGACCTATCTTGTAGATACGGGTGTATCCGCCTTTTCTTTCCTTGTATTTCGGTGCAATCTCGTCGAACAGCTTGTTGGTAAGACTGATGGTCTTGCCGTTCTCGTCCTTCACCTTATAGACCCAGTTCATGACCTGCCTTCTGGCAGCAAGCCTTGAAGGAGCATCCACTGTCCTGAGCTCCTCCTTCTTCTCCCTTTCTACAACCTCGTACTTGTTGCCGTTCTTGCTGGTCACGGTTTTGAGCATCTTGCGGCCCTTGCTGTCAACTACGGGCACGCTTACCACTACATTCTTGGATGTAAAATTATCACATTCTCTTACAGCAAGGGTTATTAGCTTTTCTGCTATATTCTTGACTTCCTTTGCTCTCGCTTCGGTAGTCTCTATGCGCCCGTGCTGCAAAAGAGAGGTAACGAGGCTTTTCAGCAATGCTTTGCGCTGATCTGTAGGCCTTCCAAGTTTCCTTTGTGCAGGCATTTCTATTTCTCCCTCCCAGTACGCGTTAATCTTCTGATTTTGCAAGTGACAAGCCGAGGGCATTCAATTTGGAAACCACTTCTTCGAGTGATTTTCTTCCGAGATTCCTGACCTTCATCATTTCCTCCTCAGTCTTGCTGATCAGATCCTCGACTGTATTGATGCCCGCTCTCTTCAGGCAATTGTAGGACCTTACGGACAGATCCAGTTCCTCTATGGTCATTTCCAGAATCTTGTCTCTTTCGGGTTCTCCCTTTTCAACAAGAACTTCCGTGTTCTTCGCCCTGTCAGTAAGATTAATGAACAGGTTAAGATGGTCGCTCAGTATCTTCGCCCCTAGGCTGATGGCTTCATCCGGAGCAATCGACTTGTCAGTCCACACTTCAAATGTGAGCTTGTCGTAGTCTGTTATCTGACCGACACGTGTATTTTCGACAGTGTAGTTGACCTTTCTTACAGGCGTATAGATGGAGTCCACGGGTATTATCCCTATGGGCTGGTTGGGAAGCTTGTTCTTTTCAGCCGGAACATAGCCCCTTCCGTGGTTCACGTTTATCTCCATGTAGAACCTGTTGCTGCCGTTCACCGTTGCTATATGAAGCTCGGGATTCAGAATCTCAACGTCTGAATCCGGCTTAATGTCAGCCGCAGTTATTTCGCCTTCGCCTTCGTAGTCTATATATAAAGTTTTCGGTCCCTCGGAATGAAGCTTTAACCGAAGCTCCTTGATGTTCAGAATTATTTCGGTCATGTCTTCCACGACTCCGGGGATTGTCGTAAACTCATGCAGCACTCCGTCAATCTTTATGGATGTAACGGCGGCACCCGGAAGAGATGAAAGCAGAATCCTCCTAAGAGCATTTCCGAGCGTAATCCCGTAACCCCTCTCAAGAGGTTCCACAACAAATTTCCCGTAGGACTTGTCTTCCGCGCACTCCACGCATTCTATCCTTGGCTTTTCTATTTCGATCATTAATCAACCCTCCTTGGGTTTTGAATTTGACGAACAGGAGGCACCCGATTACTTCGAGTACAACTCTACGATCAAGTGCTCCTGCACCTGGAGGTCGATGTCTTCCCTTGCGGGCAGTGCTACAACTTTGCCTGTAAGATTCTCCTGATCTACCTCAAGCCACTTGGGTACAACCTTTGAGCCTGTCGTTTCAAGTATCTGCTTGAACCTCTCGAGCTTTCTGCTCTTTTCCTTAACGCTTATCACGTCATTGACCTTTACAAGGTATGACGGGATGTTTACGCGCTGGCCATTAACCTCTATATGGCCGTGCCTTACAAGCTGACGTGCCTCATCACGGGTGGTTGCAAAACCAAGCCTGTAAACCACATTGTCAAGCCTTGTTTCCAGTATCTGAAGCAGGTTCTCACCTGTGATGCCCTTCCTGCGTGAAGCCATTTCAAAGTATCTTCTGAACTGCTTCTCCAGAATGCCGTAGAATCTCTTTGCCTTCTGCTTTTCACGCAGCTGTACACCATATTCTGAAAGCTTCTTCCTCTGAGCGCCGTGCTGGCCGGGAGCATAGCTCCGCCTTGCAATTGCGCATTTATTGCTGTAACATCTTTCGCCCTTCAGAAACAGCTTCTGGCCTTCCCTTCTGCAGAGCCTGCAAGATGCACCGGTATATCTCGCCATTTATTGCCACACCTCCATTAAACCCTTCTTCTTTTCGGCGGCCTGCAGCCATTGTGCGGAATAGGTGTTACATCCTTGATTGATGTAACTTCAAGCCCGGCTGCCTGGAGAGCCCTGATTGCTGCTTCACGGCCTGCACCGGGTCCCTTCACGTAAACTGAAACGGTCTTCATTCCGTGTTCCATTGCCGCCTTTGCTGCCGCTTCGGCCGCCTGCTGGGCTGCAAAGGGTGTGCTCTTCTTGGACCCTCTGAAACCGAGGGCACCGGCGCTTGACCAGGAAATAGCGTTACCCTGCACGTCGGTTATTGTTACTATAGTATTGTTAAAAGAGGAATGAATATGTGCGCAGCCGCGCTCTATGTTCTTCTTTTCCTTCCTCTTCCTTGTTTTCCTTACGACTTTGCTCGCTGCCATCTTTATTCATCTACCTCCCGGTTACTTCTTCTTGTTGGCAATGGTCTTCCTGGGACCTTTTCTGGTCCTGGCGTTGGTTCTGGTCCTCTGACCGCGAACCGGCAGTCCCATTCTATGCCTTATACCGCGATAACACCTTATTTCAACCAGACGCTTTATGTTCAGTGCAACCTCTCTTCTCAGGTCGCCCTCCACGGTGTATTCCTTTTCAATTGTGTCGCGGAGTCTGCTTATTTCGTCATCGGTCAGATCGCGCACACGGGTATTGGGGTTAATCCCTGTTTTCCTGAGTATCTCCAGTGAGCGGCTTCTGCCTATCCCATAGATATACGTCAGGCCTATTTCAACTCTTTTTTCCCTTGGCAAGTCTACGCCTGCTATACGAGCCAAATTACTACACCTCCGAATTGGTTAGCTGTTTATTTTTCGGTTTTTCATCTATGATAAAGATCTTTGCATGCTCCCTGGGCTGTTTCAGGGCCACAGGGATCAGCCGCCATACAAAAATCATTCTTCCCATATTTGTATAAACCTAGACCGGCGCGCTTCCATTTTCAGACAGCGCACCGGCAAAAATTTCACCCGCTCTTTGCGGATTTCCGCAAATAAATGGATATTCGCTGTTTCCGCCTTCAGGTATGGGAATTAAAGCGGGTTAACTGCAACCGGGGTATTTCCCGGGATTCTTTGAACCAAAGACCGTCTTTAAAACCTAAAGACCGTCTTCAATGCATTTGTGCTTAACATGTAAGATAATTTATGAATTGTTACCGGCGACTTTTGAAGGCCGCCGGATGTCAATCCATGTATAATTCCGCAGGAAAATCATCCCTGTCTCTGCTTGTGCTTGGGATTTTCACAGATGACCATGACGCGGCCTTTCCTGCGTATGATCTTGCATTTTTCGCATATTCTTTTTACAGATGGCTTTACTTTCATACTCTGGTTCCTCCAATCATGCTGGCTCTATGTTAGGATTTTCCTCTCCATGTAATCCTGCCGCGTGAGAGGTCATATGTGGACATCTCAACGGTAACCTTGTCTCCAGGAAGGATGCGTATATAATTCATCCTGAGCTTTCCGGATATATGGGCAAGGATTATATGCCCATTCTCCAGCTGAACCCTGAACATGGCGTTCGGAAGTGCCTCCACAACAGTACCTTCCAGTTCTATGACATCTTCCTTAGACACTTTAACCCTCCTCGTTCGCAGCTTCAGTGTCCAGTTCCTTTAAATATCTCTGAATGGCTTTTCTCAAGTCGTCATCGGTAAGCCTCTTCCGATCTGCAACCGTTTGAGATATCTCATCCGCGACTTTATTGGTAATCATCAAATGCTTGAGCTTCTTCTTTTTGGGCTTGCTGACAGGCCTCAAATCACCGTCAGCAATAAGCACATGGGCATCATCAACTATGTCAATAATGATAAAAAGCCTGTCCTTATCCCTACCGGCCTTGGACCACGCAAACCGCCCAATAACGGAATCCAAGCCATTCACCCCGTTTCTGGACTAAAGCCCAAGTCTATATTGTATATGATCTTTTATATTTTTTCAATATTCTAATTCAGTTTCAGCAGTTTTAATAAAGAGCGGTAAGTATTTCCGGCCCCGAGGCTGTAACCGCGATGGTGTTCTCGTGATGTGCCGACAGACTTCCGTCGGCAGTTACAACCGTCCATCCGTTTTCCAGCACGTGGACCTTCCATGTTCCTGCATTTACCATCGGCTCTATTGCAATGGTCATCCCGGCCTGGAGCCGGACTCCCCTGTATGCTGAAACATAGTTCGGAACCTGGGGCTCCTCATGCATCTCTGTTCCGATGCCGTGGCCCACGAAGTCCCTCACCACCGAATAGCCGTTCTGCTCCACATAATTCTGGATCGCCCTGGAAATATCCCTTATATGATTTCCTTCCACGGCCTGGGCCATTCCTCTGTTGAAGGCTTCCTCGGTCACCTGTATCAGCTTCATGGCTTCCGGGGAAACCTTTCCAACGGGGTAGGTGCGGGCTGCATCACCATGGTAGCCGTCCAGTATGGCGCCGACATCTATGCTTATGATGTCTCCCTCCTTCAGGACCCTGTCTCCCGGGATGCCGTGAATAACTTCATTGTTGACCGAAGCACATATGACTCCCGGAAAATCAATTCCTCCGTAGGGACACGGGACACCCTTGAAGGATGCAATGGCGCCTTTGCTTTTAATCACTTCGGCTGCCACCCTGTCCAGATCCCTGGTGGTAACGCCAGGCGCTATCATTTCCTCAAGCCTTTTCAGGGTGAGCATGACAACCTCTCCGGCCTTCTTCATCTTGTCAATCTCTCTTTGAGATTTGATGGTAATCATACTCACATCACGCCCGATTCTTTTCCAGTGCCGTCATAATGTCATTGAACGTTATGTCGGCAGGCTTGTTTCCGTCAACATCTATTATCAGGCCGCGTCTCATGTAGAACTCGATAAGCGGCTTGGTCTGTTCATGATATGTTTTAAGGCGTTTCAGCACGGTCTCTTTCCGATCGTCATCGCGGATATGGAGGGGAGAACCGCATTCATCGCATATGCCCTCCCGCCTGGGAGGATGGTTCGTAATATGGTAAACCTTTCCGCAGTTATTGCAAACGCGCCTTCCGGACATCCGGTTTACTATCACAGTGTCTTCTGCAGCGATGTTTATCACTGCGTCCAGTTTCATGTTGCTGTCTTCCAGCATCTTTTCAAACATCTCAGCCTGAGGAAGGGTCCTCGGAAAGCCGTCCATTATGAATCCGTCGCGGCAGTCGTCCTTCATCAGCCTGTCCCTGACGATCTCGCAGGTAAGTTCATCCGGAACCAGCCCGCCAGCTTCTATAATAGCGGAAACCTTTTTGCCAAGCTGTGTTCCCTGTTTGATGTTCCACCTGAAGATATCGCCGGTAGATATGTGAGGTACTTTCAGTGCCTCCGTCAACTTTGCTGCTTGTGTGCCCTTGCCTGCACCAGGAGGGCCCATAAGTACCAGTCTCATCACATACCAGCCTCATCTCTATTTAATTTTAAAAAGCGTTCAGCTGCGCTGTGCAGCTGAACGGTTGCGGTAAAAGCGGATGACTGAGCATCCGCCTTTCAACCGCAGCCCTCTATTATTCAAGGAAACCTTTGTAATGTCTCATTATCAACTGGGCCTCAATCTGCTGCATGGTTTCGAGGGCAACGCCCACCATGATGAGCACCGATGTGCCTCCGAACCATATGTTATGGATTCCGGTGATAAATCCCAGCAGAATAGGAAGTACGGCTACCAACGCAAGGAAAACTCCGCCGAACCATGTAACACGGTTGAGCACTTTAGTTATATAGTCCGAGGTTGGTTTGCCAGGCCTTATTCCGGGGATAAATCCTCCGTTCTTCTTGATGTTGTTGGCCAGCTCTACAGGATTGAACACCACTATGGTGTAGAAGAATGTGAAGAATACTATTAGCAGCGCATAAACCACCATGTACAGCCAGCTGCTCTGGAACTCCAGGATCCAGCGAAGGAACCTGTTTGTCGTATTGGGTGCAACAAAGCCAATAATCGTGGGCAGGAATGCCAGGAATGACATGGCGAATATGATGGGCATAACTCCGGCCACATTCACCTTGATGGGAATATGTGTGCTCTGGCCGCCGTAAACCTTCCTGCCGACAACCCTCTTCGCATACTGTACGGGTATCCTTCTTTCAGCCTGAGTAACCCAGATGACAAATACAATTACGGCTACAAATACCAGTATGATGGCTGCCACTACCAGAATGCCTATGGCGAGCTTTCCCTCATTGGCATATGCCTTGGCAATGCCGTAAAGAACGTTTGCTCCGTCAGGACCTCTTGAGATGATGTTGACGAAGATTATGAGGGAAATACCGTTGCCTATTCCGTATTCGTTAATCTGCTCGCCAAGCCACATAATAAATGCGGTACCAGCAGTAAGAGCAAAGGTGATAGTCAGGAATGAAAGAACACCGGGCTTCACTATGGCGTCTCTGAACCCGATGTACATGAAGGTTGCCTGAAGGAATCCCAGTATTACCGTTCCGTAGCGAACCCACTGGGCCAGCTTCCTTCTTCCTTCCTCGCCTTCCTTCCGCAGCCTTTCCAGCGCAGGAATGGCCACGGCCAGAAGTTCCAGAATAATTGACGCATTGATGTAGGGTGTGATGGACATCGCGAAAATACTTGCGTTCTCAAAGGCGCCGCCGCCTATGATGTTGATGAATCCAAACAGCCCGCCCTGGCCTTGTGCCATTCGTCTCAGCACTTGTTCGCTAAGCCCGGGCACAGGGATATACACACCCACTCTGTAGATCATGAGGAAAAGGAATGTCATGAGAAGCCTTTTCCTCAGATCTGGAACCTTCCAGGCATTCTTGAGTGGGCTAAGGAAGTTTTCCATTTATACCACCTCTGCCTTTCCTCCAAGTGCTTCTATCTTCTCAGAAGCCGTTTTCGTAAACCTGGCAGCCTTAACAGTCAGTTTCTTGGTCAGATTGCCGTTGCCCAATATTACTATTCCATCATTTATTTCCTTGATTATGCCTTTCTCCTTAAGAAGTTCGGCAGTAACCTCGGTCCCGTTGTCAAATACCTCAAGGTCTGAAAGCTTGACCTCGGTATAAACCTTCCTGAAGTTATAGTTGCTGAATCCTCTCTTAGGAATCCTTCTGTAAAGAGGCATCTGGCCGCCCTCAAAGCCGGGTCTCACGCCGCCGCCTGCTCTTGCCTTCTGGCCCTTGGAACCTCTTCCGGCAGTCAGGCCGTTTCCTGAACCATAACCTCTTCCTTTTCTCTTGGGAGCCTTTCTGGGCGCTCCAGGTTTTAATTCATGCAGATACACCGGTTGCACCTCCTTTTACACTTCCTCAACACTCACCAGATGAGATACTTTTGCTATCATCCCGCGAATCTGAGGATTGTCCTCCTTTTCCACGGTCTGTCCTATTTTATGAAGGCCGAGAGCTGCTACTGTAGCCTTCTGATCGCGCTTCGACTCGATAGTGCTTTTCTTGAGTGTTATTCTCAGCATGCCCATTGAAAGCTACCTCCTAACCCCGGATTTCTTCGACACTCTTGCCTCTGAGCTTGGCCACCATTTCAACGGTCATCAGCTTCGAGAGGCCGTCCATGGTCGCCTTCACCATATTAATCGCATTATTGGAGCCCAAAGATTTGGTATAGATGTCGCTGATACCGGCCAGCTCCAGAACGGCACGCACAGGACCGCCGGCAATAACGCCGGTACCTTGGCTGGCAGGCTTCAGCAGAACCTTGCCGGCTCCAAACTCGCCTATTATCTCGTGCGGGATGGTTGTGTTCTCCATGGGCACATATATCAGGTTCTTCTTAGCATCCTCAATGCCCTTGCGGATGGCGTCGGGTATTTCGGCAGCCTTTCCGTTGCCGACTCCCACGTATCCGTTCTCGTCGCCCACCACAACCAGTGCGCTGAAGCGGAAATTCTTACCGCCCTTCACAACCTTGGAGACACGGCTTATATTAACTACCTTTTCCTTCAGGTCCAGAGTATTCGGATCAATCTTCTGCAATGTGTTCCCCTCCTTGCTCGGAAATCCGGCTTAAAATTCCAGTCCGGCTTCTCTTGCGCCTTCAGCCAGCTCTTTAACCCTGCCGTGATAGATGTAGCCGCTTCTGTCGAATACTACCTTCTTTATTCCCTTTTCCAAAGCCTTCTGGCCGATCAGCTTTCCTACCTCCCTGGCCGCCGCCTTGTTGCCCGTACTCGGAAGCTTTCCCTTCAGGGCTTCGTCAAGGGTGGAAGCAGCGACAAGAGTTACTCCTTTTGTATCATCGATAATCTGGGCATATATGTGTTTCAGGCTTCTGAACACGCAGAGCCGGGGTCTTTCGGATGTACCGGATATCTTTTTGCGTACCCGCACATGCTTGCGGACCCTGACCTTGTTCTTGTCAATCTGTTTTATCATGCCACACTCACTCTCCTCTCCTATTTACCGGCCTTGCCTTCCTTGCGGATGATTGTCTCGCCGACATACTTGATTCCCATGCCCTTGTACGGCTCAGGCGGACGCTTAGCACGGATCTTTGCCGCCAGTTCGCCTACGGCCTGTTTGTCAGCACCTTTTATTATGATTTTCTCGGGTGCGGGAACCTCAATGGTGATTCCGGCCGGCTCATCAATTTCCACAGGATGGGAATATCCGAGAGTCAGAACGAGTTTCTTTCCCTGTTTCTGTGCTCTGTAACCAACGCCTACAATCTCAAGCTGCTTTTCAAAACCCTTGGTTACACCAATCATCATGTTATTGAGAAGTGAACGGGTAAGGCCGTGCAAAGCCTTGTTCATCTTATCATCGTCGGGTCTGGTGACAACCAGTGTATTGCCTTCCCTCTTGATGGTCATGTTCTTATGAAATGTCTGAACCAGTGTTCCCTTTGGCCCCTTGACCGTTACTTCCTGACCGTTTATCTTCACATCAACGCCTTCCGGGATTACCACCGGCATTTTTCCTATTCGGGACATTTATTTTGCACCTCCAGTCCTTAGATTGAGAACAGATTCCTGTTCTTTTCAGAACCACTCATAAGCGATTCGTTTACCAGACGTAAGCAAGGACTTCGCCGCCTACACCCAGCTTTCTCGCTTCCTTGTCAGTCATGATTCCTTTTGAAGTTGAAACAATCGCGATTCCAAGGCCGCCGAGAACCCTGGGAATCTCGTTCTTTCCTGCATAAACCCTGAGTCCGGGCTTGCTGATTCTCTTGACTCCTGTTATTACGCTTCTCTTGTTTTCGGCATACTTGAGGGTAATCCTGATTATCCCCTGCTTCTTGTCATCTATGTCCGTTATGTCCTTGATGTATCCTTCATCCAGCAATATCTGGGCTATCTGCCTCTTCAGCTTTGATGCGGGTATATCAACGGTTTCGTGCTTTGCAGCGGCTGCGTTTCTTATTCTCGTCAGCATATCTGCAATTACATCTGTTGCATGCATCGTTACAGACCTCCTTTCGCCACTGTTACCAGCTAGCCTTCTTTACACCGGGGATCTGACCCTTGTATGCCAGTTCCCTGAAGCAGATACGGCAAATGCCAAACTTTCTGAGATACGCATGCGGTCTGCCACAGAGCTTGCAACGGTTATAATAACGGGTTGAGAACTTGGGTTTTCTCTGCTGCTTGATTATCATGGATTTCTTTGCCACTACAAATACCTCCTTTAGCTCCTGGCAAATGGCATTCCGAGAAGCGACAGCAATTCTTTCGCTTCTTCATCGGTCCTGGCCGTGGTAACGAATGTTATGTCCATGCCGCGCACCTTGTCTATCTTGTCATATTCTATCTCCGGGAAAATAAGCTGTTCCTTGATGCCCAGGGTGAAATTGCCCCTTCCGTCAAAGGAATTGGGATTGATTCCCCTGAAGTCCCTGACTCTCGGAAGGCCAACGTTGAACAGCTTGTCAACAAAATCATACATTCTGTCGCCACGCAGGGTAACCTTGCACCCGATATTCATACCCTCGCGGATCCTGAAAGCTGCAACTGATTTCTTTGCCTTGGTAACAACCGGTCTCTGCCCTGTAATGGTGGCAAGATCGTTAACGGCACTCTCAATTGCCTTGGGGTTCTCCTTCACGTCACCGACACCCATATTGATGACTACCTTTACAAGCTTCGGGATCTGCATCGGGTTCTTGTATTTAAACTTCGCCTGAAGTGCCGGAGCCACTTCTGACTTATATTTTTCAAGCAATCTTGGCATGCTCTACTCAACCTCCTTAAGGATTACTCGTTCCCTTTCTTTATAATGTCAATTATCTCTCCGCATTTCTTGCAGACCCGAGCTTTTCCGCCGTCTTCAAGGATTTTTCTGCCTATCTTGGTCGGAGCACCGCACTTCTGGCAGATAAGCATAACCTTGCAGGCATAGATGGGAGCTTCCTGATGAACCAGTCCGCCCTGGAAACCCTTGTTCGGTCTAGGCTTAACATGCTTGGTTACGACATTTACTCCTTCGACAATGACTTTTCCGGCCTTGTGGTCCACATCGAGGACTTTGCCCTTCCTGCCTCTGTCCTTGCCGCTCAGCACATAGACCATGTCACCTTTTCTAACGTGTACTTTTGCCATCTGTCAAGCCTCCTTCCTTACAGCACTTCCGGTGCAAGAGATATTATCTTCATGAAATCCTTTTCTCTGAGTTCCCTTGCAACGGGGCCAAATATACGGGTTCCTCTCGGGCTGCCGTCTTCCTTGAGAATAACAGCTGCATTCTCGTCAAATCTTATCACTGAACCGTCGGATCTTTTCAAACCCTTCACCGAACGGACAACTACCGCTCTTACAACCTCGCCTTTCTTGACAACACCGCCGGGCGTTGCACTCTTAACAGAACAAACTATTATATCGCCGATATTTGCATATTTCTTCTTTGAACCGCCCAGGACTTTTATGCACATCAATTCCTTGGCGCCAGTGTTGTCAGCGGCCTTCAAATAGGTCTGTGCCTGAATCATTTCCTGCGCCTCCTTTTACTTCGCTCTTTCGATGATCCTCACCAGACGCCATCTCTTCTCCTTGCTGAGAGGCCTGGTTTCCATAATCTCCACGCGATCACCGACTTTGCATTCATTGTTTTCGTCATGGGCCTTGAACTTGGTCGTTCTCTTTATAATCTTCTTGTACAGCGGATGCATGACGTTGTCTTCCACTGCAACCACAATCGTTTTATCCATTTTATCGCTTACAACCCTGCCAACGCGGGTCTTGCGCATATTCCTTTCAGCCACGCGAAGCAAACCTCCTTCCGGTTATGCGGCCTGTTCAGCCTACCTTATTCCAAGTTCCTTTTCACGAATGATTGTCTTCACCCGTGCTATATCCTTCTTTATCTGCCTTATCTTCATCGGGTTCTCAAGCTGGCTTGTAGCATGCTGGAATCTCAGCTTAAACAATTCGGCCTTGAGCTGATTGAGCTCCTCGTTGAGTTCGTCACGTGTCTTTTCCCTGAGCGCTTTGAGATCAGAAGCTTTCATCCTATACACCTACCTCTTCGTTACGTGCTACAATCTTGCACTTAATAGGCAACTTGTGAGACGCCAGTCTCAGCGCTTCCTTCGCAACATCTTCCGGAACTCCTGCTATTTCAAACAGGATGCGGCCCGGCTTCACGACGGCCACCCAGTATTCCGGAGATCCCTTACCTGAACCCATACGGGTTTCGGCAGGCTTCTTTGTAACAGGTTTGTCCGGGAAAATTTTTATCCAGACCTGACCACCCCTTCTTACGAAACGGGTCATGGCAACACGTGCCGCCTCAATCTGATTGCTGGTTATCCATGCCGGCTCCAGGGCCTGCAGGCCGTAATCGCCGTAGGCAACGGTATTGCCGCGGGATGCCTTGCCGGTCATGCGTCCTCTCTGTACCTTTCTGTATTTGACTCTCTTCGGCATCAGCATTATGCTTCTCCCCCTTCCTTCTTCTCCTTCTTCTTGCTGGGAAGAACCTCGCCTTTGTAAATCCAGACTTTGACTCCTATCTTTCCATAGGTTGTATCTGCTTCTGCAAATCCGTAATCAATGTCTGCACGCAGGGTCTGCAGAGGAATGGTGCCTTCATGATAATGCTCCGTACGGGCGATTTCAGCGCCTCCAAGCCTTCCCGATACCTGCGTCTTGATACCTTTCGCGCCAAGCTTCATGGCTCTGGACATGGCCTGCTTCATGGCACGGCGGAAAGAAATTCGCTTCTCCAGCTGTGATGCAATATTTTCGGCAACCAGCTGAGCGCTGAGCTCGGGGGTTTTTATCTCTGTAATGTTGATGAGAACGCTCTTGCCCGTCATCTTCTCGAGTTCTTTTCTGAGGGCTTCAATTCCTGCTCCCTGCTTGCCTATGATAATACCGGGCCTTGCGGTATGGATGTTTATCTTTATCTTGGCAGCCGCACGCTCGATTTCAATCCTGGCAATACCTGCAACATAAAGCTTGTTCTTTATATACTTCCTAATCTTGAAATCCTCAACCAGGAAGCTGCTGAAGTCCTTCTTGCCGGCATACCATTTCGTATCCCAGTCCTTGATTATTCCTATTCTCAGTCCATGAGGATTTACTTTCTGGCCCATCCTGCAACCTCCCTTATTTAGCCTTTTCCCTGAGAACCACTGTTATATGGCTGGTTCTCTTGCGGATCCTGTCAGCCCGGCCGTGTGCCCTGGGCCTTATCCTTTTCAGTGTCGGACCCTGTTCAGCATATATTTCGGAAATATACAAGCTGTCCCTGTTCAGCTGATTGTTGTTCACCGCATTGGCCTCTGCGGATTTCAGCAGCTTGTACAAAATCTCCGATGCTTTCCTGGGCGTATATTTCAGTATGGCATAAGCCTCATCAAGTCCCTTGTTTCTGATAAGATCAATAACCAGCTTTGCCTTCGTGCTGGAAATCCTTGCATACCTTACAACGGCACGGCCTTCGTTCTTGCCTATGCCAAGAACCTTCCGTTCCTTCTTGGTAAGAACGGGAAGCTTGTTGGATTTCCTGCGGCCTTTGCTGTATTCCTGGAGCAGCTCGTCCTTTTTCTCGAGCAGCTCATCCTTCGACATCACTTTTCTGCCCAAGTCAATTCCTCCTTCCGTTTAAGAAAGATCTTACTTCGTACCAGTAAGCTTTGTGCTCTTTTCGTCCTTGTTATGGCCTCTGTAGGTGCGGGTTGGGGCAAATTCTCCAAGTTTGTGTCCAACCATTTCCTCGGTTATATAAATCGGCACATGTTTGCGCCCGTCGTGAACTGCAATGGTGTGGCCGACCATCTCAGGAAAGATGGTGGAAGCGCGAGACCAGGTTTTTATAACCTTTTTCTCGTTCTTGTTGTTCATCTCTATAATCTTGGCCAAAAGCTTCTGGTCTACATACGGACCTTTTTTCAGTGATCTACCCACGGTACAAACCTCCTTCCAGCCTATTACTTACGTCTCTTGACGATGAGCTTGTCGCTCTGCTTGTTCTTCTTGCGGGTCTTGTAACCGAGTGTCGGCTTACCCCAAGGTGTAACAGGGCTTGGCATACCGATGGGGGACTTACCTTCACCACCGCCGTGAGGATGGTCGACGGGATTCATAACAACACCGCGAACAGTTGGTCTGATGCCCATCCAGCGCTTTCTGCCGGCCTTGCCGATTGAAACGTTCTCATGATCGACGTTGCCAACCTGACCGATGGTTGCCTTGCACTTGATGCTGATCATTCTGACTTCTCCGGACGGAAGCCTGACCTGGGCGTAATTGCCTTCCTTTGCCATAAGCTGTGCAAGGTTTCCTGCGGCACGCACAAGCTGACCGCCCTTTCCGGGCTTGAGCTCAATGTTGTGAATCAGTGTACCTACAGGAATACTCTCAAGCGGCAATGCATTGCCTACCTTTATATCAACGTTCTGTCCTGAAATTACCTGATCTCCCACTTTAAGACCGTCGGGAGCGATGATGTATCTCTTTTCGCCGTCCGCATAGACGAGCAGTGCAATCCTGGCGGTCCTGTTGGGGTCGTATTCAATGGCCGCAACCTTTGCAGGGATATTGTCCTTATCCCTCTTGAAATCTATTATTCTGTACTTCTGTTTTGCTCCGCCTCCGCGGTGACGTACAGTTATCCTTCCGTATGAGTTTCGCCCGCTGTTTTTCTTGCGGGGAGCAAGAAGACTCTTTTCGGGCTCCTTTTTGGTTATCTCCTCAAATGTGGATACAGACATGAACCTTCTTCCGGGAGACGTCGGATTATATTTCTTTATCGGCATTTCTTCCACTCCTTTACCGTATTGGGACAGGGCCGTTATCAGGACGAGTGCATATCCTATATTTCCGGCCTGCCCTGCTGCTTATGCTAAATTCATTACTGTCCTACACCAAATTCCTCGATAGCCGTCTTGTATTTCTTGGCGGTCTGAATCTCCTTGCCACCTTCACCAAGATAGGTTACCGGCTTGGGATCAGTATCTATTGTCACAACGGCCTTCTTGAAGGCTTCGGTTCTGCCCTCATGAACGCCCAGTCTCTTCTTCTTTCCGCTGTAGTTGACGGTGTTCACTGCCAGAACCTTTACCTGGAAAAGCTTCTCAACGGCGTTTTTGATTTCGGTTTTCGTGGACTTCCTGTCTACGATAAAGGTGTACTTGCCCTGCGCAATCATCTCGTTGCTCTTCTCGGTAATGTACGGGCGGATAATGATGTCTTCTGCGCGCTTCATCATGCATACACCTCCTCAATCTTCTCGATGGCTTCTCTGGTGGCAATGAGCTTGCGGTACCTGAGGATGTCGTAGGTATTGATGGTGTTCACCAGAGCAGTCTTCACGCCGCTGATGTTTCTGGCAGACTTGATGACCTTTTCGTCCACTGCGGGAAGCACGATGAGTGCCGAATCATCCGCTGCGTTCAGGTTCTTCAATACCCTGACCATTTCCTTGGTCTTTATGTTTTCAAACTTAAGCTCATCCAGAACCATGAGGTCATTGTCAACAACCTTGCTGGTAAGAGCGCTCTTGAGAGCAAGTCTCTTGACCTTCTTGGGCAGATTATATCTGTAGCTTCTGGGCTTCGGTCCAAGCGCCACACCGCCGCCGACCCACTGGGGTGCGCGGATGCTGCCCTGACGCGCACGGCCGGTGCCCTTCTGCCTCCAGGGCTTTCTTCCGCCGCCTCGTACTTCAGCGCGGGTTTTTGTGGACTGGGTTCCCTGCCTGGCATTGGCAAGGATATTTACAACTGCGGCATGCATGGCTTCTTCATTTACTTCCACGCCGAACACGTCGTCGCTGAGAATCATGTCTCCGACTTTCTGGCCGTTCATATTATAAACATCTACTTTTGGCATATCTTATCCTCCTTCCGAGCTAGTACTTCGTTACGCCTTTACCGAATCCTTGATCACAAGGAGGCCGCCCTTAGGACCGGGTACTGCGCCTTTGACGAGCAGAAGCCCTCTCTCGGCGTCTACCTTCACAACCGTCAGATTCTGAACGGTCACTTTCTCAGCTCCCAAATGACCGGGCATGACCTTACCCTTGAACACACGGCTCGGGTCGGAGTTTGCACCCATGCTGCCAACGCCCCTGTGATAGCCCGAACCATGGGACATGCGGCCGCGTGCGGTTCCGAAACGCTTAACCGTTCCTGTAAAACCCTTACCTTTGGATGTACCCGACACGTCGACCCTGTCGCCGTCCTTGAACATGTCCTCAACCTTGATTACGTTCCCGACCTCGTATGCCGAGATGTCATCCAGCCTGAATTCCCTCAAGTATTTCTTCGGAGGAACACTGACCTTTTCGAACTGGCCTTTGTCAGGCTTGTTGAGTCTCTTGGCAGGGACATCCTCAAAACCGACCTTAATGGCGTTGTATCCGTCAGACTCCACGGTTTTCTTCTGAACTACCGCCACGGGTCCGGCAGCAATAACCGTAACCGGGACCACATCACCGTTCTCGTTGAATATCTGCGTCATACCCAACTTTTTTCCAAGCATGAACTTTTTCATCTACCAAAACCTCCTGTCATTGGTTCAGCCGAAGCTGAACTTAACATCTTCATTTCTTGATGTGATTAAAGCTTTATCTCAATATCCACTCCTGCCGGAAGATCCAGTCTCATAAGGGCGTCGACAGTCTTCGGCGTGGGCATAAGTATATCGATAAGCCTTTTATGTGTCCTTATCTCGAACTGTTCGCGAGAGTCCTTATGCTTGTGGGGCGAACGAAGTATCGTGATAACCTCTCTCTTTGTGGGAAGGGGTACAGGCCCCGAAACTTTAGCACCCGTTCTCTTTGCAGTTTCGACTATCTTTTCAGCAGACTGGTCGATAATCTGGTGATCAAAAGCCTTCAGCCTAATCCTTATTTTCTGTTTGTTCGCCATATACAAACCTCCTTGAGTATTGTTTTTGCTGGCGCAACAACGTTTTCTCTGTACACTCTGCCGGGTGTTTCATGTTAAATCAAAGTAAAAGCCCAGATGAATACACTGGGCCACAATACAAACGTACAATGAAATAACATGCAAATTGTACAGTGACTGCGCCCAATTTCACTGAATCGGACATTCTCCGCCGCAGTTCCCAGGCCTTGTGCCTGCAATCTGCAGCATCATCGTATGCCATGTCACAGCAAGCAATATTGTACTACAGGATCCATTGAATTGCAAGAATTATTTATCCTTGTTCCCGGAAAATTTACGGTTCAGGGGTCAGCCGGAGGCCTTTCCGGTCACCCCTTGTACTTTGCCGTGGTTTCGGCGTAGTACCTTAGTTTTCTCTGAACCCTGCCGTTTACGGTGTCCTCGGGATATGTTCCGTCCGGGCCCCTTTCGCCCGCCGGAACACCGGTAAGTATCTCAATTCCCTCGTCCGCATTTGTGACAGGATAGATGTGGAACAGACCCTCTTCGACAGCTCTGACGACGTCATCGCTCAGCATGAGGTTCTTCACGTTCAGTGCGGGGATTATAACCCCCTGCCTGCCCGTAAGCCCCTTAAGCCTGCATATCTCAAAGTAGCTTTGGACTTTATAGGTTGTTCCTCCTACGGGCTGGATGGCGCCCAGCTGGTTTACGGAACCGGTAACCGCAATTCCCTGGTTTATGGGGAGTTCCGCGAGGCTGGAAAGTATTGCATACAGCTCCGCCGAAGAAGCACTGTCGCCTTCAATCAGGCTGTAACTCTGCTCGAAGCATATGCTTGCAGTCAGCGATAGAGGTATGTCCTGGGCATATTTTCTCCCGATATATCCGCTGAGAATCAGGACACCTTTGGAATGTATATATCCGCCGGTTTCCGCCTCACGCTCTATGTCCACTATGCCTGCCCTGCCAATGTACGTTGCAGCCGTTATCCTGGCAGGCCTTCCGAAGGCATAATCTCCCAGATCGATTACCGCAAGGCCGTTGACCTGTCCCACCACCATGCCATCGGTGTCTATCATTATGTCACCGTCCCGGATAAGCTCCATGAGCCGATCGTGGTAGCGGGCGGAACGTTTCATTCTCTCTTTTATGGCCTTCTTCACATGCTCGGATGTGACAAACCCGGCATTCTCAATACCGGCCCATGTTCCGGCCTCACCCAGAATGTCGGCAATCTCACCGAAACGGGTAGTCAGCTTCGTCTGGTCTTCGGCAAGCAGGGAACAGTAGTTTACCACCTCGGCCACGCCGGTCCTGTCAAAATGCGGGATGCCTTCCTTACTGCAGAATGCGCTGATGTAGCGGGCAAGCCTTATGACATTCTCCTCGTTCCAGTCCATCCTGTCGTCAAACTCGGCCTTGATTCTGAACAGTTTTCTGAAGTCCCGGTCATGGCTGTAAAGGATATGATATATCTCCCTGCTTCCGATAAGTATGACCTTCACATTCACCGGAACCGGCTCGGGCTTCAGGGCTGAGTAAGCGACAAGACCCATCTGCTCCCTGATGTTCTCTATTACCGCCTGCCTGGTCTTGATAGTTCTTTTGACGGCTTCAAAAGACTGGGGATTTGAAAGTATATCAACGGCCTGAAGAATCAGAAAGCCGCCGTTTGCCTGATGGAAAAGACCGGGCTTTATCATGGTATAGTCGGTGGTCATGGTTCCTGATTCGCTTTCGTATTCGCATCGTCCCATCAGGTTGTAGTATGTGGGATTGTAATCCACCACCACCGGTGCACCTTCAAGGCGGCTGTTGTCAATCAGCAGGTTAACCCTGTAGCGGTCATATGGATTTTCTGCCGCTCCCCTGCATGCCGTTCTCCGCGGCTGACGGCTTTCATCACCGCTTCTGTCCGTAAGAATATCTATGTTTTCCACGATGTCTTTTCTGACTTCACACAGATATCCGGTCACGGCGGGGTATTTCCTGTATTTCTCCATCAAATCGTCGATGAGCATCCCCACGGCATAAACGGCAAGCCGGTTTTCCCATTCCCTGACCGCTTTTTCAGCCTCCTCGTCCGTCTCACGTATTTTTTTTATTATGCTTGCCGTTCTGGCCTGCAGTTCCTCGGATGATTTTGAAATCTCCATCCTCAGGTCCCCGTCCAGGAGCCTGTAGTCTTCCTCGCTTATCGGTTCGCCGTCCGCAAGGGGCAGAAAATAGATTCCCGAATCCGATATCTGTATGTGGAATCCGCGTTCCTCTGCCTCCCGGTTAAGCTGCATGACCAGTTCATTTTTCCTGTCCCTGAACTTTTTCATGATGCGGGATTTTTCAGCCTCGTATTCATCCCCTTTTAATGCCTTCTCTATCTCCGCCCCGACTGCCTTAACAAATTCCTCCATGTCATTTTTGAATTCGCGCCCGGTTCCTGCAGGAAGATTTATTGCCCTGGGCCTGTTCGGGTCCTCAAAATTGTAAACATAGCACCAGTCGTCAGGCACGGGCATCCGGCTTGCATATTTCCGCGCACATTCCAGTGCATACCTGGTCTTTCCCTGGCCGGGTTCGCCGGCCATATATATGTTGTAACCGTCCAGCCTAACCGAAAGGCCGAATTCCAAGGCACGGGCGGCACGTTGCTGCCCTATAAGTTCCAGTGAGGGCGCAACCTGGCCCGTATTTTCAAAATCAAAAACAGACGGATCGCACTTTTTTCGGAGCATGGACGCCGGAAGAGGTTCCACCGGCATGGCAACACTTCCTTCCGTTTTCAGTTCTGCACGGCTTTCCCGAAACCACATCCGGAACAAAGGTTCCTGCGGGCAAGCCCATCCTCTGATACATACATTTTATTTAAGCCCGATAAATTTGGATAATCATGCCATGCAGAAAGTGACGGAAACCGGACACGTAAAAACGGCACAGTCCGGGCAGTCCTTTCGGGGGGAAAACAGAAATGCCGAAGTGATATATAAAAAGAGGCTCCATTCCTTCAAGGAGCCCCTTGTAACGGCACTGTCATATCTTCCCGTTGCAGTCGGCAACAATAATCCTATTTCAGATTCTCATCCACGAATTCGGCAGTCTTTCCGCCTTCTTCGCCTATTTTCCTGTTAATTGCAATGACGTTGGTGACCAGAATGATTACCAGCATCACAAGTTCATATGCAAGCCTGACAACTACTGGACCCAGTATCATCAGTGCCAGACCTGCAAAGAATGTTCTCCCGAAAAGCATGAAGAAACCGGTGCATATGCAGAGCATCGTCGTCAATACATAGAGAAATCTCAGGATTGCTTCTATGTAGAGCTTCCTGAATCTGAAGAAATCATGCAGGAACTGAAGAAATTTGCCCAGCTTTCCGTTTTTGCTTTCGGGAATGACATATACATACAGAAGAACGGTAAGGACAATTGCGCAGACAACACCCAATACAACGGCAAGCGCAGCAACTTCCATCATCGGCAACCCCCTCACATGTTTCTAGAATCTTACATTATTATAATAAACCGTTCAGAATGTATCAACACGCATGGGGGCACAGCTGCCTGCAGGCTAAAGTCTCAGCCACATTATGAATGCATCCTCGCCGTTATCGGCATAATAATGCTTTCTGCGGCCTTCAACCCGAAAGCCGAAGGATTCATAAAGCCTTATGGCAGGGATGTTGCTGACACGGACTTCGAGGGTGAGCGAATGTATGCCGCTGGATTTCGAATAATCGATTACACTCTGCATGAGCCTTCTGCCAAACCCCATCCGTCTGTATTCCGGACGTACGGCAATATTTGTGATATGGCCTTCATCGAGTATGTGCCACATGCCTATGTATCCGGCAATGATTCCCTTGTATTCAGCAACGCGGTACACTGCGCTGCTGTTGAAAAACTCCTCTTCCAGCATGCCCCTGCTCCACGGCACGCTGAAAGAGGCCTGCTCAATCTCTACCAGATCGTCAAGATCCGAATAGCGCATAGGCCTTACTATAATCTGAGCAGCCATCTATGACCTCCGTCAGGACCTGATTTTCATTTCCTTCATGCGCTCCGCCTGGGATTTTCTGAGATAGAAAGGCACAAGCTCAAAGGGGCTTGACAGGTTTCCCTGCCGTGCCTGCCTTTCTGCAAGAAGCGCGGTACAGGCCGCCCGTGGAACAAAGAGAGCGCTGTCCGCCCGATGAACATTCAGGCATCCGGTTTTCTTCAGGGCCTCATAATGAATCGGTGCTCCGTCTCCGAGTATGAGCACGTCTTCCCTGAATTCACACAGCATTTCGGCAAGCTCCGTGATATGCCCTGCAAAATAATCTGATATCCGGCTGAATCTTCCGTCTTTCTTGCGGTAAACGGCAGCATAGACCTGATCGTTTCTTGCATCAATCATGGGGCATATGACCCCGCTGAAATCATTGACCGAGTATGCGAGGGCATCAAGCGTGGGGATTCCGCAAACAGGCTTATTCATGGCATAGGCCATGCCCTTTATGGTCACAATGCCGATCCTGAGCCCGGTAAAGGAACCGGGGCCGGTGGAAGCGGCATATAAATCAATCTGGTCGGTCTTCAGGTCAAGAACATCCATCAGGTACCCAATCATCGGGACGAGCTGCTGTGAGTGGGTTTTTGCATGTGAGGTCGACATTTCTCCAAGAACCCGGCCGTCCTCGACCACGGCACAGGATGCTGTAAGAGTTGCTGTTTCCACTGCGAGGATTTTCATCGGCTGTCCTGCCTTTCCAGGATGATTGTTCTTTTATTCAGCTGGTCCCTGTCCCTCATTATCCTGATGCGAATGGCGTTTTCGGGTAGCATTCCGGGAATCCTGTCACCCCACTCGACAATGCAGACATCGGAGGGATTGAAATATTCCTCCCAGCCGATGTTGTAAAGCTCATCGGGGTCGTCTATCCTGTAAACATCAAAATGATGCAGTCTCACCTTACCCTCATAGGTGTTCACGATGGTGAAGGTGGGGCTCGTAATTATGTCGCTGATGCCGAGGCCTTTTGCAATGCCCTTTACCAGTACGGTCTTCCCGGACCCCAGGTCGCCTTCCAGGCTGACCGCGGTCCCGGGCTCCATCAGGTTTGCCAGCTGAATTCCAATATTGAAGGTTTCCTCCTCTGAACAGGAAACGAATTTCTCGGTCATGATTCCCGTTTCTCAGCCTTTCTCAAGCTTGTATACTATTCTACCGTTGATTAGGGTCATGTAAACCTTTGTCATGTAATCAAAGGGATGCCCTGTGTAAAGCACCATATCGGCATCCTTGCCAGGCTCCAGGCTTCCGACGCGGTCATCAATGCGGCAGGCTCTGGCAGCGTTTATCGTTACTGCTTTCAGAGCCTCACGGCTGTCCATTCCTTCCCGGACCGCCAGTGCCGCGCAGAGCATCAGGTGCTGTACCGGAACGCACGGATGATCCGTCATGATTGCCACCCTGATTCCGTGGCTTGCCAGAATCCCCGGGGCCCTGAATGTCTGGTTCCTGAGCTCCACCTTGGAGCGGTCTGTTAGAAGCGGCCCCACGATGACGTCGCAGCCGTATTCCTTGAGCACGTCGGGTATCAGCCAGCCCTCGGTGCAGTGCTCAATGGTCATATCCAGGTTGAACTCCCTGGCAATCCTGAGGGCGGTGACTATATCATCGGCCCTGTGGGCATGGGCCTTCACCACAAGACGGCGCTTAATCACCGGAATGAGCGCTTCAAGCTTCATGTCGAATTCTGGCTTTTCGTTGTTTTCCCTGTCCTTTTCATATTCCTGCCAGGCCTCAAGGTATTCACGCGCCTTGAAAAGCTGCTCCCTGAGAATTGCCGCAGTCGCCATCCTTGTGGTCGGCAGCTGGTGCTTTTCATTGTAGACCGTTTTTGGATTCTCGCCGAAAGCCACCTTCATGGCGCACGGGTCCTTCAGAATCATCTCGTCAACCGTCCTGCCCCACGTCTTCAGGGCAGTGAACTGTCCCCCGATGACATTGGCGCTGCCGGGGCCTGTCACCACCGTGGTGACACCGAACTGCCTGGCCTCTTCAAATGCCCTGTCATAAGGGTTTATGCCGTCTATCGCCCTAAGCTGCGGCGTGACAGGGTCGGTGGCTTCATTGGAATCGTCACCCTCAAAGCCCAGAGAATCCTCCACCATGCCCACATGGCAATGGGGGTCAACAAGCCCGGGCATGAGCACCATTCCGTCCGCATCGACAACCTGGTCATCCGCCGATGTGGCAGGGCAGTCCTCCATCGGACCCACTGCAGCTATTTTGCCCTCGTTGCATGCAACAAATCCGTTTTCATAGTCGTTTTCTGCCATTGTAAAAATCCTGGCGTGCTTTATGATTAACATCTGTTCCTCCGATATTCCATTTCCGTATTAAGGCATAATAAAATGCAGGCTTTCCGCTGAAAAGCCTGCACCTATTATAGCACATCCGTCCATGTGCATAAACATCCGCACAAAAATCAGTGTTCGAGACTTACGGCAGCTTCCTCCGAGGCCTGGCCCATCTCCATCACGTTAGGAACCTTCTTGTCCGTATGGCCGTCGGGCATGCGGACCAGCGCCAGCCTGAAGACCTCATCCATGCTGGATACCGGTACAAGCTCAACTTCCTTCCTGATGTTCTCCGGTATCTCTTCTATGTCCTTGAGATTCTCCTTCGGAATTATAACTATCTTAATCCCGGCCCTGTGAGCGGCAAGGACTTTCTCCTTCAGTCCGCCTATGGGCAGTATCCTGCCTCTCAGCGTGATTTCACCCGTCATTGCAACACTGCTTCTTACCGGAATGCCTGAAATTGCCGACATCATGGCAGTAGCCAGCGTGATTCCCGCTGAAGGCCCGTCCTTGGGTACGGCGCCCTCCGGCACGTGGATATGCATATCGTACTTTTTGTGGAATCCGGGGTCAAGACCGTACTTTTCGGCCACCGAACGGATATAGCTTCTCGCTATCCGGGCGGATTCCTTCATCACGTCTCCGAGCTGTCCCGTAAGCTCAAGCGCACCGTCTCCCGGCATGATGTTCACCTCTATGGCCATGGTGTCACCGCCTACAGGCGTCCATGCGAGACCGCGCACCACTCCCACTTCATCAACCTCGTCGGCCACGTCATAGAGGTATTTTCTGGGCCCGAGATAGTTCTTGACCGTTTTCTCAGTGACCCGTACAGCTTTCTTCTCGCCGGAGACCACCATTTTGGCTGCCTTCCTCATCACGGTGGCTATGCAGCGCTCCAGGTTTCTTACTCCGGCCTCTCGGGTGTAATGGACCACGATTTCCCGGATACCCGATTCATCAAAGCGGACTTTTGAGCTGTCAAGCCCGTGGGCGCTAAGCTGCTTGGGAATGAGATGCCGCGCGGCAATGCATACCTTCTCATCCTCGGTGTAACCGGTGATGTCGATGACCTCCATCCTGTCAAGAAGTGGCTGAGGGATGGCCTCCTTGTAGTTCGCCGTCGTAATGAACATCACGTCTGAAAGGTCAAAGGGCAGTTCCAGGTAATGGTCCCTGAATTCCTTGTTCTGCTCGCTGTCCAAAACCTCCAGAAGCGCCGCGGCCGGATCTCCCTTGAAATCATTGGACATCTTGTCTATCTCGTCAAGCAGTATCAGCGGGTTCTTGGACCCTGCCTGCCTTATGGCGCTAATAATCCGACCGGGCATTGCTCCGACATATGTCCTCCTGTGCCCGCGGATTTCAGCCTCGTCCCTGACTCCTCCGAGTGACATCCTCACATAATTCCTGTTAAGCGCTTCGGCGATGGACCGTGCGATGGATGTTTTGCCGACTCCGGGAGGTCCGGCAAGGCAGATAATCGGACCGTGAAGCCCGTTACGGAGCTTCCTGACTGCCAGATATTCCAGGATTCTTTCCTTGACCTTTTTAAGGCCGTAATGGTCCCGGTCCAGAATTTCGGCCGCATACTGCAGGTCCAGACGTTCCTCGGTCTTCTTGTTCCAAGGAAGTTCGAGTATGGTGTCCAGGTACGTCCTTATGACACCGCTTTCAGCCGAGGAGGGATGCATATGCGCAAGGCGCTCCGCTTCCTTCAGGGCCTTCTCCCTTACCTCTTCAGGGAGATTCTCCTTTTCTATCCTTTCCCTGTACTCGTCGGCCTCGGACTGGGCACTGTCGTATTCACCCAGTTCCTTCTGGATGGCCTTAAGCTGCTCCCTGAGATAATACTCTTTCTGATTCTTGTCTATCTGCTGCCTTACCTTGTTGCTGATGTTCTTCTCTATCTCAAGAATCTCATTCTCATGCACAAGTATGTCAAGTATCTTCTCAAGCCTTTTCTTGGGAGACAGCTCTTCGAGTATGCTCTGCTTCTGCTCCACCGTTATAACCAGATTGGAAGCGATTATATCGGGCAGACGGGCAAGATCGTCTACCGATGCTATAGAAATGCTGGCATCAGGGGAAATCTTTCCCGACAGCTTTGCATACTGCTCGAAATTCTCAATCACCTGTCTTGCCAGTGCCTGAATGTCTGCCTTCGTGCTGCGGAGGGACCTTGCCTTTATGAGCTTCAGCCTTGCCATATAGAATGGCTCGGTCTGAATCATCTCGGTAATTCTGGCTCGCCCGATGCCCTCAACCAGCACCCTTATCGTGTCGCCGGGAAGCCTCAGAAGCTGCTTAATCTTTGCGATTGTGCCGTACGTATAGACATCCTTGGGCTCCGGCTCCTCTATGCTTGGATCCTTCTGGGCCACGAGAAAAATGAGCTGTTCATTCAGCATGGCTTCCTCGATTGCCTTGATGGATCTGAACCTTCCTACGTCAAAATGCAGGATCATATGCGGATAAACCACTATTCCCCTTAAGGGAATGAGGGGCATGTTTCTTTCGTTGTTTGTCTTGCCTGTCATTGCAGTATCACCCTTTCATTGCCTCAAGGCATTAGGCCTTTCGGCATATCCATATTATAAAGGCCGATACCCGCTATTTCAAATGATTCTTTTGCCAATAGAGGCGTCCTTTTCTTTGTTATTCGGAGCCATTGACGGTCACCTTGCTGTTTCAGTGCCGAAAGAAGTGTCATGATGCAGACTGATGCGGACGTATTTTCACTGAGCAGATATAATAGTCCCATATATATCCTTATATAATATCTTCCCATATGTACTTTCCCGATAACAGTCCGGGCATAAAAACGGACAGAAACAGAGAAACCGCTCTCCGGCATGTGCAAAAAGGAGGAGACACAAGCCTCCTCCCTTGCTTCTGAAAATATTATGTTCAGACTGATTTCTATTACTTCTCGATGCTGGCAACACGGCCTGCGCCGACAGTGTGTCCGCCTTCACGGATAGCGAAGGTAAGACCTTTCTCCATGGCTACCGGGGTGATCAGTTCCACATACAGTGTGGTTCTGTCACCGGGCATGCACATCTCAACACCCTCAGGGAGCTGGATGGTACCGGTAACGTCGGTGGTTCTGAAATAGAACTGAGGCCTGTAACCGGAGAAGAACGGCTTGGAACGGCCACCTTCGGCAGCTGTCAGTACGTAAACCTCAGCACTGAACTTGGTATGGGGAGTGATGGTGCCGGGTTTTGCAAGAACCTGGCCTCTTTCGACCTCATTTCTCTGGATACCGCGGAGCAGAGCGCCGATGTTGTCGCCTGCAACAGCCTGATCCAGGGTCTTTCTGAACATTTCAACACCGGTAACAACGGTCTTCTTGGCCTCGTCACGGAGACCGACGATTTCAACCTCATCACCGACTTTAAGGGTACCTCTCTCAACTCTGCCGGTAGCAACGGTGCCACGGCCGGTAATGGAGAATACGTCCTCGACAGGCATGAGGAAAGGCTTATCAACGTCACGCTGAGGTGTAGGAATGTATTCGTCAACTGTATTCATGAGATCCAGGATGCACTTGTAATCCGGATGGTTGGGATCCTTGGAGTCGCACTCCAGAGCCTTGAGGGCAGAGCCTCTGATGATGGGGATCTCATCTCCGGGATAGTTGTACTGGCTCAGAAGGTCACGGAGCTCCATCTCAACAAGCTCAATGAGTTCTTCATCGTCAACCATGTCGCACTTGTTCAGGAAAACAACAATCTTGGGAACGCCTACCTGATGAGCAAGAAGGATGTGCTCACGTGTCTGGGGCATGGGGCCGTCAGCGGCTGAAACAACCAGGATTGCACCGTCCATCTGTGCAGCGCCGGTGATCATGTTCTTAACATAGTCAGCATGTCCGGGGCAGTCAACATGGGCATAGTGACGATTTACGGTCTCATACTCAACGTGGGCGGTGTTGATGGTGATGCCCCTTTCCTTTTCCTCGGGAGCGGAGTCAATCTGGTCATACGCTTTTACCTGGTTTTGGGGATCAAGAAGTGCCAGAACCTTGGTGATGGCTGCGGTAAGAGTGGTCTTACCATGGTCAACGTGTCCTATTGTACCAATGTTTACATGGGGCTTTGTACGCTCAAATTTAGCCTTTCCCATTTCTTTTTAACCTCCTTCATTGAATCGCTGATGATTCATGATTATATAATTTTTGACTTATTAATTCAATAGCTTGAGCTTTTAGCAAATCCCGGTGTTCCGGCCCGCTCCGGCGGTCCGGGCGGGATTCCCGGCTCAGCCTTTCTCCTTTCGGCCCTCAATGATGGTATCCTGAATGTTCTTCGGAACCTCGGCATAATGAGAAGGCGTCATGGTATATGTGGCACGTCCCTGTGTCTTGGACCTCAGGTCTGTTGCATATCCGAACATCTCGGCCAGCGGTACGTATGCACGTACGTTCTGACCTCCGGCACGTGCTTCCAGGCTTTCAATCCTGCCGCGCCTTGAGTTCAGGTCTCCGATGACGTCACCGAGATATTCATCGGGTGTCTGAACGTCCACCCGCATGATGGGTTCAAGGAGCACCGGATCAGCCTTCTTCATGCCTTCCTTGAAGGCCATTGAAGCTGCTATCTTGAACGCCATTTCCGAGGAGTCCACTTCGTGGTAGGAACCGTCAAACACGGTCACTTTCACATCAACAACAGGATAACCTGCAAGAACGCCGCTGTTCATGGCATCGCGTATACCGGCATCGATGGCAGGTATGAATTCCTTGGGTATGGCACCGCCGACAACCTTGTTGACGAACTCGTAACCCTTGCCGGGTTCCAGCGGTTCCATCTCGATCCAGCAGTGACCGTACTGGCCCTTGCCGCCTGACTGACGCACAAACTTTCCTTCGGCCTTGACGGTCTTGCGGATGGTTTCCTTATAGGATACCTGCGGTTTGCCCACATTGGCTTCCACCTTGAACTCGCGCAGCAGGCGGTCCACTATTATCTCCAGATGGAGCTCGCCCATGCCGGCGATGATGGTCTGGCCTGTTTCCTGATCGGTGGAAACCCTGAATGTCGGGTCTTCCTCAGCCAGTTTCTGCAGTGCGAGAGCCATCTTTTCCTGACCGGCCTTTGTCCTGGGCTCTATGGCCACATTGATAACCGGTTCGGGGAATTCCATCGATTCAAGGATAATCGGATGGCTTTCATCGCAGAGCGTATCGCCTGTTGTTGTTTCCTTAAGGCCTACGGCAGCTGCAATGTCTCCCGCGAATACCTGCTCCACTTCCTGACGATGGTTGGCATGCATGAGCAGGATTCTTCCTATTCTCTCACGCTTGCCCTTGGTGGAGTTGTAAATATAGGAACCTGAACTCAGGGTTCCGGAATACACGCGGAAGAACGCCAGCCTGCCTACATACGGATCGCTCATGATTTTGAAGGCCAGGGCTGAGAATGGCTCGTTATCGCTGGGATGACGGTCCTCCTCTTCATTGGTGTTCGGATTCGTGCCCCTGATGGCGGGTATATCCACCGGTGAGGGCAAATAGTCAACAATACAGTCCAGAAGTTTCTGAACGCCCTTGTTTCTGTAGGATGAGCCGCATGTTACAGGCACCATCTGGTTTGAGACGGTTGCCTTTCTGATGCCGGCCTTCAGCTCCTCTTCGGTCAGCTCCTCACCTTCAAGATACTTGGTGAGCAGGTCCTCGTTGAGCTCGGCGACAGCTTCAATCAGCTTGAAGCGGTACTCTTCCACAAGGTCCTTCATGTCTTCGGGAACGTCCACTTCATCAATTTGCTCGCCAAGCTCGTCCCTGTAAATATAGGCCTTGTTCTTCACGAGGTCCACAATGCCTGTAAAATTGTCCTCACTGCCTATGGGAAGCTGAATGGGCACTGCGTTGGCATGAAGCCTGTCCTTCATCATCTGCACGCAGTTGAAGAAGTTGGCTCCCATGATGTCCATCTTGTTTACGTATGCGATACGAGGCACGTGATATTTGTCTGCCTGTCTCCATACAGTCTCGGTCTGCGGCTCCACCCCGCCCTTCGCACAGAAAACGGTTACAGCACCGTCCAGCACGCGAAGGGAACGCTCTACCTCAACAGTAAAGTCAACATGTCCGGGCGTGTCTATTATATTTATTCTACAGTGTTTCCAGTATGCAGTGGTAGCGGCGGAAGTGATTGTAATGCCTCTTTCCTGCTCCTGTTCCATCCAGTCCATGGTTGCGGTTCCCTCATGGACCTCGCCAAGTTTATGGGAACGCCCGGTATAGAACAGGATTCTTTCGGTCGTGGTGGTTTTCCCTGCATCGATGTGTGCCATGATACCGATGTTCCTGGTATCTTCCAGGGAATACTGTCTTTGCACCTATATCCTCCTTTCGTTTGGTAGTGCGATGTTTGCTGCGTCGGATCCCATTACCACCTGTAATGAGCGAATGCCTTGTTAGCTTCCGCCATCTTATGAGTATCTTCCTTCTTCTTGACGGCGCCGCCCGTGTTGTTGGCCGCATCCATCAGCTCTGCGGCAAGCTTTTCAGCCATGGTGCGCTCGCCTCTTTCCCTGGCATATTCAACCAGCCAGCGGATTCCCAGAGACTGCCTTCTTTCAGGCCTTACCTCTATAGGAACCTGATAGGTGGCACCACCCACGCGGCGTGCTTTAACCTCCAGTACAGGCATGACGTTGTTGAGAGCCTGCTGGAAGACTTCAAGAGGATCCTTACCGGTTTTCTCCCTCACTATATCAAAAGCCCGGTAGCAGATTTTCTGCGCGATACTCTTCTTGCCATCCAGCATGATTTTATTGATAAGCTTTGTGACGGTCTTGTCATTGTAAACGGGATCGGCAAGCACGTCTCTCCTGGGTACATGTCCTCTTCTCGGCACTTTTCTTCCCTCCTTTACATGATAACTGCGGGTTTTAAACCCGGTATCACAGGTACTCGCATCCGGAATCCCCGATGCGTCAGTGCGTCCCCGTCAGTTAAAGCATAGATATAGCCTTGGCTTTTTGCGCCGCACAGGCGGAATGCCAAACTATATATATGTTAACAACGTTTTCGCACGTCGATTCGTCCTGCTTTTGGATTAAAAAGGCTGCTTTGAGAAAAGATGATTACTTTCCTCTCTTGGCACCGTACTTGGAACGGCCCTGCTTACGGTTGGCCACTCCGGCGGTATCAAGTGTTCCTCTGATAATGTGATACCTTACACCAGGAAGGTCCTTGACACGGCCGCCTCTGATAAGAACAACACTGTGTTCCTGCAGGTTATGGCCAATGCCGGGAATGTAGGCAGTCACTTCGATACCGTTGGTAAGACGAACCCTTGCGATCTTACGGAGAGCTGAGTTCGGCTTCTTCGGGGTAACGGTCTTGACCACCGTGCATACTCCGCGCTTCTGAGGGCTGCTCAGCTTGACATACCTCTTCTGAAGCGTATTGAAGGCAACCTGAAGCGCCGGTGCAGTGGACTTGTAGACTACCTTCTTCCTGTTCTTTCTCACCAGCTGGTTAAACGTCGGCATCCATTTTTCACCTCCCGTGCGAATTTCTGCTCTATAAAAAATTAACGCTGAACGTTAATTTTCCGTGTTGTCTGCCAATATACCTACTACAGAGGCTCCCACATCAATTCCTGCGGCCTTGCCAAGCTGTTTCATGGATTCGGCCATGTGAACGGGAATTCCGCGTTCCTCGCAGAACTGCTTCAGCTGGCCGACCACGCGCATATCCGCATCGCTTGCTATGATAAGCGATTTAAGCCTGTTGGCTTCGGCCGCTTTTCGGGTCTGCTTAATGCCCACGACTTTATCCATCCGTTTTAATGCATCAAGCATCCTAAACTCCTCCGGATTTCAGTAAAATTGGCAACACGACAAAAGCATGCAAACCTGCAGGTTCGCACGCTAACATATTGTATCACCCCATTGATTCCATTGTCAAGCCGGTTTTGCCGCCCGGCACGGCGGCTGCAGGGAATGGCTCTTTTACGGCCTCTCGGAATACCGCATTCATGCCAGCCTTACAGAGCGGTATACGCGTATCCCTCCGCTTTTGACCACATCCTCCACGTTGCCGAAGGTTTCTTCCATCTTCTTTTTCAGGGTCTCTCCGCCTTTGTTGTGGTACGCCACAATCTGAAGGGCACCACCGGGGTAAAGATGGAGGATTGCTTCCTCTATGAGGCGGAAGGTTACAGCCTTGCCTGCAGCTATCGGAGGATTGGACACTATGTCCCCGAATGTCATCCCCTCAAGCCTGCTGTACAGATCGCTTTTCAGCACCCGGACATAGAGGTTGTTTCTGTCCGCGTTTCTGGATGCATATTTCAAAGCGCGTTCGTTGATGTCGACAGCCGTTATGTCCAGATGGGGATAACGCGCTTTTATGAAAAGCGAAATGGGACCATAGCCGCAGCCCACGTCAAGAACCGACGGATGGACCCCTGACGGTCTGAAACTGGATATGAGAAGTTCGGAAGCCCGGTCAACCCTGAGCCCGAAACCGAATACCCCGCTCACTGACACAAGGTCCAGCGTGTTTCCCGCAATCCGGTACTCGAAACGGCATTCCCTGATTTCAGATTTTGGCTTTTCTGTATAATAATGGTCCGTCATTTCAATGCCACCTTCACTGCATCTGTTTCATGACTGCCGCACAGGATAGGAATAGGCTGCCCTGAAAGAGCTTGGTGTGATTCCGGAGTAGCGCTTGAACACGTATGAAAAATAAGCTATATTGTCGAATCCGCACTTCAGGGATATCTCCGAAATCGGTTCACCCGTCGTGGCTAGAAGTTCCCTTGCCCTGTTCATCTTTCTGGAGATGACAAACTCGTTCGGAGTCACCCCCATGGCCTTTGTGAATATCCTGTGAAAATAGTTCGGACTCATTCCTGCCACGGCAGCCAGGTCCTTAAGCATGATTTTCTTCGATATATTCTGTTCAACATATTCGGCAACATTCTTCAGCATCGTCCGGTAGGCGGACCTGTCGCCCTCACAGCCGGCAGGACGAATGGCCTCACGCGAAAGCCTGCACAGCAGCTGAAGGCAATAACCCTTCAGAAGAGTCGCCGATTCAGGCCCCGGATTGATATACTCCTTCAGGATTGCATCGAAGAGCACAGAATACTGTTCATAAGACGATGCCCTTACGACGGGAGGTATCCGGTCCAGGGACGGACAGGCATAGTACTGCTGGTATTTCTGGGGCATGTTGAAATCATATGTGTCCGAATCCTTTCCCGTGTTGTCCAGCAAATCCAGGATGACCGCATAGCAGGTATACGGCAGTATACCCTTCGTGGTCTGTCCGGGCCTTCTGAATATGATATCACCTTTTGCGACAGGATAATACACCCTGTCTATGTACATTCCGCCGTCGCTGTAGGTAATGAGTTCTATTTCATAGTCATAGACCGTTCTCTCCCCAAGTTCATGGCGCCTTTCATATTTCTTACCGTCCGAATAGTAATAGGCTTTCAGGACCCGGGGATTTATCAGGCCGAAATCAATGGGTACGGAATACATGAATGTCACCAAATAAAGATAAGATATTGATAAAATAACAAAGATTTTGATTTTACATTTGTTGCCATCATAAGTATACTAAAAAACACAATCACGGACAAGGTGGCGATCGCATGTCACGCTCACATTTTCCTGAAGGTTTTGTATGGGGAACGGCCTCATCGTCATACCAGATAGAAGGGGCTGCATATGAAGGCCTTAAGGGGCCGAGCGTCTGGGACGAGTTCTGCAGACGTCCAGGTGCCATAGCAAACGGCGATACAGGGGATGTTGCCTGCGACCATTATCACAGGTATGAAGAGGATGTGGACATCATGGCGCGGCTCGGATATCCGGCTTACCGGTTTTCAGTCAACTGGCCGCGCGTACTGCCGGATGGAACCGGCAGGGTGTATTCCGAAGGCCTGGATTTCTATGACAGGCTTGTGGACAAGCTCCTCAGCAGGAACATAACACCGTATGTAACCATTTTCCACTGGGAATTCCCGTATGCGCTCATGAAGAAGGGCGGATGGCTAAATCCTGACAGTCCCAGGTGGTTTGCCGAGTATACGCAGGTAATCGTGGACAGGCTCTCTGACCGTGTCCGGAACTGGATAACCATCAACGAGCCGCAATGCTTCATTGTGCTTGGTCATTACAGCGGCATTCATGCTCCGGGGCTCAGGATGACTGTAAAAGACGTACTGACCATAATACACAACTGCTTCCTGGCCCATGGAGAAGCCGTAAAGGTCATACGCGGCAGAGCGAAGACAAAGCCCACTATCGGTCTTGCCATGGCCAGCAGACCGTCCATTCCTTGCACGCAAAGCAAGGAAGACATAGATGCTGCACGGGAGGCCCTCTTCGGCATCTCCGGCCAGGAAGGCGGGCTCTGGAGTTCCGCTCTCTGGTGCGATCCGTTGCTTCTGGGGCGTTACCCTGATGATTACTATGAAACATATAAAGACCTTATCCCTGAAATCAAGCCCGGCGACTTTGAAACGATGGCCCAGCCCATAGACTTTCTCGGGCTTAACATCTACAGTGGTTCGTATGTAAGCATGGGTCCGGACAGAAAGCCAATGGTTGTGCCATACAGGACAGGCATGCCGAAGGCCGTCAACGGATGGGCTGTAACCCCTGAAAGCCTTTACTGGGGCCCGCGTCTCTACTACGAGCATTACAGGATTCCTATATATATAACCGAAAACGGAATAGCCAATCAGGACTGGGTATCTCTTGACGGAAAGGTGCATGACCCCCAGAGGATTGACTACCTGCAGCGGTACCTGATGGAACTTGACAGGGCGATAGCAGACGGTACAGACGTCAGAGGCTACTTCCAGTGGTCCATCCTTGACAATTTCGAATGGGCCGACGGATATGACAAAAGGTTCGGGCTTGTGTACGTGGATTTTAAAACCAGGGAACGTATCATAAAGGATTCGGCCTGGTGGTATGCCAACGTAATCAGGACCAACGGCGGGGCGCTTTTTGATACCAAAGCCGTTTCATGACCAGTGCTTAATGAGTTCGTTCATCCACCGGGCAACATCCACAGAATAAACGGCCTTAAGATTCTCACGTGTCAGAACCTCATCAACTTTCCCCTTTGCAAAAACCCTCCCTTCCTTCATCAGAAGAGCCCGGGTACCGTAGCAGAAGGCGGCGTTCAGGTCGTGAACCACCGCCAGAACCGCTTTGCCCCGGGCTTTCGACCATTTTTTTATAAGGTCGAACATGGTTATCTGATAATTGATGTCAAGATGATTCGTCGGCTCGTCCAGGATGAGAAGGCCGGGGTCCTGGGCCAGAAGCTGCGCCAGATAAACCCTCTGAAGTTCTCCTCCCGAAAGGGTCAGAACCGACTGATTCGCCATGTTTTCAATGCCGGTAACGGCAAGGGCTTCTTCGATTTTTTCCCTGTCCTCATGGCTCAGGGAACCCAGAATTCCGTGCATATGGGCGTACCTACCCATGCTTACCACTTCGTATACGGTATGGGGAAACTGGGGCTGATGCTCCTGGGCAAGCACTCCTACCATGGCCGCCAGCTTTCTGGGCTTTATTCCGGATATGTCGCGGCCGTTTAAAAGGACGTGTCCCGTATGCTCATGAATCCCCATGATGGCCTTTATGAGCGTGCTTTTCCCGGCACCGTTCGGGCCTATAAGCATGAAGAAGTCATTCTCATCCACCCGGAAACTCACATTGTCCACTATAGTTTTTTTATCAATTCTTACGCTCAGGTTGCGAACTTCCAGCATTCTTTTTCCCCCGGCTCTGGAAATCCCGGATTAAAGTCCAAGAAGCCTCAATATCTCCCGGTCACCCTGTTGTACCGGTAAAATATCACTATAAACACTATGGCCCCCGCAAAGGATGTAACAATTCCTACAGGGAACTCCTCGGGGCTTATGAGCGTCCTCGCAAGAAGGTCGGTCAGCACCATGAAAATGCCGCCTGTCAGAAGTGATGCGGGCAGCAGCTTCCTGTGGTCCGGTCCAGTAATCATCCTGGTTATATGGGGTATCACAAGCCCCACAAATCCTATGGTGCCGCTGACCGACACCGATACCCCGATGAGGACTGAAGTAAGGATGAGCAGTATCATCTTGACGGTTTTTGTATCCACTCCGATATAGCGGGCCTGTTCCTCACCGAGGGAGAAGGCGTTAAGTTCATTTGAAAAAGCCATTATTGCAAGACTTCCCAAAACAAATACCGGCGCCATCAGAAGCACATGGTCCCAGCCCTTTCCCGAAAACGAGCCCATCGACCAGAAAACCACCTGTTTCAGGCTGTCTCCCGAAAGCACAACAAGGAAACTCGTGATGCTGCTTGCCAGCATGGAGAATATGACGCCCGTCAGGATTATCGTGTTTGTGGAAAGGCTTTTGTCAATCCTGTAGGCCAGGGTAAGTATGAAGACTAGCGACAGGAACGAAAAGGTTATACTGCTTATGGCAAGCCCAAGTTCCGGAAAGAGGCTGAAACGAAGGCCCAGAACCATTGAAAGGACCGCTCCCAGTGCTCCGCCCGAAGACACGCCCAGTGTCGAACCGTCAGCAAGGGGATTCCTAAGAAGGCTCTGCATCACGGCACCGCAGATGGACAGGGCCCCGCCGGTCATGGCGGCAAGAAGTACCCTCGGCATTCTCACCATGGCTATGATGGTTTCCGTCCCGCTTTCCAGTCCGGCCGTGTCTCCTCTGCCAAAAAAGTATTTCATAAGGATGCTCCAAGTATCGGAAAGGGAAATCCGGACACTACCCACTGAAACCCCGGCAAAAAGAACTGCCAGGAAAAGCACGGCACCGAGCGGATAAACCCACAGGCCATGTCCCCCTTTCACAGGCTTCGTATTGCTGCCGGACATATTCCCCCTCCTCTCACCTGGAATATCGGTTTCTGTCATTGTGCCAGGCCTGCATCGCTGTCGCCCGCTATTCTCATGAGCTCTTTTGCGGCATTCACGAGTCTAGGGCCCGGCCTTGTCAGCATGTCCGAATCCAGCATGTACACCCGGCCGTTTTTGACAGCGCTGATTCCCGACCAGTTGGCACGGCTCATTATCTCGCCCACAGGATCTTCAATTCCCGTGGTCGGACTTGCGGTCGTGATTATGATATCGGGATTCCTCCCGATGACCTGCTCCTCTGATACGGCGCTCCAGCCTTCAACATCCTCGAAGATGTTTTTGGCTCCTATGATGTCCAGTAGTTCCTGGACAAAGGTACCCCTGCCGCACGACCAGAGGCCGTATTCCAGCGGGGAAACCTCCACATACACGCGTTTTGAAGGAATTTTTGCAGCTTCTTTCCTTATGGCTTCAAAGCTTTCCTGCATGTTTTCCACAAGCTTGTCCGCTTCTTCCCTCTTTCCTGTTGCCTGACCTGTCATCCTTATGATTTCATATGTTTTATCGAGGTTGTTGGCTTCGGTGACGACCACTTTGATACCTGCATCCTCCAGCTGCTTTATCTGGTCCTCCATCGCATTCATCCTGCTTACAAAAATTATGTCAGGTTTCATTGATATGAGAGTCTCAATGTTGAGTTTTTCTCCCGTTGGAAGCTTTGTTTTGTTTGCCGTGTCCGCCGGATAGTTGCAGTATTCGCTTACTGCAATTATTCTGTCACCGACGCCCAGCGCATAAAGTATTTCCGTATTGGCGGGACTCAGAGAAACGATCCTCTCCGGTACGGAGTCCAGGACAATTTCAGCACCTCTGCTGTCCTGAATCCTGATTCCTTCGCCGGACGATACCGCACCGCATCCTGCCGCTGTGGTGAGAAAAGCAAGGATTATCAGCAGGGCGAGCCTTCTTTTCATTAATAAAACACCTCCAAAGACAATTTTTGCAGGTGTTTCTTCAGGGGAACGCCTTTCATCAAAAAAGCCCGCTTCTTCCAAGCGGGCAGGATCGTGCGCACAATACGTTACAAGCCTTTCACGGCCTGCTCTTTACCCAGAAGAAACTCCCATGCATGGCGGCAGGTCTCCCGACTTTGCCTCATCCTCGGGCGGCACCTTCCCAGATCGGATGATCCAGTGGCACAAGCCGCCTTCGTCAGCTTCACGGTTGCTGGGACAGTGCGGGATTCCCACCCGCTTCCCTCATGCACAAAGTGCAGGCATTTTCATGCACCGCCATGGAATTTTCAATTGTTGTATCAATTATAAACTTTTTACCCGGCATGTGCAAGATTCAGAAACTGCGGAAACGCCCGCAGGGTTTCCTGCGGGCGTTTCCTGTCTATTCATGATTTATCTGACGGATAAAGGTTGTGTCATTACATCATGCCGGGCATTCCGCCGCCCATGTTCGGAGCAGCTTCCTGCTTCTCAGGCTTGTCTGCAACCAGGCTCTCGGTGGTGAGAACCATGGCAGCAATGGATGCGGCATTCTGCAGAGCCGTGCGTGTCACCTTTGCAGGATCCACGATTCCGGCCTCAATCATGTTGACATATTCCTCATGCAGAGCGTCGAAACCGATGCCGGGCTTGCTGTTGCGGACCTTCTCAAGGATGACCGATCCCTCAAGGCCGGCATTGATGGCAATCTGTCTTATGGGTTCTTCGAGTGCCCTGAGAACTATCATTGCACCTGTCTTTTCGTCACCGGACAGGGTATCTATGAGGGCCTTCACCTTAGGCTGCACGTTGATTAATGCGGTGCCGCCGCCGGCCACGATTCCTTCCTCCACTGCAGCCCTTGTGGCAGCCAGAGCGTCCTCTATGCGCAGCTTCTTCTCCTTCATCTCGGTCTCGGTGGCTGCGCCGACCTGGATGACCGCTACGCCGCCTGCAAGCTTTGCAAGCCTCTCCTGAAGCTTCTCCCTGTCAAAGTCGGATGTTGTCTCCTCAATCTGGGCCTTGATTGAGGCAATTCTGTCCTTAATCTTCTTCTGGTCGCCCTTTCCGCCGACGATGATGGTGTTCTCCTTCTGGACAACAACCTTCTCGGCACGGCCGAGCATTGAAAGGGTGGCTTCCTTGAGATCAAGGCCAACTTCCTGGGTGATGACCTGACCGCCGGTAAGGATGGCGATGTCTTCCAGCATTGCCTTCCTTCTGTCACCGAATCCGGGAGCCTTTACGGCAACGCTGATGAACGTTCCGCGCAGCTTGTTGACAATCAGGGTTGACAGGGCTTCGCCCTCCACATCCTCAGCGATGATGACAAGCTTCTTGCCGGACTGAACGACCTGCTCGAGAATGGGCAGGAGTTCCTGTACGTTGGAAAGCTTCTTGTCGGTAATGAGGATGTAGGGGTCATCCAGTACTGCCTCCATCTTCTCGGTATCGGTTACCATGTATGCTGAAACATACCCGCGGTCGAACTGCATTCCTTCCACAACTTCCAGGTTGGTGCCCATGGTCTTGGACTCTTCCACGGTGATGACTCCGTCGTTGGACACCTTTTCCATGGCCTCTGCAATGAGTTCTCCTATATCGTCGTCATTGGCGGAAATGGATGCAACGCGGGCGATGTCCTTTTTGCCGCTGACTTTCTGGGAGATTTCCTGTATTCCTTCAACGGCAGCGTCCACTGCCTTCTGAATACCTCTCTTGAGAATCATGGGATTTGCGCCCGCGGCAACATTCTTCAGACCTTCACGAATGATTGCCTGGGCAAGAAGTGTGGCCGTGGTAGTTCCGTCGCCGGCAACATCATTTGTCTTGGTGGCAACTTCCCTTACAAGCTGGGCACCCATGTTTTCAAAGGGGTCTTCCAGCTCGATTTCCTTTGCTATTGTAACACCGTCATTGGTAATGAGAGGGGATCCGAATTTCTTGTCGAGTACGACGTTTCTTCCTTTGGGACCAAGTGTTATTTTTACGGTATTGGCGAGCTTGTTGACTCCTGCTTCCAGTGCCTTCCTTGCGTCTTCGCCAAACAAGATGTCTTTAGCCATTACTTTCTCCTCCTCCTTATTCCTCCACTATCGCAAGGATGTCCCCCTGCTTGACAATGGTATATTCTTCTCCGTCAACTTTCACTTCGGTTCCGGCATATTTGCTGATGAGGACCTTGTTTCCTACCTTGACCTCCATCTTCACCTCATCGGTGCCGGGTCCCACAGCAACTACCTCGGCAATCTGGGGTTTCTCTTTCGCCGAACCAGGCAGAACAATACCACTCTTGGTGGTCTCCTCAGCCTCAAGCATCTTGATAACTACTCTGTCTGCCAGTGGTTTGATATTCATGTATTCACCCTCCTTGTATTTTTCCCGACTTAACTGTAACGGGCTGTATTCTTGTTAGCACTCAACCCGGCTGAGTGCTAATACAATATTAATCAATTTCATACTACTAAGCAAACGGTCATAATTTTAGAATTCCATTGAATACCAGCAAATATTCCCGGCCTGATTAATATATCTCCAAATTGCTCGTGTTTCCTGATAAATCCTTTTGCTTTAATCAGCTCTGACTTTCATGTGCCGGGTTATTCATCTCATATATTATCCTTAATCCTTCCAGGGACAAAAAAGGATTGACCTCATCGATGGTCTTTGATTCCGAGGCTATCAGGCCGGCCATGCCGCCGGTGGCCACAACCTTTATCCCTTCTTCGCCCATTTCCTGTTTCATGAGACTGACAATGTAATCCACCTGGCCAACATAGCCGTGAACGATTCCCGACTGCATGCTGGTTACGACAGTTCTTCCGATGACATTTCTGGGTTTTGCGATTTCTATTCTCGGAAGCTTGGATGCCCTTTCAAAAAGGGCCTCTGCCGATATCTTTATCCCCGGGCAGATAACACCGCCCAGATAATCCCTCCTGGAATTTACGGCGCAGAACGTGGTGGCCGTGCCAAAATCGACAATTATGACCGGTCCGCCGTAAAGCTTCAACGCGGCGGCGGCGTTCACTATCTTGTCCGATCCCACCTCGCGCGGGTTTTCATACTTTATGTTTATGCCGGTCTTGATGCCCGGTTCAACGAATATCGGTTTTTTACCCAGGTATTTCCTGATGGCGTTTGACATCGCATGCATAACCGGGGGAACCACCGTGCACATTATCACATCCGTAATCATTTCCGGACCTATTCCGGAATGACTGAGCAGGGACAAAAGCAGCATTCCTATTTCGTCCGAAGTCCTCTCCCTGTCAGTGGATATGCGCCAGTGCCCCGTCAGCTTTCTTCCCCCATAAACCCCGATGGCTGTGCTGGTGTTGCCTACGTCAATGGCAAGAAGCATACCATATCAGACCTTTCCGTACAGAAAACGCTTCCGTGCTACAGACCGAGCTTGATGCTGCGTATCTGCTTGATTTCAAACTGTATGTCCTTCTCCAGCTGCTCTATATCGGCCTGTATATCTTCCAGTGTTTCCTCCCGTTTTGTCCTTACCTGGCGGGTGAAACTGTCAAAATGGGACCTGCCGCCCTTTCTGGCAAGCTTGTTCTGACGGTTTTCCGCAGTGTCCCTTAAGGAATTTTCTGCCGCTTTGTTCTCGGTGTTTTTCTGGCCCGTTTTGGATGCGGATGTCTGGCTGCCGGCATTGCTGCGGTTCCTGCTGCCTATTCTGGTTACCGATGTCTTCCTGTCCTGTTCGCTGCCGTTTTTGCTTACCGGCCGTTTCTTCTCTTCTGCCTTTTTGTTCTGCTCATTGCTGGCGTTCTGCATGTTCTGGTTTTCCATAACTACCTCCCGTCTAGGATACTTTCTTCAGCTTATGCCGAACCAGTACACATTATCATATAATAAACCCGCAAAAGGTTAAAGAGCCTGGCAAAAATCCACCAATGCGTAATCAGAAGCGAAGGCTTATTTCTCCGGACAGTATGTCACGGACGGTACCGTCCGTAAACCTTACCCTGAGCCTTCCGTCTTCACAGACATCCAGTGCCGTGGCCGGTATCGCCCGTCCTTCCTGAATAAGCTCCACCGTTCGGCCCAATACTACCGACCTTTGCTTCCATTCCCTTATCATCGGCCCGGGACCGTGCCGCAGATAGTTTTCATATACCGCCTCGAGATTGTTCAGCATCTCTGCCGCAAGACGATCACGGTCCAGACATTCCCCTTTCCTTAAATGCTGCAGGAGAGATGTCGCCTTGTCCCTCAGCTCCTCCGGAAAGTCCGCCGGAGAGTGATGGGTATTAAGGCCGATACCCACAATCACCCATGAGACTTTATCCGCCTCTGCCGAAAGCTCGGTCAGGATTCCGCATACCTTTTTCCCTGCTATCAGAATGTCATTGGGCCACTTGATACCCGGCCTTTCGTCAAGAACCGGCTCTATTGCCCTGCATACTGAAACCGAAGCGGCAAGTGTGAGTGCCTGCACGGCTTCAGGTTTAAGCTCAGGCCTTAAAAGCACCGACATCCATATTCCCCTGCCGGCCCTGGAACTCCATTCCCTTCCCAGCCTTCCGCGGCCGCGGGTCTGCTCGTCAGCTATCACAACGGTCCCGTGGGGAGCACCGTTTTGGGCAAGCTCTTTCAAAACGGTATTGGTCGATTCCACTGATTCGTAAAAGTGAAGGTTTCGCCCCAAAAACTCGGTTTTAAGCAGATTCTGTATCTCTATAACAATTCCTCCGTCATAAAGGGATTCTGGTGACAATATAGGCATCACTTCCGGAGTCGATGAACACCGCCGTACCCAGATTCCGGTTCTCAATGCGCCGCATTCTTCCCTTTGATTCAAGGTAGCAGCAGTAGGCATAGACAAGTGCGTTTCCCGAATCCCTATGCCGCTGCCTGATGTTTTCCAGGAGATTTCCGAGATAAAGCGACTCCGAGTTCTCAAACAGAACCGGTACATCCTGTGCCTTTCCGGTTATCTCAATCCTGTCGGGAAGGATTGAAGTAAAAACGAGGCATTCAGGATTTCTGAAAACCCCGAAGCGGTACTCCGAGAGCGGCACCAATGTTTTCAGATAGCGCTCCATCAGCGACGGTTCGGTAAGACCCATAAGGTAAAGGTCCGAATCACCGACCCGGCATTCCGACGGATCCGCCTCAATCCTTAAGCAGCAGTATGTATTGTCCCTTGCCTTATCAGGATCATCCCAGGGATTGATCAGTGCGCGCATGGCCTTCCTGCGGCCAAGGGGCCGGCCGAAATCCAGTTCACGGTCATACCACATTGACAGCTTGATGCCGCAGTCAATGATATCGCGCACGCTGTCTGCAGGAAAATAACGGTATAGTACAGACATATCGCAGAACCCTCACAAATATTTGTCCTTTTCGGGCCGTTATCCCTCGAATGCCTGATAAAACCTAAAAAACACCATTATTGATTATATAATTTTTTAAAATGATTATCAAACCGCGGCTGGGGAAAATAATCCCGCACAGCAGTCAAAAGCCTGTTCCGTACGTTTTTTTGTGCCGCCTCCGGAAATTTGAATTTCATCGGGTACAAAATAAAATCCGGTCAGTAAATGCAAAATAAACGCCCTGCGCTTCGGGAGGCCGGGAAACATGCATAAATCCTTGACTTTATCAAAAGCCCGTTATACAATGATGACGAAATTTTGTGCAGGAGGTAATTCCTTATGAACAAGGCTGAACTCATAAGCGCAGTTGCACAGCAATCCGGTCTTACCAAAAAGGACAGCGAAGCTGCTATAGACGCGTTCCTTTCAGTAGTTGAAGATGCACTGGCCAAGAAGGAAAAGGTTGTTCTTGTCGGATTCGGTACCTTTGAGGTTAAGGAAAGAGCTGCAAGAAAGGGCCGCAATCCTCAGACCAAGGAAGAAATATTGATTCCTGCCTCCAAAGCTCCGGTTTTCAAACCCGGCAAGGCTCTGAGGGACAGGGTAAACGGCTGAGACTATTACCCAAAAGGTTGTTAAACAGTAAAAGAGGCTCTTTTACGGAGCCTCTTTTCTGTTTGCCCGTTTATTTTTTCTGCCTGCGCACAAACAGGGTTCCTATGTCTTCTCCCCTGAGAAGATCCAGGACAACTGCCGGATCACGGCCGTTTGCAATTATCATGTCTGCGCCTGCCTCGGTGACAATCCTGGCGGCACCCAGTTTGGTAATCATTCCGCCCGTGCCGCGGTTGCTTCCCGTTCCTCCGGCATAGCCCATGACGGTATCGTCGATATTCTCCACCACGGATATCAGATGACATTCCTCGTTATTTCCCGGCTTTCTGTCATATAGGCCGTCCACATCCGACAGGATTATAAGCAGGTCCGCCGAAATCAGCTTGGCAACAACGGCCGAGAGCGTGTCGTTGTCTCCGAAGGTGTGGAGGTGCTCTATCTCGTCAACGGAAACCGTGTCGTTCTCATTGACTATCGGGATTACCCCCAGTTCCATGAGGGAATTGAATGTATTCATCACGTTGTTTCTTTTTGTCTCGTCGTCCAGATCGGTTTTGGTCAGAAGGACCTGGGCCACTGCATAATTGTATGCGGCGAACAGGCGGCTGTATATGTTCATGAGCTCGCACTGGCCTATTGCTGCCAGGGCCTGTTTCATTCCCATAATCTCGGGGCGTTTCCTCAGGTTGAACTTGCCCATGCCCACGCCAATGGCGCCCGATGATACCAGCACGATTTCCCTGCCTTCGTTCATCAGTTCGGAAATGGTAAGAGCCAGCCGGTCCATTCTGAGAAGATTCATCTTTCCGTTTTCGTGGGTCAGCGTTGACGTACCAACCTTTATCACGATTCTTTTTGCATTTTTAAGCATTTCTCTGCCCTGATGCATTTGCTAACACCCCATATAAACCAGTTATTCTTTTACCGGCCGATATTGTGATTATAGCATGTCTGTCCCTGCCGTCAATCGCACGGGTAGGAACCGCTACGGGAAATAAAACATGCATGTAAAGCCGCATTAACTTATAAAAACAGACATAACCGCTTTAAAACCCTGTTCATTCAGCACGATTCGGTCTTTTTTTCACCGGCCGGCGCCGCCGGAATGCTGCGGATTCCGACATCCCGGCAGTAATTCTTTACATGCTCTGGTGAATAATATATTATAAGGATGTCTTAAACAAAGCTTGTTGGGCCAGACTAATACCTAACCCCCCGGTGGTTTGGCCTTTTTTTTTTTGCCAATAAACAGCCCGTTCCGGCTGAACTGTCATCGGATTTTATACGGCCTTACCTGTCCCAGGGTTTTCGGGAAAACTTTATCCGGAATGCCGACGAACAAAAAAGCCGGGATAAACCCGGCTCTTTTCCCTTCAGTTCTTAATGGAACGACTTCCAGAAATCTCCTTCGGTATCTATCAGGTCCATAATCTCTGAAAAGGGAATATTGAAGCTGGGCATTCCTGCTGCATACGGGGCGATTTCGTACTCTCCGAAATAAATGATAAGCCCGTCATTGTTGATTTTGAAGGAATTTATCTGTTCAGGTTCCACATGGTCCTCCAGATATGCGTCCCGGTCCTCCCAGATTGCTTCCGTAACCTTTTCTGCCAGCCGCCTCCGGGCTTCATAGGGCGATTTGAAAAGATCGTCAATGGTATAGGCCTTCCCGTTGCGGATATTTATGTAGATATTATCCCATACATGTCCTCCGTGAACACCGTACGAGTACTCATCAACCCAGAATTCCAGGTGCAGCAGATTCCCCGTGACCTGTGCCGTTCCGTTGGCCTCAAGGACAGGTAATAAATATGGCTCTTCAGCATCAGTTACATCAAAACCCCAGTAGCTTTTCGCTTTCTTCTCGATGATGCGGTTCAGTTCGTCCTGAATCTGCGTATCACTCATTCCTTCAATGACAGGATAAGTGATGGATGCATTCTTATATGGATACCAGGTCACGGACCGGCTTCTAAACCGGCCGCCAAACAGGGTGAGTTTTTCGTCCTTCATAAGAATCCTGCCTGACCTTTCGGCCACCGTTGTGCATCCGTTTATGGTTCCCCGAAGAAGAGCCCCGTCTGACAGCATAATTCCCCGGCCGCTGAACCTGGGAAGGTCTTCCGCCTCGTTCAGGTATGCGTCAAGATAATAAATACTGTTGCCGTCAGTAACGCAGGTATATTTTCCGTCAAAGCTTTCGACATCCTGGAATACCCAGTCGGTATGATTTTTCAGGTCTTTGCTGAACAAGGCCTTTAAACAGTAGTCAACATATGCCGGCGGTAAAGGCCCGTTTCCATCCTGCCGTTCTCCCACGATGAAAGAACCGTTGCGCGCTCTCTGAATAATGCAGTATTCGGGCTCAAGTACAAAATTCCCCCGGGTATCTATTATGCCATAGCCGGAACGTTCGCCCTGAAATGCCACAATTGCAAGCCCGTCCCTGAACGGCTCGGCATAGTCGAACACTGGCCTGATGACAATATTTCCTTCCATGTCGGCGAAACCCAGATGTTCATCCATCTTTATCATGCGCAGGCCTGAAGAAAGCTTGTCGGTCAGTTCATTCCCCTGCTTGTCAATCAGTACATAAGGTCCGCCGTATTCAGTACCTGCCATTGCAACACCGTCGACAAAATTCCACAGAGCCCTGTACGGAACTTTCAGGGCAACATTTCCTTTTTTTGTCCAGATAGCATGCCGAACCGTCGTCCTCATATCTAATCGACAGCCCGTCACTGAAATCATTGATATAATATGGCTGTTCAAACAGAAATTTTCCGTTTTCATCATAGGCCCGGGCCGTCGCATTTTCACCGTAAGTCTGCACGATGAACACACCGTCCCTGTATGTGACGGTATCGGCTTCGGGAGCCACCACATATTTTCCGGCAGTGTCTATGAGTCCCAGCTTTCCTTCGGAATCGCCGGCAATCGCCAGGCCGCATTCATAGAATGGCTCGGCGCTTCCGAACTGCGGCTTTATGACCACATTTCCACTTTTGTCCATATACCCGTAAACCAGTTTGAAATCCCTGCTTTCTGCAAACGGGATGAGTTCACAGGCAGAGCCCACGTCTTTAAAAGACGGCGTCACGGTATTGGATTCAGGATTCACCGCTTCAGGTGATGACTGGCTCTGTGGAGTCCCACCCGGAGCATAAGCCTCATTGTACCTTTGGCATCCGGCAAAAATCAGAATCACGGACATTAATAGAGCCAAAACACTGAACTTCCGCAGAATAACCGCCTCCCAAAACGTTCCTGAACAGCATATCCCGCCTGTGACGGGAAGCTCGCTGCCGGACCGGCATGCTTTGCCATAATTGTGCCAGATAAAAAAATGTTTGTAACCTGTCATTGCTGTATTCGCATCAGACCGCCGGCTTCAGTTATACGAATAAAAATAAGTCGGAAAAACGGGAAGGCACTTGTCCGCTTTCCTCTTGCCCAGGGCTTTTCCCATTGAAAACACAAATACGGCCGGCCTGCCCTGGTTTTTTTGAACGCGGCAGGCCGGCTGGAGATAAAATCCCTTGTTTTTATCCAGTCATACCAACCATGAACTACGATAGGGATAAATGCTGCTTTCAGGAATGATTTCCGTACTGGCCGGACAGAATCTTCTTCAGGAATTGCCCGGTATAGGATTCCGGTACCTCGGCAACTTCTTCCGGCCTTCCGCAGGCCACTATCCGGCCTCCCATGTCACCGCCTTCCGGGCCCAAATCAATTATATGGTCCGCGGTTTTTATTACATCCAGGTTATGCTCGATGACCACCACTGTGTTGCCCGCATCCACCAGTTTGTGGAGCACATTTATAAGCTTGTGTATATCGGCCATATGAAGCCCGGTGGTGGGCTCGTCAAGGATGTACATGGTCCTGCCCGTAGCCTTTCTGGCCAGCTCGGTTGCAAGCTTCACGCGCTGGGCTTCCCCGCCGGAAAGGGTTGTGGCCGGCTGACCCAGTCTTATATATCCCAGTCCAACCTCATGAAGGGTCTGAAGTATCCTTTTTATCCTCGGTATGTTCTCAAAGAACTCGAGGGCTTCATCAACAGTCATATCCAGCACGTCGGCAATATTCTTGCCTTTGTACCTGACCTCCAGGGTCTCCCGGTTATATCGCCTGCCCTTGCATACCTCACAGGGTACATAAACGTCGGGAAGAAAATGCATCTCTATCCTTATGATGCCGTCGCCGGCACAGGCCTCGCACCTGCCCCCCCTGACATTGAAGCTGAAACGTCCGGGAGTGTAGCCTCTCATCTTTGCATCGGTTGTTTCGGCAAAGAGGCTTCGTATCATGTCAAAGACGCCGGTGTAGGTGGCAGGGTTGGAACGCGGCGTCCGTCCGATGGGCGACTGGTCAATATTGACCACCTTGTCCAGGTGTTCGAGACCAAGGATGTCGCGGTGCAGTCCCGGCCTGGTTTTTGCATGGTTAAGCCTGTTTGCAAGCGCCTTGTAAAGTATTTCGTTCACGAGGGAGCTTTTGCCCGAGCCTGATACTCCTGTTACGCAGGTAAAAACGCCCAGCGGAATATCGACATCTATGTCCTTCAGGTTGTTTTCCCTTGCCCCGAGAATTCTCAGCACCTTACCCGTATAATCCCTTCTTTTCTTCGGGATTTCTATCCTGACGGCGCCGCTTAGATATTGTCCCGTGATGGAGTTCGGATTGCGCTTAATCTCTTCGACGGTTCCCTGGGCGATTATCTTTCCGCCGTTTTCTCCGGCACCCGGTCCCATGTCGATGATGTAATCCGCCGCATACATGGTTTCCTCGTCGTGCTCAACCACGATGAGTGTATTGCCAAGGTCCCTGAGGCGCTTCAGTGTTGATATGAGGCGCTGGTTGTCGCGCTGGTGAAGGCCTATGCTCGGCTCGTCAAGTATATACAGGACTCCCATTAGTCCGGACCCTATCTGGGTAGCCAGCCTGATGCGCTGCGCCTCTCCGCCCGATAGAGTACCGGCAGAACGGGCAAGGGTCAGATAGTCCAGTCCCACGTCAACCAGGAACCTGAGCCGTGCCCGTATCTCCTTCAGAATCTGTCCTGCTATCGCCGCATCCCGGGCCTTGAGTTCCAGGTTCTCAAAGAACTCCATGCATTCCCGGACGGACATCGTGGTAATTTCATGGATGTTCCTTCCTCCCACGGTCACGGCCAGGCTTTCCTTTTTCAGGCGTTTTCCGCGGCACACGGGACACGGAATCTGGCTCATGAATGATTCGTAGTATTCCCTCATTCCGAGGGACTTGGTTTCACGGTAGCGCCTTTCCAGACTGGTGATTATGCCTTCAAAAGCGGTCATGTAGCTTTCCCTGCCGTATCCTCTGTCGTATTCCACCCTTATCTTTTCGCTGCCGGTGCCATAGAGTATTTTATTTATTATATCCTCCGGCAGGTCCTTTATCGGTGTATGCACATCGAATCCGTAATGCCTTGCCATGGCATCCAGATACATCCGGCCGTAGCCGTCCTCACTGGAAAAATTAAAACCACCGCAGGCAATCGCGCCTTCGTCTGCAAATGATTTGGATTTATCGGGAATTACAAGGTCAGGGTCTATTTTGAGCAGAACCCCTAGCCCGTCACATTCCGGGCAGGCACCGTAGGGATTGTTAAAGGAAAACATGCGCGGCGTAAGTTCCTCAATACTGATTCCGCAGTCCGGACAGGCGTAGTTTTGGCTGAAAAGCAGCTCCTCTTGTCCTACCACGTCAATAACCACAAGTCCTCCTGTCAGGTTAAGCGCTGTTTCTATTGAATCCGTAAGACGCTTCTGGATTCCCGGGCGTATGATGAGCCTGTCCACCACAATCTCGATGGTGTGCTTTCTCTTTTTGTCCAGCCGGATTTCGTCGTCAATCTCCATTATTTCACCGTCTATCCGGATGCGCACATAGCCGTTCTTCCTGGCATCCTGGATGAGTTTTGTGTATTCTCCCTTCCTGCCGCGAACCACCGGTGCCAGAACCTGTATGCGCGTTCCCTCTCCGAGGGCAGTCACTGCATCCACCATCTGGTCCACCGTCTGCTGTGAAATCTCCCTGCCGCATTCGGGGCAGTGGGGAACACCAATCCGTGCATAGAGCAGCCTCAGGTAGTCGTATATCTCGGTAACGGTCCCCACAGTAGAGCGGGGATTCTTGGATGTCGTCTTCTGGTCTATGGATATTGCAGGTGAAAGGCCTTCAATTGATTCCACGTCGGGTTTCTCCATAAGTCCCAGAAACTGCCGGGCATATGAAGACAGGGATTCCATGTACCGCCTCTGGCCTTCGGCATATATGGTATCAAAGGCAAGGGAAGATTTGCCCGAACCGCTGATGCCTGTTATAACCACCAGTTTGTCGCGCGGTATCTCCACACTTACGTTTTTCAGGTTGTGCTCGCATGCACCCTTTATTACAATGCTGTTTCTCATTTCTTTTCCCTTCCTGCTGCTATTGGCATGGTATATATTTTTCCCTGCCCCGTGCAGGGCATACTTATTATATCGAACATATGTACGGAACACAACAGGCAGGCCTGCAGAGAATGAGGCACATGGGGCGGTACCCATGTGCCTCCGGGTGAATCATTGACCTTCTGAACCGATTTTTTACGTGTGCCGTGAAAACCGTGATTTTTCGGCCGATGCATCAGGAATAACAATCATACCTTAAGGTTCTCCACATACGCTTTCAGGGTCTCCACGCTCCTGTTTGCCTTTTCGGCTATCTGAAGGACGCTGTTTCCCTTGTCGACAACGCGGCTGGCCATTTCCGCAAGCTCCGCCGCATTGGTTGCACCGTCGTTGGCCGCCCTGGACACATCACCTATGGCTTTCATCATGTTGCTAATGGAAGCATTCAGCTGTTCGGAAGTCGCGCTGATATCCAGCATCATCCCGCTTATGTACTGCGCGTCCCTGTCATACTGCTCTCCGGTCATGACCTGGCCGTCATAATCGTTTACCACCCGTTCGCTGATAAAGGCCAGAATATCTTTCGAGCTCTTAACCAGGTCGTTTACGGTCTCAGTCACGGTGAGTGCAACCTGCTGGATTTCACCCACTGTCTTTTTGGAGTCCTCGGCCAGTTTTCTTATCTGCTCCGCCACCACTGCGAATCCGGCCCCGTATTCACCGGCTCTGGAAGCTTCTATTGCAGCGTTCAGAGACAGCAGGTTTGTCTGGCTGGCTATCTGAAGGATGGCGGCTGTAAGCTGCTGAATCTGTTCAATCGACTTTGAGCGTTCAATTGCGCGTGCCAGCTCATTCTGGGTCCTTTCAAGCAGCTCCATCGCACTGTTCTTCGAATCTATGGCCTTCTGCCTGAGGTCCGCCGCCCTTTTCTTTATCTCTTCAGCGGTCTGGCTGCCTTCCTCGGCCTTCTTTGCCATGTTCTCCACGGCCGCTTCAATTTCTGCGGATGCCGCATTCATCTCCTCAAGAGAGGCTGCAGTTTCCTGTACACCGGCCGAGAATTGCTGGGTGGTGGCAGAAGCGGCCTCCATCTCTTTCTTGAGTTCTTCCATATGCCTGACGGTTTCGGCAAGCACACCGTCTATGGTTTCGGACTCTTCCCGGATGGTTTTCACCATACCATGCGTCGTACGCTGCATGGCTCTGGAAGCCCGGACTATGTCTCCAATCTCATCCTTCCGGTCAGTATCCTTAATCTCCAAATCAAACTTGCCTTCAGTCATCTGCTTCAGGTTTGATGTTACGTGCTTCAGCGGTTTAATCATCTTCATCGCCAGAACGAATACGAGGAGCACTGCAACGAGAAGTCCGACTGTCTGGACAATCCAGATGTTTTTCAGATACTCCATCACGTTCTCGTTAACCAGCTGCTTGTCGTATCCCACCGACCACATGCCTATGATATTTCCGCTGCCGTCGCGTATGGGTGTATATGAGGCGATGGTGTATGCGCCTGTTGTCGTAAGCGCCTCACCCAGATAGTCCTGCCCGTTTTTCAGCACCTTTTCCGTTATTTCCGGGGAAGCCTGCATCCCTGCAGCCATCTTGCCGTCATCATCGGTAACTGTTGTTGAAACGGCAACATCATTCAGATATACCGACGCATGACAGCCGGCTTCCGAGGCAAACAGGCTGACAAAGTCCGGATTGTCGTTTACCTGCGTATTGCCCTTATACAGTGAATCCCCGCGGACCTCCCATTCTCCGGGATATTCCGCCTCAATGTATGAAAGACCCAGCCGGCTCATCTCAGTGATGTTGGCCTTTACCTGGTCTTCAAAGAAGACCCGCACGCCGTTTGCTATGAGAAGTGACACGAATGTTGAAAAAATAACAAGGATACATGTAAATATTGTGATTATCTTTCCGGTAAGTTTCACGGTATCTCCCCCAATGATTTGATGTATGCGCCGTATAAGCGGCCGGTAATCTACATTATACGACGTTCATATATACGTCTCAATACACGATTATATCCGTACAAGCCTGCTTTGCTTCTCCCTGGCATGCCGGCTTGACACCGGCAAAAACGTACTGATATAACAGTGGTGGCATAAAGGGGGTATGATGCATGACAAGCGTTTTCTTGAGGTTTCCTCAGGGCAGGGCCAAGGCCCTCACGTTAAGCTACGATGACGGTGTGGAACAGGACATGCGCCTGGTTGAGATACTCAACCGTTACGGGCTGAAGTGCACATTCAACCTGAACAGCGGACTGTATGCCCCCGAGGGCACCGTCTACCCGAAAGGCCGGATTCACCGAAGGATGACCGAAAAACAGGTGACTGAAACATTTCTCAATTCCGGGCATGAGATAGCCTGCCATACTCTGAACCATTCATTTCTCGATAGCCTTCCTCCGGCACTGGCTGCGATGGAAATCCTGAAGGACAGGGAAAACCTCGAAAGGCAGTTCGGGACGATTGTACGCGGCATGGCCTATCCCTACGGAACATATAATGACAGCGTGGTGGAAACTGCCAAATCCTGCGGCATTGTATATGCCAGAACGGTGGAATCAACCAACAGTTTTAGTCTGCCTGCAGACTGGCTGCGCCTCAAGCCGACATGCCACCATGATTCGAAGGAGCTCATGCCGCTCGCAAGGAAATTCGCCGAAGACAAGGTAACACGTGATCCCTATCTGTTCTATCTGTGGGGCCACAGCTATGAGTTTGAGGCCAACAGCAACTGGAGCGTAATAGAGGAATTCGCCCGGTACATGGGCAACAGGGATGATGTCTGGTACGCCACCAACATCGAAATATACGATTATATCGATGACTTCAACAGGCTCCAATTCAGCGTTGACGGCACAAGAGTGAAAAACCCATCTGCAAGGGCTCTCTGGTTCGAGGCAGACGGCAGGATTTATGAAATAGCTCCTGGCAGTACCATGGAAATAGGCTGATTCCGGTTTTTGTGCATGCATAACGAAAAGAGCCGCATGCTGCGGCTCTTTTTTGCTGTTTCCGTATCGCTTTTCCGTAACGTTATCTCTTGGAGAACTGAGGAGCACGACGGGCCTTTTTCAGACCGTACTTCTTTCTTTCCTTCATTCTCGGATCACGTGTCAGGAATCCTGCCTTCTTGAGGGCAGCCCTGAACGCATCATCAACCTGGAGAAGAGCTCTGGCAATGCCGTGACGGATTGCTCCGGCCTGTCCGGTAAGTCCGCCGCCCTTCACATTAACTATGACATCAAATTTTCCTGCTGTATCGGTCAGAACCATGGGCTGCATGCATATGACCTTCAGGGTCTCCAGTCCGAAATAGTCGTCAATGGGTCTGTCGTTTATTGTGAAATTGCCAGTTCCGGGAACAAGCCTTACCCTGGCAACCGACGTCTTTCTTCTGCCTGTGCCGTAATATTGTACTTTCGCCATTTAAGAGTCCTCCCCCTTACTTATATGTTAAGTTCAAGCACTTCGGGTTTCTGAGCCTGGTGGTTGTGCTTGTCTCCGGCATATACCTTCAGCTTTTTGAACATTGCACGGCCAAGGCTGTTGTTGGGAAGCATTCTCTTGACCGCAAGCTCAAATACGCGCTCAGGCCTGGTCTGCATCAGCTTTCTGTAGCTGGTTTCCCTCAGATGTCCTACCCAGCCTGTATGATGCCTGTACATCTTCTTGTCCAGTTTCTTGCCGGTAAGAACAACCTTGTCGGCGTTAATGACGATTACATAGTCGCCCGTATCAACGTGGGGTGTATACTGGGGCTTGTGCTTTCCGCGAAGAATCTTTGCAACTTCGCTTGCAGCGCGGCCGAGAACCTTGCCCTGAACGTCCACGACATACCATTTTCTTTCCACGTCAGCCGCTTTTGCCATATATGTCTTCATGAGTTTACCCTCCCTGTATGAATATGCTAGCGGTATTCTCCGTTTTTCAGATTCAAACCGGGAATCATCCCGTTCAAATGCAAAAAACCGCTGCTTGATGCAGCGTTTTATATTTTATACAGGCAATCTTTGAATGTCAAGAACAATAACCGTTATTTTTCATATATCTCTTTCTGGCTCGTTAAATTTCTTGATATTTCTGTTATTCTCTCATTATTTCGTTCGCCATCCCATTTTTCGAATTCATTCTTCATTTCAATAAGTTTCTGAGCAGGATATAGAAAATCAGAAGAAACACTCCGTATGCGACCGCCTGAATGAGAGCCTGCCGTGCGGATTTTTCCCTTCTCTTTCTGTCCTTTTCCGCTTCCAGGGCCTCCCTTACGGCCGCCCTCGCATATTCACGGTCCATTTCCCTGTCATATTCATCCCTATATTTGGGAGTATACACTGCCATCACCCCAGGCATATTCTATTCCATTGCCTGTGGCATATAACCGTGCATAACAAAAACGGTTCCTGCCTTTTGCCTGCGGCAGAAACCGTCCTTGCTGACTCCTTGCAGATGCCCGTAACGGATGGGCTTACTGGTTCTTCACGAACACGAGCTTGTCATTCTCAAGGGTGAGGGTTACAGTATCCCCGTCCTTTATGCGTCCGTCGAGAATCTCCTCAGCCAGACTGTCTTCCACAAGTTCCTGTATGGTTCTCCTGAGGGGCCTTGCGCCGTAGTTCTTGTCATATCCCTTGTTTGCTATATACTCCTTCGCCTCATCAGTATACTTCACGGTTATATTCCTTGCCTTAAGGCGCTCTGTCACCTCATTGAGCATGAGCTGTGCAATCTGGCTGATTTCATCACGTGTCAGGGGATGGAATACTATAATCTCGTCCACGCGGTTCAGGAACTCAGGCCGGAAGGTCCTCTTCAGTTCATTCATCACGTTCTTCTTCATGTCCTCATAATCCCTGGCCACATTTTCTTCTCCTGCTCCGAACCCGAGATGCCTGGATTCCACAATGTCCCTGGCACCGACATTGGACGTCATGATGATTACGGTGTTCTTGAAATCGACTGTGCGCCCGGTTGAGTCGGTAAGCCTTCCGTCGTCAAGAATCTGAAGCAGCATGTTGAAAACGTCCGGATGGGCCTTCTCTATTTCATCGAAGAGAACCACAGTGTACGGTTTCCTTCTGACCTTCTCGGTAAGCTGGCCGCCCTCCTCATAGCCCACGTATCCCGGAGGCGAACCTACCAGCCTTGAAACGCTGTGCTTCTCCATGTATTCGGACATGTCAAGGCGTATCATCTGGTTTTCGTCACCGAACAGGGCTTCGGCCAGAGCCTTAGAAAGTTCCGTCTTTCCGACGCCCGTGGGCCCGCAGAAAATGAAGGAACCAACAGGCCTTCTGGGATCCTTGAGTCCCACGCGGCCCCTTCTGATGGCCCTTGCCACAGCCTCAACAGCTTCTTTCTGCCCAATTACGCGCTTATGGAGGATATTCTCCAGGTTCAAGAGCCTTTCGCTCTCCTCCTGGGCAAGGCGGGACACGGGAATTCCTGTCCAGGCGCCGACAACGTTCGCAATTTCTTCCTCGGTCACAACCTGGGTATCCCGCTGCTTCTTCATCTTCCATTCTTCCATGCGGGAATTGAGCTCTTCCTTCAGCTTCTTCTCCTCATCCCTTATGGATGCGGCCCTTTCAAACTCCTGGTTGACGATGGCGTCCTCCTTCATCTTGTGCAGCTCTTCAAGCCTTTTCTCAAGCTGCTTCAGTTCGGGAGGCGCGGTAAAGCTCTGGAGCCTCACCCTGGATGCCGCTTCATCAATCAGGTCTATGGCCTTGTCCGGCAGGTAGCGGTCGTTGATGTATCTGGCAGAAAGCTTGACCGCCGCTTCTATCGCCTTGTCGGTTATCTTCACCGAATGATGGGCCTCATACTTGTCCCTGATGCCCTTAAGTATCTCGATGGCCTCCTCCTCGGTGGGTTCCCCTACGGTGATGGGCTGGAACCTTCTTTCCAGGGCGGCGTCTTTCTCGATGTACTTCCTGTACTCATCGAGCGTCGTGGCGCCTATAATCTGGATTTCACCCCTCGCCAGAAGGGGTTTCAGGATATTCGCGGCATCAATGGCGCCTTCGGCCGCACCTGCGCCGACTATGGTATGAAGTTCATCAATAAACAGTATCACGTTGCCTGCATTGCGGATTTCCTCTATAGATTTCTTGAGCCTGTCCTCAAATTCGCCCCTGTACTTGGCTCCGGCCACCATGGCCGAAAGGTCGAGCGTCACGACCCTCTTGTTCTTCAGGGTTTCCGGCACATTGCCCTCAACTATCTTCTGGGCAAGGCCTTCGCATATGGCCGTCTTGCCGACGCCCGGCTCGCCTATCAGGCACGGGTTGTTCTTGGTTCTGCGGCTGAGTATCTGGATTACCCTTTCAATCTCCTTGTCCCTGCCTATTACCGGGTCAACTTTTCCTTCCCTTGCAAGAGCGGTCAGATCCCTGCCGAACTGGTCAAGGGTGGGTGTCTCCACCTCGGCGGCCCTGGGCCTGTTGGCGCCTACAGCCGTCGGCGTATCCTCGGTCAGCATGGATATTATGTTCTCGTAAAGCTTCCTGATATCCACGCCAAGCTCGGCGAGAATCCTTACGGCCACGCTCTCACCCTCGCGCATTATGCCTATCAGGATATGCTCGGTGCCTATGAAATTCTGATTCATCCTTCTGGCTTCGGCATAGCTGAGTTCCAGCACCCTTTTAGTCCTCGGAGTATATGTTACCGGGCCCGCATCGCTGTCACCCCTGCCGATCAGTTCCAGAATCTTTTCGGCGATAGCCTCCGGAGTCACGTTGTTCATGGCCAGTACGCTGGCAGCTATGCCGGTTCCTTCCTTTGCCAGTCCCCAAAGGATATGTTCGGTACCGATATATGAATGGCCCAGCGACTGGGCGCATTCCCTTGCCAACATGAGTGCCCTTTCTGCCTTCTGGGTATATTTCCCGAATATCATGGTTTCACCTCTCCGTAAGTGTCAATCATATCCTCGTTTCCCTTGAGGCTATATGCTCCCTTATATAGCTTGCCCGGACAGCTTCCATTTCATCTGCTCCAAGAGGCCTGCCTGCATATTTCTGAAGGCTGCCAGGCTGAATCTGTATCATCATCTCGTTGATGTCGGTCTCATCAAGAGTGCTTATCAATCCCGCAAAAATTCCAAGCCGGACATCCGACAGCCGTTCCATTGCTTCTTCGGACTTAAGCGTGCGGGCATATTTGAGGATTCCGTAGGAACGCATTATCCTGTCTTCCATCTGCAGACCGTTTTTTTTCATCAGTTCATTTCTCATTAATCGTTCCTGTTCGGTAACCTGGTTTGCTATGGACTTCATGCTCATGACGATGTCCCGCTCGCTCTTGCCGAGCGTTATCTGGTTTGACAGCTGATACAGGTATCCGCTTGCCTCGGTGTTCTCGCCATAGAGTCCCCTGACCGAGAGACCCAGCTTTCCGCAGGATTCAAGAAGCGCATTTATCTGCCCGGTCATGGTGAGGGCCGGAAGATGCATCATGAGTGAAGCACGGATTGCAGTACCTATGTTTGTAGGGCAGCTTGTCAGATATCCGAAGGTGTCGTCAAAGGCGAAATTGATTTTGCGCGACAGCATGTTGTCGATGTAATCGCATATCTCATAAGCCTTCTCCAGCTGCATGCCCGAAGCGAGACACTGAATTCTCAGATGGTCCTCTTCATTTATCATTATGCTTATCTGTTCATCATTGCTCAGAATCAGGCCCACTTCCTGGTCGGAGCTGGCAAGTTCCTTGCTTACAAGCCGTTTTTCCATGTAAACCAGCTTGTCATTGATGTCGAGATTCTTAAAATCAATGACCGTAAAGCCCTTTTTCATTTCGGCATCCTCACCTGTCAGGGCGTCCACGGTCTTCCGGATTATTTCCCGCTGCTGCTGTCTGCTGCATCTGGAAGGGAACGGATATTCTTCAAAGTTGCGCGCCAGACGAACCCTGGTGCTTACCACCACATCGGAATCAGGCCCTTTGTCAATATACCATCTCTTCATTCAACGGCCACCCCTTTCGGACTTCAGCTGGCGGATCCTGTCCCTGATTTCTGCAGCCCGCTCGTAGTTCTCCTCCCTGATGCACTCCTGAAGCTCCTGCTGAAGCCTTGCCACTTCAAGCTCTGTGGAATGTGAATCTGCATATCTCTCCGGAATCTTTCCCTGATGTCTGGTGTTTCCCTGAATGCGCTGGAGCAGAACTTTCATGGGTTCGCGGAAGACTTCGTAACAATGGCTGCAGCCTATCTTGCCGGTCCTGTTGAATTCCTCCACCGTCATGCCGCAGCGGTCACAGGCCAGCTGGCTTGCGGATTCTATGTCTTCATTATCCCAGCCGAGCCCCAGAAGACCCGATATCAGCGTGTTCAGGTCAATGGCATAACCATAACCTTCCTCGGCACACTGCCGGCACAGCATCAAATCGGTCTTCTTGCCGTTGATAATCTGTGTCAGGAAGACGGTGGCTTCCCGTTTCTTGCAAATCTGACAAAGCGGCATAATCATCATTCCCTTCTTAACGGCCGCACCGGTGAAAAAAATTCATATCACTTTAAGGCTGGTCAGCATGTTTTTCAGAATGGCGGCGCGCACATCGTCGCGTTTGTTCGGTGCCACATCGGCCAGAGCCTTGTCCGACGTAGCGGCCTTCATCAGCATTGCCTCCCTGTTGTCTATTACGTCGTAATCAACGAAGTTATTTATGAAAATCTCGCAGCTGTGCTGCGTGATTCTGTCTCCTATCGATGTAATAATATGCATTATATAATCGCCGGCAGAATTGGTGTTCAGCCTGCGGATGGTAATATATCCCCCGCCGCCGCGTCTGCTTTCGACATAATATCCTTTCTCATTGGTAAAACGTGTTGAGAGGACATAGTTTATCTGGGAAGGTACACAGTTAAAGCGGCTGGCAAGCTCATTCCTCTGTATCTCAATGTATCCGTCCATCTCATTAATCATCGATTTCAGGAATCCTTCAATTACGTCACTGAGTCTTGCCATTCTATCACCCTTTCTATCGAATTTGACTATCCCTGACTATCATATAGTATATAGCAGGCTGCTGTATTTTTCAAGTACGCCGAAAGGGGCGCAGCATTTCGCCAAATCCTTTGTTTAATATTGCTTGCGGTGCCGGATAAGCAAATACCCCGCCTCTGCGGCGGGGCTTGCATGTATCTTCGTTTATGGTGTCATTCTTCCTCAGCCTGTTCCTTTGCAGCTTGTGCGATGACTTTCTCAGCAACCTGCGGAGGAGCTTCCTCATACCTTTCAAATCTCATTGTAAAGCTTCCCCTGCCCTGGGTCAGCGACCTCAGATCCGTTGCATAGCGGAACATTTCCGCCAGGGGCACTTCGGCTATCACCTGCTGGATTCCGTGACCATGGGGATGCATTCCGAGCACGCGGCCGCGGCGTTTGTTCAGGTCACCTATGATGTCGCCCATGTAGCTGTCGGGAACAAATACCTCAACATGATAGATGGGTTCAAGAAGTACCGGGTTGGCCTGCTTCATTCCTTCCTTGTAGGCCAGGTTGGCGGCAATCTTGAAGGCCATTTCAGAGGAGTCAACCTCATGATACTTTCCGTCGACAAGGGTTGCCTTCAGGTTTACCACCGGGTAACCGGCCAGTACACCCTTCTGCATGCTCTCGCGCAGGCCCTTCTCAACCGCAGGGAAATACTGCTTCGGTACAGCACCGCCGAAAATCTTTTCCTCAAAGGTCAGATCCTCGGTTTCGCCCGGTTCGAACTCTATGACAACAACTCCGAACTGCCCGTGACCGCCGCTCTGCTTCTTGTGCTTTCCTTCAACCCTTACCTTCTTGCGTATTGTTTCGCGGTAGGGCACCTTCGGAGTGACGAGGTCCACATCAACCTTGAACTTGTTCTTCAGCTTGCTGACTATTACATCAAGATGCTGGTCGCCGATTCCGTAAATAAGGGTCTGCTTCGTCTCGTTGTTGACTTCCATCCTGAATGTGGGGTCCTCTTCAAGAAGGCGCTGCAGGCCGTTGCTTATCTTGTCCTCGTCGCCCTTTGCCTTCGGGATTACGGCCATTCCCAGCATCGGCTCGGGGAACTGCACCTCTTCAAGGATGACAGGCTTTTCCCTGGTGCAGAGCGTATCGTTCGTTCCTGTTACGGTGAGCTTTGCCACTGCTCCGATATCTCCGCAGGCAAGCCTGCTTACGTTTATCTGCTGCTTGCCCTTCATTATGAACAGGTTGCCTATCTTTTCGGTCCTGTCCTTCTTGGGGTTGTACACGGTGGAATCCGCACTAAGCGAACCGGATACGACCTTGATGAAAGATATCTTTCCTACGAACGGGTCAACTATGGTCTTGAACACCCTGACCGCCAGCGTCTCTGAATCGTCGGTTTTAAGTTCCACCGGTTCATTGTTGGCTGCGTTCCTGGCGATTATCTTCTCCTTTTCGCAATGTGCAGGAATGAGTTTCATTACCGAATCAAGGAAGAGATGTATACCGAGCTTCTGTACTGCTGATGTGCAAAGTACGGGTGCTATGTCGCCGGATTTCACTCCCTGCTTGATGCCCTGCGACACTTCCTCGTCAGTAAAGGGTTCGCCGGAGAAATATTTATCCATCAGTTCTTCACTTGTTTCAGCCACAGCCTCAAGTATACCCTCGCGGTAGGATTCGACTTCGGCCTTTAAGCTGTCGGGGATATCCTTTTCCTGGATGTCCTTGCCGTTTAATGTTACTGCCTTCATTCTGGGAACATCGATTATTCCTGTTATCTTTCCGCCTTCAATCAAGGGCATCTGGAGTGCAACCACGCTCTTTCCGAACTGATCCTTGAGCTGATTAAAGACTTTTGCAAAGTCTGAATGTTCTTCATCAAGCTTGCTTATAACAAACATCCTGGGTATCTTTTTCTGTTCAACTGCTTCCCAGGCCTTTTCAGTACCGACCTGGAGACCGTCTTTGGCACCTACAAGAATGGCCGCGCCGTCGGCCACCGACAGTCCTTCAAGCATCTCTCCCGCAAAGTCAAAATATCCGGGAGTATCAATGACATTGATTTTTATGCCTTTCCATTCAACGGGTGCCAGGGATGTGGAGATGGAGATCTTTCTTTTGATTTCCTCGGAATCAAAGTCCATAACAGTATTTCCGTCCGCAACGCTGCCGAATCTGTCGGTTGCTCCCGTAAGATAGAGCATTGCCTCTGCCAGCGTTGTCTTGCCCGAACCGCCATGTCCCAGCAGACATACATTGCGCACTTTTTCTGCACTGTAGTCCTTCATATGAATTCCCCCTTTAGGTTGCTATTTAACATCCCCTGTCCAGTCGGCGGTTTTATGCCCCAAACAGGTGAGCTTGCATAAGAAAGAAATGATTTGCTTCGGAAAGCCTGAAAGATAAAGGCCGCCATCCCCTGAATATAAAGCAAGTTATATTATATCAGATTTTCAGCCAAGTGAACAATTTTTTGCGCTGCCTTCGGACAATAAATCGTACAGCTACACAAAACAATTGGGAAAAACAGTTTTCATAAGTGCTATTCCGTTTTCGTAACGCATCAGGCTTTCCTGCATTCATATTAAGGGGGTTAAGGCATAAGTCTGTCACTTTTCACAATGGCTTCGGCCCAAAGCAAGTCTTCTTTTGAAGTGACCTTGATATTCCTGCTACTTCCCTCAACCATTTTAACCCTTATACCTATCTGTTCGGCCAGCACGGCATCGTCTGTACCTTTAATGCCGTTTTTACGAGCATATTCATGCGCCCTTACGATAATGTCTTTCCTGAAAGCCTGGGGCGTCTGGGCATACCAGAGAAGAGACCTCTCGGGAGTTTTTACAACATAGCCTTCTTCGTCTATGTACTTTATCGTATCCTTCACCGGGATGCCGGCACATGCCGCTCCGTAAAGTCTTGCACCTTCAATGCACCTTCCGATAATCCCCTTATCGACAAAAGGCCGGGCGGCATCGTGGATAAGCACGATGTCAGCGCCTTCCGGGAGTTTTGCAAGACCGTTGTATACCGACTCCTGTCTCTCACCGCCGCCATATGCAAGCTTGATGTTACACGGCAGCTTCCCGATGATTTGTCTCACCTTTTCTTCGTCATCACGGCTGATTACCAGTATGATTTCATCTATGAGCCCGCTTCCGGCAAAGGCGCACACCGTTCTTTCCAGTATGGGTTTTCCGTCGATGCTGAAAAGCACCTTGTTATATCCGAGCCCGGCGCGGCATCCCCTGCCGGCGGCAACAATAATGGCGCTTACAGCGCCTCTTTCTTGTTCAGTCATATTCATATTTACACACATCCGATCTCATTCCGTCCTGGCAGCAGAGGTTTTGCAGCGTGCAAAAATCATCCTGCCTGCAGATGTCTGAAGAACGCTAGTTACGACAACATCTATAAGTTGATTCTTGAATTTGATGCCGCCTTCAACCACCACCATGGTTCCGTCCTCAAGATAGCCGATTCCCTGACCGTTTTCCTTGCCCTCCTTTACAACACGGACGGTCATTTCTTCGCCCGAAACGGCCATCGGCTTGAGCGCATTGGCCAAATCATTTATATTGAGTACGGGTATACCTTTAAGCTGCGCAACCTTGCCAAGGTTGAAGTCGTTTGTTATCACCTTCGCCTTGAGTTCCCTGGCCCGGTTCAGCAGCTGTTCATCCACTTCCAGGTGCGGGTCCCTTGTTTCCTTCCCTATCCTTACCGGGCACTTCATGTCGGCCTTCATCCGGTTCAGCACATCCAGGCCGCGCCTGCCCTTGGCACGCACCACATCATCATGGGAATCCGCCAGATGTCTGAGCTCTTCCAGCACGAACCCCGGTACGAGGATTTCGCCTTCCAGAAATCCGGTGCGGCTTATGTCCAGAATCCTTCCGTCAATGATGGCACTGGTGTCAAGTATTTTTATCCCTGGCCGGTCCTGTCCTTCGCCCTTTCCGGCAAGAACTGAAACGGTGCCGTCGTTCCGCTTCATAAGCGCAAAATATACGCCGCATATGCCGAGGAAAATATTAATCATTATCGATAAGGGAACACCGATTATATCTATTTTGACGATGGGTATGGAGATGAGATTGGCAATGATGAGTCCGGCAATAAAACCGCCGGCACCTATAATAAGTTCATAAAGTGTTATGTTCTGGAGAAAGCGTTCCGCGCGTTCCACGGCGGCTGTGATAAGGCGTATTATCCTGCCGCCGGCTATATAAAGAAGTATTCCGGCAGCAATGGATGAAAACACGATTATCCCGATACCCGAAACCGAGGTCAGGTATTCGGTCATGCCGTTCTGTATAAAAATGAATCTTACAAGCGTCATTCCGGTCAGCGCGCCGGTCAGGCCGAACGCACATTTTATAATCTTGTCCAGCATGAAGACTCTCCGGTAAAGAATAATTTTAAGAAATGAGACCGAAAAATCCGTCCGGCTGTTGTGTCAGTTCATGGGCGAGAGGCTGAGATTCTGGCGTTAATGAGATGTTCCACATCAGCGGGACTCATGTTCTTTGCAAGGACCAGTTCGCTTATTAGTATCTGCTTGGCGCTGTTGAGCATCTTCCTTTCCCCTGTTGAAAGGCCCTTTGTCCGTTCCCTGAGGATGAGGCTTTTTACGACTTCGGCAACTTCGAAGACATTTCCGCTTTTTATCTTGTTCATATTTTCACGGTAGCGCTTGTTCCAGTTGCCGTTCTGCTCCTGAGGGCTCATTTCTTCAAGTGAATCGAAAACCGCATCTGCATCCTTCTTGTCGATCACCTCACGTATCCCGATGCAGCTTGCATTGTTTATGGGTATCATGACCTTCATGTCGCCCATCGGCATCTTCATGACATAATACTTCTGCCGCTCCCCCAGGATTTCCTTTTCCTCAATGGCTTCAATGATGCCCGCTCCGTGCATAGGGTACACAATTTTATCCCCTATTGCAAACATACATCAACAGCTCCTTTTTCATACATAATAATTTACTCCTGCTTTCTGGAAACAGAAGTAAACATATGTATGAAAGCGCCTGTACATATATTTTATGTTATTCGTGAATAGGCCTTCCAGAAGATAGTATACTATAACGACTTGTAAAAGTCAAAATCAGCTTGTTTTCATGGAGTTTTGCAGTTCGTCATTCCTATTATGCCCTTTTTATGCAAAATGATACATATTGCAGTGCCCACAGGCCTTTCAGCGAAGGCTTTCGCCCGAAAGCCCGGCCCAGGCATCCATGATGGCGCGGTAATGCTTTCCGATATCCGCCCTGGCGGCCTGTACGCGGCTTTCAATGTCATCGATATAATCCTGCATGGTTTCAACCAGGGAGAGATATCCGTTTTCACCCTTTATGAGACCGGCCAGTTCGTACACGGCTTCGACGCAGTTCAGTGCCGGCCGCCCCGGGCGGTCTTCCAGAAGAGTTGCGAAAATATCGGCAATGTTCAGGATTCTGGCACCCATTATGATATCCTTGCTCACCGGTACCCGGTTTTCAAGCTTCCTGACTCCTTCACCGGCTACCTTCATAAGGTTTGTAAGGTCCTCCAGCCCGGCCTTTTCCATGACAAGCGCCAGTCTATTCAGCCCCCTGCGTATGGCCAGGTTCTCTTCATATGCATTTTGCGCTTTTTCCAGTTCCTGCCCGGGAACCGACAGTCTGCCAAGGTTATAGAGAAGGGCTGCATGGCCTATGGTTTCGACAATATTCCAGCTCTTCTTTGTCAGCTTTGCAAGAAAACGTGCTGTAACTTCCATGATTCTTGCATGGGCGTAAACATCAGGCACTCCGAACATCAGTGAATAAACATAGGTTCTTATAATTCCCTCAATTTCATGTTTTCCGGCCTGAAGCCTTCCGGCCACATTCAGAAGGTTTTTGAAATAATCGCCTGAAGCCACTTCCTTTAAAATCCCCGCCCTGCACAGTTCTGCAAACAGGGAGACGTTCCTGGGGTCATGGTTCATTTTACCAAGTTCCTTCAGCAGGCCATCTTCATCTTCACAGATTTCAGGCCTGTCAATGACCATGCCCGCAACGCTGTCGGCCAGCGACAGAAGATATGCCTCGCCGGGAATGGGAACATTTTCAACCGCCATTTCCCTTTCGGACCAGGGAAGATGATGGTAAAGCACCGCCCCGGCGCATTGCTCGTACGGAAAATACTCTTTCATGACAAGATAGGCAAAAAGGCTGTGACCCGGTATTTTCCCGCCGGCACTGTTTTTCCAGTCACTGTCCTTCCCCGACAGCGCCCCCATGTCATGAAGCATTGCGGCCGCTATGAGGCCTGACAGCTTCCTGCCCTTAATTTTGAGCTTCAAGGCCATCTTCATGACAAGATATGACGTTATCGCCGCGTTTTCGGCCAACCTTGCGCACTTAAGCGCCATTGTTTCCCTGGTTATCGTAATGAAGCTCCCAAGGCTTATAACATTGCTTTTCGCCATCCTTCTGATGACATCCAGGGCCTGTTCGGAGGGTCCTTCAAGTTCGCATTGCGGCATGCCTATAAAGTAGCCCTGGCCATAGTCCACTCCGAGCCTGCAGACGGTTTCCAGTTCCTCCCTGGTCTCAATGCCTTCAGCCAGAACCCGGATTCCCCTGAACCTGGCATAGCTTATGATATCCTCAAGCATGTGCTGCTTCCTGAAATCGGTGTTTATGCCGCGTATGAGTTCCTTGTCGATTTTTATGATATCGGGTTCCAGAGCAAGAAGTGCCAGGTAGTTTGAATAGCCCGAACCAAAATCATCGAGGGCGAATTTTGCTCCGGCCTTGATGACTATGGATTTCCTCAGGTTTATCTCCTCCGGGTCCATGCGGTTTCTTTCAACCACTTCGAAGACCACCTTCATGTTTCCGAAATACCTGTCCCTGATATCGTTATAGTCCTGTTCCTCGAGGGTGGCATAAGGGGCGGTGTTTATAAACAGATAATGGTCATAAAACCTTTTATCACGTGTCATATAGGCATCCAGTGCATTATAGACCATCCTTTTCTCAAGTACGGCGTAATGCCCCGTTGCCTCCGCGTCCTCTATCAGTTCCTCTATGCTTCTGTACATCGGGTTGGTCGGTCTTGAGAGAGCTTCGAAACCATACAGCTCTCCGGTTTTCAGTGAAACGATGGGCTGGAATACTATTGTGAGCTGGTTTCTGTCGATTATGTCCTTGATGAACGTCCTCCGCAGGGCTGCGCGTTTGGCTCTTTCAAAACGCTCCCTGTCGAAGGAATTGGGGTTTTCCTTTTCACCCCTTAAGACCTCATGCTCTGCAAATGATGCATATTCCAGCAGGTCTGCAGGGGCATCGCCGTCAATGCCTGAAATGGAATATCCGACAGCTACCGGAAAGCTGACTGTTATGCCTTCCACCTGTCCTGCATACTTCTGCATCTTTTTTATACCCTCGACCACCTGCTGCCTGAAAACTTCGGGGTTTTTCACACCGGTGACCAGGATGAGAAAATCAGCGCCCAGCCACCGGAACGGGATAAGCTTGGGAGTCAGGAACTTTCGCAGCACATCGGAACATACACGTATATATGAGTTGCCGGCTATCATGCCGAACCTTTCCTGAAATTCCTGGTATCCCGTCAGGCCTATATAGACAAAGGCCACCATTTCTCCCTGCCTGCATTCTGAAAGGGCTTTGCCCGCCACCTCGGAAAGAGCGTTTCTGTTGTAGAAACCCGTCATGTTGTCACGGATTGCCCTTTCCTTTTCAAAGTTGCGCTGGGCTATTTCGCGCGTTATGTCGGTAATGGCGCCGGTAATGCGGGTCCTGTCGGCGCTGAGTTTGCCCCAGAACCTGAGCCAGCGGGTTTCCCCGCTGTCAAGATTTACGCTGAATTCAAAATCAAGCGGTTCATTGGTGGCAACGCATTTTTCAACACTTCTGCCGAATTCCTCAGCGGATATGCTGAAATGAAACCTCCTGAAAAGGTCGTCTGTTGTTATTTCAAGCACGTCCCCGCTTGTCTCGAGCAGGGTCAGAAGTCCCGTTACGAATACGAATATACGGTTGGTATAGTCATATTCAAAGATATCAATCTTGAAGCCGGTGTCTTTGAGAGTCCGTATCTGACGGTAAAAATCCGATATGCTTTCGGAAAGCCGCTGGTTGCGTCTTATTTCGGATTCCAGCCTCATGTTTTTTTCATCCAGGCTCACAAGCGACCGGCTCAGCATCTCGGATATGGCTTTTATGCTGTCATCCCTGCCATTTAATTCCGCGGTTATCCCTGCGTGTTTTTCAACATCCCTTATAAGCCCGGTCAGAGCATCCAGTTCCATCATGACACTGCGCAGGCTGAAAAAATCATACAGGAAGCTTGCTGCATAAACAAGCGAGCAGACAGGTATTACAGCTTTATAAACCCCTGTACTGTACCCGCCTTCATGAAACATGGGCACAATGCATGCGGTCAGAAGCCCAATGAACGCCAAAAGCCCGATGAAGCTGCTGTAATACCGTAACTTCATCATTCTGTTCGTCTTTTGTACGGTCAGCCTCATTTTTCTCACCCGCAACCGGCATTCATGGCAGCATAAAATATGTAAAAAACAACTGTTTATTTATTACATCGGCCTTTTATCAATCAAAACATTATAGATGACGGTAAGTTTTTGCCGAAATTATATCTCTTTTTTTTACTTAATATATATGATTAAATAAATTCCAGGAGCCAAACACAATTTGTCAACATTATACAAGTTACGGCCGGTTTCGGGGCCACAGGGGGAAGAAGATTGATGAAAAGCATAGGATTGCGCATAATCGTATCATTTGGAACACTGGTATGCTTTGTCTGCCTCGGGCTTGGCTTAGCGTCCTACTTTGTTTTATCAGACGCCCTTACCGGGGTTCTGGATGAAACCATGCCCAGATTTGCCGCCGAAGCCTCGCTGACAATAGAAGACAGCATACGCAACCATTTGGACGTGCTGAGCCTGATGGCATCCTCCGGTATCTTCAGGGCACAGGATGAAGAGGAATATGAAAGCATTGTGCCGGCGCTGAACGAAGAAACGGAGAGAGCCGGGCACAAACGCATGCTGTTCATAGACAGGAACGGAAAGGCCATATCCAATACCGGTGAAATCTCGGACATGAGCGACAATCCGCTGTTCAAAGCGGTGCTTTCCGGTAAAAGCACCGTATCCGACCCTGCTTATGATGATAACGGAACTGACATAGTCATGGCATATGCAGTCCCGGTTATGTCCGACGGCAGGGTCACCGGTGTGCTGATGGCTATAAGGGACGGGCTGGAACTAAGTGAATTTGCAAAAAGAATTCAGTTTGGGGAAACCGGCCAAGCATTCATAATAAACAGCCAGGGCCGCACGATAGCCCATGCCGATACCGACCTTCTGCTGGACATCATTGAAAGCCGCACGGATGATGCAACCACGGAAGCCACACGCACCATATCATCCCGGGATACTGATGCGGTAACCTCGGCCACCGCCGGGGAAGCGGAAAGCGACGGCAGTCTAGGTTTTGAAAACTTTTCAAACGTCCAGGAAAAAATGACAGCCGGAGAAACAGGCTTTGAAACATATAAATACAAAGGCGTCACAAAGGTGGCGGGATTTGCTCCCATCCCGGACTATGGCTGGTCCATCGCGGTTTCGGTGGACAAGTCCGAGATTATGTCCTCACTGTCCGGCCTGAAATGGATCATGCTGGCCATTTCGGCATTCTTCCTGGCAGCCGGCATCGTAGTTGCCTATCTTATAGGCAGGAACATCTCAAAGCCTGTCAGGGAACTTACAGGACAATGCGTCACAATGTCAGGGGGCGACTTTACATCCGGCCTTAACGAAAAATATGCAGGAAGGCATGATGAAATAGGCGAGTTGGCTAGGGGATTCAAGCGTATCAACGACAATGTGGCGCATATAGTCAGAAACGTTATGCGGGAAGCCGATAATGTGGACCGGGCAAATACAGTTACAAGTGAAAACATGGCCAGGCTGAACGAGAGAATTAATGTAATTGCTGCCATCACCCAGTCCCTGTCCTCCAAGATGGAGGAAACCTCGGCAATGGCCCAGGAGATGAATGCCACCTCAACAGACATCCAGTCTGCCATAGAATCGATTGCTGCCAAAGCACAGCAGGGGGCTGAATCGGCCGACGAGGTCAGAAAACGTGCCAACGAACTTAAGAAGACCGCCGAAGAATCTCAAAAGAGTGCCCGTGAACTTCTCAGAAACAATGAGTTAAGGCTCAGGGATGCGATAGAAAAATCAAAGGCCGTTGAAAGGATAAGCGTGCTTTCGGAAGCCATCCTGGAAATTGCGTCCCAGACAAACATGCTGGCCCTGAACGCCGCAATAGAGGCAGCCCGGTCCGGCAGCAACGGCAGCGGGTTCGCCGTTGTTGCAGAAGAGATAAGAAAGCTTGCAGAAAGCTCAAAGGAGACCGCAACCGAAATCCAGAACATCACAAGGCAGGTTCTGGAATCAGTTCGCAATCTTTCGGTATGCTCTGAACAGGTTCTTAAATTTCTGAATGAAAAGGTCACCAAGGACTACGACATGCTGGTCGAAACCGGCAACCGCTATGACGCCGATGCTCAGATGATAGGCGAAATGGTCAGCGAATTCAGTGCCACCTCACAGCAGCTGTACTCTTCGGTGCAAAGCATAATAAAGGCCATAAATGACGTTTCGCAGGCTGCGGCGGAGGGGGCTTCCGATACCGCGGATATGGCCGGTGCGACATCCCAGGTGGCAGAAAGGTCCAACGAGGTGCTGGAACAGGTAAAGGCAGTAAAACAAAGCGCCGACAGACTGATGGAGGCCGTATCGCTGTTCAGGGTATAGCGGGTACCCGCGGTATTTATTCAAAATAACGTTCATCCATGCAAAATGCTCACAGGATATAACTTCCTGTGAGCTTTATTTGTTGTATATACGCAGTACAGCCTCAAAACCTAAATAGAAACCCCATACCAGTCCAAATCAAAATATGGGCTGCCGGCCCGTATTCAACATGATGTGTGATAATCGGGATTATAAAGACGTGAATACAGAATGCTCCGAAACAGCAGGAAGAATAAATTAGCGGCAAAACTTATTACTGAATACAAAAAGGAACATACCTTACGAATGATATTCGTTTTGGCATGTTCCTTTTCATTTTGGAGGCGCCACCCGGATTTGAACCGGGGAATAAAGGTTTTGCAGACCTCTGCCTTACCACTTGGCTATGGCGCC